>Ga0208242_100009_pt1 | contig 410304 bp, 411 predicted proteins | sample SubbioAug_CSW13A_FD_184825 | JGI IMG/M metagenome (GOLD analysis project Ga0208242, IMG submission 184825) | Serpentinite rock and fluid subsurface biosphere microbial communities from McLaughlin Reserve, California, USA - CR12Aug_CSW13A (SPAdes) | ecosystem: Environmental > Terrestrial > Deep...
GGCTAGTAAGGCGGTAGCCATTTCTTTTGTGCTCTGGCCGAACCGGGTTCGCATCGTCATTTTCCGCGAAATACTCGGTTAACCACGCAATTATCATCTGCTACAACTCCCGTTTGAGCACGGTCTGCCGTCCCTCTGCGACATCCCTCCGTCGCTCCGAAGCGGTTTGCCCCCCACACACCAAGGATGATCATGGCGACGCCGAGTGCGCTGTACCAGTGAAACGGCTCGCTACGCACGAGCACTCCGGCCAAAACAGCCACAAGTGTACCGACATTAGCGAAGATGGCCGATTGCGTGGCAGGGAGATGCGACAGCGTATAGTTAACCAAGAAGAACGCTACTACCGAAGACAAGACTCCTAGGTAGACCACGGCCATCATCAACTGCCAAGACGCCAATACGGCTGAAAAGCTTGCGGCAAATGCCTGCGCTCCTTGAGCCACGAGCAAGGGTAAAGAAAAACTCACAGCGCCGACCCACATCATGACAAAAGTCGTCTCAAAAGGCGTGAACTGACCCGAAACGCGCCGCGAAATGATGTTAAATACTGCGGCAGAGCAGACCGCGAGAAAGAGGAGTGCCAAGCCCATGGCATTCGCCGGACCGGCTCTCGCCACGTCTTTAATAGCAATGAGCAATACGCCAGACACCGACATCAGTATGCTTGCACCCTGCAGCACAGTGATGCGCTCGCCAAGCCATGCCCTGCTCATAATCGCTACTACGATTGGGATCAAAGCAATCATCATGCCGGCCTGCGATGTGTGAGTGAACTGCAGCCCGTTTATTTCAAACAGAAAGTATGCTACGGGTTGAAAAACTGCCAACAGCAAAAGAGGAGCGATATTCTTGCCCCGCAACGCCAGCGGGAACAGCCCAAGCAAGTGAAGCAGCGACACCACTCCTGCAGCCAACAAAAAGCGCATGGCCAGTAGCGAAAGAGGCGCAATGGTCGCAATCGCGTCTTTGGCAAACAGGAACGAGAGGCCAAATATCGTGGCAAAGCCTAGCCCCGACAAAAACGGCAGGGGGGATATCTTAGATCTCACGACGGGCTACCGAGTGCTCGTGCGAAACACTCCTTGATTTCGCCTTGCAGGGTGGCGCTGTTTAGTATATCAAATGCCGTCATCGCCAAGCCCTTAGCTGCCTTTAAGACTACCTCATCCGCGCGGGTCGAGGCCGAAAACGCGGTAAAGTCAGCATGGTGCGTGTTAACTTCCGGCGGCGCAATCCATAGGTAATCGTGAATGACGGGGAGCTTCAGAGAAACGTTGCCGATATCGGATGACCCGTACATACCCACCGGCGACGCCCACTCCATCTCTTCTCCGAGCTCTGCCATGTTGCTCTGGAAAACGCGCGACATCACCTGGTTTGGATAGCGTTCTGCATACAGCAGTCCGACTTTGACTTCGGCTACAGCCCCAGTCAGTTTGGCTGCGGCATCGATGGCCAACTGCACCTTTTCTACGAGTTGCTTTAGCTCGACAAGTGTGGCTGCACGCAAGCTAAACTCACAGGTCGCCTCGCCGGGGATGACGTTTGCGGCGGTGCCGCCATGGGTAATTATTCCGTTGACGTTGTCTTGCAGGTTGAATGTCGGGCGGAGCATATCAATGTGTTGGAAGGTGCTGAGTACGGCATTGAGGGCGTTAATGCCGCGGCTAGGCGCAGAGCTGTGCGCTGCCTTGCCCCGAAAATGCACCTTAACCCCGGTTGCAGCCCGCCCGCCGCGGGCGAGTAGCGATTTGCCGGACGAAGGGTGGATCATCAACGCGAAATCGACGTCGTCAAAGACTCCGGCCTCTAGCATTACTATCTTGCCCCCATCAGCCTCTTCGCCTGGAGTCCCAAAGAGTGATACGGCTCCATTAAGGTGCGGCACGACTTGGCAGAGCCCGAGATATGCACCGACAGAAGCCGCCGCAATCACGTTATGCCCGCAGGCATGACCTATGTCGGGCAGGGCGTCGTACTCCGCCAGGAAAGCTAGGTGCGGGCGCGGTGCTTGTCCTTTGGTAGTGGAAACAAACGCTGTGTCAAGGCCGGCTACGCCACTTTGGACTGGTCGACCTGCGCCTGTTAACAACTCGGCAATGTACTTAGTTGCTTGGTGCTCCTTGAGCGAAGTCTCGGGTGTTCTGTGTATAGCGTGTGAGAGTCCGATTAGTTCCACTTGTAAATTGTCGATAGCTTCGATAAGTGACTGTTTTAACTGATGCATGGGAGACCTCCTTTGTGAATTTGGACGGGGAGGAAGGGGAGTGAGGGCGAGGGACGGAGGAGTGCGACATATGTCGCACTCCTCCGTCCCTAACCCCCTCTCCTCCCTCCTCATCTTCCTAACAGCAGCAAATCCTTCCCGCTACGTCGTCCCAGTTTACTATGTTCCACCAGGCGGCAATCCACTCGGCACGGCGGTTTTGGTACTTAAGGTAGTAGGCGTGCTCCCACACGTCTACCGTAAGCAGGGGGATAGCCCCGATTAACGTAATGTCTTGGTGCTTCTCAATCGTGAGGACGCGCAGGCCGCCAAACTCGGTCGATTGCACGAGCAAGGCCCATCCGGAACCTTCGACGGCAGCGGCGGCAGCGCTAAACTGCTTCTTAAAGGCATCTAGGCTGCCGAAGCTTTCGTTGATAAGCTCAAGCAACTTGCCTTGGGGTTCGCCCTGGCCGTTTGGAGTCATGTTGGCCCAAAAGAGGCTGTGCAGCAGATGTCCGCTGCCGTGGAAAGCCAGCTCGCGTTCCCAATGCTTGATTAAGGCGAAGTCTCCGCTGACGCGAGCTTCCTGCAGTTTGTCTTCGGCTTTGTTTAGGCCGTCGACATACGCTTGATGATGTTTCCCGTGGTGGAGTTTGAGGGTAGCCTCGTCATAGTGCGGCTCTAGGGCATTATAGGCGTAGGGGAGGGCAGGCAAAGTGTGTTTCACAAACAACCTTCCTTTCGATTTTAGTGTTGACTAAGGGAGAAGCCTCAGTCTCACTGCAAGTAATTCTTCGCAGCAAGTGAGGTTTCCTTCAAGTAACCTACTCCCGTCGCAGACGCTGCCTAACGATAGCAATGCGCGGCAGGAGCAAGCGCTCGGTAACGACAAAGCCGGCAGTTCCTAGTAGCTGAGTAAACAGCATCAGTGGCAATAGGCCACTCCAAGTGACGCCGAGCAGTGGCACGCCCAGTACAAAGTGTGCCACAATTGCTGTCACAGCAACGCACAGGGTAGGGAACGTAGAGGATAGCCAACGCACGGCCTGGCGCGAGTAGGGCGGGGGGCATAATAGCAGTGCGAAGGCCTCTTCGAGCAAGCCTGTCAAAACAATAGCTGCGCCCATAAGGAGGCTCACGAGGCTCATTACGGCGGCAAGCACTACTGCCGTCAGGAGCAATACACCGCGTTCGCGGATAAGCGACAGCGGGATACCTACCATCATGGCCAAGAGCGGCGCCAGTAGGGCGAATTTCATGCCTGGCAGGGGCAGGGCAGTAAGGAGCAGGTAACCTAGAGCGGCCGCGCAGGCCACTACCATGGCGATTGTAGTCATCTGGCGTGCTGTGAGGCGCATGAGTAGGAGATGCTCCTTTCCTTGTCGCTTGGAGGCGAGCCGCCAGCCCCCAGCCGCCGGCCGCCGGGACAGCTTTGAGCTGTGAGCTGTGAGCGGTGACGGGGTGAAAAGGTGGAAAGGTCAAAGGGGAACTAGAGGCGCTACCCCCTTCCACGAAGTGCAAAGTGCAAAGTACAAAGTGCAACCCTCCGTCCTCCACAATATACCTTTCGCCTAAGCGGTCTGTATTCCTGCTCGTGTTTCCTGTACAATAAGTAACGAAAAGTGAATTTCCGCACTTAAGGGAGTTCACTAAACTTCCGAGGAGGCGAACCCACCATGCAGAAGAAGATTTTGCTGCCCGTTCTAGTCCTTTTGCTGCTAAGCCTGGTGTTGACTGCGTGCCAAGCTGAGCGGCCAAAGCCCGTAGTGACGATTGAAATGGCGGCAGGCGGAACAATTAAGATTGAGCTTGACCCAGACGCCGCACCTAATACAGTTAATAACTTCATCAAGCTTGTACAGGATGGGTTTTATAACGGTCTTGTGTTTCACAGGATCATGCCGGGCTTTATGATTCAGGGCGGCTGCCCCGACGGCAACGGAACCGGCGGCCCGGGCTACGCTATTATGGGCGAGTTCTCGGCTAACGGCGTGCGCAATCCGCTTAGGCACGAGCGCGGCGTTATTTCTATGGCCCGCAGTCAGCTCTTTGACTCCGCAGGCTCGCAGTTCTTTATTATGCATGCTGAATCGCGACACTTAGACGGTCAATACGCTGCTTTTGGCCGCGTTATCTCCGGCATGGAAGTAGTAGACCGCATCGTGAATGGCCCGAGCGACCAAGCTCAAAATGGCTTAGCACTTGAGCCACGCGAGGTAATGAAAAGAGTGACGGTAGATACCTTTGGCGTACAATACGAAGCGCCCGTCAAAGTCCGCCGCTAATTAACGCTAGCTCCGTGGCTTGTCACCCTCGCGTGCACATGGTAAGATAAGTAACCAAGCCGCTGCTGACTTTTTAGACTGCTATTACTGACGAGGGGGTAGAGTTTTGCACACCGAACCGAGATTTGCCAAGGAAGGCCTAACCTTTGATGATGTATTGTTGCTCCCCCGCAGGTCAGATATGCTGCCGCGGGACGCAGACACTTCAACTTGGATAACGCGCGGCATTAAGCTTAATATTCCTATTGTGAGCGCAGGAATGGACACCGTCACCGAAGCGCGTATGGCGATAGCTATAGCGCGCGAGGGCGGTATAGGCGTAATTCACAAAAACATGAGCATCGAGCAGCAAGCTTCTGAAGTTGACCGCGTCAAACGGTCTGAGCACGGCGTAATCACCGACCCTATATACCTTTCGCCGGAGCACACGATTCGCGATGCCTTGCGCCTGATGGAACGCTACCATATTTCCGGTGTCCCCATAGTGGTAAACGGGAAACTAGTCGGCATTATCACTAACCGCGACATTAGGTTTGAGGTCGACTTAGACGGCAAAATCGACACAGCCATGACGAAAGAGAATCTAGTCACGGCACCGGTGGGGACCACGCTCGAGCAAGCCAAAGCAATCCTCTGGAAGCATAAGATTGAGAAGCTCCCGCTGGTGGACGCTAACTTTCAGCTGCGCGGCCTGATTACGATTAAAGATATCGAAAAGACACGGCAGTATCCAAACGCCACCAAGGACTCGCTCGGGCGGCTGCGCGTCGCTGCCGCAGTCGGCGTAGGACTAGCCAATATGGAGCGCGCGGAAGCTTTGGTGGCCTCGCGCGTAGACGTCTTGGTCGTAGACACGGCGCACGGACACTCCGAGGGCGTGCTGCAGATGGTGCGCGAGCTAAAATCTGCTTGGCCGGAAGTAGCGCTAGTCGCGGGCAATGTGGCTACCGCCGAAGCTACCCTAGACTTAATCGAGGCCGGGGCAGACGGCGTGAAGGTCGGCATCGGGCCGGGCTCCATATGCACGACCCGCGTGGTAGCCGGCGTCGGCGTACCGCAGATTACGGCGGTGCTCGACTGTGCCGGTGCCGCGGCGAAGCATGGCGTTCCCATTATTGCCGATGGCGGCATTAAGTACTCGGGCGATATAGTAAAAGCTCTCGCCGCCGGTGCGGATACGGTGATGCTCGGGAACCTCCTAGCAGGCACGGAGGAGAGTCCCGGCGAAACAGAGATTTTCCAAGGCAGAACTTACAAAGTTTATCGCGGTATGGGGAGCCTTGGGGCTATGGAAAGGGGTAGCAAGGATCGCTACTTCCAAGAGCAGGCCAACAAGCTGGTGCCGGAGGGCATTGAAGGGCGGGTGCCCTACCGAGGTCCGCTTGCTGATACAATTTTCCAGGCGGTTGGGGGCATAAAAGCCGGTATGGGTTATTGCGGCTGCCGCACGGTGGCAGAACTTAAGACAAAAACACAGTTTGTGCGCATTACCGGCGCCGGATTAAAGGAGAGCCACCCCCACACGGTGAACATTACTAAAGAAGCCCCCAATTACAGCGGCAACTAAGGTGCGTGGGCTTTGTGCCTCACGCTCCCGTACATAAGGAGGAATAGTGCTTGAAGCAATTCGCCACAGAAGAACTACGTAACGTCTGTCTTGTCGGGCATGGTGGGTCTGGGAAAACCTCATTTTTAGAGGCAGCCCTCTACAGCAGCCAAGCTATCGACCGCATGGGGCGCGTAGACGAAGGTAACACCGTGTCCGACCACGACCCGGAGGAGGTTAAGCGCTCAATCTCTATCGCCACTTCTCTGGGGCCGTGCGTGTGGCAAGGGCACAAGGTAAATTTTGTCGACACGCCTGGCTACTTTGACTTTGTTGGCGAAGTCAAAGGCGCACTGCGCGCCACCGACGTCGCGCTTGTCTTTGCCTGCGCGGTTTCGGGTGTTGAAGTGGGAACCGAGAAGGTATGGGACTACGCGGGGGAAAGGAACATGGCTCGCGCATTTCTCATTAACAAGATGGACCGCGAAAACGCAAACTTTGACCGCGTTGTAGAAGAGATTCGCCAGACGTTTGGCACTTCGGCTGCTCCGCTGCAGATTCCTATCGGGCAAGAAGCGAAGTTTGCCGGCGTGGTCGATTTGCTTAAGCAAAAGGCTTACTACTACAGCGATAACGGCCGCAAGGTTGAGGAAAAGGCAATCCCGCCGGAGTTAGCTGACAAAGTGACTGAGTACCGCGCCGCCCTGATTGAGGCTATCGCCGAGACAGATGATGAATTATTGATGAAGTACCTTGAGGGCGAGCAACTTACCGACGACGAGGTCATTAAGGGAGTAAAGTTAGGGGTTACATCGGGCAAGCTAGCCCCCATCTTCTGCGCTTCTGCACAGAAGAACGTCGGCGTTAAGTCCTTCCTTGACGCATGCGTGCATTATCTGCCTTCCCCTGCTGACGTGCCGGCTGCGGTTGGCACGAATCTGAAGTCGGGTGCGGAGGAGTCGCGGCCGGCAGCCCGCACCGCGCCTTTCTCGGCCGTCGTGTTTAAGACTATGGCTGACCCCTTTGTGGGCAAGCTCTCGCTCTTTCGCGTATGCTCTGGCGCCTTTAAGTCAGACTCCACGGTGTTTAACAGCAGCAAGGAGGCGCAGGAGCGGGTAGGGCAGCTGTTTGTCGTACGCGGCAAAACGCAGGAGACGTCTCCGGAGTTAGTAGCGGGGGATATCGGGGCGGTGGCTAAGCTTACGGCTACCAGCACGGGCGACACGCTGTGTGACCGCGACAATCCCATTAAGTATAACCGCATTGCCTTCCCGTCTCCGGTCATCGCGCAAGCCGCCGAACCAAAGGCGAAGGGCGACGAAGAAAAGATTGGCAGCTCCTTGGCGCGCCTGCAGGAGGAAGACCCCACGTTCTCTGTCCGCCGCGACCTAGAAACTAGGCAGACGATAATCTCGGGTATGGGTGACCTGCACCTTGATGTTATTGTCAGCCGCATTGCCAAGAAGTTCGGCGTAGACGTAGTGTTGACGCCGCCGCGCGTGCCTTACCGCGAGACCATTCGCGGCGCAACACGCGTAGAAGGTAAACACAAGAAGCAATCCGGCGGCAAAGGCCAGTTCGGTCACGTCTGGATTGAGATGGAGCCCCTGCCAAGCGGCACAGGCTTCGAGTTTGTCGATAAAGTCTTTGGCGGTGCCGTACCACGCAACTTTATCCCCGCCGTAGAAAAAGGTATTCGCGAGACTCTGGAAGAAGGCGTCTTGGCGGGCTTCCCGGTAGTAGACGTGCGCGTAACGCTTGTAGACGGCTCGTCGCACCCCGTGGACTCATCGGAAATGGCGTTTAAGATTGCCGGTTCTCTGGCATTTAAGAAGGGCTTTATGGCCTGCAAGCCCATCCTGCTTGAACCGATAATTAACATCGAGGTCACGGTGCCGGACGATTACATGGGCGACATCATCGGCGACCTCAACAAAAAGCGCGGGCGCATTATGGGGATGGAGCCACACGGTGGATTCCAGCGCGTCAAGGCCCAAGCCCCGTATAGCGAAATCTTTAAGTATGCGACGGACTTGCGTTCCATGACGCAAGGGAGGGGCTCCTTCACCACCGAGTTCTCCCACTACGAGGAAGTCCCAAGCAACGTGGCAGACCCCATTATTCAGGCGAACGCCAAGAAAGCTGAGGAATAGCGAGTGAATTAAGGCGGCAAGTGATGGACTCTGTCTGTCACTTGCCACTTTGCGGTTTAGGGAGGAGGCTTTTATGTATCCGACAGTTTATCTCAGGCGCGACCGAAAACCGCGCGTAGAAGCCGGGCACCCGTGGATCTTTCAAAGTGAGATTGGGAGGATTGCGGGCGAGACGCAACCGGGGGACATCGTTCGCGTTGTTAATCACGCCGGGGCGTTTCTTGGCGTGGGCTACATTAACGACCGCAGTCAAATAGCCGTGCGGCTCTTAAGCCGGAGCGACGAAGAAATTAACCCGCTGTTTTTGCGCCGACGGCTTGAAGAAGCCTGGTCCTTGCGGAAGCAAGTAGTAGGGAGTGGCAGCAACTGCTACCGCTTAGTCTACGGCGAAGCCGACGGTCTACCCGGACTTACCGTCGACATCTACGACCGCTACGCGAGCGTGCAAGTGTTAGCCTTAGGCATGGAACGTTGGATTAGCGCGATAGTCGAGGCGGTTAGCGAGCTCTTAGGTCTAGACGGGGTAGTGCTGCGTAACGACGTGCCGGTGCGGCAGCTTGAAGGGCTGCCCTTAGAGGTGCGGTTTGCGACTGCGGCCTTTAATCCTGTAGTAAATGTACGGGAGAACGGCTTTGCCATGGCGGTGGACTTGTGGCAGGGGCAAAAGACCGGTTACTTTCTTGACCAGCGTGAGAACCGCGCCTACATCGCGCCCTTTGTTAGGGATGCGGTGGTGCTAGACTGCTTTAGCCACACAGGTTCTTTCGCCATACACGCGGCGGGTTACGGAGCAAAGGATGTAACAGCCGTAGATATTTCGGCGCAAGCCGTGCTAGGCACGCGCCAAAACGCCGCGCAGAACGGCTTCGCCGCCGCGATTCGGGCTGTCGAAAGCAACGCCTTTGATTTTCTCAGAGAAGCAGCCGACGCCGGGCACGCCTATGACGTGGTAATGCTTGACCCGCCTGCCTTTACTAAGAACAAACACTCTGTGCCCGCGGCGCGGCGCGGCTACAAGGAAATTAACCTGCGCGGCCTAAAGCTAACTCGTCGCGGCGGATTCTTAATCACCTCGAGTTGTTCATACCATTTGTCGCGGGAGGAGTTTCTCGGCGTCCTGGCCGAGGCAGCGCGCGACGCGCATCGCCAAGTAAAGGTAGTGGCGGTGCGCGGGCAGGCAGCCGACCACCCGCTACTCTTGGCGGCACCCGAGACGGAGTACCTAAAGTTTGTAGTGGCGCAGGTATTTTAGCACGAAAACAAGCGCAAGCAGGCGTCGGAAGGCGCCTGCTTAATGTAATAACGCGAAATCGGCTGTCTTAGGCTACCAGAGCTCTTGAACTAAAATATGGGATATTGTAGCATTAAGGTCAGGAAAGGTCGAACGGGAAGTGGCGGTTCCGTCCCCAAGCGACAAGGGACAAGCGACAATCTCCTGGCGGCCGGCGGCCAATGCCTAGCGAAAGAGAGGTGGGTTATAGCAAGTGGCAAGTATTGTCGACGAAATCGCGCATTACCTCACGTGGCGCTTAGCCCAAAGCGGTACGGGCAGCATTGAAGTGCAACGCAGCGAACTGGCGGCTCGCTTCGCCTGTGCGCCGTCGCAGATTAACTACTGCTTGGCTACGCGCTTTGCGCTTGAGCGCGGCTACCTGGTTGAGTCGCGGCGAGGCGGGGGCGGGTATATACGCATTACGGAAATCGCCGCGCACAGCCGCGAGCTGTGGGAGCGGGCGCTTTCGCACTGCAGGTTGGCGCTGTCACAAACGACGGCGGAACACCTAGTAGAGCTGGTCTACCGCGCCGGGTTGGTTACGCACCGCGAAGCAAAGCTATTGCTCGCCGCCGTAGATAGGCAGACGTTACAGCTTAGCGCTCTCGAGCGAGACGAGATGCGGGCGCGACTGCTAAGGGCCATGTTGGGAACACTTATGATTAACGAGAGGTGAAAAGATATGTTGTGTGAGCAGTGCAAAGCAAAACAAGCGACGGTGCACGTTAAGCAGGTCTTAAACGGCGACGCCACAGAGAAGCATCTGTGTGAGGAATGTGCGCGGCAAAGCGGAGAAATGGACTTCCTTAGTCTGACCGGCGGAGTCAACATCAGTAGTCTGCTCGCGGGCTTTATGAACCTCGAACAAGCGGCCGCGCCAAGCAAATATAAGGGAGAGCTCTGCCAAATGTGCGGTGCGGACTACCGCCGCTTTGCGGAGGGGGGGCGGCTAGGCTGCGCAAACTGCTACCAAACGTTCTCCAAGCACCTAGGCCCGCTACTTAAGCGCATTCATGGGACACTGCAGCATAACGGCAAAGTTCCACGCCTGCGTTCACAGGAAGTTACGCGCAAGCGCCAGCTCGCACAGCTGCGCCAAGAGCTTAAGGACGCAGTCGGCCATGAACAATACGAGCGAGCGGCAGAGCTGCGCGACCGCATACGCCGTTTAGAAACAGAAGCAGGGGGGAAGTGAGATAATGAAGTGGGCAAAATGGACGGAATCGACCGGTCCCTTAAGTCCTAGCGTAGTAAGCACGCGCGTCAGACTGGCCCGCAACTTCGCCGGCCTGCCCTTCCCCGGGACGATGCGCCCCGAACAAGCGCTAGAAGTCGTGGCGCGGATGCGCGGGCTGATTGAGAACGCAGGTAGGCAAGCGGGGTCTTCCGCAGCTTCGGCCATGCAGCTCTTCCCGATGGCGGAGCTCCCTGCCGTAGACCGCCTGGCGCTTGTAGAAAGTCACCTAATCAGCCCCGACCTCGCCAATAGGCGCGAGGGGGCAGTCGTTTTGGCGCAGGACCAACAGGTCGCGATTATGGTTAACGAAGAAGATCATGTGCGCATTCAGTGCTTACTCGCCGGGCTGCAGCTAGAGGAGGCTTGGCGTCTAGCTAGCGAGGTAGACGACTGGTTAGACGGTGAGGGCAACTTCTCCTACCACGAGGAGTACGGTTATCTTACGGCTTGCCCCACGAATGTCGGCACGGGCTTGCGCGCTTCGGTAATGCTGCACCTGCCGATCTTATCGATGACTAACCAAATTGAAAAAGTAATTGCCACTATCGGGCAGCTTGGGCTAATGGCCCGCGGACACTACGGCGAGGGCACGCAGGCGGCCGGTCACATGTTTCAGATTAGCAATCAAGTGACGCTCGGGTTTGCGGAGGAGGAGCTTATTCGCAACCTCAAAGCGGTAGTAGAGCAAATCGTGGCGCAGGAGCGGCTATTGACGCGCAATATGGTAGCGCAAGATAAAATGCGCATTCTCGACCGCGTGCACCGCTCGCTCGGGCTGATGCTTAACGCGCGCGTGTTAGACAGCAATGAAGCCATGAGCTTGCTTTCGGATATTAGGCTAGGTGTGGGGGCGGAGCTACTCAGTCTGCCGGAGCAGGTTCTTACGGAGTTAATGGTATTGGCAAAGCCGCACGTGTTGCAAACGGAGTGCGGACAGACTCTAGACGCTTTTGGGCGCGATGTCAAACGCGCGGAGCTGCTCAGAGAACGCCTGCAAAGGGCGCTTAAGTCAAAGGAGGATAAAAAATGATGTTCCCACTTACCCCCGGTGCTCAACAAGTTATTGCCACAGCGGAGGAATACGCGCGCAAGCTCGGCCATACTCTGATTGGCACGGAGCATCTCTTGCTTGGGGTGGTTGCGACGCTTACGGGTGACAGCGGGTCAGAACTTGCGAATCTTGGGCTGACCATCGAACGGGTTCAGACTGAGGTCGAAGGAATTGTCGGCCCCGGCACAGGCGGCGAGCTGCAAGGCGTGTCGGCGCGGGTAAAAAAGGTGCTGGAAATTGCTTTCTACGAGGCACGCAAGCAGGGACTTGCCGCTATCGACGCGCAGCACATCTTGCTCGGGCTCGCCCGTGAAGGCGAGGGCGTTGCGGCGCTGGTGCTGCACAATCTCGGTCTTAGCGCAGAAAGCTTCGCGGAAATCTTTAAGTTAGGGGCAGCCGATGCGCCGGCGGAACAAAACGCCCCAGCCGGGAGCCGCAAGCCGCGCGGCAAGCAGGAGGGCGGCAAGGGAACTGCTACGCTCGACCAGCACGGCCGGGATTTTACGCGCATGGCAACCGAAGGCCGGCTTGACCCTGTAATCGGGCGCGAGAAGGAGACAGAGCGAGTGGTGCAAATCCTCTCGCGGCGCACCAAGAATAACCCTGTGCTAATCGGCGAACCGGGCGTTGGCAAAACCGCTATTGTCGAAGGGTTGGCCCAGCGCATTATCAAAGGAGAGGTGCCGGAGACGCTGCGCAATAAGCGCGTGGTCGCGCTAGACATGGCGGCGTTAGTCGCGGGCACTAAGTACCGCGGCGAGTTCGAGGAGCGCTTAAAGAAAGTAATCCAGGAAATCCAACAAGCAGGCAATATTGTGCTCTTTATGGACGAAATGCACACGCTTATCGGCGCGGGTGGGGCAGAGGGTGCCATCGACGCGAGCAATATCCTAAAGCCGGCCTTAGCGCGGGGCGAACTGCAGTGCGTGGGGGCCACCACACTAGATGAGTACCGCAAGCATGTAGAGCGGGATGCCGCGCTAGAGCGCAGATTCCAGCCGGTCATGGTTGACCCCCCGACTGCCGAGGAAGCGCTGCAGATTCTTAAGGGTCTGAGAGACCGCTATGAGGCACATCACCGCGTCAAACTCCCGGACGAGACGCTACTTGCGGCCGTTAAGCTCTCAGACCGCTATATTCCCGACAGGTTCCTGCCCGACAAGGCGATTGACCTCATCGACGAGGGCAGTAGCCGCGTGCGGCTCAAGAGCTTTACCGCTCCACCGGACCTAAAAGACACTGAGCAGGAGCTCGCGCGCTTGCAGCAAGAAAAGGCGGCTGCCGCGGGCAATCAGGAGTACGAGCGTGCTGCGGCGCTTCGCGATAGGGAAAAGCAGCTCAAGGAAGAGCTAGAGCAGGTGCGCCAAGCTTGGGAAAAGGAGCGCCTCAAAGCCGAGCCCGTGGTTACGCCGGATGATGTGGCGCACATTGTGGCTACCTGGACGGGCATACCTGTCAAGCGACTGCAAGAAGACGAGTCGCAGCGTCTGCTTAAACTCGAAGAACTGCTGCATGGGCGAGTGATTGGGCAAGAGCAGGCGGTAAGTGCGGTCTCGCGGGCGATTCGCCGCGCAAGGGCCGGGCTCAAGGACCCCAAGCGCCCCATCGGCTCATTCTTCTTCCTGGGGCCGACCGGCGTAGGCAAAACGGAGCTGGCCCGAGCGCTAGCCGAAGCTATCTTCGGGGACGAAAACGCGGTAATCCGCATCGACATGTCGGAGTACGGCGAGCGCCACACTGTGTCGCGCCTTGTCGGGGCACCGCCGGGCTACGTAGGGTACGACGAAGGCGGGCAACTAACAGAGGCAGTGCGGCGCAAGCCCTACGGTGTAGTGCTGTTTGACGAAATGGAGAAAGCGCATCCCGAGGTGTTTAACGTCCTGTTGCAGGTGCTCGAAGACGGCAGGCTGACGGACGGTCGCGGCCGCACCGTCAACTTCCGCAACACCATCATCATTATGACTTCGAATGTAGGTGCCGAAACTATAAGGAAGGGCGGCTCGCTCGGCTTTGGCACGACCGGAGGCCAACTAGGCAGCGACTACGAAGCCATGCGCGACCGTGTACTCGAAGAGCTAAAGCGCAACGTGCGGCCGGAGTTCCTAAACCGCGTCGACGATACGATTGTGTTTCATCAGCTCGATGCGGCGCATATCGTGCAGATTGTGGGGATTATGCTTAAGGAACTAGCCCAGCGCATAGCAGAGTCTGGTATAATTATCTCAGTGACGGATGCCGCGAAGGAGCTCTTGGCTAAAGAAGGCTTTGACCCTCTGTTTGGGGCACGGCCGCTTAGGCGGGCCATCGTCAGACGCATCGAGGACGAGATGTCCGAGCGCGTCCTGACCGGCGAGTTCAAAGAAGGCGACCAAGTGCTAATCGACGCCGCGGGCAACACGCTCACCTTCACAAAACACTGAAGAACGGGGACGTAGGGACGTGCGTTTCGCACGTCGGCGGACGTGCCGCAGGCACGTCCCTACACTCTCTAGGCGGGAGGTTGCCATGCGCGACAAGATTCGTTTCTTCTGCACAGCCTGCGGGCACGAGACGCTGAAGTGGGGCGGCAAGTGCCCGGGCTGCGGCGCATGGAACTCCCTTGTGGAGCAATTAGTGACTAAAGCTGAGTCTGTGCGCCGCAGGCGCGGTGACGATGCAGAGCCGATACCTCTTCGCAACGTTAAGTCAGAGAACATCGGCCGCATAGCCACAGGCTCGCGCGAACTTGACCGCGTCTTAGGAGGAGGCTTGGTGCCGGGGTCGGCAGTCTTAGTGGGTGGCGACCCCGGCATCGGGAAATCCACGTTGCTTTTGGCCGTAGGGAATGCAATCGCCACCCACGGCCGACGCGTCATCTATGCTTCGGGCGAGGAGTCTATGGAGCAGCTAAAGCTCAGGGCCGAGCGCCTGCACGCTGAGTCTGGCGAACTGTATGCCACCCCCGCCACCGATACCGCAGCCCTTATTGACCAAGTGCAAGTCCTAAAGGGCGACGTGGTGGTGGTGGACTCCATTCAGACCATGAGCATCGCGGAGTTGGCGACGGCCGCGGGTAGCATCGGTCAGGTGCGGGAATCTGCGGCGCGCATGATCAGATTTGCCAAAGACAGCGGCGTAGCTGTCATCCTCGTCGGACACGTGACCAAAGATGGCGCTATCGCCGGGCCGAAGCTGCTTGAACACATGGTAGACGCCGTGCTCTACTTTGAAGGCGACAAACACATGAGCTTTCGCCTGCTGCGCGCGGTAAAGAACCGCTTTGGGGCGACAAGTGAAGTAGGCGTATTTTCGATGCACAACAGCGGGCTTAAGGATGTCGACAATCCTTCGGAGCTCCTTTTGGCGGAGCGTCCCGCAGATGTCGTCGGCTCGGTGGTAGTGCCGATTATCGAGGGCTCGCGCCCTATGTTAATCGAAATGCAGGCGCTCTTGGCACCTACAGGCTATGGTACGCCGCGGCGCACTACGGCAGGTGTGGAGAGCAACCGCGTAGCCATGCTCCTTGCGGTACTTGAGCGTCGCGTCGGCCTGGACATATCGTATCAGGACAGCTACGTAAATGCGGTAGGTGGCATACGCGTCATCGACACGGCGGCCGATTTGGCCGTTGCCGTGAGCCTAGCCTCAAGTTTGCGCAACACGCGCGTCAACCGCACCCTAGCCGTAGTTGGGGAAATAGGCTTAACCGGCGAAGTGCGCGGCGTCGGCCGCATTGAGGGGCGGATAACGGAGGCGGCAAAGCTAGGCTTTAAGCACATTATTATCCCCAAGCGAAACGCAGCGGAAGCCAAATCGCTAGCTCTAGCTAACATAGAAGTGCATCCTGTGGAAACACTGGCGGCAGCCCTTACCACTACCTGGAACTTGTAGGAGGATGCGAACATGCCTGATAGCGATAAGCTAATTAGCGCCTTAAGAATGCTAGCCCCCGGCACGATGTTGCGTGAGGGGCTAGACAACGTACTGCGGGCAAGAACGGGAGCATTAATTGTCATCGGCGACTCGCCGCAGGTGATGGCCATCGTGGACGGCGGGTTTGCTTTAGACTGCGAGTTTACCCCGACTGCCCTGTATGAGTTAGCCAAAATGGACGGTGCGATAATCCTCAATAAGGACGCTAAGCGCATACTCTACGCTAACGCTGAACTGGTGCCGGACGCGACCATCCCCTCGGCGGAGACAGGCATAAGACATCGTACGGCTGAGCGCACGGCCAAGCAGACCGGCGAGATTGTGCTGGCCATTTCGCAGCGCCGTTCGATTATAACGTTGTACCGCGGCTCGATTCGCTACATACTGCGCGAGTTCCCGGAGTTGACCTCTAAGGCTCATCAGGCTATCGGCACGTTGGAAAAGTATAAGCAGGCGCTAGACCGCATACTCGCGGAGCTGTCGGTGCAGGAGTTTAAGGACACCGTAACCGTCTTTGACGTAGTTGCGGCAGTGCATCGCGCGGAACTGGTGATGCGGGGCGCGAGCGAGGTTAGGCGGCACTTGGTGGAAATGGGCACCGAGGGGCGTCTGCTCGGCTTGCAGTTAGCGGAACTTACGCGCAACGTCGAAGAGGAAACAGCGCTCTTGATACAAGACTACCGCCAAGCAGGCGATAGCCGTAGCCTGGCGGAAGTAAGGCAACAGCTTGGCGCGATTACGCTCGACGATATGCTAGACCCCTTAAACGTCTGCCGCATCCTCGGCCATGGCGTGAGCATCAATGCGCTAGACCAGGCCATTGCCCCGGCAGGGTACCGCTTGCTGAGCAGAATCCAGCGCCTGCCTGAGGCTGTAATTAAGAACCTGGTAGCGGCGTTCGCAGATTTTCAGGGCATTCTGCATGCGTCGCTTGAAGAACTTGACGAGGTTGAGGGCATCGGGGAAGTGCGCGCTAGGGCGGTAAAGAACGGCCTAGAAAGGCTAGAAGAGCAGGTCTTTAATCTGAGGCACCAAGCATGAGGCTCTTGCTGCGGGAAGGGCGCACTTACCTCGTCCTACTGGCGCTCTTCGCGGCCGTGCTCTTCTTTGTTCACCCGCTGCTGCTTAGCTTGCCATTTCTACTGCTTGGCTTTCTTCTTTACTTCTTTCGCGATCCCGTGCGCCGTCATCCCGCCGCGAATGACGCTGAGATCGATTTCCTCGCCCCGGCCGACGGTAAGGTGATGGTCGTGGATGTTGTACACGACCCCTATCTTTTTCGTGGGCCCGCTCAGATGGTGACGATCTTTTTAAGTCCGCTAGACGTGCATGTCAATCGGGTGCCCATCAGCGGACGGGTTACGGCGGTCGAGCACCGGCCCGGGCAGTTTAGGCCGGCCTACCTAGCGGAGGCCCCTTCCGTCAACGAACGCAATTATGTAGCGGTGAAGAACAACGAGACGCAGTGCCTCCTCGTGCAGATTGTAGGCGTCCTAGCGCGGCGCGTTGTGTGCTGGGTTAAAGTAGGCGACGAGCTTGAGCGCGGCGAGAAGTTTGGCCTAATGAAGTTTGGTTCGTCTCTACAGATGTTTATGCCCCCCGAAACAAAGGTGCGGGTTAAGAAGGGGGAGCGCGTAGTAGGGGGAGAAACGGTGATAGGGGTGATTAAGCGTGGCGCAATGGGTTAGAAGATACATCCCTTCCGCGTTTACCCTAGGCAACTTGTACCTAGGCGTGTTGGCCATTTATCTGGCCATGACCGGCGAGTGGCGGCTGGCCTCATTTGTAGTAATTGTGGGCATGTTTCTTGACGGCGTCGACGGCCGCCTGGCGCGCCTCTTAGATGTCACCAGCAGCTTCGGTAAGGAGCTTGACGCTTTGGCCGATGTCGTGACCTTCGGAGTGGCGCCTGTTACGCTAATGCTTGCCCTGCTGTCGGAGTACTATCTTGCGCACGTCGCCGGCGCAGCTTTTGTGTTTGCCGGGGCCATACGGCTTGCTCGCTTTAATTCGCAACCTGCGGTGAGGCCTGGGGCTTTCACAGGCTTGCCCATTACCGCCGCGGGAGGAATTGCCGCGACGGCCACGCTTTATTATCAGCTTTTGCCGGACTTCTTTCTGCCGCTTACTTTCCTCACGTTAGCCGTGCTTATGGTCAGTCGTGTGCCTTACCCTGATTTTAAGACCGTGAGCCTTCCGCGTAGCGCGGGTATGTTGGCTGCTTTTATGGTCGCCACGGTGCTAATGCTGTGGTTTGCCAGACGATTTGTTTTTATCCCCTTAGTGCTCTATGCGCTGATGGGCTTTGGCTGGCACGGGATGCTGTGGCGGCGGCTTCCGCATGCTTGGCGCATAAAGTACGAGCGGGGCAAGGCAGCGGCAATTAGGAAGCGCGAGGAGCAAAGAGCAAAGCGAAAGGGGTAGGCGTGCGCCTACCCCATTTTAAAATACCCTAGTGCAGAAACTCGTTCTCGCTCCTTGGTGACGATATCGTTTAACTCAAACCCCAAGAGCTGACAGATGGCGGCGAGGTAGAACAGATTGTTGCCAAGCTCGGCCTCCACCACATCCTTGCAGTGGTCGCACAACTCGCCGTCGATATGTGTGCTTGACATCTGCTTAAAGTCTTGGATAAGCAAGCTCTCCGGCAACTTCTGCTTGCTTACGTCAATTTCGATGCACCCACAGGTTGTGGCGGCCTTAGCTACTGCGCGGTTAACCCTAGCGCAGGATTCCTGAAACTTGGTTAATGCGTCAAGGATGCTGCGATGCCTTACTAAGTACTCGCCTACGGTGTGCTGAAACTCTGTGCAGAACTCTCCCAAGACAGTCACCCCCATAGCTAGATTATCTTACACGCCACTACCCTTGTCAACCAAGAAACAAGAGGCAAGACGGAAAACAAAAGGGACGGTTCTTTTTGTTTCAAACTCGCTGTTGACACCGCCCGTTTCCCTATGATAAAATACTAAATTTCTTGACTATACCCCTAGGCAATGGTAACATCAAGGGTAGGGGGTGAAGCGGTTGTTCGGCATTGGCGACAAAGTTGTGTACCCCATGCATGGGGCGGGCGTCATTGAAGCGGTTGAGGTGCGCGAAATACTGGGCGCAAGGCAAAGTTATTATGTGATGCGCATACCCTTAGGGGAGATGAAGGTCTATATTCCGCAAAACAATGTGGATCACATGGGCCTCAGGCAGATAGTAGCGCAAAGCGAGGTTCCACGCGTGTTGTCTGTGTTGCGAGCACTGCACGCGGAGGAACAGGGGAACTGGAATCGCCGCTATCGTGCCAACCTTGAGAAGCTGCGCACGGGTTGCATCCTAGCGGTAGCCGAGGTGGTAAGCACACTTTGTGCGCGCGAGAGGAGCAAGGGCCTGTCGACAGGCGAGAAGCGCATGCTCGAGACAGCGCGGCAGATTTTGGTGAGCGAACTTATATTGGTGGAGAACGTGAGCGAGGAAGCGGCGCAGCACCTAGTACAAAATGCCTGCTCCTGAGCCAAAAACTTCACCAAGTCCTTTTTTTTGCCCCGGAATGTGCTATATTTAGGGTCAGTAAATAACTTAGTCAGAAAGGGAGTGTCACCTATGGGGAGAAAAATCGCACGCGCAGTTCTAGTCCTCGGCGGGGCCTTGTCGGTGTACAGCCTCGTGTCCGCGCTCTTGCCGTTTGTGGAGCAGCTGTCTGGGCAGGAATTCTCGGGTCTTTTGGCAGTTAGCATCAACGTGGCGGGGGCTTTTCTTGGAGGACTTATCTTTTATTTTATTTCCCCCTGGTTGATAACGATCTGCCTGCGCTTTGCCGACATCGCCGAGAGCTACGTGCAGCGCATACCTGTACAAGACATGATTATGGGGGCCGTTGGGCTTACGGTCGGCTTACTTGTGGCCACCCTACTCTCTCGCCCGCTTGAGATTGTGCCGCTTGTGGGCGCGTATCTCAAGATTGGAGCGTATGTGCTACTTGGCTATCTTGGCCTGCGCATTGCCGTAACTAAAAGCGATGAAATCGCCGCGCTTCTCCTGCCGGGGCAGCGCCGCAGCGCTCCCGTAGCCATTAACGGCGGCATACCGAAGGTCTTAGATACTAGCGTGATCATTGACGGACGCATTCTCGACATCGTACGCACCGGCTTCTTGGAAGGCACGCTACTTGTTCCTGCTTTTGTGTTGGAGGAACTGCGCCACATCGCCGACAGCCCTGATGTCCTGCGCCGCAACCGCGGGCGCCGCGGGCTCGACGTCCTAAACAGCATTCAGAAAGAAAGCGGGGCACGGGTAGAGATTATCCGCCGCGATTACGACGACCAAAGCGAGGTCGACAGCAAGTTGGTGCGTCTGGCACAGGACTTAAAGGCCAAGATTTTAACTAACGACTATAACCTCAATAAGGTGTGCGAAGTGCAGGGCGTGAGTGTGCTCAACATTAACGAGCTCGCTAATGCCTTAAAACCTGTAGTCCTCCCCGGCGAAGAAATGAGCATACAAGTGATGCGGGAGGGGAAGGAATACGGGCAAGGAGTCGCCTACCTCGAAGACGGCACGATGATAGTGGTGGAACAGGGCAGAAAGCATATCGGCGACACGGTTCCGGTGATTGTCACCTCGGTGCTGCAGACTTCGGCCGGGCGCATGATTTTCGCTAAGCTGCGCTAGGCGTCTATGGATACAGCGGTAATTATCACGGCCGCCGGGAGCAGCACGCGCATGGGCGGACTTGGCAACAAGTTAACCATGCTGATTGACGGCAAACCAGTAATCCAATGGACAGTCGAAGCCTTTGTGCAGGCAGGTCTGACGGAGATTTACTTAGTTGTGCCGGCAGGTAAGGAAGGTGTTTTCAGAGGCCTTTCCTACCCGCTGCCAGTGACGGTAGTGCCCGGCGGCGCGACGCGCCAAGCGTCGGTCTATGCGGGCTTAGCGGCAGTGCCGGAAACGACGCACTATGTCCTTATACATGACGGGGCGCGGCCGTTTGTGTCACCCGCGCTGATTACCCGCGTGCTTACTGCTACGCGAGAGGGCGGCGCCTGTTTCCCAGGCATTCCCTTGTCGGACACTGTTTACGAGGCTCGCTCCAACCGATTGGCAAAAGTCTTAACGCGGGACGACTATGTGGCGGTGCAAACCCCGCAAGGCTTCCGCCGCGAGCTGATAGTGGAGGCCCACAGGCAGGCGTTATCTCGCGGCATTTCGGCTACCGACGACGCCGCTCTAGTCAGCCTTTTAAACCACGCAGTCGCAGTGGTGGAAGGGGAGCAGGCAAACATTAAGCTGACTACGCCAAGCGACCTAGCGCGCTTCGTGTCGTCAAGCGTTACGCGCTGTGGGTTCGGCATGGACGTGCACCGCTTGGTTGCGGGCAGGAGGCTGTGCCTCGGGGGAGTGGAAATCCCCTATCATCTGGGACTACTTGGGCATTCGGATGCCGATGTGCTCACGCACGCAATAATGGACGCATTGCTTGGAGCCGTAGGTTTAGGCGACATTGGGCAGCACTTCCCCGACAGCGACGAGCGCTACCGCGGTGCCGCTAGCCTTCTGCTTTTGAGGGAAGTCGCGGCACTGCTTAAAACCCATCACGCCGAACCGACCCACATTGACGTCACGCTCTTGCTCGAAGCGCCGAAAATCGGGCCGTATCGAGAGGCGATGCGGCGCAATATTGCCGCTACGCTAGGGCTTACGGAGTCCCAGGTGAACATAAAGGCCACGACCAACGAAGGATTAGGCTTCGTGGGGGCAGGCGAAGGCGCTGTGTGCTACGTTGCCGCCACGGTGAGGGTTGATCAGAGGATGGGAGAAGCTATTAGGTGAGCATTTCGCAAGGAGGGCTGACAGTGCAGCTGCAAATTTACAATACACTGACGCGAGAGAAAGAACTTTTTGTGCCGCGCATACCGGGAAAAGTGAGCATGTATCTATGCGGTCCGACCGTGTATAATCGCATTCACCTCGGGAACGCGAGGACTTTTGTTTTGGGGGATACTATACGGCGTATCCTGCGGTACCTAGGGTACGATGTGATATACGTGCAGAACTTTACTGACGTCGAGGATAAGATTATTGTCCGCGCCGCACAACTTAACATGTCTGTCGACGAACTGGTCGAACAGGAAATTAGAAACTACTTTCTGGATGTCAAGGAGCTTAACATTTTGCCTGCGGACAAGCATCCGCGGGTTACCGAGCATATCGGAGACATTATCTCCTTTATCGAAGACCTTATCGCGGGTGGGTTTGCCTATGTGAGCGGCGGCGACGTGTTTTACGACGTGCGGAAATTCCCTGCCTACGGTCAGTTAAGCGGGCAGAAGCTTGACGACCTCGCTATGGGCAGCCGCGTCGAGGCAGGCGAGGAGAAGCGTTACCCCGCCGACTTTGCTCTCTGGAAGAGCGCTAAGCCCGGCGAGCCGTTTTGGGAAAGTCCGTGGGGCAGAGGTCGCCCCGGGTGGCACATTGAGTGCTCGGCCATGTTGCGTGAAATGCTTGGGGGGCACATAGATATCCACGCCGGCGGCATGGACCTGCAGTTCCCGCACCACGAGAACGAACTGGCACAAAGCGAGGCGCTGTGCCCGGGAGAACCACTTGCCCGTTATTGGGTGCATGGTGCTTTTCTTAACGTCAATGAGGAGAAAATGTCTAAGTCGCAGGGCAATTTCTTTATTCTTCGCGATATTCTAGAGCAGTACCCCGGCGACACGGTGCGCTTCTTCCTGCAGAGTGCCCACTACCGGAAGCCCCTTTCCTTTGATGCTACTTCCCTAGACAGTGCTAGTGCCGGGCTTAGCCGCTTAAAGAATACCTGCGCCGCTTTAGAGCATGTGCTCTCCGCACATACGGACAAGCAGACAGCAGGGGAGACGATTGACGTCGGCAAGTACGAGGCGCGGTTTAAGGACGCGGTAGCGGATGACTTTAACACGGCTGAAGCCTGGGGCGTGCTGTTTGAGCTCGCGCGTGACGCCAACACGGAGCTAGCGCGGGGCGGACTTGCTAACGCCGAGGCAGTATTGCAGCTTATACTTAAGCTGACGGGCGTATTGGGAGTAGAACTGAGAGCCGACAGGAGTCTTGACGCTGCGGTAGAACAGCTTATCGCCAAACGGCAGGAAGCGCGGCGCGCGAGGGACTTTAAGACTGCGGACGAGATTCGCCTCGAGCTCGACAAACTTGGGATTGTGCTTGAGGATACGCCACAGGGCGTCAGGTGGAAGCGCAAGTGAGTGGGCGCTCGCCGGACGATTTTTCACCCGCAGCCTGGGCTTATATCGGGGATGCTTATTACGAGTTGGCGATGCGCGTGCTTACCCTGCGCGACGGGCCAAAACGCATGAGCGCTGTGCACCAAGAAACGGCTCGCTTCGTGCGTGCCTCTTTCCAAGCTAAAGCTGCGCACGCCATCATGGAACTACTTACCGACAAAGAAAAAGAAATCTTGCGCCGCGGACGCAACACGAGGAGTGGCCACGTGCCAAAGAGTGCCAGCGCCACGGAGTATAGGCATAGCACAGGCATAGAGGGCTTAATTGGCTATCTTTACCTCGCCAAAGAGGAAGAGCGCGCGCTAGAGCTTATCTGCGCCATGCGCGAGCTCAAGGGGGAAGAACCATGCGTGTAACCCTGCTAACTCACACGCCGGAGCCCGACCAAGTAGTTGCGGCGGCGGCGCGGCTCTGCTATTCGGGGGCAGACATAGCCACTATCCAAAAGCGCCTCGCAGGTGACAAAGGCGCGGCCTTAGTGGCTAAGCTGTTGTCGCTTGGGCACGAGTCGCCGCTTGAGCACGTGAGCTTTACCTTTGGGATTGAAGACGTAAGTCGCGCCCTGTCGCACCAGTTGGTGCGGCACCGCATCGCTTCGTATTCACAGCAGTCGCAGCGCTATGTGCGCCTGGAGGACTTTTCGTTTGTCACGCCTCCCACCATCGCCGCAAGGCCTGAAGCTAGCGCGGAGTACCGCGAGGCCATACAGGCAATACGCCGTGCTTATGCGGCCTTGCTCGCCCATGTGCCGGCGGAAGATGCCCGCTATATCCTGCCAAATGCGTGCACGACCAAACTGGTGGCTACGCTTAATGCCCGAAGTCTCTATAATTTCTTTGCCTTGCGCTGTTGCCGGCGGGCGCAATGGGAAATCCGCGCGTTAGCGTGGAGCATGCTGCGCCTCGCGCGAGCCGCCGCCCCACACGTCTTTAGCCAAGCCGGGCCGGACTGCTTAAGTGCGCGGGGATGCGGCGAAGGTGAGATGAGTTGCGGCGACCCGTACAGCAAATCTGAACTAGACGGAGGTCAAGATGAATCAAGTCGAGGGACGTAATCCGGTACTTGAGGCTCTGCGGGCAAACGCACCCATTAATAAGCTGTTTGTGCAGAACAATGTCGGTGGTACGATTGGGCAGATAATCGCACTCGCCAAACAGCAGGGCGTAGTCGTAGTCGAGGCGGAAAAGGCTAGCCTCGACAAGATGTGCGAAGGCAGGCCACACCAAGGCGTCGTGGCGCAGTTAGCCGTCGTGCCGTACATGGAGTTTGAAGACCTCGTAGAGAAGGCGTTAGCCGCCCCGCTCCCCCTGCTCTTGGTGCTAGACCACATTGAGGACCCGCATAATCTAGGGGCCATTTTGCGGAGCGGTTTGGCTGCGGGCGCACAGGGCGTAATTATCCCTAAACGGCGGAGTGCCGCTCTCTCGCCGGCTGTGGCTAAAGCCTCGGCCGGTGCGGTAATGCACCTAGCAGTAGCGCGCGTAGCGAACCTAGCGCAGCACGTAGCGCGCCTGAAAGACGCGGGCTTTACCGTGGTCGGTGCGGATTCTAGCGGCAAAGTCATATACGATGTTAAGCTGTCCTGTCCTCTGGCGGTTATTGTCGGCAGCGAAGACGAAGGCATTTCAAGGCTCTTGCGCGAGGCTTGCGACGAACTGGTGGCCATACCTATGTCCGGCCCGGTGGGTTCGCTTAACGCTTCCGTCGCCGCGGGGGTGGTGTTGTTCGAGGTCGTGCGCCAGCAAAGAGCGCGCCGCTGATTGACCTTTACATAACGCAAGTATATAATAATGGTTGTCCAGTGAGTTTCCTTACCTAAGGAAATTTACAAAATTTCATATAGCTACTCCCAATCTGGAGGCGATGCTTAGTGGATTTCCCGGCACGCGATGCTGTTTCCCTTGAGATGATGCCGGAAGAGGACATTGTCGAGGGAGCAAAGCAAGGGAGCACGTATGCGCTTGAGCACTTAATTAACAAGTACCGCGCGTTTGTTCGAGCTAAAGCTAAGTCGTACTTTCTCGTAGGAGCAGATCGCGACGACATAACGCAAGAAGGTATGATTGGTCTATACAAAGCCATTCGTGACTTCAAGCCGGACAAGTTGTCATCGTTTAGAGCGTTTGCCGAGCTATGCATTACACGCCAAATTATCACTGCGATAAAGACGGCAACGCGGCAAAAGCACATACCTCTAAACTCTTATGTTTCACTTAACAAGCCTATATACGACGAAGAATCCGACAGGACTCTGCTAGATATTCTCTCGGGCGGCAAAATCACCGATCCAGAGGAACTAGTGATTCATCAAGAGGAGTTTAAGGACATAGAGTGTCGTATGGGCGAGCTATTAAGCGACTTAGAATGCAAAGTGCTGCGGTACTATCTAGACGGTAAATCATACCAAGAAATCGCCGAGGAGTTAGACCGCCACGTAAAGTCTATCGATAACGCGTTGCAGCGGGTAAAACGCAAGTTAGAGCGCTATTTGCTCGAGCGGATGGCGTGAGCGAAGCGCGCATTTGGCACTTTGCACTTGGCACTTCGCACTTCGCACTTCGTGGGAACGCAGGCGCTCCTAGCTCGTAGTAGAGTAGTGCCCAGTGCCCAGTCCTCAGTGCCCAGTAGAGCGGTATCTCGGTGGTGTACGGTTCCCCTTTAACCTTTCCACCTTGCCAGCGTACAGCGGAATGCGGTTCAAAGCTTCCAAAAAAGTTCGCTTGACTCGTGTTGTGCACCGCACTATAATGTAATAGTCGCCTAAAACGACCCTTGCTTGTGGAGAGGTGCCCGAGCGGCCAAAGGGAGCAGACTGTAAATCTGCCGGCAGACGCCTACACTGGTTCAAATCCAGTCCTCTCCACCACTCTAGAACAGAGGCGGGTGTAGCTCAATGGTAGAGCTCCAGCCTTCCAAGCTGGTTGCGTGGGTTCGATTCCCATCACCCGCTCCATACTGATTAGAGGTGAGAGGTGGGAAGTTAGAGGTTAGAAGTGCCCGGTGCCCAGTGCCCAGTAGAGCGGTATCTCGGCGGTGTACGGTTCCTCTTTGACCTTTTACCTTGTCCCTTTCTTCCCACAGCTCAAAGCTCAAAGCCCGTTCTTCTAAAGCCTAAAGCCTCACGCCTCACAGCCCTTCCCCTGGCGGCCGGCGGCTGGCGCCTGGCGGCCCCTCCTCAAGCGACAAGCCACAAGCGACAAGCCACAAGCGACAAACAACATTGCGGGGTGGAGCAGTCTGGTTAGCTCGTCGGGCTCATAACCCGGAGGCCGCAGGTTCAAATCCTGCCCCCGCTACCAAATTAGAAGTTAGAGGTTAGAAGTTAGAAGTTAGAGGAGTCCGTGCTTCGTGCCCGGGGCCTCTTCGGTCAAAGCTCAAAGCCCGTTCTTCTAAAGCCTAAAGCCTAAAAGCTGAATGCTGAGAGCCGCTTTCGACTCACGAGTCCCCAAGCGACAAGCGACAAGCGACAAGCCACAAGCGACAAACAACATTGCGGGGTGGAGCAGTCTGGTTAGCTCGTCGGGCTCATAACCCGGAGGCCACAGGTTCAAATCCTGTCCCCGCTACCACACGCTGACGTAGCTCAGTCGGTAGAGCACATCCTTGGTAAGGATGAGGTCACCGGTTCAATCCCGGTCGTCAGCTCCATATGTAATACACAAACCCTCCGTGCTATGCGCGGAGGGTTTTGAGCTTTAATTTGTTTGACTCTAAGGCGTGGCGTTGGTAAAATCAGCGTAAGCTGTCCTACATAGGAGGGAGAAGAGACCATGGCTAAGAAAAAATTCGAACGCAATAAGCCGCACGTTAACGTAGGGACAATCGGTCACATTGACCACGGTAAGACCACGACGACCGCTGCACTGACGAGCATTATTTCGACTACCGGCGGCGCAGAGAAAGTGGCCTACGACCAGATTGACAAGGCCCCCGAGGAAAAGGCCCGCGGCATCACGATTAACACCGCGCACGTCGAGTACGAGACCGCCAAGCGCCACTACGCCCACGTCGACTGCCCCGGTCATGCCGACTACATTAAGAACATGATTACCGGTGCCGCCCAGATGGACGGAGCAATCCTCGTAGTCTCGGCAGCAGACGGCCCCATGCCCCAGACCCGCGAGCACATTCTGCTGGCCCGTCAGGTAAACGTACCCCACATCGTGGTTTGGCTAAACAAGGCCGACATGGTCGACGACCCCGAACTGCTTGAACTCGTCGAGATGGAAGTGCGCGACCTGCTCACGACCTACGGTTACCCCGGCGACGACACACCTATCGTAGCAGGCTCCGGCCTTAAGGCATTAGAGTGCGGCTGCGGCAAGCGCGAATGCCAATGGTGCGGCAAGCTCTGGCAGCTGATGGACGCAGTAGACGAGTATATTCCTACTCCTGTACGCGAAACCGAAAAGCCCTTCCTGATGCCCGTAGAAGACGTCTTCACGATTACCGGTCGCGGCACCGTAGCAACCGGTCGCGTTGAGCGCGGCGTGATTAAGGTATCCGACGAAGTTGAAATCGTAGGCTTTACCGAAAGACCCCGCAAGACCGTCTGCACCGGCGTAGAAATGTTCCGCAAGCTCCTTGACCAGGCCCAAGCCGGCGACAACGTAGGGTTACTCCTGCGCGGCGTAGACCGCAAAGACATCGAGCGCGGCCAAGTTTTAGCAAAACCCGGTTCGATTAAGCCCCACACCAAGTTTAAGGGCGAAGTCTACGTTCTGTCCCAAGAAGAAGGCGGCCGTCATAAGCCCTTCTTTGACGGATACCGTCCGCAGTTTTACTTCCGCACCACCGACGTAACCGGTATCTTGAACCTGCCCGCAGGCGTAGAGATGGTTATGCCCGGCGACAACATCACCATGACGATTGAGCTTATTACTACGATTGCCATGGAGCCCGGCGTGCGCTTTGCTATTCGCGAAGGCGGCCGTACCGTCGGCGCCGGCGTCGTGACGGAGATTATTGAGTAGGGCCCCAGCGCCTAGTGCCTAGTGTCTAGGTCAGGATTCGCAATTCACGAATGATGAACGCGAGCTAATCGCTTCTACTGGGAACTGAGGACTGGGCACTGGGCACTTCGCAAAGGCACTGCGGTTCGCCGCAGTGTTTTTCCTTGACACAGGTATGTCCCTGTGATAACTTTTATGGGGTATCCGTTTTTAGGCGCCATTATAGCAGGAGGTGGGACTAATGCGAGTAGGTATTACGTTAGCCTGCGGTGAGTGCAAACAACGCAACTACCGTACTACTAAGAATAAGAAGACCAACACGGAACGCTTGGAGATGAAAAAGTACTGCAAGTTCTGTAAGACTCACACCGCTCATCGGGAAACAAAGTAGGTGAAGGTATGAAGTTCTTACAGAAGCTCGTGGACAAATTTCACGAACTCACCAAGTTCTTGCGCGAAGTCCGCAGTGAAATGCGCAAGGTCGTGTGGCCCACTCGGCAGCAGACCGTTAACTACACCCTAGTAGTAGTTGCGGCAGTGATTCTGGTGGCAGGTCTTATTTCCATTACGGACGCCGCCTTTGGCGCGGTTATCCGGCGCGTGCTCGGCATCTAATCCTAGTCGCGGAGTTCCCGTCGAAGGAGGTAGGGGCGCTATCTTTGATAGGGCCCTGAGAGAGTTATGGCAAAGAATTGGTACGTGGTGCACACCTATTCCGGGTACGAGAATAAGGTGAAAGCCAACCTGGAAAAGCGCGTCCAATCCATGGAGATGGAGGACAAGATTTTTCGTGTACTAGTCCCGATGGAGGATGAACTGGAGACGGGCCGAGACGGCAAAAAGAAGCTTGTCAAGAAAAAAGTTTTCCCGGGCTATGTGATTGTGGAGATGATCGTGACCGACGATTCTTGGTACGTCGTGCGAAATACGCCGGGCGTAACAGGCTTTGTAGGTTCCGGCACCAAACCGACGCCGCTTAATGACAGCGAAGTCAAGGCAATTTTGCGCTCCATGAATATGGAAGAGCCCAAGATTCGCGTCGATTATTCGCTTGGCGAGTCTGTGCGTATCATCGAGGGGCCCTTCCAAGGCTTTGTTGGTCCGATTGAAGAGATTATCGCTGACCGACAAAAGCTCAGGGTAAGGGTGAACATGTTTGGCCGCGAGACGCCCGTGGAATTGAACTTCACTCAAGTGCAAAAACTGTAGAACCCTAAGTAAGGGATATGAATTTGCCGCGGCAAATTCAGAGGGAGGTGGACGTAGTTGGCTAAGAAACTTGTTAAAGTCGTCAAACTGCAAATTCCTGCTGGCAAGGCAACGCCTGCTCCACCGGTTGGACCTGCCCTGGGTCAAGCTGGTATTAACATCATGGGCTTTGTCAAGGAGTTTAACGAGCGCACCGCGCAGCAAGTGGGCTTGATTATCCCGGTAGAGGTTTCTGTCTTTCATGACAGGTCTTTTACTTTCATACTCAAGACCCCGCCGGCGGCTGTGCTGCTGAAGAAGGCGGCAGGAGTCGAATCGGGCTCCGGTGAGCCTAACAAAAAGAAGGTTGCTAAAGTGACCCGCGCTAAGGTGCGCGAGATTGCCCAGTTGAAGATGCCTGACTTAAATGCCGCAAGTATCGACGCGGCCGTGCGCATGGTCGAAGGCACTGCGCGTAGCATGGGCATCGAAGTTGTTGACTAGGAAAAGAACCCGCGTGGGAGGGGTTATTCCCGCTATTACCACTGGAGGTGAAGAGCATGCCTAAGAGAGGCAAGAAGTATTTAGAAGCAGCAAAGCTTTTTGACCGCACTGTCTTCTATGACCCTAGCGAGGCCGTCGCGCTCGCCAAGAAGAGCGCCACCGCAAAGTTTGACGAGACCATCGAAGTCGCGGTAAGGCTTGGGGTCAACCCAAAACACGCCGACCAACAAGTGCGCGGTGCTGTTGTGTTGCCGCACGGTACGGGTAAGACTGTGCGTGTGCTTGTTTTTGCTAAAGGCGACAAGGCGCGTGAAGCAGAGAATGCAGGCGCGGACGTCGTCGGAGCCGAAGACATTATCGCTAAGATTCAGAACGAGAACTGGGTAGACTTTGACGTGGCCATCGCCACCCCCGACATTATGGGGCAGGTTGGCCGCTTGGGTAGGATTCTCGGTCCGAAGGGGCTTATGCCTAACCCCAAAGTAGGTACAGTTACGTTCGATGTGGCCAAGGCGATTCGCGATGTGAAGGCAGGTAAGATTGAGTACCGCGTCGATAAGGCAGGTATCGTTCACGCCCCTATCGGCAAGGCTTCTTTCACGGAAGACAAGCTTATGGGCAACTTCGTGGCGCTACTCGAGGCCCTCGTTAAGGCTAAGCCGAGCGCAGCGAAAGGCGTCTATGTGCGTACCGTAACCCTGTCATCAACGATGGGCCCGGGCGTGCGCGTCAATGCTGCCAAGGCAGCAGGCGTAGGAGTTGCGACGCAGTAGGTTGTGTCGCTTGTCGCTTGTCGCTGGTCGCTTGAGGATAGCCGCTAGGTGCCAGCCGCCAGGGGAGTGGCTTTGAGCTGTGAGCTGTGAGGCGCTGGAAATCATGAATCATGAATCGTGAATCATGAACTAGGGGGTCCGTGAGCTGTGAGCTAAGGCGGGGTGGAAAGGTCAAAGAGATACCGTAAACCACCGAGATACGCTCTACTGGGCACTGAGGACTGGGCACTGGGCACCTCCTCATACTAGGAGCCAGGCGCCAGAAGCGCCCGCGTTCCCACGAAGTGCGAAGTGCGAAGTGCGAAGTGCGCTTGACATCACTCCCTCCCCATGGTAACTTAACACTGCTAATTCCGCTCAAGACAGTAGGTACGTAGTTTAAACGCCGTAGGCGGCCTACCGAGGTGGGAGTGTATACTGTGGTTCAGTATGCCTTTCCCGCATGCGGGGAAGGCATCTTCTCATTGTGGACGCTAAAGGAGGTGTAGAAGAATGGGTAATCGCGAAGCGAAGGGGCAAGTAGTACAAGAGCTAGTAGCTAAGTTGCGCGCGAACAAAGGTGCCGTGTTCATTGACTATCGCGGAATTTCCGTAGCCAAGGACACCGAATTGCGCGCGAAGCTGCGTAAGGCCGGTATCGAATACCGCGTGGTGAAAAACACTCTGTTCCAGCGCGCGGCCAACGAAGTTGGCGCAGCAGGATTGGAGCGCTATTTAGAGGGTCCGACGGCAGTTGCGCTAAGCCCCGACTCCGTCGCTCCGGCGAGAGTTCTTACGGAGTGGATTAAGGCGAACAAGATGCTTGAGATTAAGGGTGGCCTCTATGAGGGCAAAGCCTATGACCAAGCGGGTGTAGCTGCTATTGCTGCTCTGCCGACACGCGAGGTTATGCTCAGCATCGTGCTAGGTACACTGAACGCGCCGTTGTCCGCCTTTGCCGGTGTCATTGATGCGATACGCAGGCAAAAGGAAGAGCCGGCTGCAGACTAACAGAATTCGAAGGAGGTAAAAAAATGAGTAAAGCACAAATTATCGAGATGGTAAAGAACATGACCGTGCTTGAGCTCTCCGAGCTTGTAAAAGCACTTGAGACCGAGTTTGGCGTAACTGCCGCCGCACCGATGGCGGCCATGCCGCAAGCCGGTGGCGCAGCCCCCGTAGCCGAAGTGGTGGAAGAGCAAACCGAGTTCACCGTTATCCTGGCTAGCGCAGGCGACAAGAAGATTAACGTCATTAAGGTAGTGCGCGAGGTTACCGGCCTCGGTCTTGTAGAAGCGAAGGCCCTCGTTGACGGAGCTCCCAAGCCTGTCAAGGAAAACGTCAGCAAGGAAGATGCTGCCAAGATTAAGGCTAAGCTGGTTGAAGCCGGCGCTGCAGTCGAGATCAAATAACCATCCGCCAGCAAGGGACGCGTCTGTGATTAGACCGTCCCTTTTTCCTAAGTGGAAGGCCTTCGGGCGAAAGCTATGCTGCAGCCATATACAGGACAGGTGGATATAAGGCATGTATCTAGCTTAGTTAACTCGGAAAGTTTCCTGTAGGCCTTGACTCATCCCAACATGCTATGTTAGCATATTAAATTGTCACGAAGTATCCTACGCCGATAGGCGTTTAGACTTTGTGCAGGTGGGTAGAATAGTTAGGTAGTCTCAGCCAAGGGGGTACTGTCCCCTTTTTTGGCTTGTCGGCTATGAAGTTCCACGGAGAAATCTCGGCAAGAGGGTGAAGCGTTTAATGGTTAAGGCCAACGCGGAAGGCAGGCGGCAGCGGGTTCGTTTCGGGCGTATTGAAGAGGTCTTGGGCGTACCTAATCTCATCGAAATCCAGAGGCAATCGTTTGATTGGTTTGTTAATGAGGGGCTGGCCGAAACATTCCGGGACATCTCTCCCATTCAAGATTTTACGGGCAATCTCGTTTTGGAATTCATTGATCATCAGTTTGGTGAGCCAAAGTTTTCTCTGGATGAATTTAAGGAAAAAGACTCTACCTTCTCGGCGCCTCTGCGCGTTAAGGTGCGCTTAGTGAACAAGGAGACGGGCGAAGTCAAGGAGCAAGAAGTCTTTATGGGAGACTTCCCGCTCATGACCGAGAACGGCACGTTTATCTATAACGGTGCCGAACGCGTCGTCGTCAGCCAGTTGGTGCGCTCACCCGGGGCCTACTACCATGAATCGATGGAGGCTACCGGGGATAAAGTGTTCACTTCGACGCTTATTCCTAACCGCGGTGCTTGGCTGGAAATGGAGACCGACGCAAATGACGTGGTATGGGCGCGCGTAGACCGCACGCGTAAGATACCGATTACCGTGTTGTTAAGAGCCTTGGGACTTGGCACCAATCAGGCTATTTTGCAGGCGCTTGGTGAAGATGCGAAGTTGTCTTCTACGTTTGACCGCGACAGCACCAGCACCATGGAAGAAGGACTCATAGAAATATACAAACGCCTGCGTCCCGGCGAACCACCTACGGTCGAGAGCGCTAAGGCGCTGTTGCACTCGCTCTTTTTTGACCCGCGCCGCTACGACCTCGCTCATGTCGGGCGCTATAAGCTCAACAAGAAGCTAAGTTTGCGCCGTCGCGTGCAAGGGCGTATAGCCGCAGAAACCGTTATCGCAACCGAGGCAGTTTACCAGACCGAAGTCGAAGCGACCGGGCGCGAGCAGGTAGGCTTAGGCGGCGTGCTTATAGCGGCCGGAGAAGTCTTGGTGCAGCGCGGCGAGAAAGTTACGCGCGAAACAGCGGAACGCCTAGAGCAAGCAGGGGTCAACGAGCTCTTAGTGCAGGCTGAACGCACCGGTCAGACTCTCATTCGCGGCAACGGCTTGCGTCGCGAGACGTGGCAGTCGCGCGTAAGAGGCGGTAAGCTCCTAGGGCATATCGTCAACAACGCGGGAGAAGTCGTCCTGTGGAGTGGAACCGAACTCGGCAGCGAAGAAATCGAGCTCTTGGAGCGTACCCTCGCGGCCGACGCTTTGCCTGAGCGCGTCGTGAATATTGAGCTCCGTCGCCAGCAAAAGACGGTGGTACTTGCACATCGCTTTGCTTCTCCGACCGAGAAGCATATAACCCGCGATGACGTTTATAGCGCCGTAAATTACCTGCTAGTCCTCCTAGAGGGTATCGGCAAGGTTGACGACATCGACCACCTCGGCAATAGGCGCCTGCGTTCCGTGGGTGAGCTGCTACAAAACGCTTTCCGCATCGGGCTCTCACGCATGGAGCGGGTAGTTAAAGAACGCATGACTATACAAGATGTCGATGTCATCACGCCGCAGGCTTTAATCAATATTCGACCGGTTGTAGCATCGATTAAGGAGTTCTTTGGCTCCAGTCAACTGTCGCAGTTTATGGACCAGACTAACCCCCTCGCTGAGCTGGCGCACAAACGCCGCTTGAGCGCTCTAGGTCCCGGGGGACTAAGCCGTGAACGCGCCGGTGTAGAAGTACGCGACGTGCACTTTTCGCATTACGGGCGTATCTGCCCCATCGAGACACCGGAAGGTCCAAACGTCGGCTTAATCGGAAACCTCTCTACCTATGCGCGTGTAAACAAATATGGGTTTATTGAGACCCCCTATCGCGTGGTAAGAAAGCAAGGGAATGATACGCTTGTGTTCCCGAGCGTCGAGTATTTGACGGCGGACGAAGAAGACGAGTTTGTCATCGCGCAGGCTAACGCTGAGCTAGAGGATATGCCCGCAGCAGGGCAGGGAATCAGTCGCTTTGCCATGGAGCGCACGACCGTGCGGCATCGCCACCAGATTAAGGTGGTTCCTGTCAGCGAAGTAGACTATATGGACGTCTCGCCTAAGCAGGTCTTTAGCGTGCCCACCATTCTCATTCCGTTCTTAGAGCACGACGAAGCGGGCCGAGCCTTGATGGGTGCAAACATGATGAAGCAAGCAGTACCGCTCCTGCGTCCGGAAGCTCCGTTAGTGGGCACCGGCATGGAGTACAAGGCTGCTATCGACTCGGGCTCCGTGCTTGTAGCGCGACGCGCCGGCAAAGTAAAGCGCGTGGGGGCGAAAAACATTGCCGTCGAAACTGCCGACGGCTCAGTGGATACCTATAAGTTGATGAAGTTTGTCCGCAGTAACCAAGGTACCTGCATCAACCAGCGCCCGGTGGTAGCGAAGGGGCAGGTGCTTGCGGAGCGCGAGCTAATTGCAGACGGGCCGGCCACCAGTGAAGGGGAGATTGCACTAGGCCGCAATGTGCTGTGTGCGTTTATGCCTTGGGGCGGATACAACTTTGAGGACGCCATTTTAATCAGCGAACGTCTTGTACGCGAGGACGTGTTCACTTCTATCCACATCGAAGAATACGAAGCCGAGGCGCGCGATACCAAGCTCGGCCCCGAAGAGATTACCTCCGACATTCCAAACGTCGGTGACGATATGCTGCGCGACCTTGATGACCGCGGCATCGTGCGCATAGGAGCCGAGGTGCGCACCGGCGACATTCTCGTCGGCAAGGTTACACCTAAGGGCGAAACGGAACTGACGGCCGAGGAACGCTTGCTGCGCGCCATCTTTGGCGAGAAAGCACGCGAAGTCCGCGATACGTCGGCGCGTGTCCCGCACGGCGAATCCGGTCGCGTCGTAGACGTTAAGGTGTTCTCACGCGAGAATAGCGACGAACTTCCACCCGGCGTGAACATGCTAGTGCGCGTGTACGTAGCGCAGAAACGCAAAATCTCCGAAGGCGACAAGATGGCCGGACGCCACGGCAATAAAGGTGTCATTGCCTGTATCTTGCCCGACGAAGATATGCCCTTCTTGCCGGACGGCCGTTCGGTAGACATTGTATTGAACCCCCTAGGGGTCCCTAGCCGTATGAACATCGGTCAGGTGCTTGAGACGCACCTCGGCATGGCTGCTAAGGCGTTAGGCATCCACGTAGCCAGCCCCGTTTTTGACGGCGGACATGAGAGCGACATTCAGGCCTTCTTGGCCCAAGCCGGGTTGTCTCCCGACGGTAAGTCGGTCGTCTACGACGGGCGTACCGGCGAAGCCTTTGACAACGAAGTGGCCGTCGGTTATGTCTACATGATGAAGCTCTTCCACCTAGTTGACGACAAGATTCACGCTCGCTCCACAGGCCCATACAGCTTAGTGACACAGCAGCCGCTAGGCGGTAAGGCGCAGTTTGGCGGACAGCGTTTCGGGGAAATGGAGGTGTGGGCGCTCGAGGCTTATGGTGCCGCCTACACACTGCAGGAGCTGCTTACGGTTAAGTCAGACGACGTGGTAGGCCGCGTCAAGACCTATGAAGCAATCGTCAAGGGCGAAAACATCCCTGAACCTGGCGTGCCGGAGTCTTTTAAAGTGTTAATAAAGGAACTGCAGAGTCTGTGCATGAACGTGAGGATTCTTGACGAGCACGAGCAGGAAATCGAAATTCGCGAGCACGACGAGGATATCAACGAGACTCTGCGTGAGCTTAAGCTCAGCATCGAGGGCGATGAGGAAGAAGGACGCACCAGACGGCGCAAGGTTGAGCCGCCGCTTGAGACTCGCGTGGCTGACAAGATAGCCGATGAGGATGAAGACGAGGATGACGACGAGGGCGATGCTCTGCCGCTTGACCCGCGGGAGCTCTCTGCAGTTCTGCGCAAGCGCCTAGTGCCGGAGGCTACCGGTGATGAGGAAGCCGAAGAGGAAGAGGATTTCCTCGACGACGACGAGGACGACGAGGACGACCTCGCCACTTTGCTGGCCAAGAAGCTAGCACCGCTCGGCGTTACGTCAAAGAGCAAGCCACGTTCTTCGTAATTTTACTTGAGGGGAGCGACCACTATGTTGGATGTCAACGAGTTTGAGTCCATACGCATAAGCTTAGCGTCGCCCGACCAGATCAGGGAGTGGTCGAAAGGCGAAGTTAAAAAGCCTGAGACCATCAACTATCGCACGTTGAAACCTGAAAAGGAAGGCTTGTTCTGCGAAAAGATATTCGGCCCTACGAAAGACTGGGAATGCAACTGCGGCAAGTACAAGCGGGTGCGCTATAAAGGCATCGTCTGCGACCGCTGCGGCGTCGAAGTTACCCGCAGCAAAGTACGGCGCGAGCGCATGGGTCATATTGAACTGGCGGCCCCTGTCTCGCATATCTGGTATTTTAAAGGCATCCCAAGTCGCATGGGGCTTATTCTTGACATGTCGCCAAGGCTCTTGGAGAAGGTGCTGTACTTTGCTGCCTATGTTGTCCTAGACGCAAAGGATTCCCAGCTCAGCGAGGGGCAGATTCTCACCGAGGCCGAATACCGCGAGGCGCGCGAGCGCTTTGGCAGTGCTTTCCGCGTAGGTATGGGAGCGGAGGCCGTGCGTGAGCTTTTGTCGCGCATTGAATTGGAGACAACCGTAGCCGAGCTCAGGGCCGAGTCTGCCGAGACGACAGGCCAACGCCGCGTGCGTGCGATTAGGCGCCTTGAGGTTATGGAGTCATTCCGCAAGTCCGGCAACCGTCCGGAGTGGATGATTATGGACGTCATCCCGGTAATTCCGCCTGACCTGCGTCCGATGGTGCAGCTAGACGGCGGCCGCTTTGCGACCTGCGACTTAAATGACCTTTACCGCCGCGTCATTAACCGCAACAACCGCTTAAAGCGGCTGCTTGAGCTTGGCGCGCCGGACATTATCGTGCGTAACGAAAAACGCATGCTACAGGAAGCAGTCGACGCCCTAATAGATAACGGCCGGCGCGGTAGGCCCGTCACAGGCCCCGGCAATCGCCCGCTTAAGTCGTTAAGTGACATGCTTAAGGGGAAACAGGGCCGCTTCCGGCAAAACCTTTTGGGCAAACGTGTAGACTATTCCGGCCGTTCCGTAATTGTGGCCGGGCCGGAACTTAAGCTATACCAGTGCGGACTCCCCAAAGAGATGGCGCTCGAGCTGTTTAAGCCATTCGTTATGCGTCAGCTAGTGGCGGAAGGGTTTGCGCAAAATATTAAGAGTGCGAAGCGTAAAGTAGAACGGGTCAGCGAAGAAGTATGGGATGTGTTGGAGGAAGTTATTGCCGACCACCCCGTGCTCTTAAACCGCGCACCTACTTTGCACCGCTTAGGCATACAGGCCTTTGAGCCGGTTCTCGTAGAGGGACGCGCCATTAAGCTCCATCCTTTGGTGTGTACGGCGTACAATGCCGACTTTGACGGCGACCAAATGGCTGTGCACGTGCCTTTGTCTGCGGAAGCGCAGGCGGAAGCGCGACTGCTCCTGCTGTCGGCGCATAATTTGCTTAATCCCAAAGACGGCAAACCTGTAGTCACACCGACCAAGGACATGGTTCTCGGCGTTTACTACCTAACCACGTACAACCCCGCCGCTAGAGGCGCGGGGAGTGCCTTCGCCTCTGTGCATGAAGCGCTCATGGCTTATCAGGACGGGGCTATCGAAATCAATGCACCGATTAAGGTGCGCCGTACCGCAAAACACGCTGATGGTTCTACGGTTTCTAGGGTCGTTGAAGCGACTATCGGGCGACTGATCTTCAACGAAGCGATTCCGCAAGACCTAGGCTTCGTGGACCGCACGCAATCTGACACCATGTGCAACCTAGAGATCAACCAACTAGTCCCCCTTAAGGTCTTGCGTTCGATCGTGGAGAGATGCTACCGCAGGCACGGCAGTGCCATGACGACAGAAGTACTCGATAGGATTAAGACGCTTGGCTTTGAATACGCTACCAAGTCGGGCATCAGCATTGCCATCGGCGACGTAGTCATTCCCAAGGATAAAGCGGCTATCGTCGGCGAGGCCGAGAAGGTCGTGGCTAATATCGAGCGCGCTTTTGCCCGCGGTATGATGAACGCCGACGAGAAATACCAAAATGTCATCGACGTCTGGAGCCAAACTTCAGCCAAAGTCCAGCGGGCGCTGCTTGACTCGATGCCGGCATTTAACCCCATGTTTATGATGGTAGACGCAGGTGCACGCGGTAACGTCAGTCAGATTACCCAGCTTGGTGGCATGCGCGGCTTAATGAGCGACCCCATGGGGCGAATCATCGAGCTGCCGGTAAAGGCGAACTTCAGAGAAGGGTTGACGGTACTCGAGTACTTTACGTCTACGCATGGCGCGCGCAAAGGCGCCGCCGATACGGCCATCCGCACCGCGGATTCGGGGTACCTGACGCGCCGACTCGTCGATGTGTCGCAAGACGTAATTATCCGCGAGGAAGACTGCGGCACTGCCGAAGGTATAGTGGTTGAAGCCATCCGCGACGGGCGGCAGACAATCGTGTCCTTAGCCGAGCGTATTGCCGGACGAGTAGCGGCCGAAGATGTAGCCGCTCCCCCGCACCGCGACCCAGGTACAGGTCAAATGATAGACCGTCCGCCTGTAATCGTGCGCGAAGGGCAGCTGATTGACGAAGACGCTGCACAGGCCATAGCTGTGTACGGTGCCGTAATGGCGCCGGTGAGCGGTACGATTCTGCGCCAAGAAGAGGCGGAGGATATTCGCATTACCGATAAGTTTGGGCAGGAGCACAAACTTATCCAACCGATTCTGGGCGTTAAGTGGCTGGTGCAAAACGGCGACGCGGTAAAGGCAGGGCAGCAGCTAACAGACGGCTTGATTAGAACCGTGCATATCAGGAACGTGCTTACCTGCAAGAGTCGCTACGGCGTCTGCATAAAGTGTTACGGCAAGAACCTCGCCACCGGCGGCATGGTCGAGATGGGCGAAGCAATCGGCATTATTGCCGCGCAGTCTATCGGCGAACCCGGCACGCAGTTGACGATGCGCACTTTCCACACCGGAGGCGTAGCGGGCGACGACATTACACAGGGTTTACCGCGTGTAGAAGAGCTGTTTGAGGCAAGGCGACCTAAAGGACAGGCGATTATCAGCGAAATCGACGGCGTCGTGCGCTTTGTCGAGGCCAAGAAGGGTCGCGAAATTGAGATTCACGGCCTAGACGGCGAAGTAAAGAGCTATCCCATCAGCTTCAGCGCGCGCCTGAAAGTTCTGGAGGGAAGTACGGTGCAGGCGGGCGATGAGCTGACCGAGGGGCCTGTTAATCCGGCTGAACTGCTGGCAGTAAAGGGCATTAGGGCAGTGCAGGCCTATGTGCTGCAAGAGGTGCAAAAGGTCTACCGCACGCAAGGTGTCGAGATTAACGACAAGCACGTCGAAGTTATCGTGCGCCAGACGCTGCGCAAGGTCAAGGTGGATGACCCGGGCGGCACGGATCTTCTTCCCGGCGGGCTTATAGACGTCATGGATTTTGAGGAAGCAAATGCGCGCGCCCTAATGGAAGAGAGGGAGCCGGCAGTCGCTCGTCCTGTCTTGTTAGGTATCACTAAGGCTTCGCTGGCTACGGACTCGTTCCTGTCAGCCGCCTCGTTCCAAGAAACGACGCGCGTACTGACGGACGCCGCGATTAAGACAAAGACCGACCCGCTTATCGGGCTTAAGGAGAATGTCATTATCGGCAAGCTTATCCCTGCGGGAACAGGTATGGGCAGGTATCGCAACATCCGCGTGGTTGTGGCGGGAGCTCTGGGCGGGGAATAACAAAAAACGTTGACACGCCCATTTGCGACTTAGTATAATGCGATGGTGTGCTATCAAAGCCCTAGGGAACAGTGACGGAAGGAGGTGCATGTATGCCAACGATTAGCCAATTAGTTCGCAACGGCCGGCAGTCCCTTGAGAACAGATCTAAGTCACCTCATCTCAGTCGCTGCCCGCAGCGTCGGGGTGTGTGTGTTCAGGTTAAGACCATGAACCCCAAGAAGCCGAACTCCGCCATCCGCAAGATTGCTAGGGTGCGTCTGTCAAATGGCATTGAGGTCACTGCCTATATTCCGGGCATCGGCCACAATCTACAGGAGCACTCGGTCGTGCTTGTACGCGGCGGCCGCGTCAAGGATTTGCCGGGTGTGCGCTACCATATCGTGCGCGGCACGCTTGATGCAGGTGGGGTGCAAAACCGTGGTCAGGGCCGTTCTAAGTACGGCGCTAAACGCGCCAAAGCGGCGGCAGGCAAGGGAGCTCCCGCTAAGGGTGGGAAGAAATAATTGCCCTGCGGTGGCTCTTAGAGCCATCGAGTAACACTAGTTGTGAAGGAGGGAATAGATATGCCAAGAAAAGGTCCGGTGCCAAAGCGCGATGTTTTGCCTGATCCCATCTACAACAGCAAGTTTGTCACTCGCTTTATCAACAAGCTGATGTATGACGGCAAGCGCGGTATTGCGCAAGGGATATTTTATGGCGCTATGGAACGTGTGCGCGAGAAGACCGGCAAGGGTGCCATGGAGGTCTTCGAAGCTGCGGTTAAGAACGTCTCGCCCCTAGTCGAGGTCAAGCCTCGGCGCGTGGGCGGCGCTACTTACCAAGTGCCCGTTGAAGTTGGGCCCGAGCGCCAGAAGATGCTCTCGATTCGTTGGTTGGTGATGTACTCGCGCAAGCGGGGCGAAAAGACCATGGAAGAGCGTCTGGCAGCTGAGATTATGGATGCTGCTCAAAATCAGGGCGGATCCATTAAGAAGCGCGAAGACACGCACAAGATGGCCGAAGCCAATAAGGCGTTTGCGCATTATAGGTGGTAGAGTGAGCTGCGAGCTGTGGGGCGCTAGAAATCATGAATCGTGAATCATGAATCATGAACTAAGGGGGCCGTGAGCTGTGAGCTGTGAGCTATGGCGGGGTGGAAAGGTCAAAGGGAAACCGTACACCGCCGCGATACCACTCTACTAGGCACTAGGCACTGGGCACTGGGGACTAGGCACGCCCACAAAGTGCCAAGTGCGAAGTGCGAAGTGCATTCCCAAATCTCAAATCACAACCGCGCGAAGGGAGGTATTGTCATGCCGAGAGAATTTCCACTTGACAAGGTAAGAAACATTGGCATCATGGCGCACATAGATGCCGGAAAAACCACGACTACTGAGCGTATCCTCTACTATACGGGGAAGACGCACAAGCTAGGCGAGGTGCATGAAGGCGCCGCGACGATGGACTGGATGGTTCAGGAGCAAGAGCGGGGAATCACCATCACCTCGGCAGCCACCACCTGTCAATGGCGCGATTGTCAAATCAACATTATTGATACGCCCGGGCACGTGGACTTTACTGTCGAGGTCGAACGCAGTCTGCGGGTACTTGACGGAGCAGTGGCTGTTTTCTGCGCTAAAGGCGGTGTCGAGCCGCAGTCCGAGACCGTTTGGAGACAGGCAGACAAGTATAAGGTGCCGCGCATTGCCTACGTCAACAAGATGGACACATTGGGTGCAAATTTCCAACGAGTCGTAGCCATGATTCGCGACCGGCTTGGGGCTAACGCAGTGCCGATTCAGCTGCCGATTGGGAGCGAAGACACATTTGTCGGCATGGTCGACGTAGTTTCTAACGTTGCTCTCTACTACCTTGACAACGAAGGCAAGCAAATTGAGCAGCGCGAAGTGCCGTCTGACATGGCAGGGGAAGTACGAGAGGCGCGCCACCAACTTATCGAAAACATTGCACTGACGGACGAGGAGTTTATGATGCGCTACCTTGAAGGCGAAAGCCTTTCCGAGGAAGAAATACGGGCTACCTTGCGTCGCGCCGTACTGGCCGGCGCAGTCATCCCGGTTCTCGCGGGGTCGTCGTACCGCAACAAAGGTGTGCAAAACTTGCTCGATGCAGTGGTCGACTATCTGCCTGCGCCAATTGATATCCCCGCAGTTTTGGGGCAAGTGCCAAAGACGGGCGAACAAGCGGTGCGCGAGGTCAGTGACGGTGAACCGCTGTCCGCCTTAGCATTTAAGATTGTATCAGACCCTTTCGTAGGCAAGTTAGCCTACTTCCGAGTGTACTCAGGGCAGTTAGCGGCGGGAAGTTACGTGTACAACGCCACTAAAGGCAAACGAGAGCGCGTGGGGCGCGTGCTGCGAATGCATGCCAATCACCGCCAGGAGATTTCCGAAGTCTATACCGGAGATATCGCGGCTATCGTGGGCGTGAAGGACACTTCTACCGGCGACACTCTGTGCGACGAGAGAAACCCCATCGTGCTAGAGTCAATGCAGTTTCCTTCGCCGGTTATCGCGCAGAGTATCGAGCCTAACACCAAGGCAGACCAAGATAAGCTTGGGCTGGCACTCATGCGCTTAGCGGAGGAAGACCCCACGTTCCGCACCAAGACGGATACGGAGACAGGGCAGACCATTATCGAGGGCATGGGCGAGCTACACCTTGACATCATCGTAGACCGACTTAAGCGCGAGTTCAAAGTAGGCTGCGCAGTCGGCAAGCCGCAGGTAGCCTATCGCGAGGCGTTTCGCAGGGCAGTGCGGGCCGAGGGACGGTTTGTTCGCCAGAGCGGCGGGCGCGGTCAGTTCGGGCATGTATGGGTCGAGTTTGAGCCACTGCCGCCGGGTTCGGGCTTTGTCTTTGAGAGTAAGATTGTCGGCGGTGTCGTGCCCAAGGAGTACTGGAATCCGGTGGAGGACGGCATCGAGGAGGCCATGCAGAGCGGTATCTTAGCAGGCTTCCCGGTAGTAGACCTGAAGGCAACCTTGTATGACGGCAGCTACCATGAGGTTGACTCTTCGGAGATGGCGTTTAAGATTGCCGGCTCTATGGCCTTTAAAGCCGCGATGGCGCAGTCGAACCCCACCCTCCTTGAGCCGGTGATGAAAGTAGAACTCGTGGTATCGCAGGAGTACATGGGGGATGTAATCGGAGACATTACGTCGCGCCGGGGCCGCATCGAAGGCATGGAAGCCTTAGCGGGAGCACAGATTGTGCGCGGTGCCGTACCCTTGGCAGAAATGTTTGGTTACGCTACGGATTTGCGCTCTAAAACGCAAGGACGCGGAAACTATACGATGGAGCTTCTAGGTTACGAAGAGGTGCCCAAGTCTGTCAGCGAAGCAATACTAAAGCTGTAGGTTAGGTAGGAGGAAGAAGAATGGCTAAGAAAAAGTTCGAACGCAATAAGCCGCACGTTAACGTAGGGACAATCGGTCACATTGACCACGGTAAGACCACGACGACCGCTGCACTGACGAGCATTATTTCGACTACCGGCGGCGCAGAGAAAGTGGCCTACGACCAGATTGACAAGGCCCCCGAGGAAAAGGCCCGCGGCATCACGATTAACACCGCGCACGTCGAGTACGAGACCGCCAAGCGCCACTACGCCCACGTCGACTGCCCCGGTCATGCCGACTACATTAAGAACATGATTACCGGTGCCGCCCAGATGGACGGAGCAATCCTCGTAGTCTCGGCAGCAGACGGCCCCATGCCCCAGACCCGCGAGCACATTCTGCTGGCCCGTCAGGTAAACGTACCCCACATCGTGGTTTGGCTAAACAAGGCCGACATGGTCGACGACCCCGAACTGCTTGAACTCGTCGAGATGGAAGTGCGCGACCTGCTCACGACCTACGGTTACCCCGGCGACGACACACCTATCGTAGCAGGCTCCGGCCTTAAGGCATTAGAGTGCGGCTGCGGCAAGCGCGAATGCCAATGGTGCGGCAAGCTCTGGCAGCTGATGGACGCAGTAGACGAGTATATTCCTACTCCTGTACGCGAAACCGAAAAGCCCTTCCTGATGCCCGTAGAAGACGTCTTCACGATTACCGGTCGCGGCACCGTAGCAACCGGTCGCGTTGAGCGCGGCGTGATTAAGGTATCCGACGAAGTTGAAATCGTAGGCTTTACCGAAAGACCCCGCAAGACCGTCTGCACCGGCGTAGAAATGTTCCGCAAGCTCCTTGACCAGGCCCAAGCCGGCGACAACGTAGGGTTACTCCTGCGCGGCGTAGACCGCAAAGACATCGAGCGCGGCCAAGTTTTAGCAAAACCCGGTTCGATTAAGCCCCACACCAAGTTTAAGGGCGAAGTCTACGTTCTGTCCCAAGAAGAAGGCGGCCGTCATAAGCCCTTCTTTGACGGATACCGTCCGCAGTTTTACTTCCGCACCACCGACGTAACCGGCATCTTGAACCTGCCCGCAGGCGTAGAGATGGTTATGCCCGGGGACAACATCACCATGACGATTGAGCTTATTACTACGATTGCCATGGAGCCCGGCGTGCGCTTTGCGATTCGCGAAGGCGGCCGTACCGTCGGCGCCGGCGTCGTGACGGAGATTATTGAGTAGGGCTCCAGCGCCTAGTGCCTAGTGCCTAGTGCCTAGTGCCTAGTGCCCAGTGGGCGGTAACCTCTCTAGGTCAGGATTCGCAATTCACGAATGATGAACGCGAGCTAATCGCTTCTACTGGGAACTGAGGACTGGGCACCTCCTCTACTAGGAGCTAGCAGCCAGGAGCCAGTAGCCCTACGTCTAATTCCCCATCCCCCACACGTGACAGTAAGGAGGGAAAAGAAATGGCACAACAGAAGATACGCATTCGGCTAAAGGCTTTTGACCACACGATCTTAGACCAATCTTCGGATAAGATTGTGGAGACTGCACGCCGCACCGGCGCTACGGTGTCTGGCCCCATACCGCTGCCGACAGAGCGCAATCTCTTTACCATACTGCGTGCCCCGCACGTAGAAAAGGACATTCGCGAGCAGTTCGAGATGCGTACGCACAAGCGGTTGATTGACATTCTTGAGCCTACTCCCAAGACGGTCGACGCACTTATGCGCCTAGACCTGCCCGCGGGCGTAGATATAGAGATTAAGCTCTAAGGCTAAGGGTCCGAGAACCCTGCTCCCAGAGCGGTACACGTTCCCCGTGGGGAACCAATGTATGGAGGTGCACACAGTGCAGAAAGCAATTCTTGGCAAGAAGATTGGGATGACCCAAGTCTTTGCCGACAAGGGTGTCGTGGTGCCGGTTACCGTAATTGAGGCTGGTCCATGCACAGTTACGCAAGTCAAGACTAAGGACACAGACGGCTATACGGCCATACAGATTGCCTTTGAGCCGATACGTGAATCTAGAGTCAACAAACCGGAGAGAGGCCACTTCAAGCGAGCAGGCGTAAAGCCGCATCGTTTCCTGCGTGAGCTTCGTCTCGCGGATGCCGCCGAGTATAAGGTAGGACAAGCAATCACTGCCGCCGTCTTCACTGAGGGCGAGTACGTTGATGTTACCGGCACGTCCAAAGGCAAAGGCTTCACCGGCGGCATACAACGGTGGGGATTCGGCCGCGGCCCGATGACGCACGGTTCCAAGTACCACCGTGGACCGGGTAGCTCTAACTCCCGCGCGTCAGCGCGCACTTTCCCAGGGCGCAAAATGCCGGGTCAACATGGCCGTCTGCGCCGCACAGTGCAGAACCTGCGCATCGTACGCATTGACCTCGAGCGGAATCTCATTTTGGTTAAAGGTGCGATTCCGGGCCCTAAAGGCTCTCTCGTGACTATCAAGGACAGTGTCAAAGCCTAGGAAAGGAGGATTATCGCTATGCCTACGGTGAAAGTTCACAATATGAAGGGCGAAGAAGTAGGACAAATGGAGCTAGCTGACGCCGTCTTTGGCGTCGAAGTGAACCGCCACGTTCTCCATCTCGCCGTTACCAAGCAGCTTGCAGCACAGCGTCTGGGAACACACGATACTAAGAATCGTTCCGAAGTACGCGGCGGCGGGCGTAAACCGTGGAAGCAGAAAGGAACAGGGCGCGCCCGCGCGGGCAGTCGCCGTTCTCCCATTTGGGTAGGCGGTGGTATTGCCTTCGGTCCCACTCCCCGCAAGTATAATTTCGAACTGCCGCGCAAAGTGCGTCGTTTGGCCTTGCGCAGCGCATTGACCGCTAAGCTACAGGCGGGCGAGATAGTAGTACTTGATCGGCTGGAGTTTGCCGAGCCGAAGACTAAACTTATGGTCGAAACTCTCGCTAACCTCAAAGTGAGCGAGAAGGCGCTTGTAGTCCTGCCGGAGTTCAATGAAACAATCGCAAAGTCAGGACGCAACATTCCCGGCGTCTTGGTCGAAGCGGCGGCGGGCGTCAACGTGTACGACGTGCTCAATTGCGGCAAGCTGGTTATGACTCAAGCCGCAGTAGAAAAGGTACAGGAGGTGCTCGTGTAATGCGGGACCCCAGAGATATCATCAAGCGGCCTGTAATCAGTGAGCGCAGCACAGATCTACAGGAAATGCGCAAATACGTCTTTGCCGTAGACCTGCGTGCCAACAAAACCGAGATTCGGCAGGCAGTCGAACACCTGTTTAAGGTAGAAGTCGAAGCTGTCAACACCATGCGCGTAGCAGGGAAGTTTAAGCGCCACGGCGTCCACAGCGGCTATCGTTCCGATTGGAAAAAGGCCATCGTCACGCTCACGCCCAAGTCAAAGCCCATACCGATTTTTGACTCGGTCTAGCGCCGAGGGACGAGGCGCACGCGCACTTGGCACTTCGCACTTTGCACTTCGTGGGAACGGGGGCTGCTGGCTCCTGGCTCCTGGCTCCTGGTGAAGGAGTGCCCAGTGCCTAGTGCCTAGTGCCCAGTAGAGTGGTATCGCGGCGGTGCCCGGTTTCCCTTTAACCTTTAACCTTTCCACCCCGCCCTAGCTCACAGCTCACAGCTCACAGCTCACAGCTCACTGCTGGAGGCTGGAGGCTGGCGGCCGGCGGCCCCCATGATTAACAATTCCCCAAGCGACTAGCGACAAGCGACAAGCGACTCGCGACAAAGGAGGGACACACAAATGGCTATGAAGAAGTTTAAGCCTACTTCACCCGGTCGGCGTTTTATGACCGTGGAGAGTTTTGCGGAGATTACCACGACTACGCCGGAGCGTTCTCTGCTCGCGCCGCTGACTAACAAGGCGGGGCGCAACAATCAGGGGCGCATTACGGTTCGTCATCAGGGCGGCGGCCACAAGCGCAAGTACCGCATTATCGACTTTAAGCGCGATAAGGACGGCATCCCGGCAACCGTAGCCACCATCGAGTATGACCCAAACCGCACCGCTTACATCGCGCTGCTTAACTATGCGGATGGCGAAAAACGTTATATTCTTGCGCCGCAAGGCCTCAAAGTCGGAGCCAAAGTGGTTTCCGGTGCACAGGCTGACATTGTCGTAGGAAATACCCTGCCGCTTAGGAGCATCCCGGTGGGCACTGTGGTGCATAACATCGAGCTAAAGCCAGGCAAAGGCGCGCAAATGGTTCGCTCAGCCGGTGCATCGGCACAACTTATGGCTAAAGAAGGCGCCTACGCACTAGTGAGGCTGCCGTCAAGCGAGGATCGTTTGGTCCACATTGACTGCAAGGCGACTATCGGTCAAGTAGGCAACCTCGAGTATGAGAACGTCTCTATCGGCAAGGCCGGCCGCTCACGTTGGCTCAGGCGTCGTCCGACGGTGCGTGGCGTAGTAATGAACCCGGTCGACCATCCGCACGGCGGTGGCGAGGGCCGTGCCCCGATTGGCCGCAAGAGCCCGCTTACTCCTTGGGGGGTACCGACTTTAGGCCACAAGACACGCCAGAAGAAGAAGCACAGCGACAAGTACATCGTGCGTCGCCGTAAGTCTTAGAGAAGGGAGGCCACAAAATGTCTCGTTCCGTAAAGAAGGGCCCCTTTGTACAGGAAAGACTGCTTGCTAGGATTAGACAGATGAACGCCAAAGGCGAGAAGAAAGTGCTTAAGACTTGGTCTCGCGCTTCGACGATTTTCCCGGACATGGTTGGTCATACCATTGCGGTTTACGATGGGCGCAAACACGTGCCGGTGTACGTCAGCGAAGAAATGGTAGGGCACAAGCTTGGGGAATTTAGCCCCACCCGTACTTTCCGCGGGCATGGCGGCCACACCGAACGCACCACAGCATTGAAGTAGGAGGGGATAGACATGCAAGCGAAAGCGGTTGCCCGCAACGTGCGCATCGCGCCGCGCAAAGCGCGAGTTGTCATTGACCTCGTCCGCGGCAAGAATGTGGGGGAGGCCACCAATATTCTTAAGTTTACACCTAAAGTAGCTGCCGAAGTAATCCTTAAGGTTATGAAGTCAGCAGCTGCTAACGCTGAACACAACTATCAGCTAGACCCGGAGAAGCTGTATGTCTCAGAGGCATTCGTGGACGCCGGTCCCACGCTAAAGCGTTGGCATCCACGCGCGCAGGGTCGCATTTACCCCATTTTGAAGCGTTCGTGCCACATTACCGTTGTGGTAAAAGAAAGGTAGGAGGGAGAGCTACGTGGGACAAAAAGTTCATCCCAAGGGATTTCGCATTGGCGTTATCAGAGACTGGGATTCGAAGTGGTACGCTGAGAAGAACTACTCCGACCTTCTGCTTGAAGACTTCAAGGTTCGCCGCTACATCAAAGATAAGTTGTTCGCAACTGGCGTAGGCCAAGTTGTGATCCAGCGTACCGGAGCGATTGTGCGCGTGTTTATTCACACTGCTAAACCCGGTATGGTAATCGGCCGCGGCGGTGCCGGTGTGGAGGAGCTGCGCAAGGCGCTCGAAATCCTCACCAAGAAGCAAGTCTATGTCAACATCATCGAGATTAAGACGCCCGAACTAAACGCCCAGCTAGTGGCCGAGAATGTCGCCGCGCAGATTGAGAAGCGCATTGCCTATCGCCGCGCCATGCGTCAAGTGATGGGCCGCACCATGCGCTTAGGTGCCAAGGGCATTAGAGTTGCTATCGGCGGACGCCTAAACGGCGCGGAAATTGCACGCCGCGAATGGGCGCGCGAAGGCACAATTCCTTTGCACACGCTCAGGGCCGACATCGATTACGGCGTAGCCACGGCGCACACTGCCTACGGGCAGATTGGCATTAAGGTCTGGATTTACAAGGGCGAAATTCTACCTAAGCCGACGAAGGCGGCGGCAGAGGGAGGCGAGTAAACCATGTTGATGCCCAGCAGGGTAAAGTACCGCAAGATGCACAGAGGGAAAATGAAGGGGCGTACCAAGGGCGGCGGTTTTATCGCTCATGGCGAGTACGGCCTAGAGGCTCTCGAAGCTGCCTGGATTACGAGCCGTCAAATTGAAGCGGCGCGTATCGCGATGACTAGGTACATCAAGCGCGGCGGCCAAGTCTGGATTCGCATTTTCCCGCACAAGCCCGTTACGCAAAAACCGGCGGAGACGCGTATGGGTGCCGGGAAAGGTTCACCGGAGTACTGGGTCGCGGTAGTGAAGCCTGGCCGCATTATGTTCGAAATAGCAGGCGTCGACGAAACGTCAGCTCGCGAGGCACTGCGTTTGGCGGGACATAAGCTTCCCATTAGAACTAAGTTTGTGACACGCGCGAAAGTGGATGGTGATGCCAATGAAGGTTAAAGACATGCGCGACATGAACGATGCTGAGCTCATGCAGAAGATTGACGATCTAAAGGGCGAGTTGTTTAATCTCCGTTTCCGCCTCGTAACGGGCCAACTTGAGAACCCCATGCGGATTAAAGAAGTTCGTAAGACTATCGCTCGCGTGAAGACCATCTTGCACGAGCGCGAACGCAACATCGGCTAGGGTTAGGAAGGAGGTCTCACTGTGGAAGAGAGAAACCTGCGCAAGGTCCGTCAAGGCGTAGTCGTCAGTGATAAGATGGAAAAGACCGTCGTTGTCGCTATCGAGTCGATGGTGCAACACCCGCTGTACGGGCGCATCGTCAAGCAGACCAAGAAGTTTAAGGCGCATAATGAGGATAATGTGGCGCGTTTAGGCGATACCGTGCGCATTATGGAGACTCGCCCGCTCAGCAAGGAAAAGTGCTGGCGCGTGGTCGAGATTGTAAAGAAGGCAGAATAAGCCCTGTCGGACAGGAAAGGGGGACATCGCCGTGATTCAAAACGAAACGCGACTGCGGGTTGCAGATAATTCCGGAGCCAAAGAGATTCTCACCATTAAGGTGCTCGGTGGAACAAGTCGCCGCTACGCCGGCGTTGGCGATATCATCATTGCCACCGTAAAAGAAGCAACGCCCGGCGGAGTTGTAAAAAAGGGCGAGGTAGTCAAAGCGGTTGTCGTCCGTACCACTAAGGACGCTCGGCGCATCGACGGTTCCTACATTAAGTTCGATGATAACGCCGCGGTGATCATTGACAACAACAACAACCCCCGCGGGACCCGCATTTTTGGGCCGGTAGCCCGCGAACTACGTGAGAAGAACTTTATGAAGATAGTTTCTCTCGCACCGGAAGTTCTCTAGGCGGAGCAGAGGAGGTGCCACAATCCGTGAAACTTCATGTTCGTAAGGACGACCATGTGATAGTCCTCTCCGGTAAGGACGAGGGCAAAAAAGGCAAAGTGCTCAAGTGCTTTCCAGGCAAGGGCCGTGTGGTCGTGGAAGGCGTCAATATCGTGAGCCGTCACCGCAAACCTACGCGCGAGGTGCCCCAGGGCGGCATCATCAAGCAAGAGGCTCCTATTCACAGTTCTAACGTAATGGTTGTCTGCGGCAGCTGTAAGAAGCCCACCCGGGTTGCTCACAAGCCAATGACAGACGGCAAGTTCGTTCGCGCCTGCAAGAAGTGTGGCGAGAACATCGACAGGTAGAGAGGAGGGCTAGCCTGTGACAAGGTTGAAGGAAAAGTACCAAAAGGAAGTACGCTTAGCCCTTAAGACCAAGTTCGGCTATGAGAACGACATGCAGATACCGCGCCTGGAGAAAATCGTACTGAACATGGGCGTAGGTAAAGCCATAGGCAACAGCAAAATCCTAGACGCGGCAGCTAAGGACCTTGCCACTATTGCCGGGCAAAAGCCGGTCATCACCCGCGCGCGTCAAAGCATTTCGAACTTTAAGCTGCGTGAAGGCATGGCCATTGGGGCAAAAGTCACATTGCGCGGCGACCGCATGTATGAGTTCCTCGACAAGTTCATTAACATTAACCTTCCCCGCGTGCGCGACTTCAGAGGCGTTTCCCCAAAATCCTTTGATGGGCGCGGCAATTACACCATTGGCGTCAAAGAGCAGCTTATCTTCCCCGAGATTGACTACGACAAAGTCGATCAGGTTCAGGGTATGGACATCACCATAGTGACCACCGCCAAAACTGATGAGGAAGCGAAGGAACTGCTCGCGAAGCTCGGCATGCCGTTTCGCGCGTAAGTAAAGGAGGAGAAGAAGTGGCCAAGAAGTCGATGATTATCAAGCAGGCCAGAGAACAGAAGTTTCCTGTGCGCAGATATAATCGTTGCCGGATTTGCGGCCGTCCACACGCCTACATGCGGAAGTTCGGACTATGCAGAATTTGCTTTCGCGAACTAGCCCATGAAGGTCAGATTCCCGGCGTCAAGAAGGCCAGTTGGTAAGGGCCCTTCACTTAGGAAGGAGGTTTGACACGTAATGGTTATGACAGATCCAATCGCTGACATGCTGACACGGGTACGCAACGCAAACGACGCGCTGCACGAGAGCGTAGAAGTGCCAGGCTCGGCCATGAAGCGGAGTTTAGCAGAGATTCTCAAAGCAGAGGGCTTCATCCGCGACTTCGCGTGGGTAGACGACGACAAGCAGGGCGTGCTAAAAATAGTTCTGAAGTACGGCGCTAACAAGCAGCGCGTCATTTCCGGTGTAAAGCGCATCAGCAAACCCGGGCTGCGTGTCTATGCGCGCAAAGATGAACTCCCACGTGTATTAGGTGGGTTAGGCATTGCCATCGTTTCTACTTCACAGGGGCTGATGACCGATCGCCAAGCTAGGGTCAAGAACCTTGGCGGCGAGATCATCTGCTACGTCTGGTAGGGAGGAGAGACTGGCATGTCAAGAATCGGCAAGAGACCTATCGTCATACCGCCCGCAGTAGCGGTTAATCTGGACGGCCGGACGGTTACCGTGACAGGACCTAGGGGCACGCTCTCGCGTGACGTACACCCGGAGGTAAATGTCGAGGTAAGTAAGAGCGAGGTAACAGTTACGCGCTTGTCCGACAGCCCGCTACACCGTTCGCTGCATGGCGTGACCCGCACCGTTATCGCTAACATGATTGACGGCGTGACCAAAGGTTACGAGAAGAAGCTTGAGGCCGCCGGCGTAGGCTGGCGCGCAAATGTGCAGGGCAAAAAGCTCGTGCTTACCGTAGGATACTCCCACCCGGTAGAGATTGACCCACCGGCAGGCATCGAGTTTAAGGCAGAAATCGTCGCCAAGCCGCCGTTTGGCAATATCCCGCTTATCACTGTCTCCGGCAATGACAAGGAGATGGTAGGGCAGATGGCTACAACCATTCGCGGCGTCCGCGAGCCCGAACCCTACCTTGGCAAGGGAATTGCCTATGTAGGCGAGAAGATTAGACGCAAGGCTGGCAAGACCTCGAAATAGTCCTTAAGCCACGGAAAGGAGTGAGCCAACAGTGTTACAGCAGCTAGACAAAAACAAAATTCGTAAGACTCGTCATCTGCGTGTACGCAAGTCCGTCGCAGGGACAGATTTGCGCCCGCGTTTAAATGTTTTTCGCAGTTCCCGACACATGTACGCACAAGTCATAGATGACACGACCGGCCACACGCTTGTCAGCGCTTCCACCCTGAGTCCCGAACTCAAGGGCATCTCTGCTGGCGGCGTAGAGGCTGCTAAAGCCGTGGGCAAATTAGTTGCGGAAAAGGCTTTGGCCAAAGGCTTAACAAGAATCGTCTTCGACCGCGGTGGATATCTCTACCACGGACGCGTCGCGGCATTAGCTGACGCTGCGCGCGCAGCCGGGCTTGAGTTCTAGCAGCAGAAGGAGGGGGAAAATTGGATCGCAATGAGTTGAGCAAACATGACCTTACCGAAAAGGTTATCGTCGTTAAGCGCGTCAGCAAGACCCGTAAGGGTGGTCGCGACTCAAGCTTTAGTGCCTTAGTGGCTGTCGGTGACGGTAAAGGTCGCGTCGGCGTAGGGCTAGGCAAGGCCAAGGAAGTTGTGGAAGCTATTCGCAAGGCCACGGAGGACGGCAAGAAGAACCTCATCACTGTCCCCTTAGCTGAAACTAGCATTCCGCACGAGGTAACCGGTGTCGCCGGAGCTGGCCGCGTCCTGATGAAGCCAGCATCTGTCGGTACAGGCGTTATTGCCGGCGGCGCTGTCCGCGCAATTTTAGAGCTCGCGGGTGTACGCGACATTTTAACTAAGTCTTTGGGCTCATCTAACGCTATGAACATGGCACAGGCAACTCTGTCGGGGCTGCAGTCGCTGCGCACGCCCGAGCAGGTAGCTAAGCTGCGTGGCGTTGCCGTAGAGTCCTTGTTACGATAGGAGGCAGGCACGATGGCCAAATTGCAGATTACGCTAGTGCGCAGCCTCATCGGGCGCCCGGAAGACCAACGGGCGACTTGCCGCGCGTTAGGCCTCACTAAGACACACCGCACAGTACAGCATGAAGACACGCAGGCAATACGCGGGATGGTCGAGAAGGTCAGTCATCTCGTCAAAGTAGTCGAGAGCTAAGAGAGACGAGGAGGTGCAAAAATGAAACTCCACAATCTACAGCCGGCAGAGGGCTCCCGTCAGGTGCGCAAGCGCGTCGGCCGTGGCCACGGCTCGGGACTCGGCAAGACTTCCGGTCGCGGTAGCAAGGGACAGTGGGCGCGTGCCGGCGGCGGCGTACGTCCGGGGTTTGAAGGCGGTCAGATGCCTCTATACCGGAGATTGCCAAAGCGCGGGTTTAATAATAAATGGAAAACGTTCTTTGCCTTAGTTAATGTGCAGGACCTTGAGGTGTTTCCTGCCGGGAGCGTCGTTGAGCTAGAGTCGCTTATGGCGGCGGGTCTTGTGAAGAACCCCCTCGACGGCGTCAAGATTCTCGGCATGGGCGAAATAACTAAGTCCCTTACGGTTAGGGCTACTGCTTTTAGCAAGTCGGCTGCCGAGAAAATAGCTGCCGCTGGCGGACAGGTTGAGGTGATATAGGTGCTCGCGAGCTTACGTAACCTATGGCGCATTGAGGACCTGCGCAAGCGCATTATGTACACGCTCGGCATCTTCCTCATCATACGCTTCGGCAACTTCATCCCGGTCCCAGGAGCCGACCGCCTCGCTATGACGCAGTTTATGGAGGGCCAAGGCGGCCTGTTCGGGCTGTTAGACGTCATCTCCGGCGGTGCATTAGCGAACCTCTCTATTTTTACGCTGACGATTGGCCCCTACATTACGTCGAGCATTATCGTTAGCCTCCTGCAAGTGATTATTCCGAGCTGGGAGGCCCTAGCCAAAGAGGGCGAAGAGGGACGCAAGAAGCTTAATAGTTACACGCGTTACGGCACGGTAATCCTAGCTTTTGTCCAAGGCTATGCCACTTCGGTCGGGTTAGCTAACGAAGGCGCACTCGCGGCTGGGCACCTGAGTTACTTGCTGACGGCCATCAGCTTTACGGCCGGCGCGACAGTGGTTATGTGGTTAGGCGAAATGATTACCGAGAAAGGCATCGGCAACGGCATCTCGCTTGTGATCTTCGCCAACATTGCCTCGCAGTTGCCGGGTACACTTACGAGTCTGATTGCGTTCCTGCGTGAGGGGACGCTTAACATCTTCACTGTAGTTCTGCTCGGCATCCTGACCTTAGTCGTCATTGCCGGTGTAGTGTGGGTGCAGGAAGGTCAGCGCCGTATCCCTGTGCAGTACGCTAAGCGCGTAGTCGGGCGCAAGATGTATGGTGGGCAGACCACGCACATTCCCTTGCGCGTCAACCAAGCCGGCGTTATCCCCGTAATCTTTGCCTCCTCGCTCCTGATGTTCCCGCAGGTAATCACCCAGTTCACGCGGGCGGAGTGGGTGCAAGGCATAGCGGAAGCGCTCAGGTTCGGCGGCTGGTTGCATAACGTCTTGTACGTGTTTCTTATCTTCGTGTTCAGCTATTTCTACACGTTCCTGCAGTTTAACCCCAAGGAAATGGCGGAAAACATGCAGAAGCATGGCGGGGCAATCCCCGGCGTGCGTCCGGGACGTACGACGGCGGACTTCCTTTTCCGGGTCGTAAACCGACTGACGCTCGTAGGCTCTGCGTTCTTGGCTCTTATCGTTATCCTGCCGCTTGCGCTTTCCGGCGTAGTGCGCGTGAACATTGGCATCGGCGGAACGGCTCTCCTCATCGTGGTAGGTGTGGCGCTTGAGACCATGAAGCAAATCGAAGGTCATCTCGTCATGCGTAACTACAGCGGCTTTATGAAGTAGGCTACGGGGTGAGCGAGATGAACGTAATCCTCCTAGGTGCGCCCGGCGCGGGCAAAGGCACACAGGCTTCCCTGCTCGTTAAGGAGTTTGGCGTGCCCCACATTTCTACCGGCGACATGTTCCGGCAGGCGCTGCAGGCGCAAACGCCCTTAGGCCTTGCCGCTAAGTCCTTTATGGAACGCGGCGAACTGGTGCCTGACGAAGTAACTATCGGCATCGTGGCGGAGCGTCTGGCGGCGGCGGACGTAGCACATGGCTTTTTACTTGACGGCTTTCCGCGCACGCTAAACCAAGCCTCCGCCCTTGACGAGGTCCTAGCAAAGCTTGGGAAGTGCCTAACAGCCGTGCTCAACATCGAAGTGCCGGAGGATGAGCTGATGCGGCGCCTAACCGGTCGGCAAGTGTGCAAGGCCTGTGGCGCGACGTACCACCGTGTTTTTCACCCCTCACCCGAGGGTGAGAAGTGTGGGCTATGCGGTGGAGTGCTCTACCAGCGCGCAGACGACAGCGAAGAGACCGCGAGAGCCAGGCTGACGGTTTACAGGAAACAGACAGCGCCACTCATCGAGTACTATGGGCAGCGCGGCTTGCTCAAGACTGTCGACGGCTTGTTGCCAATTGACGTTGTCACCGAGAACATGAGAGCGCTTCTGGGGTAAGGGATGATTGTATACAAATCTGACCGCGAAATCGCCCTGATGCGCGAGGCGGGGCGAGTGGTGGCCGAGGCACTCGACGCAGTGGAACAGGCCATTGCTCCCGGGGTAACCACCGCTAGGCTCGACTGGCTAGTCGAGGAGTTAATGCTAAAGCGCGGCGCACGACCCGCCTTTAAAGGGTACCGCGGCTATCCCGCTAGTATCTGTACGTCAATTAACAATGAGGTCGTACATGGAATTCCTAGTTTGAAAACGCTGTCTGATGGCGATATTATTAGTATTGACATCGGCGCGGAAATCAATGGATATTACGGCGACGCGGCGCGGACTTTTCCCGTCGGCGCGGTGGATGAAGTTTCCGCTCGCTTGATTAAAGTCACGGCTGAGTGCTTGGAAAAGGGCATTCTGCAATGTGTCGTCAACAGGCGCCTGACCGATATCTCGTACGCTATACAATCCCATGCCGAGGCGAATGGTTTTTCCGTAGTCAAGGAATTTGTGGGACACGGTATCGGGCGAGCTATGCATGAAGAACCACAACTGCCTAATTTCGGCCGCCCGGGGCGAGGTCCTAGGCTTACTCCCGGCCTAGTGCTAGCCATTGAGCCCATGGTCAATACGGGAGGATCTCTTACCCAAGTGCTTGCGGATAACTGGACGGTAGTGACTAAAGACGGCGGTCGTTCTGCCCACTTTGAGCACACCGTGGCTATCACCGCAAACGGGCCTGAGATACTAACCCGTCTCTGATGTGAGCGAAGGGAGGAGCAGAAGTTACATGACAAAACGCGATGATGTAATCGAGGTAAAGGGCAAGGTAACCGAAGCGCTGCCTAATGCCATGTTTAAAGTAGAGCTAGACAATGGTCACAGAATCTTGGCTCATGTGTCGGGCAAGATACGCATTAACTTCATTCGCATTCTGCCCGGCGACAGCGTGACCGTAGAGCTTTCGCCCTACGACTTAACCCGCGGACGAATAATCTACCGGCATAAGTAGGCTTGTTCGGAGCAAGGAGGCAAATCTAGTGAAAGTCAAACCTTCAGTGAGGCGCATGTGCGAGAAGTGCAAGCTGATTCGCCGTAAGGGCCGAGTCATGGTAATCTGTGAGGAACCTACTCACAAACAGAAACAAGGATAAAGACTAACAGGAGGTGGATTAAAGGAGATGGCTCGCATTGCAGGTGTTGACCTGCCCAGAGAGAAGCGCGTAGAGATAGCGTTGACCTACATTTACGGTATTGGCCGTAGCCGTTCCGCAAACATTTTGTCAAGCGCCGGAGTAAATCCCGATACCCGCGTCCGCAACCTCACCGAGGAAGAAGTCTCTCGTCTGCGTGAGACGATTGACAAGGGGTATATCGTAGAAGGAGATCTCCGCCGTGAAGTCACAGCCAGCATCAAGCGGTTGATTGAGATTGGCTCCTACCGTGGCTTACGTCACCGCCGTGGTCTACCCGTGCGCGGACAACGCAGCAAGACGAACGCTCGCACCCGTAAAGGCCCCCGCCGTACGGTTGGCGTCAAGCGCAAGTAGTCAAAGGAGGAGGGAAAAGGCATGGCAAAACGTAAGGCCGCTGCGGCTAAAGTCAAGCGCCGCGAGCGCAAAAACGTGGAGTTTGGCGTAGCGCACATTAGGTCAACTTTTAACAATACGGTAGTCACTGTTACGGATCGTGCCGGCAATGTCATATCATGGTCATCTGCTGGCAATGCCGGATATAAGGGCTCGCGCAAGAGCACCCCTTTTGCCGCCCAGATTGCCGCTGAAACCTGTGCCAAGACGGCGATGGACCAAGGCATGAAGGAAGTAGAGGTTCATGTTAAGGGCCCTGGCGCAGGGCGGGAAGCTGCCATTCGCAGTTTGCAGGCTACGGGGCTTGAGGTTAGTTCCATTAAGGACGTAACCCCGGTCCCCCATAATGGCTGCCGCCCACCTAAGCGCCGTCGCGTTTAATCTTTGGAGGTGTAAGCAAGATGGCAAGATATACAGGTCCGGTATGCCGGTTGTGCAGGCGCGAAGGCATCAAGCTATTTCTTAAGGGAACGCGCTGCTACTCCGGTAAGTGCGCGATTGACCGCAGGTCCTATGCCCCTGGGCAACATGGCCAAGGGCGTAAGAAGGCGACCGAGTACGGCCTGCAGCTGCGCGAAAAGCAGAAGGCGCGTCGTATCTACGGTGTGCTTGAGCGCCAATTCCGTCGTTACTTCGCTAAGGCCGCGCGCGAGAAAGGCGTAACCGGCGAGCGCCTGCTCCAGCTCCTTGAGCTTAGGCTAGACAACGTAGTTACGCGGGCAGGGTTTGCCGCATCGCGCAATCAGGGACGCCAATTGGTGCGTCACGGTCACTTTACAGTGAACGGGCAACGCGTTAACATCCCGTCCTACCTCGTAAAAGAGGGCGATGTTATTGCGGTCGCCACCAAGAGCTTGTCTGTTCCACTATTTCAGGAGTATGCCGAATCCATGCGCGGTCGGAGAGTGGTTCCTTGGATTTCTGTAGAACTAAACGCGGCACGTGCAACTATCGTCGGACTGCCTAAGCGCGAAGACATTGACATCCCGGTCCGCGAGCACTTGATCGTCGAAAAGTATTCGAGATAAGGCGCCCCGAGCTTTGACCAAAGCGTTAATGGGAAGGTAAGGAGGGGAATCGCCTATATGTTGGAGTTAGCCATGGAAGTACCGCGAGTGCATCGCGTAGAGGCTACGCCAAGCTATGGCAAGTTTATCGTTGAGCCCTTGCAGCGCGGTTACGGCACGACTTTGGGTAACGCATTGCGTCGCATCCTACTTTCTTCGTTACCCGGAGCCGCTGTCACATCTGTTAAGCTCGAAGGGGTATTGCACGAGTTCTCGACTATCCCGGGCGTTGTCGAAGACACGACCGAGATAGTGTTGAACCTAAAGTCGCTCCGGCTTCGCCTGCACGGCACTGGAGAGAAGCTGCTGCGCATCACCAAGACAGGTGAGGGAGTAGTGACGGCTGCAGACATTTTGGCTGACGCCGATGTCGAGATTCTCAACCCTTCACTGGTAATTGCGAAGCTCGACGAGGATGCGCGTTTCTTTGCCGAGATAACTGTCGCGCACGGACGCGGGTATGTTTCCGCCGAGCGCAACAAGAAGCAGCACCAGCCTATTGGGGTCATTCCCATGGACTCGGTATTTACACCGGTGACGCGGGTTAACTACACGGTGGAAAACACGCGCGTCGGACAGCACACCAATTACGACAGACTGACGCTTGAGGTATGGACCGACGGCAGTCTTACCCCGGAAGAGGCCATCAGCATCGGGGCCAAGATTATGAGCGACCATTTGCGCCTGTTTGTGTCCCTAACGGAAAAGGCGGAGTCCACAAAGACGCTAGCCGACCGCGGCGACAACCCGCGGGAGAGGCTGCACGAGATGACCATCGAGGAGCTTGACCTATCCGTGCGCTCGTTTAACTGCCTAAAGCGCGCCGGCATAAATACCGTACAAGACCTCGTAGACAAGACCGAAGACGAGATGATGAAGGTTAGGAATCTTGGCAAGAAATCGCTCGAGGAAGTACAGCACAAACTAGCTGACTTAGGGCTCTACCTCAAGAAGAGCGAAGAGTAGGAGTGAGCATATGTCACACAGCAAACTAGGGCGCCGCACTAACCATCGGCGTGCCCTGTTGCGCAACCTAGCGACGGCGTTTTTGCGCCAGGGGCGCATGGAAACTACGGAGCAGCGCGCGAAAGAAGTGCAGCGCATTAGCGAGAAGCTCATCACGCTTGGAAAACGCGGCGATTTGCATGCTAGGCGCCAAGCGCTAAGCTATCTGTTTGACGAAGACGTAGTGACGAAGCTATTCGCGGAGATAGCACCCAAATACACATCACGCGAGGGTGGGTACACCCGCATCATGAAGACCGACGTGCGGCGCGGCGACTCCGCACCGCAGGCGATTATTGAGCTGGTGGACTAACCCCCACCGGCTTTCTTTTTTAGAGTGTATGCTCTGGGTGGGGGTGATGTAGCCATTATTGAAGTTAAGGGTCTTCACCACGTCTACCGCGGGCACGAAGGCGACACCGTCGCGCTCGACGGGGTAGACATCAGTATCAGCGAGGGAGAGTTTGTCGCGATTATCGGGCGCAACGGCTCCGGCAAGTCGACCCTCGCCAAGCACCTAAACGCTATCTTGCTGCCCACGGCAGGAAGCGTCTTGGTCATGGGCATGGACACGCGGGACGCGGGGCTACTATGGCAGATCAGACAGGCTGTCGGCATGGTCTTTCAGAATCCTGACAACCAAATTGTGGCCACAGTCATTGATGAGGATGTAGCATTCGGGCCGGAGAATCTCGGCGTACCCACGCCAGCTATCGCCGCAAGGGTAGAAGCGGCCCTAACCAAGGTCAACATGCTGCCCTATCGCCGCCACGCGCCGCACTTGCTGTCGGGTGGACAGAAACAGCGCGTGGCGATTGCCGGTGTTTTGGCCATGCATCCTAAGCTCCTAGTTCTAGATGAGGCTACCGCTATGTTAGACCCCGTGGGGCGGGGCGAAGTAATTGAGACCATCCTGGCACTTCAGCGGACCGCCAAAATGACGACCGTGCTCATTACACACCATATGGATGAAGCGGTGCTCGCTCACCGCGTAATCGTCATGGATGAGGGGCGCGTAGTGACTATAGGCACGCCCGCCGAGGTTTTTGCCCAAGCGGAGCTTCTAGAGTCGCTGGGCTTAGATGTGCCTCTGGCAGCTAAATTGGCTAAGGAACTGGTTAAGAGCGGGCTTCCCTTGCCGGAGGGTATTTTGACTACAGCGGAGCTGGTTAATGCCTTATGCCAATATATCTAAACAACGTAAGCTTTACCTACTCCGCCGGCACACCATTTGAGCGGCATGCTTTGCGCGGAGTTAACCTGTCGATTGCAGACGGCGAGTTTGTCGGCATTATCGGGCAGACGGGCTCAGGTAAATCTACACTGGTACAGCTCTTAAATGGCTTAATCAAGCCCACGCAGGGAACGGTGACTGTTGGAGATGTTACCACCACCGACAAGGGCGTGCGGCTCCGCGCACTGCGGCAAGAAGTGGGGCTTGTGTTTCAGTTTGCCGAGCATCAGCTGTTTGCCGAAACGGTAGCAGCCGATGTGGCCTTTGGTCCGCTAAACTTAGGGTTAGACGCAAGCGAAGTAGCCGCGCGGGTCGACGAAGCGCTGTTAACCGTAGGCTTGCCGCTTGAAATTAAAGAGCGAAGCCCGTTTGAGTTGTCAGGTGGACAGACACGGCGGGTAGCCATCGCCGGTGTCTTGGCGATGCGCCCGCGCGTCTTGATCCTTGACGAGCCGACGGCAGGGCTAGACCCAAGGGGACGCGATGAAGTCTTAGCCCGCATCAGCGCTCTGCAGCGCGAGCGGGGGATAACAGTGATTTTGGTCTCGCACAGTATGGAAGATGTGGCGCGCCTGGTCAAGCGCATCGTAGTCATGCATGAGGGTGGCATTTTGCATGACGGGACGCCGCGCGAGGTGTTCTGTCAGGCGGAGAGCCTCGTCAAGATTGGTCTTGGCGTGCCGCAGGCCACAGATATATGCCGGCGCTTGCGCCTAGCAGGCTGGGGTGTGCCGGCGGTAGCTCTGACGCTTGAGGAAGCGCGTGGGTTTATCGTCGCAGCGTGGCGCGAGAGAGGTGGCGGCGCGTGAGTATGCTGGGGAATGTAACGCTAGGGCAGTATTTGCCCGGGACAAGCATAGTGCATCGCCTCGACCCGCGCACAAAACTAGGGCTGTCCTTCGCCTACATTGTTGTGCTGTTTATTGCGGGGACAGGCTTAGCCTACTCGGTATTGGCGTTAGCGTCGCTGCTGGTTATTTGGCTTGCGCGGGTACCCGTCAGGATGGTACTGAGGGGCCTGCGGCCAATCCTGATGATTCTGTCGCTTACCGTGGTGCTGCACGTGTTTACTTCCCGTGAGGGTGTGGAGCTCGTGTCGTTTTGGTTTGTGCGCATCTACTCTGGCGGCGTCAGCCAAGGGTTTTTGCTCGCCTTTCGTCTGGTGCTCCTTGTGCTGTCGACCTCTATCCTGACGCTTACGACCTCGCCAATTGCCCTAACCGATGCCATTGAAATGGCGCTTAGGCCGCTCAAGCGCTTTGGCGTGCCGGCCCACGAACTGGCTATGATGATGACCATCGCCCTGCGCTTTATTCCCACGCTCATCGAAGAAGCCGAAAAGATTATGAAGGCGCAACTAGCGCGAGGCGCGGATTTCGAGAGTGGGGGGCTTTTCAAGCGGGCGAAAAGCTTGCTTCCCCTCCTGATACCGCTCTTTATTTCAGCCTTTAGGCGGGCAGACGAATTGGCGATGGCCATGGAGGCGCGCTGCTACCGGGGCGGCGAGGGCAGAACGAAGTATAAAGTGCTTACGTATTCGCGCTTAGACGCTTACGCGGCCCTCTGTTTTGCACTAGTCAGTGCCGTAGCCTTAGCCTTATAAGGCTAGCGTTATGAAAGTAAAGCTGACGCTAGAGTACGACGGGACGGACTTTGCGGGGTGGCAGGTTCAACCCGGGCAGCGCACGGTGCAGGGGACGCTAGAAGATGCCCTGTGTCGCCTGACTGGCGGCGCTGTAAGCGTAGAAGGCGCGGGACGCACGGATGCCGGCGCGCACGCCTTAGGGCAGGTTGCGAGCCTCGTGCTCGCGACAAGTATTCCCGCCGACAGATTAGCCCTTGCCCTAAATCGGCTCCTGCCGGAGGATGTGAAAGTGCTTTCATCGGCTGAAGTTCCGCCGGACTTTCACGCGCGGTTCTCGGCTAAGGGCAAGGTTTATAGGTACTTGTTGCGCCTAAGTGACGCGCCAAGTCCGCTGTGGCGGCACCGCGCTTGGCGGGTGGGCACAAAGTTAGACGTAGGCAAGATGGAGCAAGCGATGGCAAAGTTTGTGGGCACGCACGACTTTAAGGCTTTTTGTGCCAGCGGCAGCAGTGTAGTTTCTACTACGCGCACTATCCACATGGCCAAGCTTATACCCTCGGGCGACCTCCTGGCGGCAGAGTTTTGCGGCAGCGGCTTTCTCTACCACATGGTCCGCATTATGGTGGGAGCGCTTGTCGCCGTCGGCAAAGGCAACGCCGACACGCACGACATAGCGCAAGCTTTAGCCCACGGCCACCGCCCACTCGCCTTCACCACCGCCCCCGCCCACGGTCTCTACCTCGTCGCGGTAGAGTATTAGAAACAAAAGAGAACAAAAGGGACGGTTCTTTTTGTTTTTTTACCTCAGATCGGCCAAGTATTGCTTATTTGCAGCCGTTGACAAGTGCCTCTTGTCGGTATAAAATGTTTTGTGGTTCGATTGAGCCCCGAACCACCCGAATGCGTTGTCTATTATCCAACCATGTAGGAGGGAACCCATGCGCAGCACATATATCGCCAAGCCGGGAGAGGTAGAACGTAAATGGTGGGTAGTTGACGCGACTAACCAGTCGCTCGGACGCCTTGCCAGCGAAGTAGCGGCAATCTTGCGCGGCAAGACTAAGCCCGAATTTACGCCGCACCTTGACACTGGCGATTTTGTAATCGTTGTTAACGCCGAGAAGGTGCAACTGACAGGCAAGAAACTTTCACAGAAGAAATACTACCGGCATTCCGGCTACCCCGGCGGCTTTCGCGCCACTCCCTATGCGGAGCTGATGCGCACCAAGCCCGAGTTCGTGGTCGAGAAAGCCGTCAAGGGCATGTTGCCCCATAACACCCTAGGCCGCACGCAAGGCAAGAAGATGAAAGTCTACCGCGGGCCCGAACACCCGCATGCCGCGCAGCAGCCAGAAGTATGGACCATCAGAGGCTAGGAGAGGAGGAGGTAGGAAATGGCAAGAGTGCAATTTCGCGGAACAGGTCGCAGGAAGACTGCGGTAGCACGGGTGCGTTTGCTCCCCGGCTCCGGCAGCATCGTCATTAACGAGAAGCCTATCGACGGCTACTTTGGGCTAGAAACTCTTAAGCTCATCGTCCGTCAACCCCTCGTCCTAACCAATACCGTGAGCAACTACGACGTCATCGCCACGGTGCACGGCGGCGGCGTCTCCGGGCAAGCCGGCGCCATCCGGCACGGTATCGCCCGCGCCTTAACCGTGCAAGACCCCGAGTCGCGCCCCGTGCTAAAGAAGGCCGGTCTACTCACGCGCGACCCGCGTATGGTCGAGCGCAAGAAGTACGGTCTCAAAAAGGCTCGCCGCGCCCCGCAATTCTCCAAGCGTTAAACAAGAGAAGCCCGCAAGGGCTTCTTTTTTTATGGGGGATGACGAGTCTAGTGTGGGGAGTCCCAGCGGCGGGAGTTCGTTCCTACGTATTTATCGATGGCGTCTAGTAACCCATTGAGCATTTCGCGTTGCTCGGGATTACCACCGTCTATTAGACAGTGACTGATGTGGTCTTCGAGCACTACCTTGCCTACGCTGTTGAGCGCTGAAATGACCGCTGATATCTGAACCAAGAGTTCACTGCACTCCCGGCCTTCCTCAGCCATGCGCTTGACAGCCTCAGCATGACCGGCAATGCGCGCGAGCCGATTGATGACATTCTTGCTTTGCGGGTGTGGGTGTTGCGACACGTTAAAAACTCCTCCTCTTACATCCTCTAACGGGGGATGAAATTAGTATAGCACACGTGCATCCGTCGGACAAATCTTCGACCCGCAGTGCGGCAATAAGTCGCCGCAGCTCTTGACGTGTAGCGACACTTGGCCTACAATTAACCTAACAGTTAAGTTAACCTATTAGATAAGTTAGGCGGTGGTCGCTGAGGATGCTAGTTGAGTATGAGGCTGAGTCAGTTCGCAAAGTCTTCACTGACTTAGCTGTAATGCAGAGGAAAATCGGCAGCGACATGGCTCGTACCACAAAAAAGAGATTAGATCAGCTCAGAGCGGCGCCGAACTTTGGGGCATATATGGCTACCGGGCTCGGAAGGCCGCATCCTCTTGTTGGAGGACTGAAAGGCTACTTTGCAATTGGAGTTACGGGGAATGTAAGGTTGATAGTTAAGCCGCATAGCGCACTTGGAGTTGCCGAAACGTTGCATGAGTGCGATGCAGTAATAGTTAAGGGGGTGGTGGATTATCATGGTGGAAAGAATGAGTGGCTTGTCCCGTGAGTTCATTATTCATCCGGGAGAAACGCTGAAGGAAATACTAGAGGACCGACACATGACCCAACGCGAGTTGGCACTTAGAACCGGTGTGAAGGAGCCGCACGTCAGCGGCATCGTCAACTGCAAAAAGCCTATTTCCGCTTCCTTTGCCAAGAAGCTAGAGTATGCCCTGGGGATTGACGCTATGTTTTGGGTTAACCTCCAGGCCAACTACGACAAGGAGTTAGCGGACTACGAGGAGTACAACCAGATTTCTGGCAAAGAAACGGCAGTCTTGCAGGTATTGGCGACAGTGACAACGTGGGCAAAAGAAGAGGGCTTGTTAGCCGACGATGTGCAAGGGCCAGCTCTTGTCATTGAGTGGCGCAAGCTGCTAAACGTCAGTAATTTGGAGAGGCTTTCAGAGCTGTCACAAGTAGGGGCTTATCGTCTGGCCACGGTTGAAAAGGTGGATCCATACATCCTGCTGGCTTGGCTTAAGGTCTGTGATGTGCTCATGGGAAGAGAGCATGTCCACCATGCGTTAGACCTCAGTATGTTAAGACAGCGATTGCCCATGATTCGCATGCTTACCTTTGAGGATATAGACACGATTCGCTTCAAACTCAAGCACTATTTCGCTGAGTGCGGCATTAAATTCGCGATAGTGAAGCATATTCCCGGGGCGCCTGTTCACGGCGTGATTACCCGAAACAAAGACGACACGCTCAGCTTAGTAATGACCGTTAGGCGAAAGTATGCCGATATCTTTTGGTTTACCCTCTTTCATGAAATCGGGCACATCCTAAATGGCGACATTACTGACCGCTTGGTTGATTTTGAAACGGCAAGCACTGAAGTTGAGCGGCGTGCCAATGAATTTGCCGCCGATGTCTTGATTGATCCAGAGAAGTACAGTGCATTTGTGGCAGCTTCTGAACTCGATTTGCCGCATATACGTCAGTTTTGTGCGAAGCAAAGCATACCACCCTATATCTTGATCGGGAGGTTGCAGCGCGACAAGTATCTGACCTATACCCAGTACGCCAGTGAAAAAGTACGGTATCACCTTGATCTCTAGAGGAGACCTATCTTCGCGGTTCTTCCGTGCGACGGCGCCTAATAGATATCCATAGGCAGACATTCGCAGGAGGGATGCAGTTGGTGCGAAGGCTAACAGTGCTACTGATTGCCCTTCTAGTTCTCGTTGGCCCGCTCGCAGTCGTGCGGCAACTCGACGTACGTGTGACCTCAGCGCAGCCGCTCGCGGGGCAGACTATCGCCATAGACCCTGGGCACGGCGGGGTAGACCCGGGGGCCCTTGGCCCGCAAGGGGTGCACGAAAAGGATATTGTGCTCGCTATTGCACTTAAGCTGCGCGAGTTGTTGGAAGCAAGCGGGGCAACGGTCGTAATGACGCGCGAGATAGACACGGATCTAAGCGACGCGAACCTCGGGCACCAGTATTCGCGCCGCAAGCGCCAGGACCTCTCCCGCCGCGTCGCACTGATTAACGCGAGTCGGGCCTCGCTCCTAGTATCAGTGCACCTAAACAGCATGGCCGCGCGGCGGTGGTACGGCGCGCAGGTGTTCTTTGCGGCGGAATCAAGCGAATCAAAGCGTCTGGCGGTTACCATACAGGAGTCCCTGCGAGAAACACTGCAGAACACGACCCGCTTGGCCGCAGCGGGTGATTACTACATCTTAGAGAAGACAGCGTGCCCGGCTGTCATAGTCGAGGCCGGGTTCATCTCCAACCCCGAAGAAGCTAGGCTGTTACAGACCGAGCACTATCAAGCCCGAGTGGCGCTGGCCATTTACAGGGGGATAGCGCGATTTGTGGCGCGATAGACGAGAGAGCACCCCGCGGTGCTCTCTGTTGTCGTGGTCGTCTATTCTTTCGATTTAGCAGCCATGGCGCGGTTTGCTAGCCACCAGACTGCGCCGAAATGAAAAGCCAGCGTAACAACCATCATTACTATGGATGCAGGTGACATCTTCTAACCTCCTTGTCCCGGTAGGGAGTGCCCTGCGACGGGCAAATCTGGCTTGCCAGCTGAGCCGCCGATCATTTTGGCCAGCCAATGGTTAGTTAAGAGGGCAAGACCAAGCAGTATCGCCCACTGTAAGATTATGGTCCCAGTGCTGAACACTTCAAACGGATGCCACCAAGTCTCTGGATACCAGGAAACAGACTGCATAAACCACCAGCCCGTTATGACCACAAACAATACTGGGAAGAGTCGAATAGTGACGTTCCACCACTTGCCGATGTGGAAGTCGGCATAGGGGTGGTTAATGATTTCGGTTCTAGCCTTCTCAAGGCCATACTTCATCAAAGCTATAGACACGAACAAGCCACTAACCAAGAGGCCGACACCCCAGACCCAGTCTTGGTTGTCTAAGAAATTAAGGCTGTAGGCGGAGGGGATGCCCAACAGAAAGCCAGCGACGATGATAAATTTGGCGGCGCGCGCTCGTTCCCAGCCCGCATCCATCAGGTTGCGCACGCCGACTTCAATCATGGGGATAAGAGAGGTGAGTGCGGCGACGGCCATAGCGAGGAAGAAGACAGCGGCGATGACATTGCCAAAGGGCATGGTGCCAAAGAGCTGTGCCAAGTAGATGAATGTAAGGCCGGTGTTCCCCGATGCCAAGGCCTGATTGGCAAATTCTAGCGATGGGGACAAAGCAAAGATGGCGGGCAATACGGTCATCCCAGCTACCAGTGCGCCGATATGGTCGCCAAAGCCCATAATCATGCAGTTGCCGGCGATATCTTCCTTGTAGCTAGTGTACACGGCATAGGTGATGATGAACCCCCATCCGGCGCCCGTCGACCAGGCCGTTTGCGTGAAGGCGTTGAGCCAAATTCTTGGGTTAGCCAGCATCTCGAAGCGAGGGCTGAAGAGGTATTCCAAACCCTGAAATGCACCCGGCAAGAAGAGCACGCGCACGAGTGCTATGCCGAGCAAGCCAAACAGCACCGGAATCATGATTTTGCTCGCCCGCTCTATGCCCGCCTTGACGCCGCGATAGACAATAAAGCCGGCAATGGCCATAGAGATGAGGTGGAACAGAATGGTCTCTGCCGGAGTGGTTGTAAAGGTGTTCCAGATGGCGGTCGTCGCCGCTGTGTCTAGCGATGGCCGCAACTGCCCGGTAACGGCGAGCGTAAAGTACTTTACACACCAGCCCATTACCACGGAGTAATAGAACATAATCAATAAGCAGACGGCAGTTAGCCAAGTCCCCATGAAAGTGAACTTCTTGCCCATGAAGTCACGAAACGCTCCGATGGGTCCGAGGCCCGTCTTCTTGCCGATGACCATTTCGCCGATTAGCAGCGGAATGGCCCAGAGAAACAATGCGATCGTATAAGCAATGATAAAAGGCCCACCGCCATTAGCGGCTGCGACGCGGGGAAAGCGCCAGATGTTGCCTGTTCCGATGGCCATGCCGATAGCGGCCATCAGAAAGCCCCAGCGACTACCCCATTGTTCTTTCTTTGCTGCCATACTCTAACCTCCTTCACTATATTCCTAGCCATCAGACACAGCTTTCTGGTGGCAGGTATATCTGAAGTGTAGAATACAGCGAACAGATTGGCAAGTGAAATTTATTAAGTTGTGCGAATCTTGTATAATGTCGGAGGCTGCGCATGCATGCTGCCAAATATCAAGCGTTCGGTGCCCAAAGATGGGCGTTTTTTTGTTGCATAGAAGTATAAAGTGGCATAGGCTTAAGGAAAGCGAAACTTTCTGGAGCATGGGGACAAACTACGGAAGTGGGTTGCCAGCCGCCAGCCGCCAGCTGTGAGCTGTGAGCTTTGAGCTGTGAGCGGTAACGGGGTGAAGGGGGACGGGATCGGCTTTCCGCTTTCCGCTGTCCGCTACCCGCAAGGGCCATAAGCCGTAAACTGTAAGCTACATCCTCTCCTCTCTGTATTCTCTGTGCCTCTGTGGTGAAAGGCTTACGCCGTCTTCCCCTCTACCAGGAGCCAGGAGCTAGGAGCTCTCCGTTCTACTAAGTGCAAAGTGCAAAGTGCAAAGTGCAAAACTAGTAAACAACAAACAAGGAGGTCAACAAAAATGTCAAACGTTCGCGTTATCATCTGGGGACTCGGGGCCATGGGCAGTGGGATGGCCCGCATGCTCATTGCCAAACAAGGGATTGAAATCGTCGGTGCAATCGATACGCATCCGGAGAAGGCGCACAAGAAACTGACGCAGGTGCTCGGTGTTTCCGCACCCGACGTAGTAGTGGCCAGTGAGCCCAAAGAGGTCATCAAGACAGGCGCTGCCGACATCGTGCTTGTCTGCACGGGATCGTTTACGCGCGAAGTGTACCCGCAGCTTGAGCTCGTAGCCAAGGCTCGCATAAATTGCATTACCATCGCCGAAGAAATGGCTTATCCCAAAGCCCAAGAACCTACGCTCGCGGAGTCACTGCACACTATGTTTGCCGAGGCCGGCGTTACTTTGCTTGGCACCGGCATTAACCCCGGCTTTGTATTGGATTCACTCATCATCGCTCTCACGGGAGTATGCACGCACGTCGAGAGCATCAAAGCGGTGCGCGTCAACGACCTGTCGCCGTTTGGCCCGACGGTTATGCGCACGCAGGGTGTTGGGACTACACCAGAGGAGTTTCACAGCGGTATAGCGGCAGGTAATATAGTCGGCCACGTCGGCTTCCCTGAATCCATGAGCCTAATTGCCGCGGCGCTAGGCATGAAGCTTGACCGCATTGAGCAAGTTAAGGAACCTATCATCTCGAACACGCACCGCGAAACGCCGCATGTAAAGGTGGCACCGGGTATGGTCGCGGGCTGCAAGCACATCGCCTACGGCTATCGCGGCGACAAACTGGTGTTGACGCTTGAGCATCCACAGCAGATTAGGCCCGAGGCTGAAAGTGTGCTTACGGGCGACTATATCTACATAACCGGCACTCCCTCAATTAATATGGCCATTACGCCCGAAATTCCGGGCGGGATTGGCACGATTGCCATGACGGTGAACATGATTCCCGCCGTCATAAACGCCGCCCCCGGCCTGGTAACCATGGCCGACTTGCCTATCCCCCGCGCGCTGCTTGGCGATATCAGTGCCTTAATTAAGAGGTAGGAGCATGGGTAGCCATGTCGGCGAATTGGTCGAAATTAGCTGGATAGCGATTGCCGCAAACGAGCGCGCCGCAAACATCCCCGAAAGTACGCGGCAAGTGCCCCTCTTGGCGCGCGTCAAAGGCTTTGCGCTAGAGAGAGGCGAGGTCGGACAGGAAATAGACGTACTAACGCTAGCCGGCCGCAAGATACGCGGTACGTTGCTCGCTGTCTCACCGCGTCACAGCCACGGGTTCGGCGAGCCTCAGCCCGAGTTGCTGCGCATCGGGAGCGAGCTGCGTCGGGAGTTAGCTTATGAGTAAGTATAGCGAAATCATGGCGCGGCGCGGCGAAATTGTCATGCGGGCTACCGGCTTTAACTACGAGCAGTTTGAGCTGGGTGGGTTGGCCTTTGACTACGAGCGCATGATGGAGAATACCGGCTATACTCTCGCGGACATTGCTGCCCTCCAACGCGATGTCGGCGTGGGCAATACGCCGCTCCTAGAGTTAAGAAACGTGACGCGGCTAGCGCGTAAACTCGCCCCCGCAGGGAAAGGCGCGCGTATATTCGTCAAAGACGAAGCGTGTAACATCAGCGGGAGCTTTAAGGCGCGCCGCGCGGCAGTGTCGGTTTACCACGCTGCCCAACTTGGCTTTAGAGGAGTAGTAGCCGCAACGTCGGGAAACTACGGCGCCGCCGTTGCGGCCCAAGCCGCTATCCGTGGACTAAAGGCCATAATAGTGCAGGAGACCTATGACAGCCGCGGGCTCGGCCAGCCGGAAATCTTAGAGAAGGGTCGAGCGTGTGAGGCCTATGGGGCAGAGGTAATTCAGCTTACGGTGGGGCCTGAGCTGTTCGCGGTCTTTCTCACGGTTCTTGACGAAACGGGATTCTTTAATGCCTCGCTTTATACGCCCTTTGGCATAGCCGGCATAGAGACGCTAGGCGTCGAGCTGGCCGAAGATCTAAAGCAACGCACCGGACGTCCGCCCGATGTGGTCGTGGTAACCCATGCCGGCGGCGGCAATGTCACGGGCACGGCCCGCGGCTTGCGCCGTGCCGGTGCCGTCAATACCGCCATTGTCGGGGCGAGCGTCGACTTAAGCGGCCTGCATATGGCGAGTGACACAGATTTTAACCGCAAGTCCTTCACCACCGGGCATACCGGTTTTGGCGTGCCCTTCGCCACTTGGCCCGACCGGGCCGATGTGCCCCGCAATGCGGCGCGCGCCCTCAGGTACTTAGACCGCTACGTTACGGTAACGCAAGGCGAGGCGTTTTACGCCACGGAGATGTTAGCTCAACTGGAAGGCTTGGAGCGCGGCCCGGCCGGTAACACCGCCTTAGCGGCGGCCTTTGTGCTGGCGCAACAGATGAACGCCGACGAAACGATAGTAGTGCAGGAAACCGAATACACCGGCGCAGGCAAACACCCAAACGCGCAGCTGGCCTTTGCGCGGTCGCAAGGTATCAATGTTCGACTTGGCGACCCGCGGGAAAGTGCGCCCGGGCACAGCATTGTTATCTCGGCCGACCCGCGCCAGATGTCTGTCCGCGACCTAAGCCTAGACGAGTTGCGCGGGTCTTACTTGCGCAATGCCCTCGAGCGCAAGGGAGGCGCCCCGCTCTCCCCGGCCGAAGTCGAGTTTCTGGTGGCAGACAGCCGCGCTACGCGGGAGATGGTGCATGCGGTGGCCGCCGGGGGGGTTGTCGGATGCTAGTTCCTGGCTCCTGGTAGAGGGAGCGTGCTTCGTGCTTCGTGCTCCGTAGAGTGGGAGACCCAGGCGTTGCTAGCCCCCTTCTCCTAGTAGAGGTGCCTAGTGCTCAGTGCCCAGTAGAACGGGCGTTCTTGGCTCCTAGTAGAGGGAAGGGTGCGTGCTAGTCATGACGGTGTAGGGACGTGCCTGTGGCACGTCCGCGGACGCGCCAAGGCGCGTCCCTACACAGAACGGCGTGACGGCGTACAGCGGAGAGCCGCCACCCTGCCGCTGACAGCTGACAGCCCCCAAGTTCATGATTCACGATTCACGATTCATGATTGCCCCCGTCCCCGCTCCCCGCCGGCGCCTGGCGGCCGACGGCCCCCACAAGCGACAAGCCACAAGTGACTAGCGACATACACAAAGGAGGTCCCCCATGCAAAGAGCAGATGATTTTAAGACTCGCCGCGCGCACCTTGCCGCCCTCAGTGAAAGTGAACTCGAACAGCGCTTCTGGCAATTGGCCAATGCAGTCGTGCAGCCCCTCGTAGACATGGCCGCTAAGCACACCTCGCCTTCTATTGAGCGTTCCGTTATCCTGCGCATGGGCTTTTCAAGCCTTGAAGCGCAGGCGATTGTCAAGCGCGTAAGCGAACTTGGCTGGCTGGGCAAAGGCGCAGGCAATTGTGTGTGGCAGTTAGCCCAAGTGAGTGGTGTAGATGTTAAGCAGGCCGCCCAAATGCTACACACCGAGGCCGGTGCAGAACAACTAAAGCGCATCTTTGCAGGAGGTGAGCGCTAGTGGACAAGTTAGTTAAGCACGAGAAATTAAACGTCGAAGCGGTTTTGCAGGGGCTAGAGCATTATCGCCCGCGGCGCAGAGGGTGGACGTGGCGGAAGAAAGTTTCCCCACAGGTAATTAATGGACTTACCTACAGCCAGACTTCAGAGGGACTAAAGCAGAGCATACCGCTTCCCGCGGCCAAACATTTCGGTCACATCGACCCTCAGCCCGACTGTGTGATTACGACCGAGATTGCCTCAGGTCGTTTTGAAGACGATATCCGCCGCATGCGCATGGCTGCTTGGCACGGAGCAGACCACATTATGGTCATTCGCACCGCAGGCCAAAGCCACTACGACGGCCTGATTGAGGGCACGCCGGAAGGGGTAGGCGGTGTACCCATTACGCGCAAGCAAGTGCGCGCCTCGCGCAAGGCACTTGACCTTATCGAAGACGAAGTCGGGCGACCCATTAACTTTCATTCCTATGTCAGCGGCGTAGCCGGGCCGGAAATCGCTGTGTTGTTTGCCGAAGAAGGCGTAAACGGCGCACACCAAGACCCGCAGTACAACGTGCTTTACCGCAACGTCAATATGCACCGCAGCTTTGTAGATGCAGCCGTCGCCAAGACGCTTATGGCCTATGCGGACATGGCCCAGATTGACGGCGCGCATAACGCTAACGCCACCGCGCGCGAAGGTTGGAAGGTTATGCCCGAGCTGCTCGTACAGCACGGCATTAACAGCGCCTACAGTCGCCTTGTCGGCATGAAGCCGGAGAACATTTGCCTCTCTACCGTGCCGCCTAGTGCCGCGCCCGTACCTGCGCTAACCTTTGATCTTCCCTACGCGGTAGCCTTGCGCGAGCTCTTCCGCGAATATCGCATGCGCGCGCAAATGAACACCAAGTACATCGAATCGGACACGCGCGAGGCTACGGTTTCGCACACGCTAAACCTCTTAATCTCGCGCCTGACGAGTGCCGACATCCAAAGCACCATCACCCCCGACGAGGGCCGTAACGTCCCTTGGCATTACTACAACATTAACGCTGTCAGCACCGCCAAGCAGGCTCTCCTTGCCATGGATGGTCTCGGTGAGCTGGTGGAAATTAAGCGCCATGGCGTGCTCGGCGACAGGGTTCGCGAGCTAAAAGAGCGCGCCGTGCTCTTTATGGAAGAAATTTTAGCCGTGGGAGGCTACTTTAAGGCCGTCGAAGCTGGCTTCTTTGTGGACAGCGGCTACTACCCCGAGCGCAACGGCGACGGCATTGTGCGCAAGGCCCACGGCGGCATCGGCTCCGACAGCATTGTTGAACGGGACGCCGACTACTTTGCGCCGGTATGTCACCACTACGGCTACAACAATGTCCCCAAAGAACTGCAAGCTACCATTTGTGACGGCATTAACGGCTGCACACTCTGTAACGCAGACAAAATTGTCTACATCGACGAGCTCGACGCTGTCGACAACGCCGCGCGGCGCATGTCCGAGACGCGTGAACTGCGCGAGCAAGGCTTACTTAAGCCCGAAGTCGAGTGGGCAGGCGACGGCGTAGTGGCAGTGCAGATGTTTATCCCCGCCGAGCCTAGGACAGCCCATTTTAGCGCCTTAGAACTTGCTAAACAGATGAACTTGCGCGACCCGCAGGTTATTCACAAACAAGTTCTGCAGCAGGCCGAAGGGACTTATGTGGAGGTCAAAGGCATCTTGGATGTGGCGATCGATGCTAAGACGCTCAATATGCCGCAAGAAGAAGTCGTCCTAAGCGCAGACGAGGTGCGCAAGGACATTCACGACAAACCGCTCCGCGTAGTGGCGGCCACAGTAGGCAACGACGAGCACTCCGTCGGCTTGCGGGAGATTATTGACATTAAGCACGGCGGAATTGAAGGCTACGGCGTGGAGTGCCACTACCTAGGCACATCCGTGTCGCTTGAGAAGATTGTCGACGCCGCCATTGAGCTTGACGCTCGCTCTATTCTTATCAGCACCATCATTACCCATGCCGATATCCATCGCATCAACATGCGCAGGCTGCACGATTTGTGCGTGGAGAAAGGCGTGCGCAGCCGCTTAATACTGATTGGCGGCGGCACCCAAGTAACGCATGAGCTCGCGGTAGAATGCAACCTTGACGCCGGCTTTGGCCGCGGTACCAAAGGGATTCACGTCGCCAGCTTTATGGTGAAAAACCGCCGCGAGCGTGGGCTCAATTGACCCAAACGCTAGTTGCCGATGTCTTAGTCGCGGAAATCGGCAGCACTACGACCGTTGTCAACGCCTTTGCCGGGTTCGCGGCGGGGGACCCTCGCTTTCTCGGGCAAGGCCTAGCTCCTACTACCGTGTTAGCCGGAGATGTAACGGTCGGTCTTGACCGCGCCGTAGAAGACCTAAAGCGCGTCTTGGGGCGTGACCTCACCTGGAAGCGCATGCTTGCTACGAGCAGTGCTGCCGGCGGCCTGCGCATGACGGTACACGGCCTAGCCTATGACATGACCGCACGGGCGGCGCGCGAGGCGGCGCTCGGGGCGGGGGCGATAGTTAAGCTTGTGACGAGCGGTGAACTGACAGAACGGAATCTGCAGGAAATCATCGATACCGCTCCAAACATCGTTTTGCTCGCAGGCGGAGTAGATTACGGCGAGCGCGCTACCGCCATTGCCAATGCCGAAAAGATTGCGGCTCTCCCGGTAGCGGTGCCGGTCATTTATGCCGGGAACATCGCCTGTCGGCAAGAGGTAGCAGCACTTATCGCATCCTCGGGGAAGCGCCTCTTTATTGTCGACAACGTCTACCCCCGCATTGACGAGCTGTGCATCGAGCCGACACGTGCGGCCATTCAAGAGGTTTTCGAAGCGCATATCGTGCATGCGCCGGGGATGGAACGCATCCGTGAGATGGTGCAGGGGAGCATTATGCCCACTCCGGGCGCGGTAATGAAGGCGGCGGAAGCTCTCTACGCAGAGCTAGGCGACCTCCTCGTAGTCGATGTCGGCGGCGCTACAACCGATGTACATTCGGTGACGCAGGGCAGCGAAGAACTGGCGCGGCTCATGGTCAATCCCGAACCGATGGCTAAGCGCACGGTCGAAGGCGACCTAGGTGTCTACGTAAACGTCCGCCATATCGCCGCTTTGGTTAAACCGCACGAAGCAGAGAAGCTAGGGATTGACCTTGCCCGTGTCCTTCTGGAGTGGCTACCCATACCGGAGACCGACGAGCAGTACAAAGCCTTAACCTTGTTTGCGCAAAAAGCGGTAGAAGCAGCGCTAGAACGCCATGCCGGCCGCATTAAGCACCTCTACGGCCCGTTTGGCAGAAACACTATCGCCGTCGGTAAAGACCTTACCGAGGTGCGTTGGGTTATCGGTACCGGAGGACCGCTCACGAGGCTCCCTGCGGCTCCGGCTCTGCTTCGAGACGCTCTGCGCGTAACCGCGCGGCAAGAAATGTATCCAAAGAACTTTCAAGTACTGATTGACCGCGACTACAACTTAGGGGTACTCGGGGTCTTAAGTCAGGAATACAAGCGCGAGGCGCTCCACCTGATGCGGAAGAGCTTGGGGGTGGAGTGAGGGATGGGGACGGAGGAGTGTCGCCGAGGGACGGAGGAGCGCGACATCCTCGGTGTAGGGACGTGCGTTTTGCACTTCCCTCCAGAGGGACTAGCATATGTGGAGGTGTAGCGTGGCCGTCTTAAATATTGATCTTTACAAACTGGAACACAATGCCCGGCTGATCTGCGACAGGGCAGAAAGCGTAGGGGTAAGCGTCTACGGCGTGACTAAGGTGCTCTGTGGGATGCCAGAAGTAGCCATTGCCTTTAAGCGGGCAGGGGTAAGCGCTATCGCAGACTCACGCTTAGAAAACATCGCGGCGATGAGAGAGGCCGCTGTGCCGGGCCCGTTTGTGCTGCTACGCTTGCCCGCTATTAGTCGGGCGGCAGAAGTCGTAAGTCTGGCAGATATCTCCTTAAACTCGGAGCTGTCGACGCTTACAGCGCTAGACCGCGCGGCAGGTGAGCTTGGCGTAGTGCACAGAGTCATCCTCATGGTGGATGTGGGCGACTTGCGCGAAGGCGTCTGGCCGGAAGACTTTCCTCGCTTACTAGACGAATGCCTGCGCCTCCGCCATCTTCTGGTGATGGGGCTTGGCACTAACTTAGCTTGCTACGGTGGTGTTGTCCCCGATGCCAACAACATGTCGCTGCTGCGAGGGTTAGCGGAAACGGCAAAGAAGCAGCTCGGACGAGAGCTTGTGGTCTCCGGCGGCAATTCCAGCAGCTTAGCACTCCTGTTTTCGGGCGAGTTCCCCCACGGCATAAACAATCTGCGCATCGGCGAAGGGATTGTGTTGGGGCGAGAGACGGTTGACCGTCAGCCGCTCCCAGGGACGCATCTTGACGCCTGCGTTCTCACCGCCGAGATTATCGAGCTGCAGACTAAGCCTTCTGTCCCCGTCGGGACGATTGGGCAAGACGCTTTTGGCGGCGTGCCGATTTTCGCCGACCGCGGCCTCCGCCGGCGGGCTATTTTAAGCCTCGGCAGGCAGGACACAGTACCGGAAGGGCTCACACCGCTGCTTCCCGGCGCGGAGGTAGTCGGGGCGAGTAGCGATCACCTCATTCTCGATGTTACCGACTCCCCAGCTGTAAAGGTCGGCGATTGGGTGCGTTTTGTCCCCAGCTACGGCGCGCTCTTAGCTGCGGCCACATCGCCGTATGTGAGGAAAGTGTTAACGGAGAGGTAGTGCTCAGTGCCTAGTGCTCAGTGCCCAGTGCTCAGTGCCTAGTGCCCAGTGCCTAGTGCTTAGTAGAGCGGGGGTTGCTAGCTCCTGGCTGCTGGTTGCGGGTAGAGGGGAGCGCGTGCGCCGTGCCCCGTAGAACGGGGCTCTTGGCTCTGGCTGAGGGGTGCCCACCGCGCTGTAGGGACGTGCGTTCGCGCGTCCGCGGACGTGCCGCAGGCACGTCCCTACTCCCCGTTATTCTAACGCCTAACGCCTAAATGGCCCCGCAAGTTCATGATTCACGATTCATGATTGCTCACGGCTTACGGCTTACGGCGTACAGCGGAAAGCCACCCTCACGGCACATCTCACAAGCGACAAGCGACAAGCAACATGCGACATTCGACAAGCGACATGCGACACTATTTCACTATACAAAGGAGGCCTCATATGTCTAAACGCATCGTCATCGCCTTCGGAGGAAATGCTATTCTCCAGTCCAAGCAGAAAGGTACTGCCGAGGAGCAGCGCGCTAATGTTCACACGGCTTGCTTAGCAGTTGCCGACTTTGTAGAAGCAGGCAATCAGGTTATCGTTACCCACGGCAACGGCCCACAGGTGGGCGCGGTGCTCCTGCAAAACGAGATTGCCAAGGAGCAAGTACCCCCCATGCCGCTCGATATGTGCGGCGCGGCTACACAGGGGCAAATTGGCTACATGATTCAGCAGTCGCTAACGAACATCCTCGCCGAGCGCACGCTGCCTCGCGCCGTAGTTAGTCTGGTCACCCAAGTGTTGGTTGACGAGAATGACCCTGCCTTTAAAAACCCAACCAAACCCATCGGCTCTTTCTACACGGCAGACGAGGCGGCCCGCTTTGGCGCCGAAAAAGGCTGGGTTATGCGCGAAGACAAGGCGCGTGGCGGTTGGCGCAGGGTGGTCGCCTCGCCAGACCCTATCCGCATTGTCGAGCGCTCTGCGGTTCGCAGCCTGCTTGACGCCGAAGCTATTGTAGTCACTTCGGGCGGTGGCGGTATCCCGGTTATCGAGCGCGCCGGCAAGCTCGTCGGCGTAGAAGCAGTAATCGACAAAGACCTAGCCGGTGAGCGCCTGGCCTGCGATGTCGAAGCTGACACACTTATGATTCTTACTGACGTGGCCGAAGTCGCCCTGCACTACAACACGCCTGACCAAGTAAACTTGCGCTCTATTGCACTCGCTGATGCTAAGCGATATTATGCAGAGGGACACTTCAAGGCCGGCAGTATGGGGCCTAAGGTGCTTGCTGCGATGCGGTTTATTGAAGACGGCGGCAAGCGCTCGATTATCACTTCCTTAGATATGGCTGGCCAAGCCCTGCAAGGTTTAGCCGGAACCATAATTACGCCATAAAAGGAGGATCATCTATGCCAGTAAATCTTAAGGGTAGAAGCCTGCTTACTCTGATGGATTTCTCCAAAGAAGAAATCCGCTACCTACTCGACCTCTCTAAGGACCTTAAGTCCAAGAAACGCGCAGGCATCAGTGAAGAGCGCCTTAAAGGCAAGAGCATCGTCCTGCTCTTTGAAAAGACTTCAACCAGGACCAGATGCGCCTTTGAGGTCGCCGCGCTCGACGAGGGTGGCCATGTTACGTTCCTTGACTCCAAGAGCTCACAAATGGGCAAAAAAGAGTCACTCGAGGACACGGCCAAGGTGCTTGGGCGCTACTACGACGGCATCGAGTACCGCGGGTACGAGCAGAAGGTAGTAGAGGACTTAGCGCGCCACGCGGGAGTCCCCGTCTGGAACGGCTTAACCGATGTCGACCACCCCACGCAAATTCTTGCCGACCTCTTAACCATCGAAGAGCACGTGGCTAAACCGCTCAACAAGGTCAAAGTAGTCTACGTCGGAGACACGCGCAACAACATGTGTTACGCCTGGATGTACGGCGCCGCCAAAATGGGTATGCACTTTGTGGCCCATGGTCCGAAAGAGCTGTGGCCGGCAGAAAACACGCTGGTGAAAATTCGTGAGGTAGCGGCCGCCTCGGGAGCAACTATCGAGATTTCGGATAAGCTGGATTGCGTCAAAGGCGCGGATGTCATCTACACCGACGTCTGGGTCTCCATGGGCGAAGAAGACCAGATGGAGCAACGGGTTAAGCTCTTGTCGTCCTTCCGTGTCACGATGGAGATGCTTAAGGCCACCGGAAACGGCGACGTCATATTTATGCATTGTCTGCCTGCCTACCACGACTTTGAGACTGGCGTAGCCAAGGAAGCTAAAGAGCGCGGGCTCGATATCCGCGAAGTAACCGATGACGTGTTCAGAAGCCGCCACTCCGTCGTCTTTGATGAAGCCGAAAACCGCATGCACACGATTAAGGCGGTCATGGTGGCGACACTTTAGGGGCCGCCAGCCGCCAGCCGCCAGCCGCCAGCTGTGAGCTGTGAGCTTTGAGCGGTGCTGGGGTGGAAAGGTACAAGGTTAAAGGGGAAGCGGGACCACCGCGACACTGCTCTACTGGGCACTGGGCACTAAGCACTAGGCACTTCTACCAGGAGCCAGCAGCCAGGGGCGCCCCGTGCTCCACTAAGTGCGAAGTGCCAAGTGCTGGTGAATTTGCGTGTTCATGCAAATTCACTAAGTACATCACAAACATCCCACACGAAACGGAGGAAACAAGAATGCAAAGACGTCGCATACTCATTATGGGTGCCGCGGGCAGGGATTTTCACAACTTCAATGTGCTGTATCGCAACAACGAGGCTATCGAGGTAGTGGCGTTCACGGCTACGCAAATTCCGGATATTGAAGGCCGCGTGTATCCGGCAGAACTAGCTGGCAAGCTCTACCCGGCAGGCATCCCCATTCATGCCGAAGAAGAACTCGCGGGTCTAATCAAGTCGCTTAGGGTTGACGAAGTCGTGTTTTCCTACAGCGACGTACCGCATACTTACGTCATGCACAAGGCTTCGGAGGTTATTGCCGCCGGCGCGGCCTTCAGCATGCAGGGCGCGGCCCAGACCATGGTTAAATCCCACAAGCCGGTCGTGGCAGTATGTGCCGTGCGCACGGGCGTAGGCAAGAGCCAGACTACCCGCAAAGTCTGCGACACACTCAAGGCCATGGGCAAGAAGGTTGTCGCGGTGCGCCACCCCATGCCCTACGGCGATCTCACGGCACAAGTTTGCCAGCGTTTTGCGACCTACGCCGACCTCGACCACCACAAGTGCACCATTGAAGAGCGCGAGGAATACGAACCTCACATCGACCGCGGCGTCATCGTCTATGCCGGAATAGACTATGAGCGCATTTTGCGCGAAGCCGAAAAAGAAGCCGATGTCATCGTCTGGGATGGCGGTAACAACGACACGCCGTTCTTTAAGCCCGATGTCCATATCACCCTGGTAGACCCACATCGTCCCGGGCACGAGCTGCTCTACCATCCCGGCGAGAGCAACCTGCGCATGGCTGACGTCATCGTTATCAACAAGATTGAAACCGCCACCCCCGAAGGCGTGGCAGCGGTGCGTGAGAGTGTAGCGCGGATTAATCCTTCGGCAGTTGTAATTGACGGCGCCTCACCCATCTATGTGGAAGACATGCAGCTGCTGCGTGGCAAGCGCGTGCTCGTCATCGAGGACGGCCCCACCCTCACGCACGGCGAAATGGCTTACGGCGCAGGCGTAGTCGCAGCTAAGAAGTTTGGCGCGTCAGAGCTGGTCGACCCAAGGCCATATGCCGTCGGCACCATTAAGGCCACATTTGAAAAGTACAGCCATATGGGAGCGTTGCTTCCCGCTATGGGCTATGGCGCAAAGCAAATCTCCGAACTCGAGCGCACTATCGCGGCAACACCCTGCGATACCGTGCTTATCGCTACGCCGATTGACCTCCGCCGCGTGCTCAAAATCGATAAGTACACCACCCGCGTGCGCTACGAACTGCAAGAAATCGGCAAGCCCACCCTCCAAGACGTCCTAGCGAAACTTTAGAGAAACAAAAGGGACGGTTCTTCTTGTAAATATGCAGGAAGAGCCGTCTCCTTTGTGTTCTAAGCGGTGAGCAGCAAGCGCTGAGCGTGAGATGGGTGGAAAGGTGGAAAGGTTAAAGGGGAACGGGCTTTGAGCTGTGAGCTTTGAGTTGTGACCGAAGAGGAACCGGACCCACTGCGACAGCACCCTACTGGGCACTGGGCACTGGGCACTAAGCACATCTACCAGGAGCCAGCAACTAGGAGCGCTTCGTACTCCACTAAGTGCGAAGTGCCAAGTGCCAAGTGCGCGCTCACCGCCCTTCCCGTTCCCCCCTATACACCTTACACAACGCCTGCGTGCCTAGTTGCCCGTGCCCTTCTTCTAGCAGCGTGCGGTACATCGCTAGGACGTGATTCACGACCGGTAGCGCGAAACCGGCCTTGGCAGCCTCTTCTGCGGCTAGACTCAGGTCCTTAACGCAGTGATGGATGTAGAAGCCGGGAGAGAAATCCTCTGCGATAATTTTTGGGCCGTTGTTGCTTACCTGCCAAGAGCCGGCGGCGCCACTGGCTATAGCCTTTAAGACTACTGTCGGATCAAGGCCCTGTTTTTGTGCGTAATGCAGGCTCTCGGTAGCCGCAGCTATATTGCCGGCGACAGCTATCTGGTTGGCCATTTTACAGTGCTGACCTGCACCTGCTCCGCCTATATGTGTGATGTTTTTGCCGAGGTGGTGGAAGTACTCCTTGGCTTCTTCCACGTCTGCCGTGTCGCCGCCTATCATAATCGACAGCGTAGCGTTAGCTGCGCCAATGTCGCCGCCCGAGACTGGCGCGTCAAGCATGCGCATGCCTCTAGACTTCGCTGTCTGATAGAGCTGTTCTGCTAATGTCGGACTTGACGTTGTCATATCTATGCAGAGGGTTCCTTTTTGCGCGGAAGCAAACACCCCGCCTGCTCGGGCATAAACTTCTTCGACATCAGCAGGATAGCCAACCATGGTTATGACGACGTCGGCATCTGCGACCGCCTCGGCGATGGTATCGCAGATGCGGCAGCGATCCTTAAGGTTTGCGGCCTTTGACTTGGTACGCGTAAAAACGGTTACGGGATAGGCTGCCTTAATCAGATGTGACACCATGCTGTTACCCATGACACCGGTTCCGATCCATGCTATTCTCTTCATAGTTCACACTCCTTTAGGGTGATTATAGCAGATTGTCCCCTGGCCGTGCTTCGTGCTTCGTGCTTCGTGCTCAGCAGAATGGGAGGCCGAGGCGCTCCTAGCTCCTGGCTACTGGTAGAGGGCGTGCTCAGGCTCAGTGCTCAGTAGGGTGGTGTCGCGGTGGTGTCCGGTTTCGCGTACAGCGTACAGCGTACAGTGGAAAGCGGAAAGCGGAAAGCGGAAAGCGGAAAGCGGAAGCCTCGCTGAGCCTGCCAGCATCTTTCCAGGAAGAACCGTCCCTTTTGTTTCACAAGCGACAAGTGACGCCCGACTGGCAGGAATTCCAATGAAACACCGTGAATTAAAACACGTAGTACTATTGAGGGAGAAGGTAGGTTCTGCTGTGGAAGTAGCGGTGGCGAGTCTTATTAAGCGAGCGAAGCGCGGCGAAGTCAACGCCTTCGCTGAGCTCGTAGACACTTACAAAGACAAGATTTTCGCCTTCCTTTACCGCATGACGGGGAACAGGGAGGACGCTAACGACCTAGCACAAGAGGTCTTTCTCCGCGTCTACAGCAACCTGCACACCTTTGACACAGACATGCGCTTCTCGCCGTGGATTTACCGCATTGCACAGAATTTAGCTATAGACTTCTTGCGCAAACAAAAGAAGACCGTCTATCTTGACGACCAAATGGGGCAAGATAATGACATGAGCTGGCAACTAGAAAGCGAAGCTCCCGGGCCGGACGAAGTCGCTCTGTTTCATGACTTTCAATCTGCGCTAGAAGCCGCACTCCACGAACTCGCTCCTATGTACCGCATGGTGCTGCTCTTACGTTTTGTTCACGACATGTCCTATGAAGATATCGCTAGGGTCACCGAGTTACCCATAACCACAGTTAAAACTAGGCTACATCGCGCGCGCGAGAGTTTGCGTCAGGCTCTCGCTAATAAAGGATACTAATGACTCCAAGGAGGGCCACACGTTGAGCAGTAAGCATTACTGCAGTAGAAAGTATGAACTGCTGGAAGAAGGACTCACTTCCCTGCCGGATATCCCCGCCCCCGCAGGGTTTACGGCCGCACTCCTAGCGCGCCTGCCTCGGCGGTCGCCGCGCCAAGCGCGGTTTGAGCGGTGGCGTACCTTTGGGGCGGTCGCGGCACTGCTGCTCTTACTTGGCTCGCCGCTATATATCTTAACCGAAAGTGGCAGACCCATGGTCGAAAGCACCGACCCAGACGTCAATATTGAGCTTCGCGGCAGCGTAGTCACTGTGGGCGCAGGGGAAGTGTTGCAGGGAGACTTGAGAGTCTACAACGCCAAGCTGCGTGTGCAGGGGCGCATTGAAGGAACGGTCTACCTAGCCGCCAGCAATCTGGCCATAGAACCTCCCGGCGAAGTGGTAGGCGAGGTGAGGGTTCTGCCGCACGCGTGGCTAACGCGCTTGCGTTTTGGTTTGGTACAAATGGGGCTTGAAGTACGCTCTTACGTCAGGGGGGCACTGCGCTAGTGACGGAAAAACACACGCCTCTAGAGCTCGAAAGAATAATAACTATCTGCCGGAATACTCTAGCACGCGATGACAAGAACGCTACCGCTCACCACGACCTTGGTGTGGCGCTAATGCAGAAGGGCGCTGTGGATGAAGCCATAACGCACTTCTCGCATGCTGTCCGGTTAGCCCCATCGCAGCCCCTCAGTCACTACCTGTTAGGCATAGCCTACGCCGAAAAGCATATGCTGCATGAGGCAGTCGCGGCTTGGAACCGTGTCGTTAAACTAGATAAGAAAAACGCCGGCGCGCATTACTTTCTGGGGAAGGTCTATGCCATGCAGGGAATGAGCGACGCCGCACTGCTACACCTGCACAAGGCGAAGGCGCTACAACCAACGAACCACTCGATTTACTACACGCTAGCCGAAGTACACGTGCTTAGGAAGGAACCGCAGGCAGCGGAAGCCGAGTGGAAAGCCGTGCTTAAGCTGCAGCCAAACGACCCGCGTGCGCTAATCAACCTTTGTGCGTTGAATCTAGAACAGGGCGACTACAAAGCGTGTATAGACTACGGCCGAGCCTTCTTGGCATCGCACCCCGACGACAGCCGCGTGCGCTTTAACCTAAGCGGAGCATACTTGTGCCTGGGAGACTTAGCGGCTGCGGCAGCGGAGCTCGAACAAGCGGCCGTGCTGCAACCTTCCGATGCGGACATCCTTTTGGCCTTAGGCGAGGTCTACGACCGACAAGACAAGAGCGACCTCGCCTACGAAGTCTGGCGGAGGGCGGCGGCAGTTAGCCCCCACAGTGCTCACCCCTACTTTAACCTAGGGCAGTCCGCGGCCCGCCGCGGACGCTACGACGAAGCGCTCATGTTCTGGCAACAGGCGCTCGCAGTCGACCCAAAGTACCTGCCTGCCCTTGTTGCGCAAGCCCAGGTTTACGAGCGCGAAGGCAGGATTGACGAAGCGCAAGCCATATGGAAAGATATACACGCTATAGACCCTACCCTCGCGAGTGACGAGCCCGGGGCGGCTCGCCCCACACCGCGGGCAGGCTTCCTGGCCTCGCTCCTTAGCAAACTGCGCAGTTAGCACGCGCTTTGGCGGGGAGAGTCAAGGTCGCACGAAAGGAGAGCGCCTCATGTGGGATGTTTTGTCACAGGTTCTCGCGGATGTGCGCGTACTTGACATTATCGACGTAGCGATTGTTTACTACGTGTTCTATCGCCTGATTGTACTTATCCGCGACACCCGCGCGGTACAGCTTATAAAGGGGTTAGGCGTTTTGCTTGGCGTAACCGTCCTTAGCGACTGGTTGGGCCTGTGGACACTCAACTGGCTGCTTTCACGCTCAATAGCAGCTGGTTTTGTTGCTGTGCCTGTGTTGTTTTGGCCCGAGCTAAGGCGTGCGCTCGAGCACTTGGGACGGAGCAGTCTGTTAAGTAAGCGGTTTCATATGGCGCAGGAGATGCCCGGAAAATCTCGCCTCGCCGCACTGATAGCCGACGCGGCGGGTGCGCTTAGTCACACGCGTACCGGAGCGCTGATAGTTATCGAGCGCGAGACAGGGCTGACCGAGTACACCGAAACCGGCGTAGCTATTGATGCAGTCGTAAGCATCGCCCTCTTAACCAATACTTTTGTCCCGAACACTCCTTTACATGACGGGGCAGTGATTATCCGGCACGGTCGCCTAGCGGCTGCCGGCTGCTATCTGCCGCTTAGCGCAAACCTCGACCTAGACCAAGAGCTTGGCACGCGGCACCGCGCCGCACTTGGTATTACCGAAGAGACGGACGCCTTGGCGGTGGTTGTTTCCGAGGAGACAGGCAGCATCTCGCTCGCGGAGGGCGGCAGGCTGTTTCGCCATCTGGATGTGCGCGCTCTTGCTAAGCGCCTAGAGGATTCGCTACAACCTGAGCAGGTACCTTCCCTGTTCCCGTGGGGGGTGAAGCTGTGAAAATAAGCCGAGCAGACATTGGTACCCATATCCTAGCTTTGGTATTGGCACTGGTATTGTGGTTCTTTGTCATGTATACTCAAAGTCCTACAGGTGTGGTTGAGCTACATACGCGGCGCCTCAGCGCGGTTACACTCGAAGTGCGCAATCGGCCGGTGGGTCTCACGTTGATGCGCCAACTGCCTACTACCGTGAGTGTCACCGTCCGCGGCCCACGACAGGTAATGGAGGGGCTCCGGGCACAAGACGTGGTCGCTTATTTAGACCTTGCCGGGCTTGCAGAAGGCGCTCACCAACTCGGCGTGCGCGCCGTGCTCCCAAGTGGGGTAGAGGCAATAAGCAGCACGCCTGCCCGCTTAGAAGTCGCACTTGACCAGATTATCTCGGCTACTGTGCCTGTACAGCTGGCACTACTCGGAAACGTCGCCGCAGGCTACTTTGCCCCGCCCGGCAACGTCACCCCTAGCAGTGTCGTGGTCACAGGCGGACGCAGCGCTGTCGCCCGTGTAGCTCCGTTCGTCATTCGGCTTGACACAAGCGGCTTAAGTGCTTCACGTTCAGCCAGTGCCGAGTTGCTCCCACTTGATGTCGCCGGGCAGCCCGTGCCCGAGGTGGCATTAAGCGCAACTTCTGTGCAGTATCATCAACCCGTATACCCCACCAAAGACGTACCTATCCGACTGGAAGTGCGTGCTCAGGCCGGAGGCGACGCAAGTATCCTACGGGCGGAGGTCGTCTCACCTGCAGAGCGTCCGGGTACGCGTGCTACTTTAGCCGCACCGTCAGCCATTCTGCATGGGTTAACCGAACTGGTCATCCCGATTGATGTGACGGGCCTGGCCGCCGGTACAATTATCGAGGTAACACCGACTGCACCGCTTGGCGCGTACCTGGTCTCGCCGCCCTTGGTTAGCGTGCGCATTACAAATGCGCCTCAGTAAGAATAAGAAGGTGAAGCATCTTGCGCATGTTTGGCACCGACGGTGTGCGCGGTAAAGCTAACACAGAATTAACCCCGGAGCTAGCGCTCGCGCTCGGGCGGGCCGCAGTAACTACCCTTGTGAACTCACACAGCCCGGTAGTCTTTGTGGGCAGAGACACGCGCCGCTCAGGCGACCTGCTTGTGTCTGCTTTAGCAGCGGGCTGCATGTCTGCCGGTGCCGAGGTTGTCGACCTAGGCGTGGTGCCCACCCCCGCGCTCGCTTACCTTACCCGTCGCCATGGCGCAGGTATAGGTGCGGTTATTTCCGCTTCGCACAATCCCGCGATTGACAACGGCATTAAGTTCTTCTCGCGGGACGGCTACAAGCTCGCGGATGAAGCAGAAGACAAGATTGAAGCACTGGTGCGAAATGGCGGCGCACGCGCCGTCGCCGGCGACCGCGTAGGTCTCCTGCGACAAGACGCAACACTTACAAAAGACTATCTCGCCTATCTTAAGAGCGTGGCCCCCGTAAACTTGGCGGGGTTGCGCATTGTCGTGGACGCGGCTAACGGCGCGGCTTTTGCTTTGGCTCCGGCGCTTTTTGCGGCGCTTGGGGCTAGCGTTATTCCACTAAACGTGTCTCCCGATGGACTAAACATTAACGTACGCGCAGGCTCGACCCACCCCGAGCGTATGCAAGAGACGGTTAGGGCCGAGGCGGCGCATCTAGGTCTGGCCTTTGACGGCGATGCCGACAGGCTTATCGCCTGCGACTCACGCGGGCGACTCGCCGATGGGGACAACATCCTCCACATATGCGCATCTTTCCTGCATGCACAGGGTATGTTGCCGCACGCGACGGTAGTGGGGACGGTAATGAGTAATTTAGGTCTTGACGCCGTATTAAGGCGTAAAGATATAACGGTGCGGCGCGCACCGGTGGGAGACCGCTATGTTTTGGCCGAAATGCAGAGCAGTGGCGCGGTACTTGGCGGGGAGCAGTCTGGGCACTGCATATTCCTAGGCTCAAGCACCACCGGGGATGGCCTGCTCACAGCTCTCATGCTGCTTAAGGCTATAGTGGAACAGGGCAGGCCCTTAGACGCTTGGCTTGACGAGCTTAGGCGCTATCCACAGGTGCTCTTAAACATCGCGGTTCCCAACAAGCATGCCGCCATGCACCACATCGCGGTAAAGGAGGCGATAGTAAGGGCCGAAACCAGCCTGGGCGAAATGGGACGCATCTTAGTGCGCCCATCCGGCACGGAAGCATGTGTCAGGGTAATGGTGGAGGCTCCGGATGAAGACATGGCTAGCTCAACGGCAGAAGCAGTTGCGGCCACCATACGAAGCGTAAGCGCCTGAGCTAGCCCAAAAGGCTAGCTGACGAGGTGGGGGTTTATCGAGGATTCGGCGGATGCCCCCGGGCCTAGGGCGGCTCAAGCCCCGAGCGAAAACCGCCAAGTGATTGGCGGAACAATGCTTTGGGCAGCCCTTAATTGAACAGAGGAGGACACTCACTTAATGTGTGGTATAGTCGGCTATATCGGTAGCCCAAGAGCGATGGGTGTCATTATGGACGGCCTTGGACGCTTGGAATACCGGGGATATGACTCAGCCGGGATTGTGTTGTTTGACAACGGGGGACTGCTCTTGGCCAAGAACGCCGGTCGCCTAAATGTGCTAGCCGAGCGCCTGCGACATAACCCGCGCACATCGGCCCATCTAGGTATAGGGCACACGCGTTGGGCCACCCACGGCGCCCCCACCGATGTTAACGCCCACCCCCATATGGGCTGTGACGGGAGCTTTGCGGTAGTGCACAACGGCATTATCGAGAACTATGGCGAGCTGCGCCGCGAACTTACCGCCCGCGGGCACAAGTTTCTTTCCGATACAGACACCGAGGTTATACCGCATCTCTTAGAAGAGCTCTACGAAGGAAATTTGCCGGCGGCAGTAGAGGCTACAGTCGCTAAGTTAAGAGGGGCCTTCGCCATAGCCGTAGTCTCGTCGGATGACCCCAGCATGGTAGTTGCCTATCGGCAAGACAGCCCCCTAATCATTGGACTTGGGCAAGGCGAAAACTTCCTAGCTTCGGACATCCCTGCGCTTTTGCCGTATACACGGCACACGGTGGTGCTCGACGATGGCGACCTCGCCGTACTTAAGGCCGAAGGTGTGTCCTTCTACCGTGAGGGGCAGGAAGTACAAAAAGAAGTTATGTATGTAGAGTGGGATGAAGTAGCCGCCGAGAAGGCGGGGTTCCCTCACTTTATGCTAAAAGAAGTTCACGAGCAGCCTAAGGCGCTTAGGGATACGTTAGCGGGGCGCGTGCGCGACGGGGGCACTAACTTGGCCGAGGAAATCGGTCTTACGCCGGAAGTCGTGGAGTGCATCGGACGCATCGCCATCGTGGCCTGCGGCACGGCTTACCATGCCGGTTTAGTGGGCAAAGCGCTGATTGAGAAGTTAGCGCGGATTCATGTGGAAGTCGACGTAGCTTCGGAGTTTCGCTACCGTCGGCCGGTGCTTGGGCAGGAGGATTTAGTCATCATTGTGAGCCAGTCCGGCGAAACGGCTGACACTCTCGCCGCTTTGCGTGAGGCGAAGCGACAGGGCTGCCGCGTCGTGGCCATCACTAACGTGGTCGGGAGTTCGGTGGCACGGGAAGGGGAGCATGTGCTGCACACCTTGGCCGGCCCAGAGATTGCCGTAGCGTCCACTAAGGCCTACACGACGCAGCTCGCCGCGCTTACGTTAATTGCGATTGAGCTTGGCTTGGCGCGTGGGACACTGACGCAAGCGAGAGCGAATGAACTGCTGCACGGCATAAAGTCCATTCCCCAGTTTGTGAGCGAAATTCTCGCCCAAGCAGAAGCAATCAAAGTCTTAGCCGAGCGGGTAGCGCAAAGTGAACACGTGTTCTTTATCGGCCGGGGGCTCGATTACGCGGTAGCCCTAGAGGGAGCGCTTAAGTTAAAAGAAATCTCCTACATCCATGCCGAGGCCTATGCCGCAGGCGAACTTAAGCACGGCACCCTTGCGCTTATTACCGAGCAGACGCCGGTCATTTGTCTCTTTACGCAACCGGAGATTGCCGAAAAAATGGTCAGCAACGTGGAAGTAGTGCGCGCGCGGGGAGCTCTCACCCTAGCCGTCACCAACTGCGATAAAGCCCAGACCGCCGCTATCGCACATCACGAAATCCGTATCCCGCCCATTGACCCACAGTTAGCCCCCATCTTGGCAGTTATCCCGCTGCAGCTAATCGCCTACTACGCCGCCGTAGCACGCGGCGCCGACGTAGATAAACCGCGAAACTTGGCTAAGAGCGTGACGGTGGAGTAAGGGACGGAGGGGAGAGAGTGAGGAAGAGGGACGGAGGAGTGCGACACTCCTCCGTCCCTCTGCCTTACTTGAATGGGTTGACTACTTCTCCACGGGCCCAGGTTCACTCCTCAAAGCGACCTTCTTCCTCTCTCAACAGCGCATGAAATAGCTGAACAAACCTTTCCACCTCGACAAGTTCAGCGGTCACATCGTCAAGGCCGAAGTTAGTGAAAGCTTTATAGTCGCCTTCCTGACGGGCATTAGACATGCGATCATATAAAGCCCCCATGTCTTTCGGGACAGTTCCTGGCCTGACCAAATCCCTGTGAAAGGCCGCCTGAATGGCACTGTGCTTGCTATATTTTACTCCCCTAGCTATAAATAGTGCGCTGACTGCATAGAACACAGCGTAGTATAATCGGCTCATGCTTGCGCTAACGATGTTTGCACCCAACAGCACTCGGGCTGCCCGTACGCTCTCATGGGCTTTGTCCATCCAGTAGCCTGCTAATACTAAGCGTTCGGCCCGCATGGCTAGATAACCGCTCCTTCCTGACGGATATCCTGATACACCGGCAACTGCGACCATATCGGTGACAGCCATTCACTCGTTGAGACTATCAGTAGGTGGATGACAACTCCGTGCTGAAGGTTGATCTCGAAAACAATATCTGACATAGCTCCTTTTTCCCGGTAAGACATTGGTCTTGAAGTTAACACGAATAAGTCTAGATCAGAGTCTGCGGACCCCTGTCCTCTCGCAAAGGAGCCGAACAAGCGCACCTCTTGCACAGGGAACCGAGCGTGCAATGCTCTGCTCGCTTCTTGTATGGCGCTAACCTGGTGGCAGGCAAGATGTAATGCCTTCAAGTTCATTGCTCTATCTGGCATGGAGGTCGTCTCTCTTCCAAGGCACGTTTTTCGCGATTCCAAACCCTAGGCCGAGGTCAAGCCCACTACTCATCACAGCTAGCTGTCGGCTTTTGGCGGTACTGTAGGCCTCATCCTTCCGGACAATCTCCGCTAAAGACTCCGCCAATAGGCGGGACAGCGAAACTTGCCTATTGACGGCAATGTGTTTCGCCTTTTGCAGGATGTCTTTAGGTAGTGATAACGTTACGTTTTGGCTTTCCACGCCGCACACCTCCACGTAAATAAGTGTAGCACATTTTATTGAAAGCTCAAACTTGATGAGGCGGTGGGGTGAGCTTTGAGCTGTGAGCGGTAAGGGGTGGAAAGGTAAAAGGTTAAAGGTTAAAGGGGAACCGTACCTACTGCGACACCACCTGCTGAGCACTGGGCACTAGGCACTGGGCACGCCCTCTACCAGGAGCCAGTAGCTAAGAGCCAATAGCCCTCCCGTGTCACTTAATGTAGACCGAACGCCCGCAGTAAGATAGAATTAGCGTGAAAACAACACGGGGGGATACTGCATGCGCGGTATAGGCATTGACATTACACCTGTGGAGCGCATCGCTCTGCTCGACCGCACCTACCCCGAGAGGTTTCGCTGCAAAGTGCTAGCTCCGCTGGAGGCACCTAGCTCCCCGGAGTCTCTCGCTGGGCTGTGGGCGGCTAAAGAGGCTGTAAGTAAAGCACTAGGGACAGGTTTTAGCGAGTTTGGCCCACGCGATATCTACATCGGCTACGACCTCCACGGTGCCCCGCGGGTTACTCTAATGGGACGAGCAGGGCAGGTCGCAGAGACTCGCGGCATTACGCAGGTACTAGTGTCTATATCGCACGCCGGTGGTATGGCTGTAGCTTGTGCCGTCGCGTTCTAGTGGCAGCGAGAATCCTTATAGGAGAAGTGATTAGGCATATGGCACCTCTACGTTCGACAGTCGCCGATATCGCACTCGACAACATCGCACTCAATGTGCAGGCTATACGGGGACTCCTCCCCGCCCGCACCGAACTAATGGCCGTGGTTAAGGCCGACGCCTACGGGCACGGTGCGATTGAAGTAGCTTCTTTGGCTTTGTCTGCAGGGGCGACGCGCTTAGGTGTGGCTGTGTTGGACGAGGCTATAGAACTTAGGCGGGCGGGGATTGCCGCGCCGATTCACATTTTAGGGTATGTGGGGCCCGAATGTGCCGAACAAGCAGTAAAACTTGGCCTTACGGCTACAGTGTTTGACCGCGAGGCAGTGCAGGCGCTTTCTAGCGCGGCGACGCGGCTCTCGCGCAAGGTCAAGATACACGTAAAGGTAGATACCGGTATGGGCCGCTTAGGAGTGCGCCCGCAGGACGCGGTAGGATTCACGGAGCTAGCCATGAGTTTGCCGCATCTTGAAGTGGAGGGCATCTTCTCGCACCTAGCCTGTGCCGATGCCTCCGACCTCGCTTCCGCCCGCAGCCAAACTGCTGTTTTCCAGGAGTGCTGCATGCGCCTTGAGGCAAAAGGGTATAGGCTAACTAAGCATATCGCCAATACGGCTGCCATCCTAGCGCTACCAGAGAGCCACCTCGACATGGTAAGGCTCGGGCTTGGTCTATACGGCATGTATCCCGCGCCCCACATGAAGTCTTTGGTTAAGCTCCATCCCGCTATGTCTGTGCGTTCACAGCTCTCCTATGTCAAGTGGGTAGAGGACAAGACCCCAATCGGGTATGGTTGGACTTACCGCGCCGCAGGGCAGCGTCAGATAGCCACTGTGCCCATTGGCTACGCCGACGGATACTCGCGCCGACTCAGCAACTTAGGCCAGGCGCTCGTGGCAGGGCAGCGCGTGCCCTTAGTTGGGCGCGTGTGTATGGACCAGTGCATGTTTGACGTCACGGGTGTAGCGGCGAAAACCGGGGATGAGATAACCCTATTGGGCAGTTCCGGGCAGGACGAGATTTCGGTCGATGAAGTGGCCGCTTGGATGGGCACTATTAATTACGAGGTTACCTGCGGGATTAGCCGACGCGTAGCTAGGGTATTCTGGCGCCACAACCAAGTTTCCGGCGTACGCACTTTGCTCGGTCGCATGCATTAACTTCCCGTTTGTTGACACACTTATCTTGGGGTAGATATAATTAAGTACGGCGGGCATGTCCGAATCGGAGAGGGTGTGGCGCAGTGGCAGTCACAAAACGCATTATGGTTACTCTGCCCGAACATCTGTTGGCAGAGCTAGACGTGTTGGTGCGTGAAACCAGTGGTAATCGCAGCCAGCTTGTACAGGAGGCGATGCGCGCTTACCTGCAGGCTAAGCAAAAACGGCACCTCTACGAAACTCTGAAAAACGGGTATATGGACATGGCGGAGATAAATCTAGCCCTCGCGCGCGAGAATCTGGCCTTAGAAAACGAAGCCTTAGAAAGAACGAGAGTAGCGGGTGGAGTGAGCTAGGTTGAATATCAGGCGCGGCGACATTTACTACGCGGACCTAAGCCCTGTGGTGGGCTCAGAGCAAGGTGGAGTTCGCCCGGTACTGGTTGTACAGAATGACGTAGGTAACAAATACAGCCCCACTGTTATTGTCGCAGCCATAACTTCACAGATTGAAAAGGCGCGCTTGCCCACGCACGTAGAAATTACGCCGCACGAGACAGGGTTAGAGCGCAATTCTGTTATTTTGCTTGAGCAAGTGCGCACTATCGACAAGCAGCGCCTCACCCACAAGATTGCCCACCTCGAAAAAGACGTAATGGACAGAGTTAACGCCGCGCTAGAGATTTCTTTGGGCCTTATAACTTTTTGATTGAGGAGCCTTTGCTTAAGGGCCCTTTTTTCGTGTGCGTGGAAGGAAATCGGTGATGACAGCAGAACTTAACGGGGGGAGGGATGCCGATGAAGTGGTTACCACGCGTGAAATTTGCTATGCTGCCAACTGCGCTTGAGGAAACACCCCGCTTAAGCAAAGAGCTTGGGATATCTTTGGTTGTCAAGCGGGACGATAACACAGGTCTCGCCCTTGGAGGCAATAAAGCGCGGAAGCTTGAGTATCTTGTAGGAGAAGCACTAGAAGTCGGCGCGGATACATTGATTACAACCGGCGCGCCGCAAAGCAACCACTGCCGCATGACCGCCGCCGCAGCTGCCAAAGCGGGGCTCATCTGCCATCTCGTCCTGAACGGGACCCCTTTAGCGGTAAAGCAAGGCAACGTCTTGCTTGACGAGCTGCTCGGTGCCAAAGTGCATTTTCTTGGGAGCGACGACGCAAGTCTCGCCCCGGCGAGAATGCAGGAGCTTAAAGCCGAGCTTATCGCAAATGGCGCGCGGCCGTACCTTGTACCGCTAGGAGGGTCAAGCCCCGCAGGAGCGGTCGCGTATGTCACCGCTATCGAGGAGTTAATAGCTCAAACTCCCGACAAACCCTTTGACTATATCGTACACGCCTCGGGTTCCGCCGGCACGCAGGCCGGATTACTTGCGGGAGTTAAGCACTATGGCTTGCCGACGCGCGTCATTGGCATTAGTGTCAGCCGGCCGCGGGCAAGGTTAGAGCGCGAGGTTCTCGAGCTTAGCCGCGACACTCTCGCCCACGCGCAGTCTAAGGCGCACACCACAGAAGACGACATCTCTGTCTACGACGACTATGTGGGTCGCGGCTATGGCCTGCCTACGGCAGCTTCCGCTAGCGCGCTTGAGCTATTTGCCCGCCGGGAAGGAATCATCCTCGACCCCGTCTACACGGCCAAAGCCGCGGCAGGGTTAATCGACCTAGTGCAGCGCGGGGTAATTGCTGGCGGCGCACGCGTGGTGTTTTGGCATACAGGCGGCACGCCTGCGCTCTTTGCCGATGTGTCGCTACATTGGAGGGAGAGGCCATGACCAGGAAGCCAACTATTGGGGTCACCTGTTTTCACGACTGGCAGGAGCAGCGCCATCGCCAAAACGACACCTACATTAACGCCATAAAGAAAGCGGGCGGACTGCCGGTTCTATTGCCCTGCCTGACGGGAGAGGCAGACCTCGCCGCACATCTAGACTTGGTAGATGGTTTACTGGTGGCAGGCGGGCCCGATGCCGACCCCGTATTCTTTGGGGAGGAACCGGAGGAAGGTTTGGGAAACGTCAACCCTTGTATGGACGCTTATGAGCTCCCAGTCATAGCCATGGCGCTCAGACGCGATATGCCGGTGCTGGGAATCTGCCGCGGCGTGCAGATGCTCAACATTGCGGCCGGTGGCTCGGTCATTCAGCACCTTCCCGCCGCGGTGCGTCGGGTACTTAAGCATCAGCAGTCCGCACCGCGCAGTTACGTTACGCATGCCATTGACATAGCCGCCGGCACGTTGCTCTCACGCATCCTGGGAGAGGGGACTACGCGCGTCAACAGCTTTCACCACCAAGCCGTAGGCCGCGTGGCTCTAGGGTTTTGCGTTTCAGCAGTTGCACCCGACGGCGTGGTCGAAGCCATCGAGTCGACGGAACACAAGTTTGCCCTAGGCGTGCAATGGCACCCGGAGTGTATGTGGGACGCAACGCCTAATTTCGACCCTCTATTTACTGCCTTCGTTTTGGCGGCGCAGAATTATGGCCAAATATCCTAGCGTACGCCCACGGGAGCTCGGCCTAAGCTTCGGGATGCTGCCGACAGGAGAACTCAACGCCATCACAGATGTGCCTGACGTAACGGTGGGGCATGCGAACGTAGTGCAAGGCGACAACGTGCGCACCGGCGTTACAGTAGTTATCCCTCACGCAGGCAACGTTTTTCGCGAAAAAGTAGAAGCAGCTGTCTATGTCGTTAACGGCTTTGGCAAGGCGGCCGGGGTCACGCAAATTGAGGAACTGGGGGTTATGGAGACTCCAATCGCCCTAACTAATACCCTTAGTGTGTCGGCCGCCATCGAAGGGCTCATAGAATATAGCTTAAAGCATAACCCTGAGATAGGGACTACTACCGGCACAGTGAACGCCGTGGTCGGCGAGTGCAACGACGGGCACTTAAATGACATTCGTGGGCGACATGTCAAGCCTGTGCATGTGGCAGAGGCTATAGCTGACGCTAGTAGTGGCATGGTCCCCGAAGGCGACGTCGGCGCAGGCAAAGGCATGGTTTGCTTTGGCTATAAAGGCGGTATAGGCACCTCCTCGCGCCTCGTTGGCGACTACACCTTGGGGTGCCTGGTTCTTACGAACTTTGGGCGCAGAGAACACCTGACTATTCTCGGGCGACCGATAGGCAGACAGCTTGCCATGCGGTCTTCGCATGCCGCTAGTCCCGACGGTTCAGTTATTATTGTGCTGGCCACTAATGCGCCGCTTGACGCACGGCAGCTCCTCCGTGTAGCACGGCGCGGCGGGCTTGGCCTAGCCCGCGTGGGCAGCGTGGCCTCACATGGGAGCGGAGACTATGTCTTTGCCTTTTCTACCGCCATTAAAACGCAGCACTTTGAAGAAAGAATTGAAGTCCCGCGCGTTAGGCTTAACGAAAGTAGCCCGCTTATGACGGGGTTGTTTTTGGCGGCAGTGGAGAGCATTGAAGAAGCGGTGGTAAACTCGCTGTTTGCGGCAGATACGCTCTCTGGGCAACAGGGACGCGTCGTACAGGCGCTACCTGTGAAGAAGGTCTTGGAGTTACTCCGCGATTAGACTGGGGGAAGTCACGTGAAAAAGTCAGAGAAGAATAAGGGCGGTAAGGGCAAGCAGAGCCCGCAGCAGGCGAAAGCTCCTGCAGAAGGAAGTGAGCTACTCAAATGGACGGTGACGCCCTTTCGCGAGGAACCCAAGAAAGGCGTCGTCTTCGGGCTTAGCTGCCTCCTATTTCTTGCGCTACTATATATCCTTTATCGGGAGATAATATGGGTAGTGCTGGCTGTAGGTGTACTCACCGCAGCGTACAGCCAGTACATTTTTCCGTCACACTATCGCCTCACCACAGCCGGAGTTGAAGTTAGGTCGCTGTTTAGCAAGACATCACGGGCGTGGTCGCAATATACCAGTGTACGCAAACACAAAGACGGCGTTTTTCTGGTCTACGGCATAGGCAGACAGAGCAGGTTAGGCCACTTTCTTTACTTCGGGGACCAGAAACCCGAGGCGGTACTTGCGGTTATAGCTAAGTTTATCGCGTGAGTAGACTAGGTGAAAGCGAGGTTAAGACATGGTCTTAGGTGAAGCGGATCTTACCCCTGAACGCCGCGACGAGTTGTTGTTAAAGGTAGCCGAGAAAATCGAGCGATTTGACCTTATCACCCCCGCAATCTTCTTCCTGCAAATGAGCAAACCGCTCTCCTTTGTAGGCAGCCAGGCCCTGCTTTCTTTTGCTCCCATGGCAGGGCTCATCATGAACGAGAAGCTGCTCGAGGAGTTTAGCCAGGTCATGGCCGACCGAGAAAACGTCGAGCGGTTAATGGTCCTCCTTGAAGAGCGGGAAGCGCAAAAGCGCAAAAAGTCCTAACATTGACAATTGACACGCTTATTTCGGTAAGCGTGATTTTTTCTGGCTTAGCGCACAATACGCGCGGCCGTGTGGTATAATACTTAATTGTTGTGAGGTACCATTGTAGCCGCCCGTGAAATTTTGATGGGCGAGATTGCTAATAATGAAGGGGGATTGGGAACATCATGGAGCAGAACCGAAAACTACGGTCGATTCTCGCTACGGACTGCGGTAGCACCACCACCAAGGCAATTCTCATTGAGCTGGTGGACGGTGTGTACCGCTTAGTATGTCGTGGCGAGGCCCCGACCACTGTTGAAGCTCCTTTTGAAGACGTCACCATGGGAGCTCGTAATGCCATTCATGAAATCGAAGAGCTGATGGGGCGTACCTTCCAGGACGAATCCGGCATCATTACGCCGCAGCGGGACAGCAAGGTGGGGGTAGACATTTACCTCTCCACCAGTAGCGCCGGCGGCGGGTTGCAGATGATGGTGGCAGGCGTCGTTAAACAGATGACAGCCGAAAGCGCCGAACGCGCTGCCCTAGGTGCAGGTGCCATCGTTATGGATGCTATCGCCATTAACGACGGTCGTCTGCCCTACCAGAAAATCCAACGCATTCGCCAGCTTCGCCCCGACATGATTCTGATGTCCGGCGGCATTGACGGGGGCACAATCACGCACGTCGTAGAGCTAGCTGAGCTCATCTCCGCGGCGGAGCCGCGTCCGCGTCTAGGTATCGGCTTTAACCTCCCCATTATTTACGCCGGCAACAAGGAAGCCCGCAAGCATATCGAGACCACGCTCGCGGAGAAGACCGACTTGCGCATGGTAGATAACCTGCGTCCGGTGCTAGAGAGGGAAGTCCTCGGCCCGGCGCGCGAGGAAATTCACAACCTGTTTATGGAGCACGTTATGGCTCAGGCGCCCGGCTACAACAAGCTCATGAGTTGGACGGAAGTGCCTATTATGCCTACTCCCGGAGCTGTGGGCAAGATGATTGAAACCGTAGCCAGCCAGAAAAAGATGTCTGTAGTCGGCGTCGATATCGGTGGCGCCACGACGGACGTGTTTTCGGTTTTTGCCGATACGTTTAACCGCACGGTCTCCGCTAACTTAGGCATGAGTTACAGCATTTGTAACGTCATGTTGGAATCAGGCATTGAAAACATCATGCGTTGGGTGCCCTTTGATATCGACGCGGCAGACCTCAGAAACCGCATTCGCAACAAGATGATTCGTCCCACGACAATTCCTCAGACGATGCAAGAGCTCGTTATCGAGCAGGCCATTGCGCGCGAAGCATTGCGCTTAGCCTTTGAGCACCATAAGTCCTTGGCGGTAGGTCTCCGCGGTATTCAAACGCAGCGGGATATTTCCGAGGCCTTTGAGCAGACAGCTACCGGCGCTTCCTTGGTCGACCTGATGAAGCTTGGCATGATTGTAGGCTCGGGTGGCGTGCTGTCGCATGCGCCGCGCCGCGTACAAAGCGCGCTGATGATGCTTGACAGCTTCGTGCCTGAGGGCTTTACGCAGCTCGCGGTCGACTCTATCTTTATGATGCCGCAGCTAGGCGTACTCTCAAGCGTTAACCCTGAGGCTGCGCAACAAGTATTTGACCGCGACTGCCTGATTCGCCTTGGCACAGCTATTGCCCCTGTAGGTACTGCCAAAGAGGGAGACGACTGCGTTACCGTCAAAGTTACGACATCTAAAGGCGTCGTCACCGAACGCAAAGCGACCTTTGGCTCTATGCACCTGATTCCGCTGGACGAAGAAGAAACTGCTGACGTAATCGCGAGACCGGCGCGCGGATTTGACCTCGGGCGCGGCAAGGGACATGAAGTGCATGCGAAGGTCGAGGGCGGCGTAGTTGGCATAATCATCGACGCACGCGGTCGCGGGCCGCTCGGACTACCTAGCGACAAGACCAACCGCATTCGCAAGCTCGTGGAGTGGTACAAAGCACTTGATTGCTACCCCATGGATATTCTCGGGAAGTATCTCGGTTAAGGAGGAAATGGCTAATGGCTAATGCATACACCCCCGGTTTGCTGGTAACAGAGTCCGTCGTAGTCCGCAAGCGCCGCCGCCTGCCAATACCGGGAGACGTTTTGGTTAAGGCGGGCGATGTAGTAAAGCCGCACGACATAGTCGCACGCACGCAGATTCCCGGCGACCCCGAGACAATTAACATCGCCAATCAGTTAGGGCTAGAGGGCGAAGAAGTGCTTGAGGTCATGAAGAAGAAAAAAGGCGACGCCGTGAAGAAGGGCGAAGTCATCGCCGAGAAGACCTCCTTCTTTGGCCTGCTTAAGACTCCTGTACATTCTCCCATTGACGGCACGGTAGACAACATCTCCGGCGTCACCGGGGTTATTACGCTGCGTCGCCCTGCTGTGCCGGTATCCATTCCGGCCTATATCCACGGCACGGTGAGCGAAGTTATCCCCCGCGAAGGCGTCGTAATTGAAACGCCGGCCGCGTTGATTCAGGGAATCTTTGGTGTGGGCGGCGAGACGCAAGGCGTGCTCGAGGTAGTAGCCAAGACGAACGCCGACATCTTGAACGCCGACAAGATTAAGCCGGAGCACAAAGGCAAGATCGTTGTGGGTGGCTCACTTGTCACGGCTGACGCCTTAAAGAAGGCAGCGCAAGTCGGTGCAGCCGGCTTAGTAGCGGGCGGGATTATCGACAAAGACCTCATCGAATACCTTGGCCACGACATCGGCGTCGCCATTACCGGCGCAGAGGATATTCCCATCACAGTTATTCTTACTGAAGGGTTTGGCCAGATCAACATGGCTGACAAGACCTTTGGCCTTCTGAAATCTCTCAACGGCAAGGTTGCTTCCATAAACGGAGCGACACAGATTCGTGCCGGCGTTATGCGCCCAGAGATTGTCGTCACCAGCGAGAACATGAAGAAATCGAACGAGCGCGATTTAACTGCTGGCATGGAAGCCGGCACGCCGATTCGCGTCATTCGCGAGCCCTACTTTGGCAAACTAGCCACCGTGCACTCTTTGCCGCCGGAGCTACACGTCATCGAGACCGGCGCTAAAGTGCGTATCCTTACGGCCAAACTCGCGAGCGGCGAGATAGTCACGATTCCGCGTGCCAACGTGGAGCTGATTGAGGGGTAAAGTGAGAGAAACAAAAGGGACGGTTCCTCTTGTTTTGCGAAACAAAAAGAACCGTCCCCTTTGTTCTCTTATCTCTGTGCCCTCCGTGACTCTGTGGTGCAAAATCTAATTTCCCGTCCCAGGAACCCCTAAATCAAACGTAACATAGGAGACTTATGAACACCAATCTTGAGCTAATCGCCACAGCCACATTTGGGTTAGAAAGTGTCGTCGCCGACGAGGTCAGAAGACTTGGCTACGCAGATGCTCGCGTCGAAAACGGCAAAGTTACCTACCGGGCTGATGCGCTTGGCATCTGTCGTTCTAATTTATGGCTTAGGGTTGCTGACCGAGTGCGCCTCAAGCTTGGCGAGTTTCGGGCAGAGACTTTCGACAGCCTGTTTGAGCAAACGAAAGCCCTCCCCTGGGAGGAGTATCTCCCTAGGAACGCGCGTTTCCCGGTTGACGGAAAGAGCATCAAGTCAAAGCTGTTTAGCGTTTCCGATTGTCAAGCCATAGTCAAGAAGGCCATTGTGGAGCGACTGAAGCTAACATACAAGCTGCAATGGTTTGAGGAAAACGGGCCGCTTTACCCGATTGAGGTGGCTTTGCTCAATGATGTGGCTACTCTAACCATAGATACTTCCGGCCAAGGGCTACACAAGCGCGGCTACCGCTATCAAGCCACAGCTGCTCCGCTCAAGGAGACACTGGCAGCGGCCCTAATCTACCTCTCCAAGTGGTACAGAGACACCCCGCTAGCCGACCCGTTATGCGGTTCCGGAACTATCCCGATTGAAGCGGCTATGCTAGGACTAAACATGGCTCCGGGCTACAAGCGCGGATTTGTAGCGGAGGAGTGGCCGCAAGTGCCCAAGGAGCTATGGGGGCAAGCAAGACAGGAAGCCGGCGATTCTCTAACTCCCGACGCACCGCTAGAGATAGTCGGCACCGATATCGACCCAAAGGCCGTTGCCTTAGCTCGGCATAATGCCGATTTAGCCGGGGTAGGCGGGAAAATCCATCTGCAGGCCCAGCCGGTAAGCAGTTTTAGTTCCAAAAGGAAATACGGCAAAATCATCTGTAATCCTCCCTATGGCGAACGACTCGGTGAAGGTGAGCAGGTGGAACGCCTGTACAAGGAAATGGGCGCTGTCTTTTCAAGGCTCGAATCGTGGTCGTACTACGTTTTGACAGCCAATCCGGCATTTGAGCGCTGCTTCGGCCGAGCCGCCAGCAAAAAGCGCAAGCTCTATAATGGGGACATCAAGGTTGACTATTACCAGTACTTCGGGCCACGCTTGCCAAAGTCGTAACACTGCATTTTCCCCTGCCCCTCCTGCACACACTAAGGAAAAGTGTGGGAGGGGTTTTGTGTTTAAGTTTGTACCGGTGGCCGAGCCGGATGACGCCAGGCAGGACGCTCTAATCGAAGCCGCGGTGAAAACCATTCAGAAATACGGTCTGGAAGCGCCCGCCGTCTTCTTCGGCGAGGCTATGAAGCCCATGTCCTTTGCCGCAGGACAGTTTGTCCACGCTTTCGCCTTTCTGCCCGCTGCCTTCTGGCAGAACGAGGACGACTGGCAACAAGTGGCCTTCATTCTGTCTGACCGCGCCCGCCTAGAAAAGCTACTACGACGACTTGAGCAGGAGAGCTAAAAACAAAAGAAAAACAAAAGGGACGGTTCTTTTTGTTTTTTCGAGCCGGTCGCTAATCTCGGCAACTTTCCCTGCCATCCTTCTGTCTAGGATGGCCTTTTGTGCAGGAGTACGCTTGCGTTCTAGAGAAATATTGAGAGTAGTGGTTAGGTGCGCCATCATAAAGGAGAAACTGGGCTCTAGACCGTGAAGGAGGCTAGGCAGTGTCATTAAGTGATAAAGCTAAGAACTATATCTTATCGATGACCAATGCAGATATTGCCGGGGCGGCGATGCTGGCCGCGTTGCTCAGCTGTGCCTGGATCCTGTTGTTTGTCGGCTTTAGACCGCCGTTCGCCAACGAAGAGTTCTTCAGACTGGTAGACCATGTGGCGTACCCCCTGCTGCTAGTTCTGCCGGTTAGTCTGGCACTTGCCCTGAGGACTCCCGTCGGCGTATTCTTGGCAACACCCTATCTAGTCCCAATCGCTTGGCACCTAATCGAAAATCTCTTGGCCCGCCAAGACGGCATAGCTCCCGTTACGAGCTCGCGGCTGTTCGCGGCAACGGTGATCATTTTTGTCGTGCCCTTTGTGCTTACCCACATGTTGCGTAAAGTACGGGAGACAGACAAGGCAAAAGCATACCGTGTGGTGGGTGGGCTGCAGATGCTGATCTTGGCGGTGGCGGTCTACTACTTTACCTACCACTACGGCGTTCAGCACTTGGCTCAACCGGTGGTTAGTGTGCAACGGCTTAGGTTTTGGGCACCACCGCTTACGTTCCCTCTCGTAGAAGAAGAGGCCGCATTTGTCGTCGACAGGCGGGGTCGCCTCTTTCGCATTGACCTAGCCTCCGGGCGAAAGCGGGTGATTGCACAAATACCGAGGCCGTCGCCTGCTGACGTTGGGTTTGGTAACATGACTCTCGAGCGCGCAACCGGGTGGTGGAGCCCCTTCAGAAACGAAGGAGTGTTGACTCGCATTGACCACAGCACGCTGTACTTCCGCTACCATTACATTGATCTCTTCAACATCCATGCAAGAATTAATGAGTTGACAGGTGAAGTTGACTGGAATCTGCACAAACGAACGGGCGTCACTGACCCTCCGCCTGTCTTCTGGGAGACAGTGTCCCAAGGGACTGCTATCTCTGTGCTTGGTGGTGGGGCTAGGTACTTTAATGTTCTTATTCAAGGCGAGAACATCAGGACGGCCATTGACCCCTTGGGTTGGGTCGATTGGCGGCAGGCCGAGCACGGCTGGGGACTGCTGGGGACAAGTCGCGGTCATGTCATTATTGTGACCGTCAAGGAACCTAGGGGGAATTCGCCCGGCGCTCCGTCTTGACATACCCTGAGGCGGCACATAATATTATCGTAGCCGAAATTTCAGGGGGTATTACTATACTTACAGAGCTTACTAAGAAGCACGGTGCAGGCAGCAAGAACGGGCCTTTCCTTTGGTCTTGCTTCTTGCCTCTTGCCTCATTTTTCTTGCACCGCCCTACCCCCATTAAAGAGCTAGGCGCAAACCCTTCCGTAGAAGAGGTGCGTGGCCAAGTCGTCAGGTTAGCTCTCCCCGCCATTATTGAACAGGTGCTGATGTCCCTTATCCATATGGTAGACATGGTTATGGTAGGTAGTCTTGGTGCTGGTGCTATTGCCGCCGTGGGATTAAGCAACCAACCTATGTTTGCGGCGCAAGCGCTTTTCTCTGCCGTAAGCGTTGGCAACACCGCCCTCATCTCGCGCTTGATGGGGGCGAGGGATATAGAGGGCGCCAATCATGCCGCTAAGCAGTCGCTGCTTTTGGCACTCGTATTGTCGGGTTTGCTCACGGTCTTTGTTTGGTTTGCCGCGCCGCTGATTATCACTTTTATGGGTGCCGAACCGGATGTCTTTCCTCTAGGTGTCGCGTACACGCGTATCGTCGGGCTTAGTCTGTTCTTTTCGTTGACCAGCCTAATTCTAAACGGCGTGCTGCGCGGCGCCGGCGATATGAAGACGCCCATGCGCGTAAACATTGCGGCTAACGTCCTAAATCTTGTTGGCAATTACATACTAATCTTTGGCCACCTTGGGTTTCCGGCTCTAGGTGTGGCCGGTGCGGCCTATGCTACGCTCTTCAGTCGACTGGCGGCTTTGATTATGGTCCTTTTGACGTTCCTTTCAGGGAAATATGTATTGCGCTTTCATTGGCTAGACGATTGGCGGCCGGATGTCGCCGTTATGCGCCGCATTCTTAGGGTCGGGCTACCGGCTTCCGCCGAGCAGCTCACCATGCGCCTTGGCATGATGCTGTATGCGCGCACTGTGGCCGGGCTTGGCACTATCGCCTATGCGGCCCACCTCATTGCCATAACCATTGAAGGGCTCTCCTTTACCCCCGGTATGGGGTTCGCCATGGCCTCCACCACCATGGTGGGGCAGGGGCTCGGAGCCGAGCGCCCCGACCTCGCCAAGCGCTTTGGGCTCGAGGCGCGTTTTATTGCCATGCTATTTATGAGTACGGCAGGAATTATCCTGCTTATCTTTGCGCGCCCGCTCGTCTCCCTGTACACGGATGACCCAGCCGTCATCGCCCTCGGCGTCATGTGCTTGCGCATCATCGCCGTGGTACAGCCGATGATGGCTTCGAATTTTGTGATGATGGGCTCGCTGCGCGGCGCCGGTGACACCCGCTTCGTTATGGTTATTACGCTCATCGGCATCTGGGGCGTGCGCCTTACGCTGGCGTACTTCTTTGTGCAGGTCTTAGGCCTAGGCTTGATGGGTGCTTGGTTTGCCATGTCGCTTGACCAGTTTACGCGCGGCACGCTGGCTTTCCTCCGCTTCCGCCACGGCGGTTGGCAGCAGGCAAGAGTGTGAGAAAGCCGCCAGGCGCCAGCCGCCGGGCACCAGGGGGCCGTAGCGAATGGGCTTTGAGCGTTGAGCTTTGAGCGGGGGCAATCATGAATCATGAATCATGAACTGCGCGGAGTGGCTTTCGGCTTTCCGCTGTAAGCAGTAAGCTGTACGCTGTAAGCGACAACGCTCTACTGAGCACTGAGCACCCCCGCTGCCTGCCGTCCTCCACTAAGTGCTAAGTGCTAAGTGCGAAGTGCCCGTCCTACCAGCAGCCAGCACTCCCCCGTCCAACTGTTGTCCCCTACCGACTTAGTCTGTATAATTTATACGACTGGAAGGTAGTGAGAAAGTGAAAGTACGTGACATCGGCGAGTTTGGTCTGATTGCGCGCCTGCTGGGCGAGGCGAAGGCTTTGGGCGGAGTAGTAGTAGCCGCAGGCGACGACGCAGCGGTAGTTGAAGTGACGCCGGGCTCTCGCGTTGTCTTTACCTGCGACTGCATGGTTGAAGATGTGCATTTTCTGCGCACGGCAAACGGGGAAGATATCGGCTATAAACTTATGGCCAGCAACATTAGCGATATTGCGGCGATGGGCGGGCGCGCGCGCTACGCAGTCGTTACTTTGGTTACGCCTTCCGACGAGCCGGTAGCCTGGCTCGAAGATATTTACGCCGGCATTAAAGAATGTGCCTCGCAATACGGCTGCCACGTGGTCGGGGGAGATACGAGCCGCGGCCCTAAGATTATGCTTAGCGTGGCTTTGCTAGGCGAAGTGCTGCCGGGGCGCGAGTTGCTGCGTAGCGGTGCACGGCAGGGCGACGTGGTTTGCATCAGCGGGCCGCTTGGCGGAAGCCACGCCGGACTGCAGGTCGAACTTGGCCGGGTCGACGCTCAAGTAGCCGGCGCACAAGAAGCGAGGCTTAAGCACTTTCGTCCCGCTGTGCCCACAGAACTAGCACTTGTCTTGGGCGAAATAGGCTGTCGCTGTGCTAATGACATAAGTGACGGTTTGGCTAGCGAAGCGCGAGAAATCGCAGCGGCTAGCCGTGTTGCCATAGAACTTGACAGCGCGGCCATCCCCATCGCGCGCGAGGCAGAAACGGTAGCGCTTGCCTTAGGTGAGCCGGCACTCGACTACGCGCTATATGGTGGCGAGGAGTACGCGCTCCTCTTTTGTCTGCCGCCTGAACTCGCGGCCCTAGCGTGTGAGCGCTTCCCTCTCGTGCAGGTAATTGGGCGCGTCACCGCAGGCGAGGGCGTTTATCTGCAGAAGTACGGCCAGAGGGAGCGGCTGGCCACGGCCTACACGCACTTTGTCTAGCCGGGATTTTGTCGGCGAGTTAGTGTCACACTCGGCCGCCGAGCTGCAAAGTTACGGGGCCACCCTCGGCAGGTTACTGACAGAGGGACTAGTCATCGTGCTCGCCGGGTCGCTTGGGGTGGGCAAGACTACTTTTGTACAAGGACTAGCGAGAGGAATGGGCATTGCTTCCCCGGTCACTTCCCCCACCTTTGCGCTCGTTCACCTGCATGAGGCTTCGCCGCTCTCCCTCGTACACTGCGATTTCTACCGCCTAGAGAGCGAGGCAGAACTAGAGCAACTAGGCGTGTGGGAGTACTTTACCCCCGCGCATGTCGTGGCCATAGAATGGGGACAGGCGTATCGCGCGCTGTTACCCGAGAACTGCCTGCAGATTGAAATTACCGCGCGCCAAGGTGAGCGAATCCTGCACGTCTGTGGTCCGCGCACCGCAGCACTAGAAGAGTGGGTGAGAAATTGCCGGTTTTAAGCCTTACGACTGCCACTTCCACGGCGAGTGTAGCCGTAACGGAAGACACCCTTGTGCTTGCGGAGCTGTCCTTTAGCGGCGTGCGTAGTCACGCGGCGCGGCTCCTGCCGGCTGTAGATTATGTGCTGCGGCAGGCCGGTGTCGAGCGAGAGACCCTCAGCACAATTGTCATAGGGAACGGCCCCGGCTCGTTTACGGGCCTGCGCATAGGCCTAAGCTTTGCCAAAGGTTTAGCCGAGAGTTTGGGATTACCTCTAGTCTTAGTTCCCACGCTCCATGGCCTGGCCGCACAGTGCGAACTATATGCCGGCCATATTGTGCCCCTCCTGGACGCACGGCGCGACGAATACTATGCTGCGGTCTTTAAGAGCGACAGCCGCTGTCTCACCCGCGTTACCGAGGACCTTGCCGTCAAAAAGAGCGAGCTAGGAGAGTGGCTGCTTTCCCTAGGGGTAGAGGAATGCCTCGTTACGGGGGATGCCGCCCTGGGTGTCAGTTGCGGCGTGCCATGCCTAGTTGCGCCTCCTGGAGTACGCACTTCGCGTGCAGGGACTCTTGCCCTCTTGGCGCGTCACTTCCCGACTACGAACCCGCAGGAAGCAAGGCCAAACTACATTCGCTCTTCCTCAGCTAGGCCCAAGCAGGGAGGTATCTGAGTGACGGTTCTCTATTCCCCGATGACGGTGGAAGATGTCGACGAAGTCCTAAGCATAGAGCAAGTGGCTTTCTCTACGCCGTGGTCGCGCAGCGCTTTTCTAGGGGAACTGACTTCTAACCCCTTGGCCCTGTATTTTGTGGGGCGGTTAGAAGGCCGGATAGTGTGCTACGGCGGATGTTGGCTGATTCACGGCGAGGCCCATATTACCAACATTGCGGTAGCCCCAGGTTTTCGCGGCAGAGGGTTTGGCGAGGGGGTTTGTGTTTGGCTGATGCGCGAGGCGGCGCACCGCGGTATGACGCGAGCTACGCTAGAGGTGAGGGTATCGAACCTCGTCGCCCGTGAACTATACCGGAAGCTCGGCTTTGTGCCCGCCGGTGTGCGCCCTAATTATTACACCGACACGCAGGAAGACGCCTTAATTATGTGGAAAGAAGGGCTGAGCTGAAACAGCCGCTGGCCGCCGGGAGAGAACGCACTTCGCACTTCGCACTTGGCACTTAGCACTTAGTGGAGGACGAGGGGGTTGCTAGCTGCTGGCTGCTGGTAGAACGGGCACTTCGCACTTGGCACTTAGCACTTAGTGGAGGACGAGGGGCAGTTGGCTCCTAGCATACAAGAGGCAAGAGGCAAGAGTGACGCTCTGGGGAGGGCGCATGCGCTCGCCACAGCGTTGTAGGGACGTGCGTTCGCACGTCCGCGGACGTGCCAAAGGCACGTCCCTACGGCCGCAGCTCAAAGCCCGTTCCCCTAGCGCCTAACGCCCAAAGCCTAACGCCTAATCCCCGGCCCCTAGTTCATGATTCGCGATTCCTGATTCATGATTGCCCCCGGCTCACAGCTCACAGCTCACAGCTCACAGCTCAAAGCTGGCTGGCGGCTCCCACAAGCGACAAGCGACAAGAGGAGAATACAATGCGCCAACTTATCCTTAGCATCGAAACAAGTTGCGACGAAACGTCAGCCGCAGTGGTGGCAGACGGCCGCGAGGTGCTCGCAAACGTCATCGCCTCGCAAATCGACGTGCACCAAGCTTTTGGCGGCGTAGTGCCCGAAATAGCTTCACGCGAGCACCTAAGTAGCATTAGCTTTGTGGTAGACCACGCGCTGGTTGTGGCCAAATGCTCGCTTAGCGACATTACTGCCATCGCGGTAACCGAGGGCCCGGGTCTTGTAGGCTCCCTCTTGGTCGGCTTGTGTTACGCCAAAGGCCTCGCCTACGGGCGCAGACTGCCGCTCGTTGGCGTGCATCACCTAGAGGGGCATCTTTACGCTAACTTTCTTCTACCCACACCTCCGACCTTCCCGTTAGTGTGTTTGGTCGTTTCCGGTGGTCATACCGATCTCATTCACATGGCCAGGCACGGACATTTTAGCCGCTTAGGGAGTACCCGCGACGACGCCGCCGGCGAGGCCTTCGACAAGATTGCGCGCGTGCTTAATTTGCCCTACCCCGGGGGGCCACACCTCGAGCGCTTGGCTATGGAGAGTGAGCCGAGCATTGCTTTCCCGCGCGCGCGGCTAGAGGTGGGTAGCCTCGACTTCTCGTTTTCCGGCCTTAAGTCGGCGGTGATGAACTATATCCACAACAGCCAACAGCGCGGCGAAGAGCTGTCCCCGGCGGCCGTCGCGGCTAGTTTTCAGGCAGCGGTAATCGACATCCTAGTGGAAAAGACTATAGAAGCGGCGCGGGCGGCGGGCGTACGCAATCTCTGCCTAGCCGGCGGCGTCTCTGCGAATAAGGCCCTGCGCTCTGCCATGGCGGAAGCCGCGCGGGCCGAAAATCTGCGGTTATTCTTGCCCGACCTTGAGCTATGCACAGACAACGCCGCGATGATTGGCGCTGCGGCGTACTACCGTTTGCGTGAGGGAGCTACGGCCGACCACAAATTAAACGCCCATGCCGTGCTGCCTTTAACAAGCTGGGCTGTGGATTTTGTGGGTAACTGTGGATAAGCTTGTGGATAGTGTGGAAAAGGAGGTTTCTGCCATAGTCCCCGACAAACTGGCCCTGCGGCAAGAGATGCTAACGCGCCGAAGTTTATTGCCTGCGGCAGATCAAGCGGCGTTAAGCGCGCTTATCGTGCGGAGGCTCCTTGCCACGACGTGGGTGACTCGCGCCGAGGTGCTTATGGCTTACTTGACCACACGGGGAGAGGTTGACCTAACTGAGCTATTAGATGTCTTAGAGGCGAGAGGGGTTGCCATCGTCTTGCCTAAAGTTACATCGCGCCGCACTAGGGAGATGAAGCCCTTTGTTGTACCTTCGCCGTGGCGCAAGCATGTGGCGTCAGGTTCGCTTGGCATTCTTGAGCCGACAGATGGTTCTGTGCTCCATACGCACGCCATAGACGTCGTGCTTGTGCCCGGCGTCGCCTTTGACACGGCCTTCTACCGGCTTGGCTTTGGCGGAGGCTACTACGACCGCTTTCTGCCGCAGCTACCTGCCTCTGCGCTGCTTTGTGGCGTAGCGTACGCGTTTCAAGTCGTGCCTCACCTCGCCCACGACCCACACGACGTGCCCCTGCACGCCCTTTGCACGGAGAAAGAATGCCTTTTGGCTCGTACGGATGTGTATTAACCAGCAAAGCAGAGCTATTTTCATCAGAAGCCTATTTGCTGCCCCTTAGCCCTAATCCAGGCGCTAGGGGGCAGTTGCGGGTCTTCTATGGTCCATGTATATTATTGTTAGCACTCGGGCAGACTGAGTGCTAACAATAAGTAAGACAATACAAGGGAGGTCTATGCATGAAGCTACAACCATTGGCAGACAGAGTGGTAGTCAAAGCCCTCGACCGTGAGGAGAAGACCAAGAGCGGCATTGTGCTGCCCGACACCGCTAAGGAGAAGCCACAGGAAGGCGAAGTCCTCGCCGTAGGGGCTGGCAAAGTCGGCGACGACGGCAAGCGCATTCCCCTCGAAGTAAAGGTGGGCGACCGCGTGGTTTACTCTAAGTACGGCGGCACCGAAGTTAAAATCGACGGCGTGGAGTACCTCATTCTTAAAGAATCTGACGTCCTCGCTATCGTCAACAAGTAGGTAAGGGGGAATAACATAATGGCAAAGAAGATAATCTTTGGCGAAGACGCGCGACGCTCTCTGCAGCGCGGTGTAGATGCTTTAGCTGATGCAGTAAAAGTTACGCTCGGCCCTAAGGGCCGCAATGTCGTCCTCGACAAGAAGTTTGGCGCGCCGCTTATCACTAATGACGGCGTAACCATTGCCCGTGACATCGAGCTCGAAGAGTCTTTCGAGAACATGGGCGCTCAGCTCGTTAAAGAGGTGGCCACCAAGACGCAGGACGTAGCGGGCGACGGCACCACTACCGCTACTTTGTTGGCACAGGCACTTGTGCGCGAAGGGCTAAAGAACGTAACCGCTGGGGCTAACCCCATGATCATCAAGCGCGGCATCGAGAAGGCTGTCGAGGCCGTAGTTGCTGAGATTAAGAGCATGGCCGTGCCCGTAAAGGACAAGGCCGCCATTTCTCAAGTCGCCTCGATTGCTGCTTCTGACGAAGAAATCGGCGCCATCATCGCCGACGCCATGGAGAAGGTCGGCAAAGACGGCGTCATTACCGTCGAAGAATCCAAGACCTTCACCACCGAGCTGGAAGTTGTCGAAGGCATGGAGTTTGACCGCGGCTATGTTTCCCCCTACATGGTAACCGATGCCGAAAAAATGGAAGCCGTGTTAGAGGAGCCTTACATCCTGGTAACCGACCGCAAGATTAGCGCCATCCACGACATTCTGCCTGTACTAGAAAAGCTCGTACAGCGCGGCAAGCCTTTGCTCATTATTGCCGAAGATGTAGAAGGCGAAGCCCTCGCTACCCTCGTAGTGAACAAGCTGCGCGGTACCTTCACCTGCGTCGCCGTTAAGGCGCCTGGGTTTGGCGACCGCCGCAAGGCTATGCTCGCCGACATCGCTGTACTTACTAAGGCCCAAGTTATCTCCGAAGAGCTCGGCCTCGAGCTTAAGAACACCGACATCTCTATGCTCGGCCGCGCTCGCCAAGTGCGCATCGGCAAAGAGGAAACCGTTATCGTCGAAGGCTACGGCTCAACCGACGAGATTCAAAAGCGCGTAGGCCAGATTAAGGTGCAAATCGAGGAGACTACGTCCGACTTTGACCGCGAGAAGCTACAAGAGCGCCTTGCTAAGCTCGCCGGCGGCGTAGCCGTTATCCGCGTCGGTGCAGCTACCGAAGTCGAAATGAAGGAAAAGAAGCTGCGCATTGAAGACGCTCTGTCGGCGACGCGCGCTGCCGTGGAAGAGGGCATCGTTCCCGGCGGTGGAATTGCTCTTCTCTCCTCCATCCCCGCACTTGATAAGATTGTGGCCGAAGGCGATATGAAGACAGGGGTAGACATCGTTCGTCGTGCCCTAGAGTATCCGGTAAAGCAGATTGCCGATAACGCCGGTCTGGAAGGTGCCGTAATCGTGGGTAAGGCCAAAGAGCAGCCTAAGGGCCATGGCTTTGACGCCCTGCGCACTCGCTGGGTAGACATGATCGAAGTCGGTATCGTCGACCCCGCCAAGGTTACCCGCAGCGCTCTGCAGAACGCCGCGTCTATCGCCGCCATGATTCTCACGACCGAGACGCTAGTCTCCGACAAGCCTGAGCCTAAGTCCGCTATGCCTAACCCCGGTATGGGTGGCATGGGCGGCATGGACATGTAAGAAACAAGCGCCCGCGATAGCCGCCCGAAAAGGGCGGCTATCTTGCACTTAACGCCGTCCTCGCATATAGTGGAGTAAGGCAAGGCAGGAGGTGTGGGAGTGGACTTATTTCTCGTGGCGCGACCCACAGGGCGTCTCCTGAGCCTTGCGGCAGAAGTGCAGGAGATGCTAAACAAGCGTTATAGGCTATATGCCGGGATTCTCCCTCCCCTTCATCTGACGTTAGCACGCATGCAGTTTGCCGATGCGGACGAGCGCAGGCTAGCCCTAGAGCGGACTGCCGAAGCCGCGCGTAAGACCGACGCTTTCTACGTGCAGGCTAATGGGTATCTTCGCTTTGGCCCGCCGCATCTGGCGATTGGCGCGGCCGTGGTAGGGGATGAGAACCTGTTTCGCCTGCGCGCGGACTTAGTTACCCACTTAGCCGAGCAACTTGTCGTGCAGCCTAACGACTATTGGAAGCCGCACATCACTCTGGTCTCCGCGACGCACGGGCGGGCCTGGAGTGAGCAGGAGTGGAAGGCTGCTTATACATCGGTGCTAGATTATGCTTTACAGGCCGAATGTCTCGTCGAAGAGCTAGAGTTATGGTATCCGCAGTACGACCCTAGCGTACGCTTGTTGGCTAAGTTTAGAATGGGACTTGGGCTAGTGGAGCTCTTAGACTAGAAGGATAGGCAGTTATGGGAGGTAGTGTGGGACATGCTGTTTGCGATTGATGTTGGGAACACAAATATCGTCCTGGGGTTAGCAGATAACGGCAAATGGCTAGACACCTGGCGTATTTCCACGGACATTAAACGCACGGTGGACGAGTACTTTACAATTGTCTCAGCCTTGCTCGCGGCCGCGTCCTATCACCCCGCCGCAGTAAGCGGGGTTATAATCACTAATGTCGTGCCGCCTATCCAGGGCACGCTCGAACAGGTGGTACATAAGCTCTTTAAGCGCACGCCGTTAGTCGTAGGCGAAGGTGCCCGCACAGGGATTAAAATCCGCACCGACAACCCGCGGGAGGTAGGTGCGGACAGGATTGTTAACTCGGTGGCTGCGTATCACCTCTACGGCGGCCCGGCGATTGTGGTAGATTTCGGTACGGCGACGACTTTCGATGTCGTCTCTGCGCAAGGGGAATACTTAGGTGGAGCCATTGCGCCCGGCATCGGCATCTCCGCTGAGGCGCTCTTTTTGCGCGCTTCTAAGCTTAGCCGCGTCGAGCTCGAGCGTCCTAAGCGCGCCATCGGCAAAAACACGGTGGAAAGCATGCAGTCTGGTCTTGTCTTTGGCTATGCCGGGCTGGTAGAAGGCATGATCGCGCGGCTACAACGCGAATTAGGCCACAAGGCGCAAGTTATCGCGACCGGCGGTCTGGCACGGGTGGTGGCAGCAGAAACGCAGTGCATTGACCGCATTGACGACTTGCTGACACTAGAGGGGTTGAGGATAATTTGGGGGATGAATGCGTAGTAGGGGTGCAGTTTGCACTTCGCACTTTGCACTTTGCACTTCGTAGTGTAATGCTCCAACTGCGAGCAGAGAACGCTACTTTCTCCACTAAGTGCTAAGTGCCAAGTGCCTAGTGCTACCACGAGACAAGGAGGCCTCCCATGAGCAAACAACACATCGTCCTCGGCGTAACCGGCAGTATTGCCGTGTATAAGGCAGCTGACTTAACCAGCCGCCTCGTTAAGGCTGGCTACATTGTCGACGTGATAATGACCAAGGCGGCGCAGGAGTTTGTGCAGCCGCTTACGTTTCAGGCGCTGACGCACCGCCCTGTAGTTACCGAAATGTTTACGCTGCACAACGAAATGTCGGTTGAGCATATTGCCTTGGCGGAGCGGGCGAATGTGCTCCTCATTGCCCCCGCGACGGCAAACATTATTGCCAAGCTTAGGCACGGCCTAGCGGACGATATGCTAAGCTGCACGGCGCTGGCCACACGGGCGCCGCTTGTTATCGCTCCCGCCATGAATAACGGCATGTACGAGAATCCGGTAACGCAAGAGAACATCGCGGTGCTAAAGGCGCGCGGCGTTACTTTTGTCGGCCCGGGCGAAGGGTATCTCGCCTGCGGCACCGTCGGGCGCGGGCGCCTTACGGAGATTTTGGATATCTTTGATACCGTAAAGATGGTGCTTGGGCGAAGCGGGGACTTAGCGGGACGAAAAGTCGTGATTACAGCGGGAGGTACAGAAGAACCGATTGATCCTGTGCGCTGTATTACTAACCGCTCCTCCGGCAAAATGGGCTATGCCTTAGCCGAGGCGGCGCGCGACCGCGGCGCGTCTGTGACGCTAATCGCAGGCCCCACCAGCCTCCGCGCTCCCTACGGCGTCAACTGCGTTCCCGTACGCACCGCCCTGGAGATGCTTGCGGCAGTGCAGGCAGCCACACGCGACTGCGACGCCTTGGTGATGGCCGCCGCCGTCGCCGATTACCGCGTGGCCGAGGTGGCCGAACAAAAGATAAAGAAAGCCGCCAAAACTCTCAGCCTAGAGCTAGTAAAGAACCCGGACATTCTCGCTAGTCTTACCGGCGACTTTGCTAAAATAGGCTTTGCCGCCGAAAGCCAAGACCTCTTGGCTAACGCCGCGGCCAAACTAGAAGCCAAAGGACTGCACATGATTGTAGCTAACGACATCACACGCGCGGGTAGCGGCTTTGGCACAGAAACCAACGAAGCCACCCTGCTCTACCGGGGCGGCCGCCGCGAAGCTTTGCCGCTGATGACAAAAGAACGCCTAGCGCATATAATACTGGATAGACTAACCGACCTATACTAGTTTCGTCGTGCGCTTGGATCATTTATGACCGAGACGTTTGCGAAGCGGCTCTTAAGCCCATGCCAACGTTTGGCGTGGGCTTTTTTATTAACTTTAGGTAAAGGGGTGCGAGGCGCCATGAGCGAGATACCGTCCGTCGGCGTTATTGGCGTTGGGCGGTTAGGCACAGCACTGTGCGCGTGCTTAGCGCAGGCCGGCCTGCCGCTTGCCGCAATAGCCAGCCGACGCAGAGAACGTGCCGAAGAGCTTGCGCGGGCTTTGGCTGCGAACTACGGCTGCCAGGTACGCGCGGTAGAGACAAGCGACATGGCAAGCTACGCCGACCTTATCTTTGTGGCGACTCCGGACGGGGCCATCTCTCTGGTTGCAGGCTGCGTGGCCTGGCGTAAAGGACAGATCGCCGTACACGTAAGCGGCGCCGAGACGTTAGGGGTGCTCGGGGAGGCAGCACAAGCAGGCGCAAGTCGCGCTTCGTTTCACCCCCTTAACACCTTCCCTGCGGTGCCGTGGGACAAGCCCGGTCTGGCTTTTGCGGCAGCTACGTTGGCCCACTCTTACGTCGCCTTAGCCGCAGACCAGGCACAGGCGGAAGAGACGCTCAAGCAGCTCGCTTCGTCCATTTGCCGTGGGTACTTCACGGTGCGAGAAAGCGACCGCGTGCTCTACCACGCGGCGGCCGTCTTTGCCTCTAATTTCGTCACGGGGCTAGTGGGGGCAAGTCTTGGTCTGTGGCAGACTATAGGGTACGGTGAGCGCGAGGCCCTCGCCTTTATGGCCCCCCTTATGAGTAGCGCCTGCGCAAATATACTTCGCCTAGGCCCTGTGCAGGCTCTAACCGGGCCTGCGGCGCGAGGGGACGTCGCCACGGTGGCCAAGCACTTAGAGGCCCTCGCAGCATTGCCCGCGGAGGCCGGCCTAGCGGAACTTTACCGCGCCCTAACCTTAGCCCTGCTGCCGCTAGCGCGAGGAGCGGGGACTTTAAGCCAAGCGTCCGACGTGAAAGTACGACAACTACTGATAAAGGAGCATGAACATGCGCGAAATGATGAAGTCCAAAATTCACCGTGCCACAGTAATTGACTCGAACCTAAACTACGAAGGGAGCATCACTGTAGACCCCGACTTGTTAGACTTAGCCGATATCTTGCCGCACGAGAAGGTGCAGGTGGTAGTAGTCAACAACGGTGCACGCTTTGAAACCTACGCCATTACCGGCGAGCGCGGTTCCGGGATGATTTGCGTCAACGGTGCGGCAGCAAGGCTTGTGCAGCCAGGGGACACGATTATTATCATTAGTTATCAACTGATGTCGACGCAAGAGGCGCGGGTACACGTGCCGCGCGTGGTGCACGTCGACAGCAATAACCGACCAATGCGGGGAGGGGATGGCAAGAAATGAGGATTTCTATCCATGAGTTAAAAAAGATGAAGGCGGCAGGTCAGAAGATAGCCGCCTTAACCGCTTACGACTACCCTACCGCCAAGCTCGTCGATGAGTGTGGCATCCCCATCATCCTAGTAGGCGATAGCCTAGGCATGGTCGTACTCGGCCTTGAGTCCACTATTCCTGTGACCATGGAGGTTATGCTGCACCATGTGGCTGCTGTAGCGCGTGGGGCGAAGCGCGCCATTATCGTCGGCGATATGCCGTTTGGCACATACCACTTGTCGTCTGAGGACGCTCTGCGTAACGCCATACGCCTAGTGCAGCAAGGAGGCGCTACGGCCGTAAAGCTTGAGGGCGGCGTCACGGTCGCAGCTCAGGTAGAAAGAATCGTCTCGTCAGGCATTCCTGTCATGGGACATATCGGTCTAACCCCGCAATACGTGCATCAACTTGGCGGGTACAAAGTCCAAGGCAAATCAGCCGATGCGGCAGAACGATTGCTCGCCGATGCTAAGGCGCTCGAGAGCGCTGGCGTCTTCTCTGTGGTGCTTGAGTGCATGCCAAGCAGCCTTGCGGCAGAGATAAGCCAAAGCGTCGCCGTGCCGACGATTGGCATTGGCGCCGGGCCGCACTGCGACGGCCAAATCCAAGTGATTAGCGATGTGTTAGGGTTAAGCGACTACATCCCCAAACACGCCAAGCAGTTTGTTAAGCTGCCTGACGTAATCCGCGGAGTGGTGCAAGCGTATGCCGATGAGGTGACGCGGGGAGTATTTGGCGCATGAAAATAGTCACGACCATAGCTGAACTGCGTTCCCTCCGGTCTACCTATGGGGCGGACGACCTTGGTCTTGTACCTACCATGGGGTATCTGCATGCCGGGCATCTTAGTCTCGTAGAGCGCTCTGTGGCCGAGAACAAGCACACGATAGCGAGCATCTTTGTTAACCCTACGCAGTTTGGGCCAAACGAGGACCTAGCGCGTTACCCACGCGACTTAGAACGTGACTTAGCTCTCCTTAATCCACTTGGCCTCGACTGCGTTTTCGCACCTAGCCCCAGCGAAATATACCCGACAGGGCCGGCACTTGGCACCACTGTAACTGTGCATGGGCCAACCGAGCGTCTTGAGGGGGCGGCTCGGCCCGGTCATTTCGAGGGTGTCGCCACCGTTGTAGCCAAGCTCTTTAACATCATATGTCCTACGCGTGCCTACTTCGGCCAAAAGGACGCACAGCAAGTCGCGGTCATTACTAAGATGGTGCAAGACCTTAACTTCCCTGTCGAGATGGTGGTCTGCCCCACCGTGCGCGAGGCAGACGGCCTAGCCATGAGCAGCCGGAACGTCTTTCTTACCCCCACCGACCGCGCGACGGCTAGGCTTATTTCCGCTGGCTTGTTTGCGGCAAAGGCGCTGTGGCAAGTGGGGGAGCGCAATGCGGATGCTCTAGAGGCTGCGGTGGCGCGGTGCATGCGGCCGGGCAACTTTGTTAGCATTGATTACATCGCGGTTGTTGACCCACTCACGTTTCTGCCCTACGCGGGGGACGCGCCTACCGCCCTAATTGCCGTGGCGGCGCGCGTAGGGACAACGCGCTTGATAGACAACGTCTTGCTTTCGTGCCCCTCGCCCATGTGATATAATTTCCCCAAGCGGAAGGGGGAAGGCGCTATGCAGGGCAAGCACCAGCTCGTAATTATTCTCGATTTTGGCGGCCAATACGCGCAGCTTATCGCCCGGCGCACCCGTGAGCTTGGAGTCTATTCTGAGATTTGGTCGCACCAGACGGGAGCTGTGGCCATTAAAGAGGCGCGTCCGCTGGCCGTTATCTTTTCCGGCGGGCCTAACTCGGTCTACGCCGACCATGCGCCCGGAGTGGACGAAGACATCTTCCACCTCGGCATCCCCATTCTCGGCATCTGCTACGGCATGCAGCTAATGGCGCGAGCGCTTGGCGGAGAGGTTGCCCCTACGCTACATAAGAGGGAGTACGGCCGCGCCGACGTAGTTGTCACCGAGCAAAGCGGCATCTTTGCCGGCCTGCCCGACCGTTTCCCGGTGTGGATGAGCCACGGCGATTCCGTAGTTAAACTGCCGCCCGAGTTTGTTAACGCGGCTCACACTGCAAACACGCCGGTCGCAGCCATGTACAGCTCTGCACTCAAAATGGTAGGCACACAGTTTCATCCCGAGGTTACACACGGCGCGTACGGCATGGATATGTTAAAGAATTTCCTCTTTGACATTGCCGGGGCGGCAGGCGACTGGGGCATGAAGTCGTTTGTGTCCGAGGCTACTGCGGAAATTCAGCGCCTCGTTGGGGATAGCCAAGTTATGTGCGGCTTAAGTGGCGGTGTGGACTCGGCGGTGGCGGCAGTGCTTGTGCATCGCGCCGTAGGCCAGAAGCTCACCTCTATCTTTGTTGACCACGGCATGTTGCGCAAGGGCGAGGCCGAGCAAGTAGTAAAGACGTTTCGCGACCAATTAGGCATGAAATTAATCCACGTCGACGCGAGCGACCGTTTTCTTGCCAAGCTAGAAGGCATTACCGACCCAGAGCAAAAGCGCAAGATTATCGGGACGGAGTTCATTCGCGTCTTTGAGGAACAAGCCAAAGAAGTGAGTGCGGCTAAGTTCCTGGTGCAAGGCACGCTCTATCCCGACGTCATCGAGAGCGGTACCGCGACCGCAGCGACGATTAAGACTCATCACAATGTCGGCGGTCTCCCTAAGGACATGAAGTTTGAGCTGCTTGAGCCGCTTCGTCAGCTTTTTAAGGACGAAGTGCGTGCAATCGGGCGCAAGCTTGGATTGCCCGACGCCGTGGTGGACAGGCATCCGTTCCCAGGCCCCGGGCTAGCCGTACGCATTGTAGGCGAGATTACGCGGCCAAAGCTCGCCGTGTTGCGCGAGGCCGACCACATCGTGCGCGAGGAGGTCGTGCGGGCCGGGCTGCACAAGGAGATATGGCAGTGCTTTGCCGTGCTCCCAGGCGTCCGCACTGTCGGGGTAATGGGGGATGAGCGTACATATGCCGAGGTTATCGCGGTGCGCGCGGTGTCGTCGGTCGACGCCATGACCGCCGATTGGTACCGTATGCCGCACGAAGTGCTAGACGTCATCTCCCGCCGGATTGTCAACGAAGTAAAGGGCGTAAACCGTGTCGTCTACGACATAACGTCCAAACCGCCCGGAACTATCGAGTGGGAATAATCTAGACGCACCAAAGTCCTGCAGGGAACGCTCTGCAGGACTTTGTTTTTTGGGAAAATTGCGCCTCTTTGCAGGATATCCAACCGGCGGTAGCGAATAGTGCTCTACCACAATGGAGGTGAGAAGTGTCAGCACGGTGTACAGGGTGGCGAATTTGTTGTGGGCTTACCAAATAGTTGCCATCTACTAAGGGAGGAGACGCATTGGAGAACAGGGGGAGCGCGCCTAAGTTTGTGACGTTTCTGCACGAGCGGCTCGAGGCCATCCTGATGTGGCTAGTCTACCCGCTAGTCGCCGTCATGGTAGCAGAAATTGTTGCGCGGTATTTTTTCTTGCGCCCATTGCCGTGGGTGCGGGACGTGTCAGTTTGGCTTTTCGCTGTACCTTTTTTGCTCACAGTCGCGCACTACTACAACAAGCGCGCCCACATCTCAGCTGAGGACTTGGTTTACGCCTTTCGCTTAAACGATGCGCAGCGCGCCACTATCGACCTAATTCACAACCTCATCCTGCTAGCGGTGGCCGGGTTTCTCTTCTGGCCCGCGACGCAGGCGGTGCTGCGCTCATTTGCGCTGCAGGAGCTTTCCGGCATGACCACCTGGCGGCCCATACTCTGGCCGTTTCGCGCCGTCATCCCCGCGGCCATGCTCTTGCTTGGGGCTCAGGCTGTAGTTGGGATCCTGGAGTCCGTACAGAAACTGCGGGGGGTGGATAAGCCGTGAATCCTGCAGTGCTTACGGCGGTGATGTTCGTCCTCCTCTTGGCTGGCATCGGCTCCGGCATGCCGGTAGCTTCAGTCTTAGCGGGTTTGGGTTTGTTCACTGGATTGGCCACCTGGGGTATGCGCTCCATGCCGATTATGGTTTCGGCCATCTTTGGCACGATGACCAGCGACGTGCTTATTGCCTTGCCGCTCTTTGTGTTTATGGGCTGTATGATGGAGGCCTCCGGTGTAGCGGACCGGCTCTTTATGAATCTGCGCGTGTTGTTAGGCTCTATGCGCGGCGGCTTAGGTATTGTGGCTATCTTGTTGGCTACAGTCTTGGCCGCAACCACTGGCATTATCGGGGCCTCGATAGTGATGATGGCGGCACTCGCACTGCCAAGCATGCTAAAGGCCGAGTACGATAAGCCTTTGGCCGCGGGCATCATTTGCGCAGGCGGCAGTCTAGGCATCCTTATCCCGCCAAGTAACATGCTGATCATCTATGCTCTGTCGGCAGGCGTTTCGGTCGTGTCGCTGTTTGCTGCGGCTGTTATTCCCGGCTTGTTGCTCGCTGCCTTGTATGTAGCTTATGTGGCTATTCGCTGTCACCTGCGGCCGGAGCTAGGTCCGCCGCTGCCGCCAGAAGAAAGAGGGAAAATCCGATTGATGCCTTTTCTGGGCGATTTGCTCACCTCCCTAGTGCCGCCCGTGCTGCTTATTGTCGCAGTGCTTGGCACTATCTTTCTAGGGATTGCCGCGCCGGTCGAAGCATCGGCGGCAGGCGCGTTTGGCGCGACGCTGCTAGCGGCCATGAACAAGCGGGTCAGCTTGGACGTGTTGAAAAAGGCTGCCCAGCATACCCTGCAGATCTCAAGCACCATTTTGTGGTTAGTGGTAGGCGCGAGTATGTTTACCTCGATCTTCCTCGTGCTCGGGGGAGGGCGGGTAGTGCACGATGCGATGATGAGTGTAGCTGGGGGCAATGCCTGGGTCGTTCTCGCCATAATGATGGTCCTCCTCTTTGTCCTAGGTAAACTCATCTGTTGGGTAGGTATTCTGCTCATTACCGTCCCCATCTTCACCCCGATAGCGACCAGCCTCGGATTTAACCCGATTTGGTTTGCCTTGCTCGTGTGCGTTAACCTGCAGATGTCGCTCTTGACACCGCCTTTTGCTTACTCCATCTTCTACCTCAAGCAGGCGGCACCACCCGAAGTCACGCTGTTTCATATGTACAAGGGCGTGTGGCCGTTTATTGCGCTGCAGGCGGTGGGCTTACTACTCATCATCATTTTCCCAGACTTGGTGCTCTGGCTTCCTAGCTTGCTCTATCAACGCTGACGTTTCCCGGCCTACCTTCATGGCAGTAAAGAACAGCAGTGTTCTTTGACGCACTACTCATTCTACGAATGGAGGTTTGAATCAGTTGAAAAAATCCCAACTAATCGTCTACGTTGCTATTGCCTTGGTCACATTCCTTGTCGGGTACGCGGTGCGGCCGATGATTGCACCTGTCGCCGAAGGGCCCGAGGCGCAAGTATTCAACTGGACGTTCCAGATGCATGGCACGTCTGCTCACCCTGCCTTCCCCATTTACCAACGGTGGGCTAAAGACATCGCGGAAATGTCGGGTGGGCGCCTAAATATAACCGTGCATCCGGTGAACACGGCCGTGCCGCTCATGGAGACGCTAGGAGCGGTGACGGCTGGTACGCTAGACGGCGCAATTATGTGGGGGCCTTTCTGGCGCGGGGTCGACCCTGTACTCGCGCTCTCTTGCGGGCAGACTTCGGGGCTGACTGCCGCTGAGTTTGACGCGTGGCTACACAGCCACGGCGGACTTGCGCTCGTACAAGAGGCGTATGCGCGTCACAAAATTCACTGGTTGCCGGCCGTGCCGATGCCGCCGGAGACTTTCCTGTGGGCGCACAAGCCCATTCGCACCTCGGCAGACCTGCGTGGTCTGAAACTGCGCGCCGGCGGATTCTCGCTTGACACATTTACCGCCATGGGCGCTGCAGCCTCCTTCCTTCCCGGGGGCGAGACTCCTCCGGCGCTGATGAAGAAGGTAGTAGATGCCGCCGAGTTTGGCGCATTGGTGCAAGACATAGCAGTAGGCTTCCACGACGCCGCTAAGTATGCCATGGTCGGCCCGCGCGCGCCGGTCATCTCAGATGACGTCATGATTAACATGGACAAATGGAACGCGCTCCCGCCGGACCTGCAAGGCATCGTCAACGCTTCCCTAGCCCGTCATGCTACCATAGGGTATATGGAGCTTTTACGGCAGGAAAAGCAGGCCATGCAAACGGCTCTAGGTGCCGGAGTACGATTTATCCCTGTCTCCGAGGCGTTAATGAACGAGTTCCGCACCACGTTGGACGGTATTCTCGATACCCAAGCCGCGACTAACGCCAACTTTGCTAAAATATGGACTTCACTACGCGCCTTCCGCGACGACTATCGCGACTTTACGGAAACCTTGTATCCTTGGAACTAAGCTCTAGGCATTTCTTTGTGGCAAAAGAGCGGGTCCCACCGGGACGCCGCTCTTTGCTCTGTTTTTGCGGGCTCTCCGTTTTCCGCCTTCCTCTTTCCTCCTCCGCTCGGGGCCGTAAGCTGTGAGTTGTGAGTTGTGAGTTATGAGTTGCGAGTTGTGAGTTGTGAGTTGTGAGTTGTGAGCCGTAACCTGTCCTTGACATGTGTGCTTCTACATGACATAATCTTGACTGAACAGTAACTGTTACTAAAAAAATGAGGTGGCTATGATGAGCGGTATGGTGCAAACGCTGCGAGAGAAAGGCCTGAAGGTGACGCCGCAACGCATGGCCATCTATAACATGCTTATGGCGACGACAGCGCATCCCACGGCAGAGGCAGTGTGGGAGCACGTCAAGGAGGAATACCCAGCAGTGAGTTTTAACACCGTCTATACGACCTTAAACACCCTAGAGCAGGCGGGGCTCGTACAGCGCCTGCACATCGGCGGCGTCGCGCACTTTGACGCCAAGGTGCAGCCGCACGCTCACCTCTACTGTAACCACTGCGGCTTCGTAGAAGATCACCATGCCTTTATCGGTGTAGACTACGAAGATGTCGCGCGTCAGGTCAACGCCCAAACCGGCTTTGCCGTAGGACGCTTAGAGCTCAACTTCTACGGTTTGTGTCGGGAGTGTATGTAGGTTTGTCTACATCCCCTTCATCGACAGGCCGATGCGTTTGCGCTTTAGGTCAACGCTGAGAATCCTTACTTTTACTACATCGCCGACAGATAGGGCCTCGGACGGGTGCTTAATGTACTTGTCGCTTATCTCCGAGATATGCACTAGGCCGTCCTGCTTAACACCGATGTCTACAAACGCGCCGAAATCTATGACGTTGCGCACTACGCCGCTTAGCACCATGCCCTCGGCGAGGTCTTCCATTTGCAGCACGTCGCTGCGAAACACGGGCCCGGCGACATCTTCGCGCGGATCCCTGCCCGGCTTTTTCAGGGCGTGGTAGATATCCCGCAGCGTGGGGAGACCGGCATTAAGCTCCTCTGCGGCTTTAGCGAGAGCCCCTTCGTTTAGCTGCACTTGTCCGGTGGTGAGCGACTCAAGGTTCCCTACAAGGCGCAAGAACTTCTCGGCTAGGTCATAGGATTCCGGGTGAACGGGCGTATTGTCCAGTATGTTTTTAGCGGCAGGTATCCTAGTAAACCCTGCGCACTGCGTGTATGTGGCCGGGCCTAAGCGCGGCACTTTCCTTAGCTGCTCGCGGGAGGAAAACGCGCCGTGCTCGTCGCGAAACGCCACGATGTTCTTTGCCACCGTCGGGCTAACTCCCGCTACATAGCGCAAGAGCGCGGGTGAGGCGGTGTTAAGGTCAACGCCTACGCTGTTCACGCAGTCCTCAACTACACCCGTTAGCTTGCCGGCCAGCTGCTTTTGGTCGACATCGTGTTGGTATTGCCCGACCCCAATTGCTTTGGGGTCGATTTTTACTAGTTCGGCCAGCGGGTCGAGCACGCGGCGGCCGATCGACACCGCGCCGCGGAGGGTAACGTCTAAATCCGGCAGTTCTTGACCGGCTAGCTCGGACGCCGAGTAAACGGATGCCCCCGCCTCATTCACAATCGTATAGGACACGCGGAGATTATGCTCGCGGATTAGATTGGCGATAAAGTCCTCTGTTTCCCGGCTACCCGTGCCGTTGCCGATGGCTATGGCTTGCACCCCATGGGTTTCTATCAGTTGCTTAACTAAGCGCGCGCCCCCGCTCCGGTCGTTTTGGGGCGGGGTAAAGTACGCCACGGCGGTGGCCAAAACTTTGCCTGTAGTGCCGACCACCGCCATTTTGCAGCCGGTGCGGTAGGCAGGGTCGATGGCGAGAAACGTCTTGCCCTTGACCGGGGCCAGTAACAGCAACTGCTTAAGGTTCTGCCCAAACACCTTAATGGCTTGTTCCTCTGCTTGCTCGGTTAGGGTAGCCCTTAGCTCTCGCTCAATAGAGGGCAGCAGCAACCGCTTGCAGCCGTCGCGAATGGCGTCAACGAGGACCTGGCCAACTCCCGTCTGCGCGCCCATAAACCTTAGCGTCGCAACCTGATACGCCTTCTCCTCGGGATAGGTGAGCGTTACCTTGAGGACTTCCTCCCGTTCGCCGCGGTTAAGGGCGAGCACGCGGTGGGGCGGGATTTTGCGCACCGGTTCGCTGTAATCGTAGTACATTTCGTACACGGATGTCTGCTCAGTGCCGATAGCTTTGGAAGCGATGCTCGCCTCCTGACGCAAGAAAGCGCGCACGGCTTCGCGTACGGCAAATGTTTCGCTCATGCGTTCGGCTAGGATGTCCTGTGCACCTTCGATGGCCGCCTCGACATCCAAAACGCCTAGTTCGGTGTTGACATAGGTCGAAGCAACAGACAGAAGGCCGGCATAATCTAACCCGGGGTTAGCGGCTAGGTAGTCCGCTAAAGGTTCAAGGCCCTTTTCCTTGGCAATCGTCGCCTTGGTGCGCCGTTTGGGGCGGAAGGGCAGGTATATGTCTTCGACCTGCTGTAGTGTAGTGGCCCCGCGCAGGTTGCTTTCCACTTCAGGCGTGAGTTTGCCCTGCTCGGCGATAAGCCGCGCTACCTCTGCTTTGCGGGAGGCGAGGTTCTTAAGGTATGTAAGTCGCTCGTCAACTTCGCGCAGTTTAACTTCGTCAAGTTCCCCGGTTACCTCCTTGCGGTAGCGGGCGATAAAAGGAATGGTGTTCCCCTCTGCTAGCAGCTTGTCTACGCTTTCTACTTGCTCGCGCTTAAGGCCAAGTTCATGCGCTATCTTTATGTGCAGATCCATAAACTACCTCCACAACAAAGTCTGCCGCACGGGCGCGGCACAGCCTATTATACCGGATTTTTGACACTTAGTCCGACTGAATAAACGGAGCCTTATATCCGTCCTGCCCAAATTTTAATGCACAGAGGCGGCCGCTTGACACGGGTAGGGCGCAATGCTATAGTCGAGGCGAAAAGAATAGTGGTCACGAGCTAAAGTGTGTCTAGGGTTCCGTAGCCTAAAGCTAGCCTGGACCGAGCGACACTAGCGCGTTGCGCTACACCGAAGGGATAAAAGCCCGGGCGGGGATGTTTTCTCGTAAACATCCCCGCCCGTTTTCTTTTTCGCCAGCCGCCAGCCGCCAGCCGCCAGCCGCCAGCCGCCAGCCGCCAGCCGCCAGCCGCCAGCCGCCAGCCGCTGGCCGGCAGCGGAGCAGTGACGGGGTGGAAAGGTGGAAAGGTGGAAAAGTTAAAGGGGTAAGGGCTGTGAGCTGTGAGCTGTGAGGATAGGCTTTAGGCGTTAGGCGCTAGGGGAACGGGCTGTGAGCTTAAGCATTGAGCTGTGCACGAAGAGGAAGCGGATACCGCGGCGACGCGCTCTACTGGGCACTGAGCACTGGGCACTTCCCTACCAGGAGTCAGGAGCCAGCAGCTAGGAGCCCCTCGTCCTTCACGGAGCACGAAGCACGCTCCCTACTAGGATCCAGTAGCCAGTAGCCAGCCGCCCTACAAAGGAGGAAGAACGAGTGATTGACCGCTACACCTCTCCCGCCATGTCTCGCCTGTGGGGCGCGGAGAAAAAGTTCGCGAAGTGGCTCGAAATTGAGATTCTCGCCTGCGAAGCGTGGAGTAAACTCGGCGTAATACCCGCTAGCGACGTCGACCTAATTCGCGCGCAGGCGAAGTTTAGCGTCGCACGCATCGACGAGCTAGAGCGCGAGACAAATCACGACGTCGTAGCCTTTACGCGTTGTGTCAGCGAATCGCTGGGGCCGGAAAAAAAGTGGGTGCACTACGGCCTTACCTCTACCGACGTTGTCGACACGGCGCTCTCTAGCCTTATCGTCGAGGCGCTAGACTTAGTAGCCGAAAAGCTCGGTTCCCTCCGCGATATCTGCGCCGCACAGGCGCGCCGCCATAAGTACACCCTCATCATGGGACGCACGCATGGCGTACATGCCGAGCCCACCACCTTTGGGCTAAAGCTTGCCGTATGGTACGCAGAAATCGAGCGTCATCTAGAGCGCCTTGCCGCCGCCCGCACGACTATGGCCGTTGGCAAGCTCTCGGGCGCTGTCGGCACGTACGCCAATATTGAGCCCTTTGTTGAGGAGTACGTTTGCACCCGTTTGGGCCTAACTCCGGCCAAAGCCGCCACTCAGACGCTACAGCGCGACCGCCACGCCTTCTTGTTATCTACTTTAGCCCTTGTCGGCTGTTCGCTTGAGAAGTTCGCCACCGAGATACGCGCCCTGCAAAAGACCGAGACGCGCGAAGTAGAGGAACCCTTTACCGCCGGGCAGAAGGGAAGCTCCGCCATGCCGCATAAACGTAATCCCATCATGTCTGAGCGCATCGTGGGCTTGTCGCGGGTTTTGCGCGGCTATGCGCTTACCGCCATGGAAAACGTAGCGCTCTGGCACGAACGCGACATCTCGCATTCCTCGGCGGAGCGCATTATTATCCCCGACGCCTTCCACCTCCTCTACTACATGCTCGGTGTGCAGTGCCGCATCCTAGACGGACTTAACGTCTACCCCGAGCAGATGCGCGCGAACATGGAGCGCTCCTACGACCTTACTTATTCACAGCAGGTTTTGCTTAAGCTGATTGAGTCCGGTCTGTCGCGCGAGGCCGCGTATGACCTTGTGCAGCGCCTCGCCATGCAGGCGTGGCGGGAAGGCTCTAGCTTTAAGACATTAGTCTTTGGCGAGCCCGAGATTACGGCACGCTTAGATGCGCCTACGCTCCTGCACTTGTTTGATATCTCCGCCCATACCAAGCACGTCGACACCATTTTTGCCCGCCTAGGGTTGTAGACAAGGGGATTGTAGACGAGGAGGTTAACATGGAAAAGCGAAAGTTGCTCTACTCCGGCAAAGCCAAAGAAGTATATGCCACCGACGACCCAGACTTGTGCGTAGTCTACTTTAGGGATTCGGCCACGGCGTTTAACGCGCAAAAGAAGGGCGAAATCGCGGGCAAAGGCGAGCTCAACAACCTAATTTCGGCCCATTTCTTCCGGCTACTTGAGGCTCACGGCGTAAAGACGCACTTCCTGAGCGTTTTAACGCCACGCGAAATGCTAGTGCGTCGCCTCGAAATCATTAAGGTAGAGGTGGTAGTGCGCAACGTCGCCGCCGGGTCGCTTAGCCAGCGGCTGGGGCTGCCGGAAGGAACGCAGTTAGCGCAGCCGGTGCTCGAATACTACTACAAGGACGACGCGCTCGGCGACCCGCTGGTAAACGACTATCACATTCAGGCGCTAGGGTGGGCCTCGCGCGACGAGATGAATGAGATTGCGGCTACGGCGCTTCGCATCAACGACATCCTCCTGCCAGCGCTTAAGGCCAGCGGCGTCCTCTTGGTAGACTTTAAGCTTGAATTCGGGCGTTTCGCCGGACAAGTCCTCCTCGGTGACGAAATTTCCCCCGACACTTGTCGCTTTTGGGACGCCACTACCCAGGAAAAACTAGATAAGGACAGATTCCGCCGCGACTTAGGCGGCGTCGCGGAAGCTTACCAAGAGATTTATCGGCGACTTAAAGGAGGCAAGGCAGATGTATAAAGCAAAAATCTACGTTACGCTGCGGCAAGGTATCCTCGACCCAGCCGGACAAGCCGTGCGAAAGGGCTTACACAGTCAAGGCTTTGGCTGTGTGCTGGACGTACGCATGGGCAAGTTTATGGAACTGACGCTAGAGGCAGGAAGTGAACGCGAGGCAAGTAGCCTAGTGCGCGAGACTTGCGAGCGGCTACTGGTTAATCCGGTTATGGAGGACTACAACTTTACCCTTGAGGCTTTAGCATGAGGTTTGGCATAGTCGTCTTCCCCGGCTCAAACTGCGACCTCGACTGCTATCATGCCGCCAAAGAGGTCTTAGGACAACCCACGGACTACGTCTGGCATGAAAGTAGCGACGTTTCCGACTATGACTGCATTGTCTTGCCGGGCGGCTTTTCCTACGGCGACTATTTGCGCGCCGGCGCTATCGCCCGCTTCTCGCCCGTGATGCAGGCGGTAGCCGAGGCGGCGGAGCGCGGCAAACTTGTGCTTGGTATCTGTAACGGCTTTCAGATTCTATTAGAAGCCGGCCTGCTGCCCGGTGCCATGCGTAGAAACGACCACCTGCAGTTTCGCTGTGAAACGCGCTATGTACGTCTGGAAAACAACCGCACCCCCTTTACTCATCTAGGTGAGGCGGGGCAAGTGCTTAGCTTGCCTATCGCGCATGCCGAAGGCAACTACTATATTGGGAGCGACGAGCTTTTGGAACTTAAGCGGCACAGCCAAATTGTGCTGCGCTATTGCGACCAAGCGGGCAACATTACGCCCGCCGCCAACCCAAACGGCGCACTCGAGAATATTGCCGGGATTGTCAACAAGCGCGGCAACGTCTTTGGCTTAATGCCGCACCCTGAGCGCGCCTGCGAAGCTATAACCGGCGGCACCGATGGAAAACTTGTCTGGGATTCAATCTTTAGGTGGTGGGAGGAGCGACATGCTTAAGACTTACCTTAGTCTGCAGGACGAAAACGCCGCGCGCAGCATGGGGCTTAAGCCGCGTGAGTGGGAGCTTGTGCTTAAGCACCTCAGCCGTACGCCTAACCTCACGGAGCTTGGCATGTTTGCCGTCATGTGGAGCGAGCACTGCAGCTACAAACACAGCAAGCTCGCCCTGCGCCAGTTTCCCACCACCGGCCCGCGCGTCCTGGTGGGGCCGGGAGAAAACGCTGGCGTAGTAGACATTGGCGACGGCCAAGCGGTAGTGTTTAAAATCGAGAGCCATAACCACCCCTCCGCCATCGAGCCCTACCAAGGCGCGGCTACAGGCGTAGGCGGTATAGTGCGGGACGTCTTCGCCATGGGGGCGAGGCCAATCGCGCTCCTTAACAGCTTGCGCTTTGGGGAGCTTAGCTCGCCGCATCAGCGCTACTTGTTCGCCAGCGTAGTAGCAGGCATTGCGGGCTACGGCAACTGCTTAGGCATTCCCACTGTCGGCGGCGAGGTCTACTTTAACCAAAGCTACACCGGCAACTGCCTGGTTAATGCCATGTGCGTGGGTACCATTGCGCACGACAAACTCGCGCGCGGCAAGGCGGCCGGTCTTGGCAACCGCGTGCTGCTAGTCGGCGCGCTTACCGGACGCGACGGCATTCATGGGGCTACCTTTGCCTCAGAGGAGCTGTCCGAGCGCTCGAACGAGAAGCGGCCGATGGTGCAGGTAGGCGACCCCTTTATGGAAAAGCTGCTTATTGAGGCTTGCCTGGAGCTTATCGACAAGAAAGCTATCGTCGGCATGCAAGACCTTGGCGCGGCGGGCCTGACTTCCGCCAGCAGCGAGATGGCGGCGCGGGCCGGTACGGGTGTAGACATTGACGTGTCTCGCGTGCCGCGCCGCGAAACCGGCATGAACCCCTATGAAGTCATGCTTTCCGAATCACAGGAGCGCATGTTGCTCGTAGTCGAACCTGAGCGCGTGAGCGGGGTCTTAGAAATTTGCCGACACTGGGGACTAGCAGCCACCGACATTGGCGAGGTAACCGACACAGGCCTCGTGCGTGTGTTTGACGGCAGCGAATTAGTGGCCGAGGTGCCGGCTAAAGCTCTAGCCTCTTTAGGGCCGATATATAACCCGGCGGCGACCGAGCCGCCATGGCAAAGAGATGCGCAAACACTTGACCTAGACTCTCTGCCGTTGCCAAGCGACTACGGGCAGGTGCTAAAGTCTCTACTGGCGTCACCTAACATCGCCAGCAAAGAGTGGGTTTATCGGCAGTACGACCATATGGTGCGGGGAGACACGGTAGTATTGCCCGGCTCGGACGCGGCAGTGCTCCGCATTAAGGGGACTAAGAAGGGCCTAGCCATGACGGTCGACTGCAACAGCCGCTACGTCTATCTAGACCCGTATCGCGGCGGGGCTATCGCGGTAGCCGAGGCTGCCCGCAACCTAGCGGTGAGCGGTGCGGAGCCCTTAGCGGTCACTAACTGCCTTAACTTTGGCAACCCAGAGCGGCCGGAGATTTTCTACCAGTTTACACAGGCCATCGCCGGCATGGCGGCAGCGTGTCAGGCACTAGGCACGCCGGTTACCGGCGGCAACGTCAGCCTCTACAACGAAACAAGCGGTAAAGCCGTTTATCCCACGCCGACGGTAGGCATGGTCGGGCTGCTGTCGGATATTAGCTCGCGCGTGACGCTCTCCTTTAAGCAAGCGGGCGATGTCGTGCTCCTCCTCGGCACAACCGAGGAAGAGCTTGGGGGGAGCGAGTACCTAAAGGTTATGCACGACCGCGAGTGCGGCTCGCCGCCGGCACTCGACTTCGCGCGTGAGCGCGCGCTGCAAGGGCTCTTGCTGGCCGCGGCTTCGGCTAAGCTCTTGTCTTCGGCCCACGACTGTGCGGAAGGCGGCTTAGCAGTGGCCTTGTGCGAGTCAGCCTTCCCGCTCGGGTTAGGCGCGGAAGTCACTATCCCCAATGAGCGCGGCCTGCGCCTAGACGCACTGCTGTTCGGAGAGTCGCAGTCGCGAGTCGTTGTAACAACGAAAGCCGACTCCCTGCCCGCGCTCGCGGCGTTATGCAGCGAGTATGGCGTCCCCTGCACCGAATTAGGACGAGTGAACCGCGGTTCGCTGGTCATTCGCGTAGAGGAGAGCACCCTGATTGACCTGCCCGTAGCAGATTTAGCGCAAAGTTGGAGGGACGCTATCCCATGCCTTATGTCGCAGTAGACGGTAAGCTCAGGGAAGAGTGCGGTGTGCTCGGCCTCTATGGGCATGGTCTAGACGTGGCCCGGTTAGGATACTTTGGCCTGTTCGCCCTACAGCACCGCGGGCAGGAAAGCGCCGGCCTCGCGGTGATAAACGGCAAAGAAATTAAGACCCACCGAGGACTTGGCTTAGTGGCGGATGTCTTCACAGAAGACGATGTCGCCGCTTTGGGGGATGTAGGGGCACATATGGCCGTCGGCCATGTGCGTTACTCCACCGCAGGGGGCGGCGGCTTAGCTAACAGCCAGCCGCTAGTAGCCAGTCACCTGCGCGGACACATTGCGCTTGCACACAACGGCAACCTCGTTAACAATGACCAACTGCGCGAGGAGCTTGAGGGTCAGGGAGCCATATTTCACACCACCAGCGACACGGAAGTTATTCTTAGCCTAATGGCGCGCTACCGCCAAAGCGGCAACGAAAACGCGCTGCTGCAATCACTCACCCATGTACAGGGGGCTTATAGCCTAGTGCTCGGCACGGAGACGGAGCTGATTGGCGTGCGCGACCCGCATGGCTTTCGTCCCTTGGCCTTAGGACGGTTAGGGCCGGCGGGCTATGTACTGGCTTCGGAGAGTGCCGCGATTGACGCCATAGGCGGCGAGTTTGTGCGCGATATTCGCCCCGGCGAAATCGTGGTTATCGACCAAAGTGGCGTGCGCTTCCGCCGCTTTAGCGACAGCGCTGTTTCGGCCTGCATCTTTGAGTACATTTACTTCGCCCGAAACGACAGCACTATCGACGGCCTAAACGTCTATCGCGCGCGAGAAGCTTTAGGGCTCTGCCTAAGCCAGGAACATCCGGTAGCGGCCGATGTCGTAATCCCCGTGCCCGACTCCGGCACTCCGGCAGCACTAGGCTATGCCAGAGGGGCAAACCTTCCTTTCGCGGAAGGCTTGGTGAAAAACCGCTATGTCGGACGCACGTTTATTGAGCCGGGGCAGGCGTTGCGTGAGCTTAAAGTTAGGCTCAAACTTACGGCCAACACCGAAGTAATTGCCGGTAAGCGCGTAATCATGGTCGACGATTCCATTGTGCGCGGCACCACCACGCAAATCCTAGTAAAGATGCTGCGGCAAGCCGGGGCCAGTGAAGTACATGTGCGCATAAGCTGTCCGCCTTACTTGAGCCCCTGCTACTTTGGTATAGACACACCCTCTAGCGCCGAGCTCGTGGCGGCGCGCTGTAACGTCGACGAAATGTGTGCGTTGCTCGGTGCCGACAGCCTTGGGTTCTTAAGCCTCGCGGGGACGCTCTCCGCCCTGGCGACCAGAGAGACGCCCGCTTGCGTCAGTTGTTTTACCGGGGTCTATCCCATGCCCATTTTGAAAGTAAAGCAGGGGGCGCCAAAGCCAGACCAAAGAGAGGAGTGGGGTGACGTGCGTGGGTAAGGAAGTAGGGGGCAGGGGAGCGGGTCTCACGTACCGCGACGCAGGCGTAGATGTCGCAGCCGGTCATCAAGCGGTTGACCTTATGCGGGCGCACGTGCGCTCTACCTTTCGCCGCGAGGTGCTGGGGGATATCGGCGGTTTCGGCGGGCTGTTTGCCTTAGGCAAGTACGAGGAGCCGGTCTTAGTGTCCGGCACGGACGGCGTCGGCAGCAAGCTTAAGGTAGCCTTTATGCTTGGGCGTCACAACACAGTCGGCATCGACCTCGTAGCCATGTCGGCCAACGACATCTTGGTCTCAGGTGCAGAGCCGCTGTTTTTCCTCGACTACATCGGCATTGCCCGCTTAGACCCCATTTTGGTGGCCGAGATTGTGGCCGGCGTTGCCGCAGGCTGCCAAGCCGCGGGGTGCGCGCTTATAGGCGGCGAAACAGCCGAACTGCCAGACCTCTACAGCGCGGGCGAGTACGACCTAGCCGGGTTTGCCGTAGGTGTAGCGGAGAAAAAGCGTCTTATCGACGGTAAAACAATTAGCTGTGGCGATATGCTGCTTGGGCTTGCGTCTAGCGGACTGCATAGCAACGGCTATTCGCTGGCGCGCAAACTAGTATTCGAAGTCGGCGGGTTTACCTGTGCCGATGTGCCGCCGGCACTAGGCGTAGCAGTCGGGGAAGAACTGCTCCGTCCGACGCGCATCTATGTGCGACCCGTACTGCCGCTAGTACGGCTAGGCTTAGTTAAAGGCATGGCCCACATTACAGGCGGCGGGTTTATCGACAATATTCCGCGCATGCTCCCCGCCGGTCTTGGCGTGGAAGTAACGCGCGGGAGCTGGCCTGTTTTGCCCGTTTTTGGCTGGCTCCAAGAACTTGGTCAGGTAGCCGAGAGCGAAATGTACCGCACGTTTAATATGGGAATTGGCTTTGTGCTCTTTGTGGCCGCAACAGACGTAGCCGCAGTACGCGAGCGGCTTGCAGGCTTTGGCGAAGAAAGCTATGTCATAGGGAAAGTAATCGCGGGTGAGGGGGTTTCGCTTGTCTGATGTGACACAACACTTCCCCAAGCGACAAGCGACAAGCGACAAGCGACATACGCCAAGCGACAAGCGACATCCCCCCCCCTTACGCCTTGCCGTCCTAGTCTCAGGCGGCGGAACTACTTTGCAGGGGCTAATAGACGCCATAGCGGCAGGCTCGCTCGGCGCGGAAATCGCCTTGGTCGTCAGTTCGCGGCGCGATGCTTTCGCCCTTGAGCGCGCGCGCCGCTCCGACATTCCTACCTGCGTACTTAGCAGGCGCGCTTTCACAACGCCCGAGCAACACGATGCGGCCCTCGCCGGGCTACTGCAGCAACACCAAGTTGACCTCGTCGTCTTAGCGGGCTACTTGCTGCCCATAGGCCAAGCGACGCTAAGTGCGTTCCCGGGGCGGATTATAAACATTCATCCCAGTCTCCTGCCCGCCTTTGGCGGACGGGGATATTACGGGTCACGCGTACATACCGAAGTTCTGGAGCACGGCTGTAAGATTACCGGGGCTACCGTGCACTTTGTGGAGGCCGAGCTCGACACAGGACCCATAATTTTGCAGGGAGCCGTAGAAATAGAGGACGACGACACGAGCGAGTCGCTCGCAGCTAAGGTAGGAGAACTCGAGCGCGAGCTGTACCCAAGAGCCATTCAACTTTTTGCCGACGGCAAGCTCCGGCAAGTCGGGCGCAGGGTAACGATTCTAAAGTGAGGTGGAAGTATGCAGCCTAGACGTGCACTGCTAAGTGTCTGGGATAAGACAGATTTAGTGCCTTTTGCGCGTGGTCTTATGGACTTAGGATTTACCATCCTTTCTACCGGCAAGACGGCGGAGCATTTGCGGCAAGCGGGCGTTCTGGTAACCGACGTCGAGCAGGTGACAGGCTTCCCGTCCATGATGAGTGGGCGAGTCAAGACTTTGCACCCCAGTATTCACGGCGGAATTCTGCTCCGCCGCGACCACGCCGAAGATGTCGCGCAGGCGGCGAGCCTCGGCATTCTTCCCATCGACTTAGTTTGCGTTAACCTCTACCCCTTTCAGGCGACGATTAGGCGACAGCATACATTAGAAGACGCTATCGAGAATATCGACATCGGCGGGCCGACGCTTATTCGCGCCGCGGCTAAGAACCAGGCCTTCGTGACTACAGTGACTAATCCCAGGCAGTATGCAAATGTGCTTACCGAGCTTTGCGAACAAGGAGAAGTTAGCCCGGCATTACGCTCCACACTCGCTGCCGAGGCCTTCTTTCACACTGCCCATTACGATAGCACCATCAGCCTGTACTTCCACCGCGCTTTCGAGCTGCCGAACTTCCCGCGGGAAATGGCGTTGCCGATGGAGCTGGCTCAAGAGCTTCGCTACGGCGAAAATCCCCACCAAAAAGGGGCCTACTATCGCCATCCCGGCGCAGGCGAAGGTTTGGCCGGTATGCGCCAACTACAGGGAAAAGAGCTTTCGTACTGCAACATTAACGACGTCAGCGCGGCGCTCGCAGTCTTAGGCGAGCTTGACCAACCGGCAGCTGTGGCCATTAAGCACGCTAATCCTTGCGGCGTAGCCGTAAGCCACTCGGCCGCCACCGCCTATGCCAAAGCCTACGCTGCGGATACAGTCTCTATCTTTGGCGGCATTGTCGCGCTAAACCGCGAAGTGGACTTAACTACTGCCGCGCTCCTTGGCGAGACATTTCTGGAGGTAGTCGTAGCACCTAAGTTTTCGTGCGAAGCGCGCGAGCACCTCGGCAAACGCAGGAACTTAAGGCTACTCGAAGTAAGTTTAAAGCAAGAAAAATCACGACTACCCGCGTGGGATGTGCGGCGCGTAGAGGGCGGGTATCTCGTGCAGACGCCCGACGCCACAGGGCCTAAGCGCAACTGGCGCGTCGTCACTTCCGCCATGCCTACCGACAGTCAACTTGACGACCTCAAGCTAGCTTGGCAGGTAGTGCGGCACGTAAGCTCGAATGCGATTGTGTTGGTTAAAAATGGGGCTACGGTAGGTATAGGTGGGGGCCAAACCAACCGCATAGACGCCGCCACGCAGGCCATACAGCGCGCGGGCGAGCAGGCGCGCGGTGCGGTACTCGCCTCGGATGCCTTTTTCCCCATGCCGGATGTGTTAGAGCAGTGCGCTCTAGCAGGTGTTGCGGCCGTAATTCAGCCAGGCGGCTCCATTAGGGACAGCGATTCGCTTGCTGTAGCCGAGCGCGTAGGTATATGCATGATCTATACTGGGGAGAGACATTTTCGTCATTAACCGAGGGAGGGCTCTGTGTGCGGGTTTTACTTTTGGGGAACGGTGCGCGTGAACACGCCTTGGCCTGGAAGATAGCCGAAAGTCCTTTGCTTTCCGCGCTTTACACGGCGCCGGGGAACCCAGGCACGGCACTTTTCGGCGAAAACATCGCCTGCGACATTTGCGACCCGGCCGCAGTTACCGCGCTGGTGCGGCAGTTAGAAGTAGACTTATTAGTCGTCGGAGGCGAAGCCCCGTTAGCGGCCGGCGTTGCCGATGCCGTCAGGCAAGGCTACCCCGCTTGTGTAGTGTTTGGCCCGGGTAAGCTCGGTGCCGAGCTCGAGTGGAGCAAAGCCTACGCTAAAGCCTTTATGCGGCGATACCACTTGCCGACGGCAGATTACCGCTGCTTTGCTAACGCCGCCAAAGCGCGTAAGTTTCTGGCCACAGCGCCGCTGCCCATCGTGGTAAAAGCAGACGGTTTGGCGCAAGGCAAGGGCGTAGTGATTGCTAAGACGCGCGAAGAAGCGCTAGCCGCGCCGGATGCCTTGCCGGCGGGAGGAAAAGTCATTGTCGAGGAATATCTCGTAGGGCGCGAGGCTTCGGTGTTTGTGCTTACCGACGGGCAGCGCTTTCACGTGCTGCCGCCCACAGAAGACCACAAACAGCTCGGCGACGGCGATACGGGCCCGAATACAGGCGGCATGGGGGCTTACGCTCCGGTGAGTTATTGGAATGAAGAGTTGCAGGCAGAGGTTGAAGAAATTGTTATGCAGATCATAGTAGGCCTCTGCGCTGAGGACAGGGACTATCGCGGCGTGATTTTCCTTGGGTTAATGATAACAGCCACCGGCATTAAGCTCCTGGAGTTTAACGCGCGTTTTGGCGACCCCGAGTGCCAAGTGCTGATGGCTAAGCTTGCTGACGACGTGTTGCCTTACTTGTACCAAGCGGCAAGCGGGAAATTACCACTTAGCCCTCCACAGTGGAGTCACGAGTACGTAGCCCTGGTGGTGGCCTGCGGGGCGGAGTACCCGGCGGCCCCGTCGCGCGGCGTGCCGATTACGGGCATCAGAGCGGCGGAGGCCTCAGGTTGTCTGATATTTCACGCCGGTACAGCGCGCGCGGGCGAGACGCTTGTCACCAACGGCGGACGCATTCTTAATGTCGTGGGACGCGGCGAGACCCTAGCGTCCGCCCTCGCTAAAGCCTACAATGGAATTGGCGCGATTAGTTTTCCCGGCATGCACTATCGGCGAGATATTGGCAGACGAAAGGAAGCGTGAGTACATGCAAACGCTAGTTGCCGTGATTATGGGCAGTACCTCAGACTGGCCGATTATGCAGGAAGCTTGCCGCATTTTGCGCGAGCTAGAGGTACCTTACTTAGCTAAAGTCGTCTCTGCCCACCGCACGCCGGAACTGATGGCCGATTTTGGCCGCGCGGCTGTCGCGCAGGGACTCCGCGTGATTATTGCCGGAGCGGGCGGCGCCGCACACTTGCCGGGCATGGTAGCAAGCCACACAGTGTTGCCCGTTATCGGGGTGCCTATCCCGACCGAGCATTTGCGCGGGCTAGACTCGCTGCTCTCGATTGTACAAATGCCGGCCGGAGTCACCGTAGCCACGGTAGCCGTAGGCACAGCCGGGGCGAAAAATGCGGCGCTCTTGGCCTGCCAGATACTAGCCCTTTCGGACACGCACCTTCGTGATAAGCTCACGGCGCGGCGAGCGACGGCGCGCGAACAAGTCATGGCGACAGAGCTGGAGCTCCTGCCATGACTAAACCAAACTCGTCCGCCGCTCTGCGCACAATCCTACCCGGGGGAACCATCGGTATCCTTGGCGGCGGTCAACTGGGGCGTATGACGGCCATGGCCGCTAAGCAAATGGGTTACCGGGTGGTCTGTTTAGACCCGCAGCCAAACTCCCCCTGCGGGCAGGTCTGTGACGCCCAGATTCAAGGGTCGTTTGACGATTACACCGCGGCGCGCGCACTGGCGAAGCAGTCCGACGTCTGTGTGTATGAATTTGAGAATATCAATGCTGATGTAGTGGCAGAGCTAGAGCGAGAGTTTAACGTGCCGCAGGGAAGTTTCCTGTTGCGCGTGACGCAAAACCGCATCAGCGAGAAAGCGCACCTCCGAGAACAGGGCTTCCCCGTGGTGCCTTATCGCGTGGTTGACGGCCGCGCGGAATTAGCGGCGGCGGCAGAGGAGTTAAAGTACCCGGTCGTGCTTAAGTCTGCTACCGGCGGCTACGACGGCAAGGGCCAAGCGGTGCTTAGGTCGCCGGCTGACTTAGGAAACGTTACTATCAGCGGCCTCCAGGTGCTAGAAAAGTTCTTGACGTTAACGGGTGAGGTTTCTGTCGTCGTGGCGCGACGTAGAGATGGTGAAACCGCAGCCTTTCCGGTTGGGGAGAATGTGCATCGCCACAATATCTTACATACTACCGTCGTTCCTGCCCGTTTAAGCCAAGCATTGCAGGCCCAAGCCACCGAACTGGCCATAGGCATTGCCGAGTCGCTCGGTGTAGTTGGGCTCCTGGCAGTAGAGATGTTTCTTACGCCGGAAGGCATTATCGTAAACGAGCTCGCGCCGCGCCCCCATAACTCCGGCCACTACACCCTCGGCGCCTGCGAGACCTCGCAGTTTGAGCAGTTTGTGCGTGCGGTGTGTAACCTGCCGCTAGGCCCTACAACTCTCCTCTACCCCGCGGTGATGGTCAACATCTTAGGCGAGCATATGGCTGGTCTTATGACCCAGTTCGCTACACTCCCCCCAAACGTCAAAGTCCACCTTTACGGCAAAAGCGGTACACCTGTCCCGCGACGCAAGATGGGGCATCTGTTGATTAGGACTGACACTCCAGACCAGACAACCGCTTGGGCGGAAGAGGTGTTAGTCTAAAACACAAAACTTTGACATAGGTAAAAAAGAGCAGTATAATACCTACGTTGAGGAGGTGTGGGTCGTGAACGAGCCAAAATTACCTATGTTGCCGCCTCGTGCCGATCTGGAAAGCAGGGCGGCACTTAAGCAGTTGGCCAGGGCTAACCGCGCTTTAGCTGAACTAAAAGGTTATGCGAGTACGATTCCTAATCAACATATGTTGATTAATGCGGTCATGATTAAGGAGGCCAAGGATAGTTCAGCTATCGAAAACATAATAACTACACACGACGACCTCTATCGGGCGATGAGTAACGCTGGTAAAGCGAGTATCGCCGCTAAGGAAGTCGTCAGCTATAGGGAAGCCTTATGGCATGGCTATCAATCGGTCAGAGCAAGGCAAGTGCTCACAACCTCGATGATCATCGAAATCCAAGAAATGATAGAGAAGAATACTGCTGGTTTAAGGAAGTTGCCTGGAACAGTCTTGCGCAACGAAGCTACTGGTGAGATCGTTTATACTCCACCATCTACCGAGCACGACATTAAACAACTACTGGCAAATCTAGAGACATACATCAATGAAGACGACGATGATGTAGATCATCTGATTAAGCTCGCGGTCCTGCATTACCAATTTGAAGTTATCCATCCTTTTTATGATGGCAATGGGCGCACCGGCAGGATAGTCAACGTCCTGTATCTAGTCTTGAAAGGCCTGCTTGAGAGCCCGGTACTCTATCTGAGTAGTTTTATTATCAGGAACAAGCCTGCCTATTACCGTCTGTTACAGGAAGTGCGCACGCATGACAACTGGGAAGAATGGATTCTATACATTCTGACTGGCATAGAACAGACTGCTGCGGAGACCTTGTTCTTGATAAGAAAGATCAATCAAGAAGCAGAAGCAATGAGCGCAGAGATTCAGGCTAGGCTGCCCAAGATATATTCACAAGAACTGATGAGTCTGCTTTTCTATGAGTTCTATACTAAGACCCACTATATAGAGAAGGGCTTGGCGGTAACCAGAAAGACAGCCGTTAGCTACCTATCAGCGTTAGAGAGGGAAGGCTTTTTGAGCTCAGAAAGAATCGGCAAAGAGCGCATCTACCTCAACCGGAGACTCTACGATTTGGTGAGGGCGGGGCAATAAGATGAACTTCACAAAAATGCACGGCTTAGGAAACGACTTTATCGTCGTCGATATGTTTGACGGGATGGAAATTCTCAAGCCGCATGGTGTTGCGCGCGCTATCTGCCACCGCCACTTTGGCGTGGGCGCTGATGGGCTGGTGCTAGTCCACCCGTCTGAGCGCGCCGATTGTCGCATGCAAATCTTTAATTCCGACGGCAGCGAGGCCGAGTCTTGCGGCAACGCCTTGCGCTGTGTGGCGCGGTTTATGCAGCTTAAAGGTAGGGTGCAGGGCACTGCCGTCCGCGTGGAGGCGTTAGCCGGCGTCTACAGCGCTGAGCTTGTGCCTGCGGCGCACGGCGAGACGCTTGTCAAAGTCAACATGGGTGCGCCATTGCTTCATCCTGCGGCTATCCCAGCCAACGTGGCAGGCGATGGACCTGTCTTAGACCTGAGTATCTCGACACCCCACGGGGACTTCTCCGGCGTATTAATTAACAGCGGCGTGCCGCATGTCGTCATCTTCGTCCCGGACCTAGCTGCCTTTGACTTTGTTCCCGCCGGGCAGGCCATTGAGAAGCATCCGCTCTTCCCGGCCGGCATTAACGTAGATTTTGTGCAAGTTATTAGCCGCGACTATTTAAAGGTGCTGGTGTGGGAGCGCGGCGCAGGCGCGACGCTAGCCTGCGGCACGGGAGCCGCTGCCGTGGCTGTGGCCGCTAACCTTACCGGGCGCGCCGACCGCCGCCTAACGGTAGAGCTGCCGGGTGGTGAGCTCTATATGGAGTGGGACGAAAAGACCGGCCATGTCTATATGACCGGTCCCGCAGCCGTAGCCTTTACAGGGCATGTGCCACTAGCAATGCTTGTAAAATCATATGTCGTTTGTCCCGACCACCTCGACGAAGCCATTGAGGAATTTCTCGATGCCTTCGAGTCGCCCCCGGACATCCACCGGCTAAAAGACATTACCTTTACAGAGTGGACGGCGCCTCCTGCCTGCCACTTTTGTTCACGTGCGCCGGAGTTTTTGGTGGTCTAAGTGAAGATTACGATTGTCGCCGTAGGCACCTTAAAAGAAATCTTCTGGCGAGAAGCGGCTAAGGAATACCTAAAGCGCCTTGCCGGCTATGCGCACGTCGCGATTACAGAGCTTCCCGAATGCCGCGTAGGGCAAGACGCAAACGCCGGCGACGAGGCGCGAGCGCGCGCAGCGGAAGCACAGGCCATCGCTAAGGCCGTACCCCAAGGGAGCGTGCCAGTCCTTTTGGCCATTAACGGCGAGCAGCGGAGCTCCGAGCAATGGGCCGAATTTTTCGCCGCAGAGCAACTCGCGTCGCGCTCACATCTCACCTTTATAGTCGGCGGCTCGACCGGCGTCGCCGACAGCGTGAAATCTTTGTCTCACCACCAGTTCTCCCTCGGCCCGCTTACTCTTCCCCACCAACTCGCACGCATCGTCCTGCTCGAGCAAATCTACCGCGCGTTTCGCATTCTGCGGAATGAGCCGTACCATAAGTAACGGCGAGCCCTGACAGGACTCGTCATTTTTTCTCTTGTAGGCTATATTCTCCCTACACATTCAGCTCAGTTGAAGATACTTACTGCTATTGCGTTCTAGAGAAGGGAAATAGTAAGCCTTCGACGAATAGAGCTTTGATAGGGAGGTGTTGTGATGGAAGCTAAGTGGAAGCGCGACGCCATCATACGCTACAGTGCGGTCGTATGTATTGCGGCTCTAGTCATGTCTAATGTCTGGTTGATGATTAAGGTAAACGATCTTATACGTGCGATTGGTTCTTTGCCGAGGCATATTCCGAGTCCTACCACCTACGTCAACCTCAGCCCCTTGTATACAGGGGTTGTTGACGAGCGTGTTCTGATGGTCTCGGAAACGATGGGCGAAAAACTAATAGTTAGATACAACTTCACCCTCACGGAACGAATTCCCGGTTACGTCTTAGTTGTCCGCTTTAGAGCAAGTCAGACAGCCGCTTGGGAACAAGTTCGCCCCGCGCCTCTCTACGGGCTGGAATACGAAGCCTTCCTTCACGTGAATCCGGCTCTCAGCTATGAGTACCAAGTTGTTCAAATGCTTGGAGACCAAGTCATGAGGGCCACCACCCCAGGCTTCATCAAAGTTGGTGAATGGGTGGGGACCTCCACCTTAAACATCGTGCGGTCCGGTTATCCCAACGAACGTAAGGTGCGAGTCGCTGTGTACCAGCCGCAATTTTCGGCGCTTAGAGCTTGGCAGGTAGATAAGGTCACTATCAAGCTCGACAATGCGCCTGAGGCAGTCGTTCTCGAAATGTTTCGCGGCGATCTAACCGGTTACAAGTTCGATGAAACAGTCTACCAGGCAGCTAGAGCGGTGACAGTCACCGCCTACTACGGGGATGGCGAGACCCGTAGTGTGACATTCGACCCGCACAACCATTTCGAGCAACCGATAATAAGACGCGATTAGGAATAGGCGGTGGGACGGCCTGACCGGCGTCGCCGACAGCGTTTTGCGATCATGTCCCCGCTCAATACGGGGTGTGTTCCGGAAGGAGTCTTGGATTAATGAAGAACAGCGACATTCTTGAGGATGTTTCTTGTCTGACTGCGAAGGCTGTTGCTCACTATTGGGGAACGCGAACAACGCAGAGACAGAAACAAGAACATAGCGGTAAGATCGACCAGGGCCTACGCAGCGCAGTAACCGGAGGAGCCCAGATGGACGGTTTCATTGATCTGGTTGTTGAACTAGTAGTGCGAGCCGGAATCCCTGAACGATGCATATTTAGAAAGAAGTCTGTTGAGCTCCCCGGCTACTTTAGGCCAACCAAAGAGTGGGATCTACTTGTTGTTAAAGAACAGACTTTGGTTGCTGCAGTTGAAGCTAAGTCACAGGTGGGCCCTTCATTCGGTAACAACTTTAACAATCGAACTGAGGAAGCGCTAGGTAGCGCGGTTGATCTCTGGACTGCCTATCGAGAGAATCTTTATCTATCAAGTCCTCAACCGTTCTTAGGTTTCCTCTTCATGCTGGAAGACTGCAAGGCCTCGAACAGACCTGTCATGGTTCAGGAACCGCATTTCGAGGTTGCCAAGGAGTTTATCGGGGCGTCCTATAAGCGCAGATACGAGTTGCTTTGCCGAAAACTAGTCCTTGAAAGGCACTACACAGCCTCCGCATTTCTCGTATCGTCAACTGACAGAGGTAGTGCAGGAACCTTTACCGTACCGGCGGAGGATCTATCTGTTGAGCGTTTCGCTAGAGTGTTAGTCAGCCATCTCGGAGCATTTGTATGAAGCCAGTACAGACGACGCACAGGCTTGTCAATGGCGACGCACGAGATCTCTCATTCCTCAGTGATGCGTCTGTCCATCTGGTGGTAACTTCGCCCCCCTACTGGAATCTCAAGCGGTATAACGAGAGCCCCGGTCAGATGGGCCACATACAAGATTATGAGACGTTTCTCCTAGAGCTTGAGAAAGTGTGGAAGCAGGTGTACCGTGTCCTAGTTCCGGGCGGTCGCCTGGTGTGCGTTGTTGGCGACGTCTGTGTTTCTAGGCGCGAGTTCGGACGCCACTTAGTTTTCCCGCTCCATGCGGACATTGCAGTTATCTGCCGCCGTATGGGGTTTGACAACCTTAACCCGATAATTTGGCATAAGATTACCAACGCTTCTTATGAAGTTGCCAATGGCTCGAAATTCCTCGGCAAGCCGTATGAGCCGAATGCGATTATCAAGAATGACATTGAGTTCATCTTGATGCAACGCAAACCTGGAGGTTATAGGAAGCCAAGCGAGTCGCAACGAGAGGCAAGCAAGATCAGCAAAGAAGACTTTGACCGCTGGTTTCAACAAATGTGGCACATTCCCGGCGCGTCAACAAAGCACCATCCAGCACCGTATCCATTAGAGCTCGCAGCGCGTCTGGTGCAAATGTTCTCATTTACCGAAGACACAGTGCTCGACCCCTTTTGTGGCTCCGGCACCACTATGGTCGCCGCACTAAGGGCCGGACGTAACAGCATTGGGATTGAGATTGACCCCCTCTATTGCCGCATGGCGGCGCAGTATCTAAAGGCTGAGAGCAACAACCTGTTCTCTGCTAACAGCACACTGCTCTTTGAGAGGTCTTCCGTTGAAGCTACCGGAGCCCTAAGAGAGGACGATGCCCTTTATGAAGTACGCGCTGCCAAGAAGAGACTCGAATAGGATGCGCTGTCCGCCACAGCGATGGTGGGCTTACTTTACCGCCACCGTCTTCGTCCAGCCGGTGAAACCTAGCACGTACCGCACTACTACCGCCCGCCCGTCCTTCTGTAGATAACCAACCAACAGCACTCGGCGGTCCTCATCGTGTAGGATAAGTGGCGGAAACCGCGTCGTTTCCCGATACTCCCTTTGAGCGTCTTGAATGGCTGCATGCATTAAGGCCTCTCCTGTTAGACCTGCCACATGGAGTGTCGGCATCTGGCTCCAGTTTGTGACAACCTCGTACCTGCCGAGGTCAATTTCGTGCTTTTCCACGAGCTGGCGGTGCGCTTCCCTGACCTGGTCCTCCGTAGGCTCTAGGGTGTTAGGAGCGATTGGGCTGCCGAGGTCAGGAGCGGCGGCATCCCACTCTGGCAAAGAGAACCCCAATCAGCTTGCCGTTCTGCACGATTGGGCTACCGCTCATGCCTGGCTCAATTCTATCCTTCGCATGTAGCGGAGATACGAGTAGCAACTGCTCGCCGCGGAACTGCATATACCCGACTACCCTTACCGTAAAAGGGCCAGCAGCTCCCGGGAGAACTGTGGCAACCTCTCCCACAACGATGTCCGCGGTGCCGCCTAGCCGAATAAGTTCCGTGTTGACGCGGGTTCCTTTAGGCATGCCCAGTGTAACGCCCTGGTCGCTATTGACCAGCACCTTGACATTGCAGAAGATGACGTTGTCGCTCTCTGCCCGCCAAGTCCGACTTCTCGGTCCGGGGCCTGCACTTCCCAGTAGGGAGAAAGCGTTGGATCTGTGGCCATAGATAGTGCCATGCTCCACCCAAGCAGCAGAAGCCCTAAGACGTTAAGGCCAACGAAAGCCAGCACGAGCTGAGTAGTTCTTCGCATGAAACACCACCCCCAAACGACTGAAGTGCATGTAATATATTCCACTCACAGGCGGATAACTCCTTCATAATTAACAAACAGCTCCTCTACGCCCAATAGGCATATCCCGTGTCATTGTCCGCCTTAAACACAACCCCCTGCAGTAATCTCCTGCAGGGGGGTCTGTTATCTTGATGGCCAGAGGGGGCTCAGTTCATGTAGGCTGCGCCGCAGCCTTTATTTTGTCTATCAGGTGGGGCAAGCTGGGGCGTGCTTTAGAGCTTGTTCAATGGCCTTAAGAATGCCAATACTTGAGGTAGTCGCGCCGCTTACGGTATCGACACTGACATTGCCGCGCGCCACAACTCTTTCGATGATGCCCTCCGCGGCCATGCGTGCATAGCGATTACTGCGATTCCTAATAATCTCCACGCCTGTAATGCGGCGGTTGTGAACCTCAACCTCAACTTTGTACTTAGTGAGCCCAAGGCGGTACTCACCTATGTAGTGGCCCTCATGAATAGAAGAGAAGTCAATAGGTTCAATTGTCACCGCTAGCGCCGCGGTGGCCTCATAGCTGAGCTGGAACATATAGCCGATGCCAAGAAGTGCCACCAGCACAACTACAGCCACACCTGCATAGATCATGTGCTTGTTCGTGACTGCTTTAGATTTTGCCAAACATATCACCTCGCTCTCGCTCTTGCTTAAGAATACTATTCGCTAGTTGCGCGAATAATCCTGCTTCTGCTGCTAAAGCGAAACTACTTTGTGCGCAGTGCGCATTAGCTCCACAATCGAGTACATGTTGGTAATCTCACCTATAGCTAGCTTGTCCTTAAGTGCATAGAAATCTAGGCAAGCGCCGCAAGTGGCGATGCTCCAGCCGTTGGCTTCTAGTCTTTGCAGGCTCGGGAGCAGGGGGGAGCCTTCGCAGGTAACGTGTGCGCCGCCGTGGAGAAAAACAAGGCGGTTCGCTTGCTCACCTGTTTCGGCTAAGGCATAGAGAAAAGTCTTAAGCAGAGCGCGGCCGAGTTCGGCGCTGCCGCGGCCGACTTCTTCCGCGGCAATGACGTAGAGTGTAAAGCCGAGCGGAGCAGGGGCAGCTTTTGGTGCGATGGCAACCGCGCTCAGCTCAACGGGCTCAGGCTCACCAGGACGTATGGCAATGTAATAGGCTGTCCCCTCTTGCCGCACATCGGTACGGTAGCCAAGGCTACGGGCGAGCTTTTCTACGTTGCTTTTTGCGGCGTCGTTGTCGACCACAGAGACGAGCGGCTCGCTTCCATGTTCCTCTAGCGCCCGCTTAGTGTTTATGACAGGTAGCGGGCAGTTTAAACCACGGTTATCTACGATGCGCACTTATATCCCTCCTCAGATAAAAAGCCGGGGTCGACGACCCCGGTTAGATTATAACAGCTTATGCGAGCTCTAACAAATGCTTTTACTTTATAACCACTCCCGCTAAGGCGGCAAGGCTACCGGCTAATCCGGCTAAGTCGTTAGGCACTACAATCTTCGTGGCTTGCCCATGCGCGACTTCCTTCAGGGCGTCAAAACCTTGGATGGTGAGCAAGGCGGCGTCCGGCTGCACTTCTTTAATCATCGTAAGGCCGCGGGCACGGGCTTCGTTCACCTTGAGTATGGCCGCGGCTTCACCCTCGGCCTCAAGTATGCGTTGTTGCCGGGTGGCCTCTGCCGCTAATATGGCGCGTGTCTTCTCGGCTTCGGCCGCGAGGATGGTAGCTTCTTTGCGCCCCTCCGCAGTTAGGATGTTAGCCGCGCGCTCGCCTTCCGCCGCGAGAATTTGCGCCCGCTTGTCGCGCTCGGCTCGCATCTGCTTTTCCATGGCGTCTTTAATGTCCTTAGGCGGCTCAATCGACTTTAGCTCCACGCGGTTAACCCTGACACCCCACTTGTCAGTCGCTTGGTCGAGGGTGAGGCGCAGCTGCGCATTAATGCGCTCGCGCGAGGTCAACGTTTCGTCTAAGGCCAGTTCGCCGATTACGTTTCTAATCGTCGTCTGCGTAAGCGTTTCGATGCCTACGCGCAGCTTGGCAATTTCATACGTAGCCTTGACGGGGTCAGTGATTTGGTAGTAAATCACGGTATCAATCTGCATGGTGACATTGTCCTTGGTGATGACCGGCTGCGGGGGGTAATCCATTACCTGCTCGCGCAGGTCGATCAAGGGCAGAACGCGGTCAATAAAAGGAACGATGAATTGCAGTCCGTTAGGTAAGAGGCGGTGGTAGCTGCCAAGGCGCTCCACCACGCCCACCGTTGACTGACGGATAACCCGGAAAGAAAACAGAGCGACAATCAGGACAAAAGCTAGCAGTACCCAAAGCATTAACTGATTCCCTCCTTATTTTGGTTTGTGTTAAGTGTAAGCGCGCGGACCACCAGCCTGACACCGATAACCCCGAGCACCTCCACCTTTTCACCTACGTCAATGTCGCGCGGCGTCTCCGCCAAGGCTGACCATTCTTCGCCCAGGACTTTAACCACGCCGAGGCCGCTCGCGGCAGAGATGCGCTGCGTGACCGTCGCCTTCGTGCCCACCATGGCGTTGTAGTTGGTCTTTGTCTCTTTAGCCTCGCTGCGCACACGTGCCGCGAGACTGCGGCTACAGGCAAGCAGCACTACGGTCGTCAGGATAAACGACACCAGTTGTACCGCCATAGACAATTCAAGGTAGGCCGCCAATGCCGCCGCTAAAGCTCCTATACCAAACCAAATAATTACAAACCCGGGCGTAATCATCTCGAAGCCGATCAGCGCCAGACCGACTATAAGCCAAGTCAGCCACACGTCCACGCCAAGCACCTCCCAAAGTACGCGTTATTCACGTTATCATCTACTACGCGAGCGGTAGGGCAAAGTTTCTCACCGGCGGCATGTTTTCGCACTGCCTGGCGGAGCTTCCCGACACTTCGACCTTCTTGTCGTAATTTCCCGGGAAATAGGGTTTTTGCGGGACAGAAACATGTCACAATACAGCAGTTGATTGCCCTCGTCGTCGAACAAACACGCCTGATGCCGAACCATACCACTACAGCTAGTGGTGTGAGAAAATTGTACCACAAAATATTGACATTGCCATGTTCTGTGGTAGAATTTATGTAGGGGTATAGGGGGTGAGCAGCCTGACAAACAAGCGAGTGCTGATCATCGACGACCAAGCTGGGATTAGGGCGTTGTTTCGCGAAGTGTTTGGCATTTTCGGTTGTGAAGTAGTGGAAGCAGGAAATGGCTATGAGGGCGTAGAGGTCGCTTCCGAGTGTGCGCCCGATATTATCTTTCTTGATATGAAAATGCCCGGGCTCTCCGGCATTGAGACGCTACGCATCTTGCGGCGCGACAAAGAAGTAGGCGTGCCGGTGGTGCTAGTAACTGCTTACCAAGAGGCAGATATGATCAACGAAGCCGAGCGCCTCGGTGTGGCGGCGAGCCTTTTGAAGCCCTTTGACGTAGAAGAGCTGTGCGGCCTGATGCGCAGTCTAACCACTCCGCTCCCGCGAAAAGTTGCCGGGATGTAAAGTGCTCTGGTAAGATGAATATGGCGACGGACACCCGTACCCTGCTAGGCCGCGCGGTGTCTTTTGTTTTAAGGAGTTGACAGCGGTGATATCAAAAGCAGAGCTATCCCTTAACCCCGTACAAAGACAGGCGGTCGAGCACGGTCATGGCCCTCTCTTGATTCTGGCCGGGGCCGGCAGCGGCAAAACGCGGGTGCTGACGCAGCGCATCGCGCATCTGGTAAACAAGTGCGGCGTCAGCCCGTCCCGCATCCTCGCCATCACTTTCACCAATAAGGCGGCAAACGAGATGCGCGAGCGCCTCTTCCGCCTTCTGCCGGAGGCGCGCGACCTGTGGATTTTTACCTTTCATGCCGCAGCGTTGCGTATCCTTAAGCAGCATGGCGAGGCCATCGCCCTAAGCCGTAACTTCGTCGTCTATGATGCACAAGACCAGATGTCTCTTATGAAGGCGTGCCTCAAGCAACTAAATATCGACCCCGAACGGTATCCGCCGCAGTCCGTCTTGGCTCGCATTAGCAGCGCCAAGAACAATTTGCAGGATGCCGAGGAGTTTGCGAGCTTAAGTCGCGATTACTACTCGGAGAAGATTTCTTCGACCTATCTCCTGTACGAAAGGCTGCTGCGCCGACACAATGCGCTCGACTTTGACGATTTGATATTACTTGCTGTGAAGCTTCTCCGCGAGAGCGCCGGTGTGCGCGAATACTACCAGACGCGCTTTCAGCACATACTGGTGGACGAGTATCAAGACACTAATCACGCGCAGTATACGCTCACCAACCTTTTGGCGGCAGGTCACCGCAACTTAAGTGTGGTGGGTGACGACGACCAAAGCATTTATAGGTGGCGCGGCGCCAATTTGCGCAATATCTTAGATTTCGAGCGCGATTACCCCGAGGCGGCTGTCTTTAAGCTTGAGCAAAACTATCGCAGTACGCAGTGCATACTGGACGCAGCTAATGCCATTATCGCCCACAATACTACCCGCAAGGAGAAGCGGCTGTGGACGGCTAATCAGGCCGGAGAGCCCGTCACCTTGTTTGCGGCCCTGACCGAACAGGAAGAGGCCCTCTTTGTGGCCCACACCATCGCCGAGGAGTTAGCGGCACGAGGGCGCTTCGAATATGAGGATTGCGCCGTGCTCTACCGCATGCATGCGCAGTCGCGCGTCTTTGAAGAAGTCTTTATGCGCATGAATATTCCTTACCGCATTGTGGGTGGGTTAAGGTTCTACGAACGCAAGGAAGTAAAAGACTTGCTCGCCTACTTGCGGCTTATTGCCAACGCCAAGGACGACGTGAGCTTTAGGCGCGTCGTCAACGTCCCGGCGCGCGGCCTAGGCGAGGTCTCGCTGGCTAGGCTCGCGGCAGAGGCACAAGAGAGGGGCTGCTCGCTGTTTGAGGCGGCGACCGGGCTTGACGGGGCGTCGCTTGGGTTAAAGCCGGCGACCAAAGCTAAGCTGGAGGGGTTTGTCAGGCAGATTTCGGCTTTTGCGCGGCAGGCTGAGTTTATCGCGCTACATGAACTTGTGGAGTTAGTCCTTGAGCAGACAGGCCTCTTGCGCCAATACGAAGCGGACGATTCGCCGGAAGCCCTTTCGCGGCAGGAAAACCTAGCGGAAGTTGTTTCCGTCGCGCAGGACTTTGCGGAAAAAAACCCAGACACCAACCTGCTCGATTTTCTCAACTCCGTCAGCTTAGTCACAGCGGGAGACGACGCAAGCGAAGCGCAGGGAGGAGCCGTGACCTTAATGAGCCTGCACTCCGCCAAGGGGCTCGAATTCCCGGTAGTCTTTCTCGTAGGGCTCGAGGAAGGGGTCTTCCCGCATAGCCGCATTCTGCAGGGGGGAGAGACCGCAGAACTTGAAGAGGAGCGGCGCCTCTGCTATGTCGGCATTACCCGCGCGCGCGAGCGCCTGTTCCTCACCTATGCTAAGCAGCGCCTACTGTTTGGCAGGCACAGCTTAAGCTTGCCGTCGCGCTTTATAGCCGAGATTCCCTCGTCCTGCTTGCTGCAGCGCGGCAGCCGGAGCGAGCGAGTGATGATAGAACCTCAGTTATCCAGGCGATTGCCGCACGCTCCGGTTGTCCCGAAGGCCAAGCCTTTGGACACACAGACCTTCGCTCCTGCCGACAAAGTCAGCCACCCCAAGTTTGGCGTAGGCACGGTGGTCAAAGTGACCGCCGAGGATGGAGACACCTTTGTGACGGTAGCCTTCTCGCCTCCGCACGGGATTAAGACGTTTTCGTTGCAGTACACGCCGCTAAGGGGGATGAAGTAGCGTGCGTCGTGCGCCGTGCTTCGTGCGCCGTGTTTCGTGCTTCGTGATCCGTGGAGGACGGGGGGTGGCTAGCTCCTTGCTCCTAGCTCCTGGTAGAGAGACCCGCACTCCCCTAGTTCACGATTCACGATTCCTGATTCATGATTGCCCCCGCCCACAGCTCAACGCTCATCGCTCACGGAGGTGCCTTGCCATGAATGTCAAAGAGCGTATCGACGCGCTACTACGCGACATCGCCACACACGACTACCATTACCACGTGCTTGACGCGCCGCTTATCACAGATGCGCAGTATGATGCTCTGGTAGGCGAACTGCGCGCGCTAGAGGAAGCGCATCCCGAGTTCATAGTGCCAGGCTCCCCGACGCAGCGCGTCGCCCCGCGGCCGCTTACCGCGTTTGAAGCCGTGCGCCATCGCGTGCCTATGCTAAGCTTAGCTAACGCCTTTAGCCGCGCCGAGCTCGAGAGCTTTGACCGCCGCGTGCGTGAAGCCTACGACGGCAACGTGCAATACATAGTGGAACTTAAAGTCGACGGCTTAGCTGTGGCGGTGCGCTACGAAAGCGGCCACCTAGTGCAGGCGGCCACGCGAGGCGACGGCGAGACCGGTGAGGACATTACGGCCAATATGCGTACCATCCGCTCGCTCCCCCTTACGTTGCGCCAGCCGCTGACGCTAGAAGCGCGCGGCGAGGCCTATATGCCGCGAGCGGCCTTCGCCAAATTAAACGCGGAGCGCAGCGAACAAGGCCTCCAAGTGTTTGCCAATCCACGCAACGCAGCCGCCGGTTCACTGCGGCAGCTTGACGCGCGTGAGGCGGCGAGGCGCAACCTAGACGTTGTATTCTACGCCCTAGCCGAGCTAGAAGGGGACAAACAGCCGGAGTCTCACAGCGACGCCTTAGCACTCCTAGCGCAAGCGGGACTGAAGGTAAGCCCGTTGCGCCAGATTGCGGCTACCATAGGCGAGGCCCTAGACGTCTGCCTTGAGTTTCAGTCCAAGCGCCACACCTTGCCCTACGATATAGATGGCTTGGTTATCAAGGTGAACAGCTATGATGCGCAACGGCAACTAGGCGCAACAGCCAAGAGCCCACGTTGGGCCATAGCTTACAAGTTCCCAGCCGAGCAGGTAGTGACGCGGTTGCTCGATATAGAAGTAACGGTCGGCCGCACGGCCACACTTAACCCAACCGCCATTTTGGAGCCAGTAGCCGTTGCCGGTACTACGGTAAGCCGCGCTTCGCTGCACAACGCCGAGCTTATCGCCGCTAAGGACATTCGCATCGGCGATTTTGTCTATGTAGCCAAGGCCGGGGAGATTATTCCGGAGGTGCTTGCGCCGCTCACAGAACGCCGTACGGGCACAGAAAAGCCCTTTGTCTACCCGACCAACTGCCCGGAGTGTGGGGCAGTGGCAGTACAAAGGGCGGGGGAGGTGGCCTGGCGCTGCCCAAACCCTGATTGCCCGGCGTTACTGCGTGAAAGCATCATTCACTTTGTCTCGCGCGACGCCATGGATATTAGCGGTGTGGGGGAAGCCTTAATCGCAAACCTGCTCGCACATAATCTGTTGCGCGACGCGGGCGACTTGTATTTCCTTACACAGGAGGCCTTGCTTGCACTGCCGCGCCTACAAGCTAAGTCGGCGGCCAAAGTGCTAGCGGCGATAGATAAGAGCCGCAGTAATTCGCTTGAGCGCTTGCTCACCGGGCTTGGCATTCCCTTAGTAGGAACAAAGGCGGCCCTCACCCTCGCGCAGGTGTTCGGAAGCTTGCCGGCGCTAATGGCGGCGCGCTACGAGGACTTAGTAGCAATCCCTGACATCGGCGACAAGATGGCGGCAAGCATCCTGGTGTTTTTCTCCCTGCCATCGACACTTACTCTGCTAGATAAGCTTACCCGCGCGGGGGTGAACCTAGCTTATCTCGCTAGGCGACAAGGGGCGAATCTTGCGGGGCTCACGTTTGTTATCACCGGGACACTGCCAGGATTAAGCCGCGAAGAGGCGACAGCGCTAATTGTCGCTAATGGCGGCACTGTAAGCGGCTCGGTCAGCGCGCGCACGACCTATCTGCTGGCAGGCGAAAAGGCCGGGGAGAAGCTCATTAAGGCCGAGTCGCTGGGGGTCTCGGTGATTAGTCTGCGCGAGCTACAGGATATGATATCGGGGTGAACGAATTTATCCGGATAGGCCGGATTGCTCTGATAGGACGGATGAAAGGGACGATTCCACAGAGAACCGTCCCTTTTGTTTTTCTTTTGTTTTTACTTTGCTAGGTGGCAGGCCACGAAGTGGTCGGGGCGAATTTCGCGCCATACGGGGTCGTCGACTTTGCACTGGTCTACCGCAATCGGACAGCGCGTGTGGAAGCGGCAGCCGGAAGGCGGGTTAACCGGGCTTGGCACGTCCCCTTTGAGCCTTTGCCTGTCCATGCTCATATCCGGGTCGGCATGGGGAATGGCCGAAAGCAGCGCCTGCGTATACGGGTGAGTCGGCTGCGCGTAGAGGTTTCTTGACGTAGTAAGCTCCACGAGTTTGCCGAGGTACATAACCCCTACCCGGTCACTAATGTGCTTGACGACACTTAAGTTATGGGCAATAAAGAGGTACGTGAGGTCATGCTTCTGCTGTAGCTCTTTTAAGAGATTTAGAATTTGTGACTGGATAGAAACGTCAAGGGCCGATACCGGCTCGTCACAGACAATGAGCTTCGGGTTATAGATGACAGAGCGGGCAATACCGATACGCTGGCGCTGTCCACCGCTAAACTCGTGCGGGAAGCGGCGGTAGTGGTATGGCGCTAGGCCAACTTCCTCAAGCATAGCGTGCACGCGTTCCGTGCGCTCCCGAACATTCGTCATTCCCTGCACCAAGAGCGGCTCCCCGATAATATCGCCTACCATCATGCGGGGGTTAAGCGAGGAGTATGGGTCTTGGAAGATGATGCCGAGGTCCTTGCGCTTCTTGCGCAGTTCTTCGGTGCGCAGCCTGCGCAGGTCAGTGCCTTCAAAGAGAATCTGACCGGCGGTCGGCTCGTGTAAGCGCAGGATAGTGCGCCCCGTCGTTGTTTTGCCGCAGCCGCTCTCGCCGACGAGCCCTAGTGTTTCTCCCTTGCGAATAAAGAAGCTTACGCCGTCGACAGCGCGGACGTAGTTCTTGGGCTTGCCAAACCAGCCGCCCTTAATGGGGAAGTGCTTTACAAGATTGTTAACTTCTAAGAGATTAGGTGAATCGGTCTCTAGTCTCATTGCCATCACGCTCTACCCCCTTGCCTCCCTGATAGGATACCAACAGCTAACTTTGTGCCCGGGCGCAGCCTCCACCAGTGTCGGCTGCTCGGCGCGGCACTTGTCTTGTACATAGGGGCAGCGCGGCCCAAAGCGGCATCCTTCCGGCAGGTACAAGAGGTTTGGCACCGTGCCGGAGATAACGTGCAGCTTCTCGACCTCGCGCGCGAGGTGCGGGATAGAATCAAGTAGACCGTGCGTATAAGGGTGCATCGGTTTCTTGAAGGTGTCGCGCACTGTAGCTTCTTCCACAACCTTACCTGCGTACATAACGACCACGCGGTCAGCCATGCTCGCGACTACGCCGAGGTCATGCGTAATGAGCATGATGCTCATGCCGAGCGTCTTGCGCAGGCCCCGCATCAGGTCGAGAATTTGCGCTTGAATAGTCACGTCTAGCGCTGTTGTCGGCTCATCCGCGATTAAAAGCTTAGGGTTACAGGAGAGCGCCATGGCAATCATCACTCTTTGCCGCATGCCTCCCGAAAGCTGATGCGGGAACTCGTCAAAGCGGCGCTCGGCAAGTGGTATTTCAACTTTGCGCAGCATTTCAACCGTGCGCGCACGCGCCTCGCTCTTAGATACCTTTTGGTGCAGGATTATCGCCTCGGCAATTTGGTCGCCCACCGTATAGACAGGGTTAAGGCTGGTCATCGGCTCTTGGAAAATCATGCCGATGTCGTTGCCGCGGATTTCGCGCATTTCTTTTATGCTTAGCTTAAGCAGGTCTTTGCCGTCGAAGATAATCTCGCCGCGCTCAATCTTACCGGGCGGGCTCTTAATTAGGCGCATAATTGACAGCGCCGTTACGCTCTTGCCGCAACCGCTCTCGCCCACTACGGCTAACGTTTCATCCTTGTCAATGTGCAGGGATACGCCGTCAACTGCGGGGACGATTCCTTCGCGAATGTGGAACGCGGTACGGATATCTTTAACTTCAAGCATGGGACTAGACATTACGGGCCTCCTCTCGCTGCGCTACCCATTTGCGATAACGCGCATCTACTACTGCTAGAACAAACAACACGACTACCACTATAATATACCAAGGGCGGAAGTTAATGGCGAGGCCCTGGTGTTGCACCGAAAAGAAGACCATTAAAAAGCCAACTAACATGGGTAGAGTGAGGACAATCAACCATGCGACCATGCGCACGCACTTCGTCAGTTGCTCTACCATCGCCCCACCCCCGCCATAAACAAACTAGTAAAGGAATCACCTATCACAAACAGCAAGCCGGCAAACGAGAGGGTAAGGAAATCGTCTGCGGGCATATCTGCCAAGTGAATTACGGCCACGGTAAGTGAGGCTGCCGCAAGCCACGACACCACCGCCGTCCAACCCGGCAACATTACCGCGCCAAAGTACAGCAGGCTTCCCGGTTCTTTCAGCGCAACGATAATCGCAAACTGCAGGGCAAGACGCAAGTAGCTGCCAAGTCTGCTGGATGAAAACAGGCCAAAGTGGCTCATCAACCAAATTGCGACCAAGCTAATTGCCATAGCGCCGGTTGCGCCAAAGGCGACAAACACTGCGCCGGTGAGCAGGCTCATGTACTTATACAGAGCGTCAGCCCATGGGGAATGCGGATTCAGGCCAACGCGAAAAGCTAGCGTGCGCTGTGCGGGCGTAGCGGTCTGGACGACATACAACTGGGAACGTCCGGCATTGTCGTGGCTGAAGAAGGATATGACGCCGACATTACCCACTAACAGCGGTCGCGCACCTAAGGCATGGCCACGCGTTATCGTGGCATATCCGGCTCGCACTGTATTGCCTGCACCGTCCCTAAGAATGCTCTTCACCTGCCAAGCGCGACCCACCTCGACCATGGCGGCCACTAGGGTGCGCCCATCGTCGCTACGGGCTCCGCGTGCAGATAGAATTCGACCACGTAAATGTATGAGGCTGCTAAGTGGCTCTACCCATTCACCGTTAAGCAATCGTCCCTGTACCGGTTCCATGGGGATGACGCGTGCTGGGGTAACATGCATACGTTGCCAGATCACTGAAACTGATCCGTCAGGGTTGGCGAGGAGCGTAGGTGCGTGCTCATAGTCTTGGGGTATCGCTCCAAGCTCGGTTGTGGCTAAACGTGTGAGCATGGGCAGTTCATAGAGGTGATAGCGCGCCCAAGAGAGATGCTGTCGATGCCTGTGAAACACCAAATGCAGTCTATCGCCGGCAAGGGCGATGGTAGGTACGGTAGCCAGCTCATCCGGCGTGGTGAGGCGTGTCACCAGAGGTGTTTCGCTGCCGGACGTGAAACTCAGCAGATGAATCGCGTGGTGACCGTCAATCGCGGCACTCAGTGCGATGTAAAATGTGTCGTCATCGGCGGCGGCTACGGCAGGGGAGTCGGCAAGTGCCGGGGTACGCCAGAGGATGTCCTGCCGCAAAAGCTGTCCATTTGTGTCCAACTTTGCCCTGTGTAGAGTGCTCTCGATGCCTTCTTGCCGCTCTATCCAAAACACAGATAGTCCGGCATCAGATTCTAGCAAGGTGAACCCGCGCAATAGGTGTGTTACGGGGAGCGTGATATTGGTCACGGCCGCATTTCTCTCTAGGCTGAAGAGTGTAACTTGAAGTACGGTTGCAGGCCCCTGATAACCCACCGAAGCTAACCACAGGCTGTCGAACCCAGCCGGAGCGCTGAGGTGCCCGTAGTGCGGCCTTGCTTCAATGACACTTTGTTCGCGTGACCAGCCATCCGGCCAAGCTGACGGAGCTGCCGCATGGGCAGTTGTACTAAGCATGGCGACTGACAGCAGTACGAGTACAACCAGCGCTAGAGCGGCTTGGCGACTATTTAAGTTTCGGGTCGAGCGCATCGCGTAAACCATCACCAATATAGTTGTACGCCAAGACGGTAAGGAAGATTAGCAGGCCGGGGATATACGTCATATGCGGGGCAAAGCGTAGCGTATGGCGCCCGGCTTCCATTAAGGAGCCCCAGCTTGGAGGGTCTGTTACGCCGAGGCCAATAAAGGCCAACCCGGCTTCGGTCAACATAGCGCCGCCGACGCGAAGCGTGGTCGATACAATGATGGGGGCCATGCAGTTTGGAAGAATGTGCTGCATGACGATGCGCGAGTTGCGTGCCCCTACCGAGCGTGCCGCTTCAACGTAGTCCATCTCGCGTAAGGATAGGAACTGTCCGCGCACCAGACGCGCCGCAGAAGGCCACGTCGTAAACCCGATAACCAACATAATATTGAGCAAGCTGCGCTCAAACACAGCTACTACGGTAAGTAGCAAGAAGAAGGTGGGAATAGCCATCATAACTTCGCAGATGCGCATAATCACATCGTCGATTACGCCGCCAAAGTAGCCAGCCACTGCGCCTGCTAAAGTCCCAAGCGACATGGCAATGCCGGCCGCTACAAAGCCTACCATTAGACTAATGCGAGCGCCATGCAAGGTGCGGCTGTAGAGGTCGCGACCCAAACGGTCAGTTCCGAAAGGGAATTCGCGGCTCATCGGCTCAAAGCGGCCGCCGACGTGGATGGCCATGGGGTCGTGCGGTGCGATATAGGGGGCGATGATGGCGATAAAGTACAGCAACACTAAGACGCCGGTGAAGAACATAGCCAACTTATGTCGACGGAAGCGGTACCAGGTAAGTGACCAGAAGGTTTCTTCTTTCGCGCTCATCCCGGTAAAAGGTTTTGTCACCTGTGGGTTTGCCGTAGCCATTATGTCACCTACCTAATACTTAATGCGTGGATCAACCACAACGTAGAGAATATCCGCAATGAGCATGCCAAGCACTAGCATGGTCGCCCCCATGAGGTTAAAGGCCATAATAACCTGGTAGTCTCGCGTGAATATCGCACTTAACGCTAACAGACCGACGCCAGGCCAAGCAAATATACTCTCGATTACAATCTGCCCACCCAACATGCCGCTAAATGTAAAGCCAAGAGTAGTTACAATAGGCAGCAAGCTGTTACGGAGAGCATGCTTAAAGATTACGACGCGCTCAGACAAACCCTTGGCCCGCGCTGTGCGCACATAGTCTTGGTTAACTTCGTCGAGCATGCTAGCGCGCATAAAGCGGACAAGCCCTGCCAAACCTCCAAATACGCCGACAGTCAGAGGCAGGATCAAATAGCGCAGTCGGTCGCTAAACCACTCCATAAAGGGTACTTGGCCCCACTCTACGCCAAACGTAGCCAAACCAGAAATAGGAATGAACTCAACATTCATCGCGACATAATAGATAAGCATCATCGCAAAAAAGAATCCGGGCATAGCGCTCCCAATAAAAGCCATGAAGGTCATGATATGGTCAAACCATGAATACTGCTTCACAGCGGAGATGATGCCTATTGGCAGAGCAATTAGGTACACAAAGAACACAATCAAGAGATTCAGAACAATGGTCGCTGGCATGCGCTCCATAATCATATCAAAGACTGGTCGCGCCGTGATTAAGGAGTGGCCGAAATTGCCGCTCACAACATTCCGCAACCAACGGAAATATTGGATGTGAACGGGTTGGTCTAAACCCCACAAGGCTATCAGGCGTGCATTGTCTTCAGCTGTAGCGTCAATAGACTCACCAACCATATCGGCAAAGCTACCTGGGGCCAATTGGATAATGGTGAAGGTCAAGATAGATACGCCGATAAGGAGAAAGATTGACTGGAGGAGTCTCCCCGCAATATAGCGTCCCAAGCTCAAAGCTCCTTCCTAGGTATAGATTTGCACAAAGGAGGGGCAGAGCGTAGCTCTGCCCCTTCGCAGAAGTGGCTACCTTCTAATAAAACGGGCCTCTGCAATGATCGTGCCAATGGGCGACTCTATGATGCCGTCGACCCGCTTTGCGACACCACGAACCAGTGTCCGCTGCCACAGCCAGATGTAGGGCAGTTCACGGTTAAGGATTTGGTCAACCTGCTGGTACATGGCGCGGCGCTCGGCCACGTCGACTGTAAGACGACCAGCCTCAAGCAACCTGTCTACTTCTGCGTTGACGAATGGCTGGCGGTTGAACCCGCGGATATGACCGTCAGCACCACGTACAGCCTGAGAGGAATGGAAGAAGGGGAACGGATCGGGATCAAGGCCAAGCGCCCAACCAATGATGACGACCTCAAAGCGGCTGAGAGTGAGGTCATCAAGCATAACCGACCACTCAGTCGGACGGTCGGCCGCGTCTACACCAATCTCTCTCCACTGCCTTACAGCCATGGCGGCGGTGTCCTGGCGAATGGCGTTGCCGGTGTTCCATTGCACGCCGAGGCGCATAGGATCGCCGGTGGGGGAACCGTCGCGGCGGCGCATTGTTTGCCCGGCGGGTATACGCCAGCCGGCTTCATCAAGCAACTGACGGGCGCGTGTCTGGTTAAAGGCATAGGTGTTGAGGTTTGCCGCGCCGCTGGCCCAAGTAGTTGGAATCTGGTGGGAGTTAACTACGGTGCCGAGACCATTAAGAATGCTCCTAACCATAGCGGGCCTGTCGAGAGCAAGCTTCAGCGCCTCACGTACACGGCGGTCACGCAGAATTGGGTTCTCAAGGTTGAGCGACATATAGTCGTAGCCGTGGTTGGGGATATCGCGGAAGTTAGCGCGGGTTGCCATCTCCCGTCGTACGCGGTCAACTGCATCGGGGGTGATAGTCATCCAGTCGATATCGCCTGCTTCAAACGCTGCCTGCATAACGTTAATGTCGGCGTAGCGCCTAAAGACGATCTGGTCGATGTAAGGACGAGGAGCCATCCAGAAATGTGGATTACGCCGCAATGCGGCGAATTGCCCGGGGATAATACGGTCGAGTAAGTATGGACCTGCGCCAATCGGTTGGCGGCTAAAGGAGTGTGCGCGATGTTCACGCACAGGTACGTTGCCGAGGATGTGGTGGGGGATAATCCCAAGGCCAATGTTAAGGAGGAAGGGCGCGTCTACTTGGCGCATTCTAAAGCGCACGATGTGGTCGCCTGAGGTAGTAATTTCGGCAACATGCTGCACGTTAGTGCGACGCACGCCGTCATAGTCAGGGTGCAGGATAGTGTCATACGTGAACTTAACGTCGCGCGCGGTAAGCGGACGACCGTCGCTCCACCGGACATCCGGCCGCAGCCAGAAGGTCCAAGTGAGGCTAGCCTGATCCCACGACCAACGATCAGCAATAGAATTGCGCACCGTCAAGTCCACTGCTGTGCGGACAAGGCCATAGCTAATCCAACCATGGATGTCTGATGAAGCGGTGTCTGTGCTCAGAATCGGGTTTAGAATAACAGGCTCGGATATAGCACCAAAAGTAATAGTGCCGCCGATTGGCTTTGCTGTGTAGGGGGTATGTTGTACGGTTACGGTGCGAGTAGCGTCAACCCAAGCGACCTCTGCACCTAGGGCTTCAGCTACAAAGCGGAGCGGCACCATCGTGCGGCCGCCGACGGCTACCGGGGCTACGTCGAGTTGGCGGGAGGGGCCGTTCACCCAAGCCGTGCGGTTACCAAGCTGCAGGACAATGGCGTCCTCGCGGCGGTAGGCGCGGATGGTGCTAGTGGCGTCATCCCAGTGTACTTGAGCGCCAAGCGCTTCGAAGATTGCGCGCATCGGCACGAGAGTACGGCCGTTTTGAATGGTGGGAGCTACGTCCATCGTCAGGGGAGCGCCGTTAATCGTTACGCGAATGGGGGTGTTAGCTTGGGCTAGGGGTAGCCCTAAGAACATCGTCGCCACCATTGCCAACACGGCAAAACCAACCAGAGATTTTCTTAGCAACTTTCTTCACTCCTTTTTCTTTTGTTGGGCATCTAGGAAAAAGCCTATGTAGTGGCCGAAACCACCTCCTAAAGATGATAAGAATAAGACTGCTCTCGCTTTATTCTACATGCTAATTTGGAATCCTGCTATAATTCTCGCACTTCTAATCCGTGAATTTTTTGTTACTTTTAACGCGGGCCAAATATGAAGTTTCCGTCATAAAAAGGCTTGCCTGACTGCGGTGATAGCATAGTATGAAACAAAGTAGAAGAAGAGCGCAAAGTAGGCGAGGAGCACCAAGCGCGCTAACCGTGCCTTAGCGCCTCGCGGGTACCGAAAGACGAACTCGTCACACAGAAGCTTAGATATAGCTATAGACAGCAGCCCAACCAACATATTTACCCAATAGGCGGCAACAAAGTCAATCACCAAAAACGGCATCGCCAGCCCTCCTTTGACAGTCCATTGCTGTGGTATTCTTTCATTGATATGCTTACAGTGAACCAATTAGGAATTTGAGGAGGAAGGAATAGATGGTTGATGCACTTGTCGCGGTGTTAGCGGCCTATCTTTGTGGCTCCTTGTTGTTTGGCGTGATTTTAAGCAAGTGGCTTAAAGGCGTTGACATCCGCGGCTTAGATAATCCCGGCGGCACAGGCTCCATTCGCAAGTTTGGTTGGCGCTTTGGGCTTATGGTAGGCGTCCTTGATGCGCTAAAGGGGGTAGCGGCAACTTATCTCGCTCACACGCTTACAGGCGACCCAATTGTCGTGATGCTTAGTGCAATGGCGGTAGTGGCAGGGCACAACTGGCCAATCTATTTTTCCTTTCGCGGCGGCGGCGGGTTGGCACCGGCATTTGGCGTGATTATCTACCACTACCCGTTGGAGTTTGCGCTGGGGCTGATTCCGGCGCTACTTATGCTCGCGCTCTATAAGCGCACGCCTATACGCCGCTGGTTGCCGTTCATCGGACCGGTCCCGATTATAAGCGTAGTGGGCTTACTTACTACCTTGGCCTTCGTCTGGCAACGGTACGGTTTTTTCCCCGGCAGCGCAACAATAATAGCTATGGGCATTCCCATAGCTATCGGTGGGTACGTTATGCTGTTGCGGGATAGAGAGAGGCGGAGGAGTGGAGTTGAGGGACGGAGGAGTGCGACATCCTAGGGGACTACGCAGCTGGCTGCACAGCCGCGCGGATACTTGCGCTACACACGTAATATGCGGCAGCAGTGCCTGCGGCTAGGGCAAAGCGCAGGTCGGCCTGCGGGGACATGGGGGTAGCTAGGTAGCGGCGATGTAGCCGCTCGAGGTGACTTTCTAGGTCACCGACTGTCGCCAGGGTACCATGCTTTAGCTCGGTTAGCGATTCTTGCGCTAGGGTGTCTAAAGGCATAGTGCGGCTTACGAGGTGTAGGTTGGCCTCATAGGCAAAGTGTAGCGGCAGGGAGTCGTCCTGCCGCTGGTTGTGCACGGCGCAGAAGAAGTCCGTCAAAAAGTGTATGACCACGCCGAGGCGCGTAGCGAAGGTTTCACGCGCGGTGTTGTCGATGGGAAGCACGTTGTTGGCTAGCTCGGCAATTGCGCGCAGCACAAAGGCGAAGGATTTCTCCTTTATATGCGGAGTATAGAAGACACCAAGCGAAAAGTCCGGTTGGATACAGCCAAACAGGAAGTCATCCACCGATATTTTGCAGACCTCCGACCGCGATTGCAGGGCGCTAAGTATGGCGAGACCGACGCGCTGGTGCGTTCCCGAAAGCAATGTACTCACTCCTGTTTCTTTGCTTAAGCAAATGCTAACGCAGAAAGATTAAGCCGGCATCAAACAGAAGTTAACCTTAGGTAAACATTAACACATAAAAAGTCCCCGCCGTGGTACGCGGCGGGGCAAATGAGTGTAGATGAGGGGAAAGAGAAAAATACTACTTCTTCATGACGGTTGCTTTGCCGTCAATAACTAACGTGCCGTCTTGCGTGGTCGCGGTGGTCCTAAGGACAATGCGGTTCTTTCCCTCGATTTTCTCTAGGACTTCCACTGTGGCGGTGACAGTGTCGCCAATCCTTACCGGGGCCTTAAACGAGAGCTCTTGCGCGAGGTAAATGGTGTTTACGCCGGGGAGTGAAGTGCCGAGGACGGCAGAAATCATCCCGACCGAGAGCATGCCGTGCGCTATGCGACCTTTGAACATAGTGTCCTTCGCGAACTCGGCGTTAACATGGACGGGGTTAAAATCTCCCGTCAGGCCGGCGAAAGCGTAGACGTCGTACTCGCTGATGGTCTTAGACATAGAGGCCGTGTCGCCTACCTTGATGTCGGCAAACTTTACATCTCGAATCATTAACTTATTACCTCCTCGTTATTCTTGTCCTCCAAAGTCACGCCGAGCGCAGCTTGCGTAGCTCCTCGATTAGGACGGGCAGAACATCTAGCACGTCGCCGACGATGCCGTAATCGGCAGCCTTAAAGATGGGCGCGTCCGCATCTTTGTTTATGGCGATAACGATGTCCGAGGAGGACATCCCCGCAAGGTGCTGAATCGCGCCGGAGATGCCGCAGGCAATGTAGATTTTGGGGCCGACGGTCTTACCGGTCTGACCAACTTGGTGTAGCGCGTGTTTCCAGCCAGCATCTACAGCCGCGCGGGAAGCGCCGACTGCGCCGCCTAGCACTTCTGCCAGCTCTTCAATCAAGGCAAAGTTTTCTGGCCTGCCCATGCCGCGCCCGCCGGAAACGATGACCTCTGCTTCCTCGAGGTTGACACTCGCCGTGGTCACCTGAATTACGTCCACCAGTTTCGTGCGAATGTCACTCCACTTTACTTTGCTTGTGACGCGCACAAGTTCCCCGGTACGATTGTAGTTCTCTGCCGGGCGCTTAAACACCTTTGGCCTGACCGAGCCCATTTGCGGGCGGTGGTCGGGGCAGAGGATGGTTGCCATAATGTTGCCGCCAAACGCGGGTCGCGTCCATTCAACGAGCCCGGTCTCGGCTTGGATGCTAAGCCCGGTGCAGTCGGCGGTAAGCCCGGTGCCTAAGCGTCCGGCTACCCGCGGTGCAAGGTCCCGCCCGTCGGTCGTCGCGCCAAGCAGCACCACCGAGGGCTTATAGGTGTTAATCAAGTCGACGCAGGCGATGGTGTAGGCATCGGTGCTATAATGCTTGTATTCAGGACCTTCTACTAGATAGACTTTGTCAGCGCCGCTGGCGATAGCTTCGCGTGCGAGCGTGTCTAAGTTTTCACCTAGCAGCACAGCCGCAAGCTCCTGCCCTAACGTGTCAGCCAACAGCCTGCCCTGACCGAGCAGCTCGTGCCCGACGCTGCGCGTCTTGTCGCCGACGCGCTCCATGTATACCCACACGCCGCTGTAAGCGCTCTTGTCAACTAGAACCTCGCGCGCTTCGTCCTCACGCACAATCGCGGTCACCGGGCAGAGAGGCACGCAAGCGCCGCAAAGCGTACACCTTTCGTCGATGTAAGCTTTGTCGTCTCGCCACACAATCGCCCCAAACGGACAGGCTGGGAGGCAAATGCCGCAACTAATACATTCGTCGCTAATTACTCTAATCGTCATGTCGCTCTCCTCCCTTAAACTAGCTTGGCTTCGGCTAGTTTGCCAAGCAGCTCAAGCACTGCCGCCCGCGCCGTGTCTTTGTAAATTATTTCGCCTTGCGTGCGCTGCTTTGGGGTAAAGATGCGGACAACTTGGGTGGGCGAGCCTTTAAGTCCCAACCGCTTGTGTTCCACATCGAGGTCGTTAACTGTCCAGACAGGAATTACTTTGCGCGCTGCCTTCATCGTGCCTTTTACAGTCGGCAGACGCGGCTCGTTAATAGACTTAACCACGCTGATAAGCAGGGGCAGTGAGGTCTCAATGACCTCAATCCCTTCCTCATGCTCGCGCTCAAGGCGCGCGGTTTTGCCGCCAATATCAATGCGGGAGACGTAAGTGGCTTGCGGAATGTCCAGACACTCGGCTATTTCCGGCCCGACTTGCGCCGTATCGCCGTCTATAGCTTGCTTGCCGCAGATAATTAGGTCAAACCGGCCCATTTTCCTGATGGCGGCGGCTAATGTATAGCTTGTGGCTAGAGTGTCGGCCCCGGCAAAGGCGCGGTCGCTAACTAGAATGGCTTCATCCGCACCCATGGCGATACACTCGCGTAACGCCTCCTCGGCCTGCGGTGGCCCCATGGAGAGTGCGGTCACCTTGCCCCCGTGCTGCTCGCGCAGGCGAAGCGCCGCCTCAACGGCATTTTTGTCGAAGGGGTTAACGATGCTCGGCACGCCTTGGCGAATCAGCGTATTTGTCTCCGGGTCTATTTTAACCTCCGTGGTATTGGGCACTTGTTTAATGCAGACGACGATTTCCATGCTTGTCCTCCTTGCGGTGATGGTAAATGTATTTACTTGCTGTCGCGCAAGAGGGCGCTAGACACGACCATGCGCTGCACCTGATTCGTTCCTTCATAGATTTGCGTAATCTTGGCGTTACGCATTAAGCGCTCTACCGGGTACTCGCGGCTGTAGCCATAGCCACCAAAGATTTGCACGGCATCGGTTGTTACGCTCATGGCCGTATCCGAGGCAAACATTTTAGCCATGGCAGCTTCCTTGGCATAGGGGAGGCCCATGTCCTTTAGGTACGCGGCGCGATAGGTTAAGAGCCGGGCGGCTTCAATTTGGGTGGCCATATCTGCTAACATAAAGGCAATAGCTTGGTTGTGGGAAATGGGCTTGCCAAACTGCACCCGTTCCTTGGAGTACTTTACGGCGTGGTCTAAAGCAGCTTGGGCAATGCCAAGCGCTTGCGCGGCCACACCGATGCGCCCGCCGTCAAGCGTGGTCATGGCAATCTTGAAGCCGTCGCCTTCGTTGCCAAGCAGGTTGGCTTTGGGAATGCGACAGTCTTGGAAGATAAGCTCCGTCGTTATCGAAGTGCGGATGCCCATTTTGTGTTCCTTCTTGCCGAAGGTAAATCCGGGAGTATCCTTCTCCACAATAAAGGCAGACATGCCCTTTACGCCCTTGCTCTTATCTGTCATCGCAAAGACGATGTTAATCTCAGCCTCTCCGGCGTTGGTGATAAAAATCTTGCTGCCGTTTAGCACGTAGTGGTCGCCGTCTAAACTCGCGATAGTCTGCTGCGCTGCGGCGTCGGTGCCGGCATTTGGCTCGGTGAGCGCAAACGCGCCCAGTTTAGTCCCCTCGGCGAGCGGAACAAGGAACTTCTTTTTCTGCTCCTCGCTGCCGTACTGGAAGATAGGCCACGCACCCAGCGAAACGTCGGCCGACAGTGTGATGCCAAGGCCGTCATCAACGCGTGACAACTCCTCGACGGCTAGAATGTAGGTAAGCGTGTCGCCGTCTGCTCCGCCGTACTTTTCCGGGAAACAGATGCCGGCTAGCCCGAGCTCCAACAGGGAGTCGAACAATTCGCGGCTAAAGTGCTCGTTTTCATCGCGTTCGGCCACAGAAGGGGCGATAGACTTGGCAGCAAACTCGCGCACCATTTGCAGGAGCATTTTTTGTTCGGCGGATAGATTAAACTCCATTTGTGAGGACCTCCCTACAAAATCTCTTTGCTATTTGTCACGATACTATTGTGCACCGAGTTCGTCCGATTTTCAAGGACTTTGCGAAATAAATATCAATAGATGTGAAATAAATAGCAGACAATACATCAACCCCGGGTTCGTGTCGCCGACAGTGCCAAAGTAGAGATTGCCCGAAGTCCGCGTTATAATGAGGCAAGCAATCTGGAGGAGAAGACGATGATTCGAGTCACAAACATAAAGGTCGCTTTAGACGAGCGCGGCGAAGTGTTGCCAGCCCTCCTTAAAAAGCTTGGCGTTGCGGGAAGCTCCCTCTCGCATTACTACATCTACAAAGAGGCTATCGACGCTCGCCGCAAAGATAGGATTCAGTTTGTCTACACCGTAGACGTTGCCCTGCCGAGCGAGCAGAAGTTCCTGCAGAAGACGCGTCATCCCGACATTTCGCTTGCGCCCACGGGGACCTATCAACTGCCGCAGCCGGGGGAGCAAAGGCTTAAGCACCGCCCGGTAATTGTCGGCACGGGGCCTGCCGGGCTCTTTGCCGGGCTCATTCTGTCGGAACTTGGTTTTCGCCCGCTACTACTCGAGCGCGGCGACGACGTCGATGCTCGCGCCGCAAAGGTGCGCGATTTCTGGCTGGGGGGAGAGCTAGACCCAAGCTCCAACGTGCAGTTTGGCGAGGGTGGGGCGGGCACTTTCTCGGACGGCAAACTAACGACCAATATTAAGGACCCGCGCTGCCGTAAAGTGTTGGCAGACTTAGTCGCGGCCGGTGCGCCGGCAAATATCCTCTACAGCTACAAGCCCCATGTCGGCACAGATATCCTGCGGCGCGTGGTGAAGGGGCTGCGGCAGACCATCGTGCAGCGCGGCGGGGAGGTGCGCTTTCGCGCTACCGTGACAGATTTCCGCTCAGATAGGGGGGCGGTGTCCGGCGTAATCGTGAACGGACAAGAAGTAGTACCGGCTGACCTAGTCATTGTCGCGCCGGGGCACAGCGCACGGGACACCTTTTCAGCCCTGCTCGCCCGTGGTGTAGACATGATCCCTAAGCCTTTTGCTATCGGCGCGCGCATAGAGCATCCCCAAGCTCTGATTGACGAAGCGCAGTATGGCCAAGCCGCAGGTCACCCAAATCTAGGCGCGGCTGACTACAAACTAAGCCATCACCCGGAAAGCGGACGCTCGGTGTACACTTTTTGCATGTGTCCGGGCGGACAAGTTGTTGCCGCGGCCTCGGAACAAGGCGGCGTAGTCACCAACGGCATGAGCGAGCACGCGCGTGCTAGCGGGCAAGCCAACAGCGCTATCCTAGTTGAAGTATCTCCGGCAGACTACGGCGGTACACACCCTCTAGCCGGGGCCCTCTTTCAGCGTCAGTGGGAGGAGAAGGCGTGGCAATTAGGCGGGAGAACACACCGCGCTCCGGCTCAACTGGTGGGCGACTTTCTCAAGAACCGCAAATCATCTTCTGTAGGCAGCAGCCGGCCTTCCTATCTTCCCGGCGTCGAGCCAAGCGACCTCCGCCTATGCTTGCCAGACTGCATCTCGGCGTCTCTGCAGGCCGGCCTACTGGCTTTTGACAAACAGCTCTCTGGCTTCGCGCACCCAGCGGCGCTCCTCACCGGGGTGGAAACGCGCAGCTCCTCCCCGGTAAGAATGGCCAGGAACAGCGACGGAGAAAGCACGGTCTTGGGGCTCTGCGTTGCGGGTGAGGGTGCGGGCTACGCCGGCGGCATTATGTCCGCGGCCGTGGATGGGTTGCGCGTGGCGGAAGGGGTCGCAGGCAAGTACCGCATTCATTAGGGTAGTGCAGGCGCAAGCAGGAGGTAGTCAAGCTGTCTAGAAATAAGTACAATTAGAACAGGGAGTAGGGCGAAGGAGGATGGGGTGGTGGCTACATGTCAAGGTTAGTCAAGAGCTATCTTGCCTTCTACTTAGTCATGCTGGCGGTCGTGCTCATTTGGGGCGCACCCATTTTGTTTCCTACCCTTGCTTACACATTTACCGAAGAAGAAGTGCGCTATCTTGCGGCACTAGGTGAACTGCGTGTCCTGGCTGACCGCGACTTTCCTCCCTTTACCTATGTGCGCGAGGGCAAAGCCGTAGGCTACGAACTTGACTTGATGCGCGAACTAGAGCGTGTACTGCTCATCCCGGTAAAAGTGGAGCAAGACATGTGGTTAAATGTGCGCGAACGCCTGATGCTTGGGGAAGCTCACCTTGTCTCCGGTATGCGCATTACGCCAGAGCGGCGCAGGCTCTATCAGTTTACAGATCCTTATCTCTACACCCTGCATGCGGTTATTACTAGGCGCGAGGCACGAGCCGACGACTTAGAGGCGCTGCGCGGGCTTCCCGTGGCGGCGCAGGCAGGCTCGGCGACGGCCGAACGCTTAGTCGGTGAAGGCCACACAATTATACCTAAGGCCACCCCGGCCGAAGCTTTTGCTGCTTTGGCGCGGGGCGAGGTCGCGGGGTGGGTGGAGCAGCTCTGGGTAGCTAGGTACATAATAGGTGCCAAAGATTTGCCGTTTTACACCCTAACGCCGCTGCCGGACACACAGGGCGAGTACGCCATGGCGCTGTGGGGGCAAGCCGACCCGCGGTTACGCCGCATACTTAACAAAGCGCTGTATCGTTTGCATCGGCACGGTGTGATGGCGGAGATTAACGCGCGTTGGTTTGGCCCTGCCGTTACGCGCGTGGCGCATGACGAGGACAGGCTGCGCCAAGCCTTGTTTCTTTTTCTGGGTGTAGGCACGCTAGGCGTAGGGTTAGTCTTTAGTAACGCTTACCTGCAGCGCCGTGTGGAAACGCAAACGCGGGCCTTGCGCCTTTCCAACGCGGCGTTAGCGCGGCAACATGAGCGCGTGCAAGACATGCTTATCAACACGGCACGTGCCTTTGGGGTGGCTATCGAAGTAAAGGACATTTACACGGGCGGACACAGCCACCGTGTGGCGGGCGTGGCTTACTTTATTGCCAAGCAACTTGGGCTGACGGAGAGGCAGATGTTTGAGCTGTGCCTCGGTTCCTTGATGCATGATATCGGCAAAGTAGGGGTGCCTGAGGCTATCCTTACCAAGAACGGAAACCTCACTCCTGCCGAATACGAGTATGTCAAACAGCACCCGCGCATTGGGCACGAGATTTTGCGCGCTGTAGACGGGTATGAGGCCGTGCGGGACATTGTTCTCTACCACCATGAACGGTGGGACGGACAAACCACAGGGCAATATCCGGGCTATCCCGGGCTGCGCAGGGGCACAGCTATCCCATTGGGGGCGCGCATTGTGGCCGTTGCCGACGCTTTTGACGCCATGACGTCCGAACGCCCCTACCGCACGGCCCGTTCCGTCAGCGAAGCGGTGGCAGTAATCCAAAGAGAAGCTGGCGGGCAGTTTGACCCAGACATTGCGGTTACCCTAATCGGTGCGGAGGCAGAGTTAGCGGCGACAGAGCCGCACAGCTTGCCTATGATACTTAAGGAGTTAGCCATGCGGTTGCGCGTATAAACACGCGGGAGGTCTCTCTATGGATAAGCGGCGCCTCCGGCAGCTAAGGGCCATCATGCAGCTAGTCGAAGCGTTCGATCGGCAGGGTGTGCAAGCTTGGCTGGGCGGAGGATGGGCACTTGAGGCTCTCGATAGTACTTACCAACGGGATCACGCGGATGTCGATTTTCACATCTTCGCATCTGATGCCCCGCTGGTCCGCGTGCTGCTCGAGGAGCTTGGGTACAACATCGTGGAGATTACGGCCAGTTCGTTTGCTGCCGAGCGCGGCAAACTTCGCGTTGATTGGGAGCTCCTGTGGGAGGAAGATGGGGCAGTCGTCACTTACGACAGCTATGTTGACGCAACGTATGTGTGGCCCGCTGGAGCTTTCCCGCAAGAGAAAACAGGTGTAATTAACGGCGTCGGGGTTCGAGTCATGAGTCCTAGCGCGCAACGCCAACTAAAACTCGACTATGATAAGAAGCAGAAACGCTTGCGGCAAAAAGATATGCGTGATTTGTCGCGGCTCCGCTCACTGATTCACGATCGCCTGTAAAGACAAAAGTCCTTGGCCGCAAGTTAGGGCCAAGGACTCTCGAGCTTAGACGGGCTGAGATCTATCGCAGCACGGTGCGGCTGCTGTGGTACCTAGATGCTAGGTAACGCTGGCTGAGGCGATCTATTGTTACGCCTCGCCTTGGGAAAGCGTGCACCATGCGACCATCACCCATGGCGATGCCGACGTGTGAAACGCCCCGCCTCCAGGTGTTCTCGAAAAACACGAGATCCCCGGGTTGTAGCGCTGTACGTGCGATGCGACGTCCTACTCTAGACTGCGACAGCGAGGTGCGCGGCAAACGAATGCCGACGGCGCGAGCCATCACGTGGCGTGTAAAGCTACTGCAGTCAAAAGCGCGCGGCCCATTAGCGCCAAAGACGTAGGGGCGGCCTAGGTAGCTTAGAGCCATGCGCACAACGCGCACTCCTCTGGTTCCGTTGCTGGTGGCAGCCATGGCTGGCAGGGGAATAACAGCGACAGATGCTACTAGCACGAGTGTGGCAATGATTTTTTTCATGAGATTCATCAGTGTTGTCTCCTCTCCTTTATTTTGCTGTCACCTATGCTGAGCTTTAGCTCTGCAAAACTGAACTTTAAGCTCTGCATGCTTGAATTGTAAGTGATGATTCTTGATGCGAAAACAAGTAAATATTAACAACACACAGAAGAGCCTTGCCGTTGCTGGTTGTGTTATTTTTTACTAGGAGTGAAAAATATGTACCGCAGAGAAAAACTTGACGACACACACCCCGATTTTTATCCCGTTTTGGCCAAAGAGCTTCACCATTTAGTAGAGTTCGAAGCAGAGTGGTTAGCGTCGCTCAGTAACGCGGCTGCGCTACTTGGGCATCAGCTAGGGCGCATTAACTGGGCGGGGTTCTATCTGGTTAAAGAAGGCCTATTGGTGCTTGGCCCTTTTTGGGGCAAGCCGGCCTGTTCTGCGATTGTCTTGGGAGAGGGTGTCTGTGGCGCTGCTGCTCTAAGGCGCGAGACAATAGTCGTGCCCGATGTGCACGCCTTCCCCGGACACATTGCCTGCGACGAAGCCTCGCAGTCTGAAATCGTAGTGCCGATAATCTACCGCGGCGAACTTAAAGGCGTGCTCGATATCGACAGCCCAGAAAAAAACCGCTTCCTCCCCCGCGACCAAGCAGGGTTAGAAGCGTTTGTGGCTGTACTGGCGAGTGTGCTGCCGTGGGATAGGGTGGTGTTTTAGGCGCCAGCCGCCGGGAGAGATTGCACTTCGCACTTGGCACTTAGCACTTAGTGGAGGACGAGGGGTTGCTGGCTGCTGGCTCCTGGCTCCTGGTAGAGAAGGTGCCCAGTGCCCAGTGCCCAGTAGAGCGCGTCGCAGCGGTTTCGGTTTCCCTTTGACCTTTCCACCCTCCATGCTCACAACTCACAACTCACAACTCACAATTCACAACTCACAAGCGACAAGGGACAAGCGACAAGGGACAAGCGACAAGGGACAAGCGACAAGGGACAAGCGACATGCGACAAGCGACAAGCCACCAAACAATTGCCCCTAAGCACAATATGTAGTATACTTGCTTACAACGATATCCCACTAATAGTGCATAAGGCTTAGGAGGAACAGCACGTGTTTGCAGAAATTAGAAAACGAGACAAGACCGTTGTGCAGTTTAAGCCCGAGAAAATCACCTTAGCTATCCTAAGCGCACTTGTCGCTAACTACCCGGAGCGCACCCGCGCGGAGCTGCGTAAGCTAGCCGAGGTCATTTCCGAGCGCGTTATCTTTACGCTTAGCAAGCGGCGGCTAGCCGAAAGTTGCCCTTCCGTGGAAGAGGTGCAAGATACGGTAGAAGAAGTGCTGATGGAAGTAGGCGAACGCCAAACTGCTCGCCGCTACATACGTTACCGCCTGCAGCACGAGGAGATTCGTCAGAACAAGAAGTCGTTCGTAGACGCGCAGCGCATCGTCTTAGACTACGTCACGCGCGAGGACTGGCGCGTCAACGAAAATTCCAACATGGATTTCTCGCTGCAGGGGCTAAACAACCACGTTATCGCCGAGGTGACGAAAGGCTTCTGGCTGTACCAGCTATATCCTCCTGAGGTGCGCGAGGCGCATGTAGGGGGAGATTTTCACCTGCACGACCTTGGTCTCTTGGCCCCTTATTGCTGTGGTTGGAGCCTAGAGGACCTTCTGTTGCTTGGGTTTAGAGGTGTGCCGGGCAAAGTAGAAAGTGCGCCGCCGCGTCATTTCCGCACCGCACTCCTGCAACTAGTCAACTTCTTCTATACGCTGCAGGGCGAGGCTGCCGGGGCACAGGCCGTAAGTTCGTTTGACACGTATTTAGCTCCTTTTGTGCGCCACGACAACCTAACCTACAAGGAAGTGCGCCAAGCCATCCAGGAGTTTGTCTACAATCTAAACGTGCCGACGCGCGTAGGGTTCCAGACGCCGTTTGTTAACCTTACCATGGATCTCAATTGTCCCGCGACCTTAGCTTCTGTTCCGGTAATTATTGGTGGAGAACACGGTGAGTCTACCTATGGCGAGTACCAAGCCGAGATGAACATGATTAACCGCGCTTTCTGTGATGTCATGATGAAAGGCGACGCCCGAGGCAGAATTTTTACCTTCCCAATACCGACCTACAACATCACCAAGGATTTTGACTGGGACAACCCCGTCGTTGACGCCGTAATGGAGATGACGGCACGCTACGGCATCCCTTATTTCGCCAACTTCGTCAACAGTGACATGTCGCCGGAAGATGCGCGCAGCATGTGCTGCCGCTTGCGCCTTGACAACCGCGAGCTGCGCAAGCGCGGCGGGGGCTTGTTTGGCGCTAATCCTCTCACCGGCTCTATCGGCGTAGTTACTATTAACATGGCGCGTATCGGCTATTTAGCCACTAACGAAGATGAGTTCTATACTCGTTTACGTCGCCTAATGGACCTAGCTAAGTCCTCGCTAGACATTAAGCGCAAAGTGCTTGAAAAGAACACAGACCTAGGGCTTTATCCCTATAGCCGATTTTATCTAAAGTCGGTCAAGGAGAGATTCGGCGAGTACTGGAAAAATCACTTCAACACTATTGGCATTAACGGCATGAATGAAGCTGTAGCTAATCTGTTAGGCCTCGCAGAGAACATCGCTACCGCGCGCGGACAAGCCTTCTCTCTGCGCGTGCTCGAGTACATGCGAGATGTCTTAGCCGAATACCAAGAAGAAACAGGCGACCTCTTTAACTTAGAAGCCACTCCAGCGGAGGGGACAGGCTATCGCTTGGCCAAGCTTGACCGCGAAAATTACCCCGCCATGTATATTCCTGGCAACAGGGAGCCATACTACACCAATTCGACACACCTGCCGGTAAATTTAACCACTGATATCTTTGATGCGCTAGACCTGCAGGAGCAGCTACAGATTCGTTATACCGGGGGAACCGTGTTTCATGGCTTTTTGGGAGAAGCAATCGAGGACTTAGCCACGTGCAAACGCCTCGTGCAGAAAGTTATGGAGAACTACAGCATACCGTATTTCACGGTCTCGCCCACATTTTCGGTATGCCCAGACCACGGCTACATTCGAGGGGAACATCGCACCTGCCCAAGTTGCGGCGCACCTGCGGAAATCTGGACGCGCGTGGTTGGCTTCCATCGACCCGTGCAGAATTGGAACCCCGGTAAGAAAGAGGAGTTTGCCGACAGGTTAGAGTACATTGTCCGGCAGGAGGCCGCTAATGACTAGCCAAGAGAAGTGCTTCCGCGGCCTGCAGAAGACTACGCTGCTAGATTTCCCGGGTAAAGTGGCCTGTGTGCTGTTTGTCGGCGGGTGTAGCTTTAACTGCCCCTACTGCTACAACTGCTCGCTGGTGAAACGCGAGGAACCGGAGCTCTCGTGGGACGCAGTCTGGGATTTTCTCGCACAGCGGCGCAAGGTCTTAGACGGAGTGTGTATCAGCGGCGGGGAGCCTACGCTGGCCCCCTTCCTTGCCGAATTTCTTGGCGAGGTGAAAGCTCTGGGCTTAGAAGTGAAGCTAGACACGAACGGCTATCATCCCGAACCACTAAGAACACTGCTAGACGCGGATTTGCTAGATTTTGTAGCGCTAGACATAAAGAACAGCCCAGCCAAATACGCGGCCACCTCAGGGCGTACTACAATTGATTTAAACCGCATCAGGCAGTCGCTTGACCTTGTGCAGGCTTCGGGCGTGGCCCATGAACTGCGTACAACCGTGGCGGAAGGGTTACACGAGGTAGCGGATATGCGTGAAATCGTCGCGTTCACAGGCGGCGGAGCGCGCTATTCTTTGCAGCCTGTGCAGCGCGACGCCGTGTCTCTCAGCAGGCAACGTTTTGTGCCGCCGACCTTTACCACGTTGCGCGCCATGGGTGAAATTTTGGAAGGGAGCTTCAGCGAGGTTTATATTCACGGAATTTAGGAGGAGCGCATGCGCATAGGCTGTCACTTAAGCATTGCTAAAGGACTCGCGACAAGTGTAGAGCTATCCCGTGAAGTAGGAGCTAACTGCTTTCAGTTCTTTACCCGCAATCCCCGCGGCGGAGCGGCGCGGCGTATCGAAGCGGACGAAGTTTCGACTTGGTTAAGCCTGCGGGCGCAGGCGGACGTCTTCCCGATAGTCGGACATCTGCCGTATACCGTCAATTTGGCAGCAAGTAAGGACGAGACGTATGAGTTTGCCAGTCAAACGGTGGCCGAAGACCTTACGCGTATGTCCGTTATCGGGGCCGAGTATTTGGTCGTACATCCCGGTAGCCGTGGCACGCAAAGCGTTAGCGAAGGCGTGGGCCGCATTGTGCGTGCCCTAGACAATATTCTCGCTCGTCACGAGCGCCGAACTGAGACTATGCTTTTGCTTGAAACAATGTCCGGCGGCGGCAGCGAAATCGGCAGTTTCGCGGAGATAGGCTTTATCCTAAAAGAGCTCGGATATCCGGAGGCACTTGGCGTCTGCATCGACACCTGTCACTTATTTGCTATGGGCTACGACTGGCGTGACGCGCGCGAGGTCGAACGGCTGCTAGAGGACGCGGAGACGCACGTCGGAGTAAAGCACATTAAGTGTGTGCACGTTAACGACAGCAAATTTGGGCCGGGGTCGCACAAGGACAGACATGAGCTTGTAGGCGAAGGCCAGATTGGGCAGGCAGGTTTTATAAATATCTTGGGGCACGAGCGCATTAGACACTTACCTATGCTGCTTGAGACCCCGGTCGCTGACTATAGCGGCTACGCGCAAGAAATTGCCAAACTGCGGCTGTGGCTTGGGTAACAAAACTTATGCTAGACATTTAAGGTTTGTCCTACTATGATTATGAGAGACCTAATGTGGGGTGAAACTTATGCAAAATGTAGTGGCTTTGTTTGGCGCGTTCGCCGTAGTCACTGCACTGATGCCACTCGTACGCATGCTAGCTCTCAATCACTGCTTAGTAGACAAACCTAACCCGCGCAAGGTGCATCAAGTGCCGGTGCCCGTGACAGGCGGCGCGATGTGGCTAGGACTAATTGCGGTGATGTGGGTGCTGCCGGTAGAACGCCAGCTTGCGCTCGGACTTACGCTTGGCGGCACGGCGGCCTTTGCCGTCGGGTTTCTTGACGACTGGGTCAAAAGCCGCGGGGGCGATTTCCCCGCGTGGCCTAAACTACTTGGCCAGATTCTAGCCGCGGGCCTATTGTTCGCGAGCGGCGTAAAGGTCTACTTCCTCACCAACCCTTTTTCGGGCGGATTGGTGATGTTGTCGCCTGCCCTAAGTTTCTTGGTTACAGTTATTTGGGTTGTTGCCGTAACGAATCTCATTAATTTTATGGACGGCTTAGATGGCCTAGCTTGTGGCATTGTCACTATCGCTAGTGTCACCATGGCGGTTATCTCGTTCTTTATGGGCCAACCGACGACGTTGCTTATGTTCTTAGTTTTAGCCGGGGTATCGGCAGCCTTCTTCCGCTTTAACTTTAATCCAGCCCGCGCCTTTATGGGCGATGCCGGCGCCTACTTTCTTGGCTTTACGCTCTCCGCCATTTCCATAGAAGGGGCCTTTAAGTCCGCTACCTTGGTCGGCTTGTTGGTGCCTTTCCTCGTGCTCGGGCTGCCTATTGCCGATACGTTATACAACATTATGCGCCGCCTACGCTCCGGACAGCCCGTCTATGTCGCCGATAAAGGGCATACGCACCATCGCCTGTTGCAGGCGGGGCTTAGCCATCGCCAAACAGTGTTGGTGATGTACCTGATTAGCCTGTGCTTTTCTTTGACGGCCTTAGTAGTGTTGTTCGCTAGCAGATGGTAAACGAGAAGCCAGAGTGGGAGAGTGTGGTGCGGGAGCTGCGTCGGCTCTACCCTAACGCCCGCTGTGAACTTAATTTCGTGAGCCCATTTCAACTTCTGATTGCGACTGTTTTATCTGCCCAATGTACCGATGTACGGGTAAACGAGGTTACAGCCAGGCTCTTTGCCAAATACCCAACCGTGCATGAAATGCTCTCGCTAGAGCAGGCAGCGCTGGCGGAGGAAATAAGGTCACTTGGGCTTTTTCGGCACAAGGCGAGAAACATTCTTGCTTTGTGTCGCGTGCTGTGCGAGCGGTTCGCGTGTGACGTGCCACGCACCATCGAGGAGTTGACGGAACTACCCGGCGTAGGTCGTAAGACCGCTAGCGTGGTCGTAAACAACGCCTTTGGCGTACCGGCCCTCGCGGTCGACACGCACGTATTTAGAGTGGCCAAGCGGCTAGGTTGGGCGGACGGGAAGACCCCCTTCGCGGTGGAGCAAGAGCTGCGCGCTCTTTTGCCGGATGCCATGTGGGGCGAAGTGCACCATCTCCTGATTTGGCATGGGCGGCGGCTTTGTTATGCTCGCTGTCCTCTGTGTGTAGCGTGTCCTTTGCGTGAGCTTGTGGCTTGTCGCGTGGTTGGCGGCCGGCAGCTTTGACAGCGACACCGCGTTCATATATCATCAAAGAGTGAACAAAGTTTTATATTCCTGCGTTGCTGTAGATTAGCTGCATTACACAAAACGCAGTCTGGTCGATGGTAGCGGGATATATAGATACAAAATAAAGGAGGAACGGACGTGCAAAAAGGAAACACCAAGTTAATTGTCGGAGTCGTCGCAGCCCTAGTCCTTATCGTTGCTTTGGTCTACGTTGTCCCCGGGATGCTTCGCCCGCCGGAACCACCACCGGCAGCCTTCCGCGTAGGAGTCGTGCTATCGACGGGTGGTCGTGGCGACAATTCGTTTAATGATGCCGCTATCGCCGGTCTAGAAAGAGCAGTAGCTGAGCTGGGCATCGAGTTCCGTTACCAGGAACCAAAAGAAGTGCCGCAAATGGAGGAGTTCCATCGCCTTTTTGCCCAAGAAAAGATGGACCTCATCATCGGGGTAGGGTTCCTGCAGGCTGATGCTATTAACAAAGTAGCCGCAGAGTTTCCGAATCAACGTTGGGCTGTCGTAGACACAGTAATCGAGCGTCCAAACGTTAAGTCTTTGGTCTTTAGGGAACACGAGGGCTCGTTCCTTGCTGGCGCTCTCGCCGCTATGCTAACTACTTCTAATCGAGTTGGGTTTGTCGGCGGCATGCAAATTCCGCTTATTGCTAGATTCGAAAAGGGTTTTATGCATGGAGTAGAGCAGGTTAACACGCTGCGTAACCGTAATGTAGCGGTCATCTCCAATTATATTGGGACTACGGGCGCCGCTTTTAGGGACCCCGTGCGCGGTAAAGAGCTTGCCCTGGCACAGATCGCTCAAGGTGCCGACATCATCTATCACGCTTCGGGCGGTAGCGGTCAAGGCGTGTTTGAGGCTGCTGCAGAAAAAGGTATTAAAGCTATCGGCGTGGACTCCAACCAGAACTGGGTTAAGCCGGGCACCATTATCGCTAGTATGCTAAAGCGCGTAGACGTTGCTGTATTTAATGCTATTAAGGCAACCAAGGAAGGTAACTTCACCGCTGGCATGAGTTCCTTTGGCGTTAAAGAGGGCGGTATTGGCCTTACCGACCTAGCCGCTGTAACCGACGTCGAAAAAGCGGCACTCAAGAACGATGCCGCACAGATAGCCAAGATTCAGGCCATGAAGGATGCCATTCCGGCTGATGTACGTCAGCTAATTGCAGACCTCGCACAGCAAATCGCGGACGGCAGAATCACAGTACGCTCAGAATAATCTAGACGCGGGAGAGGAATCTACCATGCAACCCATACTAGAAATGCGAGGCATTACCAAGAGATTCCCGGGGGTTTTGGCTTGCGATAGTGTCGACATTAGCCTCTATCCGGGGGAAATCCTCGCCATAATCGGGGAGAATGGCGCCGGCAAGTCAACGTTGATGAAGGTCCTGTTTGGGCTGTATCAGCCCGATGATGGCCAGATTCTGATAAACGGCACGCCGGTAGAGATTCTGAACCCGCACCAAGCGATTGCGCACGGTATTGGGATGGTTCACCAGCACTTTATGCTGGTGAACCCTTTTACCGTGTCCGAAAATATCGTGCTAGGTGATGAGCCACGGCGTGGGATTTTGTTTGACCTCGACAAAGCTCGCCGTTCGGTAGCGGAAGTATCCACTCGCTATGGCTTGCGCGTCAAACCGGATGCCAAGATAGACGAACTGCCTGTCGGTGTCCAGCAAAGGGTTGAGATTCTCAAAATACTCTATCGCGGGGCAGAAATTGTCGTGTTTGACGAACCAACTGCGGTACTCAACCCACAGGAAGTCAGAGAGCTTTACACCATCATGCAGAACCTTACCGCGCAAGGAAAGAGCATCATATTTATTACGCACAAGCTCAATGAGGTTATGGCGACTAGCCAGCGTGTCACAGTTATGCGCCGTGGCAAAGTTATGGGAACCGTGCTCACGCAGGATACTTCGCCCACCGAACTAGCTAACATGATGGTCGGTCGGCAGGTGCTGCTGCAGGTCGATAAGCAACCTAGTGCAGTCGGACGAACTATCCTCGCCGTGGAGGACCTGGTGGCGAAGGACTTTGCCGGCGACAAGGTGCTAGATCGGGTGAGCTTTGAAATTAAGGCGGGCGAAATACTAGGGATTGCCGGGGTCGAGGGCAATGGGCAGACCGAGCTAGTTGAGGTTTTAACCGGGCTAAGGCAAGCTTCGGCTGGGAAAGTGTTTCTAAACGGTGCAGAGATAACGAATCTTACTGCACGTCAGATCAAAGAGAGCAAGGTCGGGCATATTCCGGAGGACAGGCAGAAGAGAGGGCTAGAGCTAGATTTTTCCGTGCAGGAGAACTTGGTCTTTGGCTTCCACTACAAGCCTCCATTTGCCGGCAACGGCGTCCTTAATCTGGAGGTTATTGCCAAGCACGCTGACAAGATGATTGAGGATTTTGACATCAGGACGCCACACAGCGAGGTTCTCGTGCGCTCCCTGTCAGGTGGTAATCAGCAGAAAGTTATCATTGCGCGCGAGCTCTATCAGGAACCGGACCTCCTTATTGCCGCTCAGCCCTCACGTGGCGTCGATATCGGAGCGATTGAGTTCATCCATCGCCGTATCGTAGAGCATCGCGACGTCGGCAAGGCGGTGCTGCTTATCTCGCCTGAGTTATCTGAGATAATGTCACTTAGCGACCGCATAGCCGTTATCTACGAGGGCCAAATTATGGGCATCGTTGAGAGTGCAAAAGTTACCGAGGAAGAGCTCGGGCTAATGATGGCAGGCGTAAAACCTAACGAGAGGCCCCCAGTAGAGGAGAGGAAGCAGAGCGATGTCAGATAAGACGAAGAAGGGCCTAGAGGAGCTATTGGTGCCGGCTGGCGCCATTGTGCTTGGGCTGGTAGTTGGCGCGGTAATTATCGCGGTAATGGGGGAAAACCCATTGCGTGCCTACTCTGCTCTGTTTCTTGGCGCCTTTGGCAGCCTAAATAGGATTCTTGGCACGCTGACGCGCGCAACGCCGATTATCATCACGGGTCTGGCCGTGGCATTGCCGTTTAGGGCCGGGCTCTTTAACATCGGTGTGGAGGGGCAGCTCTTGATGGGGGCGCTCTCTGCCGCTGTCGTAGGCAGTAGGTTTGCTGGTCTTCCGGGGTTTTTGCACTTACCATTGGCCATACTCGCCGCAGCTCTAGGTGGAGGGCTGTGGGCGCTTATCCCGGCTTGGCTAAAGGCACGCCGCGGTATTCATGAAGTCATCAATACCATCATGATGAACTTTATCGCCAACGCGGTGTTGGCGTACCTCGTGGTGGAAGTGTTACGCATGCCCGGTGAGATGATTCCTAAAACTCCGCCTGTACTCCCGTCCGCGATGTTAGCGCGCTTTAGTGACTTCATCCCCGGCATCACCGCTCGCTTGAACCTAGGTTTTGTCATAGCGCTAGTCTTGGCTCTGGTATTATATTACCTGCTCTGGCGCACGACGTTTGGCTATGAAATTAGGGCGGTTGGTCACAATGCGAAGGCGGCAGCATACGCCGGGATTAACGTGTCTAGATGCATCGTTATTACTATGATTCTCTCAGGTGCCCTGGCCGGTCTTGCCGGCGCAGAGCGCATTCTTGGGTTTGACCGCACTTTGGCGCTCGGATTCTCGCCTGGCTTTGGTTTTGAGGGCATTGCGGTAGCTTTGCTCGGACGCAATCACCCCGTGGGCGTGTTGCTGGCTGCGCTCTTATTCGGGGCACTGTCAAGCGGTGGGGTGTGGCTAAGCTTTACCACCGACATACCAGCCGATATCGTAGTGGTGCTCCAGGCCATAATCATCTTTTTTGTCGCGGCCGACCAAATTGTGCGGGCCATAATATCAGGTAAAAAGAAGGGAGCAGCCTAGTATGGGCACTGTACTTGACCTTGCGTTGGTAATGGCCACTCTGCGCTCAGCCACACCGCTTGTCATTGCGGCGCTCGGCGGCATATTCTCTGAACGCTCTGGTGTGGTTAACATTGCGCTTGAGGGCAAAATGTTGGCAGGCGCCTTTGCGGCAGTGGTCGTCGCTTTCTATACCGGCAATCCGTGGCTCGGCATCTTGGCCGCACTTCTGACAGGCGGGTTCATGGCTTTGATATTCGCAGTGGTTAGCATTAAGTACAAGGCTAACCAAGTAGTCAGCGGCATAGCTATCAACATGCTGGCGGCGGGGCTGACAGTGTTTCTGATGCACGTCTTCTTTGGCACGGCAGGGTCGAGTCCGGCAGTGCGGCGACTGCCTACCATTGGGCTGTTTACGCCGATTGTCTATCTAGCACCCATTTTGGTGGCTCTCGCCTTCCTTGTCTTATATCGAACGCCGTGGGGTCTGCGCATCCGGGCCGTGGGGGAACACCCCAAGGCCGCCACTACGATGGGTGTAAATGTCATTGCAATAAGATATGTCTGCGTAATACTGAGTGGCATGCTGGCAGGTATCGCCGGAGCGCACCTGTCAATAGGAACATTGAGTGTCTTTGTCCGCGATATGACGGCGGGAAGGGGATTTATTGCCCTCGCCGCAGTGATTTTCGGCAAATGGCACCCGCTAGGCGCAATGGCGGCAGCTCTGTTGTTTGGGCTTTTTGAAGCGCTACAGGTGCGTCTGCAAGGCGGCGGCTTGCCCACGCAGCTCATGCAGGCTATCCCGTATGTATTTACGATGGTTGTATTGGCGGGATTTGTAGGGCGGGCCACGGCGCCGGCTGCGCTAGGCGAGCCGTATCAAGATGAATAAGTGTAACGACATCATTAGAGACGCGCGACTCACAGTGCAGCAGAAGACATCGGCCCTAGCCCTTGCGGCAGAGAACAGTGTGGATGCGCTAAATATTCCACCGGCAGTGCAAGAGCTGCGTGCGGCGGGCATAATCTGCGACCTAGGAGAAGGGGATGCGCCTTTCCGTCCTCGTTATGCGATCCCCGATTACGACTCGTTTATCGCGCGCGGCAGTAGTTTTTTAGAGCTTGATCCACCCGAGGATTTGCATGATGCGCTTAACAGCCTGCTAATCCTCTACAAGCATGTGCCCTCTATAACGACGTGCCCGGTGTTCGTCGGCAATCTAGACAGGCTATTAAATCCGTTCATTGAGGATGAGACTACTGCCTACAAGGCCATCAAGCGTTTCTTGCTGCATATAGACAGGGCGCTGCCGGATTCTTTCTGCCACGGGAACCTCGGACCGCGTGATTCGGCCGCAGGACGGCTAATTCTTCGCGCACAGCGAGAGCTGCAGACTGCGGTGCCTAATCTTACTCTCAAGTACAGCTTGCACACAGAAGACGCTTTTGCCCTGCAGGCCATCGAGACTGCGTTGGCGACGGCGAAGCCTAGCTTTGCTAACGACGAGCTTTTTCGCCGCGACTTCGGCGGAGATTACGCAATTGCCTCCTGCTACAACGGCCTGCCGTTAGGTGGGGGCAGCTATACTCTCGTCCGCCTGAACCTAGCTCGACTGGCCAGAGACGCCAAGGATTATGCGCTGTTTCGCGAGAGCGTCTTGCCAACTGCCGTGGCGCATATGCTAGCCTATATGGACGAACGCGTACGCTTTCTGGTGGAGGAGTCGAACTTCTTTGCCAGCAACTTTCTCGTCAAGGAGGGGCTGCTACAGAAGGAGCGGTTCACCGCCATGTTTGGGATAGTGGGGCTAGCGGAATGCGTTAATTCCTTGCGGGGCAATCCTACAGAGGTAAGTGAGAGATATGGCCATAGCCTCCCAGCTAATGAGCTTGGCCAGGACATAGTCAGGGAGATTTCTAAGCTAGTGAGAGAGCACAGCAATGAGCACCTGCACTTTTCGCACGGGCACTATATGCTGCACGCTCAGGTAGGCATAGACACTGACGTAGCGACGTCGCCCGGTTGTCGGATTCCGATTGGGGAAGAGCCGGAGCTCTATCAGCACCTCCTGCAGTCGGCGCCGTTTCACAGGTTCTTCCCTGCGGGTATTGGCGATGTCTTCGCGTTTGACGCCACTGTGAAGAACAACCCGCAGTTTGTCCTGGACATAATCAAAGGGGCCTTTAAGAATGGGCTGCGATATTTCTCGGCGTACTCCTCTGACTCGGACGTGGTCCGCATCACGGGATATCTAGTCAAGAAATCAGATATGGGAAAGCTCACCGCTGGACAGCAGGTGCGAAACGGGGCAGTGTTCTTAGGACAAGGGTCGGTAGCAAACCAAGGCGTCTTAAAGCGAAAGCTCCGCACCGGGCAAGTAGAAAGGCACTGAAACGCACGTGCTTGGGTTTGTGCGTCGCATAATTCCTTTTAGCAGTGTAGACGGCCCTGGCAACCGCACGGCTGTTTTCCTGCAAGGATGTAATTTTCGTTGCCTCTACTGCCACAATCCAGAGACCCAAGCCGTAAGCGATGGAGTAAGAGCTATCCTAGGGGTCGCGGCGATGGATCACCTCGAAGTTGTAGACGTTGTCTTGCGCTATAGGGACTTTATTCGTGGAGTCACGATTTCAGGTGGAGAATGCACGGTTCAGCTCGCCTTTCTTGTGGCTTTGTGTAAGACTTTGCAGGAAAACAACATCGAAGTCTTTGCTGACACCAATGGACACGTTGACCCGCAGGAGTTCAAGGAGTTGTGTCAACACGTAGACAAGTTCATGTTCGACGTTAAGGCTTGGGGAGACGATGAGCACCTCGCCCTGACGGGACACACGCCAAGCCTTGTGCAGGCAAATCTCCGCTATGCTATCGCTCACAAGAAGGTGTATGAGGTGCGCACGGTTATCGTGCCGGATGTCCTGTCAAATCATGTCACAGTGGCAGAGACAAGTCGGTTAATTAGCGTTGACCCCGACATTCGCTATAAGCTGATTAAGTTTCGCCAGCGGGGTGTAGAGCAGCATGCTTTGTCTCTAGCTACACCTGACGACCGCTACATGGAGGACTTAGCACACTTAGCCACGCGCTTAGGCGTGAAAGACTGCAGGGTTTTATAGGTTCAGTGTCGAATTCAGCCCATTTAGAAAGCGAGAGGAGTGTCCTGCGTGAATAAGCGGGCTGTGTTTTCGGCCATAGACGACAAGCTGACGAGGATGGCTGCCATCAGCGACTGGATGTACTATCATCCCGAGATTGGGCATAACGAGCACCAAGCGGCGAGTAGGTTGGCGCGCGAGCTTAGCCTGCACGGCTTTAGCGTGGAAATGCCGTATGCCGGGTTAGCCACAGCCTTTAAAGCCGTGTACAAGCTAGGCGAAGGCCCTACGGTGGCTTTGCTGGCGGAGTACGACGCTTTGCCTGAAATCGGTCATGGTTGCGGGCACAATATTATCGGCTGTGCGGCTGTGCTGGCCGCTATCGGCCTGCGAGAAGGGCTGCGCGAGGGCGGAACCGTGGTGGTGTTTGGCGCGCCTGCGGAAGAAGGTGCCGTGGACAACGCCGGCGGCAAGGTATTTCTAATTGAGCATGGCGCCTTTAACGATGTGGATGCCGCGCTTATGGTTCATCCGGCAACGCGTAACGTAATCGGTGGCTCGTCGAGCGCGCGCGAAGCGTTAGAAATAGTCTTTAAGGGCCGGCCCGCTCACGCCGCCGGCGCACCGCACGAGGGAATCAATGCACTTGACGCGGCTATACAGACCTTCAACGGCTTTAACGCCTTGCGGCAGCATGTGCTGCCGGACGTGCGCATTCACGGCATTATCAGCGAAGGCGGCGTGGCGCCAAACATCGTACCGGAGCGGGCGGTTATTAGGCTTTACGTGCGCGCCAATGAGGCCGACTATTTAGAGACTGTGGTCGAGAAAGTTAAGAACTGCGCGCGGGCCGGTGCTTTAGCTACAGGTGCCGAGGTGCAGTTTAGGCAGACCGCGAAGCGCTATAAGAACATGCTGAATAACCCCGTCCTCGGCGCTCTCTTTAAGGACAACATGGAGGCGCTAGGCGAAGAAATAGAAGAGACGCAAGCGTCAGGTGCCGGCTCGACCGATATGGCTAACGTCAGCCATGAAGTGCCGGCCATTCATCCCTACATTTGTATCTCTCACAGCAAATTAGTAGGCCATAGCCGAGAGTTTGCAGACGCCACTATTACCCCTGCGGCGCATGACGGTATGGCGCTTGGCGCAAAGGCCATGGCCGGGACAGTGGCGGACATTTTTAGCCGCACAGATATACAGCAAGCGCTGCGCAAAGAAGCCGGCCGCCGCTTATAAACTCTGCGCCGTCAGTGCTTGTTCCCACTCGGACATCGCGCGTGTAAGCGTCTCTCTGAGCCAGTTATTCCAAGGCTCGACACCTAGATTGGCGCGCTGCATAGCCCGTACAAAGCGCGGCAGATAATCTGCCCAGCCAAGTATGACAGCAGAAGTGTAGAGGCGACGAAACTCCGCGAGTTCTATGCTTTCGCCGGTGTGAACCGCTAGGCAGCGCAGATAGTGGTCAAGGACGGCGTCCCTGTCTATGCCAGAAAAGCGTGGCTGCGGGTGAAGGAAGCCGATGTTTAGTATATCTAACATACCCGGCCCAAGCCCAAGCAGCTGATAGTCCATAAGTAAAGCTCCGCCTGCCGCATCGCGCGGCAGGCCTATGTTTAGCGGGTAGAAGTCGTTATGCAGTAGGGTAGGGGGCACATGGGCTAGGGCGTCCAGCAAGCCGTCTAAGACTACTTGAAGCCTAGGGTGCAGAAACACCGGCGCGACGGTCGCGTGAGTCCAAGCATTGTCGTAGAGGGCGGCCAGTAAAGCGTGCGCACGTTCGGGGCAAAACTCTTGACGCGGGTCTTGTTTAAGCCACGCGAGCGACGCATGCTTAGCTAATGCCCGCGGTGCACGCCCATGTAAGGCGGCGTATACCTCCACGACTAGAAGCAGCTCGGCAGTCGTCCAGTGGTGGTCTAAGGCAGGAATCGTGTAGTAAGGCGACACATCCTCAAGGAGTATGTAATTTAGGTCGTCTGTTAATCGTTCGCCCATAAGCAATTTTGGCGCAGGTATATCGAGCAAGGGCAGGAGCTCAGTGTAGAACAAATGCTCCGCAATATGGCTTTCCGGATGCCCTAGGCGGAGGTAATCGGGCATCAAGGCACGCGAGGACACCTTAAGTATGGCACTAGCGCCATGCTCAGTCAGCCGATATACCAAGCAACCGCTTTCGCCAAGCGTAATTCGTTTAAGGTCGGCGCGGCAAAAGGGCGCGGGGAGTCTTGGCAGGATGTCCTTTACGGCCACAGACATTAAGGATTCCTCCATGTTCTAGGGCTTGTAGCGGCGTGATTGCTTGGCGCGGTAGCGGCGGGCGCGCGCCGTTTGCCGGTGTCTAATCCACAACCGAGCAGTGAGCAGGAGTAAGAACATCAAGAGCAGTGCCGGTGCAGCCGAGAGCGGTGAGAGGTCTAGGTAGCGACTCAGGCTAAGCAAGCCAAAAGAGATAAAGACGATTGCTGCCCCACTCTTTAGCACGCGGGGCGGAACTAACTCCGCCAGTTTAGCGCTAGCTAAAATGGCTAACGCCTGCGCGGCAAAGAGACCCAAGCCGGCACCAAGCCAGGTGTAGAGCGGTGCGGACTGCTTGGCTGCGAGTCCGAGTGTTACTAGCTGTGTCTTGTCTCCAAGCTCGGCGATAAAGAAAGCCATGCAGATTGCCGCGAGGGGATGATGCGTGGCCGGCGAGACATCAGGACAGTTGCCCTCAGCGTGTATGGCACGGAGCGACCACAGGCCAAAGCCAATAAATCCAAGTGCGGCTAGGGGTTCTAGGAGCGACAGGGGGAGGAGATGGTTTAGTCCCTCGCCTAAGGTCACTGCCAGCGCAGTGTTCAGCAGGGCGGCCAACAGGGCTCCTATAAGCACGCGCGATGTGCCAAACTTGGCCACTAGGCCTAGACAGACCAGTTGCGTCTTGTCACCGAGCTCTGCCAGAAACACAATAGCTGCAGTGAACGCGAGTGTGGGCATTAGAGATGCTCCTTTCTGGTCTCCCGCAAAAACAAGAGACCTTCGGCGCTGATTTAGCACCGAAGGTCTCACCAGTCAACTAGTAACTCCAAAGAGTTAACGAGCGACCCTAGCGGCCAGGACTCATCGTCCAGTATGTTGGCGCGCCAGTTATGGCTACTCCCCTTCGATATAGAGAGAGTATATCACTAAACATGCCAACCGCAAAGCACACTTGACCTCCTAGCATGAGCACGGTAGTATACTGCCAGCACACTGCTACAGCTTATGATTGGCAGTCTGCGACTATACGCGAGCGGAAGTGAAGAGTTGAATAAGCCACTATCTACAGCGCGGCTGCTGTTGACGATTGCTCTTGGCACCTTGCTGTCCGCAGCTGCCTTTAACCAGTTTCTGATTCCTAACCGCATGCTTTCAGGCGGCATTGCCGGGCTTAGCATCATTATTAACAACCTTACGGGCTGGCCGACCGGGGTCATGGTGCTGCTGCTAAACATCCCGGTATTGTACCTTGGGTACAAGCATATCGGCGGCAGGTTTATCCTGCTGACCAGCATGGCCGTACTGAGCTTTTCGCTCCTGCTTGACCTTGTGCCTGTGCAGGCGTTAGTAGACGACTTGCTCCTGGCCGCCGTGTTTGGCGGGGTAGTCAACGGGTTAGGGTTAGGGCTGGTGCTAAAGGCAGGTGGCTCTACCGGCGGCACTGACGTGATTGGCGTCATCGCCAACCGTAAACTAGGCATCTCTATTGGTGAAGTGCTAATGGGGTTTAACGCCATCATCGTGGCGGTAGGTGCCCTGTTGTTTGACCTTACGTCTGCACTGTATACCTTAATAGCCATGTTCGTTGCAGCGCGCATCATCGATACTTTACAGACCTCGCACGGGCGCAAGAGTGCGCTCATTGTCTCGCGCTCTGCCGACGAAATAGCGCGCGCCATTAACACAAAACTAGAGCGGGGAGTGACCTTCCTCCACGGCGAAGGGGCCTACGGCCACTCCCAGCTAAAAGTCATTCTTTGCGTGCTAACGCGCTACGAAGTCGCTGAACTTAAAGCAGTCGTCCTGCAAATAGACCCACAAGCCTTCATGACGATTAGCGATACCAATGAAATCATCGGCCGCTTCGCCGCCTACAACCCACTCCGCGCCCTCAAGTGAGAAGCAAAAGGGACGGAGCCTTTTGCTTCAAGAAGCAAGAAATAGGAAGCAAGACAGAGGAAGCAGAAGGCCTAGGCGCGCAGACCAAAGCGCTTAAGGAACGGAGCAAGCGCCAGATAAAGCGGCAAAGTAATTACACTGCTTAACGCGGCACGCGCTGCATTAAACGGCACTATTGCCGTCCACAGGAGCTCGGCATGCTGTGCCTCTGGCACACCCCAAGCGGCAAGCGCCCAGTAGAGGTTTGAAGCGTACATCACTACTGACATCACGAGACCCCCGGTGACTAGCCCTAGCAGCGCGCCCCATTTGTTAGGGAGTTTCCGGTATACCAGCCCAGTGACAATGGCAAAAGTTGCTGAAGCCAAAAAGTTTTGCACAGACCCGATAGGGCCACCCGTGCCCTTAGTTAAAAAGAATAGCAAAACCTTCACCAGCGCAATTGCGCCCCCGGCTAAAGGCCCGAGCATGAAGCTCCCAATTAGCGTGGGCACGTCGCTTGGGTCATACTTAAGAAACGGCGCAGCCGGGATTAGCGGAATCTGCAGTACGAACATAAGGAGATAGCTCATGCCCGCCAGCATGGCCATAGTCACTAAGGTGCGTAAGTTTTGGCGGCGATTGTCTTGGTTCACTTGAATTCCTCCTAAAAAATAACTGCCCCGATAAAGCAATCGGGGCAGGCACAAGCAAAAGGAGCTTGCAGCGTACCTTCTTTCATCCGGACTTTAACCGTCGGCCTTGGAATCGCACCAAGTCTGCCATGTGGCTCGTGGGCTAGCTTTCGCATTACCACCGATAGGGAATTACACCCAACCCCGAAGGTTTATCGTATTTTGTTGCACTAAAATCGTACCGCAGAGACGCGGCCTTGTCAAGCGGCGCAATGAGCTGTGAGCGGGGGCAATCATGAATCAGGAATCGTGAATCATGAACTGGGAGAGAGAGCTCCGCTGGGCACTGAGCACTAGGCACCCCTTAGGGGTTTGCAGCGGCCGGCGGGGAGCGCCTTGTAAACACGTAGTAATGGTAAGTCAGAACAACCAACAACGCAGCAAGTAAAGGCGGGCAGTCCTCTACTTTCGCGTTTACGTCATGACCGCCAAACTGCCCGCCCAGCCTCCCTACCAAGTGGCCATTTACCTGCTGTAAAGCACAACTAAAGCCTAGGTATTCTCCGCCAATCCGACCGGTGACTTCTTCTCCAATCTGCTTCAGGGCAATGTCCCTGCCGACTAGTTCCCCACCAATCCGACCGCCAAGTTCTAGACCCACCATGCAGGCATACACACTTTGCCCATGAAACGCTCCTCCTAGACGCCCTTCAATTTCGTCTCCGCTAATACTAAGGTTAACGTCTGCGCCGCGCATCATGCCGCCTATGCGCCCCGTGACCGAATGTGCGCCAACGGCGCAGTCGATATCAAACCCTCCCAAGAGACCCCCAACCCGACCTCGTACAAAACCCATTCGTGTTCATCCACCTCTCAGATTAGTCAGCGCGCAGAGCGAGCATTGAGCATTGAGCATTGAGCTATGAGGGGGCGCACAGCGCTCAGCACTCAGCCTTTAGGCTTTAGGCTTGAGGCATTAGAAGCGGTGAGCTTTGAGCTTTGAGCTGTGCCCGAAGAGGAAACGGATACCGCGGCGACGCGCTCTACTGAGCACTGGGCACTGGGCACCGGGCACCGGGCACCGGGCACTTCTTTACCAGGAGCCAGGAGCCAGCAACCCCTCGTCCTCCACGGAGGTTGCGTCACTGCTAAAGACGTGCTATACTGGCAACGTCAACGGGTGACTGGGAGGCTTAAATTCAGGCTTCTGTACTGCTCTCTAGCGTATGGAAGCTCTGTTTTTTGCAGTCTCCGGTGCGCCCTTAGTCTAGACCAAAGTGAAACACAAAGGAAGATGAAACATTGCCTAATTTTAATGAACTACAGCTAAGTCCCGAGGTGCTGCAAGCGATTGTCGACATGGGCTTTGAGGAGATGACCCCTATTCAGGCCGTCGCCATACCCGAAGCTCTAGCCGGGCGCGACGTCTTGGGGCAAGCTCAAACCGGCACAGGGAAGACGGCGGCCTTTGGTATACCAATGATGGAGCGCATTCGCATGGATGTCGAGCAAGTGCAAGGTTTAGTGCTAGCTCCGACACGTGAACTAGCCATGCAGGTAGCCGAAGAACTAAATCGCCTCGGCGCTGTCAAGGGCGTACGCAGTCTCCCCGTATACGGCGGGCAAGAGATAGAGCGGCAGATTCGCGCGCTCAAGGCTCGCCCCCACATTGTGGTAGCCACGCCAGGCAGGCTACTTGACCACTTGCGCCGGCGGACTCTACGTATCGGGCAGGTGAGTTTTGTCGTTCTAGACGAAGCCGATGAAATGCTGAACATGGGTTTTATCGAGGATATCGAGTCTATCTTAGCTGAGACGCCGAGCGCCCGTCAAACTATGCTTTTCTCGGCTACACTGCCTCTGCCCATCCAGAATCTGGCGATGAAGTTTATGCGCGAAGCAGTTAGGGCTGCCGTGCCGGTGCGAGAGCTGACGGTGCCTACCATCGAGCAGCAATACATTGAAGTCAGGGAGTCACAAAAATTTGACGTTTTGTGCTTGCTGCTAGACACCGCTAACCCCGGGCTGTCGATCGTGTTCGGACGGACTAAGCGCCGCGTAGATGAAGTTTCCGAAGCGTTGGCCAAGCGGGGCTACGCCGCGATGGGCATACACGGGGACTTGACGCAGGCGCGGCGCGACCAAGTTATGCGCAGATTTCGTGACGGCACGATTGATGTGCTGGTAGCGACTGATGTAGCAGCGCGTGGTCTAGACATCGAGGGGGTAGCGCATATCTACAACTTCGATATTCCGCAGGATGCCGAAGGGTACGTGCACCGCATCGGGCGCACAGGTCGTGCCGGACGCACCGGGCAAGCCACGACTCTAGTGACGCCTCGCGAACTAGACCTTATGCGCCTCATTGAGAAGATGACGGGACGCAAGGTGCGGCGGCGCCCTAGTCCTACCTTTAGCGAAGCCATCGAAGGTCAACGCCGCTTAAGCATGGAGAAGCTACTGCAAGTCGTGGAAGAAGGCAACATTGAGCAATATATGAGCGCCGCCGAAGCGCTGTTAACTAAAGCAGACTCAGCCGCGCTAGTGGCAGCCGCGCTCAAAATCATGACTAAAGAGCCTGATGCCACGCCGGTGCTCATCACAGAAGAAGCACCTTTGCGCCGCCCCCGTACGGGGCAGAAGCCATTCGGCAGGCCTCGCGCTGAAACGAATGGGCGCGAGCGGCGCCAAGGCGACCACCGTGCGCGCCAAGCTCGGGATAAGCATCGCTAATTGCTGGCGGGGAGGCACGTCGCTTTAGGAAAGGCGACAGTAAAAGTGCTCCCGGCCGGAGAGCTCTCCACGTGAATTTTGGCGCCGTGGCGCTCGGCGATGCGGTAGCATACCGCCAAACCGAGCCCGGTGCCGTTTTCTTTTGTGGTGAGAAACGGCGTGCCGAGCTGCGGTATGAGCGAAGCTGCAATGCCGGAGCCCTCGTCGCTTACAGCTAGACAAATAGAGCCTGCGAGTTCCGTCGTCGTAATCGACACTGTCCCGCCGGAGGTCATCGCTTCCAGAGCGTTGTTGACGAGGTTCGTTAACAACTGCCTAATCTCCGCTTCGTTGGCGATGATTGTGGCGGGTGAGCGCAGGGCGTAGCTCATGCGCATGCCTTTTACAAGGGCGAGCGAATTAAGCACGGGGGCAAAGCATTCGATTAGGACAGAGAGACAACAGGGCTTAATGCTGACTGCGGTGCGCGAGAGCGACAGATAAGTCGAGATAATGCTGCAGGCGCGGTCTATTTCTTCTGTCATAAGGTGTGTGAATTTGCGGTACGGAGCAAACTCAGGCTTTTCGGCGAACAGCTGCAGGAACCCGCGCACGGTGGTCAAAGGGTTACGGATTTCATGTGCGATGCTTGCCGCCATTTCTCCCACGAGGTTTAGACGTTCAAGGCGCGCTAGATCCGCTTCCTTTCTTGCTTTCTCGGTGCAGTCAACCGCAAGAACTAGAGCTCCCGCAGCTTGGTTCAGAACATTACTTTGTCGCGAATAGGTTGAAATGTCGTAGACGCGGTCTCGAATGTGTGCGCGAGTGCCTGATACGTTAGTGCCCTGTAGTGCGCCTGCAATGAGGGCGGCCCCTACGCTTGGGCTGAGTTGCAGGTAGTGCTTGCCTAAGACCGCATCCTTATCAGCCTGCACTAGCTCTAGCCAGGTGTTGTTTACGCTAGTTACATACCCGGTGGCATCAACCGCCATAATGCCGATGGGACTGTGTTCAATGAGCCAAGCTAAGGCATCGCGATGTTGCGACGCTTCCGCTTTGGATTGTGTAAGGTGCGCGGTGATCTCATATAGGGCCTGCTGGATGCGCTCCTCCCGCGATATGTCGTAGCCGAGCGCTACCGCACCCGCGACTTTGCCTGCGATTACTACCGGAGAGGTGTCTACGATAAACACGCCCTTTGGCGTGACCGTCCGCACCTGGCTAAAAGGCACGCCTTCGTGTAGCGAGCGCAGGATAGGCGACTGGGCGCGAGTATAGCCGGTGTAAGAGAAAACCTTTTCAATGTGGCTGCCGACAACCGAATGCAGGGCGGCGTCAATGCCCATCAGGTCGTACGCCCCGGCATTAGCAAAGACCACGACTTCCGCCGCATCGATTACAATGAGCGAACCCTTTGTAACTCCGGCCAGCCACACGAGTGCTGCGTCGACTATTTCATGCGTGTTTGGCATAGACACAAAACCTCCTCGGAAAAATTGTCTCACACGCTGCTCGCGACTATTGTGGGTTAGTGCGCGTGGTAGGGGAAAATAAAACGACGCGATACGGCATGGCACTTAAGCAGTCGAAAAAAGGGCTGGCTCGGTGTATAATCTACAGGGTGATGCGGATGAAGGTTATATCGTTAGCGAGCTCAAGCACATACGGCAATGCCTATCTTATCGGCTGGGGTTCTACATATGTACTGGTTGACTGCGGTGTGTCTATAAGGCGCCTAGAGCAGAGTCTGGTTGGTCTCGGAGTATCCCCGCGCTCCCTTGCCGGCATTCTCGTGTCGCATGAACACGGCGACCATGTTAAGTCCCTGCAGTTAAAAACGCCTTTCTCGACGAAGTACAACATCCCGGTGTACGCTCCGCGAGAGTTGTTCTCCCCCGGGGTTAGGGGTATCGGCGCGATACGCGGACTTTCCCTTGCGGCAGGGTCTATAGTGCAGGTAGGAGATTTTACCGTCTGTTCTTACGCCAAGTCGCATGACGCAGTGCGTCCCCTGATGTTTCGCCTTACGGCACCCGACGGTGTCGCCGCGGCGGTAGTTACAGACCTAGGTGAAGTCACGGAGGAAGTTTATCGCGGCGCGCACAACGCCGACTACCTAGTTTTTGAGAGCAACCACGACCGATACATGGAACTTAACTCCGGTCGGCCGCAAATGCTCATTAACCGCGTGCTTGGGCGCTTTGGCCATTTGTCTAACGACGAGGCCGGAGTCGCCTTAAAGGAACTGGTGGGTGAGCGCACGCGGGGCGTTATGTTGGCTCACCTGAGTATTGACTGCAATACTCCAGAGCTGGCACTTAGAACAGTCACGCCGTACCTGCGACGTGCGGGGTATAGCGGCCTGCTGACAGTCGCACAGGCCGGTGTGCCTAGTGTGCTGTCAGAGGGAGTGCCAACTGCGCGCCAGCACCGCTATACCGCGCTCGATGCGTTCGGGGAAAGTGCCTGCAATACTAATACGTAGGAAATTGCGATATTCTTGTCGTGCCACGGAAAAATCGTCGCCGGGCGAGAAGAGCACGCCTTCCTGTGAGGTGAGCTTAAGCAGCTCGCTAGCGCGTGCGCCCTCGGGCAACCCTATCCAGCAATTCATGCCGCCACGCAGCGGATAAAAGACAGCAGTGCCTTGCCAGTGACTTTTCAGCGCGCCGTAGAGGACGCCTGCCCGCTCGCGGTAGATGTTCCGAAGGCGCGCTTGGTGTTTGTCCCAGTGACCGCTCCTTAAGTACAGGTCCAGCGCGCGTTGGGTGAGGCCGGAACTGCCAATGTCGACAGCTTGCTTGGCGTTGTTAACACGCGTCAAGAGCTGTGGCGGCACTACAATAAAGCCGAGGCGGAGTCCGGGCATAAACATCTTAGAGAAGCTCTTTACGAACAGCACTCTGTCGGGCGCTTCCTGCCACAAGAGGGGCGGTCGAGTGGGTGTATAGTACAGCTCGGAAATGTGGTCATCTTCGATGATATAGAAGTCACGCTCCCGTGCGAGGTTAACTAGCTTTTTGCGCACGTCCGCGCTGTAGACTGCACCGGTGGGGTTATGGTAGTTAGGGATGGTGTACACCAAGCGCGGGGAGTGGCGCAGAGCCTGCTCTAGCGGCGCGAGTCGCAAGCCGGTCTGACCGAGCGGGACGCCGAGGACGCGCGCTCCTACTGCTTGAAAGGCCTGCATGGCCCCCGGGTAGCAGGGACTCTCTACGACAGCAAGTGCGCCCGGCGCGAGCAGCAGCTGTGCCAGAAGAAAAATGGCCTGCTGCGCACCCGAGGTTATAAATACGTGGTCGGGGTTTACCGTAAGCCCTTGTTGCGCGAGATAAGCGGCAATGCTGTGCCGAAGCGGACCGTAACCCTGCGGTTCGGGGTAAGCGAAGGCCTCACCGCGGTCGCGGTCAAGCACGGTGTTAAAGGCGGCTTTAAACTCATCCACCGGGAAGAACTCGGGCGAAGGTGTACTTGAGGTGAAGTCGATGTCCGCTCTTTCTTTCTCGGTCGGCGCGGAGGGTAAGACAGCCCGCGGAGCGAGGTATGTACCGCTCCCTTCTCGGCAGTAAACCAAACCCTCCTGCTCGAGGACTCGCAGAGCGGCTACTACGGTAGAGGGGTTTAGGGCGTGTTCGCGCGCGAGCGCACGCACCGAGGGCAGTCTAGTATGCGCGGGGGATGTTGCCGCCGCGCGCTTTAGGTGCTCGGCGAGAGACTGATAGAGCGGCTTGTGCTTATCTAAGACGGACATACAGGTTCCTCCTTGACAATCTCAGAAGTCCTACTATAATTTTGGCGACGGAGTAGCTCATACAGTTCTAACTGTATCGATACGCCGAATAGATGTCAAGGAGTTGTGTGACAAATGCGGACAGGGCTAAACCGGGGTTTGGCGGAAATGCTCAAGGGCGGCGTAATCATGGACGTAGTTAATGCGGAGCAGGCACGCATTGCAGAGGCGGCGGGGGCTGTCGCCGTTATGGCGCTAGAGCGCGTCCCGGCAGATATTCGCAAGCAGGGCGGGGTGGCGCGGATGAGCGACCCCGAGCTCATAATAGCCATCAAAGAAGCCGTGAGTATTCCCGTCATGGCAAAAGTACGCATTGGGCATTTTGTCGAAGCGCAGATTCTCGAAGCGCTTAGGATTGACTTTATTGACGAGAGCGAAGTATTAACGCCTGCTGATGACCAGTGCCATATCGACAAGCACCGCTTTGCTATCCCCTTCGTCTGCGGTTGCCGCAATCTAGGCGAAGCCTTGCGCCGTATCGGCGAGGGAGCGGCGATGGTGCGCACAAAGGGCGAGGCCGGAACCGGCAATGTAGTGGAAGCAGTGCGCCATATGCGGGCAGTGCAAAGCGAAATGCGCCGCGTGATGCTCGCTCCCGACGAGGAACTGATGACGATTGCTAAGGAGTTTGGCGCGCCGTTCCCACTTGTGCAAGAGGTGAAGCAGTTAGGCCGCCTTCCCGTAGTCAACTTTGCCGCTGGGGGCATCGCTACACCCGCCGACGCCGCGCTGATGATGCAGCTCGGATGTGACGGCGTCTTTGTCGGCTCGGGCATTTTCAAATCGGCAGACCCCGCGCGCCGTGCGGCGGCCATCGTGCAGGCGACAACGCACTTTAAGGATGCAGAGCGGCTGGCGCACATTTCGCGCGGCTTAGGCGAAGCCATGCCGGGGCTTGAGATTGCCGGGCTCGCGGCTACCTACGCGCAGAGGGGACACTAGTGCGAGTTGGTGTCCTAGCGTTACAGGGTGCAGTCAGAGAGCACTTGCGCGCAGTCAGGCAGCTAGGGGCTATCGGCATAGAGGTCAGGCTGCCGGAGCACTTAGCAGGGCTAGACGCCATGATTCTTCCCGGCGGAGAAAGCACGGCCATGCGGCGCCTGCTCGACAAGGCGGAGCTACTTCTACCTCTTAGGGAGTTTGTGTTGCAGAAGCCTACGCTTGGGACCTGTGCCGGGGCGATTCTCTTGGCGCGGAGAATAGAACCTGCTTATGAGGAACCTGTTCTCGGCGCGCTTGATGTAACCGTCGAGCGCAACGCCTACGGTTCGCAGCTAGACAGCTTTACCTGCAAGGCCGAAGTTGCGGGTGTGCCGGATTTTCCGCTAGTCTTTATCCGCGCACCGCGTTTTAGTAAACTTGGCGCTAGCGTCAGCGTCGTGGCAACGTGCCGTGAGCAAATCGTAGGTGTGCGCGCCGGCCACATTTGGGCGCTTTCGTTTCACCCGGAGTTGACCGAGGATTTGCGCCTGCACGAAATGTTCCTTAGGTCGGAATAAGGCACCTAAAGATGGGCATAGTATTAACTACAAGAGACGGGTAACCGTCTCTTTGTCTAAGTTAATACTTTTATGGCAGGTGGTAGATCATAGACATTGCTGTGCTGATTGATTACGAGAACGTCTACTGGAGTCTTAAGAACAACTATGGTTTTAGCCTTGAGCCCGGTATGCTTGTCGACGGAGTGCGAAACTTAATAGGGCGCCAAGGCCATGTAGTGCTAATGCTAGCGTATGCCGACTTTGACCACCCGGAGTTCAAGGGCCTGCAAACCGAACTGCAGCGACGTTCGGTCGAACCGCGACACGTATACTCAGTGAACTCTGAAGAGGATAGGCGCAAGAATGCGGCGGACATAGAGCTGTCGCTAGACGCACTAGAACTAGTCTACACGCGCCTCGACATCGACTACTACTGCCTAGTGTGCGGAGACAGAGACGTAATACAAGTCATCAAGAAGCTCCACACGCGGCGCAAGCAGGTACACGTAATCGGGGTAGAACGAACTACGAGCAAAGACCTCAAGCAGTTTGCCGACGCCTTTTCGTCTGTTGAGCGCATCCTAGGCATAGAAGAGATGACGGCTAAAGCGGGCGAAACAATTACACCTGACCTCGCCTTCCTAATAAAAAAGGTTAACTGCCTAGAGCAATCCCGTATGGCGTTCGTCGGGTTGAAGCTAGTTACCACAAGGGTGCTTGCGAGCCTGCGGGACCCGCAGTCCGTGGTGTCGCAGGCCATTAGCGAAGGGATACTTGAGACCTACAAGGTGCCAAACCCGAGCAACAATGATTTTCCCACCACCGCCTGCCGCCTCAACCGCGCGCATCCCTTCGTCGAAGCAATCCTCGACACCAAAGAAGCAAAAGGGACGGAGCCTTTTGCTTCATAGCTGCCCTTGACATTGGTTCACATTCGTTCTAGAGCCGTCCCGCCAACAAAGGCAAAACAAAAGGGACGGTTCTTCTTGTTTTTTTTTCCCGTTCTTGTGGTGGCACTTTCAGTTCACATCTACGCAACCTGTGATAGAATGGCTGTGTGACGCCTTTCCCCGAGTCAGCTATCCCCTTTATCGCCGCAGCTACGGTAGCGAGATTGTGAGTTGTAGTTAGTGAAACAAAAAGAACCGTCCCCTTTGTTTTCTCTGAAAGAAGTAGTCATCTACACAGACGGTGCTTGCTCAGGTAATCCCGGCCCGGGCGGGTGGGGGGCTGTCCTAATGAGCGGGGACAGGCGCAAGGAGCTGCAGGGAGCAGAAGCCCAAACCACGAACAACCGAATGGAGCTTAGAGCCGCAGTCGAGGCGTTAGCCGCCCTTAAAACGCAGTGTGCGGTGACGCTTTATAGCGACAGCGCTTATCTAATTAACGCTTTTCAGCAGAACTGGCTGGGAAGGTGGGAGCAAAACGGCTGGCTCACCAGTAAGAAGCAGCCGGTGGAAAACAAGGACCTTTGGCGAGAACTCGTTGCCCTTAGCAAGAAACACCGCATCACGTGGGTGAAGGTTAAGGGTCATGCCGGCAATAAAGAGAACGAACGCTGTGATGCACTAGCGCGAGAAGCGATTTCCCAGCTAGAAAGGCATTGATTTTCGTTGATTTTCCTTGCCCCGCGGCGTATACTTAAAATGATAATTGTTATCATAAGGGGGCGCGGGCATGAATATGAGTGACCTAAGGCGGGGAGACACGGCAGTAGTTCGCAAGATTATCGACGAGCTAGTGCGTGCGCAGGCTATACGCTTCGGCATCGCCGAGGGCGCGTTGTTTGCCGTGGAAGAAGTGTTGCCGCATGGCCCTGTGATTGTGAGGCGCGGCACCATGCGCTATGCCATCGGCAGAAACCTTGCCCGCCAAATAGAAGTCGAACGTACCGCTGCGAAGGCCAAGAAACATGCGTAGCAGCAAGCAACACGGCGCAGCGCGTACAGCAACAGGTCGCCCGCAACGCGTAGTCTTAGTGGGGAACCCTAACTGCGGCAAGTCAGCGCTGTTTAACGCGCTGACCGGTCTTTATGTCGATGTGTCAAACTTCCCCGGCACCACCGTGGAGCTAACACAGGCGCGCATGGGGGACTACATGCTTATAGATACGCCGGGTGTATACGGAATTTCGGCTTTTAACGACGAAGAGAGAGTGACGCGCGACGTTTGCCTCACCGCCGACATCATCGTCAATGTAGTGAACGCAACCCACCTTGAGCGCGACCTCTTCCTGACGTTACAGTGCATAGACCTAAATCTCCCCGTTGTCGTTGCGGTAAACATGCTAGATGAGGCCAAGGCGCAGGGCTTAGTTGTAGACCTAGCGGTGCTGTCTAAACAGCTTGGTGTGCCCGTAGTAGGTACGGTCGCAGTAGAAAGTAAAGGGCTGAAAGAGCTAAAGTCAGCATTGGCCTGCCCTAAGACCGGTAATCTCGGCCCGTACTTAGAACCCGATATCACTCGCCTTCTGGGGCGAATAAAAACCCGCGGTGAAGCGCTACTCTATCTTGAAGACGACATAGATGTTGCGGCACGGTACGGCCTAAAACCCCCCGGTAGCAGGGAGAAAATCTACCTGGCGCGCCGTGAACGCGTAAACGAAATTGTCCGCACCGTAGTTAAGGAGCGGATGGTTGGTTCTAGCTTCGCTCGGACATTAGGGCTGCTGATGCTAAGGCCCATTACAGGCATACTCATGTTGTTGGCCACACTATACGCTATGTTCCACATTATCGGCGTCTTTGTGGCCGGCACGGTGGTCGGCATCACCGAAGAAACCATCATGCTAGGCATATACGAGCCGGCGGTGCGCGGGTTTGTAGAGCGCTTCGTAAGCGAAGGTACAGCAGTACACACGCTGCTCGTCGGTGAGTTTGGGCTCCTCACTATGACGGCGACGTATGTCTTGGGACTCTTACTCCCCCTAGTGGTCGGCTTTTATCTTCTTTTGGCTATACTTGAGGACTCCGGGTATCTGCCGCGCATCGCCGCTCTGCTAGACCGCGCTCTGACTGCCATAGGTCTAAACGGGCGAGCAGTAATCCCGCTAATTCTTGGCTTCGGATGCGTGACTATGGCCGCAATCACCACGCGCCTCCTTGGCACTTCGCGCGAACGGCTGATTGCCGTGGCACTCCTAGCCATTACTATTCCTTGCTCGGCGCAGTTAGGAGTTATAGTCGGCCTTATTGCCCCATTGGGCGCGCAGTATGTGACTATTTACGTGGCGACAATCTTTCTGGTCTTTGTCGTCATCGGCTTCTTCCTCAACAAGCTCCTGCCGGGTAAGTCCTCAGACCTGCTCATTGATTTGCCCCCATTGCGTTTGCCTCGCTTGAGCAATGTCATGAAGAAAACCCTAAACAAGTCCTACTTGTTTCTCATAGAAGCTACGCCGATGTTTGCTGTAGGGGCGCTCTTGATTAGCGGCATGCAGCTCACGGGTGTCCTCACCGCCTTGGAGAACTTATTGGCACCGCTAACAGCAGGCTGGCTCGAGCTACCTAAGGAGGCAGCGGCTGCGTTTATTATGGGCATAATTCGCCGCGACTTTGGCGCAGCAGGTCTGGCAGACATGAGTCTTACTGCCGCGCAAACGCTAGTGGCCATGGTTACCATTACCCTCTTTGTCCCCTGCATTGCCGCAGTCTTAGTAATGTTTAAAGAACGCAACGTCAAGGAGGGCCTTCTGCTCTGGGCAAGTTCCTTCACCGTAGCTTTCCTCGTCGGCGGCCTCGTCGCTAAGTTGGTGATTTAGGTGACTTGCGGCGAAACATGCCCCCGGTGTCAGGCCCCGGTACCCCCTGCGAGCTTGCGTTGTCCGCGGTGCTTATGCCAAGTAGTGCAGCTCCCCCGGTGTAGCGGTTCCTGTAAGGAATGTGCCGATCAAAGCGCCAAAGAGAGTCGCCGCGCAGAAGAAGGAGGAAAAAGTCTTGCCTAGATTGCAGTTCTATGCTCTGCCGTTACCGCTGGTGAGAGACGTAAGCAAGGGATTAGTAGATGAACTAGCTACGCTGATGGGCGTCGCACGGGAGCACTTCGTTCTGGAATGTGTAGACTCCACCTTTATCTATGACGGCGCAGTGAAGGAAGGTTTCCCCTATGTGGAGGTGCACTGCTTTGACCGCGGTGCCGAGGTCTTTGACCGCACGGCAGAAACAATAACCCGCCGCCTGCAGGCGCTAGGCATACCTAGCGTAGACGTGACTTTCCGTCCACTACTTAGGCGGCACTACTACGAGGACGGCAAACCCTTAGGGTAGGAATGTGAAGTGTTGCAGGGAAATGCGTGCCGCGACGAGAATAGAGTGACCAGCTAGTTGGCCGCTAGAGCTGGAGGGGATGATGCTATGAAGGCTTTTGATGTTACGGGAGCTGTTGGGGCAGTCGGAGGAGAAATAATCGCTTGGCGGAGACATCTCCATGCTCATCCGGAACTAGGCTATGAGGAAGTAGAAACGGCGGCTTTTGTCGCGCGACTGCTGCGCAGCTTTGGTCTCGAAGTTGTAGAAGGTGTGGGCGGCACGGGCGTATTGGCGCTGCTCCAAGGCGAGGCCGGAGGTGAGGGCCGCTGCATAGCGCTACGCGCCGATATGGATGCATTGCCCGTTACCGAAGAGACCAATCTACCCTTTGCTTCGCGTTACCCCGGCAAGATGCACGCCTGTGGGCATGACGGGCACACCGCTATGTTGCTAGGCGTAGCCAAAGTGCTGTCCCTCCACCGCCAGGATTTTGCCGGCACAGTTAAGTTCTTTTTCCAACCCGCGGAAGAGTGCGCGCCGGAAGGCGGCGCGAAGGGCATGATTGCGGCGGGGGTAATGGAGAACCCAAAGGTAGATTACGTGTTTGCGCTACACGTCTGGCCGGAGCTGCCGCTTGGCAAAGTCGGGGTTAAAACCGGCGCCCTGATGTCGGCTTCAGACCGGGTACGTATACGCATTCAAGGGAAAGGCGGCCACGGCGCGGCACCACACCAGGCTGTCGATGCGGTGGTGGTAGCCTGCCAAGTAGTTTCGGCACTACAGACTGTCGTCAGCCGACAAGTCGACCCACTAGAACCCGTTGTCTTAACCATCGGCAGTATCCACGCCGGGCAGCGCTATAATGTCATCGCCCCGACAGCCGAGCTTGACGGTACAGTGCGGACTCAGAACGAGGCCTTACGCAGCGCGCTGCCTAGCCGCATCACTAAACTAGCGCAGGCTACCGCAGAGGCTTTTGGAGCAGAGGCAGAAGTCAACTACGAGTTTGGGTACCCCACCTTGTACAATCATCCGCGCGCTGTGGAGGTAGTACGTAGCGCTGTGACAGAGGTGCTAGGCGAGGAAGCGTTAGTAGAAATGGCGCGGCCGTCTATGGGTGGAGAGGACTTTGCCTATTTCCTAGACTTAGCTAACGGAGCCATGTTCTGGCTCGGATGTCGCAGTCCGAGAACGCCTGACGCGCCTATCCATAACGGCAAGTTCGACTTCGATGAAGATGCGCTCGCAGTGGGAAGTAGGGTATTGGTGCAGGCCGCACTTAATGCTCTTAAGGAGGTATAGCGATGGGAAGCAAGAAGAGAGAACGACTAGCGCACATCATGGAAGTGTTCTCGCAGCAGGGTCGCATTACGGCGCAGGAACTGGCCACGAACTTTGGCAGTAGCCGTCGCACGGTATACCGCTATATGGAGACACTTAAGCGCCAAGGTGTAGGTGTCGAGGCCTGCCCGGGTAGTCACGGGGGATTCCGGTTAAGCCCGCCTGATATGTCCAAGCTCCTGACAAGCGAGGAGTATCGCGCGCTACTTATGGCCGCGTGTATCGTGGCGGAGCATAACCTGCTGCCCTATGGCGACCACTTGGCGACGGCCATGGATAAAGTTAAGCAGTCGCTAGGCGCCGAGCAGTGGCGCGAAGTGCGGGACACAATGCCTGATGTTTCCGTGTACGTTGGGCAACTAGCCGACTACGAGCGACTTGCGGATGTGCTGGAGCAACTTACCGTAGCTATCGCCGACAAGGCAGGTATAGTCATCACCTATTACGCGCTACACCGTGACAGTGAACAGAACAGGCAGATAGACCCCTATCACTTGTTTCACCAAGGTGGAGCCTGGTATGTGGCGGGTTACTGCCATTGGCGTAAAGATGTTCGCACTTTCCGCGTGGACCGTATTAGAGCACTAGAGCGCGAAGACCGCACTTTCGTGCGGCCCAAAAACTTTAGCCTAGATCGGTACCTAGGCTGCGCTTGGAGCATGATGCGGGGTGAGAGACAAAACGTCGTCGTTAAGTTCTTTCCCCCGGCCTCGCGGCTTGTTGCGGAAACTGCTTGGCATCGGACGCAGAAAATTACCTCTCTGCCCGATGGAACTATCCTCTTCTCCGCGGATGTCGATGGATTAGACGAGATTATGCGCTGGGTGCTCACCTATGGAGATTGCGCCGAAGTAATAAGCCCTCCGGAGCTCCGCGCCGCGATTACAGAGCGTCTGCTCGGGGCGGCAGCGCGCTATTCTAGTACAGATCCTTCCGGCGGTCAGGCAGAACAGGAAAGCGCGTGCGGGCAACATTGATGTGGTTAAGGTTCATCTCCGCCGTCACCACGCCTTCTTCCCGACTACCTTCGGCCAAGATTACTCCCCAAGGGTCAATGGCCATAGACCCACCATTGAACTCAAGGTGTGTTTCCCCGCCCACACGGTTGCACGCTAAAAGGAAACATTGATTCTCTATCGCGCGGGCGCGCGTCAGTGTACACCAGTGCTCATAACGCGCAGTTGGCCACTGTGCCACCAAGAGAATCATGTTGACGTCGCGGTCGATGTATTCCCGAAACATCTCGGGGAAGCGCAAGTCATAGCAGACGGCCAGCCCGGCTTTGGCAAACCCTAGGTCAACGGTCGTAAACCTTTGGCCCGGTGCAAGGTAGAGGTCCTCCTCCATGCGCTTAAACAAGTGCACCTTGTCGTAGGTAGCTACGATTCCCCTAGCGTTTACGAGTACAAACGTGTTTAGCACCTGCGACTCGCTCCGCCGCAAGATGGAGCCCCCCACAAATGCCGATTTCTCCCTCGCAATGTCGATCATGAAGGCCACGCTGTCACCCGAGAGGTCTTCGGCGAGTTCGTGCTTGCGCGCCAAATCGTAACCGGTGTTCCATAGCTCGGGCAGGAGGATAATCTGCCGGTTGAAGACGCTTGATATGAGCGCCCTAATGCGCTGCATATTGGCGTTTTTGTTTCCCTTGACTACGTCGATTTGCACGAGACCTGCGTTAATCCACATTGTCTACCACTCCCCACTGATTAAATAGCGGGATCCGTCGCTTGGCTTGCGCGCTGCCGCGCGAGCCTCCGCTTAAGTGCGGCTTTAGAGGCAAGGATGAGTGAGCTACCAAAAAGGCTCCAGACTAGCCCGAAGACCATCGCTAACGCCAAATCAAACTGCCCACCGAGGGATGCCGTGCGCACATGTTCTATGCTCTCTCCCAATCGGCAAGGCAAAGCGACAGTAAAGGACAAGAGCCAGTCCAAGGAGTTTGGCAGGATAAAGTCCGGGACGAGGAAGCCCAGAAATCTGTACGACATACCAAGCACCCACCACACGAACGCGTAGCGAAGCAAGGTGAGCAGGCGCAGGACGTTGCGCCTCGGCTTCTTCCTAAACGGATAGACAAAGGCCAAGAGCCACATAACAGCTAGAAGCGCGACAAAAAGGTAGTTGCTGATCATGTTGTCTCTCCTTCGGCTCGGGGCTGCCCTTGCCTGCCGCTCCACCACCATACCAAGGCGAAGCCGAGCAGGAAGAACGGCACGAGTATGAAGTCATAAGTGTTAGGCAGTAGGGCACGCGACGACCCGACGATAAGTCCGGCAAAAAAGTAAGATACTAAGTCATGATAGCGCGCGTAGAGCCTATCTAGCACGTGGGCTGGCAAGAATAATCCGGCCACGCTACCTAGCAGGAACCAAAGGAGTGGGACGACAGCCAGCACGCTTAGTGCGTAAATCAACGAATCGTAAATGCCCATAATGATTAACACAGAACTGCCGGGGACTCCCGGCAACACCATGGCCGCAGTCCCGAGCGCACCACCGACAATTAGCGTTAAGGGATTGATAGCACCGGTCGCCTGCCTGATGTCGAGCGGCTCTACACCGAGCAGTAGTCCAACTACTAGGCCTACGCCAAGGAACAGCGCGCGTTTCCAGGAAAGTGTGGGGGAGGCCGCCAGGACGGAGCGAACTGAAGCTAGCAGTGAGCCTAGTAGGACGGTAACCGTAATGTCGCGATACAAGGCAAAAATCCTGGCAAAAATTACGCCGCTTATGAAGATGCCGAGCAACATGCCACCCAAGAGAGGCAGGTAACGCTTTAGGCGCAAGCGCACTAAGTCGGCAACTAGGTTCTCGTAGAGGCCCATCATTAAGAATACTGTGCCGCCGCTCATGCCGGGCAAAACTATAATAAACCCAAGGATAAGTCCTTGTATGACACCTGTCATGCGCCACCGACCTTTACTTTATGTGTCTATAGTGCCTGTCCCATTATACGCTTGTGGAGCACTAGCTTGTCAATGTGTAGGGAGGAAGACGATTCACTGCGGCGAACTCTAGATAGAGACGATTATGGGGGGAGTTTCATTGCGCGTCTTAACACCCGCCCTCGGCGTTCTTCTCGCGGTCTGTACATTGCTGTTGTGCGTAACACTGGCCCTACATTGGGTAACCTTCGACCTAGATTTCTATGAGAGCAAGTACGAGTGGTTGGCAGTGCCTGAGAGTTTGCAGGTAGATATGCCTACACTGATGGGGTATACCCGGGCTTTACTCGACTACCTGGCCGGGCACAGGGACACGCCAAATGTGGAGGCTACCGTGCGCGGGCGTAGCGGGCCGCTCTACGGCGAGCGTGAACTGCTGCACTTAGTTGATGTGCGAAACCTCTATGCCTTGAGTTGGCAGGTGCGCAATCTGAGTCTAATCGCAGCGCTGTGTGTCGTCTACGTAGCGTACAAGGGCAGACACCTAGTACGCCTACTGCGGGCTTACGCCAAAGCGTCTGCCGCCGTAATTATTGGGCTCTTAGGGTTAACGGGCCTAGCCATCTTAGATTTTCCGCGCTATTTCACCTGGTTTCACCTTATATCGTTCGACAACGACCTATGGCTACTAGACCCGGCCACCGAGAACCTCATCAACATGTTCCCGGAAGCCTTTTTTGCCGCCGCCGCTCTGCGCATAGCCCTAACTGCGCTCATCGCCTATGCTTTGCTTGGCATCGTGGCCTGGCAGACAAGCAAAAGGCTACCTCCGGGAGTCCGGAGGTAGCGGTGAGCGGTGAGCGGTGAGCTGGGAGCTGTTAGTGGTAGGGGCTGTGGTAGAGAGAGCGTGCTCCGTGCTCCGTGCTTCGTGCTTAGTAGAGCGGTGTCGCAGTGGTGACCGGTTGCTCCCCTTTTACCTTTAACCTTTCCACCTTGCCACCCTCCCCACAAGCGACAAGCGACCAGCGACATGCCACACGCACCTACTCCCGCGTCACCTGCATATGGTTAAGCGATACTGCCGGAATGCTCTCAAGCCGCCCAATTAACTGGCGGCTTGTTTCTTCGTCGCACTCCATGACGAGAGTAATGAGCCCGTGCTTATCATCGGGCGAGGGGATGCCAAAGCGTCCTAGAACACACCGCCCAAAGTCGCTTATTACTCGCTGGACTTCCGGCGCATGTTCGGCACGTTGGTCGACGAGGATGCCGACGATGTTGATTTCTTTTCGCATGCCGTGTTTCCCTCCCATAGTTCATCCCAGTTTCTCCAGCCTGTTGCCGGATTATGCATGGGCGCTTCGTCCATACTACGTATGACAGGGGGTGGGATGGGTGAAGCCCAAGCAAACTAAGAAGGAAGCAGTCGTCACGGCATTAGCTCGTTTGAAACTAGAAATTGCCGAAGAAATAGGTCTGCTACCTAAGGTGCGGGAGGTGGGGTGGGCGGGACTCAGCGCAGCCGAAGCAGGCTACTTAGGCGGGGTGATGAGCAAACGCTTGCGCGAGCGTGGCTTAACCAAAGAGCACCTAAAGTAAGGCGAGGTTTGGCTACATCACTACTCCGAGCACCACCAGCGTGGCTATCACTGCCGCTGCCGGCCAGCGATATTCGCGGTAGAGCGGTAGCACCTGGCATTTAAAGTGCGTAGTGGTCGCCACTTGACACAGGTGGAGCGGGGAGCCAAAGTAACCGAGAAAAGACGAAGTGTAGGCCACAACGGTACCCAAAAGCACGGTGTCCGTAGCCTGCATGGCAGGAACCAAGAGTGGCAGGGTTAAGCCCAGGGCAGAAGTATTCGAAGCTGAGATCATGCCAGCAAAGAACGGCAAGACGACGTAGAGCACAGACACGGGGAGCCCCGTCTCTAGCAGGCGATTAATCAGGAGCGGCAGCGTCTCAACGCGGCTCATCACGCCTTGGAAAATCACAATGCCTACGCCTGCGCCAATCATCGAAGCATTAAGCCCGCGGTAGAGCATGCGCGGGTAGTGCTCTAGGCCTGAATCTCCCAAGAAGAGCGCCAGGATGACTCCGACAAGGAGTGCGACAGGAAATGACAGGCCGCCGGCCACGGTGAGGAGAAGACTTATCCAAATCGGGCTGGTGTACCAGAGCAGGTGCCAAAAATCCCGTCGGGTTGGGCGAGGCGAACTGGGAATTATATCGGGCACGCCCCGCAGATAAGTGAAATACCCTGCCGCCAGTAATGTGACAGTCAAAGGTAACTGCCACGCGAGGAGGCGCGACAAGGGCAACCCAGTCATATTAGTTATGAGGATAAACGCAGGGATTAACGGGTAGACAAAAAACCACGCGTGGCGAAACAAGAGATTAATTGCGGCCATGCGCTCGCGCGATAGTTCGAGCTCCCCGCCTAGCTTTTCTACCGTCGGAGCAGACATAATCGCCCCGCCGGCGACTATTAGCGTGCCAATCAGAGAGGGCACTAGCATAATAGTCAGTTTGGTGCTGCGCAAGGTCACCTGGAGGAGGGCAACCATTTTAGCCAAGACTCCGCCCTCTTGCATGACGTGGCCTAAGAGGCTAATCATGCCTAGAGTCAGGATAAGCTGCACGGAGTTCGGGTCGACAAGCGACTCTATCCCAATGCTAAAAAGCGTCCCTAGTCCTTTGCCGGAACTAAGTCCTACTATTAACGCTCCAATAAGTAGCGCCAGCCCTACTTGCACTTTGCGTTGCACCAGCATCACGATAGCAATAAAGGCCACCACTATGCCCAATACAGCCACTGCCGTCATCCCTTCTAGCTCTATGCAATTATTATAGCGCAAAGAGAGGTGTATTGTCGCTTGCCTAACATCACACCCGAAAATGCGCCACGATAAACGTAGCCAATTTTGAACTCAGCGATAGTGCAACAATTTTGTTAGAGCTATTGACTTTATTAGAGGAGGGTAGGTAGAATTGTGCCGACTTAGTAATTCATGTTAAACGAGTACAGCCTCGCCATCATGAACTAGCCCCCCTTGTGGCGGAGAGGATAATGTTACGCAATGCCAATAGTGTGGATTGTAGTATCTCTGTTGATACACGGCGCATTTAAGTGGGAGATTCCCGTGAAAATTGCCGCATTTGGGGCATTTCTTTGGCGAGACATTGGCGTCCTGATAACTCCTTGCAGCATTTGGAGCCAGAGTCCTTGTTCGGTGATTCTGGTTTTGTTTGTGTGATTATGCGGAGCCATGAAGAGTTTTACGCTGGTCGCGTGCGAGAACGAGCTAGTCTCATTTGGGGTTCAGTCCCGAAGGAACGGAAGGGGATGTGCTAGGTGTCTTTTGTGCCGATGCTGCTTGTTTCTCTCATGTACATCGGGGTCTCTGGATGTGAAGTGCCTATAAAGTGGAGCCCTTTTAGGGAGTTTTTGAGGGGGCATAGCGTCGCGCTAGGTGTGTTGTTGGTCCACCGTAGTATTAGTTATGGCGTAGCGTCGACGATTTACCAGCTGTCTCCCGATCCCTACTATCGGGTGCTCATGGTCATGTGGCATATGGCTCTCCCCATCGGAATGTTTGCATACTACACGTCAGCCAAGCGGCGGGCGAATTTCCCCAATTTTGCCTTGATTGGTCTGCTGTTTTTGGCAACGTACGTCGTCGAAACACACGCCCTGTTCACGATCGTCAGCCAGCACGATGTTGGCTGGATCAGCACGCGCGAAGACGAGGGTGGTCTAGGGGCAACGTTAGCTAACCAAGTTGTTTATGCCATGCTCGTATATGCACTGGTCAGTGTTGGCGAGGAGCTGCTCTTCAGGGTTACCCTGTTTGAAGTGTTTCAGAAGATCTTCCGTTTGAAGGAGGCTGCTATAGTCTTAGGGACAGGCGTCATCTTTGGCGCTCTGCATATCTTGCCGTATTTTAGGACAGAGGTTGAACTACTCAGGGTTGCCACATTGTACAATGTCGCAACCACAACCCTCTTGGGGCTAATTTTGGGCCTCATCTACGCTCGGCACAGGGACTTGCTCCTCATTACTTTCCTTCACTGGTGGGTGGGGGTCATGAACATCGGCGGGCGTCTAATGGCAGGCTTGCTGTACCTATGGCTTTCATAATTGACCGGGCTTTCACGCTTGCCCATTGGTCTGGAGGGGTTTTATGGCAGTTTGGGATATTGTCCGCAAGTACAGATGCAATATTGCACTGGTGATGTCATGTTATCTCTTGCAAGTCGTGGTAAGCTCAATTAACCCTTTATACATGACACGACTGATTGATGAGTTAGCCAAACATGAATCTGCTCGCCCTCAAGTCTTAGCAGGAGCGGTAGCCTTTTTGCTGGCGGCCTCAGTGATGCGTCTAGCGTTAGGCGTGTTTCTGGCTAGATATCTTGGGAAGATAGCACTAACCATCGCCAAAGAAGTTCGCATGCACATCGCAAGCCGCTATCTTTCGTCGCCTAGGACAAAAGTCCCCGACCCAGGGGACTTTCTCACGACGTCATCGCGTGATGTCAATAGGCTGGTAAGTTTTGTTACGGGTGACTTGAATAGCATCTCGGTTTCAGTAACAAGCTTTATTGGCGTTTCTTTGGTCTTAGCACACATGAATATGGCATTGTATGGGCTGATAATTGCCTTTATTCCCCTCTATTTTATCGTCTATAAAAGGTTTTCCGATGTCCGTTACAGGCTATCGTTAGATGTCAGGAATAGGCACGGGTCCCTAGCTGACAGCATGGCAGCGGCAACTATGCACCAGCGAACAATCTATGTACACAGGGCACAGCGCGTAATTGAAGCGCAACTGGAGCATCGCCTACAAGACTGCAATGATGCCGAGTACAAAAGCATCATTAACAACGCTTGGTCAGGTCTTACGCTGTCCGGCATCTCGTTCATGATGAGCGCGACAGCCTTCATTCTCGGCACTGTGCTCGTTGTGCAAGGCCGAGTTACGGTTGGCATGCTCATGGCTTTTACCACTCATGCGGGAAGTTTGCTATCACCGGTGAGTAATCTAACTAACTTGGCCCTATCATGGCACGATACACGGGTTGCAGCAACAAAAATAGCCTACTACAGCGGGTTGCAGGAAACAAGAGTCGGGAGCATGGCTTACTCGCCTAACGTCTGTGCTGTAAGCTTTGAGCGCGCAGTGTTTCAGCAAGGGGGGCTGAATCTTACTTACCGCATGGGGCTGGCACCGATCACTAGTATTGCGGGGCGCACAGGTGCTGGGAAAAGCACAATCTGCGAGTGTTTGGCGGGTTACTTGTCTCCCACAGCAGGTATAGTTGTGTACGAGACTGAGACTGGGAGCGTCGCCCCTAGCGAAATCCGCCGTCATGTGCACCTAGTTGATTCTCACATGGTGTTGTTCGAGGAGCTGCCCATCCTATTGAACTTAACACTCGGAGTCGAGATGCCAGCCGCAAGCATAGAGTGGGTGTTGGACCTTACTGAACTGAAGACTTTGTTGGTTGAACGCGACATTAGCTTGTCAACTACAGCGCGTGAAGCGAACTTCAGTCAAGGAGAGAGTCAGCGCCTGCTGATTGCACGGGCACTACTCACAAAGCCAGCAATTTTGATATTAGATGAGGCGCTTTCGGGAGTGGACCCGGCTATGGCTGAGCGCATAGTACGGCAGGCAAGCCAACACGTGTCGATTGTTATCATCGTTTCACACCGTCTAAGCGATCATGAGCAGTCGCAAATCGTGCACTACGTTGATGACGGAAGACTCCTGGAAATGGCACCGATCCGCGGGGCCGAGTAGAACACACGTGGAAGAATGCTTCCTCGGTCCTCCCGCTTTCTACCGGCAAGATGTTGCCATATTTTCGCGCAGTACGCAGCAGAGCCGAGCGCTACGCTTCGTAGTGCGTCCACATACTGATAATCTTCACTGTACGGAGGTCCTCAATGACTTGATAAACTAACCTGTGCTTTACGTTAATCCGGCGTGAGTAGGCTCCCTGCAAATCGCCTACGAGCTTCTCGAATGGCGGGGGAGACTGATAGGGGTTCTGGCGCAGAACCTCAATTAGCGCCATGGCCTTGCCGTCTAGCTTGCTGGCCTTTAGTTTCTGAATGTCCTTTATCGCCTGCTTGTGATAGACGACAGCGTACATTACCAGTTGACCTCATCTTCAGCCACACACTCGGTCAAGGGTGTCTTTAAGCCAGCCATAATACGCTCGCGCATGTTAGGGATAGAGCAGAGGTACAAGGTTTCCATCAGGCCTCGGTAGTCTTCTTCGCTGAGAATTATGGCATTCCCGTCCTTCGTACTGACCGTTATGGGCTCGTTAAAGCGTATGGTCTGTTCAAGCAGGCTGAAGAGGTTCTTGCGCAAATTAGTGATGGTTGTGTTAATCACCTGCATGACCTCCGTTTCGTTGTATGTACATCGTAGCGTACACGGCGCGGGGTGTAAAGAGCCGGGCGAAGATAAGCGAAACCGGCTGTTGCTTAGCGCAACAGCCGGTTTGGTCTGCCTCTTATCGCATAAACACGTGGTTGCCGATGCGGGCAACTACAGGTCGGGTGGCCATCCAAGCGTGTGGTGCCTTAACGGGGTTGTAGAAGAATACTGCCCCGTTCGTGGGGTCTTGGCCGGCAAGTGCTGCGTCTAAGGCACGGTAGGCGCTTGGGCCTGCGGGCTTATATGCCCAGCCGTTTAGAATCGGCTCGAATTGGAAGGGCTGATACATGACGCCGCGCAGAGTGTTAGGGAAGCGCGGGTCGCGTATGCGATTAAATACGACTGCAGCCACAGCGACTTGGCCCTTGAAGGACTCGCCCTGAGCTTCGGCGTAGATTAATTTGGCAAGCGCCGACCGCTCGCTCGCGGAAAGCACAATGCCGCGCGACGCGGCAGCCTGACGGGGCAGAGCGGCCGCCTGTCCCGGCAGTCTGAGTGACCGACCTGCAATAATCCTATCGCTGCGCAAGTTGTTTAGCGACTTTAAAATCGCTACACTTGTCTGGTAACGGCGCGCGATAGAGGTCAGAGTATCTCCCCAGGCAATGCGGTGTACGGTAGCTTGTGTGCTAGCCGTGTGGTGAGCAGCGGCAAAAGTAGGGAGAGCAACAAACACGGCAACAGACATGAGCAGCAACGCGAGTGACAACAGACGCTTGTACATGGAAGACATCCTTTCTCAAGTAGAGTAAGCCTCCGAGGTTAGTTGACGGGTTCGGGAAGAAAGGCAGACCCTACCAGTCGGACGACCGGATTCACCCCAATTGTAGTCCCCCGTACGAGATAGTGCCGCTCGCCATGCAAACAGGCTGACTAGGCACTAATCCCAGATTCGGCTTGACCTGTAGTATACCGATGCGGCGGCAGGACGTCAAACGTAAATGTTGGCAGGAAGAAGCATTTGGCTGAGGGAGCGTGCTTCGTGCTCCGTGCTTCGTGCTCAGTAGAGCGCTGTCGCGCTAGAGACGGGGTCGCCTTTCACCTTTGTCCTTTCCACCGCTCACCGCTTACGGCTTACAGCTTACAGCTGACAGCGTCTTCCTCGGTCACAGTTCATGATTCACGATTCACGATTTCTGACTTCCCACCTCCCACTTCTCACCTCTCACCTCTCAAAAGGCAGGGAAAGCAGCTGCCTGCGTAGAACACTTACAGGTCATCGAGTGCGAGTCTGGAGGTTTCCTATGGATTTTGTCCATCTTCACGTTCACTCAGAGTACAGTTTGCTGGATGGTTTTGCCAAGATTGACGATGTAATTAAGCACGTAAAATCCCTTGGACATAAAGCGCTCGCCATTACAGACCACGGCAATATGCACGGCGTCGTCGATTTCTATAAGGCGGCGCGGCGCGAAGGGATTAAGCCGATTATCGGGTGCGAGGTATATATGGCGACTCGCACTCGTTTTGACCGCGAGCCTAACCTTGACTCCGATTCTTACCACCTCGTGCTGTTAGCCATGAACGACTGTGGGTACAAAAACCTGCTACGCTTAGTAAGCGCCGCCTATACCGAAGGGTTCTATTACCGGCCGCGCATTGACTGGAAGCTGCTCGAACAGCACAACGAGGGACTTATCGCCTTGAGCGCCTGCCTAAGCGGCGAAGTGTCGCACCGCCTCCTGCGCCGTGACTATCACGGAGCGCGCGAGGTGGCGACGTGCTTTGCCGGGCTTTTCCCCGGCCGCTTCTACTTAGAGCTGCAAGAGCACTTTTTGCCCGAGCAGCGCGCGGTAAATACAGCCTTGGTGCAGTTAGCGGCAGAGCTAAAGCTACCGCTCGTTCTAACTAACGACGTACACTATGTTACCCCCGAAGACCACAAGGCACACGACGTGCTGCTCTGCGTACAGACCGGAAAAGCCGTGACAGACCCTAACCGCATGCGCTTTGTGCCGCAGTTTCATGCCACTAGCGCAGAGGAACTGGTGGCGCGGCTGCCGTATCTCGAGCCGCACGTTTTACATGAGGCCATCGCCAACACCGTGCGCATTGCCGAGCGCTGTCACCTGGAGTTTGATTTCGACAAGCGCTATTTGCCCCGCTTTGAAATCCCCGCCGGACATACTGAACAAAGCTACCTTGAACATCTCTGCCGCGAGCGACTTACTTGGCGCTACCCAAATCCCAGCGACGAGGTACGCGAGCGACTGGAATACGAGCTTAGAGTGTTTGCCGAAGCCGGCTTTGCCGGTTACATGTTAATTACGCAAGACTTCACGAGCTTTGCGCGCGAACGCGGCATTCCGGTGGGACCGGGTCGTGGTTCGGCTGTAGGCTCGCTTGTGGCCTACGTACTTGGCATTACCGACCTTGACCCCTTGCCGTTTAACCTGCTGTTTGAGCGCTTTCTCCATCTTGAGCGCGTGTCGATGCCGGATATAGACATCGACTTCTGCTACGAACGGCGCGACGAAGTAATACAGTATGTGACAGAAAAGTACGGCCACGCCAACGTCTGCCAAATCGTCACTTTCGGAACGCTGGGGGCGCGCGCCGCCGTGCGCGACGTCGCCCGCGCGTTGGCCATACCTCTCTCGGAAGCCGACCGCATCGCCAAGCTAGTGCCGGAGGAACTAAGCATTACCCTGCGCGACGCCCTCACTAAATCGCCTGACCTAGAGAGGCTCTATCAGACTGACGAGCGAGTGAAAGAACTCTTAGACCTGGCCGAGGCGCTCGAGGGCATGCCTCGCCACACCTCGGTACACGCGGCTGGCGTGGTTATTACGCCGGAGCCTCTCGTGAACCTAATCCCCCTGGCCAAGTCCGGCCAGGCTGTAATCACCCAGTTCGATATGAACACCGTTCAAGAGCTTGGTCTCCTAAAAATAGACTTTCTTGGGCTGCGCACGCTTACTGTCATAAAGGACTGTGTCGATAACATAAAGGTAAGCCGGGGGCTCACCATCGACTTTGATTCCCTTGGGTTTGAAGACGCTGCAACCTATGCCATGTTGGCTAAGGGCGACTCTTTGGGCGTCTTTCAGCTTGAAGGCGGCGGCATGCGCAATTTTTTCGCGAAGCTGCGCCCGACCTGCTTTGAAGATATAGTGGCAGGGATATCGCTGTTTCGCCCCGGCCCTATGGACCAAATACCGCGCTATCTTGCGAACCGCGAAAACCCTGACGGCATTCAGTATGCCGACCCTCGACTAGAGCCTATCCTGAAAGTGACCTATGGCTGCCTCGTCTACCAAGAGCAGGTGCAGCAGAGTGTGCAGGCGCTAGCAGGCTACTCCCTAGGGCGCGCCGACATAGTGCGGCGGGCGATGGCCAAGAAAAAGCCCGAAGCTATGGCCGAGGAAAGGCAGTACTTCCTGCACGGGTTGGTTGACCGCGAGGGCAACCGCGTCGTGCCCGGCGCGTTAGCTCTAGGCGTGCCGCTCGCTGTAGCTAACAAAGTATTTGACGAGATGGCGGAGTTCGCTAACTACGCCTTTAATAAGTCGCACGGCGCCGGCTACGCAGTGCTTGCCTACCGCAGTGCCTACCTAAAATGCCATTATCCCGCCGAGTTTATGGCGGCACTCCTGACTTCCGTCGCGGGAAGCTCGGATAAACTCAAGCTATACCTTGAAGAATGCAAGCGCCTCGGCATCACGGTCGCGCCGCCCGACATTAACGCCAGTGACATTAACTTTACCGTAGAGAACGGAGCCGTCCGCTTTGGCCTCTTAGCCATTAAAAACGTGGGCGAAAAAGTTATTGAACGCATCGTGACGGAGCGCCGCACAAAGCGCTTTACGTCTCTTTATGACTTCATAAGCAGGCTTGACGAGGGCACCGTGAACCGGCGTGTGCTCGAATCCTTAATTAACGCAGGCGCCATGGATTCGCTCGGCTACAACAGGCGCGAGTTGCTGAGCATTATGGACGAGTGCGTGGAAAAGGCCGCCGATGAGCGGCGGGCAAAGCAATCCGGGCAGATTTCCATGTTTGCGTTGCTAGACGGCCAAGACGGGCACCGCGTTGAGGTACGCCCTGCTTCCTTGAGCGAGTTTTCCCTAGGCGAGCTTTTGGCAAAGGAGAAAGAGCTGCTTGGCTTTTACGTCTCCGGGCATCCGTTAGACGCCTTTCGCAGTGCCATGAAGAGGTTTGGCGCACTGCCTTCTAGCCATATCGGCGAACTCGAGGATAAGGCCGAGGTCTCGCTTGCGGGAATGGTCACCGATGTGCGCGTGGTGCTTACTAAAAAGGGTCAGCGTATGGCCTTTGTGCAACTCGAGGATTTCGAGGGTGCCAGCGAGATTGTCGTGTTTCCCCAAGCCTACGAAAAGTACATCGACGTGCTAAGCCCAAACGCCGTGTTGGGAGTAAAAGGCCAGGCGAGTCTGCGTGACGAGCGAGTTAGCGTAAGCGCAGCTTCTCTCCATCCTCTCTCCCCAGACAAAACCCAAGCCAAGGTGCCGCCAATGCTCTCGCTGCGTGTGGCAGGCACCGAACGCGAGCAGCTTCTAGCCGTGCGCAACATTCTAAGGCGTCACCAAGGCACTGTCCCTGTCTATCTTGAACTCCTAGGCGAGGGCGCTACCGTGCGGGTATCAGACAAGCTGTTTGTCGATGGCTCTCTAGAGCTATGCCACGACCTAGAGCAGGTGTTGGGTGCGGGGAATGTACTGACTGCCCGGCGCGACATATGAATATGTTAGAGAAGAAGGTAGAGAGGAGAACCCTATGAAAGACGTAGTTGTAGAGCTGTTGTCCGAACGAGGCGTCCCCCTAAACGAAATTGCGAACCTAGTGTTAGAGCTGCAAAAACCTTATCAGCCCGGTCTTACCCTTGACGATTGCCTGGCCTCGGTTCTAGCGGTGCTAGAAAAGCGCGAAGTGCAGCACGCTATTTTGACCGGCGTCGCCCTCGACGTACTGGCAGAGCAGCATGCGCTCCCCGAGCCACTCTGCTCCATTGTGACGAGAGACGCGTCACTCTACGGTATAGATGAAATTCTCGCTTTAGGAATAACCAACATTTACGGCACGATTGGCCTCACAAATTTTGGGTATCTCGACAAGACAAAACTCGGCATCCTGCGAACCCTTAACAGCCACAAAGAGCGAGTACATACTTTTATGGATGACTTGGTAGCTGCGCTCGCCGCGGCAGCAGCCTCAAGGCTTGCTCACAACCGCAGGCAGAGCCAATAGAAGCAGAAAAGGGAGCAGTGCAATGCAAAAGATTGGCGTACTGACCAGCGGGGGAGACGCCCCCGGCATGAACGCGGCCATCCGTGCGGTGGTGCGTAAAGGATTGCACGTAGGCCTTACGGTTTTTGGTATCAGGCGGGGCTATGCCGGGCTGCTTGCCGACGACTTTGTGCAGCTTGGGGCCGGTTCAGTGGGCGATATTATCCACCGTGGGGGCACCATGCTCCGCACGGCGCGGTCGGAAGAGTTTAAGACCGAGGCCGGCTTTCTGCGTGCGCTCGAGGTGCTAAAGGCGCGCGAGATACAAGGACTTGTCGTCATCGGCGGAGACGGGTCGCTGCGCGGCGCAGAGAAGTTGTACCAACAGGGAATACTCACAGTAGGAGTTCCCGGCACTATAGACAACGACATTCCCGGCACCGACGAAAGCATTGGGTTTGACACGGCAGTTAATACCGCCTTGCAGGCCATCGACCGGATTCGCGATACCGCTACGTCGCATGAGCGCGCCTTCGTCATCGAAGTAATGGGGCGAAATGCCGGCCACCTCGCACTTGAGGCCGGCTTAGCGGGGGGAGCGGAGTCTATACTTGTGCCGGAAGAACCGCTCGACTTAAGCGAAATCTGCGCACGTTTAAAGCGCGGCCACCAACGCGGCAAAGTCCACAGCATTATCGTCGTGTGCGAAGGGGCGGGGGAGGGCTTTAAGCTAGGCGACTTTGTGCGGCAGTGCACAGGTTTTGACACGCGCGTGACAGTGCTAGGCCATGTACAGCGCGGCGGGAGTCCCACCGCACGCGACAGAGTATTGGCCAGCACCATGGGTGCCAAAGCAGTAGATCTATTGGCGGAAGGGAAGGGCGGCGTAATGGTTGGGGTAAAGCGAGGCGAAATTGTGGCCTTACCCATCAGTCAAGCGCTTGCCGCAGATTCAACTTTTAGCCATGCGTCTTACCGCCTGGCCGCGATTTTGGCACAATAATTAAGGAGGGAACTACCAGAGTGGGTATCAAGCTAGCCATCGTTGGCGCGACGGGCGTCGTCGGTCAGACCTTGCTCAAAGTACTAGATGAGCGCCGTTTTCCCCAGAGCGAAGTGCGTTTGTTGGCGTCGGCTGGTTCTGTGGGAAAGACGATGGAGTTTGGGGGCCGGCAGCTCGCTGTAGCCGAGGCCACTCCTGCGGCCTTCGCCGGCATCGATATCGCCTTTTTCGCGGCTTCCGGCGAAGTAGCTAAGGAGTTAGCACCGGCAGCCGTGGCGCACGGCGCCATAGTCATCGATAATAGCTCTGCTTACCGGATGGTAGAAGAAGTGCCGCTAGTAGTCCCGGAGATTAACGCCGCGGACTTAAGGCAGCACCGCGGGATTATCGCCAATCCCAACTGCTCTACCATTATTATGGCCGTGGCTCTTAAGCCCATATATGACGCGGTGGGCATTAACCGGGTGGTAGTGTCGACCTATCAGGCGGCCTCGGGAGCCGGGATAGCCGCCGTGGAGGAGCTCAAAGCTCAGGTAGCAGCCTACATCGAGGGCCGCCCGCTGACGGCGGAAGTGCTGCCCACAGCGCTCGGTAAGAAGCACTACCAATTAGCGTTTAACGTAATCCCCCAGGTAGATGTCTTTCGGGCTGACGGATACAGCCAAGAAGAGTGGAAGATGACCTACGAAACGCAGAAAATCTTTCATGACCACAAGCTGATGGTTTCGGCCACGTGCGTGCGCGTGCCCGTGATGTGGTGCCACTCCGAGTCCATTAACGTCGAGACAAAGCAAAAGCTCACGGCGAGCCGCGCGCGCGAGCTTTTAGCAAGGAGCCCGGGTGTGGTTGTGCTTGATGATACTGGCGAACAGCTCTACCCTATGCCCATTGACTTTCCTGACCGTGACGAAGTCTTTGTAGGGAGAATCCGCGAAGACATAAGTCGCGACTATGCGCTCAACCTTTGGGCAGTAGGCAATCAACTGCGAAAGGGCGCTGCGTCAAATGCCGTGCAGATAGCGGAGGCCATCATTAAGAATTAAGAACTATGCATAACAAAGGTGTTGGCAAATCATACTATGGATGGTGATACCAATATAGGAGGTATGGTTTGTGAACATCGTCTGGTTTGAAAAGGCGCCTAAGGGGAGAGGGAACGCAGCAGGGGATAAGGCACTCAAGATTACCTTCACCGACAAGCCTAAAGGCGTGCGCTGTAATGTCGCGCTGACGCGGAGACTCTCACATATGGGTGCGCATTACGTGCGCATGGGGCTGCAGGATGGGCTGTTCGTCATTATTCCCGTAGGGCAGCATGAGACCGGGTTTAAGCTAATCACCAATAAGAGCAGCGCCCAGGTCTGTGCGGCCTCAATCGGCGAATGGGCGGCGGTGCTCGGGCTCATCAAGAAGCGCGTGCACGGCAAGTGGGAAGACGCGAGGGGGGCCTTCACCTTTGACTGCCAACAAGCTCTAGACGGCAACGTGTCTGATGAAGGGCGAAAGAATCCCGCCATGCTCAAACTCATGTCAGTTTAACCAAACCCATGATCCGAGAAGGATTAAGAGCATCACCCCCGAACACTTACCTTCGGGGGTGATTTCATGAAAAGAAGCATGCTGCCGCTCCGTACCCGTCCGGCGGTTCCACCTGTCTATCAGACATCAGTCTTTGCCTTTGACTCGCTAGAGCAGGTGGACCAAGCCTTTGGCGGCGAAGAAGGAGCATTCGTCTATTCCCGTTACGGTAACCCAACAGTTAGGGCACTAGAGACGGCCTTAGCCCACTTAGAGGGTACGGAAGCCGCCTTAGTCGCGTCCTCGGGTATGGCTGCGCTTGCTGTCGCCGTGCTGTCTCTGTGCGGGCAGGGCGACCACATTATCGCGGCGCAAGACCTGTATGGAGGCACGCAAGCGCTGTTTCAACGCGACTTTAGCAGATGGGGTATCGATATAACCTTTGTGGACGCGCAAAACATAGCCCGAGTAGAGGAAGCAATTCGGCCAAATACTAAGCTTATCTTTGTGGAGACAATCTCGAATCCTCTCATGAAAGTGGCAGACTTGTCGCGCCTAGCCGCCCTTAAGCGTGGTTTTGGCATCACTTTGATGGTAGACAACACTTTTGCCAGCCCGGTGCTGTGTCGGCCAAGCGAATGGGGAGCAGACCTCGTCATGGAGAGCCTAACTAAGTACATTAACGGGCACTCCGATGTCACCGCCGGTGCCGTAATGGGCTCTAAGGAATTAATCGAGCGCATGCGGCCGCTCCATACAGATTTTGGTGCCATCACCAGCCCCTTTGACGCTTGGTTAGTGCAAAGGAGCCTGCAAACATTAAAGCTTAGGCTACAGCAGCACTGCCAAAACGCCGCGGCTTTGGCCGAGTTTCTGGCCGCACAGCCTAAGGTCATGAAGGTGTACTACCCCGGGTTGCCTGGGCATCCGCAGCACGCTTTGGCCAAGGCGCAGATGAGCTGTTACGGCGGCATGCTGAGCTTTGTTGTAGAAGGCGGATGCTACGGCGCCGGGCAAGTCATTAAGCGTTTACGGCGCGTAGACTTTGTGCCAAGCCTTGGCGGCACCTCGACTACCGTTTCGCATCCGGCCAAAACCAGTCACCGCGGCATGACCGTTATGGAGCGAGTTAGGCTAGGCATAGATGACGGCCTTATCCGCGTATCAGCGGGATTAGAGGACCAAGAAGAGATTCGTGCCGACTTTGCGCAAGCGCTCACTTGGTGAGTCTTTTCGCAGCCAAATTTAACGTGAGGGGAGCAGTGGAAGTGAGGCGAACAATAGCTCTTGTGCTGTTGTTCCTGGTGTGTTTGGCATCGCCCGTGGCAGCCCAAACCGAGGAACCACCAGCAGACGTAGCGATTGAGTTCGCGCGAGCGCGTGTGCTGACGCTAGTGGAACTGCCGGCAGAGGAAGGGCAGACTGAAACAGGGTTTGAACTGCGCGAGTTTGACGTACAGCTAGAGGTCTTAAGCGGCAGCCTCCGCGGTCGCACGGTGGACATCAGACATGTGCTCACCGGGACGCCCGCCTTCGATATTGTCATTTCGCCCGGGCAACGTGTGCTTATCGCGGTAGAGCAGGTTGAGGGTGAAGTTATAGAGGTAGCTATCGCCGACCACGAGCGCGACCGCCACTTGTTGGCCTTAGCTATTGCCTTTAGCGCCCTACTCATTGTCTTAGGCGGCAAGAAGGGGCTGTTTAGCCTTATCTCGCTTGCCCTCATCGGGGTGCTGATTATCTATGTGCTTATCCCGCTGTTGCTGCGCGGTTATAACCCGATTACGCTGGCCGTAATCGTAGCCGCTATCGCCACGGCCTTTACCACTACATTAGTAGGGGGAGCTAACCGTAAGGCTCTAGCGGCCATTGTCGGCACAGTGGGTGGCCTAATAGTTGCCGGGGTGCTGGCCATAGTCGTAGGCGGAGCAATCCACACTACGGGCCTAGCGGGTGAGGAGGCGCAGATGCTTGCGTTTATTCCTCAAGGCGTGGCCTTTGACTTCCGCGGCTTGCTCATGGCGGGGATTATTATCGGGGCGCTTGGCGCAATTATGGACACGGGCATGAGCATTTCCTCAGCCGTGTCCGAGGTGCAGCGCGCTAGTCAGGGCCTTAGAAGAAAAGAGCTCTTTTGGGTAGGCATGAACGTCGGGCGCGACGTAATGGGTACCATGGCCAACACCCTTATTCTCGCCTATACAGGCGGCTCGTTGGCTTTGCTGCTCTTGGTGCAGGCCTACGAGGTTGAGTTTATCCGCCTCATTAACATGGACTCTATCGCCAGTGAAGTGCTGCGGGCACTTGCCGGAAGCATAGGCTTGGTGTCAGCCATTCCGATGACGGCTTTAGCGGCGGCGTTCTTGGCGAAGAAGCGGTAGGGGAGAGGAGCCAGCAACCCCTCGTCCTCCTACTCAATATACAACTTATGCCACACCTGAAAAACCAGAATCGTCCACAGCCTGCGGCTGTGGTCGTTTTTTCCCGCGATATGCTCAGCTAGCATTTCCTGTGCGTATTTCGTGTTGACGTATTGACTGATGCTCGGGCTCTGCAGCGTATCTGCAAGGCGTGCCTGCCACTCGCGCTTAATCCACTCGCGGGTAGGCACAGGGAAGCCGCGCTTCGGGCGGCTGGCCACTTCCGGGGGCAACCAGTTAAGCGCTGCTTGGCGTAAGATGTACTTCGTTATGTTGCCTGTAACTTTTAGCTCCGGGGGGATGGTAGCCGCAAACTCCACGAGGCGATGGTCAAGAAAGGGGACGCGCAGTTCCAAGGAATGCGCCATCGTCATGCGGTCAGCCTTAACCAGAATATCGCCGGAGAGCCAAGTGTTAAAGTCTAGATACTGCATTTGCGCGATGTCGTCTAGGTCTTTTACTTGCTCGAAGTAGGGGCGGGTAATGTCAGTAGGTAGCAGGCGTCGATTGGACCGCATTGCGAGCAGCCTGTCCTTCTGTGCTTCGGTGAAAATAAGGGCGTTGCCGAAGTAACGCTCGGCTAGTGGGGTATTGGCGCGGCGCAGGTAGTCTTTTCCCTTTACGCCCTCCGGCAATGCGCGCCCAAGCGAGGAAAGCAGAGCCCGCACCGGGGAGGGGAAGCGCGCGAATTTGCGTACCTCGCCCGGCTCCTTGTAGATGCCATAACCGCCAAACACCTCGTCTGCGCCTTCGCCTGACAGAACGACTGTAATGTCTTGGCTCGCACGGCGTGCGACAAAGTAGAGTGCGCAGGCGGCAGGGTCAGCTACCGGCTCGTCCATATGCCAGATAATATCCGGCAGTGCCTGCCACATATCCTCGGCAGAAACGTGGACTTCGTGGTGGTCGGTGGCTAAAGCTTGCGCGGTGTAGCGCGCTTCCGGCAGTTCGTCGTATTTTTCTTCGGCGTATCCCACGGAGTACGTGGAGAGGTTGTCCATTCTGCGCAGCAACGCGGCAATCACGCTTGAGTCTACGCCACTCGAGAGAAACGCGCCGCGCGGGACTTCGCTCATCATGTGCATTCTTACGGCTTCGGTCAATAAGTGCTCGGTGCCCTCTATAAAGTATGACGCGGGCTTGCTCACCGGACGGAATTCCAGTTGCCAATACCTCTTAAGCGTGAGCTTATCGTCGCGGAGCGAGAAGTAGTGGGCAGGGGGGAGACGCAGCAGCCCCTTAAACAGAGTTCTTGGGTCAGGTACAAACTGGAAGGTGAAGTAGTGCTGTAAGCTGTCCTCGTCGACCGCGCGCATAACGGCAGGATGTTCGAGAACGGCCTTGGCCTCGGAAGCATAGATGAAAGCATCGCCTTGCATGGTGTAGTAGAGTGGCTTAATGCCAAAGCGGTCGCGCGCCCCGTAGAGGGTCTTGTTGGCAGTGTCCCAAACAACAAAGGCAAACATGCCGCGCAGGGCACTAAGGCACTCTATGCCTTGTTCCTCAAACAGGTGGAGGATTACTTCGCTGTCTGTATGCGTAGCGAAGCGGTGGCCACGCAAAATAAGCTCGGCGCGCAGCTGTTCGTAGTTATAAATCTCGCCGTTAAATGTAAGCCACAGCGTGCCGTCCTCGTTGCAGAGCGGCTGATGCCCGGCCGCCACGTCAATAATGCTGAGGCGGCGGAAACCAAGCGCGACATCCTCGTCCACAAACGAGCCGCTGTCGTCTGGCCCGCGGTGAGCGATGGCCGACATCATCTGGGCGAGTACGCCTTTTTTCTCTTCTAGGCTGAGACGCGTGTCAAGAAAGCCCGCAATACCACACATAGTGTTAGCCTCCCTTTTTGCATGTTGCCACCGCAGCGACAATCAAAGCCATACCGACATATTGCCAGGCAAAGAGCCGCTCATTTAGCAGCACGGCAGCCAGCAGTACAGCGGAGAGCGGCTCAGCGGCGCTAAGAATGGCCGTGCGCGACGCTCCAATAGACTTAATCCCCACTACATAAAGCAGTATTGCCAATGCAGTACATATAATGCCAATCCCTAGGCCCACTAACCACATAGCCGCGGTAAGCTCCCCGGAGAGCATATACACCGGTGGGTTAAGTAAGCTCAGGAACAGAGCGCAAAAAGTAATCGAGTAAGTCGTGACTACAATTGCGTCTTGTTTGCCGGTCGTCTTTTGGCCAATAAGAGTGAAGGCGGCGTACGAAGAAGCCGAAAGCGCAATCCAAAGCAAACCAAGCGGGGCAATCGTTCGCCCACCGTCCGACCAAGTGACCAGTGCTGTGCCTAAGAGGGCTAAGACAACTGCCCCGAGCATGGCCTTGTTCGCTCGTTCCCCCCAGATGATTCTGGCTACGCTCATCGTAATAAGCGGATGAATATAGAACAAAACTGCTACTAATCCGGCGGGCATTACTTCTAGCGCCTTAAAAAAGCCAAGCGCCGTCAAGGCATAGGCTACGCCTTGCACCGCTAGGCTACCTAGCTCTGGGCGGGTTATGCTGCCCTTATTTTTCCCGTACCACGTCATTATACCCCACATCACTGCCGCGGCTACCGTGAATCTAACTGTAAGGAGCCTAAGAGGCGTGTACCCTAGCTCAAAGCCGAGCTTGCCGAAATAGCCGTTAAAACCAAACAAGAAGGATGACAGCAGCACAGCCAGAAATCCCACCAGCGGGGAATCCGACACGAGACGCCCCACGGGGGGCGTGATACCTTGTCTAGAGCGCAAGCTCTTCACCTCATCTCAGTCAAGCCCGACACGGCAACACTCATATTGTAACACACTGCGGTGCGCCGTAGAAAACAAAAGGGACGGTTCTTTTTGTATTACTGTGGCCTGTATATCGCGGCCCCCAAGTAAAAGACCACGCCTTAAGCCAAAGAATCTTGCAGTCCGATACAAGAAGACCCGTCAGACTGTGCGAAAATCCTTCCTCGGGCGTAGGGACGTGCCTGTGGCACGTCAGCGGACGTGCGAAACGCACGTCCCTACAAGGTTTCTGTCGCCTCCTGCTTTCTGCCAGTGAGGGGTAGCCATGTTTTCACACAGTCTGCCGTTCCTTTTGGTCTCGGTTTGTTTCCGTCCTCCTTGTTCTCTTGTGTTGTGCAGGAAACAACACTGCTGCTAGAGAATCATTCTGTCACGAGCAGAAACGAGGTGTCTTGATTTGAGCGACAAGGTGCAGGAAGCTGTGTTGGAGCAACTGCTGAAGCTTACTGAATCAGTGCAGGACCTAGCCCACGGGCAGAAGCATTTGACAGAGAGAGTGGCAGGATTAGATGACAAGGTCACCAGGTTAGACGACAAGGTGGCCCGCTTGGACGATAAGGTCACCCAGCTCGATGAAAGGGTAACCCGTTTAGGCGATAAAGTCACGCAGCTCGGTGAAAGAGTAACCCGCCTAGATGAGAAAGTGACGCAACTAGATGTCAGCGTCTCGCGCCTAGATGAAAAGGTGACGCGACTCGACGTTAGAGCTACACGTCTAGAGGAATCCGTTGTCCGCATTGAAAACGACCACGGCATGCAGCTCGGGGCGCTCTTTGATGCCTTCTCGCTGCGGGGCGACCAAGTCAATGACCTAAGGGAGCATATGGACCGCCGCTTTGATTCTGTGCAGGCCGCGATTAACTTCCTCATCCATCGCACCAATGAACACGACAATGAGCTGATGCGCTTGCGCAAGGTCAAATAGACAACAAGTGGAACGGTTCTTCTTGAAAAATACAAGAAGAACCGTCCCTTTTGTTTCTTTTGTTTGCCATCATATTTGTTACTTTTGCAGTTCACCCTTTAGATCATCAATAAAGGCGGACATGGGGCGAACATAGTCCCGCAGACCTACATTGTCTAGTGCGGCCTTAAGCACCCTGTTATCGTCACGCAAATAGAAGCGGTGGCGAAGACCACCTAGCAGGGCAAGTTTGTCATCCGACAAGTCCTCCTCATAGGTGACGAGATGCCAGAGATACCGAATCTTATACTTGGATAATATCTCGCCCGTCGCGCTCGAGACTTGCTTCCATCTCTCTCGCAAGGTTCTTTTACACGATATTCCAATTAGCCAGCCCTGCTTGCACTTTACCCACTTGTCAACTTCAATGTCTGCCTGGAAGTGCTCCGGCTGCGTGGTTGCAGAGATACTAAAGTAATGGAACAAGAAGTCCGTGATATCCTCAAGGCTGCCGCCTGCACGCGATTTACGCTTCTGGCCTAATCGTCGCTCAAACTCTTGGACAAACGCCGTTAGAACCATGTCTTCCGCAGCCTCAGGCAAGAAAGCAAGGCAGCGGCGCAATGCACCGAACTCTCTCGTTACGGCTGTCCGTTCAACTCTAAGGCACCCCTCAACACCCGCATCATCCCAGAGACGTACTACAGTTGCCAGAGCCTTCTCCCCGAGCGTATCGAAGTAGGCCCTTGCAGTAGCCAATGTATAGGCCCGATCATCTGCAGGAATCTCGGACAAGGCCTTATTTATTGGGATCATCACGTTTTCGCACGTCAGGGCGAGAACAGTCACATCGTCCACAGTCTTAATCCTATCCGTGATATCTGCCGCGAGCAGAGCCACCCTATCTGCCTTGGCGCGTGAGCTAGCATACCTAGTGGAAATAAGGGTCTGGATGGTTGATTGGGCGATCTTCACCTTCACATTGTCGTCATTGGCTTTGTCGCTAGTAATTGCTCTTAGGGACAATGCTAGATCTGACAAGAGCCGTGAGTTCGTGCCTATTCCTCCATACTTGTCGCCGTTTATGAGCATGCGGGCAAACCAATATACATTTGCCCATGGGCTGTCTTCAATAACCTCACAGACAGGCCTACTCATGCCAGCTAACACCTGCCAGCCGCCTGTTGGCCATTGCACAGTACTCGGGGGAAATGTCGATGCCGATGAAGTCTACTCCTTGATTACGAGCAGCCACGGCGGTTGTTCCTGAGCCCATAAATGGGTCTAAAACCAAGTCAGTATAGCAGCTCGACACGATTCGCTCAATTAAGTCCACCGGAAAAGGGGCGGGGTGGGGATTGTCCATGTCCTGCGTAAATTCCCATACATCCCCATAGCTGTTGCACTTGGGCTTTAGTTTGAAGCCTCTATTGCAGATAAGATAAATAACCTCGTATGTAGGTAGGAAATACCCTGGGTTAAAATTTATTCCTCCCTTGCGGCGCCAAATAATGATCTGTCTGACAGGGAAGCCTGCCAAAATATCACTTCGATCCTGCAGCAACCCGTTCTGCACTCGCCACTTATGGTTGTAAAAGATTGCTCCCTCGTCCGTCAGCAAGCGAACCATCTCGGTTAGGCAGTCACGTTGCCAAGCAACATATTCGCGATGTGGCATGTTGTCGTTGTGGGTCTCGTAACCTTGAATAAGCCTCGCGTTCGACCACTTACCGCCGCGACCATCCCTCATCCCATTTCCCGAGCTGTTCTTTAGGTTGTATGGCGGAGAAGTAACGATGAGTGGAATGCTGTTTTGTGGCAGTGACTTCATGACATCAATTGCATCGCCACAAATAAAGGTATTTCTATAGCTATCTAGCTTGTGGCGCTCTAGCTGAAAAATAGTGTTAGCCATTAACACGCCTCCTCGAAATGATCGCGTGACTTCAGCTCCATTATACCAAACGGGCCTTGCGTTTCAAACAGCTACGGTGGCAATCCAAGACAATTTGAAAAACAAAAGGGACGGTTCTCTTTGTATTACTATGGCATGCATATCGCGGGCCTCAAGTAAAAGACCACGCCTTAAGCCAAAGAATCTTACAGGCCGATCTCATCCATCGCACCAATGAACACGACAATGAGCTGATGCGTCTGCGCAAAGCCAAATAGACAACAAGTGGAACGGTTCTTCTTGAAAAATACAAGAAGAACCGTCCCTTTTGTTTCCTTTTGTTTCCTTTTGTTTCTTTTGTTTCGCTTTTGTAGCTCTCAGCTAGCAGCCGCCTCACGCTCAAGATATGTTTCGCCATCTGCTTTAAAGTCCTCTAAAGACGGGAACTGCTTGTCTGCAGCGTTAGTTAAGCGCCTGATGTCCTTAGGAGACAGAGCGCTCATGTCCTCATGAACAATCACGCTTCTAAAGGGCAGTCGCGCCTTCTGAAACTCTAGGCAGGATATCGTTACTAAGCGTGCCTTCATAGCATCTTTTACGCCAAACAGATAAATGGGTCGGTGGCCAACCTCAAGGCACATGTCCACCTCAAGATCGTCCCTATTAACAAGGGGGACAGTCCTCTTAGCCGGGTGGTACTTGCTGAACTTTCCCATGATGTGTTCCTCTAGCATCTCATAGAACATACTCCTTACCACTTCTCTGCTGAAATGCCGCATGCTCGAAACCTTAGACACTACTTGAACGAATGTCATTAGATTCATGTACAGGTGTTCTGCATCAGTATCTGCATAGATGTTGCCGTGCTCTTCTTTGAGGCCATGCTCTGCTATTATCCTAGTAAAGACCTTCTCCTTGTGCGGGGTGTCAAGCTCGTAGTTGTAGGATAGACGCATAACAGTAAGGCCGTAATCGCTAATCCTTACTATATCTTCCCCAATCTCTTGGAAGAAAACATCCACCATATCGCCGTCCTCATGGTAAAAAGGAGCAAAGAGCTGTACAATGCCAGGCCGCTTTTCTCTGAAGCTAATACGATTGTTCAGTTGGGTGCGCAGTAGATCTTGGTACGCTATTGCCATCTTTGTTTTCTCCTTCTGAGCTTAAGTATGAGGTCTGTACAGCTTGACTTAGATATGGGAAGTATACCTCTCCGCCTTGGATGTTTGTTGCCGTCAAAAAGTATCTGATTGCGTCTTGGTATGAAGAACATGCCGCCGACACTACGGCGTATCGGTCGGCCCTAAGTCCGGCCTCGATGCACGTCGCGTTCGCTAGGTGGATGTGAGTATAGGGGTGGTGGTTGTTATTATTAGTCTGTATCTCTGACTGCTCACCGTGCGGGCCGTTACAGCGCATAAGTGTTAATTCCGTCCCGTCGTCAGCGTGGTAGATAAGGCCAACGCTGTAGTTCTCTTCAAAACTGCTGTGCTGCCTGAAATAAGCGGAGAACTTCAGTTTACCGTCTAGGGAAGCGAGTTCTATCCCATTCTTCTTGTGCTGCCGCTCCTCTGTGTGGCTACGTTTCGGCGGTTTTGTTATCCGCTTTGGGCACTGAATCAACTGGTCGATGTCGGACTGAAGATACGCCACCTGTCAACACCCCTGTAACTATTCTAGTAGCCTAGCGCAGACATTTGCGTGCATGCTAGGCGCATTTCCGCAGAAAGCCTCCATGAAAACAAGGCTCATCCTGACGTGCACGCGTTTGGCTGAGGTCCCTCCTTGGGAATCACTACCGGCGCTTATGAACATTATAACAAATGGGCCTTGTGTTTGAAACAGCCGCGGTGACAATCGACGACAAGAAGCCGCTGGCCTATTGTGGACTTTGGTTTTCACCAGATTCGCGGATAATTCGCGGATAAGCTCTTAGTAGCCCACCGAAAAGACTCGAAAAACTAAACTAAAAAGGACCCGAAGGTCCTTGCTATTGCTGGCTGGTGCCGAGAGTGGGACTTGAACCCACATGTCCAGAGGACGCTTGATTTTGAGTCAAGTGCGTCTGCCATTCCGCCATCTCGGCATGAGTGAAGCCACAAGTAGTATAGCATCGACTTCACGCATAAGCAACAGGTGGGCGAGCGCGAGCTCGGCCCACCTGTTGGCTAGATGCAGAAGATGTGCGACTAGATGTTCTTTAGGACAATCGCCGTGCCCATGCCGCCGCCGATGCAGAGCGAGGCCAAGCCGAGCTTCGAGCCGCGTTTTTTCATTTCGTGCGCTAGGGTAGTAATTATGCGTGCGCCTGATGCTCCGACGGGGTGACCTAAAGCAATGGCGCCGCCGTTGACGTTGCACTTCGCGAGGATGGATTCCTCACTTACGCCGTGCTCTTCGCTCAGTTCTTTCACCACGCCGAGCGACTGTGCGGCAAATGCTTCGTTAAGCTCGAGCAGATCCATATCCGCCAACTTGACGCCTGCATGCTTTAGTGCCGCCGAAACAGCGGGAACCGGGCCCAGACCCATTACCAAAGGCTCGACGCCGCCCTGACCTATGCCAATAATCTCGGCTAGCGGGGTAAGTCCGTATTTGGCGACTGCCTGCTCGGAAGCTACGACGGTGAAGGCTGCGCCGTCGTTTATCCCAGATGCGTTGCCAGCGGTAATCGTGCCATCTTTCTTAAAGGCAGCCCGCAATCCAGCAAACTTGTCGGCAGCCGCAGCGCGGTTTGGATACTCGTCTTGCGACACGACAACGGTGCCTTTGCGATCCTTAATCTCCACCGGCGTAATCTCGTCCTTAAAGCGCCCGGCATCTACAGCGGCAATGGCCTTCTTCTGCGAGTTAAAGGCGAAGTCGTCCTGTACCTGCCTGGGGATGCCGTGCTTCTCTACAATGTTCTCGGCGGTAATGCCCATATGGACATTGTTGTAGGCGTCTGTCAGTGCGTCGTGAATCATGTGGTCGAGCGCCTGTACGTGACCCATTCTGAAGCCTGAGCGCGCGTTAGGCAAAATGTAGGGGGTCATCGACATGTTCTCCGTGCCGCCGGCAATGACGACGTGGTGCAGTCCGGCCTTGATATTGGCGTAAGCGTTAAACAGCGCCTTCATGCCCGAGCCGCAGACCATGTTTAGGCTGTAAGCGGGGACTCCAATGGGAACCCCAGCCTTAATCGATACTTGACGTGCCAGACCTTGCCCGAGTCCGGCGGGGAGTATGTTGCCGACAATTACTTCGTCGACATCGGCTGCGGGAATGCCGGTCGTCTGCAGCAAGTCCTTTACTACTGCGGCACCTAGCTCAGCCGGATGCACGGCAGCCAAGGCACCGTTAAAGGACCCGATGGCAGTGCGCTTTGCGGCTACTAAGTAGACCTTAGCCATTACTCTTCCTCCTCTTAGCTTAAACTACAGCACTAGGCCGCCATCAACCGAGAGAACCGCACCGGTAACAAAGCGCGCCTCATCCGAGGCCAGATACACGTAAGCCGCGGCAATGTCATCGGGGTAGCCAAGGGTCTTGAGCGGGGACTTATCCTTCATCATCTCAAGCACCTTTTCCGGCATTTTATCTGTCATAGGTGTCAGGATAAACCCTGGCGCTACTGCGTTAACCCTAATACCCTTGCGGCCAAGTTCCTTGGCCCAGCTCTTAGTGATACCGATAACGCCCCACTTGGTGGCCGCATAGTTAGTTTGACCGAAGTTGCCGTAGATGCCTACAACCGACGAAGCGTTAAGGATTACCCCGCCGCCCTGTTCGGTCATTACTTTGGCTACGGCTTGGCCGCAGTGGAAGACACCCTTTAAGTTGACGTCAATAACTCTATCCCATTCTGCCTCGGTCATCTTGGCGAGCGTGTTGTCGGCGGTGATGCCGGCGTTGTTAACAAGGATGTCGATACGGCCGAACTGGGTCTGCGTGGTCTGCACCAAAGCGTCCACCATGGCGCGGTCGGTAACGTTGACGAGGCAACCGATAGCTTGCCCGCCGCCTTGCGTGATTTCAGCTACAGTGCGGTCGATATCCCCTTGGTTCATGTCGGCAACTACAACTTTTGCGCCTTCGCGGGCAAAGGCTTTAGCAGTAGCTTCGCCGATGCCGCGTCCTCCGCCGGTGACGATTGCGACTTTGTCCTTGAGTCTCATAAACAAACCTCCCTTGATTTTACTCAGAGCGAGAGGCAGAAAGGAGTAGCCTCCTTTCTGCCGTCACTCGCGTTCTGCGGGGTGGAAACTCGGTCCGACTTAGACTAACCCCATGCTGGCAAGAACTATGGCGACAACGGTGGCTAGGACGGGCATTAGCAGCGATACGACAAAGATGTCGAAGTAGGAGTCTTGATGGGTTAAGCCTGTAACTGCGAGCAGTGTAAGCACGGCACCGTTATGCGGCAGGGTGTCCAAACCGCCGGAAGACAGCGAGGCGATTCTGTGCAGGGCTTCGGGATTAAGTCCGGTTGCCTGCGCTAAGGCCAAATATTCTGCGCCAAGCGCCCGTAGCGCAATACCTAGACCACCCGAGGCAGACCCGGTTGCGCCGGCAAGCGCGTTAACTGCCAATGATAGCGAAATTAGCGGGTTGCCGCCAAGGTCCATGAGGGCATCGGTCAAGGTCTTAAAAGCGGGTACCGCGCGCACTACCATGCCGAAGCCGACGGCGGCACTGGTGTTGATAATCGCTATAAGCGAAGCGTTGGCACCTGCGTTAATCGTGGCGACTAGTTTCTTTAGGATGCCCGGGTTAAGGGCGATAGCTACAACAATACCGGAAAGCAGAGCAAGAATGGGGGGGAACTTGAGGAAGGGCAGATTTAGCGTGGCGGGTACTACGATGATGGGAACGAAGGAGAGGAGAGTATTGGGTAGTTTCGAGGCGTCGACGCTCTTTGGTGCGCCTTTGCCTTCGGTAAAGACTTCGCCTGCCGCCGTGAGGCGCTTTTCTTTCCAGATCATGTATAGGTAGCCGCCTACCATGAGCACAATACCGGCGGCAATACCCATAATGGGGGCAGCGGTGGCTGGAGTCTTAAAGAATTCCATGGGGATAAGGTTCTGAATCTGCGGTGTGCCCGGCAGGGCAGTCATGGTGAAAGTAAATGAGCCAAGCGCGATACAACCTGGAATAAGCTTACGGGAAATATTGGCTTCTCTAAAGAGAGCGAGGGCGAGAGGATACATAGCGAACACAACAACGAACAGGCTGACGCCACCGTAAGTCAGAATAGCACAGCCGACGACTACTGCCAGGATAGCGCGCTGCTTGCCAAGGATTTGCACAAACCAATGGGCAACTGCCTGCGCCATCCCGGTCTCTTCCATGATTTTACCAAAGATTGCGCCTAACATAAAGATGGGGAACCAAGAGCGTGTGAAGCCAACAAACCCGTCCATGTACGTCGTCGTATACGTAGGGAGTAAGGGCAGACCGCCAAAGACAGCGACGACGAGTGCGCAGATTGGGGCAATCCAGATGATGGACATGCCTTTGTACGCTAGGAACATAAGGAGCCCCAAACCAAGAATTAGACCTAACATTAATTTCCCCTCCTTGTCTATATCGCATCCTTGAGCCGAGCGCTTAGCCCGGCCCAAGATCTGCTACCGAAAGATTAGCCGATTAGACTAAGTTTAGCCCCATAGGTGGTTCCACGAAAATCCTCTGGTCCATTAGCTTAAGCTCTGGGCTGATAATCGGCTTAAAGGCCATGAGGTCTAGAATGTCCTTTTGCAGGTCAACGCCGGGTGCGATTTCTGTGAGGACTAAGCCTTGCGCTTGCAGCTCAAAGACTGCCCTCTCCGTGACATAAACAACTCTGCGCTTGTTCTCGCGCGCATAATCGCCGCTAAAGGTTACATGCTCGACCTCATCGATAAACTTAACGTGCGGGCCTTCCTGCACGATTTTGAGTTGAGCGTCTTCTACCTTCACTTGGAGGTCGCCTGCGGTAAAGGTGCCGCAGAACACAACCTTCTTGGCGTTTTGCGTGATGTTGACGAACCCGCCCGCGCCGGCGACGCGCACGCCAAATTTGCTGACGTTGACATTACCGGCGATGTCGCATTGGGCCAAGCCAAGGAAGGCCACGTCGAGACCGCCGCCGTCATAGAAGTCAAACTGGTAGGCTTGGTCGATAATTGCATCCGGGTTGGTGGAGCAGCCAAAGCTTAAGCCGCCTGCCGGGACGCCGCCGATAGGGCCTGACTCAATGGTTAGGCGGAGGTGCTCGCCAATACCTTCTTCGTTAGCGACAAGTGCCACGCCTTCCGGCATGCCGATACCTAAGTTCGTGATGGCCTGCGGCACAAGTTCCATCGCGGCGCGGCGGGCAATAACTTTGCGTTCATCTAGCGGGAGCTTCTTTAGCGACTGCACGGGAACCTTAGCGTCACCGCAGTAAGCCGGGTTAAATTGCTCGGCAAAGGTCTGCATATGGTTTTCAGGTGCCGCTACGACCACGGCATCAACGAGAATGCCGGGGATTTTCACGAGACGCGGGTCAAGTGTTCCCTTGGCGACAACGCGCTCTACCTGCACAATGACAAAGCCACCGGAGTTGCGCACAGCTTGCGCAATGGAGAGGGCCTCGAGTGTCACGGCCTCTTTGTGCATGGTGGTATTGCCGTCCTCATCGGCAAACGTGCCGCGGATGAGGGCGACATCTACCGGGAAGGCTTTGTAGAATAAATACTCCTTGCCATGCACGTGCATCAGCTCGACTACATCTTCGGTGGTGATGGAATTTAGTTTGCCGCCTTGGCGCCGCGGGTCTACAAATGTTTTTAGCCCCACATGTGTGAGGGTGCCGGGTTTGCCTGCAGCTATATCGCGGAAAAGATGACAGATAACTCCTTGAGGTAAGTTGTAGGCCTTAATCTTGTTGGCAACTGCCATGCGACCGAGCTTTGGTGCTAATCCCCAGTGGCCACCGATGACCTTAGCCACCAATCCCTCGTGGGCTAGATGGTTCATGCCCTTCTCTTTGCCGTCACCTTGCCCGGCCGCGTACACCAGCGTAATGTCGGTGGGGTGCCCTTCCGCCAAGAAGCGCTTCTCGATGGCAGATGTTAGTTCCTCGGGGTGGCAGTTGCCCACGAAGCCGCCGCAAGCGATGGTGGCGTTATCTTTAATGTGGGCCACCGCTTGCGCAGCGGACATAACTTTAGACCGCATAAATCGTCCTCCTTCTTCTCTTCCTTCACCTTGAGTCTAAGCGGCAGGACAAAGTTCGACAAGCAGGAAATTATGCGAATTTTGCTGTAATACGGCTCACTTTGACGTCAAAAAACTGTACGGAAAGTCGACAGGGAGCACCGTCCTGGTGCTCCCTGTGTGTTCTTCTGCCCGACACAAGGCCGTAATATGTTTGGGTTCCCGTACAGGCGCTATTCTCCCTCGTCTTTGCGTTCCAGTAAATTGTGTTTTTGCATCTTCTCATAGAGGGAAGTGCGGCCGATGCCGAGCAACTTAGCTGCAGCTGCCTTGTTGTTTTCCGTCAGTCGTAGGCTGTCTAGGATGGCCTGCCGCTCTGCCGCGAGCATTACTTCTTCAAGTGGCTTAATGTGCTCCACATGTCGCCCTTCGGTGATTTTCTCTGATAGGTGCCGCGGCTGAATCACCCATTCCTTGTCGAGCTGACCAATCGCGCGCTCTAACTCGTTCTCAAGCTCGCGCACATTACCCGGCCAGGAGTAACGGTGCAGGAGGCTCATGGCTTTCTCGCTCACGCCTTCGATGTACCGGCCATACTTCTGGATATACCTGTCCAAGATATGCTCGATGAGGTCGGCTAGGTCCTCCTTGCGCTCCCTTAGCGGTGGAATTACGAGGCTCCAGGCAGAGATGCGGTAGTATAAATCGCGACGCAAAAACCCAAGGCGCACGCGTTCCTCTAGGTCTTGATTAGAGGAGACGATAATGCGGACGTCAACACGTTTAGGCGTCTGTGCGCCAATCTTCTCAACTTCACGCTCCTGCAGAACCCGCAAGATCTTAGCCTGCATGCTAAGGGGCATATCCGCGATTTCGTCCAGAAAAAGCGTGCCGCCGTCAGCGATTTCGAACTTGCCGGCCTTGCCGCCGGGCCGCGCGCCGAGGAAGGAGCCTTCTTCGTAGCCAAACAGCTCCATCTCCAAGAGGTCGTTAGGAATGGCCGCGCAGTTTATGCGCACAAAGGGATGCGCCGCCCGCTTGCTGTGCGCGTGGATCGCTTGCGCGAAAACTTCCTTGCCTACGCCGCTTTCGCCTAGCACCAGAACAGTGGCATCAGATAGCGCAGCCCTAGTCGCATGGCGCTTCACTTCCTCTATGGCCGGGCTACTGCCGATGATGTTCGCAAACGAAAAACGAGAGCGGTTGGCTGTGTTTATCTGCCCTTTGTAGAGCTCAAGTTGCTCCTCCATGCGGCTAATCTTCTCGTGCAGGGCCTCAAGATCGCTCATTTTACGAAACAGCACTTTGCCGACCGCTCCGATTATTTCGCCGTTGCTGATCATGGGAATGCGCGTGGCAATCATGTAGTTGCCGCGAATTAACTGCAGGTCAGCGATTTCCGGGATGCCGGTCTCTAAGACGATGTGCATACGCGTGTTTTCTATGACCTCGGTGACGTGACGCCCGATAGCGTCCTCTTCTTTTAGTCCTAAGAAGTTTAGGTAGGCCTGACTCATCATGGTGATTATCCCGCGCTTATCTACCACGATGATACCGTCGTAGGCGATTTCTAGAATCGTTTTTAGTACCTCGCTGTAGCGCTTCTCATGTTCGAGTTCGTGCCTTAACACTTCCTGTTCGGAAATGTCTTCGAGCACTAGCATGGCACCTGTAGTAGCTTTCCGGCCCCTGAGAGGCACAGCGCGCACGCGATAGCGCCGACCGGAAAGCGTCGTGACGAAGGTTGTTTTTTCGCGCTGAGCGAGGATGAGATACCGCTCTGCCTCGCTCTGCAGGTAATCACCTATGTTTGAGCCAACCGCTCCTTTGCCGCCGCACTCGGCAACGAGCGCCTCCGCAGCGCCGTTCGCGTAAACTATCTTGCCTGCACCGTCCACCGCGAGCAGGGCTGCCTCCATTGCTTCAATGACAGCGCGCAAGTTGGCGTCGGCGGCCTCGAGCCTGTCAAAATACGATCTTAATAGCGTTTGTCTGTCTAAGAGAGCATCTTTACCTTTCATACTTCACCCGCCTTTGCCGTAGACTCGCCATTATTATACCAAATACCAGAACAATAGAAATCCAACATCTACCACGATTTGGCGCGAGACAATTCGCGCAAACTACACTCGGTCCAAAAGATTAAGGCCAAAAGATTAAGGAGGTAGGTTTGTGACAATAGCGAGCCAAGTGGCGCAGTGCTTAGCAAACATTGAAGGTGCAGCGGCAAATCTTAAAAGCTTCGCCCTGCAGACACAAGACCAACAAGCCAAGCAGATGTTTCAGCAGTTAAGCCAGAGCATGGACCAATCCGCACAGCAGTTGCGTGGCCGTATGGATTACATTATGCAGCAAGAACCACAGTACGCCCAGGAGATTCAGGGCACCTACAACATCTCCGGCGGCACAACGGGCACTACCACGCTAGGGGGCACCGGTGGGGCCGCGGGCACGACAGGTCAGAAACAGAAGCGCGATAGAGGGACCTACTAACAGACCAAGGGCAGGGAGGTGACGCAGATGACCCTAGTAGCGGTACTGCTGCGCACTTTCGCTGCCTTTCTCTTTTTGTTCCTCATGGTGCGCTTCGTTGGCAAACAGCAGCTAAGTCAGATGACTTTCTTTGACTTTATCTCGGGCATCACCATTGGCTCTATTGCGGCGATTGCGGCAAGCGACCTGACAGTTGGCTGGGAAGCATGGGTAGCTCTCTTAGCCTGGACCGGGTTGACCGTCCTCTCTGCCGTAATAGCCCTCTCTAGCCGCAAGCTGCGCAAGCTCCTAGACGGCGAGCCGACCATTCTCGTGCATAGAGGCAAAATCCTTGAGGGAAACTTAGGCAAAGTACGTTACACAGTGGACGACCTGCGCGCTCAGTTGCGTGCCATGAACGCCTTTAGCCTAGCCGATGTGGAATACGCCATACTTGAGACTACGGGCGAACTAAGTGTGCAAAAGAGCCCGCATAAGGAGCCGCCCTCGCGCCAGGAGATAGGGCTAAAAGGCGAGTATGCCGGCATCGAAATGGAGCTTATAGTCGACGGCGAGATTATGTCTAAGAACCTCTCGGACTTAAAGAAGGATGAAGCGTGGCTCAAGCAAATGCTTAAAGCGCACGGCGTGGAGTTTGCTAGCGAAGTTTTCTACTGCTCCATAGATGAGCAGGGGCACCTGTTTGTGGACAAATACGAAGACCAAATCGCACAAATTCGCGACCCAAGCGACTACAAGTTAGACGCTTGGGTAAACATGGACAAAGAGGACAGGCGCTAGGCCTGTCCGTTTTACTTCGCAAGGTGACAAGCCACGAAATGCTCCGGCCGCACTTCTGACCACTCCGGTACTTCGCTCTTGCAGCGGTCGACAACATATGGGCAACGTGTGTGGAAGCGACACCCGGCTGGCGGGTTAATGGGGCTTGGGACATCGCCTTGCACGACAATCCGCTTACGCTCGCGCCTAGCGTCAGGCTGCGGAATAGCAGAGAGCAGTACCTGCGTATACGGATGCAGCGGCTCAGCGTAGAGCTTGTTTGAAGTTGTCATTTCAACAAGCTTGCCTAGATACATGACGCCTACTCTGTCGGAAATGTGCTTAACTACACTTAAGTTGTGCGCGATAAAGAGATACGTCAGATCGAACTCTTTCTGCAGGTCTTCCAAGAGATTGAGGATCTGCGATTGAATAGAAACATCTAGTGCCGACACCGGTTCGTCGCAGACGATTAGCTTGGGGTTAAGAGCTAGGGCTCGCGCAATGCCGATGCGCTGTCGTTGCCCGCCACTAAACTCATGCGGGTAGCGGCGGTAGTGATACGAAGCGAGCCCGACTTTTTCTAGGAGTGATTTAACTCGTGCTTCTAAGTCGGCACCCGCTACCATTTTGTGTATACGCAGCGGTTCGCCGATAATCTGCCCTACCGTGAGGCGGGGGTTAAGTGACGAGTAAGGGTCTTGGAAGATAATCTGCATATCGCGCCGCTTTAAGCGCAGTTCCCGTTTGCGCAGCTTGAGAAGGTCTTGCCCTTCGAACTTGATGCTGCCTGAGGTCGGTTCCTGCAAGCGCAAAATGGTGCGCGCTGTGGTAGTCTTGCCGCAGCCGCTCTCGCCCACCAAACCAAGTGTCTCGCCCTTGTGTACGGTGAAGCTGACGCCATCGACCGCACGTACATGGTTAACTATCCGGCGCAGGAAACCGGCGCGTATGGGAAAGTACTTAACCAGATTATTGACTTCAAGTAACAGCTCGCTCATGCCGATACCTCCCCGGTATTGTGGTCAGGTAGGGGATACCAGCAGCTGACGCGGTGCCCTTCGCCGATATCAACCTCTGGCGGGGACTCAGTGTAGCACCGCTCCTTAGCGTAAGGGCAGCGCGGGTTAAAGCGACACCCAAGCGGCATATGCATGGGGTGCGGCACTACGCCCTTAATGACGTGCAGGCGGTCGCTTTGTTTGTCGAGCCTCGGGATGGAATGGAGGAGTCCCTCGGTGTAGGGGTGCTTAGGCCGCTCGAAGAGGTCTATGGCACTGGCTTCTTCCACAATCTTGCCGGCATACATTACAACTACGCGGTCGGCGGTCTCGGCTACTACGCCGAGGTCGTGCGTAATCAGCACAATGCTCATGCCCATCTCTTGGCGCAAATCGCGAATTAGGTCGAGAATTTGGGCTTGGATAGTGACGTCAAGCGCGGTCGTAGGCTCATCCGCAATCAGGAGTTTTGGGTTGCACGCTAAGGCCATGGCAATCATCACCCTCTGTCGCATACCGCCGGAAAGTTGGTGGGGGTAATCTAGGGCGCGCCGCTCGGCACTAGGGATGCCCACTTTGCGCAACATCTCAACGGCCTTAGCGTGGGCCTTGGCCTTGTGCAGCTTTTGGTGTAGCTCGAGCGTCTCCGCAATTTGGTCGCCGATAGTAAACACGGGGTTAAGGCTCGTCATCGGTTCCTGAAAGATCATCGACATGAGATTACCGCGAATCCCCTGCATAGCTTTTTCGCTTTGGGCGAGCAGGTCTTGGCCCAAGAGCTTAACGCTTTCGGCCTCTACACGCGCCGGGGGGATGTCGAGGAGCCGCATCACCGAGAGCATGGTGACGCTCTTACCGCAGCCGCTCTCCCCTACAATTCCCAACGTTTCGCCTTGGTTGACGTGAAATGTAATGCCGTCTACGGCCGGGACGAAATGTCCGTCTTTGTCTCGAAAGGAAGTCTTGAGGTTATTAACTTCTAGCAAACGCTCAGTCATACATACCCTCCTTAAAAGCTACCGCGTGGCACGGGGGTCAAGTGCATCGCGCAAGCCGTCGCCCACATAGTTAAAGGCCAATACTGTCACGAAGATAAACAGCCCCGGGATAGTGCTAATCCACGGCGCGCTGCGGAGCAAGGGCCTGCCGCCGTTAAGGATAGTTCCCCAGCTAGGAGGCGAGATGACGCCAAGCCCAAGGAAACTAAGGCCAGACTCGACCAAAATGGCTCCGCCGATGCGCAACGAGGCATTAACAATGATAGGAGCCATGGTGTTAAGCAAAATGTGCGTAAACACAATACTTGAATCTGTCGCTCCAATCGCCCGCGCGGCTTCTACGTAGTCCATTTCGCGCAAGGACAGAAACTGACCTCGCACCATGCGCGCGAGTCCCGGCCAAGCGGTAGCACCAATAACTATCATAATGTTCATGGTGCTGCGCGGGAGTACGGCAATCACGGTCAGGAGGAGAAACATCGTGGGAAAGGAAGCCACTACTTCGGTAAAGCGCATGAGAATGTCGTCAATGACGCCGCCGAAGTAGCCTGCCACCGCGCCGATTATCGTGCCGATAACTAGGGCAATGCCTGCTGCCACGAATCCTACCGAGAGACTGATGCGGCTCCCCCAAACTACCCGGCTAAAGATGTCTCCGCCGATGCGGTCAGTGCCAAACCAGCTGGTGAGCGATGGGGGCTGCAGTGACTTAGTGAAGTCCATATGGTCGTAATGGTGCGGCGCCACAAGCGGCGCAAAAATAGCCATGCCATAGAGCAGGAGCAACACAAACAAACTGACCATGGCCAGCTTATGGCGGCGAAAACGGCGCCAAACCATGCGCGCGTAGGTTTCTTCTTTGGGCATTGCCAAAACCAGAGGTGTTACGTTAGGTGCAACACTAGATTTCAAACCGCTCACCACCTTAGTTGTACTTGATGCGGGGGTCGACCACGAGATACAGCATGTCCGCAAGGAACGCGCCTAGAACCATTAACGACGCTCCCAGTAGATTAAAAGCCATAATCACTTGGTAGTCTCTCTGCATCACAGCATTCCAGCTCAAAAGGCCTACGCCAGGCCACGAGAAGATGGTCTCAATGATAACGGAGCCGCTAAAGAGAATCGGCAACTCAAAGCCAATCAAGGTGACAATGGGCAAGAGGGCGTTACGCAAAGCGTGCTTAAGGATTACTTTGATTTGCGGCAAGCCTTTTGCCCTAGCGGTACGCACATAATCTTGACTAACAACCTCGAGCATACTAGCGCGCATATAGCGCGTAATGCTAGCTAAGTTTGTAAAGCTCACTACCGCTAGCGGCAGAATGAGATATCGCACGCGGTCGACCAGGAAATACCATAGCCCGTGTTCGGCAATCGAAACCCCCCACGTTGCCATGCCTGTGGTTTGGATAAAGGGGAAGCGCAGTCCTACATAGTACAGCAATAGCAGTGCAAGCCAGAACTGCGGCATCGACTGCCCAAGGAAGGCATAAAAGGTCACCACATGGTCAAACCACGAATACTGTCTAACTGCAGAGATGATGCCGATTGGTATCGACAAGAGGTAGATAATGATCAGGGTAAGGAAGTTAAGTAACAGTGTGGCCGGCAGACGGGCTGTGATCATATCTAAGACAGGTTCGCCGGTCACAAAGGAGTTTCCGAACTCGCCGCGGACAACCTGTCCCGCCCAGCGGATGTACTGCTCGGGGATTGACCTATCAAAGCCGTAGATAGCAGCTATGCGCGCCCGGTCCTCGGCGGTGGCCGTGCGGTCTACCATAAGGTCAATGGGGCTGCCCGGGGCTAAGTGCATGATGCCAAACGAAACAATACTGATACCGATAAGGAGGATAACCATCTGCATAACGCGACGAGCGATGTACCCAGCCAAGGTGTAACACCCTTTCCACGCAAAAGTCAGAACTTATAATCGCAAAAACGGGCAGGGAGCAATTCTCCCTGCCCATTGCTCGCCAGACTATCTACCGATAAACCACTTTTCCGGGAACAGCGTGCCGATATGAGACCACACTATCCCTTGGATGCGCCTGTGATGGGCTGCTACTTGGTTGCGGTTGTAGAGGAAGATGTATGGGAGGTCGCGGTTGAGGATCGAGGAGATTTCCCAATAGAGCTGACGGCGCCGCTCTTGGTCGAAGGTACCGCGGGCTTGTTCAATGAGGCGGTCAACTTGCGGGTTGTTGTAGCCGACGTCGTTAAAGCCCATGAGGACGCCCTCGGCATTAAAACCAGAGCTAGAGTGGAAGAAGATGAAGTTATCCGGGTCTAGGCTAAGGTTCCAACCCCACTGGTAAATCTCGAATTCACCGGCGTCGAGCTTGCCGAAGTACACGGAGACTTCAAAAAGCTCAATGTTCATGTCAATCCCGACCGCGCGCCACTGGTTGCGGATAATGGCTAACATTTCGGTACGGGTTTGGTCGCCGGAGGCGCTGATGAGGTTAAACGCTAGGCGCTGGCCTTGAGCGTTCATGCGTATGCCGTCTGCTCCTACCCTGTTCCATCCGGCCTGCACCAGGAGGTCGATGGCCTTTTGGCGATTATGCGGGTAATTGTAGACGTTAGGGTTATGCGCCCAGGAGGTTGGGGGTTGGTCAGCGTTAATGACGGTGCCGTACCCCTTAAAGAGGGTCTGTACCATGCCCGGACGATCAAGTGCGTACTTCATGGCATGCCGGACGCGCACATCCTTAAAGATGGGGTGATCCTGCTTCATGCCGATATACCAATAGCCATGCTGTCTTAGTTCCCTAAACTGCAGCCGTGCCGCGTGCTGCGTGCGCACGCGCTCGATGTCGTCTACGGGAATGTTGCCCATCCAGTCGATTTGCCCGGCTTCAAGCGCCACCAGCATAGCTTGTGTGTCGTGAATAATGCGGTAGCGAATGCGCTCTATGTAGGGCTCGTTGCCTGCCCAGAAGTAGTTGGGGTTGCGCTCGAGCACTACGAACTGCCCGGGGATCCACTGCCTAAAGAAGTATGGCCCCGTACCAATCGGAGAGCGACTGCGAGGATGCTCGCGCAGCTGTGCTACCGGAGTGCCGCTAAAGATGTGGCGGGGGATAATGCCGATAGTCAGCTTCGAGATAAACGCGGCGTCTACTTGGCTAAGCCGAATAACCAAAGTGTGGTCGTTCGGTGCGGTAATTTCGCGCACCGCGCGGAAGTCCCGCCTGCGCACGCCGGTGTAATCGGGGTGCATGATTGTGTCGTAGGTGAACTTAACATCGTGGGCGGTAAAGGGGCGACCGTCGTGCCACTGCACGCCGCGGCGCATAAAGAAAGTTAGGGTCAAGTTGTCGGGGCTGACAATCCAGTCTTCCGCCAGGTCACCCATAAACTCAAGGCGCTCGTTTGTGCGCACCAAGCCGTTGTGAATCATGCCGATGACGGTATTTGATCCGGCATCGGTGCTAAGGATTGGGTTTAGCGTCGTCGGGTCGCCGCCCAAGCCAAACACGATTTCACCGCCGACGGCAGGCTCGATCGGGGTAGTGATGGACACGGTGTTAGTGGCTGCAATCCAGTCTACCTTGCCTTCTAGGGTCTCGGCCACGAAGCGGCCCGGTACCATGGTGCGGCCGTTAAGGATTTGCGGCGCTACATCGATAGGTAATGGTGCGCCGTTGACAAAGGCCATCCGCTGCCCGAGGGTCAGCCTGACGGTGGTCTGTCCTCTGGTGCCGCGCACAGTGCTAGTAGCTTCGTCCCATTCTACTCTGGCTCCGAGAGCCTCAAAAATGGCACGGAAGGGCACTAATGTGCGCCCGTTTACGATGGCGGGGGCGACGTCGGTTACTAGGGGTCGGCCGTTAATGTTGACGGCAATTCTAGGCGACGCCGTAGCTGTGGGCCCCAAGCCATAAAAACCTGCGACTAGGAGCGACACTGCCGCCAGAACAACTAGACATTTTCTTACCATTCATTTCCCTCCTTAATGATGTCGAATGCCAAGAAGCAATACTTCTTCATGTAATATACTATTCTCGCAACCGCAAATCCTGCATTTCGCACAAAAATTGTCGCAAGTCAGGTATGTCCGGCCGGCGACAGGTGCTGACCGTCCGCGCATCGCACCGTCGCTATGAATATATATTCATGATGTGGACAACTATACAGGAATGGGCGAGCGAAAGCAACGCATTTTGTATTGCATTTCTATGTCTTTTCTTAGCGCCGCACGTTTCTGCATATACTAATGTGGCTTAAGAAAGGAGCGCAATAATGCGGTTTTTGCGTCAGGTGTTGGCTGTTGCCTTAGTCGTCGGTTGCAGTTTGTTTGTTGTGCCTGCCTCGGCCCGTAATGAAGGCAGCCATTCCATAGTTATTAACCTGCCGGAGTTTAGACTGCGGCATTTTGTCGGTCAGGAGCTAGTGGCCAGCTACGCCATTTCCATTGGCAGGGTGACTACGCCTACGCCGGTGTCATCGCCTACGCGGCGCTTTGAGATTTTCTCCCGAGCAAAGCACCCGGCATGGCGGAGTCCAATAACGGGTCAAGTAATGGCTGCAGGGCCGGCCAATCCGCTGGGCACGCGCTGGCTAGGGTTAATGACTATCGACAGCATTACGCTGCGGGGCAACGAAACCTGGGAGTCGTTAGCGCGGCAACACCGCACTACCGCCGCTACTCTCCGCAGATGGAACAGCCTGCCTGCTACGACACGCATAGTGCCGGGGATGACTATCGTAGTGCATAGGCACGACGGCTATGGCGTCCACGGCACAAACGCTCCCGCTTCTATAGGGACTTCCGTCTCACTCGGCTGTATGCGTATGCACAATCGCGATGTGGAAAGGCTCTTTGATATGTTGCCAAACGGCGTGCGCATACCCGTCACCATTCTGTATGAGCCGGTAGTCAAGCGGAGCGACATGATAACAGGTGCGCCGTTTATCGAAGTCTTTCACGACGTCTATGGGCGTATGCGAGATAAGGCGAGTCATGTGGACGAGGCGGCGTCGCAAATCGGTGCCTCTGTGCCTAGCTGGCTTCGCCTAAGCCTACGCGAGCCCTTTGCAGGTTCGTTTGTTTTAAGCCATTACCCGCGGGTGGAAAACAACGGGCAGATAGTGGCAGTGGGTGCGCTAAGGAGCGACAACGAGTTGTTCCTGCCGTTACCCATCGTGGAGCGACTTCTTGGTGTGACATACACGGAAGCAGGGGGCGAAGCTTTCTTGGGCGGCCTGCCGCTTACGCCAAGAGATGCAGTGTTCTATAATCAGCAGATATTCTTGCGTGGCAGCCTTATCGCCGCTATCACAGGTCGCGGGTACTTCTACGACGAACTCCAAAACGCCGTGCAGCTGTCAGTGACACGGCTCGTTGTTAACGGCAGCACCGTATCTTTCAACAGCGTGTTTGTCCACCCTGAGCTTGGCCCACTAGTAAACGCAGACGACCTCGCGCGCGGGTTAGGCCTTGCCCTAAGCACCCTCTCCCCGAGCCAAGTGCTGCTTGGCGGACACCGCCTAGCCATCCAGATGCTTGGCACGCAGAGTTTTCTCGCCCTGCCAGAGCTTCGCCGCATCGCCCCACGCGCAACGTGGGACCTAGCCAGCGGAGTTCTAACTGTGAGCAGCGAGCGGTGAGGGGGAAGATGGACTTTGCACCACAGAGTCACGGAGGGCACAGAGGCCTGTTAGTGCCCTCTCTGTGTTCTCCGCGCCTCTGTGGTTAAAAGGGTCCCCCTCCTCCACGAAGTGCTAAGTGCAAAGTGCGAAGTGCCACGTATGCTTGAGTGGGGAAGATGGACTTTGCACCACAGAGTCACGGAGGGCACAGAGGCCTGTTAGTGCCCTCTCTGTGTTCTCTGCGCCTCTGTGGTTAAAAGCGTCCCCCTCCTAGTAAATTCACAAAGTGCTAAGTGCCACATGCTATAATGAAGCATGGAACTTAATTTTCATCCATGCGTCAAAACCATGCATGGCGAAAGGGGTGTGACCGGGTGCCCGCAGCAGAGACAGACCAATGGCTTGTCCAAAGGAGCCTAGCAGGCGATACCGACGCTTTTCGCCAGATAGTCGAGCGCTACCAGTCGAAGGTCTACAACCTCGCGTTGCGCATGACCGGTAACCCCGAAGACGCACTAGACATTGCGCAAGAGAGCTTCTTGCGCGTCTTTCGTTCGCTAAAGACGTTTAAAGGCGACAGCAGCTTTAGCACTTGGCTGTATCGCATTACAAACAATATTGTCTTGGACGAGCTGCGCAAGCGGCGTCGCCGTCCGCTTGTTGTCATGAGTACAGATGCCTTTGTCGCAGGTGAAGAAGGCGAGCATCCCCTCGAATTTAGTGGGCCGGAGTCCTTGCAGCCGGAAGATCAGGTGGTGTGGGCGGAACGACGCAGGGAGATAGAGCAGGCCTTGCGGTCAATTTCACCGGAGCACAGGCATATTTTGCTGCTGCGAGATGTAGAGGGCTTTTCGTACGAGGAAATCGCCGAGATGCTTAACATTAACCTAGGCACTGTTAAGTCTCGTCTCAACCGCGCTCGCCTTAGTTTGCGCGAACACCTGTTGTGCGCGGAACATTTAAGCGGAGGTTACGTCCATACAGACAGAAGGGAGGCGAAAGTAGGACTATGAACTGCACACAAGTACGCGAGCATCTGTCTGACATTCTTGACGGTAACACGCCTCCTCTGCTTGCTCCCCACCTTGAGGCGTGCGGTGAGTGCGCCGCTCTCGTTGCCGCGCTGCGCCAAGATAAGGATGTACTTCTGTCCATGTCAGCTGTCGATGTACCGCCTATTCTGTTGGATAAGGTGATGAATGAAGTCACTCTGACTTCGCGCAACAAGAAGGCTTGGCGCTTCTTTGTGCCCCGCCTCGCTCCGGTAGCGGCCGCCCTTGCTCTAACAGTGCTTAGCTATAACTTAGTCCCCGGCCTCTTGCCTGCGCGGCAGCTTAGCGAACCACCCCAAGTGGAAAACGCGGATGCTACGTTCCGCGCTACCGCGGAAGACAAGGCGCAGGTGTTCGCCACAACCGAGCAGGCTCCCAACGATACAATCTTGGCAACCGAAGGCGAAGACTCACGGCCTTGGCTGATAACTTCACTTGCCGGCAGCAGCGTGTTCTTGCTGTGGAGCGGAGTTGTGTACTGGTGGTATAAGAGGCGCGAGGCCGGCGCGACCACTATCAGATAGGATTCACTTCGTACACTCCTTAGAATCCTCTAAGGGAGCATCCCAGTCATCAGCCATCCATATTTTGCCTTTCATGGAGCCGAATTGACGCATCTTCTTTGGTAGAGGCTTTTCTGCCACCAACTCAAAGGGGATGCCGTTTTTTCTGATGGCCTGCCTCAAAAAGATGTTTATCGCGCTTGTCATATCCAACCCCAAAGCGGAAAACACATCTTGGGCCTTGTTTTTTACGTCACTATCCACCCGGATATTGATATTTGTTGAGTTTGCAGCTACCATAAGCGCACCTCCTTTGTCACCAATAGTATCACTCCATACGCACAGTGTCAACACGAACTGCTTCAAAAGGCGACAAGCGACAAGCCACAAGCTACGTAGGACAAGCCACAGGCGACAAGCGACAAGTTTCTGCTCCATATAGTATACTACCCTTATAGCGATGTAAGGGAACGGTGATGCTTGTGCCGCGGTTATTTCTTCTAGACGGTCACGCCCTAGCTTTTAGGGCGTTTTATGCTATTGAGGCGGCTCTTACCACCAAAGATGGCAGGCCCACTAACGCGGTCTATGGCTTTGCGCTTATGCTTAATAAGCTCATCGAGCAGCATAAGCCGGAGTACATTGCTGCGGCGTTTGACAGGGGCAGGCCCACCATTAGGTTAGAACGCTATGCCGAATACAAGGCGCAGCGTGAGCGCATGCCAGAAGAGCTCAGGCTGCAGGTAGATTACATCAAGGAGATGCTCGCAGCCTTCGGCATAAGCCTTTTTGAAGTTGACGGGCACGAAGCGGATGACGTAATCGGCACACTGACGCTACACGCTGAGGAAGCGGGCATTGACAGCGTCATTGTGACGAGCGATCGCGACAGCCTGCAGCTAGTCAGCCCGCGCACAAAAGTCATGCTTACGCGTAAAGGCGTTACCGAGACGGAACTCATGGGTGAGGCCGAGGTCATTGCCAAGTATGGTCTTAAGCCGCGGCAGCTTGTCGACCTAAAGGCCTTTATGGGAGACTCGTCCGACAACATTAAAGGTGTCAAAGGCATAGGAGAAAAGACTGCCCTAGCCCTAATCGGCGAGTTTGAGAGCGTAGAGGGGGTATACGAGAGGCTTGACGCCATCACCAAGCCTAGACTCAAAGAGCTACTGGTCGCAGGGAAACAAGACGCCTTCCTCAGTAAGTTCCTCGCGACTATAGTGAAGGATGTAGACCTTGGCTTTGATCTCTCGCAGTTTAAGCTACGGGTAGAAGACAAAGCGAGGCTAGCTAAGCTCTATCGCGACCTAGAGCTCTCAAGCTTACTGCGCAAGCTAGAGAGCGAGACTATTGACCTAGGAGCAGCGCCAGAAAAGAGTGCTCTTCTCGAGTCGACCACGGAAGAGGCAGGCAAGCGAATCGGGCTCAAGCCTGCTGCGAGTGGCGAGTTATTGCTTGCTGATGCCTCTCGCGTACGGCGTGTCGCAGCGAGTGACCCAGAGGCGCTCGCAGAGCTGCGACTATATTTAGAGGACGACGCCATCACCAAAGTTGTATGCGAGTATAAGTCGGCGGAACGTGAGCTTAGTGCGCTCGGCTTAAGTCTTGGCGCGAACGTGTTTGACCTTGAGCTTGCCGCTTACCTCTTAACCCCCGGCCAAGCGACTTACACCTGCTCTGTGTTAGCACAACAATACCTTAATCTAGGGGAGAGAGAGCTAGATTTAGAGAGTGAAGCCGGCATTCTTGTCGAGCTTAGTTGCCGCTTAGCGCGGGAACTAGACGAGAAGAACCTCCGCTCCCTCTACTACGACGTAGAACTGCCCCTAGCGCGCGTGCTCTTGGCGATGGAGCGTACAGGGGTAGCAGTTGATGTTGGCGTACTGCAGGAGATGGAGCAGCATGTCGGCGCGCGGATTCACGGCCTAGTGCAGGAAGTACATGCGCTGGCTGGCGGGGATTTTAACATCGGCTCGCCTAAGCAGCTAGGCTTTATCTTATTCGAGAAGCTGGGGCTCCCTACAGGCAAAAAAACTAAAACAGGGTACTCTACTGACGTAGAAGTTCTGGAGGGCTTAGCAGATAAGCATGAAATCGTGCAGAAAATCCTTCTGTACAGGACCTTGTCCAAGCTAAAGTCGACATACCTTGTGGGGTTACAGGAAGCTACCGACACTTGTGGCAAAGTGCATACAACCTACAACCAAACCGTTACCGCGACGGGGCGCCTAAGCAGTACCGAGCCAAATCTACAGAATATCCCTATCCGGCTAGCCGAGGGGAGAATGATTAGGCGCGCGTTCTGCCCCTCGCCAGGGTTTACACATATACTCGCCGCTGATTATTCACAGATTGAGCTTCGCATCCTCGCCCACCTAGCCAAGGACCCTATTCTAACGGCTGCCTTCGCTTTGGGAGAAGACATTCATACTCGCACGGCGGCAGAAGTGTTTGGCGTAAACACAGAGCACGTCACGCGTGAGATGCGCGACCGCGCTAAGGCCGTCAACTTTGGTATTGTGTATGGCATCAGCGATTACGGGTTATCGCGCGACATTAAAGTGTCGCGCGCTGTGGCGAGGGAGTATATAGAAAACTATTTTCGCCGCTATGCTGGGGTGAGAGCATTTATTGACGATACCATTCTGCAGGCTAAGCGCGTCGGTTACGTCACGACCCTACTGCAGAGGCGACGTTACTTGCCGGACATAAACAGCAGTAACGCTACTAGGCGTGCCTTTGCCGAGCGCACAGCCATGAATACGCCAATTCAGGGTACTGCCGCCGACCTTATTAAACTTGCCATGGTCAGGATTTTCGCGAAGCTAGAGCAATCTAAGCTTAAATCGCGCATGATTCTGCAGGTGCACGATGAGCTCATCTTCGAAACAACCGCCGATGAGCTGACCGAGCTCGCAGCTATAGTGAAAGACACAATGGAGAACGCCCTGCAATTAAGTGTGCCGCTAGCTGTAGACATTAAGGTCGGCAGTAACTGGTACAATGTAGAAAAGACTAAGGGAGGGCTCCCGCATGCCTGAGCTGCCCGAGGTTGAAACCATCCGTCAAAGTTTGGTGCCTTTGCTTAGGGGCCAGCAGGTAGTGACATGCGAAGTCCACTTGCCTAAGTTGCTGCAGAATGTAAGTGCGGCTGAGTTTGCCAGACTTATAGCCGGACGCACCGTGCAAGATATCGGGCGCAGGGGAAAGTACCTTTTGTTTAGGCTATCGGGGGAGCATACGCTCGTCATCCACTTGCGCATGACAGGGCAACTGCGCTTTGCTGCGCCAGACCTGCCGTCTGTGCCTCATACGCATATCGTGCTAAAGCTAGCTAGTAGACAAGAGCTTCGTTATGTCGATATCCGGCAGTTTGGGTATTGGTTTATCGCCCCCGATAGCGAGATTGTCAGGGTGGCGCGCATGGACCGCCTTGGCGTTGAACCGTTGTCGCCCGAGTTTACCGCGGACGCGTTGGCGTCACTCCTAGCGGGAAAGCGCGGCACGCTGAAGTCCCTGCTCCTTAATCAGCAGGTCATCGCCGGCATAGGCAATATCTACGCCGATGAAGCGCTGTTCTTAGCGGGGCTGCGACCGGAGCGCACGGCGGGGGAGTTGACTCCTGACGAGGTCACGCGCTTACACGCTGCTGTAGTTGGCGTGCTCACACAAGGCGTTAAGCTGCGCGGAACAACGTTTAGCGATTATCTTGACGGGCTTGGGCAAAAAGGGAGCTTTCAGCATCAGCTAAAGGTCTACGGTCGCGCCGGGGAAACATGCGTCACGTGCGGCCATGCAATCGAGCGCCGCGTCTTGGCGGGCCGGGGCACGCACTACTGTCCGCATTGCCAACGCTAGAGCGACGTAGCGGGGAAGGGGTTCTATGTTACGCATAGGTATTACCGGTGGTCTCGGTACGGGGAAGTCCACTGTGACGGCACTGCTTGCCGAGCTCGGCGTGCCGACGATTAGCGCCGATGCGGTCGGTCATGCCCTGATGGCACCGCAGGCTAAGTGCTACGCTGAGATTATCGCGGCGTTCGGCGACGAAATTTTGCAGCAGGATGGACACATTAACCGCGCGCAACTTGGCGCGATTGTCTTCGCGGATGCCGACAAGCGCATAGAGCTCGAGTCAATTCTGCATCCCGCCATCTGGCAGGAGATAGAGGATTGGTGCCAAAAACACAGCGAGCGCGGAGTGTACCTCGTGGCAATTGAAGTCCCGTTGCTGTTTGAGGCGAAGCTCGAACATGCAGTAGACCAGATTTGGCTAGTGATCTGCAAACCGGCGACGCAGTTGGCGCGGGCGATAGCGCGTGGCTTAACCGAGGCAGCGGCGCGCGCGCGCATCAGCGCCCAAATGCCGCTCCCAGAGAAAGCGCGGCGTGCCCACCGCATTATAGACACAGATACGAGCTTAGAGACGACACGAAAACAAGTCAGCGAGGCGTTAGCGAGCGTATGCAGTCACCAAACACTAAAATAAACGTCTACTGGAATTTGCTTATCTTTGTAGCTATAGTAGTGCTGTTAATTGCGGTACTAGGCCCGCCGCTTTGGCGCATTGTTTATCCTTGGCCTTACCGCGAAGTTGTAGAGCGCTACGCAGAGGCCAATGGACTTGACCCATATCTAGTCGCGGCGGTTATTCGGGTGGAAAGTAGCTTTCGTCCATCCGCTGTTTCTCCAAAGGGCGCACGTGGTCTAATGCAAATTATGCCTGCCACCGGTGCCTGGATTGCCGGTGAAATGAACCTACCTAACTTTCACCCCGACCAGCTTTTCGATGTCGAGCTAAACATCAGGATGGGCACTTGGTATCTGCGGCATCTTTCCGAGCAGTTCGACCGTAAGCTCGTAGCTTTAGCCGCCTACAACGGCGGGCGAGGCAACGTAAAAAATTGGCTGGAACAAGGTGTGTGGACTGGGCAGGAACGCGACATTGAGAGCATCCCTTTTCCTGAAACGCGAAACTACGTCTGGCGCGTGCTGCGTACACAGGCGATTTATAGGGAGTTGTACTGAACTGGGAAGCTGCCGGCCGCCAGCCGCCAGCCGCCGGCCGCCGGGAGCTTGTCGCTTGTCGCTTGTCCCTTGTGAGTTGTGAGTTGTGAGCATGGAGGGTGGAAAGGTCAAAGGGGAACCGGAAGCCGCTGCGACAACACTCTACTGAGCACTGAGCACTGGGCACATCCTCGTCCTCCACGAAGTGCAAAGTGCAAAGCGCCCTCGCCCTCGTTTTTTGCACCTTGACACACGACATTAATTTCAGTAAGATAAAAAACGACGGTCGCGAGACCGATTCGCCGAAGTGGTGGAACTGGCAGACGCGCTGCGTTCAGGGCGCAGTGAGTGTAACGCTCGTGTGGGTTCAAATCCCACCTTCGGCACCAAAATAATTTGTCCGAGTGGCGGAACTGGCAGACGCGTACGTTTGAGGGGCGTATGGGCAACCGTGTGGGTTCAAGTCCCACCTCGGACACCACGAAAAGATAAACGAAGCAAAAGGGACGGAGCCTTTTGCTTCGTTTTTGTTTTGGGCACCCTAGAAGGCATTAGCCTGCTGCTTCAAGCGACGCGTTCTTTGCCCTGTCGGTAGTCTGCTGCAACTCATAATATAGCCCACCTAGGGACAAGAGCTCCGCGTGGCTTCCTTCTTCGACTACACGCCCGCCGCTAAGCACCACGATGCGGTCGGCGTTTTCTATTGTGGAGAGGCGGTGTGCGACCACAATGACAGTTCGCCCTTGCATGAGATTATCGAGGGCCGCATGCACAGACGCTTCGGACTCTGCATCAAGCGAGGCCGTGGCTTCGTCAAGTAACAGGATAGGGGCATTGCGTAGCACAGCCCGCGCAATAGCGATGCGCTGTTTCTGTCCGCCCGAGAGCTGCGCGCCTTTTTCGCCAACGTGCGTGTCAAAGCCCTGTTCTAGCGCCATAATGAAGTCGTACGCACTAGCTGCCTTCGCCGCCTCGACCACTTCTTCTTCGCTCGCACCTAACCTGCCCTGACGAATATTGTCGGCAATAGTTCCCGAAAAAAGGTGTGCATCCTGCGGGACATAACTCATCTCTGCCCGCGCTTCACAGAGCGCCTGTTCGCCGAGCGTGCGGCCTGCAATGCTTATTGTGCCTGCGTCCGGCGCATACCAAGCGAGGAGCATCTTAAGCAGCGTACTTTTTCCGCCGCCGCTTGGTCCTACCAAGGCGACTTTTTCGCCATACTGCACGGTAAGCGAGACATCGTCTAAGGCTCTACTCTGGCTGTCGGCGTAGCTGAAGGATACGCCTGACATAGCCACGGCAGATGCCGGTGCCTGCGTTAATGACAAGGGCGCCATATTGCTGTATCTTTCGGGTTCAGGGGTGGCATCAAGCATGGCGCAGACACGCTCAGCAGCCGCCATTGAGCCCTGCAAACCGGTGATGTGTGCACCTAACCCGCGAAAAAGCCTGTCCACGCCGTCTTGCGCCTGCATGACCATCACTATCTCGGGGATGCTTACTTCACCGCGCAGATGCAGGAAGGCCCCCGCTAGTAAAAGCCCCATCACGTTCAGACTAGAGGTTATGAAGTTAGCCGCTTCTAACGTCGCTTGCGTGCGCACGCGGTCTAAGCCGTGTTTGCGCACGTCGCTGTTTTGCGCGCGGAGCGACGCGTTCATAGGTGCGTATAGCGAATAACTCTTTATAACCTGTATGCCACTGAATAGGTCGCCTAGCAGTGTGGTAAGGCGGCTCTGGCTTTCCTGCAGGTCGCGGCTGATGCTGCGTATTTTTTTCGCCGCCTTAGTATTGGCCAGTGCCCCTAGGCCCCCGGCGGCTACCGCAATTATCCCTAGGCGGTAGTCGACCCAAAAGATGATTGTAGCAGCGGCTAAACACGTGAATATCTCAAACAGGAACTTGCTTGGGAGTTCCCCGAGGAGGGCCACTACGGCGTTAACGTCATTGGTCATCCGCGACAGGGTATCGCCGCTGTGGTGCGCCTTGAAGTAGGACACCGGCAGGCGGTGTAGCTGCGTGAAAATATCACGGCGAATGCGTGCGGTTATGTTCACTAGCTGGCGCTGTAGCATAAGGAAACCCACGAAAAAGACGCACAGGGTCGCCACAAAGGTCAGTGCGGCTGTTGTTAACCCGCCAAACAACACTGATGCATCCAATGAAACCATGCTGGCAAAGACGTCGCGCATCAAGAAGATGAAGATGATTTGTATGCCTGTTTCTCCTAGCGCGCGGATGATTATGCCGACAAGAAAGACCGAGAAGCTTTGCCCGCTTAGCCTGAGCAGCCGGAACAACGGGTTTTGCATCTACACCGCCTGCCTTTCGTCTGTGGTTATCCATTGCTTCTCATACAGGTCGTAATAGATGCCTTTCTTCGCCAAGAGCGCTTGATGAGTCCCTGTCTCTGCAACCCGCCCGCGGTCAAAGACGATGACTCGGTCTGCGCTAACAATTGTGCTTAACCTGTGTGCCACGATAATAACCGTCCTACCCTGCCCGTACTTAGTTAGGGCATCTTGCACTAGCGCCTCCGACTGCACATCTAGCGCCGAAGTGGCCTCGTCTAAGAGCAAAATGGGGGAGTTCCTGAGGAAGGCGCGGGCTAAGGACAAGCGCTGGCGCTGCCCGCCGGAGAGGCGTCCGCCTAGCTCACCTACGGGCGTGTCGTAGCTCGCCGGCAGCGTGCTGACAAATTCGTGTGCGTTAGCCGTCTTAGCAGCTTGCTCGATGTCGCTTTCACTGGCGTTACAGCTCCCAAAGAGGATATTTTCTTTGACCGAAACGGGGAACAAAAAGCTATCCTGCGCTACCACCGCCACTTGTTCGCGCAAGGTCTCTAGGTTCCATTGCGCTACCGGTAGCCCCGCGACCGACACTTCGCCAAGCTGTGGGGAGTAGAGTCCGTTGATTAGGCGCAGGACCGTGCTCTTGCCCGAGCCGCTCGCTCCGACCAAAGCGACTGTCTCGCCCGGTTCAACAGCGAAACTTACTTCCGAAAGGGCAGGCTCGCTCCTGTCCGGATAGGTGAAGGTGACGCCGCTAAACGCAACCGCAGGGCTAGGGGCTGTGACGGCCGTATTTACCGCTTGTCCGCCCGCGCGTTCGGCAGGAAGCTGTAAGAGCAGGAACGCGCGTTCTGTGGCAGCAAGTTCCCCACGCAGCGAGGCAAGTAGCTGGGGAACGCGGCTCATCGGTTCTGTGAGATGGTTCATCAGCTGGACGAAGGCCATTAGTTCACCTAGCGACATGCGCCCCTGTATGACGAGCCAGCCGCCCACACCAAAGCAAAGGAAGAACGACAGCAGGAGCAGCAAGAAGGAGGTGGCACCCATGCCGACTCTGTATGCGACAAGCCTCCATTGCAGTGCCACTACATCTCGCATGGTGCGCAGAAACTTAGTCCCAAGGTGTTCTCCTAGATTAAACGCGCGCGCTATCTCCATTCCCTGTACCGACTCTTGGGTCAGCACCGTCATATCCGCCATGCGTTCTTGCAGTTGCTTGGAGAGGCGGGCAATGGGCGCACTGAGCACAGAAGCACACACCAGCAAAAGGGGCGTACCTAGCACCACGACGAGCGTCAACTGCCACGAGCTGATTAGCATGTAAACGGCGGCACCAACCCCAGCCACCGGCAGGAACACCAGGTTTCCGAGCGTGTTATTGGCGAGATCTTGCAGCTTTGACAGGTCGTTTGTTAAGCGCGATATGTAGTCGGCGGCGTGAAAACGCGTGTACTCCGGTAAGGGCAGGCGCAAAATGTGGCTGGCAATGCGCTCGCGCACGGCGGCTACGCTGTGTTCGGCAAATGAACCTGCCGCCCAAACACGCAAGTATCTAAGCAGCAGTTCGCCGCCAATCACCGCCAAGAAGACCCGCAGGTAGCCGTAGACGGCCGTAGCTTGCCCCGCAAGCAGCGAGTCGGCTAGGAGGCGGATGAGGTGAGCCATGTAAATGGAAAAGGCGACTAGGCCAAGCGACGATACTGCCACGAAGGCAAGCTTCTCTTTGCCTGCCAGGAGAGGCCAAATACCTTTAAGTTGCTTATACATTCTGTTCTCCTTCCTTTAGAAAGCGTACGACTTCGGGTTGACCGGTGATGGACCCGTAAACCTTGACCGTACCCATGACGTCCCTAACGTTATCTAAGGTCACAGACTTGTCGATAACGAGCGCACCTACCACAAAAACGCTCAGTTTGACCCCGCTCTGCAAATGCCTCTTCACCAACGCCGCGTCGAGCTTAAAGATGCCGATGGCCCAGACATGCCGTACATCGGCGGAGTCGGTGCTTAGGCTCACCATCTTTCCGCGCAGCGACTCGTCAGAAACAATCGGGTCGTGCGTCTTCAGCTGGTTGCGTACGGCGCTCCGCACAAACTCGCTGCGATTTGCATAGAACCCTTGTTCAACTAGGTAATCCACCTTGCCTAGGTCGACAACACTAAGGTTAATTGTTATCTTCTCTTGCTCCATCCATACACCCTCCCCTTATACTCCGTACACCATCCACGTAGAGTATACACCTCCTGCCTAAATACGTCAATAGCTCGCTTTGAAAGGCATACTAGCCATACCCTTGATATTAGTTATTCAACGCTTTAATTTTAGCAAGATGCAATAGATATTGTCAATGCATGCTCTCCGCGGCTGTGAAGCAAAAGGCTCCGTCCCTTTTGCTTCATGCTGAAGGGCTAGGGTTTCCCCTAGCCCCAGAGTTAGACTTCTACCCAGTCCCCGGTAGGAACGAGTGGGAAGTCCTGCACTGCGTTCGTCAGCGTCTTGAGCAGATACAGCGATGGGTAGATGCTGTCGTATTCGGAGCATACCGCGAACTGCCAGTAAGGGTAGTTCTGTACTCCTAGGATGCGATTAAACACTGTTTTGTCCGGGATTGTAACGGTTTGCGTCAGCAGGAGAATCCCAGTTTCGGGTGTGTTTGCCGCGGTAAAGGCAGCTGCATAAACTGTGATTTCCACGTCTACGGACGTGCCGGTGTAGTTTGAGATGAGTAAGAGAAAGTTCTCATTACAGTCTCTAAACTTAGGCTCAATGTATAGCGGCCCTGTGGTTAACTGTGCCATATTATCACCTCCTGCTGCATTCTATTGAGGACGCGCCAATGCGTGCAGTCTCGGACGAGCAGGTCGCCAATGCGAAGCAAAAAGCTCCGTCCCTTTTGCTTCATTGAGGACGCGCCAATGCGTGCAGTCTCGGACGAGCAGGCCGAAAATTTCCGTCATGCCATACTTGCGCGAATACTTGCGTAATGATAGAATCAATCTAGCAAACCTGAGAGCTGATTCATGTGTTATATTTCGCGTTGTGGGCTCATATATTAATGGACCAGCCGTAGAAAGGGAGGCGATGTGTTAGTTTCTCTGTCGTCGTGGCGCTATCTCACTATTATTAAGGAGGGAAACCATGAAAAGAAAACTATTCGGCGTTACCCTGGTACTGGTTCTGCTTGTTACCCTGGTCTTTACAGGCTGTAGACCCGCCGCGCGTCCCGAGCAGCCGCCCATTAAAATCGGCGCCTTGGCTTCGCTAAGCGGCGTGCTGCAGGATTACGGCACGCAGTTTAGGCGCGGCTTTGAACTTGGCCTCGAGTTTATGACCGAGGGCAAAATGGAAGTTGCCGGCCGCAAAATCGAAGTAATTTGGGAAGATACGACCACCGTCCCTGCGGTAGCCAGAGAGCGCGCCATTAAGCTCCTTGACCAAGACAAAGTAGATCTCCTGGTTGGCGTTACATCCTCGGCCGATGCCATTGCCGTATTGCCGGTAGCCCAGGAGTTTAAGCGTGTAATCATTGTTGAGCCTGCCGCAGCCGACGTTATTACCGGCCAGTTCTGGAACCGCTACGTGTTTCGCACCGGCCGCAACACCGCACAGGATGCCATTGCCATGGCCGACATCGTAGCCAAACCAGGCGTAAAGATTGCGACACTGGCTCCCGATACCGCCTTCGGCCGCGCCGGGGTTACGCCATTTGTGCCGCAAGCATTAGCACGCGGTGCGACCGTGGTAGCACAAGAGTTCGCTCCTGCCGCTACTACAGACTTTACACCACATATCCTGCGCCTCATTGCCGCAGACCCCGACTACCTGTTTGTTATCTGGGCAGGTGCTAACAACCCGTGGCGTCAGCTGATGGAACTAGACGTGCGCGGTAAGGGCATCAACATAGTCACCGGCGCACCGGAAATTGCCGCTCTGCGCCTTATGAACGATATGGTCGGCATGACCGGCTTCACAGTGTACTACCACACCGTTCCCCCGACAAACGCCATGAACGACTGGCTGATTAAGACACATCAACAGCGCTTTGGCTCGCCCCCCGACATCTTCACGTCCGGCGGTATGGCCAACGCTGCGGCCGTAATTACCGCTCTGCGCAAGACAGAAGGCAACACCGACAGCGAAGTGCTCATTCAGACTCTGCGCGGCATGCAGTTTGACTCACCAACCGGACAACGCTGGTTCCGCTCCGAAGACCACCAAGCTATGCAGCCGTTGTTTGAAATTACGCTCACGGCCGTTCCCGGCGTCGACCACCCGGTGCCACAGCTCGTCCGCGTCATTTCTGCGGAAAGGCTAGCGCCGCCGGTAACCGTTCCGGCAGGAGCGCCGCGCTAGGCTCAATTTCGGTGGAGGTGGCTAATATGTCAAACGCTCTCATCAAGACCCAAAATCTTACCATCAACTTTGGCGGGCACAGGGCGGTTGACGACCTTAGCCTTACCATTGCTCCAAACACCTTTACGGCCATCATCGGGCCCAACGGTGCCGGCAAGACCACGTTCTTTAACTTGCTGAGCGGTTTGTTGCAGCCCACGTCTGGAAGAATATTCTTTAAGGGGACAGACATTACAGGTCTGTCCCCTATGCAACGCGTCGCACTGGGGATAGGCCGTTCCTTTCAACTTACGAACGTTTTCCCCACACTTACCGTGCATGAGAACGTGCGCTTGGTCCTGCAGGCGCGCGAGCGGGTGGGATACCGCCCGCTGACATCATTCAAGCGCTTTCCAAGGCTTATAGAGGAGGCCGAGAAGATTCTGGCCGAAGTCCTCCTGCTTGAGAAGGGCTATCTGCCGGCTGCCCGCCTCTCACATGGCGAGCAACGCAAACTAGAACTGGCCATGGTCCTAGCCATGCAGCCAGAGCTGCTTCTCTTGGACGAACCGACAGCCGGGATGGCGCTCGAAGAAGTGCCGGTCATGCTTGAGCTCTTAACCCGCGCCAAAGCGCAAGGGGGCAACACCATTGTGTTAATTGAGCACAAGATGGACCTCGTGACGAAGCTATCGGACCGCGTGTTAGTGTTAGTCAACGGAGCGCTCCTCACCGCGGGGACTCCGGCCGAAGTGGCCAAAAACCCGGACGTCCTTAAAGCCTATCTAGGGGGAGGGATCAGGCGTGAAGCCACTGCTTAAGGTCGATGCAATTTCGTCGTTTATCGGGCCGTTTCACATTTTGCAGGGCGTATCGCTTGAGGTTTACCCCGGCGAAGTGGTAGTAATCCTCGGGCGCAACGGCGCCGGCAAGACTACTACCTTGCGCTCAATCGTCGGGCAAGTCCCACCCTCCAAAGGCGAAATTTCGCTAGACGGAGTCTCACTTGTGAACATGCCGCCGCACCTCGCTATTGGCCAAGGGATAGGCTATGTTCCGGAAGATTATGGCGTGTTCGACCTGCTTACCGTGGAAGAAAACCTCTCCCTCGCCATGCGCAAACGCGATAAGGCAACTCTCGCGCGGCACGAAGAAGTGCTTGAGATTTTCCCCGACCTCCGCATTGCCTTTAAGCGACTGGCGATGACACTTAGCGGCGGGCAAAGGCAAATGCTCTCGATTGCGCGCGCACTCCTTAACGAGAACAAAATTCTGCTAATAGACGAGCCAAGCAAAGGGCTGGCGCCAATCGTTGTGGAGCGCATTGGGAGGGTGTTGCAGAGCCTTAAGCACAAGAGCACCATCGTCCTCGTCGAACAAAACTTCGCCCTTGCCTGTGCGGTAGGCGACCGTTACTACATTCTTAATGACGGACGCAGTGTTCAGCACGGCTCCATCGATGACTTAATTAACGACACAGCCCTGCAGCAAATGCACTTAGGGCTAATGCCGACTTAGAGAAGCCTAAAAGGAGATGAGAACATGCACATTTTCATCATGCTCTTGGTTAATGGGCTAGCTGAGGGGGCATTAATCTTCTTAATGGCCGCGGGGCTTTCCATCATCCTCGGGTTGGTCGGAGTAGTAAACTTTGCCCATGGCACGCTGTTTATCTGGGGAGGATACATGAGCATTTGGGTGTATCGCCTGACAGAGAGCTTCCCTTTAGCGCTACTCGCCGCGTTAGCGACAGGGCTAATAATGGGGGCTGTCTTCGAACGTCTCTTTGTGAAGCCCGTCTACGGCAAAGTCACAAGCCAGATCCTTATTACCCTTGGCCTGATGATCATCTTTACCGACGTGGTGCGTCTCTTGTGGGGGCCGAACCCTATCCCTATGGTTAGGCCGCCCTTGCTTGACGGCACCTGGGTGTTCGGCCAAGTGATTATCGCACGCTATCGCGTCTTTCTTATCGCTGTCGGCCTGCTCGTGGCTGTCGGCATCAACTACCTCATTAACAAAACGCGCATCGGCATGGTGATGCGGGCGGGCATTCAGTCGCCGGAGATGGTGCAGGCATTAGGAATAAACATTAAGCTGTACTTTGCCGCAGTTTTCGCCGGTGGTGCCGGGCTTGCGGCCCTAGGCGGAGCGCTGTATGCGCCGTTAGTCGGGAGCGTTTGGTCTGGCATGGGCATCGACAACCAGATACTTGCCTTTATCGTGGTGATACTAGGCGGCATGGGGTCCTTCTACGGCTCGGCGGTTGGGAGCGTCTTAATTGGCCTCACCAGTGCGTTTACTGCTTGGTTCTTCCCGCCTCTCACTGTGTATTCCACTCTGTTGATTATGGTTGTGGTCTTGTCGCTCAAGCCGGAAGGCCTCTTTGGATTGGCGGTGAGGAAATAATGGATAAACGTTATCTGTGGGCGCTCCTAGCCTTAGCGATAGGCGCACTTTTGCTCTTCCCGCACGTAACCGGCGTTATGACGCGGGAGCTAGTCGGAAGAATCTTTATCTTGGCCGTATTTGGCATGAGCTATGACATTCTCAGGGGCTACACCGGGATAATAAACCTCGGGCATGCCGCGTTCTTTGGTGGCGGAACCTACATGGCCGGCATTATGTTTACGCAGGTAGGAACTAGCGCCTCTGCTATGCTGGCCGCACTGCTTGTGGCCTGGGCGTTTGCTGTGTTGTTAGCCATAATCATGGGCCAGTTTGCCTTTCGCAATACGGGCGCAGGCGGGGTCTTGGCTTGCGCCATGATAACCCTAGCCTTTGGTGAGATAGTTCGCCACACCGCCGAAACCTTCCGCCAGTTTACGCAGGGAGCCGACGGCTTGACGTTTATGGTGCCGCCGATGTTTCGCGACCGCGTGATGATGTATTACTACGCCTTGGTGTTTCTCGTAGTGATGACCTTGTTGCTGCGGCAGTTCGTCAACTCGCCTACCGGACGCGTATTGCAGGCTATTCGCGACAACGAGCAGCGGGCGCGGTTCCTAGGCTACGATGTCAGGAAATACAAACTACTGGCTTTAGTTACGGCAGCTTTAGCTGCGTCATCGGCCGGCTTTATGTTTGCCCTGTTGACGCGCTTTGCTAATACCGACTTGCTCAGCGTACAAAACACCTTAAATGCGCTGCTCTTTACCATTGTCGGCGGCACCGGTACGCTGTACGGCGCAATCGTCGGCACGGCCTTCGTGCAGCTTGTCCAGAGCTACCTGCTAGAGCTGCGCGGCATCAGCGAAATCTTCGCCCGTTGGCAAATTTTCTTTGGTGCCATCTATGTGTTGGTGGTGTTATATATGCCGCTAGGTATGGTTGGGGCCTACCTGCGCTTTAAGGCGAGTCTGGAGCGTTGGCGCGCGCGGCAGCTGTCGTTGTCAGGCCAAGCGCGAAGTGGAAATAGCAGAGGCAGGTGAACAGAAGGTGACGAGAACACACGCACAAAGAGTGGGCATTGCCGGCTTAGGGGTATACGTGCCGGCCCAAGTTGAAACTAGTCAGGACATTGCGGCCAAGACCGGTATCCCTGCCGAAGTTGTGGCCGAGAAACTGGGCCTTAGGCAAAAACACGTGGCACGTCAAGATGAACACGTCTCACATATGGCTCTAGCTGCCGCAAAAATGGCGCTACAGGGGTTTGACCCGGCTGCGCTCAATGCCGTTGTGTATTTCGGCAGTTCGTACAAGGATTATCCCGTGTGGTCGGTGGCCTCGCAGCTACAATACGAACTGGGGGCACATCAGGCTTTTGCCACTGAGATTATGTCGCTGTGTGCCGGGTTTACCGTGGCCTTGCGCATGGTTAAGGGCATGATGTTGGCTGACGCAGATATGGAAAACGTACTTTTGGTGGTGGGGACTAAAGAGTCATCATTGCTTGACTACACGAACCCACGCGTGCGCTTTATGTTTAACTTTGGCGACGGCGGCGCCGCAGTATTGTTGCGCAGGGGTTGGCACGAGAATCTGGTGTTAGAGTCCCACCACATTACCGCGGGGTTCTTTCATAAACACGTCAAGGTCTTAGAAGGCGGCTCGGTTAATCCGCTGGGCGGACACCCTTTCCCGCCGCAGGCCGGGTTAATTGAGGTCATCGACCCGGAAGAGATGAAGGAGCATTTAGACCCCATATCCTTTAAAAACTTTGTCACGGTGGTAGAGCGCGCGCTAGAAAAGAGTGGCAAGAGCACGCGCGACCTCAGCTTCTTGGCCCCCGTGCACTTCAAACGCTCTATGCACCAGCAGATTCTCGCCGCTTTAGGTTTAAGCGAAAACAATAGCTTCTACTTGGAAGACTACGGCCACGTACAGGCTGCCGACCAGATTATTGCTCTGTGGGAGGCCTCTCGGCGCGGACTGCTTAAGGACGGAGACTATGTTGCTTTAATGGCCGCTGGGACGGGTTACACCTGGGGCGCGACCATCTTGCGTTGGGGAGCCGACAATTAAGCCTTCGGACTCTAGAGCAGGGAACGACCACAGCTGTAACGAACACTTGTGAGAAGTGGCGCTAGCTGAGGTCGCCAGAGTGTCTGCAGAAAGAGTGATGAGGAATGAACGCAAGTGCCGGTTATCCTGACCGTGCTGCCGGAGTGCAGTTGCCAAAAACCACACGGGGACAAGCGACGTTTGACAAGCTAATTAAGGCCGCCGAAAAAGTCATTGGCGAGAATGGGTATCATGACGCTTCTGTTTCGGCGATTACGCAAGTAGCCGAAGTTGGCATGGGCACATTCTACCTTTATTTCCGTACTAAGAAAGACATCTTCCGCGAGCTAATTTTCTACATTCACCACGATTTGCGCAAGTACATTCAGATGGCCGTAGCGGGTATTGCCGACCGTAAAGATGCCGAGGTGGAAGGAATCCAAGCGTTTTACCGCTATTGCCTCGAACACCGTCACCTCTACACGATTATCCGCGAGGCAGAGTTCGTGGACTACGAGATATTCCGCTGGCACTACAGCAACTTTGCCAAGGCCTATGTAGGGCACTTGCAGGCGGCGCAGTCGCGGGGCCAAGTAAAGCAAATGGATGCGGAAATGTTGGCCTATTGCCTAATTGGCATCAGTGTTTTTACGGGCATGCGCTGGCCGCTGTGGGAAAGCAAGTTGCCTGGTAGCGGGGAGATTAACACCTTACGCGAGTTTATTTTCCGGGGCATATCCCCTGAATAAGGGTGTGCCGCGATATTGAGTAACCAGAAGATAACAGGGGGTGGCCATAAAGTGAAGGACTATCCCGTTAAGTCGGTCCTATTGCCAAACGGAGAGACTATCGCTTACCGCGAAGCAGGGCAGGGCGAGCGGACGCTTGTGCTTCTGCACGGCAATATGAGCGGAAGTATATTCTTTGACACGCTGATGGAGCAGATGGAGACAAGTTGCCGATTAGTGGCCTTTGACTTGCGTGGCTTTGGCGACTCAAGCTACACGAGGCCAATTACTTCGCTGCGGTGTTTTGCGGAAGATATTGGGCATGCCGCTACCGCGCTCGGGCTAGAGCGGTTTACCGTGCTTGGCTGGTCAACCGGCGGCGGGGTGGCGCTTGAACTGGCTGCCGCTACGCCGAACTTAGTGGAGGGCGTCATCTTGGTCAACTCGGTTGCGTTGGACGGCTACCCAATGTTTAAGAAGGATGCCAACGGCCAGCCCATACTCACCGCGCGGTTGACCACGCGCGAAGAAGTCGCGGCTGATCCGGTGCAAGTGCTGCCTATCCTGCAGGCGTACGCCACAGGGAACACGGCTCTCCTCCGCGCCGTCTGGAACGCGCTTATCTACCATCAGGCTGAACCGGAGCCACAGCGGTACGAACGCTACCTCGGCGCTATGCTAAAGCAGCGCAACCTTGTGGACGTCGACTACGCGCTGATAACCTTTAATATGACCGACACTCATAACGGCGTGGCGGAGGGAACGGGGCGCCTAAGTCAGGTTAAGGCACCGGTACTGGTAATTCAGGGCGAAAACGACCGCGTAGTGCCGCCTGTGTGGGCTAGGGAGACGGCCGAGAAGCTAGGGAGTCGGGCAACTTTGGCTATGCTGCCTCATGTAGGGCATTCGCCCTTTACGGACAACTTAAGCGAAGTCGTGTCGCGAATCTCGGCATTCTTGCGCTAGCGAAGGGGAGCGGATAGCATGAGTTGGTCTAGCGACAAAGTCATTAGCCTGGAGGCAGCGCTTTCGCACGTTAAGTCCGGCGACACGATTGTCGTGGGATTAGCGGCAGCGGAGCCGCGCGCCTTCCTTGGACTACTGCACACCATTGCCGACCGCGTAGCTAATGTTACGGTAACGACATGCTTGCCAATGCAGAGCTCGCCCTATTTTTCGGATAGCAGGTACAAGTCGTCCTTTTCTATGGCGGGGTGGTTCTATACTGCGGCCATGCGCCAAGCACATGCCAACGGCAACATTACTTTTATCCCTAACCACTTGCACTTAGCGGCGAGAAAGCGCCTCGCCCACGTGCGGCCTAACATTTACATAGGCAACGCATCTATGCCCGATAAGCATGGGTTTGTGTCACTAGGCGCAAGCAACGTCTACGAGAAGCGCATGTTAGAGGCCGCCGAACTGGTGATGCTGGAGGTAAACCCGCGTGTGCCGCGCACGCACGGAGACCTAGAGGTGCATGTCGATGATGTCGATTACTTGCTACACGTCGATTACGCGCTGCCTGAGATTCCTGACACCCCACCTAATGCGAAGGACCTGGCGATAGGGCGTTTGGTTGCCGAGCACATTAAAGACGGGGACTGTATACAGCTAGGTATTGGGGGTATTCCTAACGCCGTGGCTGCGGCGCTCGGGAGCAAACGAGGCTTAGGGATACACACCGAAATGTTTACCACCGGCATGATGCAGCTGATGAAGCAAGGCGTCATCTCTAATGACAACAAAACTCTTCACCGCGGTAAAGCCGTCTGCTGTTTTGTCTTGGGCACACAGGAGCTCTATGAATTTGTCGACGATAATCCTAGCATCTGGGTGCTTGACGGGGGCTACGTCAACGACCCTGCGGTTATCGGGCAAAACGACAACCAAGTTTCGATTAACACGACGCTAGAAGTTGATTTGACTGGCCAGTGTTGCTCCGAGTCAATCGGACCCATGCAGTACAGCGGCACCGGCGGGCAGACAGACACGGCGGTGGGGGCACAGCGCGCCAAAAACGGCCGGTCGTTTATTGCCTTGTACTCTACTGCCCTTGTCACTAACCCGCTTACCAAGGCCAAAGAAGAAATCAGTAAGATTGTGCCTGCGCTAAAGTCCGGAGCCATCGTCTCTCTCTCGCGCAACGACGTAGACTATGTGGTGACCGAGTATGGCGTGGCTAGCTTGCGCGGTACGACTGTGCAAGAGCGCGCGGAGCGCCTCATCGCCATTGCCCATCCGGCATTTCGCGCCGAACTAACGCAGGAAGCTGTTGCTTGCGGCTTTCTGCCGGGGAGATAGCAATGCAGTTTGAGTTTAACGGCAAGCAAATATACTTCGAGCAGCACGGGCAAGGGGAGCCTCTCCTTGTCCTAAACGGTATTTTTATGAACAGCGCGAGTTGGGCGCCTTTCGTACCCTCGCTCAGCCGGCAGCATCGACTCATTTTAGTTGACCTCTTGGATCAAGGTCGCTCCGAGCGCATGAACAGCGACTACGGGCAGGCGCTGCAGGCAGACGTGGCTTGCGCGTTGCTCGAGCACCTTGGCGTGTTATCCTGCAACATCTTGGGCATTTCCTACGGCGGGCAGGTAGCGCTTAGGCTCGCACTTCTGCACCCACACAGAGTTAAACGCCTTATTCTAGCTAACACCACGGCTTACGTTAATCCCTGGCTAGAAGACCTTGGTCACGCTTGGAGTTACGCCTTGAGCTCGTATGACGCGCGGCAGTTCTTTAAGACCTGCATGCCGCTTATTTACTCGCCCGGCTTTTACGCCGCGAATGTAGCATGGCTCCATGCGCGCGAGAAGGTGTTTCAGGAACGTTTCACGCCGGAGGTCTACGACAGCTTCCTGCGGCTCCTTAAGAGCACCGAGGGGCTTAACCTCTTGGGACGCTTAGGCGAGATAGCCGCCCCCACCCTTGTTATTTCCTCGGACTGCGACTACATTACCCCACTAGCCGACCAAGCCGACATCCTCGCGCGGCTGCCGCAAGCTAGGCAAGTCGTGCTCAAAAACTGCGGCCACGCCTCGATGTACGAGCAGCCGGTCGAGTTTACGAGCGCGGTGCTTGGGTTTTTGGCTGCCGACACAGAACTGCGCGTCGTCTGACATGGGAGTTTGCGCCTTGGCAAGACTATAGTATAATGACAGTGGCAGCCAAGCTGCCAAATAAGGCGCGAAAGGAATGGTCTTATGAAGGGCAATGAGAAGCTCATCGAGGCTCTAAACTCGCTGTTAGCCGATGAACTGAGCGCAATTAACCAGTACATGGTACACTCCGAGATGTGCGCAAACTGGGGATACGACAAGCTGCATAGCAAGATTGAGCGCCGTGCGATCGAAGAAATGAAGCACGCGGAAAAACTAATCGCCCGCATTCTCTTCTTGGAAGGGACGCCAATCGTATCTGAGCTAAAGGAGATATACATCGGAGCAGACGTTGCTAAGCAGCTAGCGAACGACCGCGCCGCTGAAATGGGTGCAGTTGACGCCTATAATTCCGCTATTATCCTAGCGGGCGAAGTGCGTGACTTTGCCACCCGCGAAATACTCGAGGCTATCTTAGCCGATGAGGACAAACATATCGACGCCATCGAGGAATTACAAGACCAAATCGGCCACATGGGCCTACCCATCTTCCTTACGACGCAGGTGGGATAGGGGACGGAGGAGTGGCGGAGAGGGGATGTCTCCGAGGGACGGAGGAGTGCGACAAGAAGCAACTGGAATATAAGGGGACAGATTACAGGGACGTAGCTCTTAGCTTCGTCCCTGTCTCGACTCCCTGCACGGAATCCTGTTGCATAGTTATGCTATCGCGAGTATAATATTACGCATCACACATTCGAAGGGGGAAGACCATGAAATCGCAACACTATATCGAATTAGCGGAACGTTACGGGGCGCACAACTATCACCCGCTGCCGGTGGTCATATCAGAGGCCGAGGGGGTCATCGTCAGGGATCCCGAGGGCAAGCAATACTTCGACTTTTTGTCTGCGTATTCCGCGGTAAACCAAGGCCACAGGCACCCGAAGCTGATGAAGGCGATTTCTGACCAACTTGACCGCTGCACCCTTACTTCGCGCGCGTTTCATAATGACATGATGGGCCCTTTTCTAGAAAAGCTGTGTCACTACACAGGCTACGAGATGGCTCTGCCCATGAACACCGGCGCAGAGGCGGTGGAAACGGCGCTTAAGCTAGCTCGTCGCTGGGGCGTAGAGAGGAAGGGCATCCCCAACGGGCAGCAGGAGATTATCGTCGCCGAGAATAACTTTCATGGGCGCACCATTACGATAGTATCCATGTCTACTGACCCAGATTCCCGCGTCAACTACGGGCCATATACGCCGGGGTTTAAGATTGTGCCCTACGACAATGTCGAGGCTATTAAAACGGCAATCACGCCTAATACTTGCGCTGTGTTACTGGAGCCGATTCAGGGAGAAGCCGGCGTCTACGTGCCCTCGCCCGGATACCTGCGCGCGGTCTACGAGCTCTGCGAGGCTAATAATATCCTGTTTATAGCCGATGAAATACAGACGGGTTTCTGTCGCACGGGTAGAAGGTTTGCCTGCGACCATGAAGGGGTAAAACCCCATGTCATGGCTCTAGGCAAGGCGTTAGGTGGCGGCGTGATTCCTGTTTCCGCAGTTGTTGCCGACAGAGTCGTTATGGAGGTCTTTACGCCTGGCTCTCACGGCTCGACCTTTGGGGGCTACCCGTTGGCCATGGCAGTAGGTATCGCTGCGCTTGAGATTCTTCTGGATGAACAGCTTGACAGAAATGCCGAACGGTTAGGACACATATTCCGCAGCTTTGTGTCGGCCATTCCCTGCCCAAAAGTGGTTGAAGTGCGCGGGAAAGGGCTGTTAAACGCGGTTGTGTTCCAAGAGGGTTTTGCCGCTTGGGATGTCTGTGTCGCACTAAAAGAAGCAGGCCTGCTTGCCAAGCAGACCCACGGCAACATTATTCGCTTCGCGCCCCCGCTAGTAATTACTGACAGTCAGCTGATGGAAGGCCTAACCATCATAGAGAAGGTGTTTAGGAAGCAATAGGGACGGAGCTTTTTGCTTCACGGGAGGCGAATCTTGTTTTGCTGATACTAGACATCCAGCGATTTTCTCTGCATGACGGGCCGGGGATTCGCACCACTGTGTTCCTTAAAGGTTGTCCGTTGGCATGCCTGTGGTGCCATAATCCCGAGAGCCAAAAGCCGCAACCCGAGCTCTTGTTTGATGCAAAGAAGTGCTTGCGCTGCGGCTCTTGCCGTGTTGCTTGTCCAAACGCGGTCATAACCTTAGATGGCGCATGCGTGGCGCAGAACCGCACACGTTGTCTCTGTTGCGGACAATGCCAACAAGCATGCCCGAGCGGGGCACTGCAAGTCCTAGGCGCGTATAGAGAGGCAAACCTAGTCCTAAACGAGATCTTACAGGATAGGGTGTTCTACGAAACCAGCGGTGGCGGGGTGACCATCTCAGGCGGCGAACCGCTGCTCTATCCGTCCTACGTGGCGACTCTCCTGGCGCTGTGTAAAGCCAATGGGGTGCACACAGCCGTAGATACGTCAGGCTTTGCCCCAATGGAGGCTTTGCTCGAGATACTGCCCCACACGGACTTGTTTCTCTACGACATCAAGCACATGGACAACGAAGCACATCTGCGACTGACCGGTGCAGGGAACGAGCTAATCCAGAAGAACCTACGCGCGCTCTCACGCCTACATGGGAACATCATCTTGCGCGTACCCCTTATTGTGGGTCTAAACGATGAATGGGAGCATCTGAGGAGGATTCGTGCCCTTGCGCTCGAGCTCAACTTAACGCGTGTCAGCTTGCTGCCCTACCATCCCTTTGCCTGCGGCAAGTATGAACGCATGCTGATACCACACAAGTTAGCCAACCTTAGACCCCCGACAGATGCCGAGCTTATTGGAGCAGTGAGAGAGCTGTCTCACCCTAACATCACCGTCACGGTAGGAGGATGAGCGAGATGCAGGAAACGATGCGCGGCACGACCGAGCGCGTCCGCATGTTGCGCGCAGTGAGCGAAGCCGCCGTCCCGAGGATTAGCCTAGAGCGAGCCAAGCTTGTAACCGAAGTGTACCAAAATCATGCCGGCAAGGTTTCGCCGCCCATGCTGCGCGCGCTTGCGTTCCGTCATGTCTTAGAGCAAAAGGCTATTGCCATCGGCCCGGGCGAACTGATTGTGGGTGAGAGAGGGGATGCGCCTCAAGTAGCCCCGACCTATCCTGAGCTCTGTTGCCACACGCTCGCAGACCTACGCGTAATGCACGAGCGGGAGAAGATTTCCTTTCAAGTTGACGAAACGGCCATGCAAACGCAGGAAAACTGCATAATCCCTTACTGGGAAGGCCGTTCCCTGCGAGATATCATCTTCAGTCACATGGATGCACAGTGGCACGCCGCCTATCAGGCAGGCATCTTTACCGAGTTTATGGAACAGAGGGCGCCGGGACACACGGTAGGCGACAAAAAAATCGTCGAGCGCGGATTCCTTGACTATCTGCAGGAAATCGAGGCAGCCCTAACCTCGCTCGATTACCACGCGGATATGCAGGCCTACGCTAAAGCCGAGCAACTTAAGGCTATGGCGATTTGCGCCCGCGCGCTTATTGCTTTTGCCGCAAGGTATTCCGAGCTAGCGAGAGGACTGGCAGAGGCTGAGGCGGAGCCCACGCGCCGGCAAGAGCTACTGCGCATGGCAGAGGTCTGCTCGCATGTGCCGGCGCGCGCGCCGCGCAACTTCCACGAAGCGCTGCAGAGCTACTGGTTCGTGCACCTCGGTGTCATCACCGAGCTAAACACCTGGGATGCCTTTAGCCCCGGCCGCCTTGACCAGCACTTGCTGCCGTTTTATCGGCTTGGTTTAGCCGACGGCACGCTCACGCGGGACTCAGCCAAGGAGCTGCTCGAGTGTCTGTGGGTTAAGTTTAACAACCAGCCCGCTCCCCCTAAGGTAGGGATTACCTTGCAGGAGAGCGGCACCTACACAGATTTTGCCAACATAAATCTAGGTGGACTAACCGCTGACGGTAGCGACGGCGTCAACGAAGTCACTTATCTGCTGCTAGAAGTGATTGCACAGATGCGCTTACTGCAGCCAAGCAGCAATATTCAGGTCAGCAAAAAGAACCCCGACTTGTTCTTGCATAAAGCAGGGGAGATAATACGCACCGGCTTTGGCCAGCCCTCGATTTTTAACGCCGATGCGGTGGTGCAAGAGCTGCTCGGGCAAGGCAAATCCCTCGCGGATGCCCGCGAGGGTGGCACCAGCGGCTGCGTGGAGACCGGGGCCTTTGGCAAAGAAGCCTATATCCTCACCGGCTACTTTAACTTAGTCAAGGTGCTCGAAATCACCCTGCATAACGGGGTGGACCCCCGCACCGGGCGGCAAATTGGCCTCGCGACCGGGAGCCCAGGCGACTTTGGCACGTACGAAAGCCTTATGGTTGCATTCGAGCAGCAACTGCGCCACTTCGTAGACATTAAGGTCAAGGGCAGTAACGTTATTGAACAGCTATACGCCACACAGATGCCTGCGCCCTTTCTATCCCTAGTTATAGACGATTGCATTAAAAACGCCCGCGACTACAATGCCGGTGGCGCGCGCTACAACACTTCTTACCTGCAGGGAGTAGGCATCGGTTCAATTGCGGACATGCTGGCGGCGATTAAGCTGCATGTCTTTTTGCGCCGGTCGCTTAGCATGACAGAGCTCTTACGTGCGTTACAGGACAATTTCTCCGGACATGAACACATTAGGCTACTGCTCGCCAACAAGACGCCGCGCTACGGCAACGACGACGATTACGCCGATAGCTGTATGAGCGCTGTTTTCAACATGTTCCACGCTGCTGTTGATGGGAGGCCTACACCGCGCGGCGCGACGTATCACATAAACATGCTGCCCACCACCTGCCACGTATACTTTGGCTCGGTAGTGGGCGCAACTCCGGACGGGCGTAAGGCGGGTATGCCGCTTTCTGAGGGTATTTCCCCCGTGCAGGGAGCAGACCGACTAGGCCCGACTGCCGTAATTAAGTCAGCCGCGAAAATGGATCACCTCCGCACCGGCGGTACGCTCCTTAACCAGAAGTTTTCGCCCTCCGTTCTCGCGGGGCAGGCCGGGCTAGAGCGCCTTGCTCATCTTGTGCGCGCCTACTTTAGGCTCGATGGCCATCACATCCAGTTTAACGTCGTCGACGCCGCTACTCTGCGCGCCGCGCAAGCGAATCCCGCAGAGCACCAAGGGCTAATCGTGCGCGTGGCGGGCTACAGCGACTACTTCCACAACCTAAGCCGTGCCCTGCAGGACGAGATTATCGCCCGCACGGAACACGGCTCCGTGTGAAGGGCGCGGGTCTTGAAAGCATTCACGTCTTCGTCGTCTCCCCGTTTCGCTTAGTCGAGATGGGGAGATGCGTATGTAACACGGTTACTATCATAGACATGTGACAGTATTGGCAAGAAAGCCACGGTATGGCTATAATGGGTTGGAGGGTGATTTCATGAAGAAGCCTGTCCTGTCACTGTTTGTCGCCATGCTCGTGCTCACTGTCGTAGGTATGTGTCTGCACTCTAACCATGGTAGCCCAACTCAACAAGCAATGTCGGAAGCTCTTGTTCACGCGCCGCATTTCGACCCACCTCCACCGCCGCGCAAACCGCTCACCTAGTGCCCGGTGAGGGATTAGGGAGGAAGTGATACTTGATGCAAGCTGTTGAACTCGCGATGAGATTTTATGTAGTAGGTTTGGAGCGATTAGAGGCATTTGCGCGATGACGCTACCAGCTCGCTTACGGCATGGCTAACTCAGAAAAGATTCTCTAAGAAAATTATAGTTTCCTGTCACAAACACCTCGCCTTATTTGTCTTTTTAATGAAGACAAAGTTAGGGGGTGTGCATCCCTTTTCGGTAAGGGTGTTGTCATGGGAAGGCAAGTGCATCATGCATCAGTTCAAGGAGGGAGAATATGTAACCACGCCTATGTAAGCGCAGCTTCTTACACTCTTGGAGTAACTCTTGGTCTAGTGCCGACACATATATCCTAGTTGAAGAAACAGGGGGGCAAAATGTTTGAGTGGCGTAAAGTAGCCGCCGTTGTTGTCGTGGCTCTGGTTGTCGTCCTCTTGGGTGCCAACTATTCCGCACAGTCATACATGCAATCAGTCATTATTTACCAACGTTTCGGGTCCCCCAACTTGGAGCACGGGACCGTCCTTTACGGATTCGGTGTGTCTGGAAGGCCTCAGGGGCCACAAAGCAGGCCGTCATTCTGGGAGAGGTTTGTCAGGTTCGAGCAAGTGGAGTACTTCCACAGCGCACTGCAAGCGGATGACATTTGGGTAGTCACTAACGCTGGCATTGCATCTGCAAGACCGGCTAGCGTTGACTTGGCAGCTATAAATGCGCGTCCTGTCGCCGGAGAAGACTTTGTTGGCGGCCGGAGAGAAATCCTGTTCAGGCTAAGCCGCCAGCCCGGAAAAATAGAGACTGCGTCTGAAGACGGCGTTATAGTTGTGCATTTGCGGCTTCTGTGGCTGCGCGCAGTGATTAGAAACAAAGGGCTATGATCGGCACAAAACGCAAATCCTTACCTCATATGGTGACCCCAAACTGGTGTGACCGGCTTCGCCTAAGGTGTTGACCACGCACCCGCTAGCTTCTCACCCCCCGCATTAGGGGCCCGCGTATCCCAGACAAGAGGTTTTGAGGCTAGTGCCTGAGATAACTGTATACAACAATAGCAACAGCTACCTAAAAGGAGCTGTTGCTGCAGCCCAACTACCAAGCGGAGTGAGCCCTTTTGTTGAGCTTGGTAACACCACAGTGCAAATGCACGCACCGGTTGATATTCGGCAGGGGCCTCCACAACCGAGCCTAAGCTTCAGCCTATCCATGCGGCTCCTTCCGCAGACAGCTGAGACCATTCTACAGCTTGAGGAGGTATTACAGGAACCGATGCGGGTCCAACTTATTCACGATGGCGGAACTGAGCTTCTATTGATTTACCCCACTGTAGTAAACAGGGTTAAGCGACAATGATTGGCGCGGGAAACGTTGGGGAGGTTCTTACTGTGTTCGGTGGGGCTATTTTGCGCATTGGGATTTTCACCTAGTTTGTGGTGCTGCATGCGATATTAGCGGGACTTCTCTTGGCGGTGCCGCTTGCTTTACTATACGGCCACTTCAGAGCTAGGAGGTCTGGTGTCGCCACTGTCAAAGTGCCAATCATGCTTTACATACTCTTTGTGGCTGTTTTCGCTTCTTTCGCATTCCTGCAGCTGACAGACTACGCGTATGCTACAGGCATCCACGTGACGTCACGCGCAGAGGGTCGATATGAGATATCTTTTGTGTTGCGCAATAGGTCCTTGATGCCGATAAGGCTGGAGCTCCTTCTCTTCGACGTGATAGGCGAATACCGCTTGGAAGACGTCCAGATAGACGGAAATCGTCTTGCGGGCGGGCACAGGGTGGAGTCTAGGCAAGCTGTAACAGTCACTATTACTGCCTCGTTCGCTATGCCCCTTGACGATACAGCGTTGGGCCTCTCATACTTGACGGGGACGGGCCAACGCAGAGTTCTTCGCCTACAAGTTCCGTTGCCATAAAGTTGGGGGGCATAAGGACTCGCGCTCGCGGGTCCTTGTCCTGCTTGCCGGTGTCTGTGTTGAGGGCATGCGCACAGAACGGTTTATGATTACGCGTGGAGGTGCGCCTATGATTGGGGAACGCATTAGGCAAGCTCGGCGTGCGTGCGGCATGACCCAAGCCGACTTAGCTAAAGGGCTTGTGTCGCGCTCATACATCGCTGCCATAGAAAGTGGCCGCGTGTCACCGTCGGCCGGCAATCTCCAGATACTAGCAGAGCGGTTGGGCCAACCACTGTCTCACTTCATTGCTGACCATGTAGATGTGGCCATGCAGCAGATCGAAGCTAGTCTCAATCAGGCCAAGGTGCATATGGTTCTAGGTAATGTATCGGAAGCTCAGTCCATCCTTGAAGGCGCTAAATGTACAGGCACGAGGACTATGTCTGCGGCGGTCCTGGCGCTGTATTACGAGTTGCAGGGCGAATTGCATCAGGACAGAGGGGCTATTGCTCAGTCCGTTAGCTACTTCACTGTGGCCGCCAATGAATATGTCAATGCAGGCAATTCAATGAAGGCGTGGGAATGCAGATACAGCGCGGCATCCACAATGTATCGGGGTGGTTACATGGATCAAGCGATTTCCCTCGCCATGGAGGCCGCAACAGCTTTAGGCAGTAGCGATTACAGGTGCTTGGCCTTGGCATATTACATGATTGGGTGCGCATATTTTGCCAAGGGCACTGTACAAGAGGCGCGCAATTACTTTGAGCAGGCAAGGGCATGCGCCTTAGTCACAACAGAGGCACATCTTTGTGCATTGCTGGGTGAGAGCAGCTGCCTGTTTCGCCAAGGTCAATGGAAGATGGCGCTTGCTTCTTCGCGGCAGGCGGTTGCCCTGGCCGAACAACACAACTTTCTGCAGCTAAAAGCCGAAGCACTGATTGGGGCAATGGCTTGCCTAGTACAACTTGGGGAACAGGAGTTGGCAAATGAAGCCCTTGACCAAATCACGTCATCAAAGGGTATCTCCGCGAGTTTAAGATGCAAAGCTTTACGGGAAATGCTCCTGACTACAGTGGAGGCAGCGCCCTCCTGGGATACGACTAGTCTTGAGTTCGATCTGAACCACCTTCTGAAAGAGGCCGAGTTTCCCAAAGACGATTGGGATAGGGTAAAAGGCGAATGGGCCTTAGAAAAGTGCCGCCTTATGCGGGGGCATGGTGATGTTGCTGCATCTGCGGCATCATTTGCTGAAGCTTTTAGTAGCATCGGAAGGCTGAAGGACGCTGCGGATGTTCTCAGTTTTGGGGCAAAATTGCTTAATCGCGCTGGGAAAACGCATTCCGCATACAGCATGCTTAGTAAAGCGTACGACTTATTGCATGCACAGCAATAGCCGTTGATCTACGCCATCCTATACTTGTGCTTAAGAATCAGGCAGAGCACTACGCCGACCGCAGCCAGTACACCTGCGCTTAAGAAAGCGGGGGTAAAGCTGCCGGTGGCGTCATAGATGGCAGCCCCCGCAGCCGGCATAAAGGCCCCAAAAGCCAAGCCGGTAAAAACTAACCCGTAGTTAACGCCAAGGTGCTTGGTGCCAAAAGCCGCGGCGGTCAGCGCCGGGAAGGTAGCCAAAACCACTGCTAGGCCCCAGCCGACGAGTGCTGCGGCAATATAGAGCGTCACTAAGTTTACGGCAATAACGTTAAACAGCAGTAGCGTCACAGCTTGTATCAAGAAGCTTACGGTCATCACCAGGACCGTGCCGAACTTATCGCTTAAGTATCCGGCAAACGGTCTGCCAAATCCGTTAAAGCCAGAGAAAATCGCCACAGCCGCCGCGGCTTCGGTGGCACTAAGGCCCATAATTAACCTGGCGAAAGGCGGGATAAGGGCCGCACAGAGCATGCCACCCGCGATAACCACGCCAAACGCCAGCCACATAACCCAAAACAGAGGGTTCCGTAAGAGGTCACTTGGCTTAGCCTCAAGCGGTGTAGCGGCCTGTCTTTTTTGGGCTTGCTTTGCCTTGCCTGCACGCGGCACGCTCTCGGCGGGGTTACGGAGTAACCCGGCGGCCACAAGACACATAACAAAACCAATGACGGCAATGAGTAGCAGCGTTCCTTCTATGCCATAGACAGGCAGTAAGTGCTCGGCTTTAAGTGGCGCAACTACCGTGCCTGCCAGGCCAACACCCATTACGGCGCAGGAGATAGCGAAAGCCGGTCTGTCCGGGAACCATTTTCGTACGGGCGGAGCCACACAGGCATAAATAGTGCCGGCGCCGATTCCGCCTGTAAAGCCATAGGTTAAGAACAGCCACCACGGATAAGGAAAGCGCCCGACCAACGCCGCCCCACCAAACCCAAGCAAAATAAACACGGCCCCAAGTAGACATGTCTTCTGGGGGCCGATTGTATCCTGCAGGCGGCCGGCGGGAACCATTACTAGAGCAAACACCAAGAAAAAGATAGTAAAGGGCAGGGCTGCCTCAGCCGTTGTCCAATCAAACCGCTCAACCAATGGCACTACCATCGGCCCCCAAGCGTAGGCTACCCCTGCCAAAAAGGCGAGTAGGAATCCGGCAAAAACGATACTTATGCGCGTCCAATCGTGTCTAATGTTCTTCCCCTCCGTAATCTATGCTACTACATAGATTCGCCCCCGCTAGGTGCTTCTCCTGCGGGGGCAAGGGGGGAGGGGCTGAACCATTAGATTAGACTCGCAGCGAGCCGCGAAACCCGCGTACGCTGTAGAAGGAAGCTGCACCGTTGTGATAAATAAAGACGCGGCCAAAGCGGCGGTCACCAAAGATAGCGCCACCTAGTTTGCGTACCTCGGCAGGCGTCTTAAGCCAGCTAGAAGTCTTCGTGTCAAAGCTCCCTAAGCGCTGTAGCTCATGATACGCCTCTTCTGTAAGCAGCTCGATGCCCATTGCCGCAGCCATGTCGACAGCGTTTCCGGAGGGAAAGATGCCCTTCTTCTCCCTTTCTGCTTGCCCGGCGCGGTCGTAACAGCTGTTCCTGCGCCCTAAAGGAGTCTCAGGCGAGCAATCGCAAAAGATTACTGCACCGGTCTGCGGGTCGCAACCAATCACATCCGGCTCGCCGCCGGTGCTTTCCATTTCACGCAGAGACCCTAGCTTCATGGGGTTAGCGTCAAGTCTCGCTTGCACTTGCTCCCACTTAATCCCGAGGTGACGCTTTGCGTTCGCAGCAAAACGGGCCCTGAGAACGTCCATAATTTCCTGGCTTGACACGAATAGCCCCCCTATACGTATCTAATGCGGGCGTCGCTTGCAGGAATCGCGCGATCAACTTTTGTCCATGTGCCGTCTGCGTAAATCTCCAGGTGGGTAAATGCACAGGGTAGACCTTTGGCCTGCATGAGGCTCGCGCTGTCCATCAGTTGAAAATGCAGGTGCGGCGACGTGGAATTGCCGGTGTGCCCGACTTTTCCTAACAACTGCCCGGCAGTTATGTTATCACCCGCTTTGACCTGCACAGTTTCAGGGTGTAAATGGGCATAAAATGAATAACAGGCTTCATGTTTGAGTATGACATAGTTGCCCACTAGGTCATGCAGGTCGGCGTTTTCTGGGTCGCGGCGGGAGATGCGCTTGGCAAACTTAAGTGAAGTCAAAGGCGTATCGCTGACCGAGTTGGTCGGTGCCGTGACTGGGGACTTTGCTGCCTGGGGTATTGGGAGCGACCCATTCCCCTCGCAGGGGAAAATCGACAATTATAGCGTCGTTCATCTAGAGAACTGCTCCTTTAAGTTGATTTTGTCTACCATGTTCTGCGCAACTGTTGGCATCCTTCCCCGGGGGCGCCCATTTCGGCCAAGCGAGTGCGCTCCCCATTTTCTGAGCAGGGTTTTGAGCAGGTCTGTCGAAGTGGACTAAGAGCGAGAGATAAGACTGGAGATGGGAAGATGGGTAAAGAGCAAAAGATAGCAGTTCTCATCGACGCCGAGAACGTTTCGGAAAAGTACATTAAGGCCATCATTGACGAGATTTCTAACCACGGCACACCTACCTATAAACGCATTTACGGCGACTGGACGAAGCCGCAGCTCGCTGCGTGGAAGGCGGTGCTGCTTAATTACTCGATTACGCCGATTCAGCAGTACAGCTATACTGCCGGAAAGAACTCCACAGATGCTGCGCTAATCATCGACGCCATGGATATTCTTTACTCCAAGAACGTGGACGGCTTCTGCATTGTGTCAAGCGACAGCGACTTCACGCGGTTAGCGGCCCGTTTGCGTGAAGCAGGGATGTTGGTAATCGGTATGGGCGAGCAGAAAACGCCGATGCCATTTATCTCGTCGTGTGAAAAGTTTAAGTATCTCGAAGTGCTAGCCCCGGCGACGGCAAAGCCTACCGCGCCCGATGCTGCGAAAAAGGGACAGCCAAGTGCCGAGGAACCCAAACTAAGAATGACGCCGCAAAGCGAGCTCATTCTGGCCATCAAGACCATTATCACCGAGGTTTCCGACGAAGACGGGTGGGTCTATCTTGGTGAGCTTGGGAACGTGCTAACTAAGCGCTTCCCAGATTTTGATACGCGCAATTATGGCTACAACAAGCTTACGCCCTTTGTGGCCTCGCTCAAGCAATTCGAACTGCGTTCCACGCGCACCAGCAACCCCAGCGTAAGCCTAAAGTACGTGCGGAACAAGGAGACGGAATAGGGACGGAGGAGCGCGACATAGATGATTTACAAGAAGAACCGTCCCTTTTGTTCTGCTTTGTTAGTCGGGCGCCTCGATGCCATGTTACAGAAGGCAGCTAAGCGAGCAAAGACACTGCAATTTGCCATGCACAACCCGGAGCTAGATCTGAGCTATAGCTTTTCCAGCACGGTGCCCGAGCAGCGTTTTCACAGCGCAAGCGTCGGCAAATTGATGACCGCTACGTTAGTCTTTATGGCTATCGAGCAGGGTAGGCTTAGTCTTGACAGCAAAGTTAGGCCCATCCTAGAGCCAGGTATGCTAGACCGCTTGTGTGTTTTTAAGGGGCAGGATTATCAAGACGACGTGACAGTGCGGCAGCTGTTAGGCCATATGTCCGGCGTAAACGACTATTTTGAGAGTAAGACGTTTGACGGAGCCTCGTTTGTGGACGAAGTCATCAAGCAACCAAATGTCTTCTGGAAACCAGGCGACCTCCTAGATTTCACTCGGACCCGGCAAAGCGCCATTGCCGCCCCGGGACAAAAGTTCTTGTACTCAGATACCGGCTATGTGCTACTAGGCCTGTTAGTTGAGGCAGTATACCAAATGCCTTTTCACTCGGCGCTTAAGACCTACATATTTACCCCAGCCGGCATGACGCAGACAACGTTGTGTTTTTACGGCGAGGGCTTCGACCAGTCGGCCTTAGCCCCGCTCTTTGTCAACGGTGTCGATGTCCACACATATACTAGCCTCAGTTGCGACTTCTCAGGCGGAGGGTTGTCTACTACCGCCGGAGACCTGCTTAAGTTTCTCGGTCATTTGCAGCACGGCCATTACATCAGAGGTACATCGCTTGCCGCCATGGCGAGCTTCACCCATCGCTACCGCCAAGGGCTACATTACGGCCTAGGCATGATGGAAGTGCGCTTTGGCGAGTTCTTTTTCCTACTGAACAGATTGCCTAGACTGCGCGGGCATCTAGGCGTTACCGGTGTGCATGCGTGGTATGATCATGCTTCCCAAGCGACCTACGTCCTAAATGTGGGAAACACCAAGGACATGGCCACGAGCTTTAGGCTGCTTATAGACATATTGATGCTCGTTCAGCGCGAGCAGAGCACACGCAAGTGAAGCAAAAGGCTCCGTCCCTTTTGCTTCACTGTCATCGGCGGAGCGACCGCTCGCTGTTCTTTAGGGGCAAGCAACTCCCTGTCTGCGCTAGGTGTACCGGCATGCTACTTGGCTACCTAGCTTATCCCTTAATGCTGCTTAACTTGGTTGAGATTGGCGTCTTAATTTGCCTAGGTATGCAGCTGCCCGCTCTTCTTGACGGCTATACGCAGTACAGGGGGTGGCGGGAAAGCAACAACACTTTACGGGTCATTACAGGACTTCTCTCTGGGGTGGGTCAGTCCGGCCTAGTGGTTATCGGCGGGCGATACCTCGCTCAGGTGGTGATTGAACTAGGGTGGTTGCGTTGATTTTAAGACGGAGACATCCCTTTCTGAAACGCCAGCAAGTTCTGCTCAATGGTGTGCGAAGGCACACTTTCGCGTAAGACTTCTGCCCACAGCTCCGCGGCAAAGGGCAGGTGGCGTGAGAGACTCCCAAGCAGCACGGTGTTGGCAAGCCTCAAATTGCCAATTTCCCGGGCAATAGCCTTAGCATCGAGCGTTTGCACGCTAAACCCAAGTTCAGTCAACTTGCCGGTAATGTCTTTGGGATACTCCTCTTTTTCGATTAGCACGCGGTTAGGGAGTATCTCCTCCTTGCCGGTGATGATCACGGCTCCGGGTTTCATAAGCTCTACCCATCTGAGGCCTTCGAGGTCCTCTAGGGCGAGCAGGAAGTCTCCCTGGCCGCGCGGAATCAGCGGAGAGTGGACGTCGCCAAAGCGCACACTCCCCCAAACCATACCTCCCCGCTGCGACAAGCCAATGACGTCACTCGTTTTCACCTGGAAACCAGCCTTATAGGCGACCCCAGCTATAATGCGGGTGGCCAGCACCAGCCCTTGACCACCAACGCCGGCAATCAATATATTGGTGGTTTTCATTCCTCGACACCTGCCTGCGAGGACTTTTTAATGGCCTTAACCGGGCAAACCTGCGAACACACCGAGCAACCCACGCACATCTCCGGGTTGATATAGGAGTTTTTCTTGTCGTACCCCTCGTAGACCTGCATGGAGATGGGGGGACAGTTCACGCCGATGCAACTCCTGCAGCTGATGCAGATTTCGCGGTCGACATAGTAGTGTGGCTCCCGAATGCGGAAGTTTAGGGCGCAGGGACGGGTAACCACTACTACCGACAGACCTTCGCGCTTTATGGCTTCAACAATTACGGAGCGAGTCTTACTGTGCTCAAACTGGTCTGCCACCGTCACATCGTTAATGCCAAAGGACTTAAGCACAGCGGGGATGCTGATGATGTGGCTCGCCTCGCCGGTAAGTTCCCCGGTGGTCGGAGTAATCTGCCCACCGGTCATAGCAGTGGTGCGGTTATCTAACACCACCACGGTAATATTGTCTTTGGTATTGGCGATGTCGGCGAAGCCGCTTAACCCCGAGTGAAAGAAAGTCCCGTCACCTATAACCGCAACTAATGGTTTCGCTTTGCCGGCCGTCTTATGGGCCTTCGCCATGCCCTGGATAATGCCGAGCGACGCGCCCATGCTAAGATTTGTCTTCAGCACTTCAAAGGGTTCAAGAATGCCCAGAGAATAGCAGCCGATGTCGCCGATTACCGTCGCCTTGGCTTTCTGTAGAATGTGAAATACGGGGCGGTGCGGGCACCCCGCGCAGAGCATAGGAGTGCGCCTAGGAACCGCGGGTGCGACTTCTGCGCTAATCTCAAGCGGCGCCATAACCCCGGCTTTAACCAGCCCCTCCCGAATGCGGTCTGAGTTTAGCTCACCTGTAAAGGAGAAGTACTTCTTCCCCTCCACTGTAAGGCCATGCGCCAGTAGCTGTTCCTCCATAAACGGCATCAATTCCTCAATTACCAGTACTCTGTCGTACCCTGCCGCTACTTCTTTAATTAGCTCCACCGGCAAAGGATACGTCAACCCGAGCTTAAGGACGCTGACGTTGGGGTTAATCTCACGCAGGTACTCGTACGTGAGCCCCGCCGTAATAACCAGTGCGTCACGCCGCCCGCTATCCTCATAGCGGTTAAGAGGGCTGGCGTTCCCGTGTGTGCGCAGTTTCGCTAGGCGTTCCTGCATAAAGTGCTGTTGTACATTGGCATAGGGAGGCAGCATGCAGTAGCGGGACTGGTCCGGCACAAACCCCTCAATCTGCGGCGGCTTGCGTTCGCTTAGCTCGACCTCGCCGCGACTATGACAGAGCGTGCTGGTCAGCTTAACGATTGCCGGCATGCCAAACTCTTCGCTAATGGCAAGAGCCTCACCTATAAAGTCCTTTACTTCCTGCGCCGTACTTGGTTCAAGTAAGGCGCAGTTGGCAAACTTCGCGAAAAACCTGCTGTCTTGCTCGTTTTGAGAACTCGACAGCCCCGGGTCGTCGCCTACCACCAAGACGAACCCGCCTTTGGTGCGAATCTGGGTAAACGTCATAAAGGGGTCGGCGGCAATGTTGATGCCGACATGCTTCATGGAGGCCATGCTGCGCGCGCCCGCAAAACTGCCGCCGATGGCAATCTCTAGCGCTACCTTTTCGTTCATAGCCCACTCTGCATGAATGTCCTCGTGTTCCTTGAGGCGTTCCATAATCTCCACTGTCGGCGACCCGGGGTAGCTCGCAGCCACTACGCCGCCAGCTTCCCAGAAGCCCCGTGCTACCGCTTCGTTGCCTGTCATTAAGGTTAAGGTGCGTTCGCTCACGCGCATTCCTCCTTACTCGAAACTCGCTACAACTTCGTCCACAAGCCAGCCCACGTAGGCTACGGCCTCCCGGATAGGCTCCTTACTCGTCATATCTACGCCTGCCAGCTTGGCGAGCTCCAATGGCTTAAGTGTTCCTCCGGCTTTAAGCACCTCGACCCAGCGTGCGGCGACCGGCGCGCCCTCCGTTTGAATGGCCCGAGCCACGGCGGTTCCTACAGTCAGGCCGGCAGCATACGTGTACGGATAGAGGCCGCGGTAATAGTGAGCTTGGCGCATCCAGACCATTTTGGCGCCTTCGTCAATAACTACTTCGCCGCCCCAAAACTCCTCTAGAATATCGCCCTGCACTTTGTTGAGCACGCTTGCGGTAATGGGATGACCTTGCTCTGCCAGGGCGTAAGTCCGCCGCTGCAGCTCACCTTCAATGAGGTGGCGCACGAAGTTGTGGTGGTAGGTCATCAGTAGCTGCATAATGAGCCAGCGGCGCATCTGGCGACTGGTGCTGTTTGCTAGGATGTGGTCGGCCACCAATAGCTCGTTAATCGTAGAAGGAGCTTCAATAAAGAACATGGTGGGGCGAGTGTTAGCGAGGCGCTGGTATCTCTGCGCTAGCACGCCCTGCCCGGCGTGGCCTAACTCGTGCGCTAGCGTTAGGGCGTTGCGCATGCGGTTGCCCCAAGTCATGCTAATGTAGGGGTGCACGCCGTAGACCGAGTTGCAGAAGGCTCCGGTGCGCTTACCCACATTGTCTGCCCGGTCCACCCAGCGGTTGGTAAGGCCATCCTCCATAATGGCCGCGTATTCCGGCCCAAGCACCTGTAGACTAGCGAGCAGCAGCGCACACGCCTCTTCATACGTAGTCTCGGGGTTAAAGCTCGGGTCAAGTGGCGCTTCGATGTCGCAGTAGAGCATCTCACTGAGACCGAGCACTTTTTTGCGTAGGCGCGCGTACTTGCGCATGTGCGGCGCAAGCTCCGTCAGGATGACGTCATGAATGTTGTGGTAGATATCTGTGTTTACTTCTTGCTGGTCAACGAGCATATGCACGGCAGACTTATATCCCCGCAGCTTAGCCAATACTACATTTTTCTTTACTTCTGTTCCCCAGGTAGTGCCGTAGGTTTGCAGGTACTGCTTTAGCCCGCGGTTGAGTTCCGCATAGGCGTTTCTGCGCAAAGTATGGTCTGCGGCTCCTTCGTGTCGTCCGAGTGACATGGGGTAAAGCTTGCCCTCACTGTCTGCGACCGCGTCAAACTTCAAATCTGCCGTGCGGGAGCGCTCGTAAACTTCTACCGGAGAACTTAGCACTTCGCCGAGTGCCGCTAGAACCATTTCGGCCTCCGGAGTGAGCATGTGCGGTTTCTTCTCAATCCACTTTTCAAGCGTGACGCGATAAGGCAAAAGCCCTGGCTCATCTCTAAGATACTGCTGCAGCGTGCCGTCAGGCAGGGTGAGCGCTTCGGACTGCACAAAAGAAGTCTCTGCCTGTATCTCGGCCCCTATTGCTCCGGCTTTGCCGGCCATGGCTTGGTACGCAGGGTTAGTGCCGTCAGCGGAGAGGTTTAGCGAGGCATAGGCAAACACTTTGGTGGCGCGTTTCTGCAGTGCCTCCTGCGCTTCTAGGCAGCCAAGTAACACTGCCGCCCCTTCCTGGAGTCGGCCCTTGTACTGGGTTATGCTAGCCACTATGCTCGCTAGTGCACGTAATTCCTGCTCCCAAGCCTCGGGGGTGGGGAAGATGTCGTTAATGTTCCAAGTTTCCGCAATGGGGACTTCTGCACGGGTAAGCTGCACTGCCATTTAATCGCCTCCCAGTAGATTTAGTCGGGAGCCAAGGCGGTCTCCCTATGCACATATTTCGCTATGCCAAGCACCGTTCCTGCAGCTCCGTCCCTTTTGCTTCAGTTTTGCTTCACTAAGAGGATTAGTGCACCGTGAGTCGAATAGAGACTCCGAGGTGCGTTTGTGTGAAAATCTCTAGGTCAAAATCTATGCGAGAGAGAAAACTAGAGGCTGCGCTTAGACAGACGCAGCTTACTTTGGACATGATTATAAATACGGTTCCAGGCTTTGTCTATCGTTGCGCTAACGACCCGCAATGGACAATGTCTTACCTTAGTGAGGGTTTCACGGCGATAACCGGTTATGCGCAGGAGGCCTTAATTGACAATAAACAGCTGGCGTACAACGATATTATCCATCCAGAACACCGCGATTGGGTAGGGGCTCAGACGCGCCTAACGTTAGGTCTCCCGCTAGAGGTGGAATACCGCATAGTCACTGCTAGTGGCGAAGTGCGTTGGGTGTGGGACCGTGGCAAGGCGGTGTTTGAAGAGGATGGTCGGGTAGCCTACCTTGAGGGATTCGTCACGGACATCACAAAACGAAAGCTGGTAGAAATCGAGCTCGCTAACCGCGAGGAGCAGTATCGCCACCTCTTTGAGCTGTCCCCTGACAAAATCGTTGTCCTAGATCTAGAGGGCAACATCATGGATGCTAACGAAGCTTACTATAAAGCCTCGGGATATACGCGCGCGGAGCTAATTGGTGCTAATGTGCGACTCTTCGTACCAGCTGACCACCAACACCTTGTGGCAGGGCATTTAGCTCGCATCGCGGCCGGTGAAACATTGGTGCATGAGGTATATTCCCTAGAGCGAAGCGGCGAGGTGAGGCGCAAACTGCTGCGTGAACGCGCCATTCCACTTGGCGGAGGCAGGCGTGGAGTGCTGTCTATAGCCACGGACATTGAAGACCAGCGGCAGCTGATAGAGTCCTTGCACCAGGGCGAAAAACGCTATCGCTCGCTTGTGGAGAGCTTGCTCGAAGGCATGGCCATTGTACGCGCTGACGGCGAGGTTGTGTTCTGGAATCCTTCAGCAGCAAAAATGTTTGGGGTAAGTGAACCAACTGGTAGTGCGGTCGGCAAGGCGCAAAGATTCTTGCATCCAGCATCTGGTGAGAGTGCTAGGCAAGACTTTGTCAGCATTTTAGAGGGTACCAAGGTAACAGCGGAATACCACTGCCTGCGAGTAGATGGCAGTACGATGTGGCTCGAGATTTACGGCACGCTTATCGACTATGAAGGCGAAGCAGCAATGCTACTCCTAATGCGCGATGTCACCGAACGCAGGAGCGTGCAAGAGGCTAGGGAATACCTCTACTGGCATGACTCATTGACTGGCCTTTATAATCGCCACTATTTTGAGAAGCTGCTCTCGGAAGGGAGTATGCCCTCTCCGGCCATTATCGTGGCCGACCTTAACGGGTTAAAGCTCATTAACGACACATTCGGTCACGTGGCAGGCGATGAGCTCCTAAAATCTGTGGCCCGTCTCCTAGAGCAAAACGCCCCGGACGGCGCGGTATGCGCTCGCATTGGCGGAGATGAATTCGTCATTCTTATCCCAGATGCCAGGAGCGAGGATGTTGCCCAATGTGTGTTGCAGCTTGAAGGCGCCATCGTCGAGTGCAATAACACCACGCCACACTACCCGTTTAGCGTGTCATTCGGCTACAAGACTGCGACGGAGTTTGGCGGAGGGGTTTATGCTCTCTACAAAGAAGCCGACGACCACATGTACCGCGAGAAGTTGCTGCAAAAACAAAGCAGCCGGAGCAGTTTGGTCCACGTGTTGATGGGTGCGCTAGAGAGCAAGAACTTTGAAACGCGCGAACACGTGGAGCGCATGGGCGAACTGGCTGTGACGCTGGCGCGTGCTATAGAGTATCCTGAGGACGCGATGTTTGAGCTCGTTTTATTTGCAAAGTTTCACGATATAGGTAAGGTAGGGGTCGCTGACAGCATTTTACAGAAGCCCGGGCCGCTTAACCCCGAAGAAAAAAAGGAGATGCAGCGGCACTGCGAAATAGGCTACCGCATCGCTATGGCCTCGCCCGAGTTAGCCACCGTGGCTGACCTAATACTTAAGCACCACGAGTGGTGGAACGGCGCAGGCTACCCGCACGGTCTATCCCGGCACGATATCCCCTTGGCCTGCCGCATCGTCGCCATTGCCGACGCCTTTGACGCCATGACCTCCGACCGACCCTACCGCCAAGGCATGTCGTCACAGGACGCCATCCTAGAGCTACAGCGCTATGCCGGCACCCAGTTTGACCCTATGTTGGTGGAAGTCCTTGTCGAGACCGTAAGGGGAGAAATGTCTTTGAGGGACGGCAGACTGTGCGAAAAGTCATGACATAACGTAGTGATTATGGTATAATTATCGCTAGAAGTATGAAAATGGCGGTGTATTATGCCTTACATTACCGGCGATTGCAGATTTCAGCTAGGAATAGCGCAGTGTCTTGACGATTACGTAGGAAAGGACAATCCCGTTAGGGTAATTGACGTTTTCGTTGATACACTTGACCTTAATACGCTTGGTTTTCAGAAGGCCACTCTCGCTAAAACTGGGCGACCGCCTTTTCATCCTGGTGATTTGATTCGTCTGTACATCTACGGCTACACAAACGGGATTCGCTCAACACGTAAGCTAGAGGCAGAAGCACGCCGCAATCAAGAAGTAATGTGGCTGCTTCGCAAACTCACCCCTGACTACAAGACTATCGCAGATTTCCGTCGCGATAACCGTGAGCCTTTGACGAGAGTGCTCGCTCAGTTTAATGCCTTGTGTAGGGAATGGGGACTCATTGGGGGAGAAGTGGTCGCTACTGATGGCACCAAAATACGAGCATCTAACTCCAAGCGCAATAATTACAGCGCTAGAAAAGTAGAACGGCACTTGGAGCACCTTGCGACTAAGGACGTTGCTTATCTCGAGGAGCTTGATGAATGCGATTCATTTGAATGTGCCCCGCCATTCGCTCGGGCAAGCATTGTGCAAGCACTCAAAGATAACGAGGCTCGCAAGGAGGCCTACCGCGCACTTGCCGAGGAAATTAGCAAGAACGGCGAAGTATCTACGGTTGACCCAGACGCAAGGTTAATGGGCGTTCACAATAACGGCGTTGATGTCTGCTACAACGTGCAAGCAGTAGTAGATGCGAAGCACAGCTTAGTCGTTGTGGCTGACGTCATTAATTCGGCGGCAGACCAAGGGCAACTCAGCGTCATGGGGATCAAGGCACAAGAGGCGCTGGGGGTAGAAGAGATCAAGGTCTTGGCAGATAAGGGCTACTACGTAGCTGAAGATCTTAAGCGCTGCGAAGACGCTGGCATTATAGCACTTGTGACAAGGCCTACCCCTGCGAACTCAACTGGCGTAAAGGAGTACCTGAACGATCAGTTTGTCTACGACTCCCAGACAGACACATATACTTGTCCACAAGGCAAAGTCCTAACTAGGCTCAATGACAAGGCCGAGGCCGAACGAGCGGAATATCGCAACTGGAAAGCATGCAAGGAGTGCCCCGTACGGGAGTTGTGCACCACCTCTAAGCGCGGGCGAAGGATTAGCCGTTCAAAGTACCAGCCAATCATGAACACGGTAGACATGCGAACAATGGCAAACAGAGTGCTCTACGCGAAACGACAGGCAATCATCGAACATGTCTTTGGCACTTTGAAGCGAAGCATGGGGTTCACGCACTTTCTGACTCGTGGGTTAGAGTCAGTCAGGGCGGAGGCTTCCTTGGCATTTTTAGGGTATAACCTCAAGCGGGCGATTTCGCTGCTCGGCGTGGAACGGATGCTCAAGGAACTGGCTAGTAAGGCGGTAGCCATTTCTTTTGTGCTCTGGCCGAACCGGGTTCGCATCGTCATTTTCCGTGAAATACTCGGTTAACCACGCAATTATCACCTGCTACAACTCCCGTTTGAGCACGGTCTGCCGGAGGAGTGCGACATGCCTAACTCGCATGTCTATTTTTTCTCAGGCACAGGCAATACCCTAGTCCTAGCAAGAGCGTATGCTGAAACACTTATTGCGCGTGGTTGCCAAGTAGAGCTGGTGGACGTAACCGCATACGCAGGAGGCAAGCCTACAGAACTGCTGAGCATTTTCTTTCCTGTGTACTGCTTTGGTGCCCCGCGCATAGTCAACAAGTTTGTAGAGCAGCTGCCAAAGGGCGAAGGCCGTCGGGCAGCTGTGTTTGCTAATGCCGCCGGTATGGCCGGTCCAGCGCCTGCCATGGTGGCAGAAGCGCTGAGCTCGAAGGGCTACCGGGTCGTCGCCTCCGATTGGATACTGATGCCGAGCAACTACATTCTCGGCCGCGAAGCTGTCGTGCCAAGCGAAGCCGAGTCACAGATAGCAGAAGGGTGCAGTCGCGCGCGCGAATTAGCGCTCGCCGTGGCTAACGGCACCGCAGTTCCACGCAAGATGTCCAAGTGGTACCTGCTGCGCCTTGCGTACAGTGGCTTCCAGAAAGGGCTTCTGCACGTACACAAGTTCTATCGCGCCACGGAAAAGTGCACCGGGTGTGGAGTCTGCGAAGACCTTTGCCCTGTTAAAGTCATCACCATGCAAAACGAAAGGCCGCGCTGGCACAAAGGCTGTGAGCACTGCATGCGCTGCGTCAATCTCTGCCCGGCCGCGGCGATAGAGGTAGGTCGCTTAACCGTCGGCAAGCGGCGCTACGATTACTGGCGCGGTAGCCTTGTGCAAGATTTGCCACTACTTTAACCTCGGCTTAACAACACCGTGTTACCCTCATGGCGGTGAGATGAGTCACCAAAATTGCCGGGAGGGTAGATTGCTATGAGAAAGCACACATTATTCGTTCGTGTACTGGCTGTATTGGCTTGCTTAAGTACCTTAGTCTCGTTGGTGCCGGCTATGGCAGTAGCTCAAACTAGGCCCATTGCTATCGTGCTGGACGGGCGCGAAATCAGGGGCGACGCCGCGCCGCAGATTATCGGCGGGCGCACTATGGTGCCGATGCGCCTTATCTTTGAAGCACTAGGTGCGGAAGTTACGTGGACCGAGGCGACGCAAACGGTCGGCGGTCGGCAAGGGAACATTAGTATTAGTCTGATTATCGGCAACAGGAGTGCCACCGTCGGCGGGCGCGCAGTCTCCCTCGACCAACCCGCGCAGATTATTGCGGGACGGACCTTTGTGCCGGTGCGCTTTGTGGCCGAATCGCTCGGTGCCACCGTGGAGTGGGACGAGGCCCAGCGTACAGTGCGCATCACGAGCGCAACACAGTCGCGCATGCGTTCCCCGGTAACGAGTGAACTGCGGATAACCGCAGGCGGAGCCAGTTTCCCCTTTCCACTGTACACCCGTTTGATCACAGAGTACGCTGCAATCACCAGCCCGCGCGTGCAAATCGAGTACGCCTCGGTAGGTTCTGGTGCAGGTATTCGCGGAATATTGGCGAGAACATTCGATTTCGCCGGAACGGATGCACCGATGACAGCGGAGCAGCAGGCCCAAGTTAGGCCAAACGAAGTACTACATATCCCGACTGTTATGGGAGCTGTTGCCGTAGTATACAATCTCGGCGGTATCGGTAGCGGATTACGCTTAACGCCCGGGACGCTCGCCGACATTTACTTGGGGCGTGTCACAAACTGGAACGACCCTTCCATCCGAGCACAGAACCCGACACTTACTTTGCCAGACCAGCGCATCACCCTAGTTCGTCGTTCCGATTCCAGCGGTACCACCTTTATCTTTACTAATTACCTGTCCAAAGTAAGTGCCCAGTGGCGCAGCGAAGTCGGCGAAGGCACGACCGTGCGGTGGCCAGGTACGACCATCGGCGGCGCGGGTAATGCGGGTGTAGCCGCACAGGTAAGTCAAATCCCTGGAGCCATCGGTTATGTGGAATTGTCCACCGCCGTGCAGAGCCTCCTGAGCATGGCTCATATGCAGAACAGGTCGGGCAACTTTATTGCGCCCTCGGTAGAGGCAGCTACGGCAGCAGCCTTAATCATGGAAGATTCCTCGTTTATGACACATCCCACGGATTCAGTCGCGCATAGGGCTTATCCCATAGTAGGGATTACGTGGATTTTGGTGTATCGCGACCAAGACAACGAAGCGAAAGCGCGCGCCATCGTAGACTTCCTGCGCTGGGCCATTGTCGAGCGTAACCTTGAACCATTCGCTGCGGAATTGCACTACTCTCCATTGACAGAAACCGGCATCAACAGGGTGCGCAGGCTCCTACAGAGCATTACCTTCAATGGGCAACCTGTCTGGAGATAAAGGCTGCAATTAGAGCTTAACGGAGCTCGTAAGGGGCTTACGCCGCGAGTCGGCGTAGCCCCCGCTTGCGTGAAGAAGCAATTAAAAGCATGCGAGGGAAGGTTGTTATGCGAGCCAATACACGGGAAGGCCTCTTCCACTATATAACCCTATTTGCGGCGCTTGGGTTAATAGCGCTGGTTCTCGGCATATTTCTTGTGGTGACTATGCAGGCGGCACCCGCATGGCGCGCGTTTGGTGTCTCGTTCCTGACGACATCGATTTGGGACCCCATGCGTAATGAGTTTGGAGTTGTGCCGGCGTTGCTCGGGACACTCGCCACCGCAGTCCTTGCTCTGGCTGTGGCGACACCGCTCAGTATCGGCGCCGCCGTTTTTCTCAGTGAGATTGTCCCCCAGCGGCTGCGTAGGCCTCTGTCCTTCATGGTGGAGCTGTTGGCAGCTGTGCCAAGCGTAGTGTACGGGCTGTGGGGGTTGTTTGTGCTCGCACCGTGGTTAAGAACCGGCCTTGGTCAGTTCTTGGCCGAACACCTAGGCTTCTTGCCTGTTTTCGCCGGGCCTTCGCTCGGAATTGGCGTCCTGACAGCGTCGTTAGTGCTCGCGATCATGGTAATGCCGACGATTACGGCTATCTCCGGCGAAGTGATGCGGGCTGTGCCCACGGAGCTGCGCGAAGCCATGTTTGCCTTAGGCGCAACGCGCTGGGAGGTAGTCACAAAGGTTATTTTGCCAAGCAGCAAACCGGGCATTGTCGGGGCCATCCTCTTAGGCCTCGGTCGCGCTATCGGCGAGGCCATTGCCGTAACTATGGTAATTGGAAACGCGAACTTAATTCCGGTCTCCCTTTTGGCGCCGGCGCAGACTATGGCTTCGTTAATCGTTAACGAGTTCCCCGAGGCCTTTGATTTGCACCTCTCTGCGCTACTACTGCTAGCGACACTGCTCTTTTTAATCACGCTCGCCATTAACCTGATTGCCGCTTGGTTTTTCTACCGCCCGAGCCAGACCGCAGAGGGTGCCGTCAAAGGTTCGCTATGGGCCAAGCTGCTGCGAAAGGGGACCTAGGTCATGACGAATCTACGCAAGCGAAAAGTTGCGGGTCAGGTTTTTGAGACACTGTGCGTACTGGCCGCAGGCTTGGCTACATTGGTATTATCGTTAATCCTCTATTATGTTTTTCGCCGCGGACTGGCCGTCGTGAACATATCGTTCCTGACTAGCCTCCCCGCTCCGGTTGGTGTAACGGGGGGTGGGATAGGGAACGCGCTGCTTGGCAGCCTTCTAATGGTGGGGGTCGGTGCGCTTATCGCCGTGCCCATCTGTATAGCGGCCGCCGTCTTTCTTGACCAAAATCCCACCAGCAAAATCTCCGCCTTCGCCCGTTTTGCTAGCCGCGTCCTATCCGGCGTTCCCTCTATGGTGATAGGTCTGTTTGTGTTTGGCCAGTTGGTTTTGCGCACAGGCAGTTACTCCGCCCTCGCAGGTGGGATTGCTCTAAGTATTGTCATGGTGCCGGTAATCACGCTTTCGGCGGAAGAGATGCTCCGCCTTGTGCCAAGCAGTCAGCGCGAGGCCTCTATGGCGCTAGGCGCGACCAAACAACAGACGGTCTTTCGGCTGATACTTCCCGGCGCGGCAGGCGGCCTGATTGTAGGCGTCATGCTGGCTATAGCACTAGCCGCCGGGCAAACCGCCCCGGTACTACTCACCGCTCTTACCAGTCGCTTTTGGCTCAATTCCTTGTTTCAGCCGACGGCCTCGCTCCCAGTTTTAATTTACCACTACGCCACATCTCCCTTTGTCGACTGGCAAGCACAGGCTTGGGGTGCGGCACTAGTTCTGGTCGCCGTTATCCTTGTGCTCAATGTGACGGCACAACTTGTTTTGGGCCTAAGTAATAGGAGGCGTTAACATGGCGCAAGGTGTAAGCATAGATAACTTCTCGTTTTGGTACGGGCGCAACCAAGTAGTGAAGAACGTCTCTCTGTCTGTCCCGGCGCGGCAGGTAACCGCCTTAATCGGTCCCTCAGGCTGCGGCAAGACTACCTTGTTGCGCAGCATTAACCGTCTGCACGAGCTGCACGCCGGGAGTAGGGCGTCAGGGCGCATTGCTGTAGGCGACGAAGACATATTCTCGCCTGCCGTAGACCCGGTAGAACTGCGCCGGCGCGTGGGGATGATCTTTCAGAAACCCAGCCCGTTCCCCTACCTCTCGGTTTTTGACAACGTAGCGCAAGGATTGCGCCTGCACGACGTAGCTCGCGGTAACGCGATAGCCGAACGCGTGGAAGCATGCCTGCGTAAAGCGGCGCTTTGGGATGAAGTGAAGGATCACCTGCGGCGCCCAGGCGGAATGCTTTCCGGCGGCCAGCAGCAGCGGCTCTGCATCGCGCGCACTTTGGCGGTTGAACCCGAAGTGTTCTTAATGGATGAGCCCTGCGCTTCCTTGGACCCTGTCGGCACGACCCGCATTGAAGAGCTTATCAGCGAGCTAAAGCACGACTACACGGTAATAATCGTCACGCACAACATGCACCAAGCCAGTCGCATCTCCGACCGGACGGCCTTTGTGTTAAACGGCGAACTAGTCGAAACAGGCCCCACGGCCGAGCTTTTCCTGGCGCCAAAGGATCCGCGTACCGAAGCCTATTTGACCTGGAAAATAGGCTAAGAAAGATTTTTCCGCGTAGCAGGAGTCTCCACTTCTACAGCAAATTCATGGTCTGAGAGCGAAATTGCAGCCAGAGAGAGGTGGAGGGTGGGTGCAGGAAGTTTACTACTGCGTGCTACAGGGGCGACCGCGAGTTACGCCGTTTACGTCCGACCACGACAAGCATGACTTTATCAAGGCAATCGCCGAAACCAAGCGCTTTGCGCAGATTAAAGTTTACGCCTTTGCCCTGTTAGAAGCACAGGTGCATCTGGTAGTGGCTGTCCCATCTAAGCGTCTACAATCGGTGCTCGCAGCTTTGCGCGAGGCATATGCTGTTCACTACAGCAAGCGCAACGGACGAGACGGCAACGTCTTTTTAGACAGCTATGCCGAGCGGGTGTGCTACAGCGATCAACGCCTGCTGCTAATTGTTCGCTACGTGCATTACCTGCCGGTTACTTTTGGGCTAACGCATCACCCGAACCTCGCTCGCTTTACCAGTCACACCGCGTATCTTGGCGACACGCGGTACAGCTTTGTCGACAGCGACGAACTACTCGCCCTGATTGCGCAAGACCGCAGTGAAGCGCGTCGCCGGTATCAGGCCATGTCCGGAACTTCGGTAGGTACAGGCGAGTTGGCACAAGCCTTGAGGGCAGTTGTGCCGGAGAGCCCTACCCCTGTCGCGTTACCGACCCCTACGCTAGCGGAAATCGCGGCAGCAATCAGCCAAAGAACCGGGGTGAGCCTGCGCGTCATGCAGAGCAAGGGGAGAAGTGCGCAAGCCGTAGCGGCGAGACGCATGCTCATCACTACGGCTGTGACGGAACACCATTACCCTGTAACCGAGGTGGCAGAACTTTTGTGCGTGCATCATTCGTACGTGTCGAGGTTGACGTATAGGAGAGCGGAGAGCTGATAGCTGCTAGTAGAGGAGAGCGCACTTCGAACTTCGCACTTCGCACTTTGCAGGGGACGGGGGTGGCCTTCACGAAGTGCTAAGTGCTAAGTGCTAAGTGCAGCCTACCGTCTTTCCACATATTCCGTATGCAACAGCGTATGCGACTTGTGGCCGAGCGGGCGCTTGAGATATTCCTCATAGAGCTTGGCCACGGCAGGATTTTGGTGCGACTTCCGTAGGGTCATCGCTTCGTCTACGCTGTAAATCGCGCGTATGCGGCGCTCGCGCACGGCATTAGTCGTAGGTATTGGCTGTCCGCCGCCGCCAATGCAGCCGCCCGGGCAGCACATGACTTCAATAAAGTGATACGGGGACGTGCCGTTCGCCACCTGTTCCATCAGCTGCCGTGCATTGGCTAAGCCATGCGCCACCCCAACCTTTACTACCAGGTCGCCGACAGGTACGGCGGCTTCTTTTACGCCCACCATGCCCCTGACCTCGGTGAAATCCAGGTTGCCGAGCTCTTGGCCGGTCACAACTTCGTAGACGGTACGAAGGGCAGCCTCCATCACGCCGCCCGTCGCACCAAAGATTACCGCCGCCCCGGTGGAAATGCCAAGCGGCGCGTCAAACTCTCCGGCGGGAACCCCTGCCCAGTCTATGCCGGCTTGCTTTAGCATGCGCGCTAGCTCGCGCGTGGTCAGTACTACGTCTACGTCGCGGTAGCCGCTGCTCGTCATCTCGGGACGGGCAGCTTCGTACTTTTTGGCGGTGCAGGGCATGATGGAAACTACAAACACGTCTTCCGGTCGGATATCGGCCTTCTCGGCGTAATAGGTCTTAGCGAGCGCGCCAAACATTTGTTGCGGCGATTTACAGCTAGAGAGATGCGCGAGGTGTTCTGGGTAATTATGCTCCGCAAACTTAATCCAGCCGGGGCTACAAGACGTAATCATGGGGAGAGTTCCGCCGTGCGAGAGGCGATGCAGGAACTCATGACCTTCTTCGATGATGGTCAGGTCGGCGGTAAAGTCGGTGTCAAACACGCGGTCAAAACCTAAGCGGCGCAGTGCGCCCACAAGCTTTCCTGTGACAACGCTGCCCGCTTCACCGCCAAACTCCTCGCCCAAAGCTACGCGAATAGCGGGAGCCACCTGGACAACCACGTGTTTGGCAGGGTCGGCAAGGGCCTCCCAAACCCTTTCTGTCTCGTCTACCTCCGTAATGGCCGCTACAGGACACGCTTGCAGGCACTGTCCGCACAACACACAGGGGATATCGCTGAGCGGAGCGCTGCCCGTCGTCTGTACCACTGTGGAGCGACCCCTGCCTGCCGTATAAAGAAGCCCGATGCCTTGGGTCGAAAGGCAGGCGTGAACACAACGCCTGCAGTTGACGCACTTATCTGGCGTGCGCCTAAGCGACACACTGCTCTGGTCTGTTTTCTGTTGGCGCAAGAGGCTTGGGAAAGGCGTTTCGCGCACATTGAGCTCGTTAGCTAACTGCTGCAGCTCACATGTGAAGCTGCGCGGGCACTGCAGGCAGTCTGCGGGGTGATTGGACAACATTAGTTCGAGGATGGTGCGGCGCGCCTCGCGTACAGCCGGAGTCGCGGTGTTGACGGCCATCCCTTCGCTGACGGGGTAAGAGCAGGCAGGCTGCAGAAGCCTGTTCCCAACCACTTCCACCACACATATGCGGCAGGCTGCCTTTACCGCTTGATCCGGGTGATGACAGAGAGTAGGAATCTTGATGTCCGCTTGCCGGCAAGCCTCAAGAATAGTCGAACCTGCCTGTACCGCAATAGCCCTGCCGTTAATCGTTACATTAGTCAGCACTTCTATCCACCGCCTTTCCGATCACGCATTTGTCGGCGGGGCAACACCCCGCAAGGTGGGCCTCTATCTCCGAGGAAAAGTGCTGTAGCGCGGATAACACAGGCACCGGCGCGGTCTGTCCTAGCGCACACAGGCTGCTGCTCTGCAAAGTGCGGGACAGCCTATGGATTAGCTCCATGTCCGCTCGGCTTGCTTCACCCGCGCTGACCTTTGTCAGCAGGTGATACAGGGCAGGCGTCCCTTCGCGGCAAGGCGTACACTGCCCGCAGGATTCATGCACAAAGAACTTAAGGAAGCAGCGCGTGAGGTCGACGATGCAGTGGGAGTCGTCCATAATCAGGAGCGCGCCGCTGCCTAGGCTTGAGCCGTGGCTTTGCAGAGAGTCATAGTCCATAGGGATATCGAGGTGCGCCGGAGCCAAGCATCCGCCTGAAGTCCCACCGGTCTGCGCCATTTTGAACTTCCTGCCGCCAGGAATTCCGCCCCCAATCTCGTAAATAACCTCGCGCAACGTAATGCCCATCGGCACTTCAATGAGACCGCTGTTGACGATGTTGCCGGTCAACGTGAAAACCTTTGTGCCGGGTGAACTAGGGGTGCCCAAGGAACGGTACCAAGCAGCCCCATTCTCAATAATGGAAGGAACGTTGGCCAAAGTCTCTACGTTGTTGACCGAGGTCGGCAGCCCCCACAGGCCCTTTTGTGCCGGGTAGGGCGGCTTAAAACGAGGTTCCCCGCGATTTCCCTCTAACGATTCAATAAGCGCGGTTTCTTCCCCGCACACATACGCGCCGGCACCCGCACACACCTCTAGGTCAAACGAGCATACGGAGCCTAAGATTGCACTTCCCAGGAGACCGTTTTCACGCGCTTGGCGAATCGCCTGCTCCATGCGTTGGATAGACAGCTCATACTCGCCGCGAATGTAGATTATGCCGCGCGTCGCGCCAATAGCGTAGCCGGCTATGGCCATCCCTTCTATGATTAAGTGCGGGTCGCCTTCGAGAATCAGGCGGTCTTTAAAAGTGCCCGGTTCGCCTTCATCGGCATTGCAGATAAGATACTTCTGCTGGCCGGCCGCGGCGCGCGTAAACTCCCATTTTCTGCCCGTCAGAAACCCCGCGCCGCCTCGCCCCCTGAGGCCAGACTGCTTTATCTCGTCAATAACGCGTTCCGGCGTCATTGTATCAAGTGCCGTAGCCAGAGCAGTGTAACCGCCTGCCCGCACATAGTCCTCGATACTTTCGGGGTCAATCATGCCGCAGTTCTTAAGCACGACACGCTTCTGTTTCTGGAAGAAGGGGGTCATCGCTAGCGGCGATACTTCGCCGGTAGGGCCTGTCGGCTGCTGCATTAGGCGGTGCACCAAGCGGCCTTTCAACAGGTGCTCGGCGACAATCTCCGCCACGTCGTTGGTCGTCAATCTCCCGTACATGACGCCCTCAGGGTACACCACTAGCGCGGGGCCTTGTTCGCACAGACCAAGACACCCGGTGTCTACGACCTTAACCTCGCCCTGTAGGCCATGGCGGGCTATCTCCTGCTCGCATGTCTGTTTGATGCTTCTGCATCCCTTAATGGCGCAGTTAGAGCCGCTACAAACGAGTACATGAGCCCGATAGTATTTCACAGCACACCCTCCTAGACGTATTCAGCCAAAATGGCGCTTAGTTTGTCCCGGCTAAGGTTGCCGTGCACGTCCATGTCAATCATGAGCGCCGGTGCTACGCCACACACTCCGAGGCAACTGGCGACTTCGAGCGTGAAGCGTCCGTCCCCGGTGGTCTCTCCCGGCTTGACGCCTAGTGATTCTTCTAGGGCCTTTAAAATGTCCATGGCACCTACCACATAGCAGGGCGCGCTCTCGCAGACGCGGATAATGTGGCGTCCGCGCGGCGTCGTTGCATAGAGCGAATAGAACGTAGCGGTACCCCAAACTTTGGCCTCGGGCACGCCAAACACCTCGGCCACGAGTTTAAGGTCGCTTGGTGCCAAGAAGTGGTCGGGTGAGGCGTTCTGTAGCACGTGCAACGCCTTTAGCAGTCCCCCCGGCTCGTTTACATAGGGCAGGATTGACTGTCTGCGGCTGGTGCTAGTTTGTTGTTCTGTCATCGGCTCTTCCTCTTTTCCCTAAGCATTCGGCAGGCCTAGGTCGCGCACGATTTGGCGCGCACGTTCGGCGTTAACATAGGCATATAGCGTGGTCTGTCCGTCGTGGACAACCTCGACTAAAGGTTCCCGCTCGCACATGCCAAGACACCCCGTTTGCGCGACAGTCGTGTCGCTATGGCCTGTCTGTGCGAGCTCGCTCATAATGGCCAAAAGGACACTGCGCGCACCGGCGGCTATGCCGCATGTGCCCATGGCCACGGTAATCTTGGTCGTGCCGGTACTTCTGGTAACCTGCTTACCTTCGCCCATGCGCTCGCGCATGGCCTTTAGTTCTTGTAGCGATTTCATAGCACACCTCCGGATTTTAAGGTCAGTTCGTGTCTTTTTACGCCGCGGACGCCTAGGTTGTAGAGCTTGCCGCAGAGGTTAAACGCGGAGTCGTGGGTGGCAAGCAAAGTCACCCCCACTTCGCGCGCCTTCTTCAGCACGGCTTGCTCGGGCGCGGCTCCACCTACTAGCACCACTGCCTGCACGTCAAGCAACGAGGCGACGCCTACGACATTGATGTGGCACTGCACTGTAATCCACAGACAGTGGCCCGGGCACGTGGCCATCACGTTGCTTAACAAGTCGGACGCACAGGCGTACTCTACTGTGACGGGGGGCGACTTTAGGGGAGTGAGCACCTTGAGGTCTAGGGCGTCGATAATGGTCTGGCATATACTATCCCTCTCTGCCCATGGCGGGCGGTAGTTTGGTGGCCAAGTCCACCATTTCTAAGGCCAGTCGCTTAACTTTATCCCGCAGCTTAATGACGCAGTCAGTCTCGGTGGCAAGCCCACGTACTATGTCCTCGGCGAGTGCGCGGCAACTTGGCGCACCGCAGGCTCCGCAGTCTAGCTGTGGTAGCCCCTGCAGAAGTTCTTCTAGGTGTTCTAACAGGCGAATAGCGGCAGAAACGTCGCTGTCAAGCGGCAAAATAGGGCGGGGGCGCAGCGGCTGCGTGAATGAGATAAGCGGTGTGATGTGCGCACAATCCTCGGTGGCGACCAAGGGGAGGTGGGGCAGCAGTCGCTCTAAGCGCACCCTAGACACAAAGTAATTGGCTACCGTCAAGGGCCCGCCAAGGCACCCGCCCGGGCAGGCTTGCGCTTCGATAAAGTCAATGCCGTCAACGTGCCCAAGTTCAAGCTCCTCAAACAGGTGCGACACATCGCGCACGCCGTTTGCGGCCAGGGAACGAGTCTTACCCAGGGCAATAGTCTCGCCACCCGGCAGTGCCCAGCCCGCTCCGAAGCGCCCCATGTGGGCAGGCAATGTGTCGTCCGCGGCAGGCAGCACCTTAAGCAAAGCACCATACGCTTCGCTAATGGAGATGGTGCCGTCTACATGAGACGGGTTGCCTTCGGGCTGATGCACCGCAGTCGTCTTGGCCGGGCAGGGTGTGATAAAAAACGCCCCCACTTGCGCGCGCGGGCCCCACTTAGCGTAAGCGCGCTGCTTGGCAAGCTGTGCGGCTAGCTCCATGGGCGTGTCGAGCGGCATAAGTTGGGGCAAGAGCTCGGGGAACTTCACTTGAATTAGGCGCACGATAGCGGGGCAGCTTGACGAAATCCAAGTCCGTTCCGGGTTGTCGCGCAGGAAACTGCGCAGGGCACAGGTGATATAATCTGCCGCTTGGCCAACCTCAAAAACATCGTCAAAGCCTATTAAACGAAGCGCGCTCTGCAGTTGCCTAGCGGTGATATCCTGCCTAAACTGCCCGTAGAGGGAGGGTGCAGGCAAAGCGATGCGGTAAGCGAAGTGCTGCAGTTTTTGCAGCCCGTCGCTGTAGGCGCTCTTGGCGTTGTTTGGGCACACGCGGATGCACTCGCCGCAGTCGATGCAGCGCTCTTCCATAATGACGGCCTTGCCGTCGCGCACGCGAATCGCCTCGGTAGGGCAGAGCTTAATGCAGTTCGTGCAGCCCTTGCAGCGCTCCGCGTCAAGACGTACGGAATGGAAATATGACACCGGCGCACCTCCTCTAATGATAATAATATCACAAATTCGCGATAAAGTATAATCTTAAAATTACGACTTTGCCAAGGACGCGACAAGCTACTGCTCCATCTTTAGTTATTTATTGCACATGACATGAGAAGAATTTCACGAATGGAGACGTGAGGGTTGTCGGCTCCTGGCTCCTAGCTCCTGGTAGAGGGGAGGTGCCCAGTGCCTAGTGCTCAGTGCCTAGTAGAATGGTGTCGTGGCGGTGCTGGGAGTCAGCAGCCAGGAGCGCCCCGTCTATGCTGAGCACTGGGCACTAGGCACTGAGCACTAGACGCGTGGATAACCCTCCCACCAAAAAGATACACTAACCTCTAGGGGGAGGGGAGGTGACCGCCGTTGGCCAGAAAAGCGCGGAATCTGCTTAGAAAGCCGCGCCCTTTGGTTTGCCACGCGCGTAAGGCTATACCGGGGGAGCTTACGGGGAACCTCGACGAGGACTGTGAAACGCTAAAGCGCCTCATCGGCACGGAGGGCGACTTAGAGTGGCGTCTACTTTACTCGCGTGGGCATCACCGCGCGGCGCTCTTCTACTTTGCGAACATGGTGGACGTCACGCTCCTTAGCCAAGGCGTTATCCGCCCTATCCAAAGGTACGAATGCCCACTCGAACCGGCTGTGCTTGCGCAAGCGGTAGTCGAGGTTCCGGGGTACAATATGGCGCGAGCCGCGCTAGAGCTTGCACAAGCTATTGCCGGCGGGCAGGCAGTCCTGGTGTGCGACGGTTACCGCGAGGGTCTAATCCTTGACGCAACAAAAGTTGCCGAGCGCAACATCGAGCGCGCGGCCTCCGAAGACGTTTTAATCGGCCCGCACGACAGCTTTTCCGAATCGCTAGACACCAACTTGGCACTACTCCGCAAGCGCCTCTCTAGTCCTAACTTGAAGCACAAGCTCCTAAACGTGGGACGAGTTTCGTCTACAGGGGTAGCAGTGCTTTATGTCGCCGGCATCGTGAATGACAAGCTTGTGGAAGAAGTTCTGCAACGCATCGAGCGGCTAGATATCGACCACTTATACGCGCGCTCCTTAGGCGACCTTATCTGCGATACGCCGCTAGCCATCTTGCCACTTCTGCGCAATACGGAGCGTCCGCCTAGAGCCGTGGCCGCCCTCCTGGAAGGGCGAGTTATTGTTATTGTTGATGGCGACCCGGGCGCACTTATTATCCCGTCATTTGCGCCGGAAGCGCTGCAGTCGGCAGAGGACTACTATGAGCGCCCGGCGGTGGCCACTTTTCTGCGTGGCGTAAGGCTGCTAGGCACCATCATTGCTGCTTTCCTACCCGGCCTGTGGGTGGCCGCAGTCGGCTTTCACCACGCCATTCTGCCGCCGGCTCTATTTCGCTCCATTCAGGCAGCGCGAGAAGGCGTGCCTCTCCCGACAGTTGTAGAGATGATTGTGCTACTCATTGCCTTTGACATCATCGTCGAGGCGAGCACACGTATGCCTATGCGCGTCGGGCAGGCGCTAGGCATAGTAGGGGGCATTATCCTTGGACAAGCCGCTGTACAAGCCGGGTTTGTCAGTCCGGGCAAAGTTATTATTGTCTCCCTGACCGGTCTGGCTACGTTCACGCAACCTTCGCCGGCGTTGCTTGGTCCGCTACGCGTAATAAAGTACGTAGTCCTGGTCTTTTGTAGTGCCTTAGGCCTTTTTGGCGCAACTTGGAGCATTATCTTGCTGGCGCTGCAGGTCTCGTCCTTTCGCTCCTTTGGGTACCCTTATATGTATCCGCTCTCGCCCTTCGCTTGGCGCGGCGCCCTAGACGTGTTCGTGCGCGCGCCTATGCAGTGGCAGCCACTGCGCCCTACTCTGCAGTCCGAGAATACGCGGCGCATGGGCAAAACTCCAAGTCTGTCTAAGAGGAGGCCTGGCGGCGATGCTTGACGCCCGTCTCAACCCTTTTCACGCCGCTGCGGCCATTCTCTTGGTGACGATTGGGACAGTTTTCTTCCCTGTGGCGGCAGTGGTAGTGCCCTTGGCGGGGGCCGCGGGCTGGCTTTCCGTACTCCTGGCTTTTGCCGTGGCTCTGCCGTGGGTATTTAGCGCGATGTGGTTGGTTGCGCGTGCTCCGGTAGGTGACTTCGGGCAGGCTGTGCATGCTTGGCTAGGCCCCTGGCTCGGGCGGTTGTTTCTCCTATACTTAGGCTTTATCTGGGCCTGGTTGGGCGGTTTGCTCCTAGCCCAGAGCGGCATGGTTACGCAGGCTACAGCTTTGCCTGACACGCCACAAGTAGTACTTAATGTGGCCCTTTTGCTGCTCGTTGTCCTTACTGACCTAAGAGGTGTCGAGGTCTTTATGCGCACGCTCGAGCTTTTGCTGCTCTTTAGCACACCTGTCATTGCCATCTACATTCTTATTGCCCTAAGTGTAGTGCGCGTCGAAAACCTGTTGCCTCTCTTCGCCGAAGCGCCCATACGCATTGCCCACGCGTCGCTGCTCGCCCTGCCGTGGGTCATGGAGGGCATTTTGTTTGCCCTGTTCGCCTGCGTGTACGTTAATACGCGCAAGAACCTGCACTGGTTAGCCGCTCTAGCGATAACAGTGGCCGGTTTGCTGCTTTCCTTGACGGTTGTGCTTACTCTGGGGGTGCTCGGGCGCTCCGTCACCGAAAGCTTCGTCTATCCGACGGTGGAACTGACGCAGGTCATACACATCGGGTTCTTTCTCCAAGGACTAGAGGGGCTTCTCTATCCGATGTGGGCTATCTTCTCGTATGTCAAAGTGACTGCAGCGTTTGTCCTAGTCTCGGAAAGCTTGCGCGGCATCTATGGTGGCTTTAGGCAACCATTTCGGGGCCTCGCGGTGGGGGTGTTGTTTCTTGTCATCTCTGCTCTGCCCGGTAGCTTTACAGAGCTTGTCGCCTCTATTAGCCGGGTGGACAATACCTTCTTCATGTTAATGTACGCTTTCTTGCCCCTCGTCTGTCTGTTTGCCTATCTAAGAGGCAGGAAGGAGGCGAAAATACCTGCGTCGGCTCGCGTTGCTCGTCGCCATTAGTCTGGCCTGCCTTGCACTGACAGGCTGTTGGGATTTACACGAAATCACTGAAGTGGCCCCGGTCACAGGTCTTGGTCTTGACGTCGGCACGCTGCCCGGGACAATTAGGCTGTCCGCACAGATAGTTCCTCCCCAGGCAGTTGGCGCTGACGCAGGCCCAGCCGGTGCGACTAGTTTGCGCGTCTTGAGCGTCGAGGCGGCTACGGTGACCGAGGCTATGCTGCTGCTGTCGGCGCACATTCGGCGGGAACCTTTCCTGATGCACTTAGGCTTCGTGGTATTTGGCGAAGAAATGGCGCGGGCAGGGATTGGGGCAGTGTTAGGGGGGCTCCATGGGAAGATAACGATTCGCGGCTCGGTGCCAGTATTGGTTGCGGCGGGCAGTGCGCAGGAAGTGCTCCGCGCTCGCTCCGGCGTAGGGAGGGCGCCGGGGGCGGACGTCTTAGAATTGTTGGCGAATATGCGGCGCCTCCCATTAGGGCGCGTGGTCACGCTCTACGATGCAGTTAACACGCTTTCGGGGCTTGGGGGAGAGATAGCGCTACCTATCTTGGACCTGGCCCCCTTACGCTTAGAAGCTGCCGACCATCAACCCGCGGATGGCACGGGTCAACAGGGGCAGCAGCTGATGGAGGTGACTATCGGGCGCACCGCGCTGTTTGTGCGCGACAGGTGGGTGCATGACTTAGATGTGTTTCAGACGCAGGCACTTACCTTGCTCTCAGGCGATGTGACACAGGGCGCCCTGTCGATTGCGCACCCTACCGCGCCGGGCGGGGCGATGGCTTTGCAGTTTTTGCGCTTTCGGGCGCAATTGAAGCCCGAGGCATCGCCGCAAGGGCCTGTAGCGCTACAGGTAAAAATAGAGATTGACGCGAGCCTCACCGAGACACGCGCCGGGTACGACTTGCGCCAAGCAGGGCCGCAGCCGATACTTGAGGTTGTGGAGCAATACGTTACAGCCCAAGTAACAGAGCTCTTTGCGCTAATGCAGGAGATAGGGAGCGATAGCCTAGGTGTCGGCAACATGATTTACCGCAACCAACCGCGAACATGGAGTCACCTAGAGCCGCGTTGGAGCGAGCATTACCGGCAAATGACCGTAAGCGTAGATACTAAGGCCCGACTCAAAGATACCAGTATGCTGATGCGGCTGTTTGCAGTGCGCAGGGAGTAAGCTGTGGCCTACATCCAGACAAACCAAATAAACAGCGTGCCTAAGGTTACGGCGGCTACCGTGACGGGGAAGCCGATTCTAAAGAACTCAAAGAAAGATACTTTGTAGCCATGGCGCTTAAGCATGCCCACGGCCACGACGTTCGCCGACGCGCCAATGGGCGTAATATTGCCGCCAAGACTTGTGCTTAGCACGAGGGCAAACAGAAGTGGCAGGGGACTAACCCCCATGCGTTCGGCTAATAGACCGACAACCGGGAGCATGGCAATCGTGTAAGGGATGTTGTCGACAAAGGCGGAGACGGCCACCGAGACTAGCACAATCAGCACGAAGGCGGTAAGTACCGAGTGTCCGGCAAAAGCACTCATGTAGTCCGCAACGGTAGCCACGACGCCTGACACGCTAAGCCCACTTATCAGCACAAATAAGCCGGCGAGCAAAAAGAATGTCTGCCAGTCTAGTTTAGTCAGCTCCATGGCAAACAGCTCCCGGCGGGAGTTCCAGAGGAGGGCTACTACGCCAAATGAGGCCGTAATGAGGCCCGGTAGCGCATCCGGACGCTCGGGGATAAAGGATGATGCTGCGAGCGTAAGTACGAGCAAGACAATAAGTAGTGCCGGCGTCCAAGAAGTGACTTTAGGCGGCGTCTTCTTGCCGACTCTGCCCTCCGCACCGCGAAAGAACAAGAACATAATGGCGCCGGCCGCGATGGCTCCAAGCTGCACGGCGAAGAAAATGCCGGGCCTCCCTTGCATCCAGAAGAAGTCCGCAAAGGTCATGCGCGCGGCTGTCGCCAGCAACATACTAGGCGAGTCGCCAATCATGGTAGCTACGCCTTGCAGGTTTGAGGCGATAGCGACCGCTATGAGCACCGGTACGGGGGAGACCTTAACTCGCTTTGCCGTTTCAAAGGCCAGAGGAGCGGCAATAAAGACCGTGGCTACATTTTCGATAAAGGCGGAAAGAACGCCGGCAAAAGCCACGATGGCTAAGAGGGCAACTGCAGCACTCCCTGCTGCATTTACCATTTTTGCGGCTAGATAAGCCGGGGCTTGCGATAGGACGAATAACTCGGCAAGAATCATCGTGCCAAAGAAGATGCCGAGCACGTTCCAGTTAATGGCCTGCCAAGCGTCATGAGCAGTTATAACCCCGAGCGCGAGGAGCACTAGGCTACCGCCCCATACATAAAAGAGCGCCCGATCGCGGTTTAGAATAAACAAAAGAAATGTAACGGCAAAAACCAGAATAGCTACGAGTTGATCGCTCAAGCTAAAACACCTCCACACCGTTTAACCGCAGACAAAAACCTCTGCCCGCTAAGCGAACAGAGGTCTTGCTTCAAGGTAACCCTTGTGCGCAGCCGGTGCCAAGAATGGCACGTGATGACGACTGACGCAAGTAAGCTACTCCCCTCGTGGTCAGCTCCATAATAGCAGTGCCGGAGGCAATTAGCAAGGGGGAGTGCCCAGTGCCCAGTGCCTAGTGCTCAGTAGAGAGGGGTCGCAGTGCCACGACAGTGGCTTTCCGCTTTCCGCCTTCCGCTGTAAGCCGTATGCCGTATGCTGTACGCCGTAGACTTCAGCGTCCTCTACTGGGCGCTGAGCACTGGGCACTGGGCACTGAGCACCTCCCCTCTACTAGGAGCTAGGAGCCAGCAGCTAGGTGCCCCTACGGCTCACTGCTCAAAGCCGGCGGCTGGCGGCTGGCGCTTGGTGGCCCCTTCGTCCCACAAGCCACAAGCGACAACATGCGCCTCAATTCGGTTGACACCGAGTCACCACTCTAGGATAATAAAGGGCATAGAAGAGGACGAGGCGATTTGATGGCAAGTGCATTGGTAACAGGAAAAACACGTTTGCGCGGCGAAGTAAATGTGAATGGTTCCAAATATGTGGCCTTAGCGGCCATCCCGGCGGCCTTGTTGGCCGACGAACCGGTGACGATAGAGAATGTGCCCGACTTAAGCGACGTACGGGTCTACTGTGAGATTCTTTGCGGCTTAGGTGTGCGGGCTACTTTCGATAACGGCGTTGTGACGGTAGACCCGCGCGGCCTGTCGTACGGCGTGCCAAGGCCGGAACTGATGCGCAAACTGCGCGCTTCATACTATCTGCTTGGCGTCATGCTCGCGCGCTTTAACCGTGCCGAGGGGGCTTTGCCGGGTGGCGACGACATTGGGCCGCGCCCGATTGACCAGCACCTGAAAGGCTTTCGCGCGCTAGGTGCTGACGCACATATAGAGCACGGCGCAGTCAAGCTTTCCGCCCGCAAGCTTTCCGGCAACTCCGTGTACATGGACGTGGCCAGTGTGGGGGCTACTATAAACATTATGCTCGGCGCCGTGCTCACAGAAGGCCAGACGACAATCGTTAACGCCTACCAGGCGCCGTGGATTATCGACCTTTCCAATATGCTTAACGCCATGGGCGCGCGCGTCTTTGGCCCCGGCACGGAAACAATCCGCATCCAAGGGGTAAAGCGATTGCATGGGTGTCGTCACAGCATTATCCCAGACCAGAGCGAAGCAGCTACACTCATGATTGCCGCCGCCCTGACAGGCGGAGACGTCACTCTAAACAACGTTATCCCCATGCACCTTGATGCGGTTATTGCCAAGCTCAGGGAAACGGGTGCTGTTGTCGTGGCAGGAGAGGATGCTGTGCGCGTCATCGGTTCGCTTAGGCCTTCTGCTGTGAACGTAAAGACTCTGCCGTATCCTGGTTTTTTTACCGATTTTCAGGCTCCGATGAGCACTTTGCTAGCTGTTGCTGATGGGACAAGCATTGTTACCGAGACAATTTGGGACGAACGCTTTAAGCACCTAGAAGAACTCACTAAGATGGGCGCACGCGTGCGTATCGAAGGACGCAGCGCGATAATCGAAGGTGTGGAGTGCCTAACAAGCGCGGAGGTAAGAGGTAGTGACCTTAGAGCCAGCGCGTCGTTGGTGCTTGCGGGTATGGTGGCGGAGGGCGAGACATTAGTACATGGCATCGACCACATGGACCGCGGATACGAGAGACTAGACCTTAAGTTGGCTGAGCTTGGGGCACTGGTGAAGCGAGTATAGGCTCCATAGTAATATCCCAATAAATGGGGTGGTAGTGGTGGTGCAAAAGAGGCGTGAGGGGTTCTTTCGCCATGTTCCCCTAGGAGCCATAGCTATTCTTGCGGGGGCGTTGTTGGCCGTCTGGGTTATAGACGCGCCTTCGCTCGGCGTAGACACCGTGGTTGTCATCAGTACGCTAGTGGCTGCGGGGTACTACGGCCTTTCGGGAGCCGCGGTTGTGTTGGCCATGTACGCACTTCCGTCGGCAATTTTGCTTTGGCTAGCCAGAGCCTCGTATCCTGAGTGGGGCTTGCTTGCGGCTAAGCTCACCGCAACGGCAACCGGGGCTTACATAGTGCAGGCCTTAGCACTTACCATCTGGCGGCAGGTACGCACGGCCCACGGCAGGCAGCATATTTTGCGCCGCGAACTGAGGAGCCTACGTCGGGTGATGGAGTCGAGCGTCGGTATAGCCGCAGCCGTTGGTGCCGGTCATGAGGTGTTGGATTCTGCACTGCAACAGCTGATGAAGTTACCTTCTGCCGTGGGTGCGGCCTGGGTTATCGCCGGCGAGAAAGAGGAGCACTGTACCGTCGGCACTTGGCCGATGCAGCTTATGGGGCACTTGCGCGAAGTCGGCAAGACAACACAGGCGACTGCGTCTTACAGTGCGCCATATAACGTACTCACAGTCGGGTTTTCCGCGGATGAAGCAGGTAGCGGGGCCTTAGCAGTCGCTCTGCGCGGTCCTAGGCGTCGTTACCGTACGGCTTTGCGCACGCTTGAGTATGTTGCCAGAAGTGTAACTACGGCCTTAATCAAGAGCCGGGCGCTAGAAGTACAGCGCAAGCAGACGAGCTATCTTAAGCTGCTCAACGAGCTTGGGCGGCGCTTTGCCGCAAATCTGTCACTCGAAGATTTGTTTGACGCCATGTACGCAGAAACAAACCGTGTTATGGATGCAGGTGCATTTTTTGTGGCCCTGTACCATGAAGAGCGCCAAGAGGTTGAGATGCTCTATGCCTACGACGACGGGGAAAGACAGCCTCCGGTCACTTTCGCCATCAACCAAGGCCCAACATCGCGTGCCATTTTGAGTAAAGCCCCTGTTCTGTACAATCAAGACAGCCGCAACATACCCGGAGTGCAGATGTACGGCAACCCCGAGCGGGTTGTACAAAGCGTATTGGTAGTGCCCATCATGCTGCAGGAACAAGTGATTGGCGCGCTATCCGCGCAGAGTTACCAGACCGAAGCGTTTACAGACGAGCACGTGCAGCTCTTGTCCACTATCGCCAACCAAGCGGCCATCGCACTAGACAACGCCCAGCTCTATGAGCGCACGCTGAAGCTCGCTATGACCGACGGCATGACCGGTCTTGCCAATGCACGTTCCCTGCACGAGTCCATCACGCGACTAGTAGCACTAGCAGCAGAGCAGTCAGGCTCTGTGTCCCTAGCGATGATAGACTCCGATAGCCTAAAGCACATCAATGACCGCTTTGGGCATCTCGCGGGTGATGAGCATATCTGTCGCCTCGGCGAAGTTATCCGTGACAGCGTACGTGCTGGCGACATTGTGGCGCGTTACGGTGGAGACGAGTTCGCGGTGTTGCTGCCCAACACTCTGTCGGAAGAAGCCCGGACGATTGCAACGCGCATCCTGCAGGCCATACGAGAACTTGAGTATCGCGTGGGAGTAGCGACCGTTAGAGTTACCGCCAGCGCAGGGATTGCCTCATATCCGCAGGACGCTATTAACGCCGAAGGGCTGCTTCGCGCCGCGGATACCGCCATGTATGCCGCCAAACAGGCAGGTAAGGACAGGGTCTACTGCTACAGCGCCGACACCAGCCACGCGGTAGGAGCGTAGGCGGCTTTGAGCTGTGAGCTTTGAGCTGTGAGCCGTAGGGGCTGCCATCTGCTAGCTCCTGGTATAGGAAAGGTGCTCAGTGCTCAGTGCTCAGTGCCCAGTAGAGGACTCTGCACTCTACGGCGTACAGCATACGGCTTACGGCGTCCAGCCCCTAGCGGAAAGCGGAAAGCAGAAAGACACGGTCGTGTCATTGCGACCACCCTCTACTGAGCACTAGGCACTAGGCACTGGGCACTTCCCCACCAGGAGCCAGGAGCTAGGAGCCAACGACCCCTCACATTTTACTAGTCAACGTAAGGAGGTCCCCCATTGAAGAACGACATTTTTCGCATCGACCAACAAGCTTTTGCCGAGGTTTCCGAGTTTCTTGCCCAGCCTGACAACAGACTCATTAACGCCCTCACGCGGGTAGTGCATAAGTACGGCACGCCGCAGGAAATTAACGCCCGGGCCGAGCAGGCAAAGCTCCTGCCTAACCTGCTGCAGCGACTAGAGAACATGGGCTCCCCCTACCGCGACGACTTAGAGTGGCTGATGCGCGAGCGCGACAAAGGGGCGTTTGTGCCGCTCTCGGCTTACCGCCGCCAGGTCCTTGGCGAAAAAGCCGACCGTATGTACTTTGACGAAGGGCGCGCGGTTACGCTCGAGATTAGCGCGCTGCAGTACTTCCCGTGGCTGATTGCCGAGGCCAAGCAAGCTATCGCGCGGCAAGAGATTATGCCTGGACGCTACATACGCGTGCGCAAGATGAAGGAACAGGAAGCCGACCAAGGCGATACGTTAGCTATCGCCGCCGCCATGCAGATTGTCGGCGCAAGCTATGTGGAAACGCTCGACACCAAAGGCACAGACGGCTCAAACGTGCATTTAGGCGGCCCGAGCACTATTACCGGCTACTTTGGCGGCATCGGTCAGCCAAACGATTACGCCTTAAAGTGGGTCGACGAGTGCCTCTACTATTACACCAATTACGGCATCAGCCAGGTGCTCAATATTAACCCGGGCACCGTTTTTCTGGGCTACATGCTCTACAAGATGGGCATTAACATTACCTTTAAGATTTCTGTGTTTATGGGCAACGACAATCCTTACTCCGTCTTGTGGACGCTGCTTATGGCTCGCCTGATGGCGCGTGAGGACGGCACCACGCCGCTTGCCGGCTTTAATCTAGGCAACTCCGTCAATAACCACACGATTGAAGAGAGCTCCTATGTGCGTAAAGCTTTAGGGCTAGAGGGCAATGTGCGGCTTGAGCACCATATTACCGAGGCCTACAAGAGCATCGTGCGCCAGCCCTATAACCGGCGCGAGGAGCTGCTCGCGCTGGCTATGACCGTGCCGAATGTAGCCGCCAAGCACGAAGGCGGCGACCCTGAAGTCGAGCTTACCCGCGAGCACCCCTCAGATATCCTAGATTACTTCCGCAACAAGTCCGAGGTCGAGGCCTCAGGCGAAATGGCTAAACTCGAACAAAACTACCTCGACAAACACGCCGCCGTCAACGGCACTGCCCGTGCTCTAACCGAGAAAGGTCTGTCCTTTATCGCCGCGCGCAATCTGCACCGCTATTAGGAGGTGAGCTACGTGCCCAAGAAAAAAACCATTCTCGACTTGCACAAGATGAAGAAGAGCGGCGAACAAGCCGCCTGGGTCACGGCCTACGATTTTCCCACAGCGTCTTTTGCCGAGAAAGCAGGCATGGACATGATTCTAGTCGGCGATTCGCTAGGTATGGTGGTGCTCGGCTACCACGGCACCGTCCCGGTGACGATGGAAGACTGCATTCGCCATTGCCAGGCGGTGCGCCGCGGCGCGCCAAACACGTTTGTCATTGGCGACATGCCGTTTATGTCTTACCAAGTTTCGGACGAGGACGCAGTGCGCAACGCCGGACGCTTTTTGAAAGAGGCCGAGGTAGACTGCATTAAGCTCGAGGGCGGCGTGCGCGTCGCCAGCCGCATTAGGGCCATTAACGAGGCCGGTATAGTAGTAATGGGGCATATTGGGCTTACGCCGCAGAGCTCCGGGCAACTTGGCGGGCACAAGGCGCAAGGGCGCGACATTAAAGGCGCGCGCGCCGTGATTGAAGACGCGTTGGCCGTAGAAGCCGCGGGTGCGCTGTGCATCTTAGTTGAGGCGGTGCCCCCGGAAGTAACTGCGTTTTTGGCGCGCTTGCTTAGCATTCCTGTATATTCCATTGGGGCCGGCCGCTGCGACGGGCAGCTCCTGATTAGCGCCGATTTGCTAGGCAAATTCGAAGCCTTTACGCCTAAGTTCGTGAAAAAGTACGCCAATGTCGCCGAGGTCGAGACGAATGCTTTTAAGGCCTATATCGCCGATGTCAAGGCGGGGGCTTTCCCGGGAGAGGAACACGTGTACCGTGTGCTTGACCCTATCGAGGAATTTCAGGCGCTGTTTGCCGAGTATAGCTCTAAATAATATAAAACGCAGGAAGACCGCCTTGCCTTCGCGAAATAAAGCGTTGGAAGGCGGTGTTTCCGGTTGTGAAGATCGCAGTGATTGGCGGGGCTAGCGCGTTTACTCCCGGCATCATAGAAGGGTTGTTGGCGGAGGAGGCAGTCCTCGCCGGGGCCGAGATTTGCCTCATGGATATCGACAGCGAGAACCTAAGCATAATCGCCAAGCTATCGCGCCGCATGGTAGAGGCGCGGGGGGCACAGTACACCATAACCGACACTTTGCTGCTCGACGAGGCGCTGACGGGAGCTAACTACGTCTTGTCACAAGTGCGCATCGGGGGCCTCGCAGCCCGCGCGCTCGATGAACAGATACCGCGGCGACTCGGCTGTATCGGGCAAGAGACTACCGGCCCGGGCGGTTTCTCCTTTGCTTGGCGCTCTATTCCTTATATGCTGGAGCTGACGCGCCGTATGCAGAGCCTCTGTCCTGACGCAAGGCTTATCAATTACACCAATCCCACCGGGCAGGTAGCCCGTGCCGTGCTGGACAGCGGCTTTGACAAAATCACGGCGATCTGCGACGAGCCCTTCGGCATGCAGGTAGTGCTGGGGCAGTTGTTGCGCGTCAACCCGACACAGCTCGTCATAGATAACGTCGGCGTAAACCACTGCGGCGCGTTGACAGCCGCGCGTTACAAGGGGCGCGACGTCTTGCCTTGGTTACGGTCGCTTAGCGGCCCGCTAGCGCATGTCCCCGGTTTCGTGGGGAGAATGGCGCGCCTTTTGCGGCGCTTCGGGGTTCTACCTTCACCCTATCTCTTGTATTACTACTATACCCAGGAGATTTTCCGCGAGCAGCAGAGGCAAAAGCGGACGCGAGCGCAAGACCTGATGCTTAAACTCCCCGTTGTGTACAGTCACTACCGTGAGCAAGCGGAGCAACCCAAGCCGCGCCTGCGCTTGCGGCGTGGTGTCCCGGGGCACGGTGACTTAGCCGTGCAGGTAATCGCCAGCATGGAAGCTAGGCGCAACGACCGCCTTGTGGTAAACGGTCGCAATCAGGGAGTAATTGCGTGGCTGCCGACAGAGGCTATTGTCGAGGTGCCAAGTCACGTAAGTAGCGAGGGAGCGCGATTGTTGCCGGTACCGGGGGAGCTAGACGCGGGCCTAAAGGAGCTAATTGTACGCGTGGAGCGAGCCGAAGCCTTAAATGTTGCGGCGGCCTTAAAAGGCGACCGTCAACTCGCAGTTGAAGCCATGCGCATGCACCCGTTGGTGCCTAACCAACAGATAGCACAGTTACTGGTAGCCGACCTCTTAGAGGCACAGCGGCGTCTATTGCCGCAATTCTGATTGTCACAGGAGGCAACTATGGGGCACTTCGCAGCACTAGAATGGCACCTCCGGCAAGACCCCGGGCAGCGTGGGTTAGCGCAGGAACAGAGGCCGGGAACACTAGCCATTGCGGCCGAGCGACTAAGAAAAGCAGAAGCCGTCGCCATCGCCACAGGGTTCTACATCCCGTCCGCGCAAGCGGTCGAAAGTGACGGACCGCCCGGAGCAGCCTTTTTGGCGCGAGCTCTAGAACGCTTAGGCAAGGCTGTCTATATCCTCGGCGCTGTGAGCGCGCGCGAGGCCATAGCGGTATGCCGCGGCAACCTAGCCTTGCGCTCCCAGTTTGTCGCTTTGCAGCCCGGAAAGGTGCCCAGTGACCTCTGGCAGGACTATCCTTGCCAAGTGTTTGTGGCCTTAGAGTATCCAGGCCAAGGCAGTGACGGGAAGTGCCGCAATATGCGCGGGATAGACATTTCGCAGCATGTGCCGATGCTAGATGCAGCTCTGTCCGCCGCAGAGCGCGCAGGCATCTATACCATTGCCATCGGCGACGGCGGCAATGAACTTGGCTGCGGGAGCGCCGGACGCCGTATTGCCACGGCTGTCAATGGCACATCTATCGCGGCCGCTAGCGACGCGCAGTCTGTCGTCTGTGCGGGGGTGAGCAATTGGGGAGCCTACGCGCTGATTGCCGCGTTGTCAGTCTTGCAGAATGAGAATCTACTGCCTACTGCGGCGGAGGAGCAGGCTCTGCTAACGAGTCTTTGCGAGGCAGGTGTGGTTGACGGCTGCACGGCACGCCGCGAGCCGACCGTAGACGGACTTTCGGCCGACGTGTGCGCCGCCTTCCTGAACGAACTTCACGACCTTACCGCACAGTACCTAGCAACGCAAGCACATGTAGCTGTGGCAAGGGCCAGGCGAGGATGAAGGAAGCAAAAGGAAAGGGACGGAGCTTTTTGCTTCGCTCCTTGCTCCTAGTAGAGGGAGTGCCCAGTGCCCAGTGCCCAGTAGAGCCGTGTCGCAGTGGGACCCTTTCCCCTTTTACCTTGCACCTTTACCTCTGCTGAGCACTAGGCACTAGGCACTGAGCACTGAGCACTAGGCACTGAGCACTGAGCACTTCACCACGTTCACTAAAGGAGGAAACACATGCACATAGCAGAACGCATTCACAACATGCCTAAGTATCTGTTTGCCGAGATTGACCGCCTCAAGTGGGAGGCGCGCGCACGCGGCGTTGACCTAATTAACCTTGGCGTAGGCGACCCCGACGTGCCGACGCCTGACTTTATCGTAGAGGCCTTTGTCGATATCGTGCGCAATAGAACCGCTACGCACCAATACCCCGAATACGACGGGGACCCCGCCTTCCGCCGTAGCGCCGCCACTTGGCTACAGCAGCGGTTTGGCATAAGCGTGCATTCAGACCGCGAGCTAGTAGGGCTTATCGGTTCTAAGGAAGGCATCGCCCACTTTGCTTTGGCGGTAGCGAACCCGGGCGACGTCGTTTTGGTGCCAAACCCGGCTTATCCCGTGTATGAAATGGCGGCGATTTTGGCAAATGCCGAACCCTATCACATGCCGTTGCTGCCGGAGAACAACTTCTTGCCGGACTTTAGCGCCATCCCGCCAGATATCTTGCGGCGTGCGTCTCTCATGTACCTTAACTACCCCAATAATCCCACGGCTGCTACGGCAGAGTTATCTTTCTTTGCCAAGGCGGTAGAGTTCGCAAAACAGCACAATATCGTGATTTGCCACGACAACGCCTACTCGGAAATCACCTTCGACGGGTTTGTGGCCCCAAGCATCCTGGAGGTACCCGGCGCTATGGACTGCTGCATTGAACTAAACTCGCTTTCAAAACCCTTTAACATGACGGGCTGGCGGGTGGCCTTTGCCTACGGGAACGAGAAGCTTATTACCGCGTTACGCAAGGTCAAGACGGCTACCGATAGCGGTCAGTTCACCGCCATACAGTTTGCGGCCATGGAGGGGTTAGCGAACCCTACCGGCACTATCGCGCGCATGCGCAACATCTATGAGGCGCGGCGTGCCTTGGTCATAGACGCGCTCGGCAAGATGGGCCTGCCGTGCCCGGTGCCGCGTGCTTCGCTCTATGTCTGGCTGCCCATACCGGCCGGCTTTGCCTCGTCCCAGGAGTTTGCCATGCAGCTTTTGGCCGAGCAGGGCGTTATCGTTTCACCCGGCATCGGTTTTGGACGCTTTGGCGAGGGCTACTGGCGCATTTCCCTGACCACGCCGGACCCACGCCTCGCCGCCGGCTTAGAGCGTATCGCGGCGTTCCTTAGACGTTAAATTCAACGAAGGAGGATGGAGACTGTGCTTGCGAAAACCCTACTGGAAGATTGCATTACTGCGGCCCTCAGCACCGGGGGCGACTTCGCGGAAGTCTTTGTGGAAGACCGCTTCAGCAACACCTTATCGATGGTCGGAGGGAAAATCGACAGCAGCGTATCCGGTCGCGAATATGGGGTAGGCATCCGCATCTTTCAGGGCACCAACTGCGTCTACGCCTATACAAACGATTACAGCCGCGACAACCTAGTAAAAGTCGCCGTCGATGCGGCACAGGCGTTGCCGGGAGTAAGCGACACCTTGTGCATGAACCTGTTGAAGGGCAGTATCCCTTCGGTTAATCTAATCCGCACACTGCCAGATACTATTGACAAACAGCGCAAAGTAGCCTTGATGACGCGCGCCTATCAGATGGCTAAGGAGTACGACCCGGTTATTTCGCAGGTCTCCGTGCGCTACTTTGACGAAGACCAACATGTGCAAATCGCCAACTCCCGCGGCCTCTTGGTTGAGGATCGCCGCGTGCGCACGCGCACCGGCATTACCGCCATTGCCTCCAAGGGTGCGGAAAAGCAGTCCGGCACATACGCACCGGGAGCACATATGGGATTTGAGTTCTACGACAAGATTGACATCGATACATACGCGCGCGAGGCAGCCCGCATTGCCAGCACGATGATTCATGCCGATTACGCGCCGAGCGGCCGCATGCCGGTAATTATCGACAACGAGTTTGGCGGCGTAATCTTCCACGAGGCTTGCGGGCACAGTCTAGAGGCCACGTCGGTAGCCAAGAAGACCTCTGTGTTTGCCGACAAACTAGGCGAGAAAATTGCCTCAGACGTCGTCAGCGCGGTAGACGACGGCACTATTCCCAATGCCTGGGGCAGCCTTAACGTCGACGACGAGGGGCATCCCACACAGCGCAATCTCTTAATCGAAAACGGGATTCTTAAGGGTTATCTCATTGACATGCTAAACGGGCGCCGCATGCACGCTGCCGCCACCGGCAGTTCCCGCCGCCAGTCCTATAGATTCGCGCCCACTTCGCGTATGACCAATACCTTTATTTTGCCCGGGCCTTACAGCAAGGAAGAGATTATTGCCAACACGGAGTACGGCTTGTTTGCCCGCTATATGGGCGGCGGGTCGGTGAACCCGGCGACAGGCGAGTTTAACTTTGCTGTCAATGAAGCCTACATGGTGCGTAACGGCAAAATCATGGAGCCAGTGCGCGGAGCGAGCTTGATTGGCAAGGGGTCCGAGGTGTTAATGCGCGTTGACATGGTGGCCAATAACTTAGCGTGCGGACAAGGGATGTGCGGCTCGCTGAGTGGCAGTGTTCCTACCGATGTAGGGCAGCCCACCATTCGCGTGTCAGAGATTACCGTAGGCGGAAGAAAGGGGGACAAGTAAGTGGACGTACGCAGTTTCGCACGTGAGCTCTTCGCACAGGGCAGCGCTCTCGGTTTTGGCGATATGGAGGTATATGCGTCATCACGCAATCAGTTCCGCGTGGGCGTATTTAAGACTGAAATTGACAGCTACACGCTGGCAGAATCGCGCGGCCTGATGTTCCGCGGCCTCGTCAACGGCAAGATGGGCTACTCCTTTACCGAGAATTTCGCCGCCGAGGGGATAGAGGCGCTGCTTAAGGACGCTTTGGATAATGCAGACATCATGGACAGCGATGAGGGCGAAGAGATTTTCGCCGGGGCCGCCCCTGCGGAGTATGCGCTAGTTGATGCCTTCAGCGCGCAGTTGACTGAAGTCGTAGCCGGTGAAAAAATCGCTTGGGTTAAAGACGTCGAAAAACAGGCCTACGCGCTAGACAATCGGGTGTTTACCGCACAAGTCTCCGTAGGCGACACTGCCGGGGAAACGCTGATTATGAACTCCCGCGGCTTAGAACTGCGTCACCGCGACAACTTTGCCGCCGGGTACATCTCGGCCGTAGTCAAAGAGGGTCAGGACACCAAGCAATCTTATGCTTTTGTGGCGGCCCGCGATTTCTCGCGCTTTGATGCGGCCAAGGTGGCTAAGGAAGCCGTCGAAGAAGCGCTGTCACTGCTAGGCGCAGCGCCGGTAACCTCCGGCAGCTACCCTGTGGTGCTACGCAAAGACGTGGCGCAGGCCTTTTTGTCTACGTTCGCTTCGTCCTTCTCGGCGGATGCCGCGCAGAAGGGGATGTCTTTGCTCAAAGGCAAGGTAGGGCAGCGGATTATGAGCGATATTGTGACCATTGTGGATGACCCACACCTCGCGGAGCGCCCTAATGCAGCCCCCTTTGACGCCGAAGGCTTCCCGACGCGGAAGAAAGCAGTAGTAGAAGCAGGCATACTTAACACGCTGCTACACAACCAAAAAACAGCCAAGAAAGACGGCTCCGCCTCGACCGGCAACGCGCATAAGGCTGCCTACAACGCGCCTGTCGGCGTCGCGCCGAGCAACTTCTATATCGCACCGGGTCGGCACAGCTTCCAGGAGTTGCTTACACAGATGGGCGAAGGCTTAGTCATCACCAGCATCCAAGGCACCCATGCCGGAGCTAATCCTGTTTCGGGGGACTTCTCGCTTTCGGCCTATGGCTACTTAGTCAGCGGCGGGCAAATTGCGCGTCCCGTCAATCAGATTACAGTCGCGGGCAATTTCTTTGCCATGCTCTCTGACGTGAGAGCGGTTGCCGACGACCTCGACTTTGGCGTAGGGGCCATCGGCGCGCCGTCGCTCTACATAGGGTCATTAGCTGTGTCCGGAACCTAAAAGCACAGATGCGCGCGCCTCTGCTCTGGCTGAACACCAAGTCGCTGACGTATCTCGCACTTCTCACGGTCTTTGTGAGCAACTTCAGCTTCTTCCCGTTTGGCACCGGGTTTAGGTTTAGCCTAGCGGTGAGTGTGTTCTGCTTTTATTTACTTATGGAGGAGCGGCTTAGTCGTCCGGTCGCAGGCCTGACGACAGGCGTAGCCGTCACCGTCTTTCGCGCCGGAGCCGGCTTCTTGTTGGCAGATGTCCCGTTTCTGCACGGCCTAGACCAGCACTATCCGGCCGGAGTCTTCTATCTTCTGCTTGGAGTAGGGCTGGCGCTTTGGCGGCAGGGGCTAAACAGCGGAGGGCTGGATATTGTCTGGGCACTGGCCTTTTTGGATATGGGTGCAAACATCGGGGAGCTGTTGGTGAGAGGCGACTTCGCTAATCGCGACGTGTTACCGATGTTCTATCTCCTAGGCTTAGTGGCCTTGGTTAGGGGAGCCTTAACCGGCCTTGCTTTCACGGCGTGGCGACAGCGCGAGGTCATCATCGGGCAAGAGCAGAAAGAGCGCGAGTTTCGCCGCCTCCTGCTCTTGACCTCGGATGTAACCGGCGAGCTGCTCTATCTTGAAAACACACTAGCGCACGTGGAAACGGTCATGGTGCAAAGCCACCAGTTGTACAAAAAGCTAAGAGCCGCCGGCGTCGAAGACGCTGATGCTGCCTTGGCGGTGGCGCGAGAAATCCACGACGCCAAGAAAGACTTTGCGCGCCTCGCGGCGCGCCTCCGCCATGTCGTGGTTAGGGAAAGCCAAGGCGAGACACTGGCTCTCTCTACGCTCGCGGAAGTAGCGGTAAAAGCAAACCAAGCCCTAGCAGAGGAGCAGGGCAAGGAGGTTGCTGTCCACTATTCCATTGCCGGGCAAGCTGAAGTCGCGGAATACCATCGCATCCTAGCCGTTATCAACAACCTGATGGGCAACGCCATCGAAGCCATAGCCGAGGTAGGTTCGGTGTGGTTAGATGTGCGGGTGTCCGACGCGAGTCTATATATCGCCGTGCGCGACACCGGCAAAGGAATAAGCGCACCAGACCTAGGTGTAGTCTTTGAACCGGGCTACACGACGAAATTTAACCCCGTTACGGGGCAGGCTTCGACAGGCTTAGGTCTGGCCCAAGTCAAAGCGATAGTGGAAAGACAGGGCGGCGAGATTACCGCGCACAGCGAGCCCGGGAAGGGCAGCACGTTTACGGTGAAAATACCGCTGGCGAACTCATCCGAAGGATAGGGGGGGTAGCGTGCAATACCGATTCTTTGTAGTCGACGATGATTTTGCCGTCAGGCGTATGCTCCAGGAGATAATCCAAGACAGCGGGTTAGGCGTGGTAGCGGGCTCGGCTAGTTCCGGGCAAGAAGCACGTCTGGCACTGCTCTCTACCGCCGTAGATGTTGTCTTGGTCGATTTGCTGCTGCCCGATATGGACGGCATCGAGCTGGTGCGTCTCCTGTCCGGCGCCGTCAGCCCTTCCTTTGTGATGATCTCCCAGGTACAGGCTAAGGTAATGGTAGAGGCTGCTTACGAAGCCGGCATCGATTTCTTTATCCACAAACCAATAAATTCGCGCGAAGTGCGCGCCGTCCTGGCCAAAGTGTGCGAAACATTAGCCCTTAAGCGCACGGTAAGTAGTATTTACCGCTCGATGGCCGAGCTTGGGGTTTCGACTTCTCAGCCAAGCGCGGATGTTGCAGATAAGACAAGGCTAAAAATCAGGGCGCTGCTACACGACTTAGGCATTGGGGCAGAATCCGGCGCACGCGACCTAGAAGACGCGGCCCTGTTTATTGCGCGCGCCCGCACACGGGACACCCTTTCCATGAAAGACTTGCTTCTACATATCGCCGGCGATAGCCTCACCGCGCAAAAAGCGGCTGAACAGCGCATGCGGCGAGCCGTGCAGTCGGCTCTGCATCACCTCGCTGCGCTAGGGCTCGAGGATTACGCGCACCCTCGCTTTGAAAACTACGCTGCCACATTCTTTGATTTTGCCGAGGTACGGCGCGAAATGCGTCACGTGGAGCACAGCGCGCCATATGGCGGCAAGATTAGCCTGAAGCGCTTTTTAAATGCTTTGGCGCATGCCGCGGAGCGGTAGGAGCTGCCAGCCGCCAGCCGCCGGCCGCCAGGAGAGGGGAGCGCGTGCTCCGTGCTTCGTGCTTCGTGCTTCGTAGATTAGTGCTCAGTGCCCAATGCCCAGTGGGGCGATCTCGCGGTAGTGCCCGGTACCCCTTTAACCTTGCCACCTTCCAGCCTGCCCCTAAAGCCTAAAGCCTAATGCCTAGCGACTAAAAGCTGAGAGCCCCAGTAGTTCACGATTCACGATTGATGATTCATGATTCCCACTCACCTCACAATCTTTATATACTCCGCATTAGGGTCTTCGGTGCCGTATATTTGTGCGTCTGCCTCTTCGAGCATGCGCACGTAGTCGATAATCTCTTCGGTTAGGATTTCTCCCGGACAGATAAGCGGAATACCGGGAGGGTAAGCCATAAGCATCTCGGCCACGATTTTCCCCTTAGCCTGATCTAAAGGCACGCGCTTAGTCTCGGCATAGAAGGCTTCGCGCGGCAGATAGGCAAGTGCCGGGAGCGGCGGCAGCTCAATGGGCTGCTCGCGCACGTCTTGAACTTGGTATTTGCGCGCAATCTCGCTCAGGGCATGCACGAGGGTGCGCACGGCTTCTTTGCTATCCGCAATCGAGACTACGCATAGGACGTTGTACAGGTCGGAGAGGTCTACTTGAATGTGGAACCCTTGCCGCAGGATGCGCTCCATTTCAAAGCCGGAGATGCCTAAGGCTCTCACGTTTATGCACAGTTTAGTAGGGTCATATTCATAGCAGCCCGGCTGTCCGACCATATCGTTGCCGTACACATAGAGGCCGGGGATGTTATTGTTGATTTCGTAGCGCGCCCAGTTCGCGAGGTTAATGGCGTGTGTAAGCATTTCTTGCCCGCGGAAGAAGACCTGTTTGCGCGCCATATCTAGCGAGGCCAATAGCGGGTAGCTTGGGCTGGTAGTCTGCGTCAAATTCAGGGTCGTCTTCGCATACTGGGCGTCTATCAGGTCGCCCCGCGTGAGTAGCAGGGAGCTCTGGGTCATGGAGCCAAGGAGCTTATGCGTGCTTAGGGCAGCCATGTCCGCCTTAGCTTCCATCGCTGACAGTGGCAGACTGGGATGGAACTTAAGGTGGGCTCCGTGAGCCTCGTCAACTAGCACCGGTATCTCGTAGTCCTCCGCAATCTCCACAATGCGCTCTAGCTCCGGCGCCATGCCGTAGAAGGTCGTGTTAATAACAAATATGGCCTTGGCGTCGGGTTGTTGGCGCAGTGCTTGGCGTACTTCGTCGGCGGTAATGGCCATGGCTACGCCTAGGTAGTTGTCCACGTAGGGCTGGATGTATACAGGCTCAGCCCCGGTTAAAATCATCGCTGAAATCACGGATTTATGGGCATTGCGCGGTACGATAAACTTGTCGCCCGGGCGCAAGGTAGACATCAACATGCAGTGAATGCCTGCGGTCGTGCCGTTGCTGAGAAAATGGGCGTAGTCTGCACCGAAGGCCTCGGCGGCGAGGTCTTGTGCTGCTTTTATCGGCCCATGCGGCTTGTAGATGCTGTCGAGGTCAGGCATGATGGTGAGGTCAATGTTCATGACATTCTTGCCGACAAAGCGCGTAAACTCCGGTAGCCCCTTGCCGTGTTTGTGGCCGGGGACGTGGAAAGAGAGCGTGCCCTCGCGCACGTAGTTGCGCAGCGCGTCAAAGAGTGGTGTGCGGCTCTGTCGGCGCAGAAGTGCCATATGCGCGATGTCTTTTTTAGTGCTCAACCCGAGAGCCTCCTATCGTCCGTCCTAATGCTGCGCTAGGTCGCGTAAAGTGCCTTAAACTGCTTTCCCATGCTTTTGGTAGCGTTTTGCTCAGCTTTGCGCATGATTCTCCCGCTTTACGCATACAACGATATATTAAACCTAAGGAGGGGAATGTTCAAGTGTTGTGGGGATGCACTTTGCACTTGGCACTTAGCACTTCGTGGAGGACGAGGGGTTGATGGAGTGCCCAGTGCTCAGTGCCTAGTGCCCAGTAGGGCGGTGTCGCAGTGGCAAAAAGCTCACAGCTCACCGCTCAAAGCTTCTAACGCCTAACGCCTAAAGCCTAGAGCCTGATCCCGCCCCCTAGTTCATGATTCACGATTCCTGATTCATGATTGCCACGGCGCACCCTCACAGCTCACAGCTCACCGCTCAGCGCTTCCCCAAGCGACAAGCGACAAGCGACAGTCTCCTCGCGCCTTGCGCGGCGCGTTGCACAGCCTTACGCCCTCTGGTATGCTAAGCTTAGAGAAGATGATGGAAAGGGGAGACGAACATGGATTATCGCAGAATCTACGTTCAAGCTATTGTCCTTAACGGCCATCATGTACTTATGGTTAGACCGCCGGGGGGCGTATGGGCACTGCCTGGGGGCGACGTGGAAGAGGGCGAGACGCCTGAGGATGCCGTGCGTCGCACCGTGGCCGAACAGACCGGCGCGGAGGTTAGGGTGACGCGTCATCTTTCGCGCGAAAAGCGCAACGAAAGCTTGCATCGCATGGTGCTGACATTCTTAGCCGAACAGCTCTCCCTGAAGTATGACCCTGCGTCCCGACGCGGTTCTACCGAAGTAGACTGGCGTAGCTTGCGCTCCGAGGAGCTCAAAGAAACCATTTATGAAAAGCACTTGTCGGGTAAAGAGAGGAAGTAGGGGTGCCCAGTGCTCAGTGACCAGTGCTCAGTAGAGCGGTGTCGCGGTAGCACCCGGCTTTCCTTCGGTCAGAGCTCAAAGCTCAGAGCTCAAAGCCCGTCCTTCTAACGCCTAAAGCCTAAAGCCTAAAGTCTCTCCTCAAGCGACAAGCGACAAGCCACAAGCGACCAACAAGCAAGGAGGTCCCACATGCAAGACAACATGCACTTCATTGACGAAATCCTGCAGGAGCTTAAAAGCAGCGGACTCTACAACGACATCAAGGTAATAGAAAGTGCGCAGGGCGCATGGATTGTAATCGGTGGACAAAGGAAACTCAACCTATGCTCCAACAACTACTTAAACCTTGCCAACGACCCGCGGCTACGGCAGGCAGCCATAGAAGCAATAGCTCAGTTTGGCGTCGGCCCGTCGGCAGTGCGCAGCATCGCCGGCACTATGAGCCTGCATGCTGAGCTTGATGCGGAAGTAGCCAAGTTTAAGCGCGTCGAGGCTGCGCTTACGCTGCAATCGGGGTTTATGGCTAACCTCGCGGTCATTCCCGCCTTAGTCGGCAAGGACGACACCATTGTCTCCGACGAGCTAAACCACGCTAGCATTATCGACGGAGCACGCCTAAGCCGCGCCGAAATTAAGGTGTATAAGCACAATGACCCGGATTCGCTTGAAGCGGTACTTAAGGGCATCGGTGCCGGGCGAGTTCTAGTAATTACCGACGGCGTCTTTAGTATGGACGGAGACATAGCCAAACTACCCCAAATCGTGGCCGTCGCCAAACGCTATGGGGCAATGACCATGGTCGACGATGCCCACGGCGAAGGGGTACTCGGCGAGAACGGGCGCGGCATTGTCGACCACTTCCATTTGCATGGGCAGGTTGACGTCGAAGTCGGCACTTTCTCGAAAGCTATCGGCACAATCGGCGGGTTTGCTGCGGGGAGCGCTCGGCTGATCGAGTACCTAAAGCAGCGCGCTCGGCCCTTCCTCTTTAGCTCGGCCCTCACTCCACCTGATGTGGCGGCCACGAAGCAGGCCATCGAAATCCTTACCGCGAGCGGTGAGCCGGTAGAGCGCTTGTGGAGTAATGCGCGCTATTTCAAAGAAGGCATGCGTAACCTAGGCTTTGACATTGGGAGCAGCGAGACGCCCATAACGCCGGTGATGCTAGGTGAGGCCGAGGTCGCAGGCGAAATGAGTCGCCGCCTATTCCAGAGGGGAGTATTTGCCACCAAGATCGGCTTCCCGACCGTCGCTAAGGGTAAAGCGCGCATTCGCGCCATGATTTCGGCCTCACACACAGAAGCTGACCTCGACTACGCACTCGATGCGTTTGCCACTGTAGGCAAGGAGATGCAGGTTATCAGGTGAAAAAGATATACGCCAAAGATTTAACTGTGGGCACACAGGTAAAGAGCCATTTCTTTGTTATCGAAAGAAGGCTTGTCAACTACACTAAGAACGGTGTGCCCACTTGCGGCATGGTTTTGTCCCTTGGCGACCGTACAGGTCGAGTATCTGCGGTAGCTTGGAACGAAGCCCTTGTGGCCGACAACTCCTACCGCAAAGACGACATCGTATGGGTGTCAGGTCGCGTACAAGACTACCGCGGCGACAAGCAGATTTACATCGAGGAAATAGCGCGCGCGAACATTGCAGACGTTGACGCCCTTGACTTTTCTACTCCTCCGCCGCGTCCGCTTGCCGAAATGTGGCGCGAACTAGAGGCGATTATGTCGAACATCAAAACCCCGTGTTTGCGGGATTTATTGTCACGCTATTTTTCGCTGCCTGGCGTGCAGCATGCTTTCCAGCAGGCACCTGCCGGTCGCGACGTACACCACGCCCATGTAGGTGGGCTCCTTATGCATACCTTAGAAGTCATAGCCTATGCCGAGCGCATGGCAGAGGTGCAAGGCGCACGCCTAAACCGCGACCTGCTGCTTACAGGGGCAATCTTTCATGACGCCGCTAAAACCGAGGAATACGAGCCGCGCGCCTTTGGGTTTGAAGTTACAGATAGAGGCAAACTCATCGGCCATGTGGTGCTGGGAGCAGAGCTAATCGGAAGTCTGACAGAGGGCCTGCCCGCCTTCCCGACGGCCCTGCGAGATGAACTAAAGCATCTCGTCCTTAGTCACCACGGCCAGCGGGAATGGGGCTCGCCTGAGGAACCGAAAACCGCTAACGCCGTGGCACTGCACCTAGCCGACTTAACCAGTAGCAGACTAGCTCAGGTCGACAAGATAATTAACGAGACCCTTTCGCTTGGCGAGCGCTGGTCGGCGTGGGACAGGCGCCTTGAGCGAAGCATCCTAGCAGATGTCTGGGAGGGCGATAAGAGTGAAACGTAGCGTATCTCTGGTACTTGTTTTGCTCGTCGCAGCCGTGGCCTGGTTTCTGGCTCGGCCGGGTGGCGGCGACGACCTAAAGACCCGCCAGCCCTTTACGGCGTTTCAGCGCGCGATAGCGGAGAGCAGGCCGGTGTTCGTTATGATTACCGCGGACACTTGACGCGCCTGTGTAATAATGTATCCCGCGGTGCGGGAACTTAAGGCCGAGTTTGGCACACAGGTCGCCTTTGTTGTCGCGGATACGACGGAAAGGGAGACGGGGGAGCTCGTTCTGCGCTTCAACGTGCGGACTATCCCTCACTTCGTGATGATTTCCGCAACCGGGCGTGAACAGCAACGCGTCGGGGGTATGTCTAAGGAAACACTGCGGCAGTTTCTGCTGCAGGGGCTTGACCCATGATTGCACTGGAAACGCTACAGAACATACTGGCGGGGCAGCTTGGTTGGGCCTTGCTGGCTGCATTTTCAGTCGGGGTATTAACTAGCCTCTCTCCCTGCATCATTGCGATGATGCCGTTGGTTTTGGGCTATGTAGGCGTCTTTAAGGGCATAAAGACGCGCCGTAGCCTGCTCCTTGTGCTCTGTCTAATCCTCGGGCTGGCCAGCGCCTTTACGGGGCTCGGGGTGGTAGCAGCCCTCCTAGGCGGCATGATTGGCATCACCTCCGACTTTCTGCCGCTCTTGCTAGGCGCAGTGCTGGTTTTGATGGGACTTAGTCTGATGCAGCTCATTCAGCTACCTGTTTCCGCCATTAGTAAGCTTCCTCTGCGCACGGATGGGTTGCTCGGGGCCTACATAGTGGGATTGGTGTTTGGGTTTGCAGCGTCACCCTGCGCGGGGCCAGTACTTGGCGTCATCGTCGGTGTTGCTGCGGCCTCCGGGCGCATCTATACGGGTGGGCTACTGCTGTTTGCGTTTGGGATAGGGCAGGGCGTGCCGCTGCTGCTTGTGGGAAGCGCAGCGGGAGCCCTCCGCGCTTGGCGCGGTCTAAGTCGCTACTGGGACTATGGCGCGTACGTAGCCGGCCTGCTGTTTGTCGGCGTAGGGCTTTATTTGATCTTTAGTAACCTATGAAGATGGGGGCTGCTGGTAGAGAGAGCGTGCTTCGTGCTCCGCAGAGGACGGGCACTTCGCACTTCGCACTTCGCACTTCGTGGAGACAGAGCGTGCTCTCAAAGCTCAAAGCCCGTTCTTCTAACGCCTCAAGCCTCAAGCCTAAAGCCTCTCCCCAAGCCACAAGCGACAAGCCACAAGCGACAATTTCCTGGCGGCTCGCGCCTCACCGCCCACCGCTCACCTGCGTACACTGAGGTAAAGTGCGCGTTGGGGGAGTGCAGGGTGAAAGTTCTATATGTACTGCCGCCGGACGGTTCGACGCTCGAAGTGGACGAGTCACATCCGTCAGTCTTTACGGTGGCCGCACTGCTGTCGCGCCAAGGAATAGAGGTATCGATCCTGTTGCCGGCCGGCATGCAAGCACCGGAGGTGCTCGGAATACGCCTATACCGTTGGCCGCTCGTTTTTTCTGCGGAAGTGCTGCGACAGGTACTTCGGGAAACGCGGCCGACAGCAGTGCACGTTGAGAACTGCCCGTGGCTAGTGCCCGCCTTACGCCAAACCTATCAAGGCTATGTGCTGCTCCACTTGCAGTCGCTGCGGCCCCTTGCCCAAGACGCAATTTCACGCCGTGACCTGCGCCTGTCGCTCTGCTTAGTCGACCAAGTAGTCGTCCATAGCTTCTTCTTAAAGAACCTCTTTATCGGGAGGTTCTATGGCTTGCGCTTGCGCGTGAACGTCGTTTACCCCGGTGTTGATGGGTCGGTCTTCCTTCCCGCACACGGCGATAGAGGACTTATGCGGGAGCGACAAAAGCAGCGCCTGCTCTGGGAAGTGGAGCCGGACGAGAAGGTTCTGTTGTTGGCCCACACAGCGCATGACCCAAAAGGGCTGGAGCTACTGCAAAATTGTCCGCTTGGCACAGAACTGAGCCGCGTTAAGATTTTGGTCGTTGGCAGCACCCCTCTTCAGCCAAAAATCTATCGAGCGGCCGACATGTTCCTTTACCCGACACAAGACCGCGCCGCGGCGGGACACGATTGTCTACCCGCAATGGCCACGGCGCTACCGGTTGTGGCTAGCCTGCGCGGGAGCGTGCCCGAGGTGGTAGGACCGCAAGCCGGACATTTTATTCGCCAATTTGCTGACGCTAAGGCGTGGGCTAACGGGCTGCTCGCGCTAATCTCAAACTCCATGCTACAGAAGACAATGGCACAGGCCGGGTTCTTGCGCAGTCGCGTTTTTACGTGGGAGCGCACAGCGCGAGAGTTTTTGGCGCTTTACTCGCGCGGACATCTTTCTCTTGGTTAAGGGGCTACACTGTGCTAGAATAAGCAAAGAAATAGTCAAGCAATCACCGAGGTAGGGGATTACACATGAGGGAAGTTTTTAAGCTAAGCGTCACACTCGCTCTAATCTGCGCTATTGCGGGAGCAGCCTTAGCGGCCACTCACTCTGTCACTAGCGTCGTCATAGCCGAGCGCAAACAAGCTGAGCTACAACGGGCACTCGGCGATCTTTTGCCTGTCGCCGACAGATTCGAGGAAACAACGCGTGACGGTGTCACCTTCTTTCTAGCCACTAAAGACGGAAAGCCCGTGGGAGCAATAATGCAGAGCGCCGGTAGCGGCTACGCAGGTCCTATCAACCTGTTAGTCGCAGTCGACATGTCCGGAGCGGCGCAGGGCGTGCGCATTACCGGGCACCGCGAGACGCCGGGAATCGGAGACCGGGTAGCGGCCTCGGCGTTTCTGCGTCAGTTCACCGGCAAGACGGCGCGCGACCCACTGGCGGTGGGAGGCGATGTCCAAGCCATCTCCGGCGCGACATTGTCGGTACGTGGCGTAACTGCCGGGGTGAGGAATGCACTGCTCATGTTTGGACAGCACGTCCTAGGCGCAGCGCCGCCTGTTCCGGTCGACAGATTTGTGCGCGACCTCGCGACTATTCCTGACGGCGAGTATCAGGGTGAAGGAAGCGGCTTGTTTGGGCCGGTTAGAGTTTTAGTCACCGTCAAGTCCGGCCGAGTGGAAAGTGTCAGGGTTTTGGCCCATCAAGACACGCCGGAGTATGCTAATCCCGCCTTCGTGGAGCTGGCTAAGGCCGTAATCCGCGAGCAAGACCCAGAAGTTGACGCCGTCTCGGGCGCGACCGGCTCGAGTGAAGGCTTTGTGTCAGCAGTCATCGATGCATTAGAAAAGGCACCTAACAGGTAGGATAGACGCGCGAGAACAGAGTGAGCTATAAGGGCTGCCGTCATGTTGGTGGTAGCTCTTAACTTTGTGGGGGGATTTTTGTGTCGCGGTATACTCGACTATTCGGCTGGACTCTGGCTTTGTTCCTGCTTTGGATGCTGTTTGCGCAAAGTTTTGATGTTCAGTCTGTAATTACCGGTTGGCTGGTGGCGGGGTTAGTAACCTTTGTTAACCGCGACCTGCTGCTTAGTTTCACCAATGACCTGCACATCAGCCGTACAAACCTTTCCGCTTGGCTGACTTATGTTAGGTACTTAATCGTTGACGTCATCAAGGCCTCCGTGCAAGTTGCCGAACTCGCTTTCGCGCGCAAGTTAGACATAAAGCCGCAGTTTGTCACGCACGAGAGCAAGCTCAAGGAGCCGATGATGCGCGTATTCCTGGCGAACAGCATTACCCTGACGCCGGGCACAATCTCGGTCGAAGCGCCGGCGCAAGGAAACTTCGTCGTACATGCCCTGACGGACGGCGCCGCGGCCGGACTTGCCGGCTGGCACATCGAGAATTTGCTGGCAGAGATAGAGAGGCGACATTAATGGAACGAACCGTACTTTTGGTTACGTGTTTAGGGCTCATGTTGCTCACTTTCGCGTCCTTGTATCGCGCAGTTGTGGGCCCGACGCCCGCTGATAGAGTTGTGGCGATTAACGTTATCGGCACAAAAACGGTAGTCGTGCTGATGCTCATTGGCTACATTTTTCATGAAGTCCCGTATTACCTTGACGTCGCCATCGTCTACGCGCTAATAAGCTTCCTTTTAACTATAGGAGTGGCTCGCTACATCGAACGGGGCACCATCGTATGAGAGGTACGAAACTATGATCGCAACCCTTATTGGCACAGCGTTTCTCTTTGCGGGCTTGTTCTTTTTCACGGCCGGCACGGTCGGTCTGCTGCGCTTCCCCGACGCGCTCTCGCGCATGCATGCTACGACAAAATGTGATACCTTGGGTGCCGGACTGGTATTGGTCGGCCTAACATTCTTTGAGGGCGGCAACGTATACCTTGTGCTTAAGGTCATCCTGCTTATTGTCTTTTTGTGGGTTACAACCCCGGCAGCGGCGCATTATATGGCGCGAGCCGTTTACCGCACGCGAAGGGAGGACAAGCATGCTAGCGGCAATTAATGTCCTCTTGTTGGCATTTCTGGTGGTCTGTGCTATAGTCGTGGCGCGCACTAAGGACCTGCTCAGCGCGACGATTATTTTCGGTGCCTACAGCATGGTCATGTCCATTATCTGGCAACAGCTGCATTCGCCTGACGTCGCCATTACTGAAGCCGCCATCGGTGCCGGGGCAACCTCGCTCTTGTTTCTTGCCGCCATCAGCCGCACCGGGAGGCACGAAGAATGAGAAAGACCATAACCGTAATAATTTTGCTTGGCATCGGCGTGCTGCTGACGCTGATGGTTGCGGAGATGCCGCTGTATGGCGACGCGAGCGCTCCCGCTCACCAAGGCATTATGCAGAAGTACCTATCCGATAGTGTGCGCGATACCGGTGCACTTAACACTATCGCCGCGATTATCATCGACTACCGCGCTTACGACACCTTAGGCGAGGCCACCGTCTTGTTTGTGGCGGTCGTAGCTGTAGGGGCCGCGCTCTACGGAGGGTACGAACATGCATGACATGATTCTAGAGATGCTTGGGAGAGTGCTTATCCCAGCCACGCAGCTCTTTGGCGCGTACATTCTTTTTCACGGCCACCTTTCGCCAGGTGGGGGCTTTTCCGGCGGCACCATCATCGGCGCGAGCTTTATCTTCTATAGCCTAGTCTATCGGTTTACGGCCAAGAAGCACCGCCTAAAGCACGAGACATCGCTCCTGTTTGAGGTAGGCGGAGCACTAATCTACGTAGGCGCGGGCCTTGTGGGTATCTTGGTAGGACGACACTTCCTTACCAACCAGGGAGTATTTCCGACCGGGGAACCGGGTCGCCTCTGGAGCAGCGGCATGATCTTGCTGGTGACACTAGGCATCGGAGCAAAGGTCGCCGGCACGGTGTTTACGCTGTTCCAAGAACTGCTGGAAGGGGGCGCAGGACCGGATGGCCATCATTGAGCGACTATGGATGAACATCTACTACTTAACGTCTGTAATGCTCTTTATTATTGGCTTTCATACTATGCTTACTCACAACAACCTGCTTAAAAAAATCATGGGGATGAACATCATGGACACGTCGCTGTTCTTGTTCTTTGTCGCTATTGGCTATATTCGCGGCGGGCAGGCGCCTATTCTCAAAGAAGGCGTCACGCTGTACGTCAACCCCGTACCTTCAGCACTTATTCTTACAGGTATAGTTATTTCCGTAAGTTTCACTGCTTTCGCTTTAGCTCTGGTTGTGCTCCTGCATAAGCAGTATGGCACAATTGACGCAGACAAGATTATCGCCCTAAGGAGTAAACGACATGCCTAGTGTGACACATGCGCCTGTACTTATTGTCGCTGTCTTGCTCCTTGCCGCCTTTGTTACTCCGCTCTTTGGTAAGCGCGAGTCTGCCGTAAATGCGGTCTTCTTGGGCGCAGGCCTGTTGGCCTTTGCCCTAGCCCTACGTATGACGATGCAGGTCTTAGCGCAGGGCACACTCAGGTATCCCGTGGGCGGCTGGCCGGCGCCATATGGAATTGTGGTGTGGGTGGACGTTTTCGCGGCCTTTTCCTCCCTCGTTATTGCCACCGTATCTCTCATTATTTCTTGGTTTGCCGTCTGTGGCCCGCGCGAGGTGCGCAACAACAGTGCATATTTCACTCTCATCCTTCTCCTTACTGCGGCGATGCAGGGCATGGTAATGGCTGGGGACTTGTTTAACCTCTTTGTTTTCATCGAGATTAGCTCGCTCGCGGCTATCGCCATTATCGCCATCAAGGGCACTAAAGAGAGCGTGGAAGCGAGCTTCCGCTACCTAGTCCTAAGCGCCCTAGGTTCCGGAGGACTGCTCTTTTCTATAGCCTTAATCTTTATGATCACCGGACATCTCAATATGGACTACATTCGCGCTACGCTGACCATAACAGCAACACAGTACCCCTTAAATCTACTGACTGCCATAGGCCTAATGGTAGTAGGATTCGGCGTGAAAGCCGCCCTCTTCCCTATGCATGTGTGGCTGCCCGACGCGCATTCTAACGCCCCTACCGCCTCTAGCGCTTTGCTCAGCGGTCTAGTCGTAAAGGTTTACATCATTGCGCTTATGCGGATTGCCTACTTAGCGTTAGGGCTTGAAATCTTTGCGCTGTTGCCGATACGACACCTTTTCTTGGCGCTTTCGACAGGCGCGCTGATGGTAGGCTCGGTTTTTGCCATGGTACAGGATAACGTCAAGCGTTTACTGGCCTTTTCCACGGTAGCGCAAGTGGGATATATCTTCCTAGGGTTTGGCTTGTTCAGTCAGCGCGCTATTGAAGGCGGTGTGCTACACATCCTTAACCACGCCGTAATGAAGTCTCTTTTGTTCTTAACCGCCGGGGTAATAATCCACCAGACCGGAATCAAGAAGCTGTCGCAGTTTAATGGCCTAGGACGCAGGATGCCGCTTACTTTCGCGGCTTTCGCTGTCGGCGCAATGTCCATGGTGGGCATCCCGGGTACGGCTGGGTTCATTTCAAAGCTGTACTTGGCGCTTGGGGCACTTGACGCGGATATGATGATCTTCGCCGTGTTTATCCTCATCAGCAGCCTGCTTAACGCAGCCTACTACTTTCCCATAATCATCTCCGCCTTCTTTGGTAGCGATAGCGAGGTGCAAGTTAAAGAACCGGCTATGAGTGTGTTGGCACCTATCGCCGTGCTGGTGGGCATGGTCTTTTTCTTTGGTTTGTTCCCTTCACTGATGGTTCCTCTGGTACGCCAGACAGCTCATCTCTTCGTGAGATAAATTGGAGGCCAATCTATGCAACCTACCTCATGGTCGTTAACTTTGCCTATACTCGTGCCGCTTTTCCTGGCTATAGTTATCTACGCCGTGGAACGCCGCTCTTGGCAGCTGCGTAACGGCCTTTCTGTATTGGCGGCCCTAGCTTCTTTTCTGCTCGTGGCACAGCACTATCATGTAATTATGGCCGATACAACGTTAATTGCCGAGTTTCCGGAGCTACTGCCTCCGCTTGGCATTTCGTTTCGCTTGGACTATTTAGCGTTTCTGGTGGCGGCGGTAGTTTCCTTTGTCTGGTTGGCAGTCACGATTTACTCTACCGCGTATATGGTCAAGGAGCATGCCAAAAACAGGTACTACCCTTTCTCCGTGCTGACATTAGCGGGCGCTATGGGCGTTGTCCTAAGCGGCGACCTGTTCACGTTCTTCTTGTTCTTTGAAGTGATGTCGCTTTCGGCCTATGTGCTGGTAATCCACGAAGAGACCGCGGAAGCAATGCGCGCGGGCTACAGGTATCTTATTCTCACTATTATCGGCGGACTGGCCTTGCTGTTTGCGATTATGGCCATCTTTCAGGGTGCAGGCACAGTTGCCTTTACTTCCGGCGGCCTGCCGCTTGAGGTAACCGGCCTCACTACCTTGGCCTTCCTTGGCTTTCTCGTCGGTTTTGGCATTAAGGCGGGTATGGTGCCCTTGCATGTGTGGCTGCCGGAAGCGCATCCGGTAGCACCTAGTCCTGCTAGCGCCTTGCTTTCGGGCTTGATGCTTAAGACCGGTGCGTTTGGGCTTATCCGCGTCGTGTACCAGATTTTTGGTCTAGACATGGTGCAACGCACGGGGTGGAACGATCTACTGGTCTGGTTGGCGGCTATAACGGTTTTCCTTGGGTCGGCTGTGGCTATCACCCAAGATGAAATCAAGCGCCGGCTTGCGTACTCAAGCGTCGGGCAGATGGGATATATCCTCCTAGGTATAGGGTTGCTGCAGGAAAGGGCTTTAATTGGAGCGATATTTCATATCTTTGCCCATGCCTTTATGAAGTCGAGCCTGTTCTTAGCGGCAGGGTCTGTAATCTATCGCACTGGCAAGCGCAGGGTATCAGAGTGGGTAGGCATGGGAAGAAGTATGCTCGTCACCATGTCGGTCTTCACGGTAGCCGCTCTCTCGATGGTCGGTGTGCCCCCGCTAGTCGGGTTTGTTTCTAAGTGGGAGTTAGCACTCGGCGCGCTTGATGCAGGCAGCATTGCGTTTGTCATGCTGCTCTTGCTTAGCTCACTAATGAACTTCATTTACTATTTTCCACTTATTCAAAATGCCTTCTTTGGTGAAGGATTAGCGCACGCAGAACAGGCGCGAGCTAAGCGGCCAGAAGTGCCTTGGGCTATGCTCGTGCCTATGGTCGTCCTCGGCCTCGTTATTCTCGTCATCGACCTACTGCCCTATAACATCGCCCTAGAACTCGCCGAGAGAGCGGCAGACGCCCTTTTCTTAGCTAAATAGGGAGGACAGAGATGTGCGTTCGCTAGACCTCTTGCTCCTCGCGCCCATACTGCTGCCCCTCCTTGGTGCAGTTCTGGTCTTTCTTTGCCGCCGAAATCAGCGACTGCGCGACGCGATAACGATTGCCTCTGCTTTGGCGGCAGTGGCTGCTGCCGGAGCAGTCTATGTCCTAAATCCCCCGCACCGCTTAGAGCTCGTCTTCTTCCGCCTTGTCGATTACGGGCTTAGCTTTCGCCCGACAGACCTAGGTACACTTTTTGCCCTACTGTCAGCAGGGCTATGGGCGTTAATCACGGTGTATGCCGTGAGCTATATGCAGAGCAGTCACTCGCAGACGCGCTTTTCGAGCTTCCTCTTGGTGAGCCTCAGCGGTTGCTTGGGTGTGTTTCTGGCCGGAGACTACTTTACGTTGTTCCTGTTCTTTGAAATCATGACTTTCGCCGCTTATCCGCTTGTCATTCACGACGAAGACGACGAAGCTATGCGCGCAGGCGATAGCTATCTCTACATGGGTGTGGCCGGAGGGCTGGTGTTACTGCTTGGCATTCTGCTCTTGGTTTGGACGACAGGTACGGCAGACATTGTGCCGGTGCTTGACATACTGCAGGGTGGAACAATCAGTCCGTATGTGGTAGCGCTAGTGTTTCTCATTGGGTTTGGGGTCAAGGCAGGGTTGGTTCCTCTGCACGTATGGATACCGCACGCCTACCCTGTGGCGCCTGCCCCCGGCACGGCGTTGCTTTCGGGCGTGATGGGCAAGACCGGCTTCTACGGCATCCTGAGCGTTCTTACCGTTACATTGTCATTGCCGGTTCCGGCGAAGGCAACCGCCGCCATCCCACAGCAGATTGGCTTCGTACTTATCTGGGTAGCCCTGCTCACGATTCTTTGCGGCGCGATTATGGCTTTGTTGCAGAGGAACGTCAAGCGCCTCTTGGCCTATTCCAGTATCAGTCAGATGGGCTATGTGATGCTCGCCGTCGGCTGTGCCGCATACTTAGGCGCCAAGGGTGGCCTACCCTACACCGCCGCCGTGTTTCACGCCTTTAATCATGCTGTGTTTAAGGCGGGGCTATTTATGATGATGGGGTCGGTGTACCTGCGCGCCCAGTCACTCGACCTAGGCAAACTTGGGGGCATGGCAAAGGTATTGCCCTTTACGGCTGTTACGACTTTGATTGCCTCCCTAGCCGTCCTTGGAGTCCCCGGTTTTAGCGGGTTTGGCAGCAAGAAACTTATTCAGTACGGCATCGAGAAGGCTGCTTCGTACCACGGCGAAGGGCTCCTGACTTGGGCTGTATGGCTGTTTATACTGGGCTCAGCTTTGACGGCCGCGTACTTCGTTAAGCTCTACTACGGAGTGTTCCTAGGCGCGAACCGAGGGCAAATAACGCAGGGAACCAAGGAAGGCGTAGCTATCCCGGCGGTGCTCGGCCTTACTGCGGCTAGTATCGTGGCGATAGGTTTGTTCCCGGAGCGTTTCATTGGCCTAATGGCCAGGAGTGCGGCGAGCACCGTAGTCGACTTTGGCGTAATGATGCAGCAGCTATCTGGCGTAAAGCTGTGGACTACGAGCTCGTATGTTGCGGTGGCTATTCCTGTAGCCCTTGGGGTACTAATTTTCCTAGCGGCGCGCCACTATCGGTTTGGCGAGGGCGCTGTGCCTTGGTGGCTGTCTGTCGAGGCGGTGTTCTATCGCCCTGTGTATCAAGGTTTCCTTAGGCTTTGCTGTAGCTATGTTACGCGTGTGGAGGGCGGCATCTGCGACCTCTACGACAGGAGCGGCAGTGTGTCCCATAGTGTTCTCCGCCGCGTCAAGAAGTTAGACGACATGCTCGACGAAGGCTATGAGGTGGCGGGCCGCGCGACAAACCTAGTAATAGAGCAAGCGCGCGGGCTCGAGCAGGGGCTTGAGGAGAGCTTCACTCACGTAGGGCATGCGGCGGTGCAAACAACACGACGCATGCGCAATGAGGCGGCTAGCGAAAACGAAACCGGCGAACATCAACCGGTAGTCTGGAACCCACAGAACGTCACGTTGGGGTCACTGGTGGTAGCCGGGGTGATGCTTGGGGTGCTGGTGGTCTTGTATGTAGTTGGAATCAGAGTCCTAAGGTAAGAAAAGCGAGGTGCGTCGTTGACCGCGCTAGACAAGAAGATTTTGCTTGCCATAATTGCCGTAATGCTTATGGCAGGCACCTGGGTCCTTTACCGCCACTTTACGGTGAGGCCCGGCGGGGTGGCGATAATTGCCGTGGATAACCGTGAAGTAGAGCAAGTGCCGCTCCGCCAAGGAGACGCGCTGCGCCGCTTTACGGTGCGCGGGACGCGCGGAGACCTGCTGATTGAAGTAGACGGGGAGTACATTCGTGTCGTGGAGGCAGATTGCCCGGATAAAGTGTGTATCGGCATGGGGAAGAAAAGCCGTCCAGGCGAAGTCATCGTGTGCATGCCAAACCGCGTTATTATCCGCGTGGAAGAAGACACGCGCGATTAGCGCGCGAACAAGGAGGCAAGGCAAGTGTGGGATATCATAGTTAACCCCATCGCCGGGCGTGGCCGCACGCAAAAAGCGCTTCCCCGGTTGGAAAGCGCACTACAGGCAAAGCAAATCCCCTACCGGCTGCATCGCACTAAAGAGCCCGGCCATGCGACGCTGTTGGCGCGCGAACTAGCGCAGACCGGGGCAGTGGTCGTAGGCGCGATGGGGGGAGATGGCACCGCGCATGAGGTGCTCAATGGGCTCATCGGCACGGAAGCGACGCTAGCGGTTATACCTACCGGCACAGGGAACGACCTAGCGCGCGGTTTAAACGTTCCCCTCGAGATTAACGCGGCGGTGCAGGCGTTGTCAGGCGCCCCTACGCGCGCCATTGATTACGGGGTAGACACTGACGCCGCCTTTGGCGTAATCTTAGGCCTTGGCTTTACTACGCAAGTTATGACGCACGTCAACAGGTACAAGGACTTCTTGCGCGGCCCGTTAGCTATTGCTGCGGCGGTCGTCAAAGTCATTCATGAGCTTACTCCCGATGAGATGGCAATTGAATTAGATGGCAAAATTATGCGGCGCAAAACCGTCGCGGTATTTATCATGAACTCCTGTTGGACAGGCGGCGGCATGTATGTAACCCCGCGAGCGAAACTCAATGACGGACTGCTGCATGTATGCCTTGTCAACGAACTAAGCCGCACGGCTTTGCTTGGCTTGTTGCCTAAGGTCTACTCGGGCGGACACGTAGGACACCCCGCGGTAGAGTTTTTTACCTGTAAGACGATAAAGATTTCGGCCGAACGCACCATGACCAAAATGTTTGACGGCACCGTTTATGGTAGCACGCCGGTGGCAGCAAGGGTTGTGCCGGGAGGCATAAAAGTCCTAGCGCCGAGTGGAGGCAGGCTGTTACCTTAAGCTAGGTCGCGCTCGCCGCCGCGCTCTCTCCGGCTAACCTGCCGCTCCCGAAAGCCCAGTGCAGGTTGTAGCCGCCGCATCTGCCGTGCACATCAAGTACCTCCCCGGCTAAAAATAGGCCGGGGTGTTTCTTTGACCTAAAGGAAGGGATATCCACTTCGCAGAGGGGCACGCCGCCCCATGTTGTCTGTGCCTGTTCCCAAGTGTTAAGTCCAAGGATGGGGAACATCCAGTTCCACTGCAGAGCGGCGAGTGCTGTAAGCTCGCTGTTGCGCAGTTTGCGTGACGGCAGGTCAAGTGGTAGAGAGGCCTCCTGCAAGAGGGGCGCAATCAGTTGAGTTGGGAGGTAGCCTTGTAGCGCGTCGTGCATAGACTTGTGGCCGAGGAGTCGCAGGCGGTCGCGCAGATAGCTTTCCAGTGCGGGAAGAGACGCTTGGTCTGCTAGGCACAGGTGCAGTGTGAGTCCGGCGCGGTGTCCGATATGTGCAGTTAAGTCAAAAACGGGTATGCCGGAGATGCCGTAGTCGGTAAAGAGGACTTCTCCCACTTCCTCTTTGGCAAGCTCAGGTATAGACACCCGTGCTTGCAAGCGCAACCCTGACAGCCGCTTAAGGTGGGGGCTAGAAAGCCTAAGGCCTACGAGTGCTGGTGCCGGGGGCAAAATTGTGTGCCCGAACCTAGCGGCAAAGTTGTACCCGTCTCCGCTACAGCCTAGCTGTGGGGCGGCTTTGCCTCCGGTAGCGAGAATAACCGAGCGTGCCGCGAGTCTTTGCCCGTCCTGGGTCACTACTTCTAGGGCGCCGTCGCGCTCGGTCGAGTCGATTGCTGCGACGTGGGCATTCTGGGTAACACCGACCTTAAGGCGTGTCAGCTCATGCAGCAGCACTTCCAGGACGCTCTTCGCCTGCATGGTGCGCGGGTAGAGGCGTCCATCCTCGGGCGTGAGTTCGAGGCCAAGCTTTTGCCAATAGGCGCGGGTATCGCCGACAGTGAGTTTGTCAAGTAGGGGACCAAGTAGCGCCGAGTCCTGGCTTACATAATGCGCGGGGGAAATGTCAGCGTTACTGAGATTGCAGCGGCCGTTGCCGCTGGCCAGGATTTTCTTGCCAAGGTGAGGACGCTTCTCAAGCAGCATAACTTTTGCGCCCGCGCGTGCGGCGGCAATTGCCGCAGGCAAGCCGGCTGCCCCTCCACCTACCACACAGACATCAAACACATACATCACTCCCGCTAAGCATCCTGGTAACTTCGCCGCAGCGCAATCTGTGGTGCCTCGGACGTAGGGTGTAGGAGCACAGTGACATCGCACTGGTATGCCTCTAAGATGGCCTCACGCGTAATAACCTCAGCCGGGGTTCCGGCGCTAAGCACTCGACCGTCAGCGAGAAGCAGCAGGTGGTCGCAAAAAAGTGCCGCTAAGTTAATGTCGTGTAGCACCGCAATTACCGTGTAGCCCTTGGCGACGAGTTCGGCGAGCAGTGTCAGGAGTTCTAGTTGGTACCTGATGTCAAGGTGTGTGGTAGGCTCATCGAGGATTAAAATGTCGGCCGCTTGCGCTAGGGCCATAGCAACCCTTACGCGTTGTCGCTCTCCGCCGCTCAGCGTGCCGAAGCGCCGCGTGGCCAGTGCCTGTAGCCCTGTCTGTGCTAGTGCGGATTCCACCGCGTTGTGGTCAGCCTGAGAAGGGGAGTCTAGTAGCCCTTGGTGTGGGATGCGGCCTAGTTCCACCATTTCCCGCACCGTAAGTTCCGTAAGCTCCGCCTGTTCTTGCGCCACGACAGCGATATGGCGGGCCAATTCACGCTGTGTGAACGCTTGGAGTGGGCGGTCGTAGATGCGGATTGACCCTTCCTGCAGGGGCAGCCACCGGCTGATAAGCTTGACTAGGGTTGACTTGCCCACACCGTTAGCGCCCAGAATCCCCGTAAAAGTGCCTTGACTAAAACTCGCCGAGACTTCACGGAGTACCGGCTGCCCAAAACGATAGGAAACCTTCTCGACACTAATGGCAGGCATTAGGCCACCTCCCGCCGTTGGCGCGACAAGAGCCAGAGGAAAAACGGCCCGCCGCACAAAGCAGTTATAATCCCGACCGGGAGTTCCTGCGGGCGCATAGCAACGCGTGCCAAGAGATCGGCGCAAGTCAGGAAAATTGCCCCGCATAAGGCCGCAGTGGGTAAAAGGCGACGGTAGTGATGCCCGACAAGCATGCGCGCGAAATGCGGTGTCATCAAGCCTACAAAGCCAATCATGCCGCTTACTGATACGGCTGCCGCCGTAAGTAACGCTGCCGTCCCCAAAAGCAAGAGGCGCACACGGCTTACATCTACCCCTAAATGGTGCGCAGTCGCATCACCGAGACTGATGGCGGTGAGGTGGCGGTGGTAGGCGTAGGCGATTGCCAAGCCGACAAGTAAGTAGGGGAGCATCAGGACGAGGTGACTCCAGCCGCGTCCGGCGAACCCTCCCATCAGCCAGAAGAGCAGGGGGTTGATTCGCTCGCGGCTTAGCAGCACTAGGAACGACACCACCGCAGAAAGCGCGCTATTCATCGCGATGCCTGCCAAGAGCAAACCTAAAGTCGATTGGCCGGCCACTCGCCGCGAGATGATGAGCACAGCTAAGAGCGCGAGCATTGCCCCCCCAAACGCCAGCGGAGTTACAGCTCCGAGGCCAAAGAAGGCAAAGTTTAGGCCAAGTAACAGGGCAATCGCCGCGCCAAGGCTTGCGCCCGAGGATACACCAAGCACAAAGGAGTCGGCCAAGCTGTTGTGCAAGAGGCCCTGCATAATGGCACCTGCCGTCGCCAAGGAGGCGCCTACAGCCGCCGCTAGAAGAGCGCGTGGCAATCTCAGTCGCCAGGCTATCACAGCATCTACTGACCAAGTGTTCGCAGGTGCAGTCACTAATTCCTGCAAAGCCGCCAACAGGCGGGTGGGAGCGATGTCGACCGCCCCCACCACGAGGCTTAGGACTATGCTTAGGGCTAAGACGATGCCTAAGAGGGCGTTAGCCGACCACGCGCGCATGGCGGCTAATTTGTTCACCGCCATAGGTCGGGGTGTAACTGGGTGGAGAGAAGCCGCAGCGCTTGCCCGATGCGGGGCCCGGCCCGCAGGATAAGGTTTTCGTCTACCAGGTACACCCGTCCGTCACGCAGGGCAGGGATGCTGCCCCAATCGGCGCGCTGCCTGACTTGCTCTACCGTCTCGGTGGCATGGCCGTAGAACATGACCTGTGGCTGCCTAGACAAAAGCTCCTCCAGCGAGAGCGTCGGCCAGGCAGTCGTTGCGGTCGCCCCTAAGTTCACGCCGCCCGCGCGGGTAATAAGTTCATTGATAAACGTGTTGGGCCCGGCCGTCATGATGGGGTTAGACCATACCTCGTAGTACACTAGCGGCCGCTGTGCCTGTGTTAGTGTTTTGACGCGCTCGTCAACGGCATTGAGCTCCGCCGTGATTTGCCGCTTAAGCTCCGCCGCGCCGCGCGCCTGACCGGTGACCCGCCCGAGGAGGTCGGCGTTATCTAGCACTCCCTGAATGCTTTCGGGATGCAGGACAATTACCGGAATCCCTAGCTCAACTAATTGCTCGCCGACAGTTTTGTGTAGGCTGGCGGCTAAGACGAGGTCGGGTTTGAGGCTAACTATTTTTTCGATGGAAGGGGTGGCAAATGAGCCGACGCGTTCCTTCGTGGCAGCTTGCGGTGGGTAGTCGCAGAGCTCGGACACACCGACGGTTTCTTCTGCTAGGCCTAAGGCAAAGAGCATTTCCGTGTTACTCGGGGCAAGTGAGACAATGCGCTGCGCCGCGCGCTCTAGGCGTACTTCGCGGTCTAGGTCATCCGTTACGACAATGCTCGGCCGCAGTACGTTAAGTACGGCGCAACCGGATAAGGCCACAGCGAGAACGAGTACGAGCGACAATACAGCAATGCGTTTCATGAGTGTATCCTCTCCTTACATGTAGGTTTGATAACAGTCGTCTGTCACCGGTGAGCAATGCTCTCAACTAGACCACAGGTAACCCCCTTGTCGCACAAAGTAAAGCCCTCAACCAACGGTTGAGGGTTCGATGCAAAGCTAAGTACAAGCTTTGACCTAGTCCTTTCGACCGAAGGACGGAGTCTTGGCTCTGGGGCAGGTTTCCTGACTACGGGAGTGACGCGCCTAGTTCCTTCCCATTCGCGCGCGAACAGTGGTTAAGTATAGGCACTACCCGTTACAGTGGCGGGACCGCTCAGGATTCTCACCTGATTCCCTTTTAACCCCTACAGCTAGGGGCACCCCACAGCGTATTTAGTTGATACACTCAGTATACGTCACCGCAAAATCCAAAGCAACTGAGATGAGGCCAATTCCCTCGGATTATGGGGATGCCTGAGATGATAGGCAGGATGGAGAGGCCTTTTAGTGTCACGCGACACTATCATTGGCACGTGATAGTGTTGCCAACAGAGCTATAATCTGGGTAGAATGAATTAACGGCATTTTGGAGGTGGCCTCATGAGGAACGCGGTGCTGCTTTCGGCGATCCTGCTTCTTGCGCTACTGTCGCTAATCACCATTGCCGGGATCGCATTAGTACAGCGAACCGTACCGGCTGTAGATGCGACTGACCAACAGGAAGCTGCTGTTGAAGCGGAGAAGCTAGAATTAGTGGGGGAGCTATTAAAGACCCACTACCATGTTGGCGAGAGAATCCGGGGAAGTGTAACTCTAAACAATATGAACTTCAGTGCTGAACCGTTAACTTTGCGGGGTGTTGATCCGGCTCTGTTCTTTAGGGTTTACGATGAGGAAAACAGAATGGTTGTTTCGCAGAGTCTTAAATTGCGACTGGACGACTGGAATTTTAGGCCGGGCGAGGTTAATCATCAAGAGTCGTGGTTTGGACACTACTCCTTCGCCTTAGACCAGCCGGGCAGATACAGGCTGGTATTCTGGGCTGAGCTTAGACTAGATAAAAACCTTGCTGACCCCCTACGGATCTACGCCGATCCTCTTCGGATTGAGATTATCACCGGCAGAAAGGTGAGCTTTTGGCCGGTTACAGTGCACTCAGCTGCCGCAACCCCAGAAGAGGTCCGGAACTGGGTTAAGAGTTCCCTAAAGTTTGATATGACCGATTTTGCTAATACTAAGGAATTTGATGGCAAGCAATATCTTTTTGTTAGGAGTGGAATTAGTAGTCGAGATGGCCCCGAGCCGTTCGAGCGCGTGGTACGAATAGTTGATGTGCTTGTTATGGCAGAAGAAGTAGTGGTTCGAGCTAGCTTCTCCAAGCCTTCGCCAGCGGAGCAACTATCGCCAGCTGCCCTTTATGATGTGGTTTACATCAAGGCAACGGGACTACCGGTCAGGTTTGTGCCCATCACCCGAGCCGATGAAGAAATTTTTATCGGAACTATTGTCGGAATCCATTTTCTTCCGGATATTGTTGCTCACTCCCGGTCAATAAAGCTCTTTGCGCCGGCCCCGACTGAGGCGGTAGGTCGTAGATTCACCGTATCTGGAGTTGCCAATACCTTTGAAGCTACCATTTTCTATGGGTTGGGTGAGGTTGGTCGCAATTCTTTGGACGGAGGAAGCTTAATGGCCGGACATACTGCTCCTGGTTTTACCAGGAACCCGGTGCTAACGGAGGAGCATCTAGTAGGAGCAACGTATTGGTTGTATTTCACCTTTGACATAGAAGTGCCGACACACGTGGCGGACGGCTCGGAGTTGGTTCTAGCTGTTTATGCGTATTCTCCAGTAGAGGGCGATAACCCGAACACTGTGTCCGTTCCCTTGCGGCTTGACGCTAGGTAGGCTCGTAATGCTCATACTGCTTATACGACATTAGGAGGAGGCGACAATAATAGAAACGTATTCAGCGCGGCGATGGAATGTAAGGCTGTCCCTATTGGGACTAGGGGCCATTTTGGCAGTGCTACTGATTTCCTTCATCGCAGTTAATCGTCTAGGTGTCGGCGCCATGAGAGGTGGGATCGACAGTTCAGTTTCCGCAAAGATCAATGACTTGGTCCGAGCTTGGGAAGGAACTTCTTCCCTTGTGACAGTGACGGGAGGCGGCGACAGATACACTCTCAGATCAGGCCGCATTGCCTTGATGCTGCGCCATACTCAGTCCGGCATAAGTGACGAGGAAGTAGGCAGATTACAGCAAGAGATCCTAGATAAAGCGAAAAAGGAGCTAGGAGAGCCCCCAGAAGTGTTTGCGATAGCATTGGGCACGGCAAGTAGCGGCGCACGCCTAGTTGTCTACGGATTTAAGGTCAGCACTGGTTGGGTGCCAACCGACTACGGCATGCATGCTGGTCTCAACACCAGCAATAGAGAGATGAATATCATCTTTAAGGAAGCGGTGGAGTGGTTCAAACAGCAGATGACTACCCTATATGGCGGGACCCCTTAGCTAGCTAGCGCAAGGGCTGCAGGCCGATGATGCCCTAGCTTTTGGAGCGGCGTTAATTATGCCTCCGGAACCTGGTCACAGGTAAAGTCAATGCAAGACTTTGCCACGATAACACTAAGCCTGCTGTCCATTAAGCGCGAAGAATAGAACTATTGGGGGCGAATAGAATGGCCTTAACTAAGAGATTTGGTGTTCTTTTCATCGTAACAATCGTCGCAGTAGCAGCGCTCGTTGCGGGAGGGTGCCGACAGGCGCCCTCCCAAAAGGGGCTCGCCGTCACAAGGTTAGAGATTTCGGGGTACGGTATAGTGGAAGTACCAGAGGGAGTCGAAGTCCTCCATCGCAACTTGCTCCAGCCAAGCGAAGACATCGCCATCACCTTTACTTTCAACAAAGAGTTAGACCCAAACAACAGCTGTGAAATTTTGTTGTTCAGCGGAGGATCGGCAGTGGTAGCGTATCCTTCTGTGGCAACCCCAAAGCAGAAGTATTTCTACTACCGCATTGAAGGTAAAACACTGTCATTGCATCATGTCGCTGGGAGTAGCTTGCCGAATTTTCTCGTCACCGTGGTCTTGCCGGCTGAACTGCGCGCCGTAGACGGCTCACGCCTGCAGAACGATAATTTCGTTTGGCTCTCTACTAGTTGGCCCTCTCCACAAGCCCTAGTTACACAGGCTGAGGGACTAGACAAACCCCTTCGTCTGCCAGTGTGGGGACGTAACGACGGTCGCGACATCGCCTACTTGTTAGAAGATACCCCGCTTTACCGCACTCCGAGCAGAGCGGGCGAAGCTCTTGGCGAGCTGGGCACGGGAGAGAATGTACGGGTTCTAGCCATGCAAGGCGAATGGGCTGAAGTAATGGTCTACTATCCGAAGCATCTCGCTAAAGACACTGCGCTCGACCGTCTGGCGGGTGGCCTTGATGTGTGGACGTCCGATTTGGTGCGGCGAGTGCAGGGGCATGTACCGCGCAGTGTACTACAGGCCATCCCTCGCCCACGCAACACAAGTTCCTTTGTGACCGTCGACTACTTCTACATAGGGCACGATATTGAAGTCCGCAGGATTGGCGTAACCATGCATATCTTGCCTGCCGGTGGTGTTGGCGCAAGCTTGTTACCTGGAGAGATTTTGACGCAGGAACGGCTAGACCTTTTGGAAGCGGATGCCCTAAAAATCTTTGGCCATTGGACAGCGGGTAGAAGTTGGTTGCAGGCATACAGCAGAGGCGGTGTAGGCGGCTTCCTCTCACTGCACGACCCTTACATTCATCACCCCTTCCATGCATGGACACCCGCCCAGCACAGCCGTTACTTAGCGATACGAAGAGCCTATGTTGACCGTCTTGAGCAGTTTTGGGATGCCTACGCAGTGGCACCCGCATATAGCAGCTGGAAGGAACGCTTCCGCGAGGGTTTTAGACGCGAAGTAAAGATGCAAGACATCTGGGTGGCTTGGAGTGCGGAAGATAAGAACCTGCGCATCGAGACTCTAGCGCGCAAGTTAGCTGACGCGTTCGGGCAAACAACTGCCGAAAAAGCTGCGATACTGGCTCAAATCACGCAAGAGGAGTCCCTGGACGAGAATCAGGGGTGGCAGGAGTTCTTGGCCACTCATGTAAACCTGCAGCGAGACTTTGCGCACGAAATACAGGCGCGCCGACGGGCATTGTTCCGGGAATAGTAGGGCCATCTCCAGTGCGACCCCCAAGCTGCTCTGGCACAGGTAGAATCATTGGCCTTCGGTGCGGAACTTCTTCAGAATACAGGTGCCACGCGCGATGCATATTCCCTCCTAGGCAGGGCGTACGCTCTGCTGCAGGGCAACAAAATGCCAAGGGCTTAAAACCCTTGGCGTTACTAGTTTTTATCGCGTCGTAAGCCCCTTGCGGGTGATAAGGGCATACTACGAGGTGATGTGCGTCATAATGGTACTCCGCGCCGGTGGCGGGGCAGCGTGGGATGCAGCCGCCTCACGCCATGAACCAAAGCGCGACTGTTGGGCCTTCTTTCGTTACCCGAGCAGCCCCTGACATGCGCGGCTTACTCACTCGTTTGACTATTTAAGGGTGCTTTTGTATCATAGTGGCATGATGCGCTGTTTGGGGAGGAAGATAACATAGTGGCTCTTCATCAATCCCAATATGAGGACAAAATCGCAGCCAGAAAGTTAGTTTTGGAAAGGGAATTGGCAAGAATAGTATCGGTTTTGATCAAGGAGTATGACCCGTTAAAGATCGTGCTATTTGGTTCTCTTGCCACCGGCAATATCCATGAATACAGCGACATTGACCTGATAGTCATAAAGAATTCTCAAAAGGGATTTTATGAGAGGTTGAAAGAGGTCGGCTTGCTCGTCATGTCCAGAAGAGGGGCAGATATTTTGGTTTATACGCCGGAAGAGCTTGAGCTTGCAAAGGACAGTTTGTTTTTTCAGGAAGAAATCCTAAAGAAGGGCAAGGTGCTTTATGAAGTACCCGAGCAACTGGTTTGCCTTTGCGGCGGACGACATTACTGTGCGGCAGGGCGTACGCTCTGCTGCAGGGCAAACACAATCAGCAGTAGGTGTGCATCCTACGTATAAGCCTCTCCTTAAGGAGGGGCCTTTTAGTGTCGCGCGACACTATCATTGGCATGTGATACTGTTGCCAATATAACAATAATATGGCATGATGGAATAACTGGATTGGAAGTGTTTTTGTGAAATCCGTAGTACGACCCTCCTCCCCCCCGTAAGCCAAAGAAGTGAGGTTGGCATGGTCGCGAGTCTACGATTATCGGCCGCGTTTCTTAGTCTTATTGTTTCACGAGGAATCTTGAAAGCGGTGGGATACTGCCCCCCCCGTATCAGTCACCGACTGGCCGCTCATACATACGCGCTGCACCCCGGTGCGCCAACCTCATCAATAGCTGCAGTTATCCGAATAGCAGTTTCGGCTATGCGTCACGGCAATCCTCGGTCAACTTACGATTGCTTTGTTGCAGCTGAAAGGAAGGCACTCCTTGCATTTATTACTCCGTCGATTACAGGTCATCACAGGGGATCACGTGCCTCAATGTCTTGATCCCTGGCTTCTGGCTTTTCACTTAGTTGTAACCAGAATGGCGGTTTTGCCAGGTAGGTAGACGTGGGAGAGTGGCACTGTGGTCCTCTTAAAGCAAAAAATAAAGACCATTAAGCGGGCGTTGTTGCTGGGGTGTCGTGCCGCCCCGGGTGAAGTTCGGCTTCTGTTAGTACTTAATCTGCTATTGGGCGTTACCCCCATAATAATACTTTACACAAGCAAAATAGTAATCGACGAAGTAACGCAGTTGGCGGGTAGGCAGGGGCTTTTTGCCCACTTAGGGTCGCTCCTCCCGCAGGCCATACTAGCGTTTGTCGCGTGTATCTTCATTATGGACACTGTGGAGACAGTGCGCGGACTAGAGATTGACAACTTTCGTGACCGCGTCGGCGGGGAGGCCCGCCGACAGCTCTTAGCTAAGGTGGCCGGGTTCGACGACCTTTCTATGTTCGAGAACCCAGAAGCCCTAAATACACTGCAGCTTGCGGAAAAAGGGGCAGACCATCTTTGGCGACTTGTCACTGCCATTGGACGTATGCTCATTGGCCTTTTTGCGTTTGTGCCCGCGTTCCTGCTTACGGCTACCATCGCTTGGTGGGTGCCACCTGTGCTCTTTCTTACCGCGTTGCCTACGGTATTCGTTGTATCAAGGGTTGAGGATTTTAGTTGGGACGTAGAGGAATCACAAGCTGAGAATGTGCGGTATATGAAGCTATACGAGCGCATTCTCCTAACCGAGATTTATGCTAAGGAGGTGCGGCTGTTTAATCTGCCCGCCTTCTTTCTTGGACACTGGAACGTGCGCTTTAGTGCCATGTTCTCGGCTATGAAGGCAGCACGTTCCCGCGGCACATGGATGCTTGTCGCCTGGTCCGTAGTCGGCACGCTTGGAGCAGCTATCCCTTATGTTTTCGTTGTTGACGGAGCGCTTCGCGGCGCGTACACCCTCGGCGATTTGGCTCTGTTCGCGGGCCTAATTTTCCAAGTGCGGCGAAGTCTTGAGCTGATGATCTTTGAGGGCGGGGATCTATATCAGGCAGCGCAAGGTGCTGGCCCTTTATTTGACGTTCTGGACATGGAATCCGCATTAGCTAGAGAGCCCGTCCCGCAGGGTAGCTCAGGATCTCAAGCATATGGCGTTCGCTTTTCGCATGTTTCATTTAGCTATCCTACTAGCGACCGGACTGCTCTAGAAGACATTAATCTGTCCATAAGCCCAGGGGAAACAGTAGTGCTTGTCGGCGAGAATGGCGCCGGGAAGACGACGTTAACCAAGCTGCTGTGTCGCCTCTACGACCCGAACCAAGGTGAGATCACTTGGGATGGCGAGAACATTCGCTCACTTGACATCGGTGAGCTACGCAAACGAATTGCGGTGGTCTGCCAGGACTATGCGCACTTCCCGGTTACAGTGCGCGAAAATATTGGGTTTGGCGACCTATCGCAGATGCACCATGACGCCACGCTACTAGCTGTGGCCGGAGAAGTGGGTCTGGACAGACTGGTGGAAGCACTTCCTGATAGTCTCGACACGCCGCTTGGGACAATACTTGAGGGAGGCACCGATCTTTCTTCCGGACAGTGGCAACGCCTCGCCCTAGCACGCGCGCTGCTTCGCCAGCCCAAAGCTCAACTGATGATCCTAGATGAACCAACGGCAGCTATCGACCCCCAAAGCGAACACGAAGTGCTAGCGACGCTACGCCACTTAGCCCGGGATAAGATGGCCCTGATAGTGACGCACCGCATGCCCCTAGCACGCAGCGCCGATAGGATACTTGTTCTTAAGCATGGCCGCATCGTTGAGCAAGGCTCACACACAGAGCTGATGTCCGCAAGGGGTGTATATTATACGATGTTCACGCGCCAAGCCAGTAGCTATCTGCCGACGTAGGCCGGGAAAGTTTGCTGCAAAGGGGGAGTCAGCCTGTATCGAGTAACAATCCCAATAATTGGGCATTCCATAGCACTGTTTGGTTCGTGGATATTGCTGATTGCAGCCGGGCAAACAGTGTATGCAGAATCACAGTCTGCGGTGCTAATCGGGTTGCTCGCCGTCGCCCGTCTGGTTCCAACCGTGTTCATTGGCCCGGCAGTGGCTCCATACATTCAGCGGGCAAACAGATGGGCGCTGATGGGTTGCCTAGATTTAATCTCTGCACTGTGTATGTTCGCAGTCAGCCTTAGGCCTAATGCGGCCATCCTCTTTGTGGCCGCAGTTTTTCTCTCTGGCGTCAGTGCCATATATAACGTTGCATACCGCAGCGCCATCCCGACGCTAGTGGAAAGTGACCGACTTATAGAAGTAAATGTCCTTAGAACCGCTCTCGGCCATAGTCTGACGGCACTTGGCCCCTTCGTTGCGGCCATGACTCTAAGGACGATAGGGGTTCAATCCTCCATGCTAGTTAATGGATTGACCTTCCTAGTTAGCGCGGGAACTATGGTGTACATAGCGGTGTTCGGGAGAGCAGTAGAGTATGGCGTGACCACTGCGGGCAGTAGCCCCAAGCGGATATCGCTGCGAGAAAGCATTGCCGTGACGTTGCGCCAGCCACAGCTACGTCGGTATTTCACCACCGCACTTCTGTCCGGTCTGGGATATGGGGTATTGCATCATTTGGTTGTGTATGCCAATGACGTACTTCTCGGGGGTGAGGCGGCATACGGGGCACTGCTCTCCGCCCTCGGAACAGGCGGTCTCATGAGCCTCCCCTTGCTACTTTTGCCCGTGAGTCGCATCAAGCCCTTTTTGGGGTATGGCCTAGCGCTAATGCTGGACGCAGTAGCCTTCTTGTTCTTGGGCACATTTGTCATTTCCACCTCGGTGGCATCTGCTGTCCTCTTTCTTTCCGGCGGGAATGACGCGTTAGCATCGATGGCTTCAGAGACGATTATCCAGCAACATGCGGATCCCGGCTCTTCTGCCCAAGCCTTTGCGTTAGATGCGGCTTTGTCACGACTGGCCACTCCCTTAAGCATTCTTGCTGTAGGGGTAATTACGGTTCCGCTCGGGATCAGGGTCGCCTTTTTGGCAAGCGCAGGGCTATTGGCGGCTGCCGCCGTCTCTGCCCTCTTAGTGCGTGAGGTCACGCGATAGTGTTGCCAACAGAGCTATAATCTGGGTAGAATGAGTTTGTGAGTGTGGAAAATGAAGAAGTACCTTTTAGCTATAAGAAAATACATTGCGTTAGAGATTGCGCTCGACTTGATCTCTAGCGCCGCACTGGCCTTTATGCCGTACCTCGTCAAGCTGTTGTTTGATTCCGCTGATCAGCTGAGTCTGCGGCTATTAGTTACGCTCGCTGCTCTGTATGCCCTGTGTGTCTTGGTATCTTTGGTGGCCACGTATCTGCACATGCTTGTCAGCTGGAAAGGCGGCGTGGCCTTTGAAGTAGCAATGAAGCGCGACTTCTTCAAGTCCATAGCCAGATACAGGTACCAGAAGTTTGTCTCCAAAGATGTAGGGGAGTACATCTCGATTCAGGCAAGTGAGATAACGCAACTAGAAATGGACTATCTGAACCCTCTGCTAAACATCTTTAAGATGGCCAACTCCATTGTGGTGTTTGGCGCAGTATTGCTTCTCCTGGTGGACCTAAGAATTGGCATCGTCATTATCGCATTGTCCTTTTTCTCAGCCATTTTAGTCCCTACAATTGGTGCCAAGACGATTTCGCATCGCCACAAAGTCTATCTGGATACCCGGGGCGAGTACATGGCCAAGATGAAGGACTTGTTGGAAGGCTTTAAGCTAATCAGGCCTGACACTAGGAGTAGTATCTTCCACGAACACGAGCTAGTTCTAGGTAAAACTGCCGAGCGACGATACCAGTATGGGAAAATCAAGAGCCTGCTTGGCGTAGTGCGAGGATTCTTCTTGTACCTGTTAAATATTGTGTCCTTCTCGTTAGTAGGGTGGTTTCTATTGATTGGGCAAATCACGCTAGGAACCGCCGCAGCTACGTTAGGCTTCATCGAGAGCTTCATCGCGCCGATCCAGTCAATCATCACGGACATGGCAACAATTAGGGGGACAAGAGGCATTAAAGAGAAGGTGCTGGCCATGCTTGATTGGCACCCTGAAAGCGATATGCCCGTCGCTACCGCGTTTAACAAAGCAATTGTATTTCAGGGTGTAACCGTGCGGTACCAGGACTTCAGCCTAGAAAACTTTAGTTTTACGTTCCTTAAAGGTAAAAAGTACGCCATCATCGGGCCTAACGGTTCGGGCAAATCCACCATAGTGCGTGCCTTGATGAAATATGTAGACTTAGACGCCGGCAAGATTTACATTGACGGGAAAGACCTGCAGGCCATAGACGCCACTCCTATAATGTGGTGCGTAGATCAGCACGAGCACATTTTCCTGTCGGACTTCCTCTCAAACATAACCGTGTTTAACACCGTTCCTTATGAAAAAGCACTGCCCGTGTTCTCTCGTCTAATAGGTGACGCCAAACTGAGCTCTATCAGTAAGCAGGAAAACTGCAGATTACTGAGCGGCGGCGAAAAACAGATTATCGGGCTGTTTAGAATGATGCTCGCGGACAAAGACATACTGCTGCTAGATGAACCCCTTTCCGCCATGGACTCGCAGGTAGCTCAGTTAATGAAGCTCTACCTAAGCAACCTAACCGATAAGACCATCATTAAAGTCACTCATGACTTGACCGACCACCTAGACAGCTTCGACGAGGTACTGCTGATCGTCGACGGAAAACTTTGTGCCTCCGGCAGTTGGTCACAGGTAAAGTCAATGCAAGAGCTGCCACGATAACACGAACGAGGAGGGAGCCGCAAGACGAAGGATAAGGCACAGCAATAGCAATGCTCCTAGGCTCCTTAGACGAACTGCGCCTTGGACTAACGCCTTGATGCTGTGAGTTCTTCGAGCAGGGCGCTAAACTCTGGATCAGTTTCGGCCACGACACTTCCTCTTCGTGTGGCCAAGGTTAGATGGCCAGCTTCCTCTCCTGATTCGATCAAGAAAACAAGGTAGCGCTGGTTGATCTCCACACCGGCAGGCAGAAGCAATCCGGTCTTGTCATATTTCTCTTGGCCCTTAAACTCATTGAGAGTTTTAAATTTGACCTCCGCTATCATCTGATTCCTGTTCAGTCTTGCTGAGGTAATCTCAATCAACAAAATGTGATCGGCCATGCTGATGAGAGCTGCCTGACTCGGAGCTTCTTCTATCACGCGGGCATCTCTGTTCCTCTGGAACCTGAAGGAGCGGACGTGATTGGCCGGGGCAAGACTGCGAATGTACTCTCGCAGCCGCGCAAGCGAGTTGTATTGCGGTTCCTGAAATGGGGCAATAAACACACGCTCCTCCGGATTCTCGGAGACCCTAACAAGGCGCTGAACTTGATCCTTCGGGGCGTCTACCCGAAATGTAAACTCAAGGTCGGCTACGTAAAAATCAAAGGGGTACTCGGTGACAGCGAATCTCGAAAGTAACATTAGATAAGTTTCGCCCACTTCGAACAGATGGTTCCCCGCAGACACCTTAATTGTGTTCCCCTCAGTGCGAGAAAGTATTTTCTCTTCTACCCTCACGTCGTAGAAACCAACGCTGGCTCTTTCCGGCGGTGTCGGTAAAATAGTGCCGATGATAATATTCGAGGATAACCAAATCACGTGGTTCTCAAAAGTTGGCTCCACAAGTGGCAAACCGAATACTGCATTTCCCCGTGGGCCGTGGAACGCCGTCAGGGCCAACCTGCGCGTGGGGAAAAACACTGTTACCGCAGAGTAGACTACTACGCTCAGCAAGAGCACGGTCGCGACAACGAGAATCGTTCTTCTCCGTTTTGTCATTACAGTATCTTCCTCCTCTTTCAGTAGTTCTGCCTTAAATGTTCTATGTCCCTAGTAGTCAGCACAGGTCGAATGGAACGCCTGCCGTATTGGTCTAGCGTCGCTATCATTACACTCTTTGGAGTCATAGGCCTTGCTGCCAGCGTCTATAAAGCTGACTGGCGCGTCACAGCCTCGGAGGCAAGGTAGGCTTCCCTAAAACGACATGAGCGCTAGAACGCTTGTTGACTGTTATGAACTGTGTAATGATGTTAAAGAGGAGGTATGCGCGATTGAATGAGATTCGCGTCCTAGAGAACTACTGCAAAAGGCTTTCATTGCTGCTCAAGAACCTATGCTGACAGCGAATGTGTACCCTGTTCAAGGGCCGGGAGCCCGAGTTGGAGGACAAGCCTTCTTAAGGGACTATAGCGTTGAAGTCTGGTGCGGTCATTTGGATCCAACCGACACAGCAACCTTCGCGGGGACTGTCGCGCACGAGTTGGCGCACTTGCATCCTGCATTCCCGCCGACACCTAACGAGCGGTTTATAGGGAAGCCTGAAAGTCGTCAGAATGCCTGCGTATTGAGCTTCTCATGCTTGTATGTGTCCTCGTTATGTGTTACAATACACATAACGAGGGGGTGCGGGCATGGTGGCAATCATTCGTCAGAAAGACGCGCGCTCGGGGATCACCTACGTCTACGAGTCCGTCTCTTACTGGGACAAGGAGAAACAGCAGTCCCGTTCTAAACGTAGATTGCTTGGCAGGTTAAATGCAGAAACCGGGGAGGTTGTGCCGACAGACGGACGAGGAAAAAAGGAACAACCCGCGTCTCCTGCGAGGCGAGGACCCGTGCCAAGCGAAAAGACCACGCGAACCTTCTACGGCGCTACTTACCTCTTAGACGCCGTTGGCGAAAAGCTGGGCATAACCGATGACTTAAAACTATGCTTCCCCCGCACCTATCGGCAGGTTCTGTCCATCGTCTACTACCTAGTCTTAGAGGATCACAATCCTCTGTATCGGTTTGAAAAGTGGGGGCTGTTGCACAGGCATCCCTACGGCAAGACAATTACTTCGCAGAGAAGCAGCGATCTGTTTGCCTCAATTACCGAGGAAGTAAAACAGCAGTTCTTCCGGCTTCAAGGCAAGCGCCGCAGCGAGAAGGAGTACTGGGCTTACGATATCACCTCGTTTTCTAGCTATTCGGGAGCCTTACGCCACGTTCAATACGGCAACAACAAGGAAGGCGACCATCTCCCCCAGTTCAATCTGGCGCTAGTTTTCGGTGAGACGTCTAATCTCCCGTTTTATTACCGGAAGCTAGCTGGCAATATCCCAGACGTGAAAACGGTCAAACATCTCTTAGCCGACCTAGATACGCTCGGATTTACCAAAGCGAAGCTGGTGATGGATCGGGGTTTCTACAGCGAAGACAACCTTAATGCCCTGTTCAAAGAGCATCTCAAGTTTCTTATTGCCGGCAAGATGAGCTTGGCTTGGATCCGCGAAAAACTAGAAGACATTTACACAGACTTCCGCAGCTTTGAAGCTTACAACGATACATACCAGCTCTACTGCCGGACTGTTCAGACCACGTGGCAATACACCCTGAAACGGCCGTATAAAGGGGACACCATAACGGAATCCCGCCGTGTCTACCTACATTACTACTACAACATCGACAAAGCAGCGGAGCAGGAAAAGGCCTTTGACCGAAAGCTGATGGAATTACGTCACGAACTAGAGTCTGAGAAACGCATTCCCGAGCATGAGGGCCAGTACAAGAAATACTTCGATGTGCATACGACGCCAAAGCGCGGCACAAAAGTTGTCGTCAAGGACGAAGCTGCCCGCAAGGCCAAGCGCTACTTCGGCTATTTCGTGCTAATCACCAACGAAACCATGGATGCGCTCACTGCGCTTAAGCTTTATCGCAACAAGGACTTAGTAGAGAAGGCTTTTGGCAATCTCAAAGAGAGACTCAATCTAAGGCGCACCCTTGTCTCTTCAGAACAAAGCCTTGAAGGTAAGCTCTTTGTCGAGTTCGTGGCTTTAATCTACCTCTCCTACATCAAAAAGCGCATGCAGGACACTGGATTGTTCCGACACTATACCCTTCAAAGCGCTTTGGACAAGCTCGACGTAATAGAGTGCTTTGCCGCGCCGGGCCAAGCCCTAAGGGTTGGAGAAATCCTTGAGAAGCAGAAGGAGCTATTTGTTGCTCTTGGTGTAGAACCGCCGACCTCGTTATGAGTTGGCGGGAATCTAGGTTGCATGAGGAGGAAGAGCATGGACGCAATTAGCTGTGGCGGACTGGCGAAGGCGTTCCGGAATACACTCGCAGTAGAGGGAGTGTCCTTCTCTGTCCCCAAGGGGCGAGTGGTAGCGCTCCTTGGCCCTAACGGCGCGGGAAAGACCACCACGCTACGAATGCTAACAACTGTTATCAAGCCGGACGCTGGAACGGCCACGGTGTGCGGTCGGGATATCTTGCGCGAAAGCCTCTCTGTCAGAAAGGCGATTGCGATTGTCTCGCAAAGCACCTGGCTAAACCACTATCTTTCCCTACGGGATAACATACTTACCTACCTCCTCCTGCGCGGCCTCACGTGGACTGAGGCACAGAGGAGGACACAGTGGGCAATCGATGCCTTCGAACTTGGCCAGCACACTGCCAAAAGAAGCGAGGAACTCTCGGGAGGACTTCGCAGGCGCACTATGGTTGCTAGGGCACTGGCATGTTCGGCCCAGTGCTACTTTCTCGATGAACCAAGCATTGGTCTTGATCCAGGGGCCAAGCAAACTTTTTGGAAGCAGCTCTCAGCATTGGTGCGCCATGCAGGGGCAACTACCTTTCTGACGACTCATTCGATGGATGAGGTTGAGGCACTGTGTGACGACGTGATTTTAATTGACCAAGGAAAAGTAATCACCTCGGGGAGCGTCCAAGAACTAGTCGAAAGCTTAGGGACGACGGAAGTAGAGTTTAAACTCACCGCAGAGTTGGAACGCGTTCCTGACTTTGGGCCGACTGCGAAAAGAGTGACTCTCAATGGACACACGCTGTCCGTAGCGTTTGCGCACGGAAAAGAAGCGATTCCAAGGGCGCTGTTTAGGCTGCTAGATTATGGGGTTCAGGTCTGTTCCATGCGCGTGGTACCTCCGCGGTTTGAGGACGTCTATTTGACACTAGTTAAAGCGCAGGATAGGAGGCGCGGCGGCAATGTCAGTGGTGAGTAAGGCGATGATCGGGCTAGCTTATCGGCAATGGCGTCTGATGCTTAGTTCCCCGCAGAACCTGATGCTGCCAATACTCGAACCGACGCTGTATCTACTCATCTTCGGGCAAATCATGACTACGATCATACCGTCCGTGCAATATGCTGGGCGGCACTGGGACTACCTGTCTTTCGTGCTCCCGGGAATACTAGCGATGGCAGCATGGCAGCGCGGTGTCCATGCGGGAACACCAATCTACGTCGACAAAGTGACAGGGGAACTGGAAAGTCTGTTTGGCTTGCCTATCCCTCGCGGGTTAATACTGGTCGCCAACGCTGTCTCCATGTGCTTTCAGACGATCGTATACAGTGGAACAATCTTGGCTATTGCTCATGTCATGGGGCTCTCGATATTGATCACGCCGTACCGAGTCTGCTTGGGACTTGCAGTGATCATCGTCTTTACCGTACTCATCAGCATGACATTTTCCGCATTGTGTACATTAATTGTGAGCCAGGAGACTTTTAATGTTATAAGCAATTTGGTCATTCTTCCCATTGTGTTCACCTCATCCGTGTTCTACCCACTCGCAGCGGCTCCATTCTGGATCCGAGTGATTGCGTCCGTGAACCCCGTCAATGCTGCGGCAGGCCTTCTGCGAACTATCTTTCTCCAAGATCCTTTCACGCTCTCGGCTATCCTCATGCCCTTGGTCGTAAGCCTTGCTGTGACAGCACTGGTCTCCATAATCAGTATGGCCATCTTCGCGCGAGCACTTCGGTAGGCGCGATTATGCGGGAGCTGAAACACCTCAAAACACATTTGCAGCTCGTTAGCCAACTCGCGGACTGTCGTTTAGACCAAGGCGATCCTTCAATGCCTCTTGGAGAACTAGCGAAAAGTTTACGCCAGCCTTTTCGGCACGTTCATTGAGCCAACTAGGCAGGGTGCAATTCTTGCGGACGGTTCGGTTGTCATGGGTGCGACGGTATTCGTCAGTGTCAACATCGATCAGTGTCTTAATTTCATTTGGCTCTGCAGTAATGCTGTCCAAACAGCTGGGACTGGGGATAGACCGACCTGCATCTTGTTCATAGCAGATCCACATGCCGATAGCATCACGAGCCATGTACATAGCTTCGGCTAAATTATCACCTTGGGTATCAATGTTCAAGTCAGGAACAGATACCGCATAGCCGCCTTTTTGTGTGGGGGTTAAGACGATAGGATAAACTTGCTGCACCGTGAGTCTCCCCTTTCTATTTAGGCTTCAGCCCAGCGCGTCTAAGGATCTTCGCCGCCGTAATTTCATTAATTTCGAGGTGTCGCGGTATAGGTTCAGACCGTTTGCCATTGGTATATATCGTGTGATCCGAGCCCTCTCTAGCCTTCCACCAACCGTTGGCGGTTAGTATCCTAATGAGATCGCGCCGCTTCATCTCCTCACCTCACAATCAAATAATACGCATTTTATGCGCATACGTCAAGTTCCAGACTTGCCATCCCACCTTCAGAATGAGGCTGTGTTTCCAAAGAGAGCTGGGTTAGATGGCCCTGCAGCGAGACTTTGCGCACGAAATACAGGCGCGACGACGGGCATTGTTCCGGGAATAGTAGGGGCATCTCCAGCAGAAGTGCAGGGAAAGCGCCCTTTGACGGCGAAGAGAACCGGGGCGAAGACGGCACAACGAGGTGAGGCAATGATTGGTTTACGTATTCGGGAAGCTCGGCAGGCGCGCGGCATGACTCAGGCCACCTTGGCCAAGGGCATTTCGTCCCGCACCTATATTCCGCTATAGAACTCGGCAGAGTAAAGCCATCAGCCGAAAACCTGAGACAAATAGCAGAGAGACTAGGAGAACCCCTGTCCCACTTCCTGCCCGATTCTATAGACGAGGCTAGACAAAGGGTGGAAACTACTCTCAATCAAGCTAAAGGGTTGCTGGCTACAGGCAAGGTCGCGGAGGCACGAGAACTCCTGTCTATGGTTACGAGTTCATGCACCGAGGATATGCCGACGGAGATTAGGGCGCTCAGAAGACAACGAAACCGAGACGAATCTGCGTGCCTTGTTAGGGGAATGTAGCTGCAAAGTTCGTCAGGGCGAGTGGCGAGCCGCGCTCAACCTCTCGCGCAAAGCCGTAGCGTTGGCGGAAAAACACAACTTTTTCGAGATGCAGGCCGAAGCGCTAATCGCCGCGATGGCTTGTAGCGTGTGCATGGGTGAATATGAAAAAGCTAAACAGATGCTAGCACAAGTCTCTTCTCTTGCAGGATTGCCCATTAGCACTAAATGCAAGGCCTATCGCGAAATGCTGCTGGTCACGAAGGAAGTGCTTCCGCTAGAGGACACTGCGTGTCTTGAGTCCACGCTAGGCGACCTGTTACAGTCAGATGGTGCCCGCCTGGAGACATGGGATGTACTCAAAAGCCAATGGGCGCTAGAGAAGTGCCGCCTCCTGCGCGACCCCCAAGCTGCTCTGGCACAGGTAGAATCGTTTGCTAGGGAATTTTGTAATCTTGAACGCCTTAAGGATGCCTCTGATGTATTGGCCTTCGGTGCGGAACTTCTTCAGAATACAGGTGCCACGCGCGATGCATATTCCCTCCTAGGCAGGGCGTACGCTCTGCTGCAGGGCAACAAAACGCCAAGGGCTAAAAACCCTTGGCGTTCCTACTTGTTATCGCGCCATAATCCCCTTACGGGTGATAAGGGCATACTACGAGGTGATGCGCGTCATAATGGTACTCCGCGCCGGTGGCGGGGCAGCGTGGGATGCGGTCGAGAAAGCGCGGAAACAAGTCAGCCGGTGTCGCGGGGTAATGCCCGTACACAATGGCAAAGTACTCGGTTGCATTCTGCACAATGTTCTGGTTAAATCTACATGCGGCCGCTTCCCACGCCGCTCGCTCCATCAGGCCGGCGCCCACGTCGCCGGTACCCGCAGCCGCGGGCAGTATACGCAGCACCACGAGGGCCGAAATGACGGCGATTATGCTGACTACGATTAACAGCTCAACTAGCGTATAGCCTTTAGCGCATGACTTAATGGCAGACCCTCCCTGTGACTTCACTTAGCAAGAGTCTGTCCAGATTGCAGTAACTTTAGACCGGAATGGGGTGTTCCTGTGATTGAAGAGCTACGGCAGCTTGTCCGCCGGCAGGACATTTACGTCGTCGGCGGGGCAGTGCGCGACCTCTGCTTAGGGCGCGCGCAAATAAGCCCCGATATCGACCTGTTGCTACCTGCCCACGACTTTCAGGGTCTGCTAGCCGAGGTTGCAGAAGTCTTCGGTTGTTCGCCCTTTCCGCTGAGCGGAGAACGAGGCTTTTTCAGGTTTGTCGTTGGGGAGGAAACTTGCGACCTTTCGCCCCTTACCGGCGAGCTTACGGCGAACCTAGCCCAGCGCGACTTTACCGTAAACTCCATGGCCCTTTCGCTTGACGACTACCTCGAGCGTCGCCTAAACAAAATACATGACCCCCACGGCGGCAGAGCGCATCTTAAGCAGAAGCTGTTATGCACTACACACCCGCTGGCCCTGCAAAACGACGCTGTGCGTATCCTGCGGGCGGCGCGCTTGATGGCCGAATACGATTTTTCGCCTGGCGCTCTCCTCTCACAACAAGCGGTAGAGGCAAGTCACTTGTTAACGGAGTGTGCGGGGGAGCGCATCTGGCCCGAGTTAGCGCGCGTACTTAATGCCCCTTCCGCCCCGCAGGTGCTAGATTGGCTAGATGTCTGCCGCGTGTGGGACACGCTCTTACCGGAGCTCACCCGCGAAAAGGGCGTTACACAGAACCGTTACCATAGCCACTGCGTGTACGAGCATTCCCGGCAGGTGTTTCGGTTCTACGTGCAAATCTGGCACTCGCCGGATTTCCTCCCCCCAAAGCTCACTCCTGCAGTACAAGCCGAGCTCTCCAAGCTCGATTTGCACCAACAGGCTGTATGTAAGCTAGGTGCACTTCTGCATGACATGGGAAAGCCGTCGACGCGCGCTGTGCGCGAGGACGGCAGGGTTACGTTTTATCGCCACGAACAGGTGGGGCAGGAGATGGTTTCTGCTGTTTCGCGGCGGCTTAAGTTGTCGCAAGCCGAACACAAGGCCTTGTCTCGCTTTGTGCGTTGGCATATGTACTTAGGACAGCTCGCGCGGCTGCCGCGCCTCCATAACGGGCATATCTATCGCATAGCCCGGCGCTACGGCGAGCAGAGCGTGCCGCTGGCGCTGTTTGCGCTGGCAGATTTCCGGGGGAAAGGCGGCGAAGCGCAAACAGAAGAAGACTATAGCCAAATCGTGCGCACGACCGAGGCCTTTTTGGAGGCTTGGTTGTTTAAGAAAGCGGAGATTATAAGCCCGCCGCTCCCTATTACGGCGCCCGAGCTAATGCAGGAGCTTAAACTGCCGCCCGGCAAGTGGCTAGGTGAAACGCTCGACCACCTCAGCGAGCAGGCCGCCATGGGTAAACTTGTCAGTCGCGAACAGGCGGTGTCGCTAGCGCGCGAGTTCTGCAAGCAGAGGTAGAGCAAGCGTCATTTTACCTGTGCGTGTCCTTTGTAGATAAGGCCGCGGCTGCCGTCAAGTGTGACGACTTGCCCGTCTTTTAGAATCTCTGTCGCGCCGGTGACGCCGATGATGGTAGATTTGTTTAAATTGAGCCCGACAATAGCCGCGTGTGAAGTTAAGCCGCCTTCTTCTGCGACAATGCCTGACGCTTTAGGCAGTACATCCATGAACTCGCGGTCGGTTGCTGTGGTAACGAGGATATCCCCCTCCTTTAGCTTGGCTGTCGCCTCTGTTGCATTCTTAGCTACGCAGACTTTGCCTTCGGCGTTCTGCGCGCCAATCCCGGTGCCGCGGGCCAAAACATCCCCGACGACATGGACTTTAATTAAATTCGTCGTGCCCGGTACGCCCACGGGAACGCCGGCGGTAATAACTACTAAATCGCCATTTTTAATTAGGCTAGCCTGCAGAGAACGCTTGACTGCCTCGTCCATCATTTCGTCTGTGGTGGCGATGGTCTCACCTAAAACCGGGTACACTCCCCAGAGAAGATTTAAGCGCCGCGCCGTTACCTCTTTGGTGGTGACCGCAATAATCGGGGCCTTGGGTCGGTACTTGGCCACCATTCTCGCCGTCCAACCGGACTGCGTAGAGGTGATAATGGCCGCTGCCTCTAGTTGAGACGCGGCTTGCACCGTGGCGTGACTGATGGCGTCGGTGACTGTTGCTACAGCTTGGTAGCCATTGCTTTGCTCCGGCTTATAGGCGAGCGCTTGTTCAGTACGTGTAGCGATGCGTGCCATAGTCATGACCGATTCTAAGGGGTATTTGCCGCTGGCAGTCTCGCCTGAGAGCATAATGGCGTCGGTGCCGTCAAAGACAGCGTTAGCGACGTCGCTCGCCTCGGCCCGCGTGGGGCGCGGGTTGCGAATCATGGAGTCCAGCATTTGCGTAGCCGTGATGACGGGCTTGCCGGCGGCGTTGCCTTTGTGAATCATTTGCTTTTGAATGAGGGGGACTTCCTCCGCAGGAAACTCCACGCCCATATCGCCTCGCGCCACCATTAACCCATCCGCGACCTTTAGGATGGCGTCTAGGTTGTCTACGCCTTCTTTGTTTTCGATTTTAGCGATAATGGGAATGCTGCCGCCGCATGACTCCAAGAACTTGCGTACAGCCAAAACGTCGGTCGGAGTGCGCATAAATGAAGCCGCGATTAGGTCTACTCCGTTTGTGACGCCAAAGCGCAGGTCTGCTTCATCCTGTGGTGAAAGCGCCGGCAAATTGATGCGCTTGCCGGGGACATTGAGCCCCTTGCGGTTGCTTAGCGGGCCGCCCACAACCACGCGGCAGCGCACGTCGCTTTCGGTAACACTCTCGACTTTAAGCTCTAGCAAGCCGTCATCGAGCAGCAGGCGGTCTCCCGGGCGCACGTCTTTTGGTAGCCCGGGGTAAGTAACGCTCACTTGCTCGCTAGCCCCGGCGACAGGCTTAGTGGTCAGCGTAAACAAGTCCCCCGCCGCGAGCGTGATAGGTCCGTCAGCGAACGTGCCGATGCGGATTTCCGGCCCCTTCGTGTCGAGCATAATCGCGACGTGCTTACCTTCAAGCCTTGCGGCTTCGCGGATGGCCCCGAGCCTTACTAAATGCTCTTCATGTGTGCCGTGCGAGAAGTTAAGCCGTGCTACGTCCATGCCGGCGCGAATTAGGCTCCGTAACATTTCTGTGCCTGAGCTAGCGGGCCCGATAGTGCAGACGATTTTGGTCTTACGCATTTGCAGACTTCCTTTCACTTGTTTTTGGGACAGGCACATCGATGACCGTGCCGGCAAGCTCGCTGTGGGCAGTTAGTACCCTAAAGAGCTCAAAACACAGTTCTACCGCAGGGCCAAGGCTGACAGAGAGCAACACTGTGCCTACGCCTACCGGTCCGCCCAGTAGCCAGCCTAAAGCCAAAACAGTCAGTTCCATACCGGTGCGTATGGCGCGGACCGGCCACGTTGTGCGCCTGATGAGGGCTAACATCAGGCTGTCGCGCGGTCCCGCTCCGAGGCCCGCGCTCATATACATGGCTCCGCCAAAACCCATCAGCAGCGTAGCCGCGATGAGGTAGAACAAGCCTTGTGTAACAGAGAACGCCGGCGGAATGAGCCGTAACGCGACCGACGCATCGAAAAACCAGCCGATAAGCAGCATGTTGAGGACGGTGCCGACAGCGGGTTTGATGCCGAGAAAGTAGCTTGCCGCGATAATACCTAGGCCAACCGCTTGGCTGACTTGCCCCTGTGTCAGCCCGGTGTGCGCTGCAATCCCTAAGTGAAAGACAGTCCATGCGCCTACGCCGAGGTTAGCTTTGATGGACACGTCAATCGCTATCCCGATGACCATAAAGGCTACGCTTAGGCAAAGCAGGCGCAGGGCGAGTACGGAGCGCGGGGTTAGTTTCATGCTGTGGCTTCCTCCTTAGAAGATGAACACTCCGACGACGCCCGAGAGCACCAGCAGTAAGATAGGGTTAAGGCGAGTCTTGTGCATAAGCACCAGCACGGCTATGGCTAGCACAGCGCTACGAGCGTCCTTAATGGTCAGGAAGCCGATGTTCACGGCGGCCATTAAGATAAGCACTACGACAATCGGCCGCACCATGGCGAAAGCGGCCTTTAGCGCCGGCGCGCCCTGATATTTGACGTAAAGGTATGAAAGCGCCAGAATTACGAGCAAAGAAGGCAAAACGACGCCGAAGGTGGCCATAATAGAGCCCAAAATGCCGGCGACGCGGTAACCTACAAACGTAGCCGAGTTAATGGCCACTGGGCCGGGTGTAATCTCCGCAACAGCTAAAATGTCGAGAAACTCGCTTGGGGTAAGCCAGGCCTGGCGCTGCACAATCTCGCGCTCAATCAGCGGAATCATGGCGTACCCGCCGCCGTAGCTAAAGAAACCGACAGTAAAGAAGCTGACCAGAAGCTGAATAAGAATCATGATTTATCCGTCCTAGCTTTGCGCTTGGCTGCGAGAAAGCGGCCGAGGCCGACGAGTGCGGCAGAGAGGATTAGCACCGCAGGGTGGGGGTTTAGGGCCAAGCTTACAATTAGAGCGAGACCGGCCAATGCGAGGCTGGCCCGGTCGAGCAACGCTTTCTTGCCCACACTCAATGCCGCGGCGAGAATAAGCGCAACCACCGCCGGGCGAACGCCCATAAAGAAACTACTTAGGATAGGGGACTGGCCATATTCCGGCAACAAAGCAGCAATAAGGAGAATGATCAAGAACGAAGGGGCAACAACGCCGGCAGTTGCAGATAACACTCCTCCCGCACCGAGCAGTTTGTAGCCGGTCAGGATAGCCGTATTAATCGCTATCGCGCCGGGCCCCGATTGCGCTACGGCCAGCACATCGACGAACTCCTCATGGTTTAGCCACTGCCTGTTTTCTACGATTTCGCGCTGAATAACCGGCAACATGGCAATCCCACCACCAAAAGTAAAGGCGCCTACCTTAGCGAAACTTAAGAATAGGGTGATATGGCGCAGGTCACCAAGCTTGTCCAAAAGTATCACTCTCCCACACAAGCCATTATAACACGCGCAGGAAAAATATACGGGCCTCCTGTAGTGTAAAAGGATAAAGACATTGCTGCGACGAAAGCATAGCAGGATGAGAAAAGGGGGAAGATGAAGGATGGAGATTAAGACTATTATGGTGGTAGGCGCAGGACAGATGGGCAGCGGTATTGCCCAAGTGGCCGCCGAAGCCAAGTACAATGTGCTGCTTTGCGACTTAGAGGCCACCTACCTAGGACGCGCCGTGCAAAGCATTGACCGCGCGCTCAGTAAAGCCGTCGAGAAAGGGAAAATCTCTGCCGAACTGCGCGCAGAAATCCTTGCCCGCATCGCGACGACTACGGAACTAGACCGCGCCGTCGAAGCAGAGCTTGTGATTGAGGCCGTCACCGAAAACGTAGATGTCAAGAAAGGAATCTTCCTGCAGCTTGACAAGGTTTGCGCGGCAAGCACGATTCTCGCCAGTAATACGTCGAGTATCCCCTTAACGCAAATTGCGTCCTTTACTAAGCGGCCCGACAGGGTAGTAGGCATGCACTTTATGAATCCTGTGCCGCTGATGCAGCTAGTGGAGGTTATTCGCGCGCAAGGCACAAGTGACGAAACCTTTAGCGCCGCGCTGTCAGTAGTTACCCGTATGGGAAAGACGGGCGTCGAGGTTAACGATTACCCCGGCTTCGTCATAAATAGAGTGCTTGTCCCTATGCTTAACGAGGCGGCTTTCTGCCTGCAGGAGGGCGTTGCTTCCGCAGAAGCTATCGATACCGTGATGAAACTTGGCGCCAATCATCCGCTCGGGCCACTGGCCTTAGCAGACCTGATTGGCCTAGATGTCTGCCTCTCTATAATGGAAATCCTGCACGCGGGCCTTGGCGATAAATACCGGCCGGCGCCTATGCTGCGGCGCCTAGTACAGGCCGGTCACCTAGGGCGCAAGACCGGCAAGGGATTCCATACCTACCGGTGATCGCCCGCGGTTGCCATGTCGTAGGGATGTGCCTTGGCACGTCTGCAAGCCTGATAAGGAGCTGAGTCATGTCTACAGCAGTTAGTCGGCTTAAAGGTAAGAAAGCCGCCGTCTTGGGCCTCGGCCTAAGAAGTGGCGTGCCCTTGGTGCGCTTTTTGTGCCGGCATGGCGCCCAAGTTACGGCGTTAGACAGACGGCAGGCGCACGAAATGCCGGACGTCGTCGCCTTACTTGACGGACTAGATGTTAGGCTTACACTTGGCGCGGACTATCTTGCCCACCTCACAGGGTTTGACTATATTTTTAAGACCCCGATAATGCGCCCGGATTTACCTGAGCTTGTAGCGGCGGTAGCAGAAGGGGCGGTGCTGACAAGCGAAATCGAGCTTTTTTGTGAGTTGTGCCCTGCCCCGATTACCGCGGTGACCGGAAGTGACGGTAAGACTACCACTACCTCGCTGATTGCTGCGGTGCTACGGGAAGCCGGTTTCAACATGTTTTTGGGGGGCAATATTGGGAACTCGCTTATCGAGCAGGTTGAAACAATCGAACGCAATGACAAGGTAGTCTTAGAACTATCGAGCTTTCAGCTTATGCCGATGCGGCAGAGCCCACATGTCGCCGTAATCACAAACATTTCTCCTAATCACCTAGACGTGCACAAGAGCTACGAGGAGTATATCGCCGCTAAGGCCAATATTTGGCGCTTTCAGCAGCCTGACGATTGGGTCATACTAAATTACGACGATGCGCTTACGCGCGGCATGGCACAGTCAGCCCGCGGCCGTGCGGTCTTCTTTAGTCGCTCACATGAGCTCACGGAAGGCGTGTACTGGCATAACGGCCGCTTGCTGGCGCGCTGGCAAGGGAACGAGGGACAGATCTGCACGGCGGCCGACCTTAAGCTATGCGGCGCACACAACCAAGAGAATGTCGCGGCTGCGGCCGCCGCTTGCCTAGTACAAGGTGTTTCGCTTGCGGTAATAGGGAGAGCAGTGACAGACTTTGCGGGCGTCGAACACCGCTTGGAGCTAGTGCGCGAGTTAAACGGCGTAAAGTACTACAACGACTCTATCGCATCTAGCCCCACGCGCACCATCGCCGGTATTCGGGCAATTGGGGGAGACATCGTGCTAATCGCTGGCGGCTCTGACAAGCAGGTGCCTTTTGACGACCTGGCCAGCGTGATAGTAGAACGCGTGCGCGCCGTAGCGCTTATCGGCAAAACCGCGCAAAAAATTTCCCAGGCAATTTTCTTGGCCGAACAACAGAGCGGCAAACACGTGCAGCAGGCTATTCTACCTTCGCTTGCCGCCGCAGTAGAGTGGTGCCAGGCACAGGCCGTGCCCGGCACAAACATCATGCTCTCGCCAGCCTGCGCGAGCTTCGATATGTTTCGCGACTTTGAAGACCGCGGCCGCCAATTTAAGGCAATCGTTAACGAAGCAAAAGGGACGGAGCTTTTTGCTTCACTTGCATTACACTAAGCAAACGTATATACTGTCTTAGTGATAAATGCGCCCGTAGCTCAGTGGATAGAGCGCCGGACTCCGGATCCGGGTGCGGAGGTTCGATTCCTCTCGGGCGTGCCATTTCAAATCACAAATCACAAATCACAAATCACAAGCCGCCAGCCGCCAGCCTCCAGGCTCCAGCGACGAGCCACAGGTGACAAGCGACAAACATTCATTTTTTGCTTGACGCGAGCTAAACAAGTAAGTATACTACTAAATGCACGGGAGCATAGCTCAGCTGGGAGAGCACCTGCCTTACAAGCAGGGGGTCATAGGTTCGAGCCCTATTGCTCCCACCATTTTGGAGTCGTAGTGTAGCGGTTAACATGCCGGCCTGTCACGCCGGAGATCGCGGGTTCGATTCCCGTCGACTCCGCCACTTCACAAAGTGCCGCGGTAGCTCAGTCGGTAGAGCAGAGGACTGAAAATCCTCGTGTCGCCAGTTCGATTCTGGCCTGCGGCACCAGCCTTTTGAGCTGTGAGCTTTGAGCTGTGAGCTTTGAGACGAAGGGCACTCAGCACTCAGCAATCAGCTTGAGGCACTAGGCACTGAGCACTAGGCACTGGGCACATCCCTCTACTAGGAGCCAGCATCTAGCAGCCCCTCTTGCACTCCGTAAACACGTGTGCTAATATCCTGACGTGACGCATGCGGAAGTAGCTCAGCGGTAGAGCATCGCCTTGCCAAGGCGAGGGTCGCGAGTTCGAATCTCGTCTTCCGCTCCATAGTTTACACGCCCAGCTACACACGTAAGTTGGGTTTTTGTTTCCGGCGGCGTAGCCAAGTGGTAAGGCAGAGGTCTGCAAAACCTCTATTCCCCAGTTCGAGTCTGGGCGCCGCCTCCAATTTTTGCCGAAGTGGCGAAACAGGCAGACGCAAGGGACTTAAAATCCCTCGCTCCGTGAGGGGCGTGCCGGTTCGATTCCGGCCTTCGGCACCATACTCCCAAGTAAAAGAACCGAAACAAAAGGGACGGTTCTTTTTGTTTTCGCGTGTCGAGGCGTGTCCTTGAGGGAACGGAGGATTGCGACATTGACCCAACGGCAGGAATTCGACTGCGGCAAGCAGAAATTAGAATAAGACAAGGCCACATCTTGCCGCGAGAGGGGAGTATGTATGGGGAACACAGCACTAAAGTTTGACAGCTATCTACGTTATCAGGAACTTACTGCTGCGCTACACAACTTACAGGCGCAGTACTCCGACTTTGTCACTTTGACGTCTGTGGGTAAGAGCTACGAGGGACGCGACATTTGGGCTGTGACTATCACGAACCCTCGCACGGGCGCGCCGCTAGAGAAGCCCGGCATGTACATCGACGGCAATATTCACGCCGGAGAAGTCACCGGTTCCATGGCCGCGCTGCACTTAATTGACTATCTGCTTTCGCGCTACGGGACAGATGCTGTGGTCACGAAGCTGTTGGACTCACGCACATTTTACGTTTTGCCGCGCATTAACCCAGATGGCGCCGAGCTCTATCTGGCTACACCGGCTCAGCTGCGCAGCAGCGTCCGTCCCTTCCCGGATTTTCGCAAGTACGAAGACCCACCTGGGTTGCACGCCGAGGATTTTGACGGCAATGGCCTGATTCTAACTATGCGCATTCGCGACGATGCCCGCGGTGCATGGAAGGTAGACCCGGAAGACTCGCGTCTGATGACGGAGCGCTCGCCGCTAGACATGGTAGGGCCGTTTTATCATCTGTATACCGAAGGCGTGCTTAAGGACGCCAAGGGCGAATGGGTGGAGGAAGTGCTGCCGCCCTTTGCGCATGTGGCCACCAAGTACGGTCTTGACCTTAACCGCAACTTCCCCTCTGGGTTTAACATTCAAACAACCGGTGCCGGCCCTTATCCGCTCTCCGAACCCGAAACGAGGTGTCAGGTGGAGTTTATCAGCCAGCGCCCCAATATAGCTGGGGTGTTGCTCTACCATACCACCGGAGGGCTGCTGTTTAGGCCGCACAGCACCATTCCCGATAAAGACTTTGCGGAGGAAGACATTGCCCTTTATCAGGCTGTAGGCAAGCTCGGCGAAAACGCCACCGGGTATCCTGTCATTTGCTGTTACGGCGACGATTCCTCAGGCGTGCTTGACGATTGGTGCTTTGACCAGCTTGGCCTGCTCGCTTTTACTCCCGAGCTTTGGGACGCCGTAGGTCGCGCCGCTCCCGAGATGAAAGCAGATTTTCTCAAGGCCCCGGAAAAAATCGACCGTCGCAAGCTCGAGCTCAAGCTGCTGCAGTGGAACGACCGCGAGCTTACAGGCGAGGGCTTTGTGCCGTGGCAAAAGGTCGCGCATCCGCAGTTTGGCGAAGTCGAGGTGGGCGGATGGAAAGTGAAGGAGTACCGCCAGAATCCACCTCGCCACCTCCTCCACGCTGAGTGTCACAGGATGACTGCGTTTGCCCTGAGCTACGCCCTAGCCCTACCAGAAGTGCACATTGACGAAGTTACGGTTAAGCCCCTTGGCGAAAATCTATACAGCGTGCATGCGGTGGTGTCAAACCACGGGTTCCTGTCGACGAACATAACAAAGCAAGCTATAAAACAAAAGGCGGTAAGGCCAGACCTGGTACGGCTGGATTTACCTAAAGGCATGGAGCTCGTCAACTGCGAACATCAGTATGAAGTAGGCCACCTTGAGGGGTATTCAGCAGGGCAGAAAGCTTGGTTCTACTACGTGTTTCCGCCGCAGCGAGGCACGGTGCGCGTAAAGTGGAATATCCGCGTCAAAGACGAAGTGCCAGCCACAGAACTTACGGTATGGCTGCTGTCGCAGCGCGGCGGCACGCAGCGAGTGAGTGTGGCGATAGGCCGGGCAGATCAACAGGTTGACACTGTCTAGCTACGCCTGTATAATGAAAGTCGCCGCGGGGGCATAGCTCAGTTGGGATGAGCGCTACCTTGACACGGTAGAGGTCACAGGTTCGAACCCTGTTGCTCCCACCATAAGAACTAGGAACGCCAAGGGTTTTAAGCCCTTGGCGGTTTGGTTTTTTGAAGCATTTTGCCCTCAAATCGCAAAAGTTCTACCAATCTTCTACCGCGAGGTTTTATTTTTGTCCGGGAGCACCGCTTGGTCGGCCAAATTAGCGGCCTCGGCCTGCAGGCCAGGGAGCACGTGAGAGTAGATGTCTAAGGTTACCCCTACCCTTGAGTGTCCCAATCTCTCCGACACAACTTTGGGATGCACTCCGTGTTTGAGCATGATGGTGGCGTGGGTGTGGCGTAAGGCATGAAAAGGTATTTTGGGCACACCGGCTCTCTCACAAGCCGAATAGAAGTGCCGCAGGAGATTTCGGGGGAGCAATGGAGTGCCGCGCTCGGATGTGAACACCAAGACACCTCCGTCCCCACGAGACCGCATAGCCGATTCCTCACAACACTTGTCTCTGTGATCTTTAAGTATCTCCAGAACACCTTCTGAGATTACTATGGCCCGCCTCCCCGAGCTGGTCTTCGTATTCGTGACGATCGGGCCGTCGGGAGTGGCTACCAGTGACTGTACGATGTGTATGGCGCCTGTTTCCCAGTCTATGTCTTGCCAACGGAGGCCTAATATTTCGCCGCGCCGCATGCCTGTGGCGATCGCCAACACATATAGTGGGTGCAGTCTATGCCCTGATATGGAGCTAAGGAATGTCTGGGCATGGTCTACAGTCCATGTTTGCTGACGTCTTTCCAATACTTTAGGCGGGGAAATTGATTGGGCAACATTCTTAGCAACTATCTCCCACGTAACCGCTGCCTCAAGGGCGGCGCTGCTTACCTTATGCATGTCGTTTATCGTGGCTGGTGAGAGGCCCCCATCTTTCTTATCTGCGCGCCCACCCTCGAGTTTTTTACTGTAAAACTGCTGCAGATGAAATGCTTTGAGCTTGGTTACCTGTATCGCGCCAAGCTCGGGTTTTATGTGTTTGCTGATATGCGAGGCGTAGATGGCATAAGTCGTTTTCGCCAGATTCTGCTTGCCGTGGATATCCAGCCAACGATCCAGTAACTCGCCGAAGGTCATATCGTTTGGCGCGATATAGGTGCCCTGCTGCAAGTCGTGGGACAGCTTGATAAGTAGCTCCTGGGCCTGTTTCTTAGTAGCGGGTTTCTTGAGCCCAAGTTCCTTGCGCGGAGACCTCCATTTCCTGTCCCTCTCGCCGTCTTCGGTCTTCATCTCGAGAACGACATACCAACCCTTTCCCTTCTTCACAACAATACCGCGCACCTAATCACCTCGCTGTTTAGGGTTTGCCCCGACGCTCTTGATCGGCGTGAAAAGGAGCGTTTGTTTACCGCTATTGTATTGGACGAGCTTCTCCCAATCGATACTGCCGTCTTCAGCACAGAAGTCTTGGGTAAAGTCGCGAGTAAATCGGTTCACGGCGGCATCCCAAGCTTCGCGATAGGTGGGCAGGTGTTCTTGGGGCTTGTTCTTCATCAGGCGCACAATTTTGAGGTAAAAATCCGGGTCGCCGGTGATCTCTTCCCAGAAGGCTTGCCCGGCCAATTCTCTAAACGCTGCGGTGCTAGTCTTTTTTTGCTGTTTATTCCCGTAGCCGTAGCCGACGATTGGGTCGAACATCTTCTGTAGCTTCTTTAGACGGTTACCTACGGCTTTGAAGTCGTCGGCCTGACGCCTCTTGCTTTGGGAGTTAAAGACGCTTGGGCCGCTTTTAACGGCAATGGCCTTGTACGTTGTTTCAGTTTCAATGGCGACGTCTACTCCCTCGGAAGGAGACACGGTACCCCCGGATACAAACTTTGCAAGCGGTTCAAAGAACGCATCGCCGAATATGCCTTCGTCGCTGCTGGACATATAGGCCATCAGCAACCCCTCAACGATCTCTGATGCCTTTTGAACGCCAATAGCACGGTATAGATACGGGTTCTTGCGTTTGAGCGCATCCCCTAGCCTGAGTGTCTTTACCTTTTGGATCCGGCGTGAGTAAAAATCGTCCAGCAACTCTCCGATTTTCGCTTCGAGATCGTTAATCACTTCGCCGCACCACTCTTTCCGCCGGCCACCCGCTCAACCGATATCTGTTGGGCTTGGTGAAGGCTCTGGTGAACAGATGTCCCACGTAGCCGACGGGTTCTGATTTCAGCGCTGTTGGTTGCCACGGCTATAAGCATTTGGCCGATGGCCTTGCCAAGCCCGATGGGGACTGCGTTGCCAATTTGTCTATAGCAGTCGGCTATGTTCCCTTCAATCCGCCAGTCGTCGGGGAATTGCTGAATCCGGGCGTATTCCCGTACAGACAAGGGCCGGTCTTGCGTCGGGTGGCAGAGCATTGTTGCTTTCTGTACGGGGCTAGTTACAAGTGTGGGGGAGGGCTGATTATAGTCCAATCGGCGATAAAACCCTACTTTTCCCCCGGCGCTCTCAAATGCTCCTCCCATGGCAATGGGAATCAAGTCGTTGGGCAGGTTGCGCCAGTTCCCTCCCATCGGGATCATGCGCAGGAGATTAATGCGGTCAACCGAAAAGCGGGCGCAGGGGCCCGGGGAGCTTTCTAGGTCTTCGATTGCGGACTTAAGCGTAGTCCATCTGTGTGCCGGGTCCTGATGAATCTGGAAGTGGGTCGGCTTCGGCAGGAAAATATTCTCGTTATCTCTTGAGCCAATGATAATTAGGCGCTCTCTGAACTGCGGCACGCCGTAATGAGCTGCATCAAGAATGCCGTAAACTGTTTTGTACCCTAGGTCGTTAAACATCTGCCTGATGATCTCAAAAGCAGAACCGGGTGTCTCTTCGGGCACTAAAGGTTCGTCCTTCCTGTCTTTCAGAGGCCTATGTTTGAGTGGAACGGACAAAAGCCCTTTGACGTTTTCCATGACAAAGAAGCGCGGGTGCATTGCCCGGATTGCTTGAATGAACTCCATGAACAGGCTGCCGCGGGGGTCATTAGTGCCTAGGCGGTTCCCTGCTGTGCTGAATGGCTGGCAGGGAGGGCCACCGACGACCGCAAAAACCTCTCCTGTCTGAAGCCCAGCTGGCTCCAGCAAAAAGCGGCATTCCGGGTCGTCTCCCAGAAGCTTGCGAATATCTCCTAATATACTCTTGTGATTGTTCGCGTCCGCCGTCTTCACGCACCACGGGTCAATATCTTGGGAAACTCTAATGTCCAAGCCCGCTTCCCGAAGTCCCAAGTCTAACCCCATGGCCCCGCTAAACAGCGAAATAGTTGGGTAGGACATATTCGTCTCTCCTCTCCCACAAAACAAATCGACGCCCTTGACATTCGCGACAGCTGGTATACAATTCAATTATATACGATATATCGCAGAGCGTGAGTATACTCGCGCTGCACCGGGGATCGTACTAATACGGTCGGATCAAGGGGGCTGCTGAAGCCCTCTTTATCTTTTTGTTGTTATCACGAGGCTGACCCCTCGCTCCCTTGCTTCCTGATAGTTCTTCCCAAGGTTTGTCCAGAGGCTTGCCGGCACGCCAGTCGCCCTTTCCAATGCTCTTGCCATCTCGGGAGAGAGTGGAGCATTGCCCTTAGCCAATAGGTTAATGTGCGTAGGCGTTGTGCCGGTTCGTCTTGCCAGTTCCAGCTGCGTCATCCCTAAGTGCTCTAGCGTCTCAAGCAGCGTTTCACTCGGAGGAAACACTACGTCCTGATCGAGTTGAGGAAAATCCCTAACCATGGCAACCCACCCCCTCTTGATTGCTACCTTCGCAAACTCATTATATCTTTCGTAAAACAACATAGCTAGGTGCCTCAGTTGCTCGCACCCTCGCCCCCGAGGGGCACCTAAACATCACTCTTTAGTTTAGTTAGCGGGCCCTCGTGTATTCGCAATTGGGGAAGGCGGAACAGCCGTAGAACGGCCCCCGTCGCCCCGTGCATTCTACATGTGTTTATTGATTGCCCGCCAACGCTTGCCCCACAACAAATAGCCAATCAACTCAAGGGATACACCTCCCGAATCTTGCGCGCCGAGTTGTGGAGTCGGTCGTACTACCTCGGTAGCGCCGGAAACGTCTCGTCCGAAACCATTCAACGCTACATCGAGCAGCAAAGGAGGAGCTAGATGAATCTCGTCGCTCAAGTAAAGCTCTTGCCTACACCCGAACAGGCCGAAGCCCTGCGCCGCACGCTTGAGACGGCGAATGCCGCCTGTAACTTTATTGGTCAGGTGGCATGGGACACGCAAACCTTTAGGCAGTTTGCGCTCCATCGCCTAACCTACCGCGAAGTGCGGGCCACCTTCGGCCTATCCGCTCAACTCGCTGTTCGCTGCATAGCTAAGGTCACCGCCGCCTACAAAAAAGACAAAAAGGCGAAGCGTTCGTTTCGGCCACACGGGGCAGTAGCTTACGACGATCGCATCCTTTCCTTCGCGCTAGAAGATTCGCGGGTGTCGATTTGGACACTGGAAGGAAGGCAGGCCATCCCATTTGTCTGTGGCCCACACCAGCGAACCCTGCTTGCCCAACGACAGGGAGAATCCGACGTGCTGCGCGTTAAGGGGGAGTGGTATCTCCTCGTTAACTGCCGGGTTGAAACACCAATCCCGGTCCCCCGCGACAGCGCCCTGGGCGTCGACTTAGGAGTCACCAACATTGCTGCCGACAGCGACGGGGAGATCTACTCCGGCAAGGCCATCAAGAACGTGCGGTGCCGACATCGCCGCCTGCGCAAAAAGCTCCAGAAGCTCGGAACACTAGGTAGTCGCCGCCGACTCCGCAAACTGTCAGGACAAGAACGGCGATTTGCCAAACACGTCAACCACTGCCTCTCGAAACGGATTGTTGCGAAGGCCGAATGCACGAAGCGGGCGATTGCGTTGGAAGATCTAACACACATCCGCACGCGGACGAAGGCTCGACGGTCTCAGCGCGCAACACTCCATTCGTGGGCTTTCGCCCAACTGCGGAGCTTTCTAACGTACAAAGCCTGCCTGCGGGGAGTTGCCGTGCATTTGGTTGACCCCCGTAACACCTCCCGCACCTGTCCCGCTTGCGGGCATTGCGGCAAAGAGAACCGCAAAACCCAATCCCTATTCGTCTGCACATCGTGCGGGCTCGCTGGCCCCGCGGATGTAATCGCTGCCGTCAACATTGGCGGCAGGGCCGCTGTAAACCGGCCGCACTGCTCGGAGGCGGAGCCGTCTGCCGCGCCAGAGCAAAGCCGTCGCCTTAAGGCGTACGGTAGTTTACGTGCTTACCAATCTGCCCAAACGCCGAGATAATGTTAGCGACTTTCTCGCCGTCCAGCCCGTGCTGTTGCGCTATCTCTACCGCCAGCTCCCACTTCTTATCTGCCACGCCCTTGTACATGAGATGGGCGAGATAATCGTTTAAGACGGGCGGGTTCTTTGAAAGGCTCACCAGCTGGCCGATAATCCTATGCCTGTCTGTGATCGGTATGTCTTTATACTCCGGATTCGCCGCCTTCAGCACTGCGTGGCTGTTGGCTTTCACGTAGAACTTGAGGGTAGCCTCCCATGTGTCCTCCTCCACCGCGGCGACCACAGCGCCATGAGTAGGGGAGGTTACTTGTTTTAGGATGGCGATGTCGCCATCCGCGATCCCCGCCCATGACATAGAGTCTCCCGAGACGCGCAGGGCAAAGTCTGCCTTGATGTCCTTGGGCACTTCTATCTCGCCTTCAAAGTTTGCTTCGGACATCAGGGGGATGCCGGCCTTAATACGACCGAGGATGGGCACGGCTACGCCACGTCGCAGAGTGTCGCCGAGAGACGCCCCTGGCTGGATGCTCCGTTCAATGGGGCGCGCCGCGGTGCTCTCATCAAGATATCCTACGCAGGACTCCTTGACATTGGTGGGGAGAGGCGGAGGCTCGGTGGGGCAATCCGTGCGCCCTAAAAGGTAATCTGTCGAGACTCTGAAGAACTTCGCAAGGCGCAGCAGGGTGTCGACGTCGGGACGCCTGCTGTCACTTTCGTAAAGGGAAATAGTGCTGTTCCCGACTCCCAACACCTTTCCCAGCTCGTCCTGAGTTTTTTCTCTAGCTTGTCGTAGATCCCTAATCCGGGCACCGATTGAGTGAGCCATTACAGGCACCTCCTATTAGTGGAAGTCTATCACGAATCGTAAAACATAAAAATACTCTTTACGAAAAAACAAAAAGGGTATTGACATTGACGCAATGTAAAGTAAAATTAGGGTGAATGGTTTACTTGGCGTAAAGGTGGTGGTAGCGTGAAAGAAGTGACGGAGCTTCGGAAACTACGTGAAGCTAGAGGGGAGAGCTTGACCGGCATGGCGAAGCAGCTGAATATCGGGGCCAGTCGGTATTATCTTATCGAAAGCGGGATGCGTCCGGCCACCCGAGAGCTTGCAGAGGCGATCGGGCAGATCCTTCAGGTTTCCTCTGACAGTATTTTTTTGCCCGTGAGCTTTACGGTGCGTAAAGACGGCTAGGCCATTAGCGAAGGTCGTTCAAGGGTTGGGGGATGCGGCGTCGCGGTTGGGACGACACACTATTTCTTCGCTTCTTTCTCCGTTTTGTATTTCAGCCGATACAGCGCGATCAGCTCTTCGACTCGCTCGACGGCCTCCTTAGGGAGATCGGCATAGTCACCGTAGCCACAAGGCGACTCCGCTACTTTGATGCAGTCGTCCTCAGCGAAGAATTCGGCGAGGGAAATTTCTAAGGCGGTGCAGATTTTCTCTAGCGTGATAATGTTGGGGCTCTTCTCCCCCATCTCTATTTCTCTGATGGTTGCTTGCCCAAGCCCCGCCTTTTTGGCTAATGCGTTTTGGCTAAGGTGGGCGGCGATTCTCAACTCGGCAATCTTCTTCGCAATATTCATCGGATTTACCCCCCATAAAAGTGAGGTTAACGCTACTGCAATTATACCCCGAAAATTGGAGTGCAAATTAACGCATTAGCATTGACATCCTAACGCGCGGGCGTTATACTTAACACGGAGGCGATAACATTGAAGCGACTTAAGGAAATGCGAGACGCGAGAGGTTGGACCCAACAGCAGTTGGCGGGCGCATCCGGAGTATCACAAACATTTATCAGCGAGTTAGAGTCCTGCAAAAAGCAGCCCACCGTTTCCATTGCACTAAAACTCGCTCGCGCTCTTGATGTAGAGCTCATTGATCTCCTACAGCCTACGCCGCTCTCGGAGAGCGAACCGCAGAAGCCCTTATGTGACGCACGAGCATCGGACAGATAAGCGTTAGGAAATGGTCTAAGGAGGTAATGAAATGTCAAACTTGCATGCTACTGATACGGCTGTCGTAACTCGGGTAGACGCTCTGCCTAGCGTCCAGCGCTCAGATTGGCCGTTGTGGCTCACGGTGGACGAGGCGGCGGCGCTGCTTCGTGTGCACGTTAGCACCGTGTATGAAATGGTGTCTCGCAAGGAGCTTCCGGCTAAGCGCATAGGCCGCACCATCCGCATAGACCGCGACGCGTTGTTTCTGTAAGAGGAGGTGCCCAGATGCCCAAGCAAGACATCAAACGAGACTATGCGGAGATAGTTGCGTTTGCACAGGCGTACATTGGCTGTCCCGCAATAGACTGCATTGAGGCTTACGCACAGAAACGGCGAATCGTATGGCACCGTGCAGGTCGTGCCTTCTGGGACAAAGTTGACGAGGGTGAGATCAAAGTTAGTCCGATAGGTAGCACGCGACTCATGCACATCGAAAGCGTCAATCCGCAGCCGCTGGCCCGAAGGGACGTCGAACGATGAGCACGCCACGGGACGTCGGTGTAAGCACGGCCCCCGTTGATCAAATCAAGCGCTCTACGAAGCGAGACTTCTTTATCGGTCAAAACTCGATTTTCGACCTTGACATCAGTTGGTTCGCCAAGTTCACCTACCTATTCTTGTGCAGGTGCGCCGATGGCGAAGGACAGGCCTTCCCGAGTTACAGCACTATTGGCAAGCGGTGTTCTTTTTCACGGCGAACGGCGATAAGGGCCATTGAAGAACTACAGGAGATTGGTCTTTTGAGCGTGGAGCGACGCGCAACCACTAGGGACGGGATGGTTCTCAACGCCTCAAATCTCTATCTCCTCCACGATCCGTTGTCTGCCCGGGTTGGTGACAGACAGTCACTAGTGCCTAATAGTCACCAGGGTGGTGACTCACAGTCACCAGGGTGGTGTCAGACAGTCACTAGGGTGGTGACTCACAGTCACCAGGGTGGTGACTCACAGTCACCCATAACAATACCCATTGAACAAGACCCATTTAATAACCACGGGGAGACCCCCCACGGCGACCAACCCCACGCCATTCCATCCAAGGGGGAGCCGGACGTGGTAAGTACGGTTTCAAGGGAGCCGAGGAGAACGGCGAAGGCCGAAGTCCGCGAGCATCCCGCCAAAGCCCCCACCGGGTTCGACGAGTTTTGGACTGCGTATCCGAAGAAGGTGGCGAAGCAGTACGCACAAGCAGAGTGGGGTCGCATCAGCCCAGACCCAGAATTGCAGACACGGATCATGGCCTGTCTGGCGAGGGACAAAGACTCTCGGCAGTGGCTGGCTGAGGATGGTCGGTATATCCCTAAACCGGAGAACTGGCTAAGCCAACGTCGTTGGGAGCAGCAGCCGGAGACAACGCAGGAGATGATCGACGCTAAGTACACGAGCGAGTGGGAGATCCGGGACAGGTCGCCGCCGCCCAAAGAAACGTGTCCCGAGGCACTGCTAGAAGGCTTTGAGGCGTTCTGGGCAGGGTACCCGAACAAAGTGGACCGTGAAGATGCGCTGAAAGCGTGGATGCAGCTGAGACCAGGCAAGGAGCTGCGCGACCATATGATGAGTATCTTAGCAAAGCACAAGGAGACTTCGCGGTGGAAATACGCGGGCGGGGCATGTATCGCAAGGCCGTTTGTCTGGATAGACCAGCGTATGTGGGATAACCCACGATTCCTCGAGTAGTCCCGGGCATTGCTGAAAAGCGAAAGGTGTGATGACGGATGAGCCAAGCCCAGTGCGCCGAGAAGCTGTCTCTCTTCACCGAGGACTACTTGGGCACAGACGGACTGATGATGTGCGGCAAGTGCAATTCGCGCAAGCAACATCGCGTGGAGATCTTTGGGGCAATGCGTACGGTGTACATAATGTGCGACTGCCGGAGAGAGGCGGTTGAGGCGGAGGAGGCCTACTACCAGCAGCAAGCCGTGCGCCGGCGGACAGAAGCTCTGGCCCGTGAGGCCTGCACCTTCGGCCATGATACGGCGTGGCAACAGGCTGCGTTCGCGCTGGATGACTGGGGGAATCACGAGGCCTCGACCCTTTGCCGCGAATACGTTGCCTCCTTCGCCTCCATGCGAGAGACGAACACCGGACTGCTTTTTGTCGGACCCGTGGGCACAGGCAAGTCGTTTCTTGCGGGTTGCGTAGCCAATGCCTTGCTTGAGAAGGGGGTGAGTGTCGGAGTAACCAGTCTCCCGCAAATCCTGTACCACATGCGCGACTTTAGCAAGCGTGGAGTACTGGAGAGGTTGCAGGAATACGATCTGTTGGTCATTGACGACCTCGGCACAGAGCGCGAGACGACGTATGCCGCGGAGCAAGTGTTTCAGGTGATAGATGCCAGGCTACGCACTCGAAAACCTGTTCTGGTGACGACCAACCTAGACCCGGCGGCCATGCGAGAGGCTAAAGACACGATGCACCAACGGGTGTACGACAGGGTGCTGGAAATGTGCCCCGTGCAGGTCACGCTGAAAGGGCGTTCGCGGCGGCAGGAGGTAGCTAGGCAGAAACGCGAGAGGGCAACGCAAGGCCCGGGACGCGACACCTAGGTTAATGGCAGCATTAGACAAAGCCATTGCAGGAGATAGAGCAGGGGGGTAGAAGAGAACATATGTACGTGCTACAATGTATCTCAGGGAAGGAAGCAGACGTCCAGAGCGAAATCTTTTCTCAAGGTTACACGGCGCGGGTGCCTGCGGCTGTAAGGATTGAGCGTTGCGGCGGTAGGTGGCTGGACAGGCTGAGGGTTTTGATGCCGGGCTATGTTTTCGTCGACAGCCCTATGCACGATGACCTGTATCACAGCATTAAGGGCGTGGATGGAGTGATTCGCTGGCTAGATCCAGGACAGCCGGTGCCACTGTACGAGGATGAATTGGCCTTCATTCGCTGTATAACCCCGAATAACCTGCCCCTTCTGCCTTTGGATATTGAGACCGAGCCATGCCTGAAAGTACGTGAGGGCCCACTTGCTGGACTTGAACATAAGGTTGTGTCTGTCGACCGTCGATTGCGGCGGATAGCTCTGTGCATCAGCGTACTGGGGAAAGAACACACATTGACACTCTCAGCTCAGTTCAACTAGGTGTTCCACAAATCGGCGCATCTTGCTGGGGTTGATTCGTCCCCCGGGCAGGATGACCGTGACATAGGATTGTAGGCGCCAGAGCCCGAATGGGGTCTGGATGGCGTAGCATCGCCCACATGCACCCTCGCTAGATGGAACACGACATGGGCGGAACAAGACGGTGTCTGCTAACAAATCGGTCCGCTTCACCAGGGGTTGAGTATTCCCCCGTCGGTAGGTGCCCGTGTTATACAGCGATAGTGCCAGAGCCTAGAGGGTCCGGGTGGCGAAGCTATGTCCCAGAGAACCCCCGTAAATTACCACGTATTCGCCGCATAACACGCAATAACCTGCTACAACGCTGCAAAACCAAAACATGCCGGAGAGAGAAAGGTGATAGTTGTGAACAGAGTAATCAAAGGCGTTGTCCTGTTGCTGTTGTTGGCGGGCCTTGTGGCCGGTATCACGGTCGGACTCCCAATGTTTCGCGAGACCTTCACCTCAATAGCCGTTGCTGCGGTCAACCTTAGCCCCGGCATGCAAATCAGGGACGGGATGGTCGCTATGCGCATGTGGAGGCGCGATGAGGTACCAGAGGGCGCGGTGTTCAGCCTAGAGGGGATTATGGGGCGATACGTAAGCGAGCGCGTCACCAAAGACCAGCCTATTTCCCCCCGGGTTCTCACGGACGTAACCCCACCGCCTCCAATCCCTTGCCTACAGAGCTACGTCACCCCTCAGGGCTATATAGCTTTCCCTTTTGAGGTGCCGACTACAGATGCGGCAAGGCTCTTCGTGGGGGACAGGGTAGACCTCACAATGGTGCCAATAGACAGAACCCGAGTGCCGATCGTAGTAAAGGATCCCATTACCTTAAAGGTTGCGTGGCGTGTACACTATATCGACTACGCAGATCCCATGCGAGAGAGGCAGGGTCGCGTACCGGTGTATTTGGTGATGAAACACAAGGAACTACACGATCACCTCCCCTCGGCTTGGGACGGGGGAGCCACACGCATGTTTAAGAGCGACAGATAGAAAGGACGAACAGACAAGTGAATAAGAGTATCAAGATAGCGGCGATAGCCGCTATCCTTTTTGCAGTTACGGTGTATGTGTTTATGCAGCAGCAGACGGTTATGAGGCAAGTGGTTGTGACTACACGTGAGATTCCGAGGGGCACAGTCGTTACGGCGGATATGGTGAGGACTGAGCTGGTGCCGGTGACTGCGTTCGTCACAGGAGGCTTGGCGAGTGATGTTGCGGAGGTAGTCGGGAAGACCGTGGTCGCGGAGAGGGTGGCGGGAGATGTCATTCCCCTCACGGCTTTAGGTGAAGCGAGACAGCTGCCGGGGGAGGGAAACGGCTTTGTGACGGTCACTGTGCCCTTAGGCGGGGCTGCGGGCGCGAGCGTTGGAGATACGGTGTCGGTTGCGGTGTTTGACCACTTTGGTGGACCGAAGCTTTTGGAGGGGTTCACGGTTGTCGGCTTGGTGGTAGATCAGCGCGATATGCGGCTGACGCTTGAGGCGGATGTTAGCACGCTGCTTCAGTTGGTTCCGCATCTTCAGGGGCGGACGTTTGCGGTCATTCGGAGGTAGGGTATGGGAGCGAATCTAGCAAAATTACCAACTCCTACGCCTGATGTAGAGTTTTTAGTCAGCACGGTGAGAGGCCTGATGGTGAAACACCACGGTTCACCGGGGATCAGGGATGCCTTGCGGACGGAGCTTGAGGAGCTGTTGGGGCTGCGCTATCCGCATGAGCTCGGGAAGCTGGATGAGTACGTTGAGTTGCTGTACCAAAGGCTGTATGGCCTAGGGATACTGGAGAGGTACTTGGAGGACCCGGAGGTCACGGACATTGCGGTGGTCGGCACGCAGATAATGTTTAAGCGGGGAGGGGTGAAGATCGATGCGGAGGAATGTTTTCCGGACGCGAAGGCCGTGCGGATTCTACAGGATCGTATTCTGGCGCCGCTTAATAAGGCGCTTACTGTCAGCCAACCGTCGCAAGATGCTGAGCTGTACGAGGGGTCGAGAGCGCTCTTGGTCATTCCCCCGCAGTCTGAGCAGCCGATTCTAATCATCCGCAAGCACAACCGCCTTACGTATACGCTACAAGGTCTGGCGGAAAATGTGGATGGGTTGGGGCTAAGGGTCGAGTACTTTAGGCGGGCTGTGAGAGAACGCAAGAACATAGTGGTCGTAGGTGCGACTGGTGCGGGTAAGACGACGTTTGTTAATGCGTTGGGCTTTGAGATTCAGCCGAAGCATGTGGTCGCGGTACTTGAAGATACGCGGGAGATTAGGCTTGGTCTGCCTTATGTCTATTACTTTAAGACTAGAGAGGCGCAGGGGGAGGCCAAGGAGATCACGTACTCAACCATCCTCAGGGACTGTCTGAGGGCAGATCCAGACCGGATTATTCTAACCGAGATTCGTACTCCATTAAGTGCTTATGGGTTTATCCATGTACTTAACTCCGGCCACAGAGGGTCTATGACCACGATACACGCCAACACCTGTCTAGACGCACTAATGCGGACGGAGATACTAATCCAAGAGCACCAGCCTCTAGATGCAGGCGTTGTAAGACGGTTGATTGCACGGGCGGTGGACATCTTGGTGTTCCTTGAGGTGAAGGAGGACGCCGAAGGCAATAGGATCGGGTGGGCGATGACCGAAGTGGTGGAGGTTAACGGAGTCGAGGAGGGGGAGTATGTGCTGAGGGAGGTGCCCCTGTGTTAGTCGCGGTTCTAGGTGGACTCTCGCTATTCGCGCTGCTCTTCTTAGTCGCTGCTCACTTGGAGCAACGGCAAGAGGGACTTAGGCTCAGGCTAGGGAGGTTGAGGACAGACAAACGGGAGGGGGCCTTTTCGGTCGGCAAAATGCTTGGGGTCGAGAAGGCTGTTAGCGGACTGAAGGAGAGGATGGCGGATACGGGCGGGGTGAACGATCCAGAAGATATTCTCTTGTGGTTCGCTCTGGGCACGGTGGTACTGGCCGCGGTCGCCATCTATTACGGTTTCGTTTTGCTGGCCGTCCTTGCGCCGGCGGGGGCCGTTATGCTGGGGAAGTACCTCTTGGACACCTTGACTTCGCGGAGGGTGAGAATACTAGAGGTCCAGTTTAAGGACTTCTTGGTTGCGTTGAGTTTGCACCTAACGATTGTACCTGCGTTTCAGTCGTCGTTTATGAAGGCGGCGGGTCAAGCGGAGCAGCCGCTTAAGCAGTATCTTGATCGGGTTGTGATCGGCATGCAGACTGGTGAGAGCACGGAGGATGCGCTTGAGGGATTGCGACAGATCCCGAGCGCGTTGGTCGGTGCTTGGGTTGATTCGGCTGTGTTCGGGGTGCGGGTTAAGGCTGACCTGTCGGCTATGTGTAAACGGGCGGCTGAGAGGTTGATCCTGAAGATACGAATGGCTAGACGGGTCGAGGCGCAGGCGGCGCAGTCTAAGTCCCTGATGTTGGCCATGGGAGGTGTGACGCTGGTCATGATGGCGACCACGATAGTTTCAAGTCCGGAGTTTGTAGAGTTCTATGTTTCCCCGCTCGGGAGGGTGGCGGCGACCGGCGGTATCCTGTCGTTTGCCGTTACCACGCTCTATGTTCTGAAGAAGATTGATCAGGAGATGTCCCGATGAACGCGCTTAGGGGGTTGCGCCTAGAGAGGGCGGCGGGGAATAGTGAGTTAGTCCGGACGTGGGAACGAGAGTTAAAGGCTGTTGGCGGCATTACCCTGTTTGGGTTGCGTATCGAGAGTGTGGGTGAGCTGGCAACGGTCGCATTGGGCGCAGGAGCGCTCTTCTTTTTTGTGATGGTAGTCGGGGCTGTGACGGGCGGCTTTAATCCGGTGGCGGCTTTGTTTCTGCTAGGGGGAATTGGGGTTCTCTTCTTCATTAGTTGGAGACGGCCTATCGAGGAGTACAAGGACAGCTTTTTGCGGGATGGGGAGATGCCGGCAGCCCTTGAGATGGTCATTGGCGGGTTAGAGGCGGGTATGAGCGTAGAATCTACGCTTTGGCATATCTCAAAACACTTAAAGGGGGTGGTTGGAAGGCTGTTTGGTGAGGCGCAAAATGACATTGACTACGGCATGTCTGTGAACGACGCGCTGACCAAGGCAGCCGAAAGAAGTCTAAGTGTCTATTTCCAACGGTTCGTGGCGTTGGTCGCGGCGGGGCGCGAGATGGGAGGAGGCGATACGCAGCATTATCTTAAGCAGTTGCTGGAGGAGATTAACGACGTGAAGGGTAACGAACGGATTGAGAGTGCGGGGAGAATAAACAACATTCTCTTTTTCCCCATTTTCCTCGGGTACTTTCTACCGATACTTATCCTATTTTCGCTGCCCTTTATCTTCTCACTTCGGGGTATGTTCCGGATTTTCTAAACGCAGAAGGAGGAAAACAATGTTAGTTCAAGGTTTGTCTCAGGTCAGACGGTTGCTCAGTTGCAGGAAGGGAGCAAGCAGCGAACTGCTGTCGGCGGTCGGGCTTATCGCGATTACCGTGGGGATTATTGCGCTGGTCGGTCCGCAGCTGCGTACGCAGGTGTCGTCCATGGTCAATAGCGCTCTGGCTGCGGCCAGCACCATCTTTCAGGGCACCTGGGGGCCGTAGGCTTATCATGCGGTGCGGTAGAATAGCACTGCTAAAAGACACACGCGCCAACTCTCAGATGATCGCGATGGCCGCACTCATCCCGGTAATTTTGTTGCTGCTTGGGGCGATGGCCGATGTCTCGGTCACCACCTCGATGCAAACATGGGTGAGTGAGGCTGCTTTGCAGGGGGCACGGGTGGGTTCGCGCTCGGCGCTCCCTGCGGAGGCCGCTCTGGCGGCGGTAACACGGTTTGGCGCGGGTGTCGCTGGGTGGAGGCTCGGGGATAGGCTTACGGCCAGTGCGGCGGTTGATGCTCAGGGGGAAGTGCTGACGGTCGAGGTATCGTACACCTTCACTCTCCTGAGTGGCCGCACGCAGACGGCGAGGGCATCAAGCGCGATTTGGCTGGTGGACACGCCATGAGACGGCTATACAGGGATACGAGGGGGGAGGCAATGCTCTTGTCTCTCCTCTTCCTTATCTGGGTTGGCATTTTGTTTCTGGCGGCGACCGGCGAGATATCCGTGGGTGTCGCTGTCCGCAGCCAACTAGCGCGGGTATGCGACGAAATAGCGCTGAACGTAGCCCGGGCGGGGTTGGATGATAGCGCGCTGCAGGCAGGTGCGTTGGTCGTGGATGAGCCGAGGGCGCACGCGATTGCCGTAGATGCCTTCGCCCGGTCTGGCATAACGGGTGCTTCTTTCACCGTTAATGTGGTGGGGGAAGAGGTCGTGGTTAGGGCTACGGTCGGCGGAATACCCGGCATGGGCGTAGCTACGCCGCGCAGGGTTCGGTAGTAGTTCTAGGAGGTGAGAGTTATTAGGAGAATGCGATTCTTTGGGGCGTTGGTCGCAGTGGTGTTCTTGTTGAGCACCGTCTTTCCCAATGTTGCGGAAGGCACGTGGGTTCGGGCTAGGCCGGGGCAAGTAACGCCGCAATTCTGGGTAGATACTTCGCGCTATGTGACACGCGAGATAGTGGTGTCACCGGCACGCACTATTCCGGCGGTCACGGAACGCCGGTGGGTGGAGACCTCACCTGCCCGCCCGGCGCAGGGGCACTGGGAGACGACCGAAAGACGCTGGGTGGAGACTGTGCCTGCGGTACCCGCACAATGGGGCTGGCGGGCGGTTGAGGTGTCCCCGGGACGCTGGGAGACTGTTTGGATTCCTCCGGTTACGCAGTCGCAGTGGGTCGAAGTAGTGCCCTCGCAGTGGGGTTGGAGGACAGTCGAAATTTCTCCCGGCAGGTGGGAGAGCGTCTGGGTGCCTCCGGTTACGCAACAGCAGTGGGTGCAGATATCGCCTGCTATACCTGCGCAGGGGCACTGGCAGACAGTAGAAATCTCACCCGGCTTTTGGGAGACAACGTATGAGGCTATCGAGGATCCGCCGGGGTCGGGGTATCTACGGATAGTTCGTGTCTCTCGGTGGGTGCCGCCCGTCACGCAGCAACAATGGGTGGAGACGTCTCCTGCCGTTCCCGCGCAGTATGGGTGGGTAACGGTAACCGTGTCGCCCGGGCATTGGACCAGCGTCTGGGTTCCGCCGGTTACACAACAGCAGTGGGTCGAAATAGCGCCTGCCCAATGGGGCTGGCGGACGGTCGAGGTTTCTCCCGGCAGCTGGGAGAGTGTCTGGGTCCCGCCGGTTACCGAGACGCGCTGGGTGGAGACCGTTCCCGGGGTTCCAGCGCAAGGCGAATGGCGCTATGTGGTGGTAGCCACAGGATCGGAACCGCCGCCCGCGCAGTGGAGGTGGGTGGAAACAGCTCCCGCTATACTCCCGCGGCCTGCGCTGTTTGAGTGGAGGAACGTAGAGGTTGTCCCGGGCAGATGGGAGAGTGTCTGGATGCCGCCGGCCACGCAAACGCGGCTGGTGCAGGTGGCTCCGGCCATACCGCCAACATACGAGACGCGAGTGGTAACCGTGCAGCCCGGCAGGTGGGAGCAGGTCTGGATACCGCCTGTCACGCGGACGGAGACCGTACAAATCTCCCCCGCTGTTCCGCCGGTTGTTTCGACGCAGGAGGTAATAGTGACGCCTGCGCGGACGGAAGTCATAACGATTCCGGCGGTCACCCGCATCGAGCGTGTGCAGATTCACCCCGGACGTCCGGAGATTTGGGAGGATTGGAGATTCCCCCTGCCTCCAGTATGGCGGTGGTTTGAGTATGCTCCGGCGATTCCTCCGGTGTACGAGTACCGGACTGTGGTGGTAACGCCCGCTCAGACGATACCGGCGGTGACCGATCGCAGGTGGGTGCAGACGTCTCCTGCGGTGGCAGGACGTGCCGCACAAGGCAGGTGGGAGACGGTGGTGGTGAGGCCAGCTACGACAGTGACGCACAGGGTTTGGACGTGGGATTGTCCCGTGCTTGGCTCACTTGGTACGGGCAGATGGGTTTATTGGACAGAGCCCATCCCCGCTGTTACCGAAACGCGTTGGGTCGAGACTTCGCCTGCCGTACCTGCCCGTCCGGCGCAAGGACACTGGGAGACGGTAGTCATTTCGCCGGCGAGGACTATTCCGGCGGTTACAAGGACTGAGCGTGTGCAGGTGTCGCCTGGTCGACCTGCGCAGGGCGAATGGCGCCTCGTGCCCGGGGGCTATGAGGTGCGGCGGACTCTGGTGCAGACTGCTTGGCCTCCGATTTACGAGGAGCGCGAGGTGGTTGTAACTCCGGCTAGGACGGAGACGGTGGTCGTCCCGGCGGTCACTAGAACTGAGACTATTGTGCTGGTTCCCGGGGTTCCAGCGAGATACGAGACTAGGGAGACGGTAATAACACCCGGTAGGTGGGACAGTGTTTGGATGCCTCCGGTGACACGGACGGAGACGGTGCAGGTATCCCCGGGTGTTCCGGCGAGATATGAGGAGAGAACTGAAACTCTGCCGGGGAGGTTTGAAAATGTCTGGGTTCCGCCGGTTACGGAATGGCGGCTGGTGGAGGTGTCGCCTGCGGTAGAGGGAAGGCCCGCGCAGGGGTTCTGGGAGCTTGTTACGCCTGACCCGAGCAGGACGACGCGCTGGGTGGAGACTTCACCTGCTGTTCCGGCAGAGGGGCGCTACGAGGATGTAGTGGTTACTCCCGCAATAACTATTCCGGCTGTCACTAGGACGGAGACTGTTTGGACACAATCGGGGCATTGGCAGACGCTTGCTGGGACTATAACCGTGGAGAGAGACCGGGAGTTCGTCCTGACGCATAGGTGGAGACCTGACTACAAGGCTTTTGATATGGCGCTCACGTTGACTTACGCCTTGAATAGGGAGGTCATCGGGGTGCAGGCGGTGCACATCTTGGATCGCTTTCAGGGTATGGGACAGATGGTCGTGCATGCAGCTTCAATCATGGGTGGGCCACGGGGCCATATTATAGGGTTTAACTACACCCATCCCGGGCAGCCGTCGTCCACGGTGCACATCGTACTCCACTTCGCGGGGGGCGAGACGTTCCGTTTGGAGCTGCAGGTGCCTGTCAATGGGATAACGGTGACCCAAAGACGCGGGGTAGGCCCGCTAGACTTACAGCGTGCGGTTGCCCGCGTGGGTACGCTCACCATCCCTGCCGGTGCTCCCAATGCACCAGCTCCGCCTCCGTCTGGCGGCGGCCAGCCTCCTCCGGAAGAAATCCCAGCTCCGCCTCCGTCTGGCGGCGGCCAGCCTCCTCCGGAAGAAATCCCAGCTCCGCCTCCGTCTGGCGGCGGCCAGCCTCCTCCGGAAGAAATCCCAGCTCCGCCGCCACCCTCCTCGGGATACTAAGGCTCAACATGCTCATACGCTTGATAGACGCCCTCGTGATAGGGGCGCTGTTGTTTGCGGCAATCGAGGACATCCGGGGGATGCAGGTTAGAAACGCATACCCCGGTTTTCTTCTGGGTTTATCTTTGGGGAGGGTGGCCTTGAACAGGCCGCCCTTCATACAGGTCTTGACCGGTGTCGGGTTGGTATTTGGCGTCCTCTACGTCTTCTGGCACTTTGGTGGGATTGGCGGGGCGGACGTCAAGATTCTCACGGCGTTGGCCGTGGGCGAAGGAATGGGGATATGGGTGGTGCTGCTTTTAGCGTGCGCTGTGTTTATTGCCTATGCATTGGTTTTGCGGAGGACGCGGGAAGCTCTACCCTTCGTCCCGGCCATTTGCGTGGGGTATCTTTTAGTGTGGTTAATGATTTAGAGAAGGGCGGGGACACATATGCAAGAGGGGCTTTTGCCGCGATTCGTAAATACACCGGGCTATCTTATAGACCATTTAATTGAAAAACTGAAGGGTGATTTACTCGAATCCGCGAGGAGTGTTAATGCGTGTGCTCGGGCGGGAGACATCAAGCGTAATCGAGTTACCTATGGGGTTGCCATTAAGTGCGCGAGCGTCTTGTGGGACTTGGGGTGTGAGGTAGAGGTTCCGGCTTGGGAAAATGGGGACTTTATGCAGATCGACGAGGTCACTGTGAACGGGAGGGTGACCAAAATATATCCGCTCCGGGTGAGTGTCGAGAGGTGATTTTATCAAAGACCTCGCGGCGACAGTCGGGGACGTGCACGGGCTAGGTGTGTGGCGACAGGAACTAAAGGAGCATCACATTCGGGTTGGACTTCTGGCGATGGTCGTGGCGGAGAGAATGGGCGTCTGGAGCTCGCGGTTGGTGTTTCAGGCGGGGCTGAGCCACGATATCGGGAAGTACCTAGTGGACACCAATCTGCTCTTAAGACCCGGGCGGCTTTATGGGCGTGATCTGGCAGAGGTTCAGAGGCATGCAGTAGCCGGGGCCGATTGGCTGCGGGCCAAGGGTTTTGCGGAAGAGATTGTGAGGGCGGCCAGGCACCACCACGAGCGCTGGGATGGGGACGGCTACCCTGACGGGCTACGGGGCAGGAGGATTCCGCATGCGGCACGGGTCATCTCAGTGTGCGATGCGCTCGATGCGATGTACAGGGGCAGGCACTACGCGCCGCGGTTAGATAGGGCCAAGATTCTAGAGGAACTGCAGAAGGGCGCGGGGACGCAGTTTGATCCGGATGTGGGTGAGGAAGTTTTGAAGTTTTTGACGAAAGGGGAGTTAATGGGTGTTCAAAATAGGGCTTGATCTCGGCTACGGCTACGTGAAGGGGGTCAATGAGACGGGCAAGGCGGTGTCGTTCCCCTCGCTGGTTGGCGAGGCTTATGATAGACCATTGTCGGGTTTGTTTGGGGCGGGGATGGGGGAGGAGACGGAGCTTCACCTCGTGATTTCGGACAGCGAGGGACGGAGGGAGTTTTTCGCGGGGGATTTGGCAAGACGGGAAGGGAAGAATGTGTCTTTCGCCTTCGATGAGGACAAGATTGCGCACCCGAACACCAAGGCCTTGTTGGCGGCGGCTGCGTTGTTACTGTTCCCGCAGACACCGGCACCGGTGCACTTGGTCACGGGACTCCCGCTAGAGCAGTACATTCACAAGCGCGAGGAGTTTCGTGAAATGCTGTCGCGGATGGTGTTTTCCGTGCACAGGAAGGATGGCGTCACGAGGAAGCAAATCTCGTTTGCTAAGACGACGGTGTTTCCGCAGGCGGCGGGGGCGGTGTACTACGCTATCTGGGACGATAGGCAACGCTATCTGAACAAGGGCAGCTACCTCGGGCTGGTGGACGTGGGCTTTAAGACGACGGATTTTGTGGTCTTCTTGGTGGAAGACAGGTTGGTGCTGCGGGAGGATCTTTCCGGGACTATTCCTGTCGGGGTGTCGTACCTGCAGACGGCGACCGAGAAGTTGTTCGCTGATCGGACGGGGACTAAGCTTGACGTCGCGGAGTCGATGCGGCTGGTACAGAGCGGGAAACTGATCTACAAGGGCCGCGAGATGGACTTCTCGCGTGAGCTGGAGGACGTCAAGCAGGAACTCGGCAGGGGGATTAAGGATCGACTGAAGACGGTATGGGGGAACAAGATTAACTTCTTCCATACTGTGTTTCTGGCGGGGGGAGGGGCTGTGGCGCTGGAACGTGCGTTAGGCGGGCTGCACCCTACGACCACATTGGTTAAAGACCCGCGCTTTGCTAACGCTCGCGGGTTCCTGAAGGTGGCGGAGGAGCTCCAGAGAACGGGGCTGGCGGTCTAATGGAGCCAAACAAGGAACGCGAGATTCTCCAAAAGATACTGGCCCTCGCCAATGAAGGCAAGATGGTTGCTTTTGAGGACGACTGGGGCGGCAACACAATCACGATCTGCGTCGATAACGCTCACACTCATTGTGGGTCGCCGGATGGTTCTTTTCAGCAAATGGTCGATGACCTATGCCTTGCTTTAGTGCAGGATAAGGGTCGATCACATCATCAGGCAAAGCCTGATGGGGGAAGTATTAAGGGATGTGCGTTGGGCCCGAAAACGACGCGTGGTTGTGTGTTTTTCTGTGCAGACACACCTGAAAACACAGCAAAATTTGCGTATCTCAAGGGGCCTGTGCGAGCACATGTGTGGTCTACTCTTTTGAAACAAAGAACACGTAGAGCACGGAAGGATTGGTGTGATGAGGAACGTTATCTTGGAGATGGAACAGGAGCTTTACGAAGAGGTGCGAGCGACAGCGGGCCGCGAGGGAGTGACCATGGCGGGTATGCTTCGGCGCATATTCCAGGCCGCAGCGATCAAGATTGCGGGGGAAGAGGCTAAGGGTATAGTTAGGCTGGCCGTGGCAGCGGAAGTTAAGAGCGCCAGCGAGGCAATGGAAAAACGAATCAAAAAGATACTAAGCAAGACTACTAGGGCAGCATATACCGCAGCACATTTATCCGCAGAGTGCATTATCGTCGCGAACAAACGATGCGCTACCGAGATGCGGCGCTTGGCTCGGGCGAAGGCCGTGGAGTACCTCAAAGTGGAAGATGACGGAGAGGAGGTTTAGCGATGGTCAAGAGAAGGGAATCCGGCGGGAAGATGGCGAGAGTGCACTTTTCGTTAGAGGAGGGTACCTATTTATCCTTAAAGCGGGCGGCTGACCTGAATCGCGAGACGGTATCGGCTCTTATGCGTCGCGTGCTTAAGGAGGGGCTAGAGGCTCAACAGGGCGAAGGGGATGAGCTAACCTTGATGATTCGGAGAACGGTGAGAGATGAGCTTCGCCCGACGGAGGCTGTTTTGACGAAGGCGGCTGTCCAAGCGGCGATTGCCGCGGGTACGGGTATGTATTTAGGAGTCCAGGCCGCAGCGGATTTAGGGGTCGCTGGGGTGGTGGAATTGCATCGCCGCGCCTCTGCACTGGCTTCCGGTCGAGCAAAACTCCCTGAGCAGTAGACGAGTAGCCTCGTAAGACCAATGCCCCAAACCCTAAACGGGGGAGAAGGAGAGGGTCAGGATGCGGCCCCGTGCGCCTTTTTTTATGCAGTTTAAGTTCTATCAGCCGTTTAACACAAACAAAGACAAACATGCGGCACACGTGAAGTACATTGCCACAAGGCCGGGGGTGGAATTGTCCGAAAGGAGACCCGACGCAGAGAGCCCTGAGACAGACAACGCGATTTTTATGCAGTATCTGCAGGAGCGTCCGCGTAGCCATGGGCTGTTCGGATCGGCAGAGGAGGGGGTAGATATTAAGGCGGTGGCCGGGGAGGCCAAGTGCCATGAGGGCATTGTATGGCGCGGCATCCTGTCGCTTCGTGAAGATGACGCTATTAGATATGGCCATACCGACCGCACCAAATGGGAAGAGACGCTGCGGGCGACCATGCCCTACATAGGGCTCAAGCTGGGTATTGAGGAGCGGGACTTTAGGTGGTACGCGGCTTTTCACAAGGAGCCGGGACACTATCATGTGCACCTTATCTTTTGGGACAAAAGCTGCAGACGGAGGGACGGGAAGTTTGCACGATCTGAGTTGCGGTATGCCCGGGGCCTGTTCGTGGGTGAGATATACGGTCCGGAAAGGCGACGGCTGCTAGCGGAGAAAACGATGTGTAGGGATAGAATGCGGGAGCTTGGCGTTGGATTGCTTACGCAGCCCATGCGGCTGCCGTCCGCGGCAAGAGCAACACTACAAAACGCCTTAACGTCCTTGGCCTTCGCATTGCCTACCAGAGGCAGGATGTTCTTCGCTTTTATGCCCCCTGAGGTCAAAGAGGAAGCGCTTAGGGTCGCGGACTTGGTGCTGGGACAGACTGCGTTTGCGAGACAGGTTCAGGAGTACGGCGAGCTTGCTGAGCAAGTGGCGGCCTACCACACGAGTCGGCCTGAGCAATTGCAGCTAGCGCGGCAAAATGCCATAGAGGACTTGAGAGAGCGCATAGCGCAGGTGGCAATCAAAGGTGCGGTTGGTGTGCGGAGGTCGTGGATAGAAGAGGGCTATCGTACTCGTAGGACCATTAATCAAGCCTCTTCGCTATTTTTGCAGACGGGTGCGCTGTTAAGACAAGGGAGGACAAGCTTGAGGATTGAGGAGGCGAGGGAATACCTCAAGTCGCGTGTGCGGCAGGATGGTCTGCAACACGTCGAGATCAATAAACAGAAGGAGGTGGAGCGTGCTTGAGCGAGGTTGGGGTAACCAAGCGGCCAGCGGATACGACCAAATATGTGGACCTAAAGGCGGAGCTGACGGAGGTTAAGGAGTTATTGCGGGCGGTGCTGGAAGTAGTGCCGGTGCAGAGGGAGTTTGTAGAGCTAAAAGATAGGCTTGGGGGCGAGAGGGAGGCGATAGTTAAGCTGGAGGCGGTTGAGCGCTTTGTGCGGGAGATGCACACGGACTGGCAGGCGGCTACAAATCGAGTCATTCAGTCGTTTGCGGAAACCCGACAAGAGAAGGTGGAGTTTGCGAGGATCTACACGGAGGTGCTTGGAAAGGAAATGCAGCTGATCGCGGACATCAGGCAGGGGATGCTGGCGAACGACGAACGGTTCTTGCGGGGGGTGGCTGCTCTGGCCGGCAGGATTGAGAGGATTGAGACTCCTAGCTGGTCGGAACGAGCTAAGCAGTACGGGGTGCAGGTGGCGATAACCGTCGGGATACTGGCGATGATTTTAGGAGTGTACCACTTAGTTTGGCTGGTGGTGCGCTTTTTCAATTGAGGAGGAATGCCGTTGAAAGTCTTTCTGTTGGGGCTTCTAATTCTGCTTAGTGTTTTTGTTGTGCCCTTGATCCTCGAGCTGTTCTACTTGGCGGGGGATGTTGGCATCCCGCGGGCGGTGGAGATGGCGAGGACAGCGTTCGTCGATAACCCTGTGAGGGGGCTTCGGGTGCTGCGGGGGGAGGAGGTGCGCGAGCCGTGGCTGTGGATGCAGATTCCGCTGGGGGTAATTGCGCTGCGGTTAGCGTGGGCCATTTATAGGCAGCGGAGGAGGGAGCGCGGGGTATCGCCAGACGATGTGCGGAGCGCGAGAGGCGGCGCGTATGGCACGGCCAGGTGGCGCAATGCGAAGTCGCTGCAGCAGACGCTTGGGGGACTTGGCGGGGCTGAGGGTGGCTTTGTGGTGGGTGTGCGGAAGAAGTCACTCTTCGGGCGGTTTGATGCCTGGGTAGATAAGGCAGATACGCATTGCTTGGTCATAGGGGCCACGAGGAGTGGAAAGAGTCGGCGTATCATCTTGCCGACCATCTGGGGTTTGGGTCGGGCGGGTGAGAGCATGGTTGTCACCGACCCGAAGGGTGAGCTGCATGCGAGGAGCAAGGCTTACCTTGAGAAACAGGGCTACCGGGTAGAGCGCATTGACCTGCGCGATCCGTATTGCGGGCTGCGGTGGAATCTCTTGCAGCCGGTGACCGAGGCTATTGTCAACGGTGACGGGAGTGCGGCGGGGCAAGCGGCGTGGGATGCGGCGCACGTTATTACTTACCAGAGGCCTCATCATGGTGACCCTATTTGGCCGCAGGCACAGGAGAGTTTGACGGCAGCCCTAATGCTGGCGGTGGCCTCGGAGGCGCCGGTCGGGCGCAAGACGATGGCCGAGTGCTATGCACTGCTCCATGAGAGGGGGACGGGGGATGGTGATGAGCTAGATGCGCTGCTCCGGTCGTTCCCACCCGGCCATCCGGCGCGGAGTGCCTATGGGGTGGCGGCTTTGTCTTCGGACAGACTGAGGAGTTCTATTTTCACGGGGACGGCTGCGCAGCTGCGGTTGTGGGCCGATCCGGCGGTCGCCTGGCTGACAGGCGAGAATGAGACGGATGTGCGGGTGGTGGGACAGGAGAAGGCGGCTGTGTTTCTCGTCATACCCGATGAGCGAGGGACGAGGAACGTCTTGGCTTCGCTCTATATAGCGCAGTGCTACCAGGCGCTGGCCGATCTCGGTAATCGGTGCGGAGGGCGGTTAAGGCGGCGGGTTAATTTCCTTCTCGATGAATTTGGGAACATCCCACCGATTCCAGACTTCGACAAGAAGCTGACGGTGGCCGCAGGCCGCAATATTCGCTTCTTGCTCGCGGTGCAGGACGTAGCACAGATCAAAGCCCGATATGGTGAGGCGCATGGGACGGTGTTGGGTAACTGCGCGACTTGGGTCTACCTGTCTACGGCTGATATAGAGACGGCTAAGATGATCAGCGCGAAGACGGGACAGCACACGATTAAAACAGAAAGCCACTCGTCTTCTTCGAGAGGCGGTACGGAGTCTAATGTGAGCGAGAGCATGACAGGGAGGGCGCTGCTGATGCCGGATGAGGTAACACGGTGGCCTAAGAATTGGTCGCTGGTTCTACAGACGGGCCAGAATGCGGCGAAACTAAGGCTCCCAGACTTGTCACGGTGGCCGGCGGAGAAGGATCTCGTGCCGGTGCAGATAGGCCGCCGGGATGATGCTGTGTACGAGGACATTCCGCTGCGGCGGGAAGCTCCTATGCCAAAGAAAGTAGAACGGCCAACGGTAATAAGTAAGTTATAGGGGAGGTAAAACATATGCCAGAGTTTATTCAAAACGTCAGTCGTCTGTTGACCGATGCCACTACGTGGATTCTGTTCCTTATCCCTACGGCGGGCGGGGTGATGATTGGCTACCACGCATTGATGAAGGAGATGGAGGAGGGTGACGCTCACTCTGCGGCCAGCCATAACAAGGCGATTAAGAACATTTTGGTGGGCGGGGCAATCGGCATGAGCGCGACGGCCATAGTGCGCGTTGTACTAGCGTATTTCCAGTAGGGTTTGAGGCAAAGTCACCCCCCCGCTTTGGCGGGGGGTTTTAGGATGGAGGTGATGGCTTGGGCTTCCTTGCAGAGATGCTTACAACTGCAATAAACGGGTTTTTGATCAACGTGCTAAACGACGTTCTCTCTTTCTTCACAACGACCATCGCTCGTGAGCATGAGATGGCTTTGCGGCTACTGGACTTGGCTTTTGTCCGTGGGGCTATCTCTTTGGCGCAGGTCGTGGGGGGAGCGCTGCTGGGGCTTAAGGTGGCGGTGGAGGCACTCCGTAGCTATATCCTCTTTAGCACGGGGAGTGCGGACGTGAGTCCATTTAAACTGGTCAAACGGGCGGTTTATGCGGCGGCATTGCTCATGGGCTCGCCGTGGCTGGCGAGAACTGTCTTTGGCTATGGGGCGACGCTTGCCGTGGCCGTGGCCGAAGTGCCAACGCTTCCCGAGGGGGCGAACCCCCTGCGGGCTGTACTGCTACAGACGGGTGGCGTGGGCTTTGGCGCCTTGCTGTTGCTTGGGGCGATGGTCGTCTTCTGGCTCCTCATCTACCTGCAGTCTATTATCCGCAGCGTGGAGATAGCCTTTTTGTCGGTGGCCGGCCCGATTATGGCTGTGGGATTGACGGGGGCAGATGAGGGAGCGTGGGCTGTGTGGTGGAGGGAGTTGATCGTCGTCTCTATGTCGCAGGCCGTTCAGATGTTCATGCTCACGGGCTTTTTCTCGACTATAGGCGGCATGCTGGTCGGCCAGCCGCTGAAGGTGTACACGTTACTGGTCGGGGTAGCATGGCTGTGGGTCGCACATAGGACGCCAGCAGTTCTGCGTCAGTTTTCATATCACACGGGCACGGGTTCTCTGGCTTCGACCGCATCTCGTGCAGGGACATCGGCGGTCCGGGCGCTGGTTACGCGGTCGACAGGCGCACGGCCATAAAAATCACGGGAGGTGTTTGATTTGGAGAACTATGCTAATGCAACAAAGACTGAGAAGCGCGATTGGCGACAATGGGTGCTGCGGGACGAGTTTGGTCGAGAGGTTAGTTTCAAGAGTGCGCCGGGAAAATATATGACGGAGATGAGACGGCTACTGGAGACTGGGGAGCTGGGCAAGTGCGACTTTGCGGATGTCCCCGGGCAGGAGGCTGCCTACCGCTCCACGCATCAGGAAGTACACGCTACAATCGACTGGACGGGGCTGATAGAGCACTCGCTAGACAAACTACTAGGAGCGCTGAACGACATGGAGACCGGCGGAGCGCCCACGTTTTCCGAGGTAGCTAAAAGGTACCGTGGGATGCTCATGGGACCAGTTGCGGAATCGGCCCGAGAACTACCCCTCATCGCAGGACTCGTGTGTCGCTACTCCATGCGGACACCGGAGGCATGGACGTTGGGGGTCGCTGGACGCTGTAAGACGGGGACACGGGATCGGGGCGAGAGGTAGGCTTTGGTGATGAAGAAATATCTGGGGATGAGTAGCTACTATAAGGGGTTGGTTAACGGGGTGTATGTAGAGGCTGAAACAGAGTCTCAATTCTTTCGCCTCGCTAGTATGGCGGCGAATAAAACTGCCCTCAACAGAGATGTGTTGTTTTTCGATTTCGTGAGGATTGAAGAGGACATGAGTGAGTCCACGCCGCTACCGCAACAATATTGTAGTCGTCTAAAAGGACGCCAATGGAAGCATCACGGGAACACCCCTACTGAGATGAGGCCGCACATTGAGAAGCCTGCTTCGCGGCGGGCAGACCGTTGAAAAACTGATTCGTAAAACAGATGCATTGGATTCTTGAGAGGCACTGAGTAATCGGTGCCTCGTTAATTTGTCTTGAGAGAGGAGCGATAGGAAGTGTATCTAGTCCCGAAAAACGTTAGAGCGCGCTTTGAGCTAATACCTGGCTTTGGCCTGCCGGAGATTGCGCTGTGCGCAGGCGGGCTTGCGGTCGGCTTTCTACTGAGTTTACTGGTCTCCCTATTAGGCGCGTCAGCGCTCATCCGCATGGTGCTGGTGGTTGTGCCGGCAGGCTTCATGTTCTTTGTCACGCGGGCAGGGTCTGAGGGGGAAAGTCTGTTTGGTTTGGTGTTGTCCTACAGACGGTGGAAAACGGGGCAGAGAAGGTTCTTTAACGTGCCCAAAGGAGGAGTGGTGAAATGAAGCTGTTAGCCTTGCGTAAACGAAAGAAGGATCCCACGGGGACAGCTGCAAGCGTGCGGGAGTGGCTGCCGGTGGAGGCGATTGATGCAAGGACTATCAAGAGGAAGGACGGTACGCATGCGGCCTTAATTCGGGTCATGCCCGTGAATATGTCTCTGCGGAGCGAGGGTGAGAAGAAACGTGCGATTGCCGCATGGCATGAGGCGCTCAACGGAATTAAGGCTCCTCTGCAGATATTTGCACTGGGGCGTCCTATTGACCTCGATGCCTATTTGCGGCGGCTTACGGACAAGGCGCAAGAAGAGGGCAATCCGACGCGCAAGAAGCTGCTAAGGGAATATAGCAGATATGTTGCGGGCGTGGCCTCGGGCGGGGAGACTGCGGAACGGAGGTTCTATGTACTACTCACGGCGGAGGATGCGGCGCATGCGGTGAGCGCAGCACACGAGCTGGCGACGAGCCTTAACGGGGCGGGGCTTACTGCGACGATGTGCGATGGGCAGGAGATTCTGGAGGTGCTATTCTCATTCTTCAATCCCGACAAAGCGGCAACTGAGCGCGTGGGGGCTGCGGGTTCGGTGCTCCCACCCATCTACTCGTGATTAACCGGGGCATGTACTCGTCTCACACAGACTGCTGGGCAACTCCACAAGCTTTCTTCGACCAATTGAACGGAGAGTTTGGCTTCACGCTCGATGTCTGTGCGACTGCCGAAAACGCGAAGTGCAGTGCATTCTTTTCGCCAGAAGTAGACGGACTGGTGCAGCAATGGACTGGTATCTGCTGGATGAATCCGCCTTATGGCCGGAGCATCGGCAGATGGGTGCAGAAGGCGTTCGAGTCTGCCATGGGGAACGGGGCGACGGTGGTCTGCCTGCTGCCGGCACGTACAGATACGCGGTGGTGGCATGACTACTGCATGAGTGCACAAGAAATTCGGTTCGTTAAAGGGAGGCTGCGGTTTGGGGGCGGCGAGAACAGCGCTCCGTTTCCTTCTGCGATTGTTGTCTTTAGGCCAAATGCTTCTACGACGGGTGTTCTTGAGATATCTGCTATAAACAACAACGGAGGTGCGAAATGAAGAAGAAGGCAGTCGCCTTACCGGATATGCTGGATATTGCCTTGCCGCAGGCTTTAGATTTCGCGGCGAAAAACATTACGCTGGGAGACCAGCAGGCGCGGGTTATGGCTATTACCGCCTACCCGCCGCGGGTGCCTGCGGCTTTTCTCGCGAGATTGGCTAATACGCCGGGGGTTACGTTGTCGGTGCATTTGCAGCCGACGGACCCGGCGGAACTGGTGAAGAGTATCAATAGGGCGATTGGGGAGTACTCGGGGCGGATTGAGGCGGGGGGTAATGCGCTGACCATCCAGAGGCTTGAACACCTGTTGGGAGATGCGCAGGAACTACTGCGGAAGCTCGACCAAGAGCAGCAGCAGGTGCTGTTTGTGACCGTCATGATGATGTTGACGGCGACAGACAGTAAGGACTTAGATAGGCGGGCGCGGCATTTGGAATCGCTGTTGGCGGCTGCTGGTATGCGGGCGAGGGGCGCGCTGTTTCGGCAGGATGATGGGCTGCGGGCGGTAGGGCCGTGGGCGACACTCCCCATAGGGATAGAGGAGGCGTTCTCGCGCAATATGCCAGCTGAGACTGCGGCTGCTGCGTTTCCCTTTACCGTGGCCGGGCTTAACGACGGGAACGGCATCCTCTTGGGGAAAGACAGGGACGGGGGCGCTGTGCTCGTAGACATCTGGAAGCGAGAGGGGGATAGAACGAACTCTAACCTCACTATCTTGGCTAAGCCAGGGGCTGGCAAGAGCTTTGCGGCCAAGATGATGGTGCTCAGGGAGTATCTGCAGGGGAGCCGGGTGATTATCGTTGACCCCGAGCGTGAGTACCAAGAGATGTGTAAGCACCTAGGCGGCCATTGGGTTAATTGTGGGAGTCGCAGCCAGATAAACCCGATGCGGGTTAGGGTGACACCGGGCGAGGAGACGGAAGGCGAACAAGGGGCATTGGCTCTCCACGTGCGGACGCTGAGGACGTTCTTCAGCCTCTATCTCAAGGAGCTAACCGACATAGACAAGGCTTTGCTCGAAGAAGCGATTATGGACGTGTACAAGGGAGCTGGGATACACTTTGGCGCGGATTTGGCCGCAGTGCAGAGTTGGCCGACGGTCAAGCACCTGTATGACTTGTTGGCTCAGAGGGCCGCACAGGGGCAGGAGTCACTGGCTAAGCTTGCGGCGCTCTTGAAAAGGGCGGCGGAGGGGACGGATGCGGGGTTGTGGTCTACGGATATCCCTGACCCAGACGGAGATTCGGGGATTACGGTGCTCGATATCCACGACCTAAAGAATGCGGAGGATGCGGTGCGGAAAGCGCAGTATTTTAATGTCCTTTCCTATGCCTGGTCGATTGTAGAGCGCGACCGGCAGGAGAGAACAATTTTGGTCGTCGATGAGGCGTGGTTATTGGCCGATCCGCAGACGCCGCAGGCCTTGGCGTTTCTTCGGGATGCGAGCAAGAGAATACGCAAGTACATGGGGGCGTTGGTCGTCATCAGTCAGAATGTCGTCGACTTCCTGTCGCCGGAAGTGGCGAGACATGGGCAGGCGCTGTTAGATAATCCGACGTATAAGCTGTTACTGGCACAGGGAGAGAGGGACTTGCAGGTCTTGTCTGGCCTGATGCTTTTGTCTGAGGCCGAGCAGGAGTTCCTGATGACGGCTGGACGGGGCGAAGGCTTGCTGGTGGCGGGAGCGCAGAGGATCCGGGTGAAGATTGAAGCCGCGCCCTATGAGGCGCTGTATTTGACGGGAGGAGGGAAGTAAGATGGTCGTTAAGAGCGTGACTAGCCTCCAGATTAAGGGGGCGCTAGCCAAGAGGCATGAGGGCAAGGAGTTCTTTCTCGCGGAGTGCAAGAACGGGCCGACGCACGCGCCGGACGTCGAGGGGCTAGTGATGTTCGATGCCGTGGCCATAGATAAAAGCTGGTCTCGTCCACGAATTACGGGGTATGAGATTAAGACTAGCCGCGGGGACTTTCTGCGGGATGCGAAATATACTCGGTATTTGCCGTATGTCCACGAGTTCTACTTTGTAACGCCCGCGGGGATGGTGCAGAGGCACGAGGTTGAGGAGAGTATCGGGCTGATGTGGTACAACCCTAAATCTGGGGGCGTGACCACCAAGAAAAAGGCCGCATACCGCAAGATTGAGATTAACGCCAACATGCTGCTCTACATCATCATGTCGCGACTAGAGGGCGATCGGTACCCGTTTCATTCGACGCAAGCCGAGTACTGGAGAGATTGGCTGACGCACAAGATTTCATCCCGGGAGCTTGGGTGGCAGGTGCGGTGTGCGGTGGCCGGCAGGCTTTTGCGTCTGGAGTCGGAGGTCAGTGAGCACAAGCATTCGACGCACGTGTTAAAAGAGATACGGGGGGTCATGGAAAGGCATGGCTTGAGTTGGTGGGGTGATACGGCGGCTACGTTAGACCGCGCTCTCGCCAAGTCCTACCCGGCCTCGCTCGACACTATGCGCAAGCGTCTTGACGAGGGTGTACAGAGCATGCAAAACATGCTTAGGGAACTGGATGTGATCAAAGCACGAGGCGCATTAACCGACAGGGACGGGACGGTGGAGGGAACGCTCTACCCGTTGGGGGAGGAGGGATAGACGATGGCGGCTAAGGTAGCGCTTAAGGCGGCGGTGTGGGCGGCCATGAACCCCGAGGATGCGGGCAAGGTCATCCTTGTGGTGGTCGGGCTCGTTTTCTTCCCCCTGTTCATTCTGGCTGCTCCCTTTCTGCTTATGGTGAGCACTCCGCTTGCACCGCCGCAGGCGATCCAGTTGTATATGCAGGCCACCGACGAGGCGATGTCCTCGCTGGCGGGGGAATGGCATGGGCCGCCGGAGATTGACTGGCGGGCTGTGTTGGCCGTGGATGCGGTGCGCCGACGCCAGGACTTCTCTAGCTTCGAGTTTCCCGATCTTAAGGGACTGCCTCCTGAGCATCCTGCGGTTCGACTGCGGAATGCTAAGCTGCAGGAAATCCGGGAGCTGGCCCTCAGGTTCGTTGAGATCGAGGACTTCATAGAAGTGGAGAAATTCGTTGGCTACGAGACTATCTACGACGAGGAGGGAAACGCAGTGGGAGAGCGTGCCGTGTATACGGTGGTGCGGATTCCGGTATATCGGGTGTTGCCCGTGGCTGAGGTCGCTGGGCTGCTCGGGATGACGGCGGAGGAGGGTCAGTGGGCCGAAGTGATGTATCAGACCATAAAAAAGGGAGGGCATTTTTGATGGAAGTACGGACGCGGATCAAGGACCCCGGGTTGGCGGCGGTCCTCAGCTTTTTCTTCTCGGGGCTTGGGCAGATATACAACGGCCAGATTCTAAAGGGGTTACTGTTTATGGCCGTGCAGGCTATAAATCTAGTCCTGATGCTGGTATTAGTCGGGTTTTTCACGGGGTTTATTGTCTGGATATGGGCGATGGTCGACGCCTACACCTCGGCAGAGCGGATTAACGCTGGAGGTGTGAGGTGACTTTTCTATTGCTTCTGGCTCCTTCATCTCCCGCCTGTGTCCGGGAGATGGTGGGGGCGCACGGTGAGGTTCTGTATGAGTCTGTAGGCGTACACAGCGATGAAGACATTAAGCGGGTGTTTCAGGCGGCTAGCAGGCTGCCCGGCGGGACGTTGGTGGTGGATATCCATGTCGCGTCCGGAGAAGGGCTGGTGCGGGGGTTACATGCGTTTCGTATAGCGCGGCCTGAGTGCAAGGTAGTTGTTCTCGTAGGCGACCGCCAGCCGGGTGATGAGACGGTATCTGCCTTGGTGAGCCTCGGGGTGTACAACCTCTGCGAAGGTAGCAATGACACCGTGTTCACCGAGAACTTCAGACGTTGTTTGCGGGGAGAGGGGTCGTATGCGGCGGCCTCACGCTGGCACCGGGGGTTCCGGGAGGAGGCGGAGCAGAGGACGAGGGAAACGGTAATCATCGAGCGGAGGCCTTTAGGTCGGGTGACGGTGGCCGTAGCCGGTCTGGCGGCTGGCATGGGGTGTACCCACACTGCGCTGATGTTAGGGGCCTTTCTCGCCAAGACGGGGGCTGCGGCTATCGTTGAGGATTCACAGCGCCCAGTCTTTGAGTCGATTGTGGGGCTGGCGACGGGCAAGTGCAGAAGTCCGAAGGGTTTTAGACTCGGGCCTACGGATGTCTTTGCTCTTCCTAGGCGACGGGAGAACGAGGGGTATCTCTACGATCAGGTGGCGGCGGAGCTGGCGGAGTACGACTATGTGGTGCGTGACCTGGGTGTGATTGACGCGGAGAGACTGCGTGAGTTATACCGGGCGCAGTGTGCGGTGGTCGTAGGTGCGGCTTCGTCGTGGCGGATTATGGACTTGGTACGGCAGCACAACGCGCTGCGTGAGGACTTCGGGAAGGCAGCAGTGGTCTCTGCCTTTGGAACGGAGCAGGATCGGCGGCTGTTCAAGGAGGCTACGGGGATTCTTCCTCTGCAGCTAGCTTGGTGCCCTGACCCTACGGCGATACCTGAGGCGGGGGAGGAGGTGCTAAGACGCATTCTCGGCACGCTGTTGCCTGAAAGGAAGAGGCAAAGGACGTTTAAGCTGTTCTAGGGGCGGCGTAGTGGCTACCGACCAATTGAGAGGGGGTGCTATAGATGGATACGCTTTGCCTTCAGGAGGCTGATACGAACAGGCTAAATCTGCCTACGCCTTGCCGGAGTCCTCTGATATGGTTCGGGGGCAAGGGGAGGGTCGCCAAGCACATACTGCGGCATGCTCCTCAGCACACATGCTACGTCGAACCGTTCGGGGGCGCGGCGCACGTTATTGCCCAGAAGACTCCGGTATATGCCGAGGTGTATAACGATATAGACGGGGATCTGGTCAATTTTCTGCTGGTTGTAAGAGAGAATCCGCAAGAGCTCTTTAGGCGCTGTGATACACTGCCGTATAGTCGCGAGTTGTTTCAACGGTTCCGATCGGCTCCGGCTCCGTCCGATGCTATTGAGAAGGCGGTTCGATTCTTCTATCTGAACCGATCGGGGATAGCGAAAGGGAATTCAAGCTCCGCATTCTCAAAGAGCACGGGATGGAGATCTAGCTATGCACACAATACGGCCAGAACATATTCTGCGGCCTGCGAAACGATTTTAGAGTTTGCCAGACGAATGAAGAACGTCATGATTGAGAACCGGGATTTCCGTGATATCCTAAGAATCTACGACTCGGATAAAACGCTGTTCTATGTCGACCCACCGTACATCGGGCGGGAAAAGTACTATGCAGGAGCTTTCTCCGAAGAGGACCACAGGGATCTTGCGCGTATCTTAAGCGGCATACAGGGCAAGGCAATGGTCTCGTATTACGCCAATCCGCTGCTTAATGAGCTCTATCCTAATTGGCGGAGGGTGACGTTTACCGCAGCGCGTCAAGTGGTTAATGGCAGCAACAATACGGCGACCGAGGTGCTACTGATGAACTTTGAGGAAACCTTGCAGCTTAAATTGGAGGATGAAGATCGGTGACGCAACGGCTGTTTGTGGATATGGACGGGACGCTGGCGGTATTTAACAAGGTGGAGACCTTAGAAGACCTTTATGAGCAGGGATATTTTCTAAACCTGGCTCCACACGTAAATGTCATCGAGGCCGTTCGGCACATAGTGAAGACGGCGCCGGAGGTCGAAGTGCGGATTCTTTCGGCTGTGTTAACCGACAGCGACTATGCGTATGAGGAGAAGAAGGCGTGGTTAGATAGGCACCTGCCTGAGATACCGCAGGAGCATCGGCTATTCGCGCCTTGCGGGGCTGATAAGAAGGAGTACGTTCCGGGTGGAGTCAGCAAGGAAGACTTCCTCCTAGACGACTACACGCACAACCTGCTTCTCTGGGAGACTGCTGGGCGCGGGATTAAGCTCCTGAACGGAATCAACAATACCCGTGGTTCGTGGACGGGCGATCGGATAAGGTATGACAAATACCCGCTTGTGCTGGCCAATAACATCCTAGACATAATGGCGCGGAGGGAGCGCGTCTTTGATTCGCGACCGCAGGACGATCCGTATTTAGGAGGGAGATATCGATGAGAAAACACATTAGGAGGCGGCTTGACATAGAGGATTGTAAGGGCGTCCTTTATTTCGAGGCCAGGGCGACTCTCTACAAGGTGGAGTTTGGGAGTATCGGACACGAGGCGGTGACTACCTATATCATCAGTTCGACAGAGAAACCGGCAACGATGCCCTATGGCCCAGAGGATACGGAAGGAAACCGTGAACTCTTAGTAGTTCAGAATCAAAACCCCGTCGGGTAACGGGAAAACAACGGTTGCAGGAATTATCTTAAGCATAGAGAAAGGATTAAGGTGCGAGGGGAGGAAAGGCAATGTCAAACAAGTACACGATGAGAATCTCTAGGCTTACCATAGATAAGCTTGGGGTTAAGTTATACGACAAGGTATCAGCGGTGATGGCTGAGCTGGTCTCAAACTGCTACGATGCCGATGCCAAATCAGTGAAGATTTATGCACCTATGGGGGAATACTTATCTACTAAGACCGGTGGAGATAAGAAATATACTATCATTGTGGAAGACGACGGCATAGGAATGACACCTGATGAGATTAACGAGTTCTACCTTAGGGTTGGCTTGGAACGACGCACGGATGGGAAACGCGGAGATACCTCTCGGATTTTTCAAAGGAAAGTCATGGGCAGGAAAGGGGTAGGAAAACTTGCTCCTTTCGGAATCTGTCAGCGGGTAGAAATCATAAGCGCGGGTGGGGAAATAGCTGAGAGAAGAACTACCGACGGAAAGATTGAGAGGGGGTACATGACCGCGCACCTTACTCTAGATCGTCTGAAAATATTGGATCCTTCGGACATCGACTACAACCCGGATCCAGGGCCGCTTGATGATTCTCTATCCCCACAGACGGGAACGAAGATCATTCTTTCAGGCTTTGCCTACCGTAGAGTGCCGGACATTACTACTTTCGAGAAACAGTTGGCACAGCGCTTTGGTATCGTCTCACAGAACTGGCGCGTTGAGTTGATCGATAGCCTAAAGAACGAAGGAGACGACGGATGGAAGGCGCAGGTTGGGCGTTACGTTGTTCCAGTGCTAGAAGGAACGCGCATATCCTTTCAACAACATTGGACTCCTGAGCGAACCCCCTATTACCTTGTAGTTGGACCCGACGGCCGTGAAATGGACGGCATGAGCGCAGGGTTCCCTGTGGATAGTAGAAACTACCCAATTATAGGGTGGGTGGGATACGCAAAGGAGCCTTATAAGGACGATCTCATGGCAGGAGTCCGCATTTATTGCAGAGGTAAGATCGCAGCCCAGACTAACCTTTTCAACATGAAAGCTGGCTTTACAGGCGAACATAGCATACGCTCTTACTTTGTAGGAGAAATACACGCCGACTGGCTGGACGAGGAAGAGGATCTCATTCAGACAGATCGGCGGGACATACTGTGGTCTCATGAGATTGGCCAGGCGTTTGAGGTATGGGGTCAAGACCTGGTCAGGATTGTGGGAAGGATGTCTCGGGAGCCGATGAAGATGAAGGTATGGATGGTTTTTGAGGAGACATCGCAGATCGGAGCACGAGTGGCAGAGGCTTTTCCGTTGCCTGAGCAAGAGAGCATTAGAAAGAATGCGCTTGAGTTGGGGAAAGTGATAGGACAGACGGTTCGAGAAGATGAGGTTAGGGATCAGGAGTTTGTAGGAAGATTGGTTCAGCTCAGCCTAACCCTTGCCCCTCATATAACGCTCACAGAGAAACTCAGAGAGGTAGCCGAGGGGCACGATTCACCTCTGGCCGTGGTAACTGACATCCTACGGACAGCACGCATTGCCGAACTAGCATCGTTTGGTCGAATAGTGGATGATCGGCTAGCTGTCATGAAAAAGGTTGAAGCGCTAAAAGACGATCCTAGTACGCTGGAGTCGGCGTTTCAGCAGTTGGTCACCCAAGCCCCTTGGTTGGTAAACCCTGAGTGGTCGCCAATTACATCTAACCAGTCCTTCACAACCCTGAGGAATGAGTTTGAAAAGTGGTTTGAGAGAGTAGTTGGTAAGAAGCTCAATTTGCAGAACTTCGCAGACCCTAACAAGAGGGTCGACTTCGTCATGTCTACCCAAGAGAACATGCTTCAGATGATTGAAATAAAAAAGCCTCATCATGCGCTAACCAATGATGAAATGGAACGAATTGATGACTATATAAGTCGCATGAAAGGCTTTCTTGATGATCCTGCTAACAGTGATTTCACCAAGTTTGTAGGCGGGTATTCCTTTACGCTTGTGTGTGACCAGCTGAATCTTTCGGGAATACATCTTAGTGTCTATTGCGCTAGGAAAAAAGAAGGTCAGCTTCAGCACATTAACTGGGCTTCGTTCCTCTTACGAACAAGGCAACGACATGAAGATTTCCTAGCTGAAGCAGAAAGGCAGAGAAGAGATGCAGCAGCCAACAGCCATTGACCTTTTTTCTGGTGGCGGTGGTCTGACTGTCGGTCTTAAGCAGGCAGGGTTTAAGGTAATCTCTGCAGTGGAGATTGAACCTCATGCGGCTAAGACGTATCAGGAGAATCACCCTGAAGTGAAGTTGCTACCGATGGACATAAGATCTGTAGATTCAAGGCAGCTCCTTGGTAGCAGTGCCAACGAGGTAGACCTCATTGCGGGATGCCCCCCTTGTCAGGGGTTCAGTTCACTGACAGCCAAGTATCAAAGAGTGGACCCGAGGAACCAGTTAATTGACGACATGAGCAAAATCATAAGAGAGCTTACGCCTCTAGTCGTAATGGTTGAAAATGTACCAGGCTTGGCCACAAGGGGAAAGGCTGAGTTCGGTAGGTTCATTCAAGAACTGGAATGCAACGGGTATATCGTAGAGTGGGGCATCCTGCAAGTTGCTGACTACGGAGTTCCCCAGCTCAGGCGTCGTCTGGTTCTCTTGGCTGGAAGAGGATTCAGAATTGGATTGCCCGCACCCACACATTCGCGGTTAGGGCAGCGTGGGACGAAGCCGTGGGTTACGTTAGAGGAAGCGATTGGCGCCTACAAATCTCCAGTGTCATTACGCCAAGCTCATCAGAGCGGTGGTCCACAAAGCTTCAACTGGCATGTAGTGAGGGACATTTCTGCTAAGAACATTCAGAGGTTTCATGCGTTGAAACCCGGTGTCAGTAGGTCTCTCTTACCAGAACACCTGAGGCCTGACTGCCATAAAAATCGAGATGATGGCTTCGTAAATGTTTATGGCCGCCTGTCATGGAACCAGCCTTCTGTCACGGTTACCGGAGGTTGCACCACTCCAAGCAAGGGGCGCTTTGGGCACCCAGAGGAACTGAGAACCATCTCAGTACGGGAGGCAGCCACTATTCAAACATTCCCCTCTGACTACATTATTGCGACAGACTTCATGGACTACGCATGCCGCATAATTGGAAATGCTCTTCCCTGTTTGTTCGCGAAAGTCCTAGCCGAGCAGTGCTATAGGGCTATGCAGGAATACAGTCAAAGATTATCAATAGCGCAGCCGTCGGGGACTTAGTGCTCGGGGCCAAGGCGCTCGGACTAGACAAGGAGACCATCGCAAGCTTGGAGAGGGCAATGCTTAACGCGATGGGCACGTATACCGAAGACGATGCCGAAAGTGCATACTGCGAACACCTAATGGGCCCAAGGGGCCTTTTTTTAGTGCGGAGAGGGTGGCGGTGTGCATGGGCGAGAGTATTCAGTAGAGCGCGAGAGGAGGAGAAAACTTGAATAACAAGGTGTATGAGATGGTTACTGAGCGCATTGTCAAGGAGCTGGAGCGAGGGGTTATCCCTTGGGCGAGACCCTGGGTTGATGGAGGGCCGCCTGTGTCCTGGGCTACGCAGCAGGTATACCGCGGCATTAACCGCCTGTTGCCGCCGGGCGAGTACGCGACATTTCTGCAGGTGCAGCAGGCTGGGGGGAAGGTGAATAAGGGCGAAAGGGCGCACATGGTGGTCTTCTGGAAGTGGACGGAGGCCGAAGACGCGGAGACTAGAGAAAGGAAGACGATTCCCTTCTTGCGCTACTACAGTGTCTTTGAGGTCTCGACTCAATGCACGGGCATTGAACCCAAGCGCATGCATACTGCGGTTTGAGAGAGCCACCATTCCGGTCCGATGTGAGCCACTGTCACGGTGAAAATGAGCCGCCTTCACGGTTAAAGTGAGCCAGGGCAATGTTGGAATACCCATTGATGAGGAATCTTAGGCGTGCTAACATCAAGGTGCTTTTACTCCCGCGCAGGATAGGGCAACGCTGAGGAGCGACCCGAGCGGCGCGTGAGGTTTGGCAGAGGGATGATGCAGGCATGCGTCATCCTTTTCATCCCTCTGGAAAACCAAAGCGTTATTA